>Ga0209015_10004_pt1 | contig 445510 bp, 373 predicted proteins | sample EPASupsiteSAE300_FD_187264 | JGI IMG/M metagenome (GOLD analysis project Ga0209015, IMG submission 187264) | Bioremediated contaminated groundwater from EPA Superfund site, New Mexico - Sample SAE3-00 (SPAdes) (version 2) | ecosystem: Environmental > Aquatic > Deep subsurface > Groundwater >...
TGAAGTTGATTTCCATCTGCGCGGCGCCGACTTCGTGAATCAGCGTGTCGACTTCCAGTTCCTGCACTTCGCAGTACTCGTAGATGTCTTCGAAGAGCGGATCGAATTCGTTGACCGCTTCGATCGAATACGCCTGGCGTCCGGTCTCCGGCCGGCCGGTACGGCCGATCGGCGGTTGCAGCGGCAGGTCCGGGTCCTTGTTCATGTCGACCAGGTAGAACTCGAGTTCGGGTGCGATAACCGGCTTCCAGCCTTTGGCCTTGTAGAGTTCGAGCACACGGCGCAGCACGCGGCGCGGCGAGATGGCGACCGGCGTGCCGTCGAAATGAACGCAGTCATGGATCACCTGGGCGGTCGGGTCGACGGCCCACGGAATCATGCGGATAGTGCTGGGGTCGGGCACGCACACCATGTCCGGGTCGGTGACGCCGGTGAGCGTGCCGTCTTCCGGATAGACCCCCGTGACGGTCTGGATCATCACCGCCTGCGGCAAGCGCATGGACTCGCCGGATTCGAACTTGCTGCGCGGAATGATCTTGCCGCGTGCGATCCCGGCCATATCCGGAATGATCGCTTCGATTTCGGTGACGCGGTTCTGCTTCAGGAAGTCGTCGATCTCGTTCATGGCTCTTAATCCGTCCATCTATCGACGCGACGCACAAGCTTTTCTGTGCACGCGGCTCTTGCAACATTTCGTTCCTGGCACTGCGGCTCCTCCAGATCCAAGGGACCTGTGGCGAACGACGGATGGAGCGTAGCATCGCGTATTTATTGAATAAAAATAGTTTTCCTACTTTATGGATAGTTTTTTCAGATGCAAACTCCTGCCGCTCTTTCTTACCAATGCATGGGTCGTTCGCGAATCGATCCCACGTTCGAGGAACAAGTCATTGGAAAGAAGTCGGAACGGGATGCAAATCCAAAAATGGATAGGAAAAACCGATGCAATAGACAGCAAATTTGTTCTTTCCCGTCCCTTTTTGTTAATCGACAGTAGGGCTTAGAACAGTCGCTGTCCCGATCATCGACACGCGAGATGGACAGACATCCCTGCCCGTCTCCAGACCGGAGTTATTCCTTGAGCCATTCTTCAACTGATATCCGCAACCATATGGACTGGCGGCGCCTGGCCGCGGACGTTCGCCCGCGAGCACAGGCACACATTGACGGCCGCTTGACGGACGCTCAGGACGGCGGGACCTTTGAGGCGATCAATCCGGCGACCGAGACGGTGATCGCCAACATCGCGTCGTGTAGCGCGGCAGATGTGAACGACGCCGTTCGCGCGGCACGTGCTTCGTTCGATGCAGGACATTGGTCGCGTTGTCCGCCGGCGGAACGCAAGCGCGTCCTGTGCCGCTTGGGCGCACTGATTGCAACCCACGGGGCGGAGCTCGCCCTGCTCGATTCGCTCAATATGGGCAAACGCGTGGCCGACGCGTTCGACATCGACGTGCCGGCCGCAAGCAGCCTGTTCTGCTGGTATGGGGAGGCGGTGGATAAATTGAACGGCGAGGTTGCGTCGACCGACCCAGGCAATCTCGCCGTCGTCACACGCGAGCCGCTCGGCGTGGTCGGCGCAGTCGTGCCGTGGAATTTTCCGCTCGATATGGTGGCCTGGAAAATCGCACCCGCACTTGCAGCAGGCAATAGCGTCGTACTGAAACCCGCCGAGCAATCGCCTCTGTCTGCCCTGCGTCTTGCAGAACTCGCACTGGAGGCCGGGTTGCCGCCGGGCGTGCTGAACGTCGTGCCCGGGTTCGGCGATACGGCGGGACGCGCACTCGGATTGCATCCGGACGTCGACGTCCTCGCATTTACGGGGTCGACGGCTGTCGGGAAGAAATTTCTCGAATATGCCGCGCAATCGAATATGAAACAGGTGTGGCTCGAATGCGGCGGCAAGAGTCCCAATCTGGTTTTCGAAGACACGGACGATCTCGACCTGGCCGCCCGCAAAGCGTGCTTCGGCATCTTCTTCAATCAGGGCGAAGTGTGCTCGGCCAATTCACGACTGCTGGTGCATCGCTCAATCCACGACGAATTTGTCGATCGCCTGATTACCCATTCGCGCGACTTCATGCCGGGCGACCCGCTTGACCCCGCTAGCGGCATGGGCGCCATCGTCGATCGTACGCAGTTTGAGCGGGTAAAAGAATGGATCGCGCGAGGACGCATGAGCTCGACGCTGGCAACCGGCGGCGGGACACGGCTTGTCGACGGCAAGGGGTATTTCATCGAGCCGACCATCTTTGTCGACGTGAGCGCAAACGATCCGATTGCACGAGAGGAAATCTTTGGGCCGGTCTTGTCGGTTCTCACATTCGACACCGAAGACGAGGCGATCGCGCTCGCCAACGATTCGATTTACGGGCTCGCCGCATCGGTCTGGACCGGTGGCTTGTCGCGGGCACATCGGGTGGCCTCACGTTTGCGCGCCGGCACAGTTTCCGTCAACACCGTCGACGCGCTCAGTGCGCAAACCCCGTTTGGCGGCTTCCGCCAATCGGGCTTCGGCCGCGATCTCTCATTGCATGCGCTCGACAAATACACGGGACTCAAGACGACGTGGATCAGCTATTGATCCAGCTACCCGCCGCCTGAAACAACTCTGCCATAAGCCTCAGCGTACAGCCTGAGTGCGGGAAATCGTCCGCACCGGGACGTGAAAGATAAAAGCCGTCCGTTATACAACTGGAACCTTGAACATGAATGCTCCTAATTTTCCGCACCGCGCCACGCGAGACTACCAACAAAGCGATGCAGCCCATCACCTGCACGCCTTCGTCGATCAGAAATCCCTGAACAACGAAGGGCCGCGCGTAATGGTTCGAGGCGAAGGTGTCTATCTGTGGGATAACGACGGAAACCGTTACATCGACGGCATGTCCGGCCTCTGGTGCACCAATGTCGGTTACGGCCGTCAGGAACTGATCGACGCGGCGTCACGGCAGATGAAGGATCTGTCGTACTACAACATGTTCTTTCACACCACGCACCCCGCGGTGATCGAATTGTCGGAACGACTGTTCTCGCTGCTGGGCGATCGTTTCAGTCACGTCGTGTACACGAACTCAGGTTCCGAAGCGAATGAAGTACTCATTCGCACGGTCCGGCGCTACTGGGACATCCAGGGCCAGCCCGGCAAGAAAGTGTTGATCGGGCGAGTCAATGGCTATCACGGGTCGACCGTCGGCAGCGCGTCGTTGGGTGGCATGGCCTTCATGCATGAGATGGGCGATCTGCCGATTCCAGATGTCACGCACGTCGACGAGCCCTACTGGTACGCGAACGGTGGCGATTTGAGCCCAGAAGCATTTGGCAAGCAGGCCGCGCTGTCGCTCGAAAAGAAGATTCTCGAGCTGGGCGCGGACCGGGTCGGCGCGTTTGTCGCCGAGCCATTCCAGGGAGCGGGCGGCATGATCTTCCCGCCGGACGGCTACTGGCAGGAAATCCAGCGTATTTGCCGCCAGTACGACGTGCTGTTGTGCGCGGACGAAGTGATTGGCGGTTTCGGGCGAACCGGAGAATGGTTCGCGCATCGGCATTTCGGTTTCGAACCCGATCTGATCTGCATTGCGAAGGGTCTGACGTCGGGCTACGTGCCAATGGGCGGTCTGGTGATGAGCCGGCGAGTCGGTGAGGCGCTTGTGGAGAGGGGCGGTGTCTATGCGCACGGGCTAACCTACTCGGGCCATCCGGTCGCGGCGGCGGTCGCGTTGGCCAATCTCGATGTCCTTGAGAAGGACGGTCTTGTCGAGCGCACGAAGAACGACACCGGCCCGTATCTTCAGAAAGCCTTGCGCGACGCATTCGCTGATCACCCGTTGATTGGCGAGATCCAGGGCGTGGGCGCGGTGGCTGCGATACAGTTTGCGAAAAATAAGGCCACGCGTGAGCGCTTTGGCAACGAAGCCGAATTGACCTGGCACAGCCGCACTGTCGGCTTCGAGCTGGGCGCCGTCGTGCGCTCGACGAACGGCCGGTTGATCGTCGCTCCGCCGCTCGTGATCAACCACACCCAAATCGACGAACTGGTCGACAAGATGCGCCAGGCCGTCGATGCGACTGCCCAGAAGGTACTCGGCAATACCCGTTGATCCAGTTCTGCCTGACCGGACGCCCGCGGAATCGCGTTCCTGCGATTTTGCGGGCTTAGCTCGCGCTCACCGCGGCGGACCAAACCTGGTGCAACGCATCCGCTGAAACAACGCTGGACGATTCAGCACCCCGATATGTATCCGCCGTTACGTTTTGTCACCAGAGCATCGTCAACTGCTGTCTTCCGCTCAACGTTAAACCGGCAGCGCTGAAACATTTCAGCCGCGACACAAAGAACAACCGGTTCAACCAGGAGTTACATCATGAAGACGCTTTTCGCTGCTCTCGCTTCCGCTCTCGTCGTGTCGACCGCATTCGCACAAACCGCAGCGCCGTCGGCCGCGCAACCCGCACAAACGCAACCCGCCGGCCAGGCGAATCTGAAGGCGAGCACCGCCGTGCAAACCGGCGCCACGAATGAAGGCACGGCGGCAACGAAAGCGCCGACCAAGGCCGCGACGAAGGCGCATGTGAAGAAGGCTTCCGCCACGCATACGGCGAAGACACATAAAGCCACCAAGAAGACCGCTGTCGACACAAGCGCAAGCAAGACCAAGACGGAGAGTGCGAAAGAGGCCAGCAATGCCCCGGCAAAAGCCGACGGCGCAAAGACCGACGCGACAAAGACGCAATAACACGTGATCGGTTTTCGGCACGCACCGGCCACGCATGCGTAGTTAATCGAAGCCGAACTGTGCCGTTCAGGGAGGGCGAGTCTTGCGACTCGCCTTTTTTCGTCAGGGGCCCCAATTTTTGCACTGTGTTTACCCGTAGACGTCTAATCTCGAACTGTCCTGATCAACCATGGCGTCAACGAACGCCGCATTAAATGGCTCTCACGCAATCAATCGACAGCTTCGAAACGCAGCCGCTCAGCGCGCCGCCGGCCCAACGCAACAATGTCATTCCTTTCCCCACGGCTCGCGCCCGCTTGCAGGTAACCCTGCCCCATCCGCCGCACGATCTTCCCGGCACCCAACTGCGCACACTGCTTCATTCTCCGCTCGGCGTATACGTGGTCAGCACGGAAGCCGTACGTGAAGAAGTACGCGTGCAACTCGATATCGCACTCGACGACCTCGACTTCACCCTGCATACGCTGATCTCGACACTCCCCGCCGCACTGATCGGACCACTGAAGCGCCGCCATGCCGTCGCAAAGGCACGCTAATCATGTTTTCAGGTATCTGGTTGCCTATCGTTACCCCGCTGCGTAATGGCGAAGTCGACGTCGACGCGTTGCAACGCCTTGCGGACTACTACCTGAGCACGGAGATCAGCGGTTTTGTTGCCTTGAGCACGACGGGCGAAGCCGCTTTGTTACAGGAATCCGAACGCCTCACCGTATTGCAGGCGCTGAGCGATGTAATCGGCTCCCGCTTGCCGATGCTGATTGGCGTCGGCGGCTCGAGTACGCGCGACGTCCTGCATGATATCCAGCGTTATGAACGCTGGGACTGCGCGGGTTATCTGATTTCGCCACCGTCGTACGTATGTCCGGATCAGGCTGGCGTGCAATGGCATTTCGAACAGGCGGCCCTCGCCACCGAACGCCCTATCGTTTTGTACGACGTGCCGCATCGGACCGGCGTTGCGATTGCACCGGACACGGTGGCGCGCCTGGTCGAGCACGGCAACATTGTCGCGATCAAGGAATGCGTCAAGGAACACTTCAGCAAGCTGCGCGGGCTGCCGATCAACGTGTTGTGCGGCACCGACGAAGCGCTGGACGACTGCCTGCACAACGGCGGCACAGGCGGCATTCTGGCCAGCGCGCATGTCTGCGCGGATCTTCTGGTCGCAGTACAGGAATTGATTCATGCCGACCGCGAGCAGGATGAACGCAACCTGTTCGCCAGCCTGCTGCCCGTGTTGCGTCTGCTATTCGCGGCGCCTAACCCGTCCGCGATCAAGGCAATGCTGGCGTTCGACCATGCCATGACCGATGAAACGCGTATGCCGATCACGCGCGCTTCGGCACAACTCGTTGAACGTCTGAGCACTGCACGCGACAGGTTGCAAGATCTGCGCGCCGAGTTCGCCGGGGCGATGAGCTAAAAGCGCTAAACCAGAAACACATGCGCCACGAATGCGTTAATCATTCGTGGCGCAAACTTGCGTCCAGGCGCTGCATCCGCAGCACGACACGCCGCGCGTACCCGCGGCCGCCGCCGCTGTAGCGAAGCAACGCGGCGTCGAGATCGCCACCGCTCTCGTCAAGGTAAGCACGCAAGATGGTCGTGCCGATCCGCACGTTGATCGCCGGATCGGACAAATCAGTTGTGCCCGCAATCAATTGAGGATGCGCCGCGGGCAGCACCTGCATGAGCCCACGCGCACCCGCGTTGCTGAGCGCGTGGCGATCGAAACTCGACTCGACCGACATCACGGCAAGCAGCAAGACCGGCGAGATGGCGTGACGGTCGGCTTCGGTCAATACCGCGCGCGCAATCTTCATGGATTCCAGCGGGGCGACGCGAAACTGCGCACGCAGCATGGCGGTGATTTCGCTGAGCGCCGGCAAGCCGGCGTCAGCCGTTGAATCGCTCGCGGCAATTGGAGGGGCCAACGTCGATTGCACGTCGGCCGCGTGGGAGGCAGCGGCAAGCGAGAAGACGATTGCCGCGAACAGGGTCTTCAGGCCGAATTTCGAACCAGGATCGTGTTGTGTTTGCACACTATCCAGAGCGCTATTTCCATGCATATTTTCGCTTCCTGACCGGGGTGGCTAGACCTTACCGGGCTTGGTGTAGCGAATCGCCAAAGAAATAGGGGTGCGCCGTAAAATGCTTATAAAGACGCGTCGTCGTGCGCGACCTGATTCGATCAGTCCGCGGCCGGATTCAGATCGGCTAGCGCGCTGAGTTTCTGCACATCGGCGATTTCGATTTCCGCATAACGCAACTTCAGCGCGCCCTGCGTTTCGAATTGCTTGAGCACCTGATTGATCGTCTGCCGCGACAAGGCCAGCATCATCGCCAGGTCCTCCTGCGGCACCTTGAGTACGCGCCGTATTGCACCGGGTTCGCCGTAGCCGCCTGCCATCAGCAACAAGCGCCGCGCCACGCGCGGCGCGGCGGGCAGCAAGGCGGCCTCTTCAATGGCGTCGAAAGCGAGGCGCAGTTTTTGCGTCAACAACAAACCGAAAGCATGCCAGTACCCGGGCGTGCGTTCGAGCAGCGCGGCAAGCGCCGCACGCGGCACATGAAACAGCTCGGCATCACGCTCGGCATACGCGTCATGGGTTCGCGGGCGCTTATCGAACAGCGCGATCTCGCCGAACCAGTTAACCGGCTCGATAACCGCAAGCAAGGCTTCCTTGCCGGCCGAACTCGCCGCGCCGATTCGCATCAGCCCGTCGAGCACACAATAGAGGCCATCGTCGGAATCGCCACGCGTGAAAAGCCGTTCACCGGCAGCAAGGCGCACGATACGCCCCGCCTGGATCAGCTGCGCCTGCATGGCAGCGGGCGCCGAGCGAAACCACGCGCTGCGCGCCAGCAGCGCGGCAAGCTCATTCGATGAAAAACTCGCAGTCATAGGACGGCATCCGTGCCCGATTGTCGGCTACCCGATGGTTTCAAATTCCGCTGCCCGCGATTATGCTGACTTTGATTGAGGAGCGGCATCCATGAGAACGCTGACACAACAGCTTACGCAATACGCGGCCTACCACCGCGACCGGCGCAATATCGCCACGCATTTCGTCGGTATTCCGATGATCGTACTGGCGCTGGCGGTGTTGTTGAGCCGGCCGGCTTTCGGCCTGGCCGCGCTGCCATTTACCTTGTCGCCCGCGTGGGTATTGTTCGTCGCGGCGACTATCTATTACCTCGTGCTCGACGTGCCACTCGGCGTGATGATGGCCGTGGTGTCGATACTGTGTGTCGCGTGCGGACAATGGCTCGCCACGCAGGCTACGCTCACCTGGCTCGCCTCGGGCATCGGCCTCTTCGTGATCGGCTGGGTGTTTCAGTTCGTCGGCCATGTCGCCTACGAACATCGCAAGCCGGCTTTTGTCGACGACGTGATCGGCCTGCTGATCGGGCCGCTATTCGTGCTCGCTGAAGCGTTGTTCGGTTTCGGCTGGCGGCCGGCGCTGCGCGAAGCGATCGAAGCGCAAGTCGGCGCGACGCGTATCAATGCGGATCGCGCAGCGGTGCATCGCTAAAACGCTGCGCCTGCTGCGCCATAAGCTCAACGCGGCGCGAACCGAACGAGCCGCACGCTATGCAATGCCGTCAGCGCAACTGCGATCCAGATCGGAATATAGGTGGCCAACTGCGCGGCGTTGAGCGTCTCGCCAAGCAACGTGATCGAAACAAACACCAGCAACACCGGTTCGACATAGCCGAGGATGCCGAACAACGCGACCGGCAATAAACGGCTCGCCTTCAGATACGAAGCGAGCGCAAGCGTGCTGAGCGCGCCGAGGCCAGGCAACAACAGACACCACATATCGACACGTCCGCCGATCATCGCCAGCGACCCGCCAATGAAGATGAACGCAGCCGCAGCCGGCAATAGCAAGCACATTTCCACCGTGAACATGGCGAGCGAATCCTGGTTGATTTTGCGGCGCAGCACGAAATACGGCGGGTAGCCGAGTGCGACGAGCAAGGTGGGCCACGAAAAGGCACCCGTCATCCACAGTTCGTGCGCGACGCCCAACGCGGCGCAGATCACAGCGAGCCACTGCAAACCGTCGAGGCGCTCGTGATAGTAGAAGCGCCCCACCAGCACCATCACGAGCGGCAGCAGAAAATAACCGAGCGAGACTTCAAGCATGCGCCCGTGCAACGGCGCCCATAGAAACACCCACAGTTGCGCACCCAGCAGAACCGCGCTGACACCCATCGCGATGGCAAGCCTCGGCTGCGTCACCATACGGTAAAGAAGTTGCCGAAGAATGGGCAGACGTTTGCGCAATACGATCAGCAGCAGCGCGCCGGGCACGGTCCACACAATGCGCCACGCGAAAATGTCGAGGCCGCTCAACGGCGCAAGCAGCTTGGCGTAAGCGGACAGTAAAGCAAACATCGCGGACGCGCCGACGGACAGCGCAATACCGCGCTTTGGGTCATACTGGTTCATTGCGCGGCCCGTGATGCAGTTGCATTGGCGTGCGGTGCAGGTGTGTGCGGCGCAGCATGGGGCTGCGCGCCTCGAATTGTTGTCATTGGAAGTGAAGTCTCTCGATCTGGCAGCGCGTCTTGTGGTGTGAATCGGCGCTGCGCTTTTGTCTTCGGCAGGCGATGCAAGCGGGCGTAAGCGAACGTAAGCGGGCATTCTAGACGGGTTCGCGACCAACGTGCCCGTTCGCTCATGGCAGGAAGCAGTAATTTTCCCCGTGCGCATCGTGCGCTGATGCACTAGAACATAACTTCACGTGCGCGTGGCCGATCTGCAACTGCAACGCCGGCAATTTCCCGTGCAATTGCTCAAGCGCGAATCTTGCTTCGAAGTCTGGCGACGCCGTTTGCAACCTCATCCGGGACATCACGGATATTCGTAGTAACGGTCAGCCGTCATTTGCAACCGTCATCTGCAGCATCAACGAGCCGGGCCGGTAAAGGCAGTCCATACGGACTTGAGCCAGCCCTTCTTTCCCGCGGCACGCAGCACCTTCGTTTCACCGCGCATGCCACCGCCCGGCCAGCAATCCCGCTCATCGAATGTGACTACTGGAGCCAGCATGACCCAGCCAGCCCTATCGCACGACGCGTCGCCCGATCTATTCCGCGCGACCTTTGCCGCCGCCGTACGCGCCGGACTCACGCACACGCCGCAGAAAGAACTGCCGTCGAAGTATCTGTATGACGAAGTCGGCTCCGCCCTATTCGAAGTGATCACCGTTTTGCCCGAATACGGCGTGACACGCGCCGAGGAACAGCTGCTGACGAAGCACGCGGCGGATATCGTCGCGCATTTGCCGCATGACGTGACCGTTGCCGAACTGGGCAGCGGCAGCGGCCGCAAAACGCGGCGCATTCTGGAGGCGCTGTGTAAAAAGCGCCCCACTTCTTACTGCCCGATTGAAATTTCGCGCAGTGCGCTGCAGTTGTGCAGGCGCGAACTCGGCGACATCGAGCGCATTTCGATCGTCGGTTATGAACGCGATTACCTGGCGGGACTGGCCGAAGTGAGCAGGAACCGCGCGGCGGACGAGCGCTTACTCGTTCTGTTTCTTGGCAGTACGATCGGCAATTTCGGCAGACTCGCGGCAACGCGTTTTCTGCGCGATATCCGCAACATGATTGCGCCCGGCGACGCGCTGCTGCTCGGCACGGACCTGATCAAGCCGACGCCGGTGCTGATAGCCGCCTACGACGACGCGGTCGGCGTAACCGCGTCGTTCAATCTGAATCTGCTGGCGCGCATCAATCGCGAACTCGATGGCGATTTTCCGCTCGATGCCTTCGAGCACGTCGCGCGCTTCAATCCGGACGCGCGCAGCATTGAAATGCATCTGCGTGCGAAGCGCGATCTCACCGCGCACGTGGGCGCCGCGCAATTGACAGTCTCGCTCAAGGCAGGTGAGACGATCTGGACCGAGAGCAGCCACAAATATCGCGCGGACGAGGTGCCCACGATCGCAGACGATGCGGGCTTCGTTTGCAGCCATCAATGGATCGAAGACGGCTGGGGCTTTGCGGAGAGCCTGCTGGTCGCGCGTTGAGCGCGGCTCGCGCCGCTCATTGCTGCTCAGTGCTGCTCGAACCGTTCGTAGCGCTTTTCGGTGGCGCGCTCTTCGCCGGTCACTTCGGTCACGCGCGCCGCCGGCGGCCCGTGACGCAGCCACGAGAGCATCCGGTCGACCTGGTTGGCCGAACCCTGCAAGATGGCTTCGACGGAACCGTCGTCGAGATTCGCCACCCATCCCTTGATACCGAGCGCGTGAGCCTGCCGCACAGTGGCGTGGCGAAAGCCCACGCCCTGCACGGTGCCACGCACCCGCACGTAATACGTTTCGATCCGCTGATCCAGATCCGGGGCCATGCCGTCCTCTCCTCGCAATTCTTTCAAGCCGGCATTCTAGTCGCGCCGCGACGAGAATGCTCGGCCATGTTTCAGTTCGCCCGCGCATCTGTACCGCCCGGCGCGCCACGCGGCACGCGCGACACGTACAATCCGTCGACTGTCACGCAGGGAATGAAACAGAATGACCGAACAGAATCGCGATCTCGTGCTCGTAACCGGCGCATCCGGCTTCGTCGGCTCGTCGGTGGCGCGCATCGCGCAGCAGAAGGGTTTCAAGGTTCGCGTGCTGGTGCGCGCCACCAGTCCGCGCAAGAACGTCGAAGCGCTCGACGCGGAAATCGTGGTCGGCGACATGCGCGACGAAGCGTCGATGCGCAATGCGCTACGCGGCGTGCGCTATCTGCTGCACGTGGCGGCCGACTATCGCCTGTGGGCGCCGGACCCGAGCGAAATCGAGCGCTCGAATCTCGAAGGCACCGAGGCGACCATGCGCGCGGCGCTGAAGGAAGGGGTCGAACGTATCGTCTACACGAGCAGCGTGGCCACGCTGAAAGTGACCAGCTCCGGCCAATCCGCCGACGAAACCTCGCCGCTCAAAGCCGATCAGGCGATCGGCGTGTACAAGCGCAGCAAGGTGCTGGCCGAACGCGCGGTGGAGCGCATGATCGCCGAGGACGGCCTACCGGCGGTGATCGTCAATCCGTCCACGCCGATCGGTCCGCGCGACGTCAAGCCGACGCCGACGGGGCGCATCATCGTCGAAGCAGCGCTCGGCAAGATTCCCGCGTTCGTCGATACGGGGCTGAACCTCGTGCATGTGGATGACGTGGCGGCCGGCCACTTCCTCGCGCTTGAGCGCGGCAAGATCGGCGAACGCTACATTCTTGGCGGTGAAAATCTGCCGCTGCAACAAATGCTCGCGGATATCGCGGCGCTGACCGGGCGCAAGGCGCCGACGCTGAGTTTGCCGCGCTGGCCGCTTTATCCGCTCGCCGCGGGCGCCGAAGCCGTCGCCAAGATCACAAAGCGCGAACCGTTTCTCACCGTCGACGGTCTGAAGATGTCGAAGAACAAGATGTACTTCACGTCGGCGAAGGCGGAACGCGAGTTAGGCTATCGCGCACGGCCTTATCGCGAGGGTTTGAGCGATGCGCTCGACTGGTTCAGGCAGGCCGGATACTTGAACACGGCCTGATAGAGCCCAGACGCGGGCAGGATCGATCAGCCGCGCAAACAGCAGCGGACCGCTTCGGCGGCACCACCGAGTTCACGCAAGTCACGCAGGTCAAGCCCGCGTTCCGGCGTGGCCTGCACGCATTTTGTTACAACGTCACTGTGTTAGCGACAGGTAAAAGCCTACGCGCAGCAGTTAAAATCGTAGGTCTTACCAGAGAAACCTCGCATGAATCTTCACGAACAGCTCGGCGCGCTGGAAGTGGGCGTCGATCAGCTCATCCAGGCTGTCGTGGCCCCGCAGGCCGAAAACATCCCCGAGACATCCGCAAACGTCGCGGCGCAAGAAGCGCCGGCGGCCAGTCATGCCGCGTCAGCAGCGGCAGCGGAGCGCGTGGCGCCTGAAGCCGCGAGCGCAGCGGTAGATGCCGCGGAGTCCGCACCTGCGCCCGCCGGAGAACCGGCCGCCCGGTTGCAACCCACACTCGAAATCAACCGTCCCGCGCAGAACGAGATCACCATGACCATCGGCGGTCAGACGGTGGCGCTGCGTGCCGAACAGGTCGGGCAATTGATCGAAGAGTTGTCGAACGCGCGCGCCTCGATGACGCCTGAACCGCCGCCGGGCATCCCGCCGGGCTGGCGCTTCGTTTCGACGAAAAATCCCGTCATGGCCGTGCAGAAGCAGTCGAATGGCGATCGCCTGCTGGTCATGCGCCACACCGGTCACGGCTGGGTGCCGTTCACGTTCTCACCCGACATGGTGATCCAGATGTACATGATGCTCAGCAAGGCCTGATACAAAGGCAAAGCCTGACGTAAAAAACGGCGCCCGAGGGCGCCGTTTTTCTTTTCGTCCGATAAATCGATGGATTTACGACTTTTAGCGCTCCTGCACCGGCGCCTGCACGCGCGCCTTCCATTGCCCGCCCTTGCCGCGCCAGTAACGCACCGCTGAGGCAAACGTCGCACCGACATAGAACAGCGCCACCAGCGGCAGAAACGGCGCCCACAGCGGCGAGCGGCGGTAATAGCCGAGCATCGGCGCATACGCGCAGCACATTAGCGCCCACGCAAGCCACGCAGGCCAGCCCAGCGGTCCGAGCACCAGCGCGGCCGCGGGCGGTATCAGGTAGATGATCGCCATGCCCAGCAAGGTGCCCGCCAGCAGCAGCGGCGAGTAATGCAACTGCGTAAAGGCGGTGCGCGCGATCATGTTCCAGATATCGCGCCAGCTATCGTAAGGACGCAGCGACACGCTGCGCGCCGCCACATCCAGCCGGATCGGATGACGCCCCGTGCCGCGATGCTTGATCCGCGCGGCGAGGCTGCAATCGTCGATCAGTTCGGCACGAATCGACTCGATGCCGCCCGCCTCTTCGAGCGCGCTGCGCCGGACCAGCATGCAGCCGCCCGCAGCCGCAGCCGTGCGGTTGCGCGGGTTGTTGACCCACGAGAACGGGTACAGCTTGGCGAAGAAAAACACGAAGGCCGGAATCAGCGCCTTCTCCCAGAACGAATCGCAGCGCAGACGAACCATCAGCGAAACGAGGTCGCGCTTTTCCGCGTCCGCACGGACCACGAGTTGCGTCACAGCGTCGGCCGGATGGCCAATGTCCGCGTCGGTGAGCAGCAGGAAATCGGCCGGCAGGCCAAGCGTGCGCACCGCCTCGATCCCTTGCGACTGCGCCCACACCTTGCCGGACCAGCCCGGCGGCAACGGCTTCGCGCTCAGCACCGTCAGCCGATCCGGGCATTGCAGTTGCAATGCGGCTGCGCGGGCAGCATCGGCGGTGCCGTCGGTGCTGTGGTCGTCGACCACGATCACATGAAATTCGCCGGGATAGTCCTGCTCGAGCAGGGTGGTGACGGCTTGCGCGATCACATCGACTTCATTGCGTGCCGGCACCACGGCGGCAACCGCGGGCCACGTTTCACGCGGGTCGAGCTTCAGCAGCGTGGCGGGACGCGCCCGCCAGAAACCGCCGCGCGCGAACAGCAACACGCACCAGATCAGCAGGGAAAGACAGGAAAGAAGAAACAGAACCACCACCATTAAGCATTACCCTCGAGTGAACCCGCTTCTACGCCGACGCGCCGCGACAGGCGCATCACCACAGTGCGTATCGCGACGACGCACCAGTCAAAAGTGTTGAGCACCGGCCGCTCGGCAAACACGTCGTAGCCGGCCTTCTCGATTCGCTCGAGGATACGCAGGCCGCCGTGTATCGCGCCGCACAGCTCGATGCCCAGCCGCCCGGGGATCCGCAGCGCGAGCGGCGCGCCGCGTACCAGCGTGGCCCGGACAAACGAAATCTCGTAGGCCATCAGCTTGACCCATGCATCGTCGACGACGCCTGCCTCTATCTGCGCCTCGGTCACGTTAAAGCGCCGCAAATCGGCGAGGGGCAGGTACAGGCGGTCCTTTTTCCAGTCGGCGGCGACGTCCTGCCAGAAGCTGATCAATTGCGACGCCGTGCAGATCGCATCGGCGTCGGCGAGATTCTCCGGCGTGGCGGCGCCCACCAGATGCAGCATCAGATGCCCAATCGGGCTGGCCGAGTGGCGGCAATAGTCGAGCAAGGCGGCCCGGTCCGCGTAACGGTTGTTGTCGATGTCCTGACCGCAGGCGTGGAGCAGATCGTAAAACGGCGCGAGCGGCAGTTTATACTGCGCGATCACGCTGGCGAGCTTGCCGAACAGCAGCGGGTGCACCGGTGCCGCACGCCGCTGCGCTACCGCGTCGAGGCCGGCGCGAAAGTCGGCGAGGCGGGCATGCCGCTCGGCCGGGCTCCAGTCGCCTTCATCGGCGATGTCGGCGGCGGTGCGGACAACCTGATAGATAATGCCGACAGGCGCGCGCAGCGCCTTTGGCAGCAATACGCTCGCGACCGGAAAATTTTCGTATTGATCGACGTCCATCCAGCGAGCCTCGAAACCATTCTGTAATGCGGCAGCCAATATGGGCCGCAGGACCACGTAGTTTAAGGGTTCCGTGAAACCGGTGCAGCCTGCAATCCAGCGTGTAATCATTACCAGCCGTGCACCGCCAACCGCATCATGCCGTCATGCGCCCTGGATACAACGCTGGACGGCGCACCCGCGGCGCGGCGGCAGTCCAACACCCTGACGGGCCTGTCAGAGCAAAGGCGGCCTGATAGCGTTAGAATGCGCGTTTGGTTTTGCTGTACCGGCTCGTCGCCGGGGCTCAAGACGTCAACTAGATAGATGGTCGCGGCGATAAAGTCAGATTTACCGGCTTCTTCGAAACCCGCGTCAGTCGGAGTTCGCCAATTTATGCGAGTCATCCTTGCTCAACCCCGCGGCTTTTGTGCGGGTGTTGTTCGTGCAATCGAAATCGTCGATCGCGCATTACAGCAACACGGCGCGCCCGTGTATGTTCGCCACGAGATTGTTCACAATCGCCACGTGGTGGACAACCTGCGCCAGAAAGGCGCGCGCTTTGTCGAAGAACTCGATGAAGTGCCACATGGCGCCGTGGCGATTTTCAGCGCGCACGGTGTCGCGCAGACCGTCGAGCGCGACGCGGAACAGCGCGGCCTCGACGTGCTCGACGCAACCTGCCCGCTCGTGACCAAGGTTCACGTGCAAGGACGCCAATATGTGGCGGCGGGTCGTACCCTGATTCTGATTGGCCACGCCGGCCATCCGGAAGTGGAAGGCACGATCGGCCAAATCCCCGGCAAGGTGTTGCTGGTGCAGAGCGAGGCCGAGGTCGCCCAGCTGGACCTGCCGCTCGATACGCCGCTTGCGTACGTCACGCAGACTACGCTGTCGGTCGACGACACACGTGGCATCATCGACGCCCTGCTGCGCCGTTTCACCGACATCGTCGGTCCCGACACGCGCGACATCTGCTACGCCACGCAAAATCGCCAGGCGGCGGTGCGCGAGTTGAGCAAAGAAGTCGACGTGCTGCTGGTGGTCGGCGCAACCAACAGTTCGAACTCGAACCGGCTGCGCGAAATCGGCAGCGAAACCGGCGTGGCGAGTTACCTCGTCGCCGACGGTTCGGAAGTAAAGCCGGAGTGGTTTGCCAACGTGCAAACTGTCGGCATTACGGCCGGTGCTTCGGCACCGGAAGAAATGGTGAAGAACGTAATCGATGCGCTGCGCGCATTGGGGCCCGTCGATGTCACGACGATGGCGGGCCGTGAAGAAAAAGTCGAATTCAAGTTGCCATCGAAACTGATGCAACCACTCGCTGCACGCGAAGTTTAAGGAGGACGTCTTGTCTATTCCGCTGCTACAGAAAGTCCGGGTCGGCGCCTACATCATGCGCCAGCATATGTCTGGCAACAAACGCTACCCGCTCGCATTGATGCTGGAACCGCTGTTCCGCTGCAATCTTGCCTGCAATGGCTGCGGCAAGATCGATTATCCGGATCCCATCCTGAATCAACGTCTGTCGCTCGAAGAATGCCTTGGCGCAGTCGACGAATGCGGCGCACCGGTGGTGTCGATCGCAGGCGGCGAGCCGCTCCTGCACAAGGAAATGCCGCAGATCGTGAAGGGCATCATCGCGCGCAAGAAGTTCGTGTACCTATGCACGAATGCGTTGCTGATGGAAAAGAAGATGGACGACTACGAGCCGAATCCGTACTTCGTCTGGTCGGTTCACCTCGACGGCGATAAGGAAGCGCACGACCACTCGGTGTCGCAGGAAGGCGTGTACGAAAAAGCTGTCGCCGCCATCAAGGAAGCGAAACGCCGTGGTTTCCGCGTGAACATCAACTGCACGCTGTTCAACGACGCCGTGCCGGAACGCGTGGCCGCCTTCTTCGATACGCTCGGCCCGATGGGCGTGGACGGCATCACCGTCTCGCCGGGTTATGCGTATGAGCGCGCGCCGGATCAGCAGCACTTCCTGAATCGCGACAAGACCAAGCAGCTGTTCCGTGAGATTTTCAAGCGCGGCAACAACGGCAAGAACTGGTCGTTCAGCCAGTCGGGCATGTTCCTCGACTTCCTGGCCGGCAATCAGACCTACGAGTGCACGCCTTGGGGCAACCCGGCGCGTACCGTGTTCGGCTGGCAGAAGCCGTGCTATCTGGTCGGCGAAGGCTACGTGAAGACCTTCAAGGAATTGATGGAAACCACGGAGTGGGAAAAGTACGGCACGGGCAACTACGAGAAGTGCGCGGATTGCATGGTGCACTGCGGCTTCGAGGCGACTGCCGTGATGGATACGGTGGCGCACCCGTTGAAGGCATTGAAGGTCAGCCTGCGCGGTCCGAAGACTTCGGGCGCTTTCGTCAAGGATATTGCTCTGGATAAGCAACGTCCGGCCGAGTACGTCTTCTCGCGCCACGTCGAAATCAAGCTGGAAGAGATTGGGCGTGCGGGTAAGGGCAAGAAGGTGCAGACGGCGGCTTCCGCTTCCGCGCATTAATTGTTATGAGGGGCGGCTGAGTGCCGCTCCTGATGCAGTTTTGTCCGTTCCCTGCTGGATATATTGCAAAAAAAGCGCGCTGGCCTGAATGCCACCGCGCTTTTTCTTTTCCTGCGACTTGGGCTCGTTTAGCCTCCGCTTCGGGCGTTATGCGCAGTCAGGAACTTGATCAGCCCGTCGATGCCGCCTTTGGAAATCTGATCGGCGAACTGCGTCTGATAAACCTGAATCAGCCACGCGCCCATCATGTTGATGTCGTAAATTTTCCAACCGTTGGCACCCTTGGTCAGCCGGTAATCGATGGCGTCATCGCCACCATTGCTGATCACGTGCGACTGCACCACCAGGTCCTTGGCGCCGGCCGGCACCGTGACGGGCAAGAACTTGAACTTCACGTCCTGATCGCGCAACTGCGAAAGCGATGCGGCATAGGTGCGTACCAGTAGCAGCGTAAACTGGTCGTATAACTGCTTCTGCTGTTCCGGGGTCGCCGTACTCCAGGCCTTCCCTACCGCGATTCGCGTGGTCCGCTGAAAATCGGTAGCCGGCACAAAGCGCGTCTGAACCAGCTCGGTAATCTTGGCCATATCGCCACCGCGCGCCTGCGGGTCGGCCTTCATCGCGGCAACGGTGCCTTCAACGGCGGTCTTCACCATGGCATCAGGCGCGCTTTGCGCATAGGCCGCCGTGGATACCACGGCCGCAGCCAGAAAAGCAGACAGATAACGTTTCATACGCTCGCCACAACCCAAAAAAGTAAGCGCCGGCTGGCTCAAGAGCCCACGGCGAAAGCAGGATAGACCAGTATACCGATATTGCGTTCCCACCCCAGCCTCGACGCCCGGGAGCCTGCCTTGCTACCGAAGTGGAGCCGATTCGCTCCGGCTCTGTATACTTGTGCACTTTCGTCAAAAACACCACTCGTGATAAGGCCCCCTCCGCCTACATGCTGAAGTCATCTATCGTCCGTCTCGTCGCCTATTCGGTGCGCCATCCGTTACGGATCATCGCCCTGTCCGTCGTGCTCGCCATACTGAGCAGCATCTACGTCGCCCATAACTTCAAGATCAACACGGACATCAGCCGTCTCATCGAGACCGACAAGCAATGGTCGTCGCTCGAAAACGCCATGGACAAGGCGTTCCCCGACCGGGGCGACACGGTGCTGGTAGTGGTAGAAGCCCGCGCGCCCGAGTTTGCCGATGCCGCGGCCAATGCGCTGACGGCCGCGCTCAAAGCCGATTCCAAGGAGTTCGTCGCGGTGTCGCAACCTGCCGGCGGCCCCTTCTTCGATCACAACGGCCTGCTGTTCCCATCCACCGATGAAGTCCTCTCGACGACCTCGCAGCTCGTTCAATCGCGTCCGCTCGTCAATGCACTTGCGCACGATCCGAGCCTGACCGGCCTCGCCGGCACGCTCACCACGAGTCTGTTGCTGCCGCTCCAGCTTGGGCAGGTGAAGTTGGCCGACATGAGCCATCTGCTGTCGCAAAGCGCCACCACGCTCGACCGCGTGCTGGCTGGCCAGCCGGCGGCGTTCTCGTGGCGTGCGCTGGTCGACAAGGGCGTCGCCACGGATCCGGCGCGCGCCTTCGTCACGGTGCAGCCGGTTGTGAACTACGACGCGCTGGAGCCGGGCGCGAGCGCGTCGAAAGCGATCCGCGCCACCGCCGCTTCGCTGCATCTCGATACGCGCTACGGCGCCACGGTCCGTCTGACCGGCCAACAGCCGCTCGCGGATGAAGAATTCGCGTCGGTCCAGGACGGCGCCGTGCTCAACGGCATCGGCACCTTCATCGTCGTGCTGGTCATTCTTTGGCTGGCGCTGCGCTCGGGCCGCATGATCCTGGCCGTGTTCATCACGTTGTTCGTGGGCCTCGCGATCACCGCGGCGCTCGGCCTGCTGATGGTCGGCGCGCTCAATATGATTTCGGTCGCCTTCATGGTGCTGTTCGTCGGGCTCGGGGTCGATTTCGGTGTGCAGTTCGGCGTCAAATACCGTGAGGAGCGCAATCGCGACGACCGCCTTTCCGCCGCCCTGATGCATACCGCGCACAGCATCGGCGTGCCGCTGACGCTCGCGGCCGTGGCGGTCGCGCTGAGCTTCTTCTCGTTCCTGCCGACGGCTTATCGCGGCGTGTCGGAATTGGGCGAGATCGCCGGTGTCGGCATGTTCGTCGCGTACTTCACCAACATGACGCTGCTGCCGGCGCTGCTGAAGGTCTTTAACCCGCCGGGCGAAGCCGCTTCACCCGGCTTCAAGCAACTCGCCCCGGTCGACGATTTCCTCGACCATCATCGCAAGCCGGTGCTGATCGGCACGCTGCTCGTCGTGATCGGCGCCACGCCCCTGCTCACGCATTTGCGTTTCGACTTCAACCCCTTGCATCTGAAAGACCCGCATACGGAATCGATGGCGACGCTGCTGTCGCTGAAAGATTCGCCGGAAGCGGCGGTCAGCAATGTGCACGTGCTGGCGCCGACGCTGGCGGATGCGGACCAGAAGGCCGCCCATTTGCGCACGCTGCCGGAAGTGGGCCGCGTGACCACGCTCGACACCTTCGTTCCGGCTGAGCAGCAGCAAAAGCTGATGCTGATTGCGAGTGCCGCACAGCAACTCTTGCCTGCGCTGCAGCAACAGCCCGCCCCTCAAGCCACGGACGCGGTGCGCGTCGCCGCATTGAAGCGCGCGTCGAACCAGCTCTCGCTCGCCGCCGACGATCACCCGGGCCCGGGCGCCGCCGAAGCCAAGCATCTGTCGGCCACGCTGCAGAAGCTGGCCGCCGCCGACGCCGCCACGCGCGACCGTGCCGAAACCGCGATGTCCGAGCCGCTGCGCATCGCGCTGAAGCAACTGGCGGATCTGCTGCAGCCCACCGAGATTACGCGCGACAACCTGCCCAAGGAGATCTCAAAGGATTGGGTTTCGAAAGACGGCCACGCGCTCGTCGACATTGCGCCGAAGGTCAAACCCGGCGTCGATCCGAACGACGACGCGATGCTCGCCCGCTTCGCCCACGCGGTGAAGAAGGCGGAGCCGGGTGCGATCGGCGGTCCGATCTCGATCCTGCATTCCGCGGACACGATCATCAAGGCCTTCCTGCAGGCTGCCTGTTGGGCCTTGCTGTCGATCGCGATTCTGCTGTGGATTGCATTGCGGCGACTCAGCGACATGCTGCGCACGCTGGTTCCGTTGCTGGTATCGGCGCTGGTGACATTGGAGTTGTGCGTGGTGTTCGGCATGCCGCTGAACTTCGCGAACATCATTGCGTTACCGCTGATGCTCGGCGTGGGCGTAGCATTCAAGATTTACTTCGTCATGGCGTGGCGCCACGGGCAGACTAGCCTTTTGCAGTCGAGCCTTACGCATGCCGTATTGTTCAGCGCGGCGACCACGGCGACGGCGTTCGGCAGCCTCTGGCTTTCGCACCATCCGGGTACGTCGAGTATGGGGCGCTTGCTGGCACTCTCATTGTTTTGCACACTGATCGGTGCGGTGGTGTTCCAACCCGTGCTGATGGGCAAGCCGCGCCAACGTCGCGGAAAGCAGAAAGGAATCTAGGCATGAAGCTGCGAACCACCGTGCTGGCGCTCGCCGTCACCGGGCTGATCTCTGGTTGCGCGACCGGGCCCGACCGCAAACCGGGCGACCCGTTCGAGCCGGCCAACCGCGTGATTTTCAAGTTCAACGACGGTTTGGACCGCTTCGTCGCCGTTCCGGTCGCCAAGGGATACCAGAAAGTGACGCCGCAGCCCTTGCGCACCGCGGTCAGCAACTTCTTCTCGAATCTGGGCGACCTGACCAACGCCGCCAACAACCTGTTGCAACTGAAGATCACGGACGCGACGGAAGACATCGTGCGCTTCGCGTTCAACTCGACCTTCGGCCTCGGCGGCCTGCTCGACTGGGCGACGCCGGCCGGCTTGCCGAAGCACCACCAGGACTTTGGTCTGACGCTGGGCCACTGGGGCATCCCGTCGGGCCCGTACCTTGTCCTGCCGCTATTTGGTCCAAGCACGGTGCGTGACAGCATGGGTCTGGTGGTGGATGTGAAGTTCAACCCGCTGAACTACATCGAGCCGGCGGTACGCAATCCACTGTACGTGCTGCAATTCGTGAGCGTACGTTCCGACTTGCTGGGGGCATCCAGCCTGCTGGATCAGGCTGCGCTGGACAAGTATTCATTTGTCCGCGACGCCTATACGCAGCAGCGCAAAGCGCGGCTGCGCGGCACAAGCGACAACGCCGCCCCGCTCCCGAACTACAACGACGAGAGCGGCAACTCCGGCGCAGCCGCGCCCGCCAAGGGCGCTTCGGGCGCAGCGACCGGCGTGCCCGACTACACGGACCCAGGCGACGCCGCTGAGGCCCCGAACGCCGCGTCAGGAAGCGCCACAGGCGCCCCGGCGGGCGTACCGAACTACACGGACCCGGGCGACACGCCGAGCGCCCCGGCGGCCGCGTCGAGCGCGGTGCCTGCGGCACCGACCGCCCAACCCGCGCCCACGGGCAAGAAGCTGCCGGAGCCAGCACCAGCACCGCAGTAAGGAAATCAGACGCTTTGGAGCGCACTGCGCTCCAAAGAAAAGCAGACCGAAGTAGACGGGACGGCTTGAAGAAGTACCGCGTCGGCGCGCGAAGCGCCGCCGGAAGTATGACGGCCTTGTCACTGAGGCGGAGTCTGCGAGGAGACAGATTCCAGATGCACCACTACCGTGGCTGCGCGGGGGACCCGCTTATGAGCTGGCGGTGTAAAGCCGCTTTCTTTTGCCTACTTTTCTTTGCGGCCGGCAAAGAAAAGTAGGTGCCGCCCCGCACAGGGGCAACGCTAATAAACCACTAACTAACACAACAAGGAAAGGCAAAAAAAACAAACCTTAATGCAGACTCTCAACCTCAGCCCGCGCAGCGCCAACCTCATCATCAGAGCCAGCCGCAGCCTGCAAAGGCAAAGACGCCCCCTGATACCTCGCAAACGCCTCATCCGCATATCGGATCTGCGTTCGCCCATGAGGCGCCGGCTCACCCTTCTCATCGAGATTAACGAACACCATCTTCTCGACGGTCAAAATACTCTTCCGGGTAATCTTATTGCGCACTTCGCACCGAAGCGTAATAGACGTACGACCGAAATGCGTAGCCGTCATCCCGAGTTCAATGATGTCTCCCTGCCTCGCGGAGCTGACAAAATTAATCTCAGACATGAACTTGGTCACAACCCGCTGGTTGTCGAGCTGACAGATTGCATAGATAGCGGCTTCTTCGTCGATCCAGCGCAGGAGGCTGCCACCGAACAGCGTACCGTTGGGGTTGAGATCTTCGGGCTTGACCCACTTCCTGGTATGAAAATTCATCTGGTACTCCGTGTCTGAAGGCACCAAGGTTGGGCAGGCGCCCGAACCTAGGGTTAACACTGACATTGTACCAAATATAAGGGTTTTCCCTAATATTTCAACAGACACTGAATTACCAGCGAAGAGCGGCACCGCAGCCACCGCAAACGGCACCCCTCAAGCAACCCCAAACCGCAAAACCCCCGCCTCGCCCATCGCATGCCGCGCCTGCACCAGCGAGGTCCGCGCCGCCCGCGCATCGACCGCGACCTGAATCAGCGCTCCGATCTGCGACGGCTGCCGCAGCAGCTCCCGCAAAATCGGCCCTAACGCAGTCGTGCCATCGTCACGCAAGCCCGCCGTTGCAGCCGAAGGCAGGGTCCGCCACGCCGGATCGACAATCGCGCGACACACCGCAAAAGGCAGCCCATGCGCAGCGGCCGTGGCGCCGGCAATGTGCGATTCCATGTCGACGGCGAAAGCGCCCGTCGAGCGATGCAGCACGCCCTTGTCGTCAGCGCTGACTAAAGGCGCGGTCACCGCCGCCATCAGGCCGCGTCGCAAACGTGCCGCGAGCGGTCCCGTCGATAATGCGGCGGCGAGCCTGTCGGCCCATGGCCGGTCGGTCTCGAGCCGCCCAAATGGTCCCTCGACAGCCTCCGCAACGATCAGCGTGCCCGGCGCCAGATCGGGCGCCAAACCACCCGCCGTGCCGAAACTGACAATCCCCGAGCAACCGCGCGCGACGGCTGCGCTCAGCGCCCGCTCAAGCAGATCGGCGCGCGCCGCGTAGACCACCTCAACACCGTTGCCGCGCGCGATGCGCGCCTCGAACGCCATCCCCGTCACCACGATCACCGGCAACGCGCCGTGGCCGATACCGGCTGCCGGCGTAGTCGAAAACGTCATCCGTTACATCCCGACTGCGACGCGCGTCAGCCCGTTGCGTTTCAGATGACGGAAACGGGCCAGCGCCCACAACGGGAAGAACTTGCGATAGCCGTGATAACGCAGATAGAACACGCGCGGGAACCCCGTCGCCGTGAAACGCGTTTCATCCCACAGGCCATGCTCGCGCTGTTCGCGCTGCAAATACGCGACGCCGCGCGACACCGCCTCGTGATTGACCTCGCCCGCCGCCATCAGGCCCATCAGCGCCCACGCGGTTTGCGAAGCGGTGCTCGGCGCGCGCTCGTAGCCGCGATAGTCGAGCTTGTAGCTCTCGCCGCCCTCACCCCAGCCGCCGTCCTCGTTCTGGATCGACAGAAGCCACTGCGCGGCGCGCTTCATGCGCGGGTCGTCGTGCGGCAAACCGGCGGCGTTCAGCGAACACAGCGCGGTCCACGTGCCGTAGATGTAGTTCAGGCCCCAGCGGCCGTACCAGCTGCCGTCCGCTTCCTGTTCCTTCAGCATGTAATCGAGCGCGCGCTGCGCCGGTTCGCTGGTCTTCGGAAATTCGCCGAGTTGCGCGAGCATCGACAGGCAGCGGCCGGAGACATCCGCGGTTGGCGGGTCGAGCAGCGCGCCATGATCGGAGAACGGAATGTTGTTCAGGTAGTACTGCGTGTTTTCCGGTTCGAACGCACCCCAGCCGCCGTCGCTGCTTTGCATGCCGACCACCCATTCGCGCGCCCGCGCAATGGCTTCGCGATCCACATCCGATTGCGTCAGCGCCGCCGAGCGCTGCATTGCCATCGCCACGACCGCCGTATCGTCGACGTCCGGATAGTGCGCGTTGTTGTACTGGAACGCCCAGCCGCCGGGACGCACATTCGGACGGCGCGAGATCCAGTCGCCGCGCACATCGAGAATCTGCAGCGGACGCAGCCATGCGAGCCCGCGTTCAGCCGCTTGCTCGGCATGCGCTTCGCCGGTTTCGAGCAGCGCGTGCGCCACGAGCGAGGTATCCCATACCGGCGACAGACAGGGCTGACAATATGCTTCGTCATCCTTGATAACCAGCAGCTTTTCGATCGACTGGCGTGCAATCGCGCGGTTCGGATGATCGGCCGGGTAGCCGAGCACGTCGTACATCATCACCGAGTTGGCCATGGCCGGGAAAATCGCGCCGAGGCCGTCTTCGCCGTTCAGCCGTTCGTCGACAAAGCGCACGGCTTCGCGCACCGAGCGGTCGCGCGTCACCTTGGGGAACAGGCCGTCGACCATACGCAACATGACGTCCACCCCGCTGAAGAAGCGGAACCAGCCCTGATGCTGATGCGGCGCCCGCTCGCGCATGCCGGTGTTCACCGGCGCGCCGCGGAACAGCTCGTCGATACGCACGCGACGGGGATTGCGCGCCACCGGCCGCTTCGCGTTCAGCACCAGCAGCGGCACGATCACCGTACGCGCCCAGTACGACACCTTCGACAGATGGAACGGGAACCACGACGGCAACAGCATGATTTCCACGGGCATCATCGGCACGGCGCGCCAGGACACCACACCAAACAGCGCGAGCAGAATCCGCGTAAACACATTCACCGTTTCTGCGCCGCCGTTCGCCAGAATCGCTTCGCGTGCGCGAACCATGTGCTCGGCATCCGGCGAGTCGCCGATCATTTTCAGTGCGAAGTACGCCTTCACGCTGGCGCTGATGTCGAGCGCGCCGTCGGTGAAAAGCGGCCAGCCGCCGTCCGCCATCTGGATGCGGCGCAGATAGCGGGCGATCTTCTGCTCCAGTTCCAGGTTCGGCGTCTCACCGAGATAGTGGACGAGGAGCACGTATTCGGCGGGAATCGTCGCGTCGGCTTCGAGTTCGTAGACCCAGTGGCCGTCCGGATTCTGCGCGGCGAGGATTGCGTCGGTGGCGCGCGTGATCGCGGCATCGAGCGACGTTGCGACCGCTTGCGACGCGGTAGCGGAGGCGGCATCCGGCATCAGGTTCGGCACATTCGGCGCCGCCTCGGCGAATCCAGGCAGGACGGCGTCCAGCGGCTGAGCTTGAGATAAGTCGTTCATCGGCGTTCCATCGGTTGATTCAGCAGCGTGTCCGCGGCCTTCTGGCCGGAGCGGATCGCCCCTTCGATCGTCGCGGGCAGGCCGGTAGCCGTCCAGTCGCCCGCGAGCATCAAATTGTTCCAGCGAGTGCGCGTGCCGGGGCGCAGCGTTTCCTGATCCGGCAAAGCGGCAAACATCGCGCGTGGTTCCGTCACGACCTGCCAGGCCGGCATTGGCTCGACCGGCAGATTGGCGGCCTGAGCCACTTCGGCCCAGACGGTTTTGGCGAGCGCTTCGTGCGGTGTGTCGAGCAGACGCTCGGCGGCGTTCACGGTGACCGACACGCGGCCCTCGAAGGCGAACAGCCAAGTGGCCGTTGCATTGAGCAGTCCCGTGACGGGCGCCATACCGAACGGCGGCTCGACGGCAAAATGCACACTGACGTTTGCCGCGAAGCGAGCGGGCGAGCGCAAGCCGGGCACGAGCGTCTGGGCAACGTCCGGCGGCACCGCGAGCACCACGGCCTGGTTCGCGTCGAGCGCGATGCTTTCGTCCGCGAAATTCAGTGCCGAGACGCGCGCCGGGCCGGTGTCGGCAAACACCATATCCCGCAGACGCGAGCCGAGCCGGATTGCCGCGCCGCCATGCTGCAACAGACGCAGCGCCGGGTCGACAAACGCACTGCTCAAACCATTGCGCGCTATCAGCGGCCGGCACGCGAGACCGCCGGCAACGAGCGTTTCCCTGACCATCGCACCCGTCAGCTCCGCCGACGCCTCACGCGGCTCGACATTGAGCATTGCGAGAAACAGCGGCCGCAGCAGACGGTCCCACAGTGGACCATTGCAACGCATGGTCTGCGCGACAGTGCGCGCGGGCTTCGCGAACAGCAGCGGCAGCAGCGTCAGATAGTCGCTCGGGCCGGTATTGGGCACACGCGCGTTCGCGTCGAAGATCCACCAGGGCAGCAGGCCCGGCGACATGCGTACGGTCCAGCGCGCCTGCGTCGCCAGATCCACGAACGGATAGTCGGGCTGCGCCGGGCCGACCAGTTCGTCGGCGGCGCCGATCGCGCGCACATAGTTGAGCGTGGCGGTATTGCCCGACAGCACCATGTGATTGCCGCTATCGAGGGTCGCGCCCAGTTGGGCGTCGTAATACGAACGGCAACGGCCGCCAGCCTCGGACGCCGCCTCATGCAGCACGACTTGCGCGCCGCGGCGCTGCAATTGCACCGCTGCGGCCAGGCCGGCGAGGCCGGCGCCAATCACATGGATGAGCTTCGGCATCAGCTCAGAAGAGCGCGTAACGCGCGACGATCCACAGCATGCGCAGTTTCGGCTTGCTGACCTTCGTACGCGGAATATCGAAACCGCGCTCGAGCGTTCGTTCGAGCAGCACGCGATAGACCCCCGACATGATGCGCGGCGCACGCACGTGGTTGCGCGGCTCGCGATCCATGATCGCGTCGGAAGCGGCGAAATGTTCCTTGGCCCGCTCAGCGAGCGTGGCGCAAACACGCGGCAGCGACGGATCGTCGGCGATCTGCGTGGGGCTCGTCACGGCGATGCCTTCGCGCGCCAGCAATTCGTGCGGCAGGTAGCAGCGGTTGATGCCGGCGTCTTCGTCGATGTCGCGCAGGATATTGGTCAGTTGCAGCGCACGGCCCAGATGATGCGCGAGCAGATGGCCCGGCTCTTCCTGCATCCCGAATATCCTCACCGATAGACGGCCCGCCGCACTGGCGACCCGGTCGCAGTACAGGTCGAGCGTAGCCTCGTCGGGGGCGCAAATGTCGGCGGCGGCATCCATCGCCATGCCGTCGATCATCGCGTGAAAATCTTCGCGTTGCAGGTGAAACGTATGAATGTGCCGCGTCAGCGCGCGCAACGACGCGCGCGGTGCGCCGGCATAGCACGCGTCGATGTCGGCGCGCCAGCGCTCGAGCGCGGCGGCGCGTTCGGCGCGCGGCAGATCGCTGTCGGCGATATCGTCGACAGCGCGGCAAAAGGCGTAGACCTGATACATCGCATCGCGCTGCGCGGCCGGCAGGATGCGCATCGCAAGATAAAACGAGCTGCCGGACGTGGCGGCAGCGGCGTCGATTTCTGTATCGTCCACGACAAGATTGGAAACAGCCAAGACGATCTCCGCTGGAGGCGCCCGCTGAAAGGCGTTCAAGAAGTTTTAATGCCTACTGCGCAACGCAGATGGCCCGCGCGCGCGGACACGCGCGAAACACCCGGCAGGGATGCCGGAAACGGCGAAAAGTATAACAACGTTTGTGAGATGCCGCAGTTTCCGGGGCGAATAAGGGGCCGGAAGAGCGGCCGGGGACGCCTGGTGGCAGGCCTTCCCGCCAGGCGCCTCGCGCCGGCATGGCCGGAAAACTCAGGAGAAAGCCACCGAGCGGTTGCGTCCCTGTCGTTTCGCACTATAGAGCGCCGCGTCGGCTTCGTTGATGAGCACGTCGTACGCCGGCACGCCCACGCGCGCAGCCGCGCCGCCGACGCTGGCCGTCACCGGCACGCTCGTGCCCTGGACTTCGACCGGCGTGTCGGCGATCGTGCAACGAATCTTTTCCGCGACCCGCATGGCGTCTTCGAGCGGCGTACACGGCAGCAGCAACGCAAATTCCTCGCCGCCGAAGCGCCCGAAGGTATCCTGCGCCCGCACCACTTCGGCGACGCGCTGCGCCATGACGCGCAACACCGTATCGCCGACCCCGTGGCCAAACTGGTCGTTGATTTTCTTGAAGTGGTCGAGATCGAACAGCAGGACGGACATCTCGCCGCCATAGCGCTGCCAGCGCGTGTATTCATCGCGCAGGCGCGCTTCGAAGTAACGCCGGTTGGCGATCCCCGTCAACCCGTCGCGGTCCGCGTATTCCTGCAACTTGGCTACCGCTTCTTCCCGTTCGCGCTGCACGATGCTGACGTGCGTGACATCGGAGATCGTCACGCACACGGCCACCACCTCGCGATCGCGCATGAGCGGCATGAACGTGAGGTCCTGCTGCATGAAATCGACGCCGCCGGTAATCGGCCGGTCGTGGTCGAACTTGAAGAGATACGGGCGCTGCTCCCACGAACTGAACGCGAAGCTGCCGAGCTGAAATACGCTTTCGATCTTGCGCGACAGCCACACGCGCGGCAATTCCGGAAAATGCGTAAACAGCGATTTGCCGACCACCTGTTCCGGCGACAACCCGCTGTGGTCCTGCATGAAGCGGTTCCACATCAGCACGTTCATCTCGCGATCGAGCACGAAGATGCCGAAACCCACACGTTCGACAACCAGGTCGCTCAACGAGTCCACAGGCACATTCATAAGCTGGATAGCAACTCGTCGAGCGCCTCGTTCATATGGCGGATCGATTCTTCGGCCATCAGCATCACGAGGTGCGCGCGGAAGCTCTGATCCTCGAGCGCAAAGTTGACCTCGACCAGCAGCGCAACTTCCCATTGCAGGACGCCGGGCTGGAATACGTCGTCGAGCGTCATTGCTTCGCCGAGCAGGCCCGGCGCGGAGAACACCGGCGTGCGCCCGAGCTGGTCGAGAATGCACGAGACACACGCGCCCGTCAGCACGTTCGCGACGTCGAATACGAGTTCCTGCTGGCTCACCGCCTCGTAGCTCGAGCGCGAATAGGGATCGCTCACCAGCGCACACAACTGGTCGATGCTGTCGCTGCGGCAGATCACCAGCGCTTCGCCCTTGATGTCGGAACGAAAACCCTGACGCACCGCGCTCACCGTGTCCTCGATCCCGGTCATTTCGCGTAGCGCCGCTGCCGCCTCGCTCACCGCCACCACCTTCACGCGCGGCACCGACAATTCGATAAACGCATCGAGCAGACGCGCGAGACGCGTCGCGGCCTGACCCATCGCCAGATTGGCGACCTCCTGCAGCGCGTCGCGCCGGTCTTCGGTGAGGACTGGCTCAGACATACAACCCGTACTCCTTGAGGATGGGAAGTACCGCCTCGGGCGTCACGGGCTTGGCGATGAATGCGGCGGCGCCGAGCGCGCGCACGCGCGACTGGGCCATCGGTTGAACATCGGCGGAAACGACAATGACGAAGGTGTTCAGGTCCTCATGCTGCAAGGCTTCCAGCACCTGATAGCCGGTCATGTCCGGCATCGTCAGATCGAGGAACATCACCGACGCCTTGCCTTCGCGATACAGGCCGAGCGCTTCGCGCCCGTTCGTCGCGTAGGACACGTCGACATCCCAGTCCGGCGGCAATGCCTTGGTGAGCACCTTGCGGGCAAGCAATGAATCGTCGGCGATCACAATGGGCAAAGGCATGGGCGGGTCGGTAAGCAGAATAAGCTCTTGCGCGTTAACGGCGGATAGAGTCAGTTTCTTTAGCGCGCAGTCTGTCGACTAGCGGTAAAGCGAGCTGAAGCTTGCGAGAATGCAGCTTGCAAACGAGCGGGGAGAGAGCGCACTGCGGCGCTTTTGACGGAAGCCGTGGGCGCGCATGGATGCGTGCGAGCACGGTGGACGACGGCTATGACCGGCATGTTCGAAGCCTACCCCGTAGATGAATCCGCGCGGCTTCACGGATCGGGCTGGTCCCCTTGCCGCGCGCCTGATTCCGCGAACGCCTTAGGTCACGCGTTGTGCGCGTTGTCTGGCGGCCCTCGCGGCAGATGCATCCGAACATGGCGGACGCATTATTTGTGATGACGGCGATTTTCGAAGTAAAACGGCGGAAAGGCAATACGCCAATTTCCCTTTGATTAAAGAGATTTTCCCATTGGACGCTGCTTATGAAAATATTTTGGTAGATTTCGAAGGCTTTCTTTTACATTTATACTTTTGTGTACGTTTGCGCTTCTCGATTTGTCACTGATTCAAACGGCAGACAAATCATGGCGCGACCATGAGTCACAGATACCCGGCCTGCTGCTGCCTGTCTATGCTTTTTGTATGAAACCGATTTCCGGCCCGATTTCTCGCCCTTTCGTCCCGAACGACCTTCGCGTTATCGACCATGACACCTGACCGGTTCGACCCGCCCGAAGCGAGCCGCAGCCCCGCTAGCCGCCAGGACGAGGCGCGTTTCCCGGCCGTGCCGGAGCAGAATTTCCATGTCCGCCGCATCACGCTGATCGCGTTGTTGATCACAGCCATTGTGCTGCCGTGCGTGTACGTCGCGGCAATGGCGTTCAGCGATCTGCGCACCCGCATGGCCGACGCAACCGACGTGACGCTGCGCACCGTGCGCGTGGCGGAAGAACATGCGTTGAAAGTGTTCGACATGAACGAGACGCTGGACGCGCGCGTCGTGGATCTGACGCAAGGTCTGGACGACAACGGCGTGCGCGCGCAGGAACGCGAGATTCACGAGAAGCTGCGCACGATGGGCGGCGGCTACCCGCAGGTTGCGGCCGTATCGATTTTCGGCCACGAGGGCGACCTGCTCGCCACCAGCCGTTTCTATCCCGCTCCAGTGCTGTCGATTGCCGAGCGCGACGATTTCATCGGCATTCGGGACAGCAAGAGCCTCGAGCATGTCTCGAAGGTAATGGCGGGACACGTGACGGGCGAACAGCTATTCAATACCGGCGTGGAGCGTCGCGCCGCCGACGGCTCGTTTGCCGGGGTCGTCTCTGTCGCGCTGCGGCCCAGCTATTTCGACGCGTTCTACCGCGAATTACTTGGCGGCAACGGCAGCACGCCGATGACCATGAGCCTGCTGCGCGCCGATGGCGCAATCCTCGCGCACTATCCGCGCCGCCTGGGCGAGCCGCTCGCGCTGGGACCGACTTCGCCACTGGCCAAAGCACTGGCGCAGGGGCGGCGAGCCGGCGTCGTACGGATGCATTCCGACATTGACGGCGACAACGTGATCCTCGCGTTCCGGCGCGTGGGCGCCTATCCGGTCTACGTGTCGTGCGCCTATCGCACCGCGGCGATCTGGGGCGCCTGGTACCGGCACCTGAGCGTGCTGATCCTGTCGATGTTCACGCCGTCCATCGTGCTGTGGTGTGTCATCTGGCTATCGCTGCGCCGCCTTGGCGCCGAAGAAGAGGCGTGGGAGCGCTGGCAGGCCGAAGCCTCGATGCGCCGCTCGATCGAATCCGCGTATCGCCAGTCGCGCAAGATGGAGGCGCTCGGCAATCTGGTCGGCAGCGTGGCGCACGATTTCAACAACCTGCTCATGGTCGTTTCGGCCAACGTGCAGATCGCCCGGCGGCGCGGCACGCCGGGGCTCGACCGCGAGTTGTCGGCGATCGAGCGGGCACTCAAGAGCGGCCAGTCGCTTACCCGGCAATTGCTCGGCGTCGCACGCAAGCAGCCGTTGCGCAGCGAGACGCTGGCGCTCGAGCGCTGGCTGCCGGCCTGCCGCGAGCTGCTGCGTGCGTCGCTCGGCGCGAAGATTTCGCTGGTGATCGACATCGGCGTCAATATCTGGCCGATGCGTGTCGACGTCGCCGAGCTCGAACTGGCGCTAATCAACGTCGCCGTGAACGCGCGCGACGCCATGCCCAACGGCGGCCGCTTCACAGTTCGAGCCGCCAATATCACTTTTCGCCGCGAAGATGGCTTTCCGTTGACGGGCGACTTCGTGCAGCTCTCGCTCGAGGACACCGGCAGCGGCATGCCGCCTGAAGTGCTCGCACGCGCCTTCGAACCGCTTTATACGACGAAGCCCACCGGCATGGGCACCGGTCTCGGACTGCCGCAGGTTTTCGCCTTCTGCGAGCGTTCCGGTGGCCTTGCCGCGATCGACAGCGCAATCGGTGCGGGCACCTCGGTGCGGCTCTATCTGCCGCGCGCCACGGCCGAGCCCGAGGCCGAAGTGCCGGCCGAAACGGGCGTCGAGGAAAGCAGCACGCCGCCCGGCTTGCGCATTCTGCTGGTCGAGGACAACGATGAGGTGGCTGCCGGCACCGAAGCTCTGCTGCAGATGATGGGCCATCAGGTCACCAGCGTGTCCAACGCGGACACCGCGCTGCGCCTGTTCGACGACGCCCACGCGAAGCAGGCCCGCACCGGCAGGCCGTTGCCCTTCGATCTGGTGCTGTCGGACATTCACATGCCCGGCACGATGAACGGTATCGACCTTGCCGAAGCCGTGCTGGCTTTCGACACGCGGCTGCCGGTCATCCTCGTCACCGGCTACGCGGAAGAACTCGACCGCGCGCGGCATGTGAACGTGCGGGTGCTATCCAAACCTTTCGATATCGCGGTACTGGAAACGCTCCTGCAAGACGTTCAGCGCGATCTGGGGCAAACGGGCGCCGATCCGGCCGCGGCGTCGCATCCGGCCGGATAGATCCAGGCGGGTTCGCGCCGCCGTCAATTACCAGCGCTTGTAAAAGCGCAGTGGCGGTACGCCGCGGTTTCCACCTACGCCAATCGGTGTCGACGGCCAGCAGCAGGCGCGCGGGACCATCCTGCGGGCCCGGCATGATCGTTGCGACGTTTCTGAAGGAGGCCGACGCGCTCTTGCGCCGTCTATCTCAGCAAAACCGTCGGGAGGCAGCTATGCGACACACTGTGATTGGTTTATTCGAGACTTATTCTCAAGCGGAATCCGCGCGCGACACGCTTGTGCAAACTGGTTTTGCACGCGAAACGATCGAGTTGCAAGCCAATCCGGAACCGTCCGTCGACTCCGCGACCGAGGAGGTCGCGAGTTCGGGCGTGCTCGCCAATATCGAGCGCTTTCTTTCAAGCCTGTTTGCTACCGGCCCGCGCGCGCCGGACACGGCCCGTTACGCTGAAGCCGTGCGCCGCGGCGCTGTGCTGGTCTGCGTGAACGCGGCTAGCGAATCGCACGCGGAACTCGCTCGCAATACCTTGACGAGGCTGGGCGCGACCGACATTGGCGAGCGCTCACCCGATTGGGGTTCGTCACCGGAGTCGAGTCGCGATCATTCGATTCTCGACGAACTCGGTATCGGTGCGGTGACGCCCGGCACGCCGCATTCATCGAGCGTTACGACGTCCGGCGTAGCGACGCCCGGCGTAGCGACGCCCGGCGTAGATGCGTCCCGCTCAACCGTGCGGCCTGCCGATCCGGACGAACCGCTTTATCCGCCGCCGCTCATGGGCACCGACGCGGAGCCGTTCGTCCCGCCGCCGCTCGCCGAGCGGCCATTGCACGACCCGCTTGACCTGCCCGCCGATCCACTGGCGGACGATGCGGGACGCACCGCGATTGCCGCCGGTTCGATGCCTGGCTCAGGCGCGATCTTGCAACCCACCGGAGCGGTCCCCGAAACAGGGCGGTCAACTGCGGGTTTGAGCAACCAGATTCCAAACGAGTACCTGGAATACGAAGAGGATTTCCGCGCTCACTACGACGAGCAATACGCGGCCGAGAATTCGCGCTATGAAGATTACGCGCCGGCCTATCGCTACGGCGCGGAGATCGGCCGCGACACGAATTATCACGACCGGCAGTGGGACGACATCGAACCGGAGGCCCGGCGTCATTGGGAAACCACCTCGGCGGACAGCACGTGGGAGCGCTTCAAGCTCGCTGTACGTCATGGCTGGGAACGAGTGACGGGGCATCACCACGTCTAGAGCCACAGGGCCGCGCCGGCGTGCCGTGAGATAACGGGTAACGGCGGCGCTTCCCCTGCGGGCGTATATGCGAATGAGCCGTCAGGCAGCGGTCTGACGCTTGACCCATGCGACGTAGCGGTCGACGAACGTCTGCAGGAACTGGCGGGTGCCGTCGTTCAGGATCTCGCCTTTCTCGTTGATGACCGATGCGTCGTGCTTGATGAACATTTCGGGCTGGGCAAGCGTGGCCACGTCGAGATAAGCCAGCACGTTGCGCAGATGCTGTTGCGCCAGCGCCGTTCCGGTTGCGCCAAGCGAGGTGCCGAGCACCGCACCGGGCTTATTGCCCCATGAATTGGTGCCCCACGGCCGCGAGCCCCAGTCGAGTGCGTTCTTCAGGACACCCGGTATGGAGCGGTTGTACTCGGGCGTGACAAATAACAGGCCGTCGGCGGCTTCGACGCGCTGCTTCAGGTGTTTGGCGACTTCGGGATAGTCGGCGTCGTAATCCTGGCTATAAAGCGGCAAGGTGCCAATATCGATGAATTCGAACGTGAAGTCCGCGGGCGCAAGTGAAATCACGGCTTGCGCCAACTGGCGGTTGAACGACTCGCGGCGCAGGCTGCCGACAACGACTGCGATGTGATAGGCCATGTTCGCTTCCTTAAGTAAGGCGCTCGACGCGCGAAAGGGTACGAACTGTCCATCATAGGCAAAAGCCGCGCGAGATGGCGGCAGCGAGTGTAAAAACGGCAGCTTTCAGCAGCGCGGACCACCGTCCCGAAAATTGCGGGCGGTGGATAACCCGGTAGCACCAAAAGTTATCCACAGATTCACTGAATAACCTTGTGGATAACTGGTACTTTTGCCTTGTCAATCAAGCATGCTTTCGGCCTAGGACGATTTGAGGCAAACGCGTGTTTGTCACCGTCATTCCGGTACGGCGATATCGCCATCCACAAGCTGCCAGCCATACGTCTCGGCAAACGACTGGGCCGCGTCAGCCGTTTCGAAGAACGGCATGTCCGCGTGCCCCCGAAAAGGGTAGATCACGCGCTCGTCGCTCAGCCGGATCACTTTCAGTGTCGGCACCGTCCCGCTGGAGGTTCGACGCGACGACACCGCGACCTGATAATTCGCGCGGCCGGTCAGCGGCGGGGAATTCACGCCCTGCGAGCGCCTGGAAACATGACTTGCCATCGGCGCACGCATCAAAGGCCGGCGATCGACTGGCCGACAACCATGCCGTCGATCACCTGTTCCGCGTAACTTGTCGACGCAATCCGCGCGTCGCCGGCCGCGCCAAACGGCGAACGGCTCGGCACCTGAAAGACACGGCTGCTGGTCAAGCTGTCGTCGGTACCGCGCCGGCAGATTCGCACGGCGGCGTCGAAGCCCGCATCGTAGTGGCGGGCGCCGTCGGGAGAGCGCGGCTGGTGTGGATAAACCAGCGGATAAATCTCAAGGCCCCGATAGCTTCTGATCGTATTGTTCATGGTGGTCGTCTCCGGTGAAGGATCTCGCCTGGAACGTGGTATGGATGAGCGGCGTGACGCCGGGCGAGTCGCGGCGTTGCAGCGGAAGACGGTGCTGATCGGCGATGCGCATGACGGGCGGCCACTTGACCAGGTCACGCCGACGACATCGCAAAACAGGGTAGAAGGAAAGGACCCTGTTCGATTCAGGGCGCTGTGATGAGAGGCAGATGCCTGAGGGACTGCGCAAGACGCGCAGGAGAACTGCAAGCTGTTGGGCCACTGTAACACGTTAGAAGCGTGAGCATTAGACGCATTTGCGCATCGGGCGCGGGTGTTGCTTCGGAGTGCCGGGTATTGTGTACCGCTTTGCGTCTCGTGATGTCCGTATGGCGATGCCAGGCTCCGCCGATACCTTGCGTGCACGCGTCAAACGCGTCGAGATTATTGAATACGAAAAAAGGGCGCCCTTGTCGGCGCCCTTTTTTTTGCTTCGAGAATCTGTCTTGCTAGCGGACTCGTGCTGAACGTGTGTCCAGCTATATTCTTCAGGCGATTAGTTGCCGAAGAACACGTTGCAGTACGATGCCGGGCCGTTGCATTGAGCCGGTGCAGCAGCCTGAGCGGCGCCCGAAGCAGCGGCAAACAGAGCGACGGAAGCGATCAGGGCGGTAAGAATGCGTTTCATGGTGAAGCTCCTCTTCAGTGCGTTGGTGTGCGATCGGATGCGATCGATGGACTGAAGAATAGCGATTCAGTGTTCGCATAAAAACACCGAAGAGAAGAAGACTTTTTTTCAAATATTGAAACAATTCAGGTGCGCGTTTTATGTGGATCTGAGGCCTGCTTTTACACGTGCCTGCCTGCACGTCTCATCCATGCGGCCAACCTTGCAAGTTGTCACCGGAGCGTAGATTTCATTTTTCGCAATAATGTTTTTTGCTTTCATCAGTCCCGTCATAAACCCCATCGCGGCACGACTAAGCTCATCAGGTCATCGTTTATCGGCGGGTACATGTTCAATACCAATTCGCTTGCGCAGCAACGTGCGGGAGAATGGCGCACCCATCAGGAAACTGTGCGAGGACAATCATCCGCCTATGAACTGCAACGATTCAGAAGAAAACCTGCTGCAACCGCAAGCGCGGCGACGGAGCCTGCCATGGCGCAAGTAAGCGGGCCGGCGCTCGACGATCCGGTCTATCTGACGCAATTGCGGCGCGATCTGGTGCGCTTCGCCCGCTTACAGCTGCGCGATGCCGCTGCCGCCGAAGACGCAGTCCAGGAGGCCCTCGCCGCTGCATGGACGCAAGCCGACCGGTTCGCCGCGCAATCGGAACACAAGACATGGGTGTTCGGCATCTTGCGGCACAAGCTTGTCGACACCTTGCGCGCCCGGCAGCGCACAGTGAACCTGTCAGCGCTGGAATCCGAAATCGATGGCGAAGCGCTGCTCGATCGCGAGCTTTTCAAGGACAACGGCCACTGGTCACGCGAAGCCAAGCCCCAGCCGTGGCCGACGCCGGAAACCGCACTGCGTCAGCAGCAATTCTGGACCTTGTTCGAGATGTGTCTGGACCACCTGCCCGAACACATCGGGCGCGTATTCATGATGCGCGAATTTCTCGATCTCGATACCGAGGCGATCTGCGCCGAATTGCAGATGACCGCCAATCACTGCAGCGTGCTGATCTACCGCGCGCGCCTGCGCCTGCGCACTTGCCTGACCGAAAAAGGCCTATCCAGAGAGGATGCGAATGGGGAAGTGTAAGAACATCACGCGCCTGCTGTCGGATGCGCTCGACCGCCGTTTGACGACCGGCGAATGGGTCGCGATCCGGCTGCATCTGCCCACCTGTAGCGGCTGCCGCAATTACCGCAAACAGATCCGCCTGTTGCGCGTGGCAGCGCATACGGTGAGCGGGATCGCGACACCGGGGGCAGGCGGCAACGACGACTGAAACGGCGCCGCGATCTGGGCGGCGCGTCGAGCAATAGCGTGACGGGCCGCGGTGAAGGCGGTGCATGGAACCCGCCCTCAACGCAAGGCTTGTTTAGCGCTCGCCGGGCGCTGTGTTCCGATAGCGCTCGAAAAAGCTCGCGTGCGCTGCTTCGTCGACGGAAACGGGATGCACGGTGGCGCCGGCCGGATGTTTGGCCAACTGCGCACGCGTGCGGATCGGCCGATGCTGGAAATTGCCGCCACAGTTCGGGCACACGTTGCGCAACGCGCTGAGCGCGCACACTTCGCAGAAGGTGCATTCGTACGTGCAGATCATCGCGTCAGGCGCGTTTGGCGGCAGTGATTTGCCGCACCCTTCGCAGGACGGTCTCAGTTCAAGCATGGTGGCTCCACGTCGGCGGGAAACGAGGTGCGGGACTGCGCCTCGCCTATTTCGAAGCAGTGTAAGCGGAGCAGGCCACGTGGAATTGACAGCCGGGCGTCAATTCCTGCCACCGTTGCTCGCATCTCCATGCAAAAACTCAGGTCAGCACGGTCCACAACGCGAACGTCAAGACGAGGCCGACGACGGATACGATCGTCTGCAGCACCGACCAGACCATCACCGTCTGTTTCAATTGCAACCCGAAGTACTCGCGCACCATCCAGAAGCCCGCATCGTTCACGTGGCAGAAGAACACGGAACCGGCCCCGATCGCGAGCGCCATCAACGAACTGTGCGTCGCGCTGAGACCCGCGACGACCGGCGCGACGATACCCGCCGTGGTGGTGGTCGCCACGGTCGCGGAGCCGGTAGCTTGCCGCAACGCGACCGCAATCAGCCACGCCAGTAGAATCAGTGGCACATGCGCGCCGACTGCGATCTTGCCGATCGTCGTGCTGATGCCGGCCACCACGAGCGCCTGCTTGAGGCCACCGCCCGCGCCGATGGTTAGCAGCAGCGCGGCGATCGGCGGTAGGCTTTTGCGCAGAATGCCGCCGACCCGGTCGCGCGCCATGCCCCGGGACCAGCCCAGCGCCACCACCGCGAACAGCACGGTGAGGCCGAGCGCGACCAGGGGCTCACCGAGAAAATCGAGTACGTTGAACAGCACGGTCTCGGGTTGCAGCACCAGTTTGGCGACCGTGCGGCCTAACATCATCGCGACCGGCAGCAGGATCGTGATGAGTGAGATCGCGAAACTCGGCGGCTCGCCGGTGTTTGGCGACGCGGTGAAAAGCTTGCCCATTTCTTCCGGCTCGACCACGTGCATCCGTTTCGATAGCCAGATACCGTAGAGCGGGCCCGCGAGAATGACCGCGGGAATCGCGACGATCAGGCCAAGACCGAGCGTCAGGCCGAGATCGGCATGCAATGCGCTCACGGCAATCAACGGTCCCGGATGCGGCGGCAGCAGGGCGTGCAGCGTGGTCATGCCGGCAAGCGCGGGAATCGCAATCCGCAGGATTGGCTGCTGCGAGCGGCGCGCCATCACGAAAATGATCGGCACCATCATCACCAGGCCGACTTCAAAGAAGAGCGGCAAGCCGACGATGATCGCGACCAGCGCCATCATCCACGGTAGCGTGCGGGGCGTGGAATGTTTGAGGATAGTCGAGACGAGTCGGTCGGCCGCGCCTGATTCCGCCATCAGCGCGCCGAGCATGGCCCCAAGCGCAATGATGATGCCGACGTCCCCGAGCAGCGCACCGGCGCCTTTGCTGAATGCGCTGGCCACCGCTTCCAGCGGCAACCCGGCCGAAAAGCCCGCCGCGAACGTGCCGACCAGAATCGAGAGAAACGGCGCAAGCTTCAGCACGCTGATGAAAACGATGATCAGTGCGAGCCCGAGCACGCACGACAGGATCAGTTGAGTGTCGTGGGGTGACCACGGCGCGAGTGTTGACGTCAGATGCACGATGTCCCTTTTTTTCGATTGACACAGCCGCGACTGCGTACGGAAGAAGGATTGTAGCGGGGCACGGCGACTCGACACCGCGAGGCGCGCAGGTACGGCTCGTAGGTGTGTCGGATCACTTCGACGTGATTTGCTTATGCGAATTTATCGGTTCGTCCAGGCTTGCAGACGAATTATCGTCAGAGGCAATCGGTCCGTTTTGCGTCCGTTTTCTGAACGAGCACTTTTATGTCCCGTCCGTTGCTGCTCAAGCGCCGCGCACTGATCGTCGGCGTGGGCGCCTCGCTGGCCGCTGCGGCGCTGCCCATTATCTCGACGTCCGTCTTCGCTGCGAATGCGCGTGCGAAGGAAATTCGCATCGGCTATCAGAAAGCAGCCAATACGCTCGTGTTGCTGAAGGCGCACGGCACGCTCGAGAAGCGGCTCGCGCCGCTGGGCATCACGGTCAAGTGGACAGAGTTTCCCGCCGGACCGCAGTTGCTTGAAGGACTGAATGTCGGCGCAATCGACTTCGGTTATGTCGGCGAGGCGCCGCCGGTATTCGCGCAGGCGGCCGGCGCAAACTTCGTCTATACCGCTTATGAGATTCCGACACCGCATGCCGAAGGCATCCTCGTGCATCAGGACGCGCCAATCAAAACGCTAGCGGATCTGAAGGGCAAGAAAATCGCATTCAATAAAGGTTCGGATGTTCACTGGTTTCTGGTCGCCGCCTTGCAGAAGAGCGGCGTGAAATACAGCGATATCCAGCCCGTCTTTCTGGCTCCCGCCGATGCGCGCGCGGCCTTCGAACGCGGGTCGATCGACGCATGGGCAATCTGGGATCCATTCCTCGAGGCGGCAAAACGCCAATCGAACGCCCGCTTGCTGGCCGACGCCGAAGGTATCGTGAGCCACCATCAGTTCTTCCTGAGCGCGCGGCCATTCGCCGAGCAAAACGGCGACGTGCTCGCGATCGTGATGGACGAGGTAGGCAAAGAAGGGACGTGGGTGCGCGGCCACTACAGTGAAGCAGCCGCACAGCTTGCGCCGATTCAGGGGCTCGACGCAGGAGTGATCGAAGCGGGTTTGCGACACTACGCGCACGTCTATAAACCCATCGACGCGGGCGTACTTGCCGAGCAACAACGTATTGCCGACACATTTAGCGAACTGCGCATCATCCCGACGAAGATCGTGACGAAGGATGCTGCGTTACCTGCCAAGGCCTAGGGCAACTTTCACTTAGGTCATAGTGCATCGTGCTTAGGCGTCCAGGCAAATAGCGCTTCGACATTTTCCGGCGGGCGGCCAATCACGGCTCGTCCGTTCCGCACGACGATCGGTCGTTGCAGCAGGATCGGATGCTTTGCCAATGCTTCGTATAACTGCGCGTCACTCAGGGCGAGGTCGGAAAGATCGAGCGCTTTGTATTCGGCTTCGTTGTCACGGATCATCTCGCGGACTGAGCAACCTAACTGCGCGTTGAGTTGTTTGAGCTGCGCGACGGTGAGTGGCTGCTTCAAGTATTCGACAACTTCCGTTGGTTCGTTCGCGCTGTTGTAGGTGTTGGCAATCAGATCGCACGCGGCGCGAGATTTTGAGCAACGAGGGTTGTGGTAGATGGTGATCATGGCTATTGAGTCGGCGGTATTGGTATTGAGTGGCGTGACGCTTCTTGTGGAGATTCTAGCGGGTGCTGGAGGAGCAGGTGAATCACTGGTTGAGGCGGGTGTGGGGTGGCTGAGGTTCTTCTCGTTGGGGCAGGCGCGTTGCCTGTTGGAGGATCGGGGTATCGGTTTATGCGCATAAAGTGCAGGTGGAAATTCGTCGCCACATGATCAAGGACCGCATAGGTCACTCGGCGTAACGCTTCACTTCGTATGCTGTGGCGGTTGGCCCCTCTATGCATCAAAGCGGACTTCGCGCATCGCCAGTCCCAGTCCCAGTCCCAGTCCCAGTCCCAGTCCCAGTCCCAGTCCCAGTCCCAGTCCCAGTCCCAGTCCCAGTCCCAGTCCCAGTCCCAGTCCCAGTCCCAGATGCCGTGCCGTGCCGTGCCGTGCCGTGCCGTGCCGTGCCGTGCCGTGCCGTGCCGTGCCGTGCCGTGCCGTGCCGTGCCGTGCCGTGCCGACAAAATCATACTGGCCCGTGTGGTCAACCCTCGCTGCGGCAGCGGCTCGATGTGTGAGCAGGGTGCAATGGGTTTATGCGCATAAAGAGGCCCGGGCGAACTGGCCCACTGACACGATAGCGTCCCCCCAGGCGAACCTTACCGCCAGCAACTGGGCCGCGCAAAAGCACGATATAACAAGACCAGATCTAGCTCATAGGGCTGCATCTAATCCGGCTACGACTGAAGCTATGTCCGAAGGTGCCAACCGCACCGTGCTCAACCGCAGCCACTTCGCTTTTCACCGCTTCATACCGCCTGACATCTCCCAAGCGTCACCAGTTTGTTGCCACTGACGGCGCTTCATCGCTGCCGCGCTATCGCTCACCTTCTTTATGCGCATAAACCTAACCCGAACGGCTAATTCTTCTCGCGTTTACACAAAAACGATTGAAATGAGAATTCATCCAGGTAAAATCCATTTGCGTCTAAAAAGAGGAGGTTAAGATTGTGGCAGCAGAAATCATCGCGGTAACTCAGCAGAAGGGTGGGGTCGGGAAGAGCACAATCGCGATGCATCTCGGGGCTGCGTTCCATGAGAAGGGTAAGCGCGTCCTCGTCGTAGACGCAGATGGTCAAAACACGCTGATCCATTGGGCCAGCGCATCATCCGACGGCGAAACCGGCATCCCCTTTCCAGTTGTCAATCTCTCCGAAGCCGGCAGCCAGATCCATCGCGAGATCAAGAAATTCGTGGCTGACTACGACATCATCGTCGTCGACTGCCCGCCCTCCATCACCGAGAAAGTGTCCGGCGTCGTGCTGCTTGCAGCGAGCGTTGCGATCATGCCGACGTCGTCGTCGCCCGCCGACTATTGGTCGAGCGTCGGACTGGTGAAGCTCGTGCAACAAGCCCAGGTAATGAACGAAGACCTGCGCGCAGTCTTTCTGCTGAATAAGACCGAAGAGAAACGGATGCTGACGCGCGAACTGAAGCGCGCGTTGGAAGAACTCGGCTTCCCTCTGCTCAAGACCCAGATCCCGACGCGCGAAGCCTACAAACAGGCGATGGCGTTAGGGCAAACGGTGCTCCAAATGAACGATCGCGGCGCCAAGCTCGCCGCCATCGAAGTACGGGCGTGCGCCAACGAGATCGCAGCCCTGCTCCCTTGAATTTATGCGCATAAAGGACCCTGAATGAAACCCTCCCAATTCGCCAAAGGCTTTCAAGCACGTCCTGATACGACCAGCAGCGAAAAGCGAACCGCCCTCGACCGCCTGAATGCGATCGACGACATGGTCAAGACTGGTGATGTGCCGAGCCGCACCATCCAGCCGATGACGCCGCAGGACGTCGCAGAAGTCGACGCTGCCGATACCGCCAACGAGTCAGCAGCCTATCGCGCGTGGCGGATCGAGCACGCATACCGTCCGGGCCAGGTCATCGAGTTAGCGCTCAAAACGATCAAACCTAGCCCGTTCAACCCGCGCCATTTCTATCTGAAATCGTCGATCGCGGAGCTTGCTGTCAATCTGGCAAAGCAGGGACAGCAGCAGGCCATTCACGTCATTCCCGACTACGACAATCCCGGCACCTACTTCGTCAGCGACGGCGGCCGGCGTGTCCGGGCGCTCAAGGAAGCGAACAAGGAATCGGTGAAGGCAATCGTGATCGATCTGCCGATCGGCCTCGAAAGCTACAAGCTCGGCTATGACCTCAACGTCCAGCGCGACTCACAGACGGTGTTCGACAACGCGGTCGTCTGGAAACGCTTCCTCGACGACCGGCATTTCCAGAGCCAGAAGGAGCTTGCCGAACATCTTGGCCTGGACGAATCGACCGTCGCCGTGGCGCTGTCGATTGCAAAGCTACCCGAGGCGGTAATGCATGAGATGGTCGCGAGGCCTGACCGCTTTGGTTCGAACATGGCGTATCAGGTGGGCCGCTATCACACTGCCCGCGGCGCCGATGCCACGCTACGCCTGATCAACAAAATCCTCTCGGACGACCTGAGCACGCGACAAGTCGCGGACATCGTAAAGGGCAGAGCAAGCGCACAGGAAAGTACCAAGCCGGCGGGGCGTCAGCGGTACGCGCAGCGTCTGGAAATCAAGCTTGGAGGAGTTGCTGTCGGCGACCTGAAATCGTATGGCGATGATCGAATCGAACTGCGCCTGAAGGGTCTTACGCGTGAAAAGCGTGACGACATTCTTCGTCAGATTGAGAAGATGCTGAAGTAGCAGAGCGGAAATTTTCCGTAGGGAAAAAACGGCGGCGCACGAAAGTGCGCCGCCGTTTCTCTTGATGACCGGATTACGCCGCGCGCGATTGGCTCAGCGTGAAGGCGAGCAGATCGCCATCAGTGGGTTCGCCCCACGTTTTGCGAGCCAGCCAATCGAAGAACGCCGTTTCGACGATCTTCGAATCCAGCCCACGACGGCGCCAGTCGTCCCGCATATGAGTGCCGAGACCCGGCAACTCGTCGTCTTCAAATGACTTCCGGGCGATCTCCCGCTCGGACTCACCTTGCTCCTCGTAGAGCTCCCGCGCTTCCTTGCGGCGAACCGCCGAGTACTCGCCGAGCAGACGCGCTTTCAAGTCGTCTGCCGGCGCGGCCACTGCGGCCTTGCCGCCAGCGGACGGCAGCGCCTCGACCGGCGGTGCATAGCCCTTCTTCAACGCGTCCTTGAACAGAGCCGGTGCACTGCGCACAGGCGGCAAAGACGTGCTGCGCATGCGTTGCTCGGTCATCTGCAGCGCCGCGCGAATCCGGTTTTCTTCGCTGTCGGCATACAGCGTTTGCGCTTCTTTCAACGGAATGCCGATCTTCACCATTCGGTCGACCAGGGTGCTGTCAAACACATTCGGGTGCTCGTCGAGTGCAAGCATCGGCTGCTTGCGCTCGGTCACGCGGAACTGGATCTCGGCGACCCGCCGCCCTTCCCGGTGTTCGATCAATTCGACAAAGATGTTGGTGACCGCATTCACTTCGGCGATGGCGGGGCGCAAGTAATCGCGTTTGAAGTACTTGTACTCGCGCTTGGCCTCGTCGCCGGCTTCGGTATCGGGGGTGCCGGAGAGGATAGGGCGCCACCATTCCCATGTCTCGCGCATCGTCAGATGGCTCGGGTTAGTCAGGTAGCGAACGCAAATTTCGTAAAGGGCGAGACCCGCGCTACTGCGCAACTGGCTCTGGAACTGCAGACTCAGTCGCGCGTATTGAACGGGATCGAGCAGCTTTTTCTTGATCTTGGGGGCGAACGAAAACTCCACCCAGACGCGGCGAGTAGTGGGATCCTCAAGAATTTCCGCGTCGGCAATCAGCGTGGAGATACCCCACTTCCGGCCCGGCTTCTGGCTGGACGTGCCCGTGCTCCATTCGACCTGCACCGACACCATGCGGCGCAAGTGCTCCTTGACGAGTGCCGTGTCGTTCGAATCGAAGGCCGAATTGGCGACGATGTCGGACAGCAAGGCCCGATAAGTGTCACCGGACTCGTCAGCTTGCTGAGCGACCGCAAGCAGAACGTTGAACAGCTTGCGGGTGAGGAGCGTGATCTTGCCGCTCTTGGGCTGGATAGCGATCGCCTCAACGGCCTTGCGTAATTCGGCCGAGCTCGGGCTGACTACATCTGTCTTCTTCGCGCGCTTCGTGGCCATGCGTCTGGTCGAGGAGGGATTTGGCGAGAGCATACCGGCTGTGGTGATACACGTCTATAGCATGGGTCTCACCGTTCCCGGTGAAGTGAGCTTACGAGGCGCGACTCACCTCGAGCAACTCCCGAAAACTCTCACCTCACTCGTTTCGCACCAGGTTCAGGGCATCCTTACAGGTCACGGCATCCCGAAATACCGACCGATTTCCGTCCGTCGCGAAAGGCAGCTATTTGATCCCGAATCTTCTCACCTCAAAAAAATTCTCTTGAATTTTGGTTATGCACACGCTACGGGCGGGGCGCTCTCGCATCGAACCAATGACACGAACGCGCTCCGGTCGATTCCGGCTGAGAGGCGAGGGGAGGGCCCAGCAGGCGTACGGAGCGGCCTGTCCACATGTGCGCTGCAACGCAGCCCACCGGTATCCATGTCTGTCGAACGCGATCATCGAGCCTTCGGCGCGCGGAGATACGTACCTCAATCGCCACACGTCAATCTGGATCAGCCAGTTGCCTACTGAGCAGACAGACCGACGGCACCTGGCAACGCAAGCGAGATATCCGGGTCGGGGCAAATGCCCCCGAAAAAGCTCACCTTAACCTGTGTTGAGCGCTCGAAACGACGCGGCCTCCAGACCTGGAGACCTAAAAAAGCACCGATAAGTGCTCCCGAAAAACCTCACCCATGAGCCGGAAGGAGGTTTGCCGGGCCCCAAAAACAGTCCCCCGAAAAACCTCACCTTTGCGCAGCGCACAAAAAATATTCAATGATTTCATTAAGTTATAAGGCAGCGGCGCGTCGGACATCCCGAGCACGCTCCCGTATATCCTCACCTTTAGCTGCATTTCAACGAAATCCGGCGCTTCCGGCCTCAGTAGGAAGGGCCCCGAAAAACCTCACCTTAGGAATTCAGCAGCTGCAAAATCGAAACTACTCCGACAGCGTCCGTAGGGCTTTTCCGGCCTGTTACAGCGACTTCGATCCTGTATTTCCTCACCTTAGCGATCACAAGTGCCCTAAAAGCCTCCCGAAAAACCTCACCTTTGGCGTAAAACAGGTCATTTGATGAACCGGGGATCGCGCCGATCACGGACTCCCGAATTCGCTCACCTTTGTCCGGCGCCGACCGAGACCCTCTTCGGCACAGCCGGAGAAATTTCCGTCGAAATCGGGCTCAGCTCCTGAAAACCCTCACCTTAAGCAGCGGAATGCACAAAATTGAGGCAAAAATGAAGTCTTGGCCCCGGAAAGCCTCACCTTCGGTTCTCGTTTTCTCCCGTCTTGTCTCACCAATAGGGTTTACGAGGTCGAAATAAGGGCAAAAAATGGAATCCAAGAGAGTCCCGAAAGCGCTCACCTTTAGGGTCTCAGCGCCTAACGCCGACTTTTGAGTACTGCCGGGCGATCCCGGACGCTCAGGTCCCGCAAAATCTCACCTTTAGCCAAACCGCCCTTTTGGGGTGGCTCCTGAACCCGCTCACGTTCTGTCCCGCACCCGCTCACCGAGGCCCCCGAACCTCATCACTCAAAGCCCCCGCAAGACCTCACCACCTCTCCCGCAAAGCTTCACCTTACCGGGCTGAAACACCCGCCAGATAAGGGTTTGCCATGGCGTTAACGTTTTTAACATGGGTTCAAAGGTGTTTACTTTTATCACTCTCTAGAATTTCCCCCGCGTGTCCTTGGGACAAGACCTTTCCACCCGTCAGCCGCCATCACACCTCCGTGAAACAGTGCGCGATCAGAAAGAAACTACTGAAACTGCTTTATTTACAACGGCTTATTGGCTAATCTTCGTTTTGTTTCACGGAAAAACGAGGCTTGCCCCAATCGCTTCGCCTATTGGCAGCCCCAGAACACACCAATCAGACAAATAACGCTCACTACAAACAAATTCGTAGCAAACACTACGTAAATTGTTATGATTCATCCAATTTGAGCGATATCGAGGTACCCATGAATCTGGACCAGGAGCGTCAAGCAATCCGTGACGAGCTTGAATCGTTGAGGGCAAGCGGCGCGCGACGGCAAGAACTGTCGCTGCACGCCTGCAAGCGACTTTTTTTCGATTTGGGGATCCGGCCGTCCATGGCTGCGGTTCGTGACTTGACCCAAACAGGCAGCGCCAGCGACATCCCCAAGGATATCGATCACTTCTGGGAACGCATCAGAACGGTATCGCGCGTAAAAGTCGGTGCCGGTGCGATCCCGAAAGCACTGGAAGACCGCGCTGGAGAATTATTGGGTGCGCTCTTTGAAGAAGCCGTCGCCCAGGCTCGTTCGACCCTTGATGCCGAACGCCAGGAAATTCAGGCACAAATTACCGCAGCTGACCAACGCCTGCGGGAAGCCGAAATTCGCCGCGACGTGTCGGAAGAAGCAATCAGGCGCAGCGAGTTGAGGGCCGAAGCCGCATGGGAACGGGTCCGAACACTCGAAACCGAGCTTTCCAGCACCGCGACGCATGGGGCCGCTCACCAGGAAGGCCTGCTCGCAACGGTGCGCCGGCTCGACAGCGAAAACGAAACGCTGCGTCAGCGCCTCGAAACAGAGCAGACGACCAACGCGACGCTCCGCGACCGAATTGATGCGCTGCATGTCGAATTACGGCAAAGCACCGAGCACTATGCCCAACAGATAAAAGATGCTGTCGCCGAAGCTGAGCGGCGAGTGAAGCCGATGCTGGTTGAGCTCGATTCGCTGCGCAGCATGGCGGCGACCTATCAGTCAGGGGTGCGTGAGGCCAGTCGCAAGGAATTTGAGTTTATCCAGCAGATTGCCGCCGCCAAGGCACGCGGCGACCGGCTCGACGCGCAACTGCGCGAGCAATCGGACGAAGTGGATGCTTTGACAAAAGAAATCGCCCTGCTGCGCGGCCAACAGGGCATCGACCCGGCGATCGCCGCTCTGTTGTGTGCGTTAGTCGAAGCAGGCAGGCTCACGCCAGACGAACTGACCGCGATCGGCACGGCAGCGGACGGTCATGTCACGCTGCCGCTGCGCTGCCCCAAATGTCAAGAAGGTGAGCCCGAGTTATCTCAAGTGGATCACCGCTTCGAATTGCAATGTCCGGAGTGCGATCACTCGTCGGGGCTTGGCGAATCAAGGCTGGAAGCGGTTAGCCGGTTTTTGTCGAGCGGCTCGATTACTGCGTCGGCATGACGGTTCGGCGCGATCGTCATAGCGCCGAAATCGCTAAAGGTGAGGAAATTCGGGGCCTCAAAGGTGAGTATCTGCAGGACTCGCTGCTTCACCCTTTTCTCGTCAAACGCCCGTCGCGCCGAGGTGTCGGCAATGGCGGAGCGGCGGGATCCGGTTCATCTACAACGGGCGAATCCTGTTGATCCATCCATCGTTGCCATGCCCGGTATAAACGGTTGGCGGACACTGCCTGCACAAATCCCAGCCACTGCCCGACCAGTTCCGCTTCGACCCCACTCTCGAATAGATCTGCGGCAAAAGTGTTGCGCAAGGTTTGCGGACTCGCTCGTGATGTTCGCGACGCGGCAATGCCTGCTGCGTCGATCAACGCGTCGACTGCACGCAGCATGGTTGCCTTGTGCATTGGTCGTCCCGAAGGTGAAGCGGGAAAGACCAGATTGCCCGCCAATTCGGAAAGGCGCCGTTCAGCAAGCCACGAGTCGAGAACGGCCGCCGCGAAAGGCGTGAGCCGGGTACGCCGTGTCAGCATTGGATTCGCGGACTCGATCGTGACCCATGGCGAGCCCGCGCTCACGCAACTAACTGTAAGCGCCGCGGCCTCGCCTGTCTTTAGTCCGCCACCTAGAAACACCGCGATCAGCGCGCGATCGCGCCGCTCCCTCCAGCGCTGCGCCACGGATAAGGCAGGCAAGGGCGAAAACAGGTGAGCAATGAGCGCGGCACGTTCGGCGTGGTTGAGAAAACCCGTCGGCTCGTTGTCACGTGCATTGCGCCATGCTGCTTCGCCATCCTGAGCAATGAAACGAGCGGGATTGGTCGACGCGGATTCGATTTCCCGAACATGGTCCAGTACCCGTTCAATGAGCCGCAGATATCGGATACGTTGCGGTTTTCTGATCGCAAGGCCGCCCACGAATTCAGCGATCGTTTGCGTATCGACCGTGACCAGACTTTTCTTGCGAACGGCAAGCCAGTCGAGAAAAAGTCCCCACTGAGCTTGATAGACTTCAGCGGAAGAGCGCCTGAAATGCTGCTTGGCAAGCCAGGCGTCAAAGGCGATCTGGGGATCGCGGCGCCAGTCTTCACGTTCACGATCGAAGAGATCGGTTGACGGCGCAGGGCGCGGAACCGGGTCGGACAGATGAGGAGGTGACATACGCTATCTTTCCGTTAGTTGCGCATATTGTAGGTGGCAACTGATGAAAGTGCAGCGTTTAAAGTCAGTCGCCCCACGCCCGCGCGTGTTTTAGCGGAGCGTCTTTAGACTCAGGTTGCACGGCGCGGCGTGCTGCCTCTTCATAGGCCGAGACGGCGAACGCAAATACCGCCGGCAATGCGGTGGACGTGCCGAAGTCCACCGCTTCGTCTGTTTCCGGATAGGGCAACTCGGAGGGCCGCTGGAACAGGCCGAGCATAATGGCGTCGTGCCGGCTGGCAAACCCGAGATCCGCCAGGGCTTCAGCTTCGATTGCGTGGAGCAGGCGCCACGAGAGCGGCACCTGCTGGACGATATAGCGCGCTGCGATGTTGCGCACGATGTGTTCAAGATCGCGCGCCGCGGTTTGATAGCGCAGCGCGGCCAGAGCATGCTCGGCTTGGTCGGTCGTCAGGTCGTTCATTATCGGCTCCAGTCGATACCCTGTACTGTACAAATATACAGTGTCTCGTGCAACCTCAGCCGAACGGATAATTCCGCCAAAAGCCCGCTACGGTGCGCCCGTCGGTCAGCCGTGAATCACCACCAGCAATGCTTTCGCCTCGCCTTTTCCGGCGTTGCGGATCGCATGGGGTTCGTCGGCGACATAGCGCGCGGTATCCGCGGCCTTGAGCCGTTTCGTCGTGCTCGCCGCTTCAATGTCGATGGATCCCTGCAGCACCGTCAGATGTTCGCGCGTGCCGGGTTCGTGCGCGTTCGACACCAGCGCCCCGCCCGGCTGCAGCGTCAGTTCGTACCACTCGAACTTGCCGGCCAACTCGATCGGTCCCCAGACACGCAACTGATACTTGGCTTCGTGCCCACTCAAAGTCGGGATGTCGTGCGGACCGGAGACCGCAATCGCCTCCGGCGCCTTTTGCGGCGCGAACAGCGAATCGAGACTGACACCGAGCGCATTCGTCAGACGCCACGCGACCGCAATCGTCGGATTGGCCTTGTCGCGTTCGATTTCCGAGAGCATCGATTTCGACACACCGGCCGCGCGCGACAGGTCGTCGAGCGTCATGCGACGTTCGGCGCGCAGACGCTGAATCTGTTCGCCGACACGAGGCGGCGCTGCGATCGCCGGGACCGCGCCCGCGCTGGAAGGAGGGGCCGTGTTGGCTGCTGCACGGCGGTTTCCCGAACTTGCCATTTACTGACCTATCGTTTAGAGTTGTTCGACATACCGGATTTTAGTTCGGAAAAACGAAAATATCCGATAAAACTGACAGCCGACTATAGCAGGCCGCCTCGACGCCGAACATGCCGCGGATACCAGCAGATGCCTGACGTGTCGGAGCGCACCACCCTTTCAGGAGTCTGGTTCATGCGTAACCTTTACTTCGCCCATCTGCGCGGCACGCTCGAGCAGATCCGCGCTGACGGTTTTTACAAGAACGAGCGCGTGATTGCCAGCCCGCAATCGGCCGACGTGCGTCTCGCGAACGGCACGGACGTGCTGAATTTCTGCGCGAACAACTATCTCGGTCTGGCCAACGACGCGCGACTGATCGCGGCCGCCAAGCTTGGCCTCGATCACGACGGCTTTGGCATGGCGTCGGTGCGTTTCATTTGCGGCACGCAAACCGTGCACAAAGACCTCGAAAAAGCGCTGGCCGCCTTCCTGCAAACCGACGACTGCATCCTCTACTCCAGTTGTTTCGATGCGAACGGCGGTCTGTTCGAAACGCTGCTCGACGAAAACGACGCCATCATCAGCGACGAACTGAATCACGCGAGCATCATCGACGGTGTGCGCCTCTCGAAGGCGAAGCGCTTTCGTTACAAGAACAACGACCTCGCCGATCTCGAAGCCAGGCTCAAGGAAGCCGATGCGGCCGGCGCGCGCTTCAAGCTGATCGCCACCGACGGCGTGTTCTCGATGGACGGCATCATCGCCGACCTCGGCGGCATCTGCGATCTGGCCGACCGCTATGGCGCCCTGGTCATGGTCGACGATTCCCACGCGGTTGGTTTCGTCGGCGAACATGGGCGCGGCACGCCGGAACATTGCGGCGTGCTTTCGCGCGTCGACATCATTACCGGCACGCTTGGCAAAGCACTGGGCGGCGCATCCGGTGGCTATGTCGCCGCGCGTCAGGAGATTGTCGATCTGCTTCGTCAGCGCTCGCGTCCTTACCTGTTCTCGAACACGCTAACGCCGAGCATTGCCGCCGCATCGCTGAAAGTACTCGAGTTGCTCGCCAGCGAAGAAGGCGCGCAACTGCGTGCGCGCGTGCGTGAAAACGGCGCGCGTTTCCGCCACGCGATGAGCGCGCTCGGCTTCACGCTTGTGCCCGGCGAACACCCGATCATCCCGGTCATGTTGGGCGACGCGCAACTTGCATCGAACATGGCTGATGCGTTGCTGAAGGAAGGGGTGTACGTGATCGGCTTCTCGTTCCCCGTCGTACCCAAAGGGCGTGCGCGAATCCGCACGCAAATGAGCGCCGCGCACACGCCGGAGCAAATCGATCGAGCCGTCGACGCGTTCGCGCGTGTCGGCCGTCAACTCGGCATCATCTGAAGCGGAGGCGCACATGAAGGCATTGGCAAAACTCGAACGCGCACCGGGCCTCACGCTGACGGATGTGAAGAAGCCCGAAGTCGGTCACAACGACGTGATGATCCGCATCACGCGCACCGCGATCTGCGGCACGGATATTCACATCTGGAAATGGGACGATTGGGCGCAAAAGACGATTCCGGTGCCGATGCATGTCGGCCATGAATACGTCGGTGAAATCGTCGAAATGGGTCAGGAAGTGCGCGGCTTTGCGATCGGCGATCGCGTGTCGGGCGAAGGGCATATCACTTGCGGCTTCTGCCGCAACTGCCGTGCAGGACGCCGCCATTTGTGCCGCAATACGGTAGGCGTCGGCGTGAATCGTGAAGGCGCGTTTGCCGAATACCTCGTGATTCCCGCGTTCAACGCATTCAAGATTCCGCCTGAAATCTCCGACGATCTCGCCGCGATCTTCGATCCGTTCGGCAATGCCACGCACACGGCGCTGTCGTTCAACCTGGTGGGTGAAGATGTGCTGATCACCGGCGCCGGGCCGATCGGCATCATGGCGGTAGCGATTGCGAAACACGTCGGCGCACGCAATGTGGTGATTACCGACGTCAACGATTATCGGCTCGAACTTGCGCGCAAGATGGGCGCGACGCGGGCGGTGAACGTCTCGCGCGAATCGTTGCGCGACGTGATGGCGGACCTGCACATGGCTGAAGGCTTCGACGTTGGGCTGGAAATGTCCGGTGTGCCGAGCGCGTTCACCAGCATGCTTGAAGCGATGAACCATGGCGGCAAGATCGCGCTGCTCGGCATTCCGCCCGCGCAGACCGCGATCGACTGGACCCAGGTTATTTTCAAGGGCCTCGAAATCAAGGGCATTTATGGGCGCGAGATGTTCGAGACCTGGTACAAGATGGTCGCGATGCTGCAAAGCGGTTTGGACCTGTCGCCGATCCTCACGCACCACTTCAAGGTCGACGATTATCAGGAAGCATTTGCCACGATGCTCTCAGGTGAGAGCGGCAAGGTGATTCTCGACTGGACGGCCGCGTGAGATAAAAAACGGCGCGCTCGATAGCAGCCAGCGAAGCGAACCCACGCCAACGAAAACGAAACGCCCGCACCGCGCTCAAGCGCCTGCGGGCGTTTTTACGAACTCGGCCTGAACGCGCACATGAATATCGTCGCCCACAGCCGGGTACCACGTCGCCAGGCCGAACTTCGCGCGGCTGAAATTGCCGTCCGCGGAAAATCCGAGCGTGTCCTTTTTCGTCAGTGGATCGGGCGCGAAACCGTTGAAGGTCACGTCGAGCGTCACCGGTTGCGTGACGCCGTGAATCGTCAGATCGCCAGTCAACGTGCCACGTGATTCGCCGGTGCGCTCAAAGCGCGTGCTGGTGAAGCGTACCTCCGGATAACGCGACACGTCGAGCATGCTCGCGCTTTTCACCATCTTGTCGAGGAGCGGCACGTTCGTGTCGATGCTCGCGGCGTCGATCGTGATTGTCGCGCTACTCCGGCCCAGGCCGCCTTCGTTCCAGTCGAGTTGGCCCTGCTTACGGTCGAAGCGCATGGTAAAGCGCGAATATTTGAAGTGGTCGATGTCGAAGGTAATGCTGGTGTGATCCGGGTCCAGCTCGTAATGTCCGGGAGGCACGCGCGTCTCGTTCTGGCTTACCGTGTGGGTGAGCACGCGCACAGGCGTGCAGGCCACTGCCGTCAGCAGCGTGGTGCTGAGCAGTGCGGGTAAAAACATCGCGCGAAGGGTAGAGCGATTCATGAGATTCGTTCCAGTGGATCGATCGTCAATACGATAGCAGCAAGCGTACCCAATCCGCCAAAGCGCACAAAAACTTGACGAAGGAGAATGATCGTTCTACCCTTCGCACATGGCTACTCAAAACCCAACTGAATCGGCTGCGCCGGGAAGCGCGCGCGAAAGGCTGCTCGACACGGCGGAGGCGTTGATTTACGCCGGCGGCATCCACGCTACGGGCGTCGATGCGATCGTCAAACAGTCCGGCACTGCGCGCAAAAGTTTCTACACGCATTTCGAATCGAAAGATGCACTGGTCGTCGCCGCACTGGAGCGGCGCGACGAGCGCTGGATGAACTGGTTTATCGCGGGCACGCTGAAGCATGGCAAGACCGCACGCAAACATCTGCTCGGCATGTTCGACGTGTTGCGCGAATGGTTTGCGTCGGAGGATTTTCATGGCTGCGCGTTTCTGAACGCCGCGGGTGAAATTGCCTCCGCGGACGACCCGATCCGGATCGTCGCGCGCAAACACAAGGAACGCCTGCTCGCCTTCGTGCGAAGCCAGTGCGACGAATACGCCGCCGAATCGGGTATGGACGCTCGCGGCGCCGCGCGCTTGTCGCGCCAATGGCTGATCCTGCTCGACGGCGCGATCGCCGTGGCGCTGGTGAGCGGCGAGGCCGACGCCGCGCTCGACGCGCGAACGGCCGCAGAAGCCCTGCTCGATACCGGGTCCGCAAGCGAACCGAAGCCGCTCGCGGGTCAATCCGCGGGTCAATCCGCGATTAAGTCTCCACGCAAACGAGCGCCATCCCGGCGCGCTGCAACTGAATGAGGAGCCACCATGGCCAACCCGATCGAAACCCGCCCACCCCTCCCGCCGTTCACACGCGAGACCGCGATCCAGAAGGTGCGCGCCGCGGAAGACGGCTGGAATACGCGTGACCCCGAGCGCGTGTCGCTCGCGTACACCCTCGACAGCGTCTGGCGCAATCGTGCCGAGTTCACGCACGGGCGCGCGGAGATCGTCGGACTATTGCGCCGCAAATGGGCGAGGGAACTCGACTACCGCCTGATCAAGGAACTCTGGGCATTCACGGATAACCGCATCGCCGTGCGCTTTGCCTACGAATGGCACGACGATTCGAACAACTGGTTCCGTTCATATGGCAACGAGAATTGGGAGTTCGATGAACACGGGCTGATGGCGCGCCGTCATGCCAGCATCAATGATCTGCCGATCCGCGAGGCCGACCGTCTCTATCATTGGCCGCTCGGCCGCCGTCCCGACGACCATTCTGGCCTGTCCGACCTCGGCCTCTAGGCCCTCCTCCAACATTGAAGGTGAACATCCGCCGGTTGTTCACCGCTCTGCCATCGGTTGTCCGTTATGGTTGCATCTGCACCGTGCGGCACGTGCTGTGCCCGCGTGTCCGAGCGTGTCCTCCACATCGCCCGTGCGGGTTGAGGTACAGTGCGCGACGGACGGCAAGCGGAAATAACCAGAACGTAGATGACACCGGCGCTCGACCGGTGGCGGAGAACCCATGCATTTTCGGCAGATCAGGAAGAACATTCGGCGTACCGCTGTGGCGCTCGTTGCCAGCATGGCGGCGGCGTCAGCGGCGCATGCGGGCAACTGGTGCGAAGGCGGTGTATGGGTCGACGCCATGCTCGGTTCGTATCACATCAATCCGGACCCCAATACCCATTTCGAGCAATTCAATCCGGGCTTGGGCGTCGAATGCTGGCTCAACAATCAATGGGCGCTGACCGCCGGCGGTTTTCGCAACTCGCTGCGACGGCCCTCGTATTACGGCGGCGGCGTCTGGGCGCCCGAGTTTGCGCACTGGGGCATCGTGCGGATCGCGGCAATAGGCGGGATCATCTCGGGCTATAACTACGGCAACTGGGGCTTGGGTCGCGATCACACGATCGGACCGGTGGTCGCGCCGATCGTGATGGTGGAATACAAGCGCGTCGGGGCCAACTTCATTGTGATTCCACCGATTCCCTCGGACAATCTTCCGTTCACGATCGGGTTTCAGGTGAAGGTGAAGTTCTGATTCGCTATACGTGACGACCAAGGTCGTTGGCGGCGTTGTCGGCGGATTTGGTGAGCTGCATGTCCATGAAGTCTTGCCGCTTGAATACGCGCGATGAAACGCGAGGCGGCAAAGACCGCGACAGACGACCCTGCGGCCGCTTTCGCGTTGTAAACGGCGCTGAATTCACGGCGAATGAGCCGCCCAGGTGAGCAGTGCGGCTCACATGCCGCGAAACCGGTCCGCATATAGCCGGCTGACCACCAGCCGCGCCGGATGCCCGCGCAAGCTCAGCGTAAGCTTGCCGGTTTCGTCGCGTTGCGCGCTGGCGATCGCATCGCAACGCACCACCGAACCGCGATGAATCTGCCAGAACTGCTGCGCGTCCAGTCGCTGCAGCAGATCTTTCAGCGACGCGCGGATCAGATGCTCGTGGTTCGCCGTGACCACCCGCACGTATTTGTCGGCGGCTTCGAAGAAGATCACTTCGTCGATCGGCACCATCGTAATCGTGTTGCCCGCGCTCGCCTGAATGATGCGCAGCGGCGTGCGTTCCGCCGCCGCCTGGCCGTTTTCGATCCCCACCCCTGCCAGCAATTCGCGCATCTGTTCGACCATCACCCCGAGAGAGCCTGGCGCGTCACGTTCCGCCGCACGTTCCGCGAGGCGCGCCTTGAGCCGCCCACAGGTCTGGTCGAGTCGCGCGGCTTCCACGGGTTTGAGCACGTAGTCGAAGGCGGCGCGCTCGAAAGCTTGCACCGCGTATTGATCGTAGGCGGTGACGAACACGATCAGGGGGAACGGCTTGCTGTCGTCCGGCCATTCCTCGGCCAACGCCTGCGCGCATTCGAGTCCGCTCATGCCCGGCATGCGAATGTCGAGAAACAGCACGTCGGGCCGCAGACGCAGCGCTTCGTCCGTGGCGCTTTGGCCGTCGCCGACTATCGCGACGATCTCCAGGTCCGGCCACAAACCGAACAGTTCGGCTTGCAGACTGGCGGCGAGCAGGGCTTCGTCTTCCGCGATCAGGGCGGTCGTCTTCATTGTGCATGACTCCTCGAATAGGGCAGCGTAACCACGGCAAGCGTGCCGTCTTCGTCGTTGAGCGCGGGTCGCAGCGCGAGTGTGCCGGCCTCGCCGTACAGCGTGGCGAGGCGCTCGCGCACCTGTTGCAGCCCGAAGCGCGCCCCGTGTTGCGCTTCGGCGTCGAGGCCGACGCCTGTGTCGCGCACCGTCAACACCAGTTGCGCGGCTTCGCGCTGCGCGCTCACCACGACGCGTCCGCCGCTGACCTTCGGTTCGAGGCCGTGACGTATCGCGTTTTCCACCAGCGGTTGCAGCAATAAAGGCGGCACCTCGCAGCTCGCGAGTTCGTCCGGTAACTCGAGCTGTATTTTCAGGCGCGGCCCCATGCGGATTTGCATCAACGCGAGGTAATCGGCAATTCGCGCGAATTCCGTCGACAGCGGTTGTGAGCCTGCACGCGACGCCGCGAGCGTGGCGCGCAGAAACGCGATCAGATGGTCGAGCATGCCCTGCGCGCGTTGTGGATCGTGGCCGATCAGCACGCGCAGATTGGCGAGCGTGTTGAAGAGCATGTGGGGTTCGAGTTGCGACTCCAGCAACTTCAACTGACTCTCCGCCGCCGTGCGCTGCGCGGTTTCCGCGCGCAATTCGATCTCGGCCATGCGGTTGCGCGCGTAGAACACGTATGTCAGAAATCCGGCCGGCACCAGCGCGACCGAGAGACTCATTGTCACCATACGGGCGTCGTGCGCGATCGTGATCGGCATATAGCGCACGCCGAGCAGCAGATCGCCGATTCGAACGCCGACAAAGTAGCCGATCACCACGCTCACGATCATCCACGGCAGCATCCAGCGCCAGCCTGGCCAGTTCTGCGCGAGGCGCAGGTGGCCGGGCTCGCGCTGCGGCGAGCGCTGCGCGAGCAACTGGGCGATGAAATAGCGCCCGCTGACGATCAGACTCTGCGTGATCGCCACGACGAACGCCGCATAGACCAGGTCCTGCGTGAACGACTCGCGGTACAGCACGCTATAGAGAAGCGCGCAGCCGACTGTCGTCAACATGTAAATCTGCAGGGCCCGCCAGAAAGACGGGGGCAGGGGCAGTGCGGAGCGTGGCATGACGGATTCCGGGGACGGGTCGTGAAGATTGTAGGTTGCTCGTGCGATGGTGCGCCTCATGCGCCTGCCGCATCAAGTGGCAGGCGACGAAACGCGGGCACGCGGCGCGACATGCAGGCTCTGCGGCGCGAAATGAAAAGCCCCTTCGCGCATGCGAAGGCCCGGAGAAATCTTAGCGTTGGGCAACGCAGCGCTCTTGCCTGGTCTTCATGCCGGCCGGCCACAGCTGCCAGCCACCGGGCGAACGTGCCGCGATTCATTTCGCGTCGTCGTGAAGACGCTTCACGACAGCCATCGGCGTTCCGTCGCACGCCGGTGGCGGCGCGCGGCCCCGGCCACGAAGATGGGCATCACCGGAACACAACACAGCCGGTGAACTGAAACCGGAAGCGCGCTACACAGGCCGCTCAACTTTCTCTCTTGACAAAGGATCTTTCAATTATGACGACCATTCTTCGCCGCGCCGCTCTTGTTGCCGCCATCCTCGCTGTCCCGACTCTCGGCTTCGCCCAGACGAATACCGGCCTGACCCGTGCCCAGGTGCGCGCCGATCTGGTTCGTGTCGAACAGGCCGGCTACACGCCGGGCGCCGGCGACGCGATCGACTACCCCGCCAACATTCAGGCAGCCGAAGCGAAGATCAGCGCGCAGAAACAGCTGGCGCAACAGTCGTACGGCGGCGTGCCGATGCGCGGCACCTCGGCCGCCGGTGGCGGCAGCAGCAGCCACGCCGGCATGGAGTCGACCTGCGTCGGCCCGGTCAGCTATTGCAATCTGTTCTTCGGTAGCTGAGCCCATGACAGGGAGCCCTTGCCCGGCCAAACGTTTCGAGCCGCAAGGGCTGACCAACGCCGAAATTCCCACTCATTACGAACTGGAGTCCCTATGAAAATGCTTCCCCATGTCGCTTCCGTGCTGTCCCTCAGCGCCTGCCTGTTTGCTTCGACCGGCGCGATGGCGCAGGACACGTCCGCCGCTCCCGCTGCTAACGGCAACGGCCCGGTGAAGAACATCGTGCTGGTGCACGGCGCCTGGGTCGACGGCTCGGGCTGGCGGCCGGTGTACGACATTCTGTCGAAAGACGGCTATCACGTGAGCATCGTGCAGGAACCGCTTACCTCGCTGAATGACGACGTCGCCGCCACCCGCCGTGTGATCGATACGCAGGACGGCCCGACCATTCTCGTCGCCCACAGTTACGGCGGCTCGGTGATCACCGAGGCGGGCGTGGACGCGAAAGTCGCGGGACTCGTATATGTGGCGGCGCATGCGCCGGCGGTCGGCGAGGACGAAGCGGACCTGGGCAAGGGCATGCCGAGCTATACCTCGAAGCAGCCTGGCGCGATCGAAAAGACCAGCGACGGCTATACGTATCTGAACCCTGCCGTATTTCCGCAGGACTTCGCCGCCGATCTGCCGCTCAAGACCGCGCAGTTCGAATCGCATGCGCAGATCCTGACTGCGGCCCAAGTGTTTTCGGCGCCGATGACGGTCGCCGCCTGGACCACGAAGCCGAGCTGGGCAATCGTCGCCGGCGACGACAAGATCATCAATCCCGACCTCGAACGCTGGTACTACGCGCGAGCCCATAGCCACACCACGGTCATTCCGGGTGCCAGCCACTCAGTGTACGAATCGCAGCCCCAGAAGGTGGCGGCGGTGATAGAGGACGCAGCGCGGCATGCGCAGCAGTAACAGACCGGCCAGCTCCGGGGCGGCACGCCGCTCGCACCGCGCGTACCGGAGCTGTCTTCCGTGAAGCCGCAAAGGTGAGCGGTTCCAGGATGGTGAGGAATTCCAGGAGATGGCGTCATCGTGTTGAATGGTGAGGAACGCCAGGAAATTTAGTCACCTTGCACAAAGGTGAGGTGTTCCAGGAGACGTCGCGCCTCGACGAAAGGTGAGGCGTTCCACCGTGCATACCTTCACGTCGGCGAGAGGTGAGACGTTCCAGGAGGTGTGGCCAACTCCGTCAAAGGTGAGCTGTCCCAGGAGTAGAACTGCACCGCGGAAGCAAGAAAGCACGTCAAGGTGAGACGTTCCAGGAATCGCCCGCAAAAGGTGAGCGATTCCAGGAGGTGAGTAATTTCCGTGTTGAACGCGCACCTGTCATAAGGTGAGGATTCCCAGGAGGTCTTCTTTAAGGCCATTTACTGCCCCGCATTGAACATTGAGCATTCAGCATTCAGCACATAGCACTCGATCGGGCTGGAAGCCAGAAACCATAGGTGAGAAGATTCGGGCGCGCGTGCGGTGAGAATAGTGCTACCTGTACGCGCACTTTGAACTCAAAGGTGAGAAGATTCGGGAGGCTTGCGCCGAACGCAGCTACCTGCGAATCACCTCCATTCAGGGAGCACTTTCCTCGATGAAGCCCCGCGCTTTTGGCAAGGAAATCAAGGCGGCACTTGCGCCGCACGCCGACGCTGCGCGCGCGCTTGCGATGCGCGCCTATATGCGTGACCACTTCGAGTTTATCGGTGTGCCGACACCGCTGCGGCGACAAGCGGTATTGCCGGTATTCAAGCGCTTGCCTGTGGACAATGCCGATCATCTGCTGGCATGCGTGAATGTCTTATGGTCGATGCCGGAACGCGAATTCCAGTATGTCGCGTCCGACCTGTTGGCGCGCAAATGGAAGATGCTTGCAGTGGCCGACATCGCCCACTTGCTGGCGCTCGCTCAGCGGAGCGCCTGGTGGGATTCGATCGATCCGCTGGCGGGTGTGGTCGGCGACGTTCTGAAAGCGGCGCGAATCCATACGCCGGGTGTGCAGGCCGAGATGGATGCGGCACTTCTGCACGAATCGCTGTGGGTCCGGCGCATTGCGATGATTCACCAGCTCGGCTGGCGCGAGCATACCGACGAAGAGCGTCTTTTCGGCTACGCGCGTTCGTTGGCTGCGGAAAGCGACTTCTTCATCCGTAAGGCAATCGGTTGGGCGTTGAGGGATTACGCGTGGCATGAGCCTGAAGCGGTACGCGCCTTTCTCTCCGCTTCCAAAGACATCATGTCGCCGCTTACTCTACGTGAGGCGTCGAAAAATCTGTCACCGATCCGCTGACATGCCGGGCGCAAAGCATCCCCAGTTAACGGCACTCAAATCAAAAACTTTAGAAAAATATTTATACCCCCGAGCGCCCGCAAAAACCGTGTAGTCATCGCTTAGTAACATGTGCGAGCAATACTCGGCAGCGCTGCAATCTTCAGTCAAATTCGCAAAAAAACGCGCCGCTCCTATCGAGGGCTGACGCGAAGGCCATACCCTCGGGGGTTTCACATGACTATCCGTCATCGCATCACGCTATTGGTTATCTTGATGTTCGTCGCTTTATCCGCGATCGGCGGCTACGCGGTGTATCAGACGCGCGGCAGCGCAGCCGAAGTGCGCAAGGTGACCGAAGGCGTCGTGCCCAGCGCGCTCGCTTCCGCTGACCTCGTCTCGCAAGTCAAAGACGTCCAACTCGCGACCATGACCCTCGTCTACGCGCCGGACGCCAACATGGTCAGCCAGGCTCAAGACGAACTGAAGAAGAAAAAGACCGCGTTGCAACAGGCCCTCGCACTGCAGGCCAAAGACGCCGCGAGCCATGCCCAGCAAGGTCTCGTTTCACAGGCCAACGAGAGTCTCGAAAACTACTTCTCCGCGATTGCCGAGACGGCGAAAATGAAGGCCGACGGCAAGAACGAACTCGCGCAAGCGTATCTGTTCGCCAACGTGGCGCAGTATCGCGACGAACTCGAAGGCATCGTCGAAACGTTGCGCGTCGAGAAGAACCGCCAGAAAGACGAGGCGATCACCGCGCTGAACGCCACGCTTTCCACCACGACGACGGCGATCGCCGCTGTCACCGGTATCGCGATTATTCTGCTGACCTTCATCGGCACGCTGCTCTACCGTCAGATCACCCGTCCGCTCAGCCGCATGCAGGCGATGATGAGCGAGATCGCGTCGAGCCAGGATTTCACGCGCCGCGTGCCGGTGGGCCGGCTGGATGAGATCGGCCATTCGATCGTCGCCTTCAACGGCATGATCGAAAAGATCCAGGAAAGCTCGGCGCAACTCAAGCAGAAGACCGCCGACATTCAGGCGATGTTGCAGAACATGCAGCAAGGTATCTTGACGGTGGTCGACGGCGCCGTGATCCACTCGGAATACTCGGCGTATCTGGAAGACATCTTCGAAACGAAAGACATTGCCGGGCGTGGTCTGATGGACCTGGTGTTCTCGGATACCGATCTCGGCTCGGACGTGCTCTCGCAAATCGATGCGGCGGCGCACGCGTGCCTCGGCGAAGACTGCATCAACTTCGCGTTCAATCAGCACCTGCTGGTGGGCGAAATTTCGAAGCGTATGGCCGACGGCCGCGTGAAGATTCTCGACCTGAGCTGGTCGGCGATTACCGACGAAAACGACATCATCGTGCGTTTGATGCTGTGTGTGCGCGACGTCACCGAACTGCGCAAGCTCGCCGCGGAAGCCAGCGAACAGCGCCGCCGTCTCGACATGATCGGCGAGATTCTCGCGGTAAGCGAAGAGAAGTTCCATCATTTCATCGAAAGCTCCGCTGGCTTCATCAGCGAGAACGAGCGCATTATCCGCAAGCATTCGGAAGCCGATCACGCAGCGATCGCCGAACTGTTCCGCAACATGCACACCATCAAGGGCAACGCGCGTACCTACAACCTGGCGCACCTGACGAACGTCGTTCACGAAACCGAGCAGAGTTACCACGAACTGCGCCAACCCGATGCGGATCGCTCATGGGATCAAGACCTCCTGATGCAGGAGCTGACTCGCGTGCGCGAGGCGATCGAAAGCTACGCGCGGATCAACGAGCAGAGCCTCGGCCGCAAGGCCAAAGCCGGCGCGAACAATGCCGGCCACGCCGGCCGCTATGTGATGGTCGAGAAAGAGCAGATTCAGCAGACCCTGAGCATGCTGGACAAGACCAACGCCGGCGATCTCCACGAATTGCAGTCGATGCGCAACGCAATGCGCCAGACCTTGAGCGCGCTCGGCAGCGAAAGTGTGCGCGACGCGCTATCCGGCGTGCTGGATTCACTGCCTTCGCTCGCGCAGGAACTCGGCAAGCCGGCGCCGACGGTGCGCATCGATGACAACGGCTACCGTCTGCGCGGCCAGACGGGCGGCACGCTGAGCAACGTATTCATGCATCTGCTGCGCAACTCGATGGACCACGGTATCGAAACCGCCGAGGCACGCAGCGCGCAGGGCAAGACGCCGGCCGGCACGATCGATATCGAAGTGGGTGTGGATAGCGGCGCGCTGCAGATCACGCTCAGCGACGACGGCCGGGGCCTCGCGCTCGAGCGGATTCGCGGCATTGCGGTGGAGCGCGGCTGGGTCGGCAGCGACGAACAGTTGAGCGACGAAGCGATCGCCGAATTCATTTTCCGGCCGGGTTTCTCGACCGCGGCAACGGTCACGGAAGTGTCGGGCCGTGGCGTGGGGATGGACGCTGTGCGCGATTTCCTCAAGCGCGAGAACGGCCGCATCGAACTGCGCTTCACCGACGATCACAAGGGCGCATCGTTCCGTCAGTTCCAGACGATCGTCTGTCTGCCGGATAGCGTCGCCGTCGACACGCTGGGGGAGCAGGCGCGTGGCGACGCCGGCCAACTGCGGGTCGGTGCGATGGTGGATTGAACGTTGAGCGAACGCGGATCGACGCGCGTTTCGCGACGGACTTCGGAAGGATAGGTTGTGATTCAACAGTATGTATTGGCGGCGATGGCAGGCAGCGCGGTGACCGCGCTGTTGGCATTTGTCTTGCACAAGTTGCATGGTAAGAGGCTGACGGCGCGGCTCTCGGCCGAAGCCGATGGGCGGCTCAAGGCGCTCTCGGCGGAACAGGCTGACCACGGTGCAGCGATCCGCGAACGCGAGCAGGCCGCGCAGGAAATGGAGGCGTTGGCCGCCCAGTTGAGCGAGGAACTGCGACAGCAATCGGCCAGCGTCGAAGAACTGCGCGCAACACTGAAAGCGGCGGCCGACGACAAAGACCAGTGGGCACATCAGGCCCAACTGATCGCCAACGAAGCCGCGCGTCTGAAGAGCCTCGGCGCGACATTCGAGCGTTGGCACGAGCAGATGATCTCGCTGATGACGCAGAACCACGACATGCATGCGAAGAATCAGGAGTTGTCGTCGATCGTGCGGCATGTGGTGATCGTGTCGCTGAATGCGTCGATCGAAGCCGCGCGCGCGGGTCCGGCCGGACGCGGTTTCGCCGTGGTGGCGAGCGAGGTCCGGGCGCTGGCCGCGCGGTCCGAGGAATTGTCGAAAAGCTATCGCGACAGCCTGCACCGCAACGATCTGACCACCACCTCCACGTTCCAGGACATCCAGGCCGGCGGCAAGATGATCGCGGCGTCGCTTTCCAGCGTCGAATCGCTCGCCAACCAGTTTCGCTCGAAGCTGCACCAGGTGCCGACGTGATTACGGGCAACGCGAAGGACAGCTTCGAACGCATTTTCCGCAAGGCGGCGCAAACGCGCCTGCCGCGAGACTCGGGCGATACGTGCGAGATCGCGCCGCTCGCCGAGGCCGGCATGGGCGCAACGAAGGACACCCAGGTGGTCGTGCTGACCATCTCGTCGATCATGTTCAGGCTGCTGCTGATCCTTCGCTTCGACGAGAACGACAGCACTCGTGAGTACTACCTGAATGAGGCTGACGAGCGCCCGTTCCAGGAAGTGTTTCTGGAGATCTGCAATCTGTGCTGCGGCGCGATGAACCAGGAACTGCTGCATTACTTCCCGGACCTCGGCATGTCGACGCCTTACGTATTGAGCGCGCGTTGCCTGGGGCATCTGCCGGAATTGAAGCCAGGTTTGCTGTCCTCGTATTCGATCACGCTGAACGGTTCCGTGCAGCTTGCCGCGACAGTCTGCGTGTGCGCGCATGCGCCGATCGATTTCGTCGCCGACACGAGCGCGATCGAGGAATCCAGCGGTGAACTGGAGTTGTTTTGAGTTCTGAGTGTTGACCATGACGCCGATATCCGCAGTGAGCAGGAACGCGAAATGAACATGAACAAACCGGTCAGCAAGGTGCTGGTGCTGGACGATTGCCCCATGCATAAAGAGGCGTTGAAGCGCTTCTGCGACGAGCACAATCTGGTCGGCGTGAAAGTCGGCAAAAATCGCTTGCAGTCGGTGCTGCGCTCGAACATCGATCTGGGCGCGGTGCTGTTCGCCGAAGGCTACGGCGGCTCGGCCGAAGCGAGCGCCGAGATCGCGATCAGGATCAACGCGGTGCGCCCGGAATTGCCGATCATCATGCGTCGCGATACCGATCCCAGTCTCGAAGGGCTGCCGGAGGGCTTGCGCCGCGTTGTCTGCGCGACCTACGTCGCCCACGATATGGCGCCCTTGCGCAAGGTGATCGACGAATACATTTTCAGCCTGGACTATCCGAACGCGCTCGTGCGCGGCATCGCCGACATGACGCAGGCAATTCTCGGCGACGTGTTCAAGGACCTGAGCATCACGTGCGACACGCCTTATATCGTGCGCGACCGGATCATCTTCGGCGAGGTGTTCAGCCTGATTCCGCTCGAGAGCGCGTGGTGCCGCGGTTACATGATGATGCAGGCGGAAGAGACGCCGATTCTCGAACTGCTCGATCGCTACCGGACAAGCGAGAGCGCGGAAGACGGCGAAGCCAACTTCCGCGATCTGAATGGCGTGCTCGGTGAAGTGACGAATCTGATCTGGGGTTCGTTCAAGAACCGCTATATCGGCGACGCGGATGCCTGGCTGCGCAGTCAGGTGCAGGTGCCGTTGCTGGTGAATCACAAGCACAAGTACATCTCGTTCGGCACCGGCAATCCGCAACTGTGTTTCATGTACTCGCTGACGGACCCGCGCTCGGGCCGCTCGGTCAAGCTGCATCAACGTTTTGTGTTCAGCCTGAGCTGGTCGCCGGAGGACTTCAGGGAAGTCACCGAGGACGTCGGCGCAATGGTCGAAGCGGGCGAACTGGATCTGTTCTGATTGTTGTCATAGGAAAAAACATGTCGAAAATTCTGGTGGTGGATGATTCGAGCACGGTGCGCGACGAAGTGGCCGGCTTTCTGAAGAAAAACGGTCTGGACGTCGACACGGCGGTGGACGGCAAGGACGGCCTCGCCAAGCTGAAGGCCAGCCCCGGCATCAAGCTGGTGATCAGCGACGTCAACATGCCGAACATGGACGGCCTGACGATGGTCGAGAAGATTCGCGGCGAGCTCGCGAACACGACCGTCAACGTCATCATGCTGACGACGGAGAGCAGCCCGGCCATGAAAGAGCGTGGCAAGGCGGCGGGCGTGAAGGGCTGGATCGTCAAGCCGTTCAAGGGCGACGCGGTGCTGGAAACGTTCCGCAAGCTGGCAGGCTAAGGCGCTGCAAGCATCCCGATCCGGCTAAAGGTGAGAGTTTTCGGGAGCCCGCGCGCGGGTGATTTGCAAAGCATGATTCGCTATAACGGCGGCGCCTGAAACACGCTAGTCTGCGAGCATGTGCCAATTGCTCGCCCTTAGCTGCGCGGAACCTACAGACGTCAGTTTCTCGCTGACGGGTTTTGCTGCTCGCGGCGGGCTCACCGACCATCATGTCGACGGCTGGGGCGTGGCGTTCTACGAAGACCGCGCGTGCCGCGTGTTCGTCGATGAAAAGCCGGCGTACCGCTCGCCGGTGGCCGAGTTTCTGAAGAGTTATCCGATCAAGTCGCGCAATGTCGTCGCGCATATTCGCAAGGCGACGCAAGGTGGCGCACGGGTGGAGAACTGCCACCCGTTCATGCGCGAGTTGCGCGGGCAGCAATGGGTGTTCGCGCATAACGGCGACCTTCAGCCGCTCGGGGATGCGCACGAGCCGGAACACGGGCCCTATGCGCCGGTCGGCACGACCGATAGCGAAGCGGCCTTCTGCTTCATCATGAATCGCCTCTACGCGCATTTCGCCGCTCAAGCGGAGATGCACGCGGACGTCGACGACGTCGATGCCCTATTCGACGTTATCGAACAGGCCACCCGCACGCTGAACCCGTATGGCATTTTCAACTTCGTGCTGTCGAACGGCTCGGCACAATTCGCGTATTGCTCGACGCGCCTTTCGTACGTGATACGTCACTGGCCATTTTCCAGCGCGCGTCTCGTCGACGGCGACCTCTCGGTGGATTTCGCGGAGCGTGGCACGCCGGCCGATCGCACCGCGGTGATTGCCACCACGCCGCTCACCGACGAAGTGTGGACGGCCTGCGAACCCGGCGACCTGCTGATGTTCCGCAGCGGCGCGTTGTTGCGGCGCGCTCACGTCCCCGTTCCCGCCGCGGTCCTCGCGACCTCGAAATACGCACTCTCCGAATCGTCCGCTGTCCCGGCGTGACATCGCGCCAATGCGTGGCCTTGGCAGCGGCCATGCTACCGGCACGTTCATATTCATCGAAGAATTACTTGGTTTGCCGGGACAGACGCGTCTCGTATCGTGTCGCCAGTTTTAAACAAATACAACATTGACACGGGAACCTGAAAATGAAACGTCTTTCTCTCCTCGCATTACCGGCCGGTCTTTTGCTTGCGGCAAGCGCTCAGGCGCAAAGCAGCGTGACGCTGTACGGTATCGTCGACGCCGGTATCGCTTACGTACACAACGCACAAAACGCAAGCGGCCAGAATCAGTCGACGCTCGTGAAGTTCAGCAGCGGCAACCTGTCCGGCAGCCGTTGGGGTCTCAAGGGCACGGAAGACCTGGGCGGCGGTCTGGCCGCGGTGTTCCAGCTCGAGAACGGCTTCAACGTCGGCACGGGCGCGCTGGGACAAGGCAGCCGCGAATTCGGCCGCAAGGCGGTGGTCGGCTTGTCGAGCGGCACGTGGGGGACCGTCACGCTCGGACGCCAATACGATCCGGTCGTGGACCTGGTGCAAGGTCTCACGGAAGACAACTACTTCGGCGGCATCTTCGCCACGCCGGGCGATCTGGATAACTACGACAACAGTTTGCGTATCAGCAACTCGGTCAAATACGTGAGTCCGCTGTTCGCGGGCTTCCAGGTCGAGGCGTTGTACGGCGTGGGCGGCGTGGCGGGTGCGACGGGCAGCGGCCAGACCTACAGCTTCGGCGCGGCTTATGCGAACGGCCCGTTGTCGCTCGGCGTCGGTTACTTCTACGCGAACGGCGGCAACTCCACGACGGCGAATGTGCGCACCTGGAGCAGTAGTTCCGATTCGCTGTTCAACACGGTCATCAACGCGGGCTTTGCAAGCGCGAAGTCGATTCAGATCGTGCGTGTGGGCGGACAGTATGTGATCGGCGCGGCAACGTTCGGTGCGGCCTACTCGAACACGCAGTATGCGAACGACGCGTTCTCCGCGTTCCACAACACCGCCAAATTCAACAACGGCTCGGTGTTCTTCAACTATCAGATCACGCCGGCCTTGCGCACGGGCGTGGGCTACAACTACACGTCGTTGACGGGCCCGAGTTCGGCGCACTACAACCAGGTCAACCTCGGTGCGGACTACGCGCTGTCCAAACGCACCGATCTGTATGCGGTGGCGGGGTACCAGAAGGCGAGCGGCAATACGCTGAATGCCGCAGGCAACGTAGTGAGCGCGCAGGCGTCGATTGGCAGTTACGGCGTGAATTCAGGCACGAACAGCCAGGAAGTCGCCGTGGTGGGTATTCGCCACAAATTCTGATTGCCTATGAATGTGCCGGCCGCCTTGATGGCGGCCGGCTTTCCTTTTGCCTTCAAATGGCCCAAAGGTGAGACTATTCGGGAGCTGCCAGCCAATCGGCGATACGTGAGTCCACACGCATCATTCCGCCTCACCATCCAGCAATTCCGACGACGATTCCCGCAAGCATTCGCTGAACAGATCCGCCGCCGGCGCGGAAGTATCCGCGCGCCACACCAGTACGACTTCACCTAACGGTTCGAGCGGCGCGAGCGGCAATACGCGCATGCGTCCGCGGCTCACGTGATGCCGGGCGATCGACAGCGGCAGAATCGACACGAACTCCCCGCGGATCAGCAGCGACAGATTCAATGGTAACGAACTGGATTCGACCGCGCCGCGATCGAGCGGAATACCTTGGCCGGCGAGTGTTTCGGCCAACGTCGCAAATGCGGGAGAACCCCGCAGCGGCGTGATCCAGCGCGCCGCGCGCAGATCGTTCCAGTTCACCGGCAGGTCTACCTTGCCGAGCGGGTGGCTCGTGCCGACGACAAACACGAACGGCTCGCGATGCAAGGTCTGCTGGCGCAGCAAGTCCTGGTTGTCGGCGATCCGGTTGCGGCCCAGGGCGAGATCGAGTTCGCCTTCGTCGAGCATCTTGATCAGCTTGTCGAGCGTGGCTTCCACGAACGACAGCGTGGCTGTCGGCGCACGCCGCATGAAGAGTTCGACCGCATGTGCGATCAGCGGCTGCGGAATCGTCACGACCGCGCCAAAGCGGACGTGGCCGGCCGTGCCGGTGGTCAGCGCGCTGACGTCGCGGCGCGCCAGTTCGATGTGCCGCAGGATTTCCTGGCCGCGTGCGGCCATCACCTTGCCGATACTGGTCAACTCGACCGCGTTGCCGACTCGCCGGGCGACGGGTACGCCAAGCGCTTCTTCGATTTCGCCGATCTGCTTCGAAATGGCGGGTTGCGTGACGTGGAAAGCGGCCGCGACCCGCGTCACCTGGCCGAGCTCCGCGAGGCTCACCAGGATACGCAGGTGCGGCAGCTTCAGGCCGCTGCGGAAGAAGCGATCGATTGCGTCGTTTTCGGTGCTGGCCATTCGTGTAGACCCGATGAACATAACTGAATGGTAATGACTTGCACCGAAACAGTGATTTGCGGTGCGACGCCCAACCCGGCTAATCTTCAGCATCGGCTGGACGGTAGAGGGCGAAACCGGTGGCTCGAGCATAGCAGTTGCGTGCCGACCGCATAACTCAGGGTATAACCGGAGCCGCGCTCTCTACGCCGTATCGCCGCGACCACAGCGCGCATCCAAGCGCGCGGAAGGAGACAAGCATGAGCACCCCTCTATATGGCGGCGCCGAGCGGCCCGCTATGCCTGATAAGCCTGCGGAGCCCGCAGAATCCGCCGAACGCGTAGCGTTGTACCGCAAGCTCGCCTGGCGCATCGTGCCGTTTCTGTTTCTCGCGTTCATCGTCGCCTATATCGATCGCGTGAACGTGAGCTTCGCCAAGTTGCAGATGCTCACCGATCTCTCGTTGAGCGAGACCGTGTACGGCGCGGGTGCCGGCATCTTCTTTCTCGGCTATTTCATCTTCGAGGTGCCGAGCAACCTCATCCTGCATCGCGTCGGCGCCCGTATCTGGATCGCGCGGATCATGGTCACGTGGTCGGTCGTCTCGTGTCTGACGATGTTCGCGAGTGGCGCGACCTCGTTCTACATCTTGCGCTTTCTGCTCGGTGTTGCCGAAGCGGGCTTCTTTCCTGGCATCGTGCTGTATCTGTCGACGTGGTTTCCGTCGAACCGGCGCTCGCAGATCATCGCGCTGTTCATGGCGGCGATTCCCGTATCGGGTGCGATCGGCGGTCCGGTGTCGGGCTGGATCATGCAGCAACTCGCCGGGGCGCACGGGCTCGCTGGTTGGAAGTGGCTGTTTCTGATCGAAGGACTCGCTTCGCTGATGGTGGGCATCGTCGCGTTCTTTGTTCTGCACGATCGCATCGAGTCGGTGAGCTGGTTGAACAAAGAGGAAAAGGCGTTGCTCGCGCGCGATCTTGGAGCCGATGCGCAGACCCGTGCGCATCAAACGGTACGCGGCGCATTTGCCAACCCGAAGGTCTGGCTGCTCGGCCTGCTGTACTTCTGCATCGCGATGGGCAATTACGGGCTCGTCTTCTGGCTGCCGACGATGATCCGCGCGAGCGGTGTGGTGAGCGTGGCGAATATCGGTTTGCTGTCGGCGGTGCCGTCGCTGATCAGCGCGGTCGCGATGATCCTGATCGCGCGTCACGCGGACAAGCACGACGAGCGTCGCAAGCATGTGGCGGTGTGCGCGGTGCTGGGTGCCGCCGGCATGCTGGCGTCGGTGCTGCTCGGCCAGCACGTGTGGCTTTCGATGGCGGCGCTGGTGGTCGCGGCGATCGGCATCAATTCGATTGCACCGGTGTTCTGGGGCATTCCGACCGCGCTGATGGGCGGCGTGGGCGCGGCGGCAGCCATTGCCGTGATCAATTGCACCGGCAATCTGGCGGGTTTTGTGAGCCCCTACGTAATCGGCTTTCTGAAGGATGCGACCGGCACTCTGCTGCCCGGCATGATCGTGCTCGCCTGCGCGCTGGTGCTGGCCGCCCTGATCGCGCTGGCGATGCCGGCCGCGCGTAAAACAGCATGAGGAGAGAGAAGGATGACGCAGCAGGTTTGTATGGTCACCGGCGCGGCTACCGGGATTGGCGCGGCCACCGCGTTGCGCTTTGCGGGCGCCGGCTGGGCGGTGGCGATTGGTAATTTCGACGACAGTACGCGCGAAGCGGCGCTCGCCGTCGAAGCGCAGTGCAAACAGCTTGGCGCCGAGACGCTGGTGTTCGACGTCGACGTCGGTTCCGACGCGGCCTGCGTGAAAGCGGTCGATACCGTGGTCTCGAAGTGGCGCCGAATCGACGCGCTGATCAACTGCGCCGGCACGACGCGCTTCATTGCGCACGACGATCTGGCTGCCGTCGACGACATGGAATTCGAGCGCGTATATCGCGTGAACCTGATCGGCATGTTTCAGATGACGCGCGCCGCGGTGCCCGTACTGCGCGATTCGTCGACCGCTGCGCATAGCACGTCGGTGATCAATATCTCGTCGCTGGCCGCGCTGAACGGGACGGGATCGTCCATCGCCTATGCCGCCTCGAAAGGTGCGGTCAATACGCTGACGCTCTCGCTTGCGCGCAATCTCGCGCCGCGCATCCGCGTGAATGCGCTGGCGCCCGGTATGGTGGACGACGGTTTGCCGCGTCGCGTGCTGGGCGAGGAGGCCTACGCGAAGATCGTCGACAGCATGACGAATGTCGCGCCGCTCAAGCGCGTGTCGCAGCCCGGCGAAATCGCCGACCTGGCCTGGTTCATCGTCGCGCGTGCGCCTTCGATGACTGGCCAGGTGATCGCAGCCGAGAACGGCATGCTGCTGAACGGCTGAACGTACGGCCCACGAAAACGGATACGGATACGGACAGGAAAAACCATGAGCAACCTCCACAAGCACCGCTCGCGCACCGTCACCGAAGGCATCACGCGCACACCGCATCGCGCCTTCCTGCGAGCGACCGGCCTGGACGACGCCGCGATCGAAAAGCCCTTCGTTGCGATTGTCGATACGTTTGGCGAAAACACGCCGTGCTCGATGTCGCTCGCGGCGGTTTCCGACAATGTGCGCCTCGGCGTCGCGGCGGGCGGCGGCGTGCCGATTCGTGGCTCGGCGATTTCGGTGTCGGACGGCACCTCGATGAATCATTCGGGCATGCGGTTTAGTCTTGTCTCGCGCGAGATCATCGCGGATAGCGTCGAAGTGTTCGTGCGCGCGCATTGCTATGACGCGTTCGTCGGCGTGGCCGGTTGCGACAAGACATTGCCCGGCATTCTGATGGGCATGGTGCGCGTGAACGTGCCGGGCGTGTTTCTGTTCGGCGGCGCGATGCTGCCGGGCATCGCACCGGACGGCACGCAGGCGACGATTCTGACCGCGATCGAGGCGGTCGGCGCGGCGCAACGCGGGGACATGTCGCTCGACACCTTGCGCGGCATCGAGAAGCGTTGCACGCCGGGCGCGGGATCGTGCCCCGGCCAGTTCACCGCCAACACCATGGCGATGGTCGCCGAAACGCTCGGTCTCGCGCCGCTCGGTTCGGCGATGGTGCCCGCGGTCTACAGCGAGCGCATTGCGATCGCGCGCCGTGCGGGCGAGACCGTCATGAATACGCTGAAAAACGGTGGTCCGCTGCCGCGCGATCTGGTCACGCGCAAGAGCCTGGAAAACGCGTGCGCCGCCGTCGCCGCCACCGGCGGGTCGACCAACGCGGCGCTGCACATCCCGGCGATCGCGCACGAGGCCGGCATCCGCTTCACGTTGGACGATGTGTCCGAGGTACTGGCTCGCACGCCGTTGATCGGCGATCTGCAACCGGGCGGCAAGTATCTCGCGCTGGATCTGTATCACGTGGGCGGCGTGCCGGCGGTGCTGAATGCGCTGCTCGCGGGCGGTTTCCTGCACGGCGATACGTTGACGCAAACCGGCGAAACGCTCGAAACCGCGTTGAAGTCGTTCGCGGGCCCGGATGGCCGTGTCGTCCGTCCGCATCACGAGCCGCTGAGCGAGAACGCCGGGCTGGTGGTGTTGCGCGGCAATCTTGCGCCAGACGGTGCGTGTCTGAAAACCGCCGGCCTGAAATCGTTGGTCTTCAGCGGCACTGCGCGGGTGTTCGAAACCGAAGAGGCGTGCATGTCGGTCGTGTCGAAGCGCACCTATCAGGAAGGGGACGTGCTCGTGATCCGCAACGAAGGGCCGAAGGGCGGCCCCGGTATGCGCGAGATGCTCAGCGTGACCGCGGCGATCTACGGCCAGGGCATGGGCGAAAAAGTCGCGCTGCTGACCGACGGACGTTTCTCCGGCGCGACGCGCGGTATGTGCATTGGCTACGTCGGACCGGAAGCGGCAGCGGGAGGCCCGATTCGATTGCTTAGGGACGGCGACCGGATCCATATCGACGCGCACAAAGGCACGCTCGATGTTGAATTGAGCGACGCGGAACTCGCGCGGCGCAACAGCGAGGTTGTGCCGTTCACACGGGGTCGGCTCGGCGGCGTACTGGAGAAATACGAAGCGCTGGTGCGGCCGGCGAATCTTGGCGCGGTGACGCACTCGGGTGCGGTGGAGTGGCCTTATGAAGCGTCTATCGGCGAGGATGAAGCATGAACGCCGCCGTCGCGCCGGATGCTCCGCGCGTCGGTTTTTGCGGCATCGGCAAGATGGGCGAGCCAATGGCCAGGCGCCTGCTCGCGGCCGGGCATGCGCTGCGGGTGTGGAATCGATCGCCGGCGAAACTGGCGGCGCTGGCGGCAGAGGGCTGTGTCGTCAGCGACTCGCCCCAGCAACTAGCCGAAGCAAGCGACGTCGTGCTGCTGTGTCTCGGCGACGGCCCCGCGGTTGAAGACGTCGTGTTCGGCGCACAGGGGCTCGTGCATGCATCGACCGCGCCGAGGTTTGTGGTCGACCATTCGACCATCGCGCCCACCGAGACCCGGCGCCTCGCCCAGCGTTGGCACGAACTGACCGGTGGCGCGTGGATCGACGCGCCCGTGTCCGGCGGCACGGCAGGCGCGGTGACAGGCACGCTTGCGATCATGTGCGGCGGCGGCGTGAGCGATATTGCCGCGGTCGAACCGTTGCTGCGCGCCTATGCCTCGCGTGTCACGCGCATGGGGGCGACCGGCGCGGGGCAAGCGACCAAGCTCGCGAACCAGGCGATCGTCGTGACGACCATCGCGGGTATTGCGGAAGCCTGCGTTCTCGCTCAACGCGCCGGCATCGACGCCGCTGCATTGCCGGGCGCCTTGCGAGGCGGCTGGGCCGATTCGGTGCTGCTGCAAACCTTGCTGCCGCGAATGCTGACGCCGCCGCCGAGTCCATCGGGCACGATCCGGACGATGCTGAAGGACCTCGACGCGGTGGCGGAGTTGGCGCGCGAGGCCAATGCGCCATTGCGCGCGGTCGGCGAGGTGCGCAAGCTTTTGCAGGAAGCGGTGGATCGGGGACTCGGCGATGAAGACATCTCGCAGATCGTCCGGGTGCTGCTCGATCAGCGCTTGGCGTATGAGCCGGAAATCAACAACGAGGTTTAAGCAGGAGACCATCATGTCCAGTCTTGAATCCACCGGTCTTTCGCAAGAAACCCCGGCGCGTCTTACCCGCTCGCAATGGCGCATGATCATACTCGCGAGTCTTGGCGGCGCGCTCGAGTTCTACGATTTCGTCGTCTATGGCATCTTCGCGCAGTTCATCGGCCGTGCGTTCTTTCCGATGCACGATCCGATTGTCGGCTTGATGCTCTCGTTCGCGGTGTTCGCAGTCGGTTATCTCTCGCGGCCGATCGGCGGTATCGTGCTCAGCTATTTTGGCGACAGGTACGGACGCCGCCGCGTGTTTATCGTCTCGGTGATCGTCGTTTCGATGTGCACGCTCGGTATGGGGATCGTGCCGACCTACGCGACATGGGGCATCAGCGCCACGCTGCTGATGATCCTGTTGCGTCTCATGCAGGGTTTCTGCCTCGGTGGCGAGTTGCCTGGCTCGATCACCTATGTGGTCGAATCGGTGCCGCGGCGCGCGGGACTCGTTTGCGGCATTGTGTTTTTCTGCGTGAACTCCGGCGTGCTGCTGGCGGCAGCCGTCAATCTCTCGGTGCACAGCTTTCTGAGCGGCGATGACGTCGCGGCGTACGGCTGGCGCATCGCATTTCTGTTCGGCGGTGCAATCGGCCTGTTGAGTTTCTGGCTGCGCCGCAAGCTCGAAGAAACGCCCGCGTTCGCCGAGATGAAGCATCTTGCCGCGAAGCATCCGCTGGCAGAACTGCTGCGCGAGCACTGGCGGCCCGTGCTGCTCGGCATCGGCACGACGGCGGTGGTCGCCGCATTCAACGGCTTGCTGTTCGCGCACATGCCGGCGTATCTCGACCGCGTGCTGCACTACGATCCGCGCCGCGTGGCGATTGGCCAGAACGTTGGTCTCGCGGTGGTGTCGACGGGTATTCTGCTGTCCGGCTGGCTTGGCGACAAACTGCCGAGGCGTTTCGTGCTGCGCTTCGGCTCGCTGCTGCTTGCGGTGTTGAGCTATCCGTTCTATCTGGCAGCAAGCCGCCATACGACCGACATCGTGCTGCTGCTCGCGTTAGCCGGTGTGGCCGCATGCCTGGCTAACGGCACGTTCGCCTGCATCATCGCCGACATGTTTCCCACGCGCGTGCGTTTCAGCGGCGTGGCGCTGACCTTCAATGTCAGCTTTACCGTGTTCAGCGGCACCGCGCCGTTGATCGCCACGTGGCTGATTTCGTCGACGGGCAATGTTGCCGCGCCAGCGTATTTCATGGCGGCGTGCGCTGCGCTCTCGCTGGTCGCGAGCTTTGGACTCAAAGCGGTGAGCGGAAAAATCGGTTCACGCTCGACCGGCTGATATCGTCCGAAGGAGGGTGCCGTTCAACGGCATCATCGCCCCTATGCCGATTCCGGCAGGCTCCGGAAGCACCTCGCTCGTCGGCGCGTGCAAAGTCGGCCGGCACACCACTGCTTACCTGGGTATGCAGAATACCCGAGCGACGCCAAAGGTGAGGGTTTGCGGGAGTGACCGGTTCGCTGGCATCGGCGCCCCGCCCAGCATACGTTTGCGGCCTGCCCCCAAGCTCGAAAGGTGAGCGTTTTCGGGAGTAACCGGAGGTGTGCTTCGCGCCGAACCCCCACCGCTTCGTGCAAAAGGTGAGACTTTTCGGGAGCCGGCGCACGCATTCTGCAGGAGCGTTTTGAGTGCCCCATACCACTTTCCGCATTGAAAGAGTTGGGAAGAAATTGCCAACCTTGGGGGCTGTTCCGCGTTTTGACATGACGTGCCTACAGGGAAGATGGCGACGCGGACGACAAGCGGTCAGCGGATTTGCTATTCACGCAAGCCATCGCCTGTCTCTGAAAACCGATCGTCTCCTGGAATCAGTTGGATGAGTCAGCACATTCTTTTTGTTGGCGCCGACGGCGGCTTAACGGCCGTGGTGGGCGAATCTTTACGCGGGCAGGGCTGCGGGGTGTCCGCTCGTCCGCATTGCGCGGGGCTAAAGCACGTGGTCGAGATGGAGCGGCCGGCGTTGCTGGTGCTCGACATCTCGGCGCCGCACGGCGACGGTCTTGCCGTGTTGCGCGACTTGCGCATGAGCGGCAACGACACGCCGGTGATTTTGCTGTCGGAGAGCAGCAAGGCCATTGATCGTGTGATTGGTCTCGAGCTCGGTGCCGACGATTTCATGAGCAAGCCCGCCGACCCTGCCGAACTGCTCGCCCGCATTCGCGTGTTGCTGCGTCGGCGCGGCGCGCTCGCGCCAGGCGCGCCGGAAACACGGCCACCCTATCGCTTCGGGCGTTGCGAGCTGAACTTCTCCGCGCGTGAACTGCGCCGCGACAACGAACATTTTGTGTTGCGCAGTTCGGAATTCGCGTTGCTGAAAATCTTCGTCAATCACGCGATGACCGTGCTCACGCGTGTGCAACTCAACGAGAAATTACGCGGCAGTAGCGTATTGCATCAAGGGCGCAGCCTCGATGTATCGATCTGGCGGCTGCGGCGGCTGATCGAGATCGATCCTTCCGAGCCGCGCTACGTGCAGACCGTGTGGGGACGCGGCTATGTGTTCGTGCCGCACGGCGAGATTGGGGCGGCCGAACGCGGCGCGCTGGTTGCGTCCGGCGTGTAAGCAAGCGAATCAAGGCAGCGGTCCGAGCATTTCGGCGAAGCGCCGCGCTGCTTCCAGACCGAAACGACTGGGCAGCAATTTTGTGTCGCGATCGTGCTGGACGTCAAAACCCATTCGCCATGCAGCAATTCGTTTGCCGTAACAGATCAAGGTATCGAGCGACTGCATGACGAAGACAATAGCCGGCAGCACCTGCCGGTACAGCACTTCGGCTTGCTCAACGTCGCCGCCGACGAATGCCCGATAGATCCGTTGCTGCCAGTCGAAACAGTCGGGCGCGACGATCATGCCGGCGCAGCCGGCACGCAAGTTATCGAGCAACTCCATTCCGCCGCGCCCATTGAGCACCGGCATCAGATGTCCGACCCGCGCTACCGTCTCCGCAAGCACGATCGACGGCCCTTCCCCCTTGAGCAAACGAAAATTCGGACACTGGGCGGCAAGACGCTCGAGACTTTCCGCCGACAAGCCGACGCCCAGATATTCCGGTGCGTTCTGGATGCCGACCCTTGCATCGAGCCCGTCCATAACGGCGGCGAAGAAGTCGAAATAGAATGCCTCCGGTTGCGGCATTGCACCGGCCGCCAGCGCGGGCGGTTGCAGGATCAGCGAACTGGCGCCTTGCGCGAGCGCATAGTGGGCCAGATCGCGCTGCGACTCGACTGAACTGCCGCTCACCGTCACCACCAGTGGCAGCGTGCCACCGCTATCCTCGATGGCCCAGCGGATAATCTGTTCGCGTTCGGTTTGCGAGAGCTTGTTGACCTCGGTGGCGAGCCCTAGCACCGCGACCCCGGGAGCCCGTGCCCGCACGGCGGCTTCTATTTGCCGACGCATGGCCGCGCGGTCCAGACGATTGTCGCGATCGAAGAAGGCGTAAAGGATCGGGTAGATACCAGCGATGTTGCTGGTATTGGGGGGAGCCTGGTTCATGGTTTCGGGTTCCACAACGATGAAATGGTGAGCGCCGTGGTGTTACTTGACACGGTTGAGGCGCCGCCGCCCGGTGTCGTCGACCGAGACCGCCCCGGCGCGTTGCGCTTGACGTTCCGACCGGCGGATGACCGCCTGCATCACGAAAGTCATCAGTGCGCCGAACGCGAGGCAGGCCGACAGAAACAGCATTGGCGCAATCACGCTGCCGGTGCGGTCTTTGATCATCGGCACGACGTTCTGAGCGATGAACCCGCCCAGGTTGCCGATCGAGTTGATCGCGGCGAGCCCCGAGGCGGCGCGCGCACCCGTCAGAAACCGGCTGGGCAGGGACCACAACACGGGCTGCCCGGCAAACATGCCGGCTGCCGCGAGGCACAGGCAAACGAACTGCAGCGCGTGGCCGGGGACGAAGACGCTGAGCAACAGGAAAAACGCACCTAGCAGCGCCGGCACGACGATGTGCCAGGTCTGCTCATTTCGCGCGACTGAACGGCGTGGTACCCACCACAGTGCAACGCCGACCATCAGCCAGGGAATGACATTCAGCAGCCCGTTGACGGTGTTGCTGACGCCGAATCCTTTGACGACCGTAGGCAGCCAGTAGCTGAGACCATACGCCGACAGCGGGAAGAACAGGAAGTAGAACGACATGAGCAGGACGCGGCCGTCGAGCAGCACCGCGAACGGATTGCCATGAGCTGACGGTGCGACGCGCGCGGCTTCTGTTCGCAACGTGTCAGTCAGCCAGTTCTTCTCGGCTTCGCTCAGGAAGGGCGCGTTTCGCGGCGTCTCGGGCAGGCGCCGCCAGACCACGGCACTCATCAGCACCGCCGCCATGCCTGTGACGACGAACACCCATTGCCAGCCACGCAGACCCAGCAGTCCGTCGAAATCCAGCAGGACACCGCCGATCGGCGCGGCAATCGCATTGGCGAGCGCGCTGCCGATCATGAAATAGCCGACCAGCCTTGCCCGGATGCGAGCGGGGAACCAGAGCGTCAGGTAGTACAGCACACCGGGATAAAAACCCGCTTCGCAAACGCCGAGCAGAAAACGCAGGATGTAAAGCATCGCCGCGCTATGCGTGAAGCCGAGCGCGACCGTGACCGCGCCCCACGACAGCATGATTCGCGCGAACCAGCGACGCGCGCCGACTTTGGCGAGCATGACGTTGCTCGGTATCTCGAACAGCAGATAGCCGATGAAAAACAGCGAAGCGCCCAGACCGTAGGCCGCTTCGCTCATGCCGAGATCGGCCACCATCTGCAGCTTGGCGAAACCGATGTTTTGCCGGTCGATATAGGCGATCAAATAGAGCAGCCCGAGCAGCGGCATCAGCTTCAGCGTGGCGCGTTCAATGACTCGATCGCCGTCGACGGCGTCATGTTGCAACTGCATTCCGTCTCCTTGATTTCATGCGGCGGGCGGCCATTACTCTGGCCGCTGCTGCGCTGGCGCCTTGCGTTTGCTCAATGCGAATCGCGCGGCACTGCAGCGCCGCTCGAACCGACGAGAAAGGCCAGATCGGCACCGAGGTTGGCCTGCTGAACGGTATCGACATACAACTTGTACCAGCCGCGCGCGGGCGGTGTTGGTGCTTGCCATTCCGCGCGGCGGCGTGCCAGTTCCGCGTCGTCGACATCCAGATGCAGGCGCCGCCCGGCGACGTCGAGTTCGATCATGTCGCCGTCGCGAACCAGCGCCAGCGTGCCGCCCGCCGCCGCTTCAGGCGCCACATGCAGCACGACCGCGCCGTATGCCGTGCCGCTCATGCGACCGTCGGAAATGCGCACCATGTCCGTAATGCCCTGCTTCAGAACCTTGGTGGGCAGCGGCATGTTCCCGACCTCGGCGAAGCCCGGATAGCCCTTCGGTCCCGCGCCTTTGAGCACCATCACGCAACTGGCGTCGATATCGAGATTTTCGTCGTTGATTCGCGCATGCAGGTCTTCGACGTTCTCGAATACCACCGCGCGGCCGCGATGCTGCAGCAGTGCAGGCGTAGCAGCCGAAGGTTTAATGACTGCGCCGTCCACGGCGAGATTGCCTTTCAGTACAGCAATCCCTGCCTTGGGTTTGAACGGCGCGGCAACTGGAAAGATGACTTTGCGGTCGAAGCATTCGGCATGGCTGACGTTCTCCCAGATGCTGCGGCCATTGACCGTCAAGGCATCGCGATGCAGCAGTTGCGCTTCACCGAGTTCGCGCAGCACTGCCGGCAAGCCACCGGCGTAATAGAAGTCTTCCATCAGGAACTCGCCGGACGGCTGCAAGTTCACGAGGCAGGGAACGTCGGAGCCGCGTTCCCAGTCTTCCAGCTTCAGATCGACGCCGATACGCCCGGCAATTGCGAGCAGGTGCACCACGGCGTTGGTCGACCCGCCGATCGCCGCATTGACGCGGATCGCATTTTCGAACGCCTCACGCGTGAGGATCTTGCTCATGGTCAGATCCTCACGAACCATTTCGACGATGCGGCGCCCGGCCATATGCGCCAGCACCTGGCGGCGCGCGTCGACGGCGGGAATCGCGGCGTTGTGCGGCAAGCCCATGCCCAGCGCTTCGACCATGGAGGCCATGGTCGAAGCCGTGCCCATGGTCATGCAGTGGCCGCGCGAACGGTTCATGCAGCTTTCCGCCTCTATGAACTGCGCCATGTCGAGCGTGCCCGCGCGCACCTGTTCCGACATCTGCCAGACGCCCGTGCCCGAGCCGATGGTTTCACCACGGTAACGGCCGTTCAGCATCGGGCCGCCCGAGACGGCCAGCGCGGGAAGATCGCACGAGGCCGCGCCCATCAGCAGCGCGGGCGTGGTCTTGTCACAACCGCAGAGCAGGATCACGCCGTCGATCGGATTGCCGCGAATCGACTCCTCGACGTCCATTGACGCGAGGTTGCGAAACAGCATGGCGGTGGGGCGCAAATTCGATTCGCCCAACGACATGACCGGAAATTCCAGCGGGAATCCGCCCGCTTCGTAGACACCTTTCTTGACGTATTCGGCGAGTTCGCGAAAGTGCGCATTGCAGGGCGTCAATTCCGACCATGTATTGCAGATGCCGATCACGGGGCGGCCGTCGAACAGATGATGCGGCAAACCCTGATTTTTCATCCACGACCGATGAATGAAACCGTCTTTGTCGGCCTTGCCGAACCAGGCCTGGCTGCGCAGCGCCTTCTTGGGTGGGGTGCTCATGATCGTCTCCTCGGGAATGCATTCGCGGAATTGGCGGACGGCCCGCGTACTCCAGCTTTCTGAACAGGCGGTGTAGCCAGAAAGAAGCATTGTTGCCGGTTAACTTTATGAGCGGCATGGCGCTACGTCAAATTATGCAGGGGTGTCCCACATATAAGGGCGGTTTCGTTTTATCTCTGAATTAGCGATACTAATTAATACAAAAATGCATTCGAATTGTGCTGCTGAAGTGCTGGGCGTTGTTTGGATTTCGGGAGAAGAGCCGGGCGAGATGCAATGATCTCGCCGGCATGCGATGCGTTGCTACGCGTTACGATAGGACGGCTTATCCGTCGAAAGGTGAGGGTTTACGGGAGCAGGAAAACCGCAGTTCAGCCCTGCTTCGCCACCTCGCGAATGTCGGCCACCGGCGTTTGCCCGAATGCATCGCTGAACGCATAGTCGAGCAGCTGGGTCGCGCATTGTTCAGGCGTCGAAAGCTGCCCATTGCGCTTGAGGTCTTCGAATTTTTCGCGCATCGGAAACTGTTCGGTGCCGCTGCCGCGAATCTCCGCCTGCATATTCGTATCGATGACGCCCGGTGCCAGGCTGCAGATACGCAGCGCACGATTCGCGTCGAGCGTGACGGCGCGTGCGTGATGATCGAGGGCGGCCTTGGTTGCGCAGTAGATGCTCCAACCCGGATACGCATTGCGCGCCGCGCCGCTCGAGATATGGACGATGCGTCGGTCGGTCGCGTCGGTGCTGGCGGCGGCGAGCGCGCTTGCCAGCATGAGCGGCGTGGCGACGTTCAGACTCACGGCGGTCGCAATGTCCGCGGCGTTCTGGCCTTCGATCGGGCCGATCGGCTGGACCATGCCCGCGTTGTTGATCAGCAGGACGCTTTGCGCGCCGCTGACGAAGTTGCGCAGCGCCTCGGTTGCGACCCACTGCGCGACGCGGGTGGGATCGGCGAGTTCGAGTTCGATTTCTTCGAGCAGTGCCGGGAAACGCGCTTTGAGCGTGGCATGACGCGAGCGGGACAAACCCAGCACCGCGACGCCGCGCGCCAGCAGTTGTTCAGTAAGGGCTGCACCGAGGCCGCGCGTGTGGCCGGTAACGATCGCGCGGATGGGAGAAAAGGTGGACATGTCGTTCCTTGTGATCGTTGGCTTGAGAAGAGCGTTATTTTCGCACGCAACGTTTGGTGCTTGCAGCGAGGCTGATTGTCAGGTTGCGTTCGGGCGATCCCGCCGCTGCAACGCTGTTCCCTTCTTATCCCCTTCTCACCTTCTCGGCCAGATCAGGTGGAGCGAAAGCGCTCGCGATACTGCATCGGCGTAACGCCGATCCGCTTCATGAAGACAATGCGCATCCGATCCGCGGTGCCGAAGCCGCAATCGTAGGCGATGGTCTTGAGCGCCGCGCCGCTGCTTTCGAGCTGTTTGCGCGCCGCATCCACGCGGGCGCGCTCGACAAATTCGTGCGGCGTCACCTGAGTTTCCTGCACGAATACGCGCGCGAAATTGCGTGCGCTCATTCCCGCCACATCCGCCAGTTGTTGGACCGTGAAGCGCTCGCGAATCCGCTCCATCACATGCGCCTGCACTTTGGCGACTGGCGAAGTCTCATCGGCGGGGGCGGTCAGGTACGGGCTGAACTGCGATTGGCCACCTTGTCGCTGGGCGAACACCACCAGCCGTTTGGCGACGGCGAGCGCCGTGTGCGGGCCGTGGTCCTCCGCGACTAATGCAAGCGACAGATCGATGCCTGCCGTCACGCCCGCGGATGTGACCAGGTTGCCGTCGCGCAGATAGATCCGGTCGAAATCGACATGTGCTCGCGGAAACTGCGCGGCGAGTTGTGCCGCGTGCTGCCAGTGCGTCGTGACATGGCGCGCGTCGAGCAGTCCGGCATGGCCGAGCGCGAACGCGCCCGTGCAGACCGAACCAAAACGCTCGCACTGCGTGGCGGCTTGCGATAGCCATTCCAGCAAACGTGAGTCGGGCGCGGCGCCGTCGGGCAGCGCGGGGCCGCCGGCAACCAGTGCAAGATCAAACGGGCGATGCGCATGGTCAAACGTGGCATCGGCGACGAGCGTCATGCCGTTGGACGCGCGCAATGGACCGGGCTGCGCGCTAAGGAGCATGACCTCGTAGTGATCTTGCGATGCGAGGAACCGGTTGGCTTCGGAAAACACATCGACTGGACCGGCGACGTCGAGCGCTTGCACGCCGGGAAAAATCGCGATCGCAACGGTAGGCATCGGGTGATTTCCTTTGACGGTGGTGGAATCCGCACTGCCGCGGCAGTCAACGCGGTGCGTTTGGCAGGGTTCAGCGGTCCATGGCGATTGCCCGCGACAGCGCGCCGGCCAATACTGAAGCTCATCGGACGCGCTGCCTGAACGGTAAGAAAAAGCATCGCGGACCAGCATACCAAACGCGCTGTCCAGTCACAAAGATCGCGCGTCCGGTTCATTCAAGTCTTTCATGGAGCACTCAACATGACCACGATCGCAGGCATCAGGATCCCCGACAGCATGATGGCGCGCGAAGCCACGCAACTCGTGCGCGATACCGAAACCGAATTGCTTTACCACCATTCGCGGCGTGTGTTCCTGTTCGGTTCGCTGGCCGGCGCGCGCAAGCAGCTCAAGTACGACCCCGAGTTGCTGTACATCGGCGCGATGTTTCATGACATGGGGCTTGTCGCACCGTATAGCAGCGAGCACGATCGATTCGAGGTGGACGGTGCGAATGCGGCGCGCGATTTTTTGCAGCGGCATGGTATCGGCGAAGCAGATATCGAGCAGGTGTGGAACTCGATTGCGCTGCACACCACTCCCGGAATTCCGCAATATATGAAGCCGGTAGTCGCGCTGGTCACGGCCGGCGTGGAGATGGACGTGCTGGGCCTTGCTTACGACGAGTTCACCGAGCAGCAACGTCATGAGGTTACGCATGCCCATCCGCGTGGCGCGCATTTCAAGGAAGGCATCATCGACGCATTCGCGCACGGCACGATTCATAAACCGGAGACGACCTTCGGCAACGTGAAGGCAGACGTGCTGGCGCTGAAAGACCCGCATTACCACCGTGAGAATTTCTGCACGATGATTCTGGGCTCGGCGTGGAAGGATTAATTAGTCGGCACGCAATGCGCGAAAGTGACAGCCCCACACAAGAAAGGTCATCGACATAAAATTCATTTGGCGTGTCATTTCCAGTAGGCGCGAGCGACTAAACCTCTGAAACACCCGGACGATCGTGCATGGCGGCCAGCCCCGAGTGTTGCATCCTCAGAACCGGCATGTGCGGTGGGTCGACCACGGCAAGCCGGTCTGAGTACCGAACGTCGCTTATGTAGCCCGTGTTTAAGACGGGCTACTCACGTAAGACTGGAGATGACATGAAATCGATCCGAGCCGTATTGATGTGCGGACTGCTGCCGCTCGCGCTTGCTGCGGGTTCTGTGCAAGCCCAAGGAATAGGACGTGCCGGCACCTACCTGATGCCCCCCGAGTACAGCATGATGATGGACAAGCTGACGCCTGAACAGCGCACTCAGGCCATCGCCATCCAGCAGAAAATGATGCAGATGGACATGGAGTATCAGGACACCATGGCGCAGATGGAGATGAAGCATGCGCACGAGATGATGCAGATGCAAAGTCAACTGCTCGATATTTTCAAAGGCCATTGAGCCCGCCACGGTTCGACCGGCACACGTCTCGACTGATGGCAGACGTGTGCCGGTCATCCTCTGCCGTGCAAGGCTGCGATTTCCTGCAAATCGAGATCCCGCTCAAGCACGGTTAGCAGTTCATCATGAATCAACCCTGACCGGTGCATCCGCAACAACTCGCGGCGACCTGCCGCCACGGCGGCAAGCACGACGTCGTAGTGCGCGGATCGAACATCGGAGGGATATTCCGTCACATCCTGGTAGGCTTCGGTCATCCGTGCCCGATAGCTATATTGCTCCAGCAGGCGTGGATGGATCACTTGTCCCTGGGCGTCGTGCACGAGCGGTTGGATCGCTGCAAGCTGCGTTGCTTCGAGCCTCGCCCATGCTTGAGGTTCGGTCAAATGCTGCTCATTTCTCTCGGAGGCGTGGTCGGGATTGATCCAGCGAATCAACGGTCCGATCGTTGTGCCTTGACCCAGCACCGTTACCAGAATGACCGCGAACGAAGCGACCAGAATCAGATCGCGCCCGGGCAATGCCTCGGGCAACGAGAGCGCGATTGCCAGTGTCACCACGCCACGCATGCCGGCCCAACTCGTCACGGTTGCCGAGCGCCAGTCGAGCGCAATGTTTGCGCGCCGCATCAGCTTGCAGACCAGTCCCTTCAACATTTCGACGGCGAAGACCCACACGAAGCGCGATAGCACGACCGCCGCGATTACCGCGCCAACGGCCGGGGCCAACGCGGCCAGCGTATCGCCGACCCCGCCTAGCCGCACGATTACGCTGCGTAGTGACAGCCCGATGAGAATGAAAACCAGCGCTTCCATCAGGAAGATCAGGATCTGCCAGAAGGCTGTGCCGCGCGTACGTACCGAAGCCGAGAAGACTTCATGCTGGTGCCAGCCGAGCACCATGCCGCAACTGACGGTGGCGATCACGCCTGACACGTCGAGCATGTCGCCAGCGATATAGCTGATCCAGGCGGAAAGTACGGATGCGGTGATGATCAGGTACGCGTCGTCGAGATAGCGCAGCAACCTGACGACCACAAAGCCGACTGCGATGCCCACTGCGACGCCACCCAGTCCGAGCACCGCAAACCGTCCGATCGCATGTTGCGCGCTGAACGTGCCCGTCAACGTGGCCGCGACGGCGAAGCGGAACAGGACAATGCCGGCGGCGTCGTTGAGCAGGCTCTCGCCTTCGAGTAGCACCATCAACCGGCGTGGTAGCGCGACGCGTTCGAGCACGGCTTTTGCCGCGACGGCGTCAGGTGGCGAGACGATTGCGCCGAGCGCGAAGCAAGCGCCCCACGGGAGCGCCGGCACGACCCAATGGACGACCAGGCCGACCGCCAGGGTCGTGAAGGCGACGGCGCCGATTGCGAGCAGCAGGATGCCGCCGAGATTGCGCTTGAACTCGTCCCATACGGAGAAGTAGGCGCCGTCCATGAGGAGTGGCGGCAGGAACACGATCAGGACCAGTTCGGGATCGAGGTTGATGGGGGGCAGGCCCGGCACGAAGGCCATTGCGGCGCCGCCGACTAGAAGCGCCGCGGCGGGTGGGAGCCGGAGCCGCTTGGCCAGCAGTTCAAGGCCGACCATCGCGGCGAGCGACAGCAGGACGAGTTTGAAAGCCATGACGGAGGACATGCGGGGGCCTCGACGAGTGGCAAAGGGTGGGGTTTCTTTTTAACACAGGGAGGGGCTTTTGCCTGCGGCTGAGCCTGTGGGGGATAGACCTGTGGCATCAAGCACTTGGCGAGGCTGTGCGCAGGTTGTCCACAGGCTTGGGCACAAATTATGTGGACAAGTTTTTTTGCCTTTGCGGCGCGTGGTTTGGTTTTGGTCTTGGTCTTAGGGTTGTTGGCCTTTCCTTGAATTGTTAGTGGTCTATTAGCGTTGCCCCTGTGCGGGGCGGCACCTACTTTTCTTTGCCTGCCGCAAAGAAAAGTAGGCAAAAGAAAGCGGCTCAAACCGCTAGTTCTTAAGCGGGTCCCCCGCACAGCCGCGGTAGTGGTGCATCTGGAACCCGTGCCTCCGCACACTCCGCGCCGTTGACAAAGGGCTCATCAGCTCCCACTCCGCACTGCGTGCGTCGCGGATGGGTCTGCCTGGGAAACCTGGTCAACGCTTTGCATACCTGATGGTTTTTGGAAGCGGGTATCGGCGCGCGCAGCGCCGCCGGAGGTATGACTGCCTTGTCACTAAGGCCGAATGTGCGAGGCGGACAGATTCCAGATGCCCACTACCGTGGCTGTGCGGGGGACCCGCTTAAGAACTAGCGGTTTGAGCCGCTTTCTTTTGCCTACTTTTCTTTGCGGCAGGCAAAGAAAAGTAGGTGCTGCCCCGCACAGGGGCAACGCTAATAGACCACTAACAATTCAAGGAAAGGCCAAAAGACCAACGAGAGCAACGCCAAACAGACCACGAACCCAGCGGGGCAACGCCCAAAAATCCAGATCAACAACAAACCCGCCGGGCAGGCTCAAGCCTTCAACACCGAAGCCGCCACTTCCTCCCTCGATTGCACCTGCAAAACCGCATCCCTCTTATCCAGCAAATGCTGCCGAAGAATCGCGCTCAACTTCTTCCCATCCCGCGCTTCAAGCGCCTTCAACATCTCATCATGATCATGAATCGCGCTATCCCACTTAGGGATCTGAAAATTCGACCGAAACCGCAACGCCTGCAAGCGCCGATTCACAGCAACATAAGTCTGCCGCAGTGCTGAATTCCTCGCCGCTTCATTGATCTTGTCGTGAATCGCCTGGTTGCGGCTGTAGTACCCAGCCAGATCGTTCTGCGTCCGGCAAGCCAGCATCGCGTAGTGCAGCGCCTTGATCTCAGCAAGCTCCGCAGCCGTCATCCGCTCCGCCGCCAGTTCGCCGGAAAAAGCCTCCAGACCACTCATCAACTCAAAGGTCTCGCGCAACTCCGCTTCCGACATCTTCGACACCGACGCACCGCGGTTCGGCGAAATCTCGATCAGCCCTTCGGCGGCGAGCACCTTCAACGCCTCCCGCAACGGCGTGCGCGAAATCCCCAGCGTCTCGCATAACTCGCGCTCGTTCAGTTTCTTGCCCGGCTCCAGCACCCCCTCGACGATAAAACGGCGAATGTGCTCCACCACCGTGTCGTGCAAGCGCTGACGCTCAACCTTCGGCATCAGCGGGGACGCGGCCACACCCGCATCGAAATCCGAATTTTGCATACAAAAATCCTCAACATCGTGTTAGGCAGGATTTTAGCGGAAGCATCCAGATTAGTTAATAGCGCGGGTAAACACCGGTATCGACAGGCAATTTTCGCCTTGGATCCGTCACGGATCGTCTGATATAGTTTTTTGCATGCAAAATGCAATCGGAGGAGCCCAATGCTCAAGTTAGACTTTCACCCCGCTGGCCGTCACTTCCTGCAGATCCCGGGTCCGAGCCCGGTGCCCGATCGCATTCTCCGTGCGATGAGCTACCCGACCATCGATCATCGCGGCCCCGAGTTCGGCGAACTTGGTCTGAAGGTGCTCGAAGGCATCAAGAAAATCTTCAAGACGCAACACCCGGTGGTGATCTATCCGGCTTCCGGTACGGGCGCCTGGGAAGCGGCGCTGTCGAACACGCTCAGCCCCGGCGACAACGTGTTGATGTTCGAGACCGGTCACTTCGCCACGCTGTGGAAAAAGATGGCGGAAAGCCTCGGGCTGAAACCGGAGTTCCTCGGTCTGCCTGGCATCGAAGGCTGGCGTCGTGGTGTGCAACCGAACATGATCGAAGAGCGCCTGCGCGCCGACACGCAACACGCGATCAAGGCAGTGTGCGTCGTCCATAACGAAACCTCCACGGGCGTCACCTCGGATATCGCCGCCGTGCGCCGCGCAATCGACGCCGCCGGCCATCCGGCGCTGCTGCTGGTCGACACGATCTCGGGTCTCGCCTGCGCCGACTATCGCCATGACGAATGGGGCGTCGACGTCACCGTGTCGGGCTCGCAAAAGGGTTTGATGCTGCCCCCGGGCATCAGCTTCAACGCGATCTCCCCGAAGGCGTTCGCCGCCAGTAAGCAGGCCAGATTGCCGCGCAGCTTCTGGGACTGGACCGACATCGTCGAGATGAACAAGACCGGCTACTGGCCGTACACGCCGAACACGAACCTGCTGTACGGGCTCAACGAGGCGCTGGAGATGATTCTCGGCGAAGGGCTCGACAATGTGTTCGCCCGTCATGAGCGTCTCGCCGAAGCCACCCGCCGTGCGGTTCGCGCCTGGGGCCTGGAGATTCAGTGCGCGGACCCCGCCGTGTATAGCCCGGTGCTGACCGGCGTGATGATGCCGGATGGCATCGATGCCGACGCGGTGCGCAAGGTCATCTACGAACGCTTCGACATGTCGCTCGGTACCGGTCTCGGCAAGATGAAAGGCCGCATGTTCCGCATCGGCCATCTGGGCGACTGCAACGACCTGATGCTGCTGGCAACACTGGCCGGTTGCGAAATGGGTCTGCGGCTCGCGGGCGTACCGCTCAAGGAAAGCGGCTTGCCTGCCGCTATGGAGTGGTTGAGCCAGCCGACTCAGGCATCGGGACTGAAAGCCGCAGCGTAAGCACCTTAGGCACCTGAGCACTCAGGCGCCTCTCGCAGCAGGGGAGGGCGGGAGCACTTCCCTCACGAAGCCGCGCATAGAACGCGGCTCATGAACAACAGGCGATGTTCCCGCGGCGCAGGTCGCTGACGGGCGACGATGCAGCGCGCCATTCCAGGCGCGCCGTCGACAGACTGCAATGGAGAGAGACGATGAAGCGGTTTCGTGTGAGCAGTGCGACCAGTATCGTTATAGTGATGCTCTGCATCATGTACTTCATCACCTACCTTGACCGCGTCAACGTCAGCACCGCGGCGGCAGGTTTTGGCAAGGAATTTGGCCTGTCCCATACTGAGGTGGGCCTCGTGTTTTCCGCTTTCGCTTACCCGTATCTGATTTTTCAGATCATCGGTGGCTGGGTCAGCGACCGCTTCGGCGCGAAACGCACGCTGATCTTCTGCGGCGCCATCTGGGGTGTCGCGACGCTGCTGACCGGTCTCGCGGGTGGCCTGGTCTCGTTGCTGGCCGCACGCCTGCTGCTCGGTTTCGGCGAAGGCGCCACGTTTCCCGCCGCGACCTCGGCAATGGCGCGTTGGGTCGCGAAAGAAAAACGCGGCTTCGCGCAGGGCATCACCCACGCGGCGTCGCGTATCGGCAATGCGGTGGCACCGGGCTTGATCGTGCTCGTGATGGCGACGTGGGGCTGGCGCGAATCGTTCTATATCTGCGGCGTGTTCAGCTTGCTGTGGGTCGCGGTGTGGGCGTTCACGTTCACCGAACATCCGAAAGATCATCCGCGCATCACGGCGGAGGAACTCGAAGTCTTGCCCGCGCCCAAACCGAAAGCGGCCGGCGTGCCGTGGGGCAAACTGTTTCGCCGCATGTGGCCGGTCACGATCGTGTACTTCTGCTACGGCTGGACCTTGTGGCTGTTCCTCAGCTGGATTCCGCAGTACTTCCTGCACAGCTATCACCTGCAACTGCAAAAGTCGGCGATCTTCGCCTCGGTCGTGTTCTTTGCCGGCGTGCTCGGCGATACGCTCGGCGGCATTGTGACCGACTGGATCTTCACGCGTACCCGCAGCCTGAAGCGTGCGCGCAGCTGGATGGTGTCGGTGTGCATGTTCTTTTGTCTGCTCTCGCTGATTCCGCTGATGTTCACGCACCACCTGTATGTATCGATGGCGTGCCTTGCGTCGGGCTTCTTCTTCGCCGAAATGACGATTGGTCCCATGTGGGCGATTCCGATGGATATCGCGCCGGAATACTCAGGCACCGCGAGCGGCATGATGAACACCGGCTCGGCTTTTGCCGCGATCGTCTCGCCGGTGGTTGGCGGATTCCTGATCGACTACTTCGGCAGCTGGGAGTTGCCGTTCGTCGGCAGCATGCTGTTGATGGCGCTCGGCGTTGTGCTCGCGTTCCGCATGCAGCCGGAAAGCAAGTTTGACCTCAATGCGGCCGACAAAGCGCATGCGACTACCGGCGTGGGCGCATAAGCAGGCAGCACCGTTCCTTCTTTTCGCCTTGAAAGCAATGACAACATCACTGAGTCAACGTCTCGCCGACGCGCGCCGCCATCACCTGACGCTCGATGCGTTGCCGGCGGAGCAGATTCCAGCAGACGGCGCCGCCGCCTACGCGATCCAGCACGACATTCTGCGCGCGCTGGACGCGCCGATCGGCGGTTGGAAGATCGGCGCGAAGTCCGACAGCGGCCCGATCCAGGGCGCGCCGCTGCCGGCGAGCGATCTGCACGCCGACGGCGCACGCTTGCCGCGCAAAACCTTCACGCCGCTGGGACTCGAACTGGAGATCGCATTCCGCTTCGGCCGCCGTTTCGAGCCATCAGCCACGTCTTATAGCGAAGCCGACGTGCTGGGCGGTATCGGCTCGATCGGCACGACCATCGAGATCGTGGCGAGCCGCTATGCCGACTGGCCCGACGTCGACAAGCTCGCCCAGCTTGCTGACTTGCAGAATCACGGCGCGCTGATCGTCGGTGAATTCACGCCGTATCGCGAGGATTTTCCGTTTGTGACGCCGTCGTTGCGGTTCAGCTTTGAAGGCCTCGACGTGGTCGAGACGACGCCCGCCAATCCGGCCGGCGATCCGCGACGCCTTCTGACATGGCTTGTCAATCACGCGACGTCGCGCGGCATTGCGATCACGCCGGAGATGATCGTCACGACCGGTTCGTACACCGGAATGTTTTTCCCGCAGAGCGCGGGCACGGCCAGCGGGCGCATTGAAGGGCTCGCGCCGATCAGCCTGACACTGTACTAGTCCGTTTTCTTCCAGGCCGACGATATGACGAACCCCACCTCCGCTTTGCTCGTCAAGCCGATCCATCTCGTGCCGTCCGCCGCGCGCCTGACGACGCCGCTGGCGCAGCATCTGCGCAAGTCCTTGCGCGGCGACGTGTTATTCGATGCGGCGAGCCGCGGCCGTTATTCGACCGACGCGTCGATCTACCAGATCACGCCGATCGGCGTAGTGGTGCCGCGCGATCAGGACGACCTGCGGATCGCGTTGGAGATTGCACGTAGCGAGAAAGTGCCGCTGCTCGCGCGCGGCGCGGGTACCAGCCAATGTGGCCAGACGGTCGGCGAAGCGCTGGTTATCGATACCAGCAAATGGTTGAACAACATCGTCGCGTTCGATGCCGACGCGCGCACCGTGACGGTTGAGCCGGGCGTCGTGCTGGACCATCTGAACGCATGGCTGAAACCGCACGGTCTATGGTTTCCCGTCGACGTCTCGACGGCGGCGCAATGCACGATCGGCGGCATGGCCGGCAACAACTCGTGCGGTTCGCGTTCGATCGAATACGGCAACATGGTGCACAACGTCGAGGCGATCGATGCGATTCTCGCCGACGGCAGTGAAGCACATTTCGCGTCATTGCGGCAGGCGCCGCAAGGCACGCGCCTGCAGCAGATCGTGGAAGGCGTGAAGCGGATCGCCGGGCGCGAGCATGATGAAATCGTCGAGCGCATCCCGAAGGTGCTGCGGCGCGTATCCGGCTACAACATCGACCTGTTCGATTGCCAGAACCCGCGCGCTTATACCGACGACGGTATCGCCAATCTCGCGCATCTGCTGATCGGTTCGGAAGGCACGCTGGCGTTCAGCCGGCAATTGACGCTGAAGCTCGCACCGCTGCCTCAGCATAAAACGCTGGGCGTGGTGAATTTCCCGACCTTCTGGCAAGCGATGGACCTCACGCAGCACATCGTCAAGCTGAAGCCGGTGGCCGTGGAGCTGGTCGATCGCACGATGATCGATCTGGCGATGAGCAATCCCGCTTTCCGGCCGGTGATCGAGAAGGCGCTGGTCGGCGAGCCGCAAGCGATCCTGCTGGTGGAATTCGCGGGCGAGAACGCGGATCAGCAGCTTGCGTCGCTCAAGCAACTCACCGAACTGATGGCCGATCTGGGCTTGCCCGATTCGGTTGTCGAGATGCCTGCCGCGAACGAACAGAAAGCGCTGTGGGAAGTCCGCAAGGCTGGGCTGAACATCATGATGAGCATGAAGGGCGACGGCAAGCCGGTCTCCTTCATCGAAGACTGCGCGGTTCCGCTCGAACATCTGGCGGAATATACGAGCCGCCTGACCGAGGTGTTCCATCGGCACGGGACAGAAGGCACGTGGTACGCGCATGCGAGCGTCGGCACGCTGCACGTGCGGCCGATTCTCGACATGCGGCGCGACGGGGCGCTCAAGATGCGCGCGATCGCCGAAGAAGCGGCCGCCCTGGTGCGTGAATACAAGGGCGCATATTCGGGTGAGCACGGCGACGGTTTGTGCCGCGGCGAATGGGTCGCATGGCAATACGGGCCGCGTCTGAACCAGGCGTTCACCGAGATCAAGGCGCTGTTCGATCCGGACAATCGTTTCAATCCCGACAAGATCGTGCGTCCGCCTAAGATGGACGATGCGCGCAATTTTCGCTTCGCGCCGGGCTACGCGGCGCGTCCGATCGAGACCGCGCTCGACTGGTCCGCCTGGAACGTCGAACGCGATCCGCTGACGGGGCAGGAGACCTTGCCGGGCAGCGGCAATGATTTGTCGGGCGGTCTCGCGAAGGCCGTCGAGATGTGCAACAACAACGGCCATTGCCGCAAGTTCGACGCGGGCACCATGTGCCCGAGTTATCGCGTGACGAAGGATGAGCAGCACGTGACGCGAGGACGTGCGAACACGTTGCGTCTGGCGATCTCCGGGCAACTCGGCGAAGCAGGACTTGCCAGCGACGATGTGAAGGACACGCTCGATCTGTGCGTCTCGTGCAAGGGCTGCAAGCGCGATTGCCCGACGGGCGTCGATATGGCGAAGTTCAAGATCGAGGCGCGGGCGGCGCGCGTCAAACGGCATGGACTGCGTCTGCGCGACAGGCTGGTGGCCTTCATGCCGCGCTATGCCGCAACGGCGAGCCGGGTGCCTGGATTGATGGCGTTGGCCGATAACGTGCCGGTGTTGTCGGCATGGTTCAAGCGGGCGGTAGGTTTTGCGCCGGAACGCACGCTGCCGCGTTTCAGGAAATCGTTTCTGGCGAGCGCGTTGGCGGCGAAGCCGCCTCGAGGCGGCGCGCTGAAAGAAGTGCTGCTCTTCGTCGATACGTTCAACAACAACATGGAGCCCGAGAACGCACGCGCCGCGCAGCAGGTGCTGGAAGCCGCCGGCTACACGGTGCACTTCAATACGCGCCAAGGCGAGCGGCCGGTGTGCTGCGGCCGGACCTTCCTCGCGGCCGGTCTGGTCGATGAAGCGAAGCAGGAAGCGCGACGCATGCTCGATCTGTTCAAACCTTTTGTCGAGCGCGGCGTGCCGATTGTCGGATTGGAGCCGTCGTGTTTGCTGTCGTTGCGCGACGAGTTTCTGCACTACGGTTTCGGCGAAGAAGCGAAACGGCTTTCGAAACAGGCGTTTCTGTTCGAAGAGTTTCTGGTGCGCGAGGAAAAGGCCGGGCGCTTGCAACTCGCATTGAAGCCGTTGGCAAAGGAACAGGCGCTCGTACATGGTCACTGCCACCAGAAGGCTTTCGATGCGTTCACACCCGTGCAAACCGTGCTGAAGTGGATTCCTGACCTCAAAGTGTCGACGGTGGAATCGTCGTGCTGCGGAATGGCGGGCAGCTTCGGCTACGAAGCCGAGCATTACGCGACATCGCAGGCAATGGCGGAACTCTCGCTACTGCCGGCGGTGCGCAAGATCGACGGCAATACGGTGATGGTCGCGGACGGCACGAGTTGCCGGCATCAGATTCACGACGGGGCGGGCGTCGACGCGATCCATGTCGCGCGTGTGCTGGCAATGGCTTTGCAGTGAGGGCGGTGAACCACTAGGCGGCGCCGACTACCTGTCGATATGCCGCCGGCGCCACGCCGACGCTTTCACGAAAGCGATGGCTGAAATGGCTGGCGTTGGCATAGCCGCATTGTTCGGCGACTTGTGCGAGCGGCAGCCTCGTGGTGCGCAGCAGCGTGCGGGCGCGTTCGAGCCGTTGCTGCGCGATCCAGGCGGCGGGCGGAAGTCCGAACGACGTGCGGAACATGCGCGCGAGATGGAACTCGGATAGTGCCGCCACGCCGGCAAGCTCGCCGAGCGTGAGCGTTTGCGCGAGATGGTTCTCGATGTAATCGCGCAAGCGCCGCCGGGTCGCAACCGACAATCCGCCCTTCAGCGACGTGTCCGTGCGGCGCACGCCTTGTGCGCGCAGCAGCAGACTCAAGACCTGATGGGCGGTCTCATTCGTCCGCAGCAGGCCATCGGGATCCTGCCAGTCTTCGTTGGCGAGCGATTGACACAGGCTCGCGATGCGGGCGTCTTCGAAATAGGTGCGATCGGCCAGCGTCAGTTCGCGCGGCTCGCGATCGAGTTCCTGCACGGCGCGCTGCGTGAAGTGTTCAGGCAGGAAGTACAGATGCATGAAATGCATGTGACCGCGCACCCACCAGCGCGATTCATGGTCGCCCGGCAACGCGCAAAGCCGCGACGGCGCGCCGTAGCGCCCGGGCATCTTCTGCCGCTCGGTGCGATAGCCGCCGTCCAGATAGCACGACAGCGTGTGATGGCCGGGCCGCTCATAGATGGTCTCGGCTTCCTCGGTTTCGCGTGTCCAGAGCGCGATGGCAAGCCGGTCGCCCAGCCACGCGAAGCGTTCGAGATTCGCGTTGGCGCTCTGCAGCGTGTGACAAACCGACTGAAGGCCGAACGGCGTTTCAGTGGGTTCGATCACGGAGGCGGGCAGGGTGGTGTTCACGGAGAGGAGCGGGCTGCATTCGATGATAGGGTGAGCAGCCAGTATACGGCGAGCGGTCGCGGGCGGTGTATCACCCCGAAAAAGTGCGCAATCCTGGACAACTGCCTTTGCCGGCGCCGCAGCATAGTGGGACTCTCGCTTGTTGCTGCCACAGGCTTCGTCATGAATTTTTTGCTCTATGCCGTCACCGTGCTGATTTGGGGCACTACGTGGATCGCGATCAAATGGCAATTGGGTTCGGTACCGCCGCCGGTGTCGATTGCGTGGCGTTTCTGGATCGCGGCGCTGGTGCTGTTCGCGCTGCTGCGCATCATGCGCCGGCCGATCTGGCCGCCGCGCGCCGCGTGGCGCTTTCTTGTCGCGCAAGGTCTTGCGCTCTTCTGCCTGAACTTTCTGTGCTTCTACTACGCGGAACAGGTGGTGCCGAGCGGCCTCGTCGCGGTGGTGTTTTCTACCGCGCCGCTGCTGAACTCGATCAACGGCCGGCTGTTCATGGGCCGTCCTTTGCAGCCGTCGGCGATTGCGGGGGCGGCACTGGGGCTGGTCGGCATCGTCTGCCTGTTCGTCCAGCAGATGGCCGGGCACTTGGGCGACCACGCGGTGTGGCTAGGGCTCGCTATTGCGTTCCTTGGCACCTTGTGCTTTTCGGCCGGCAATCTGCTGTCGAGCCGGATGCAATCGATGGGCTTGCACCCGTTCGCCACCAATAGCTGGGCCATGCTGATCGGCGCGAGCATCCTGACGGTGGGAAGCGTGCTGGCCGGTTTCTCGTTCTCTATCGAGCCCGACGTGCGTTATCTCGGCGCACTCGCTTATCTGGCGATCTTCGGCTCGGTGATCGGTTTTACGGCGTACCTGATGCTGGTTGGACGCATGGGACCGGAGCGGGCCGCTTACTGCACCGTGCTGTTTCCGATCGTGGCGCTTGCCGTCTCGACGATATTCGAGGGCTACCGATGGTCCGCGTTGGCGGTGCTTGGACTCCTGCTGGTGGTGGCGGGGAATCTCGTGGCATTCGATCTCACGCGGCGACTCTTTGCGCGGCGCGTGAGCGCGTCCTGACCGCACCGCGCTTTGTGGCCGTGCCTTAATCCGCCGCGGCCCACTCCGGCCGCTTGCCAAGGCTGTCGAACAGTTCGAGTATCGTCGCCTTGACCTTCTGCACGGCATTGCTCAGCAACGCCGTGTCGTGCCAGCAGAGCGACAGCTCGCGCGAGAAAAGCGGGTGATCGACCTTGGCAAGCTTGAGCTTGTGCTCGTCGAGTTCAACGTGCGCGGCCGTCCACGGCAGGATCGTCACACCTAACTTTGCCATCACCGCGGCGAACAACAGCGCGGTGGAACTGGCTTCGAACAGAATCTCGCACGGCAGCCCGGCCTCGCGCAGCGCCCACTCGACGCGGCTGCGAATCGTATTCGGCGCGCTCGGCAGGATCAGAGGCATACGCCCGAGTTCGGCGATCGACACCGGCTCGCGTGGCATCTGAAACTCCGGCCACGCGATCAGATAGAGCACCTCGGTGAGCAGCTTCTGCGCGGCGACCCCGCGCGTTTCGACTGCGTCTACCACCACAGCCAGTTCCACCCTGCCGCTGCCGATCAGACTGCCGAGTTCCGCGCTCGGCGCTTCGAGCAGTTCCAGCGCGATGCCTGGGAAGCGGTCGCGAATCGTGCGTGCAAGCGGGATCGCCACCATCCGTGCCGTGCTCGACGGCATGGCAACCGACACTTTGCCCTGCGGCAGCTCCGCGTCTTGCCGTAGCAACTCGCGCGTGCTGTCGGCCTGGCGCAGCAACTCGATCGCGTGACGGTACAGCGTTTGCCCGGCCGCGGTGGGTGCCACGCCCTGCACGCTGCGCTCGAGCAACTGCATCCCCAGATCGCGTTCCAGATTACGCATCTGCTGGCTGATCGCGGGCTGGGCGATATGCAGGGCCTCGCTCGCGCGCGTGACATTGCCGAACTCCACCACTTTGACGAAATACCGCAGCTGCCGCAGGTCCATGCTCGTCGCTCGCTCCTTGATTCCATAACGAAATCCGATTGAGCTAGAGAAATATCATATTTTTAGATTATCGAGTGGGTTCTTATACTCGACTCACAAAAACCGAAGCGTGCCCAGCGTGAGCTGTCCGGCGCAGCTTCAAAACGGCCGGCGTCCGTCGGCGGCAACCATGTTGCATGAGGCCCGGGTAGCGCGCTAAAGCGCGAACTCTGGTCGACACAGGAGACAAGAATGGCTAAAGCGATCACCGCATCGGCGCCCGGGCTCAAGGCCGGGCGCACGCCTCTCACCCGCGAGCAGATCGGCGGATTCTGGGCGGTTTACTCGGGATGGGTGCTGGACGGCGTGGATTCCGTGATCTACGCGCTGGTGCTGATTCCGGCGCTCACCGAGTTGCTGCCCAACTCCGGGATTGCCGCGACGCCGGGCAATCTGGGCATGTACGGCTCGATCCTGTTTGCGCTGTTTCTGATCGGCTGGGGGCTATCGTTCATCTGGGGGCCGCTCGCCGACCGTTTTGGCCGTGTCAAGACTTTGGCCGCGAGCATTCTGATCTATTCCGTGTTCACCGGCGCCGCGGCATTCGCGCACAACGTCTGGGAATTGGCCGCCTTCCGACTGATTGCCGGTATCGGCGTGGGTGGCGAGTGGGCGCTGGCGGGGACTTATGTTGCCGAGAGTTGGCCGGAAGATCGCCGCAAGATGGGGGCGGGCTATTTGCAGACCGGTTACTACGTGGGTTTTTTCCTTGCTGCTTTGTTGAACTACACGGTCGGCGCGACGTATGGCTGGCGCGCGATGTTCCTGTGCGGTCTCGCTCCGGCGCTGCTGGCGATCTTCACGGTGCTCAGGGTGAAAGAGCCAGGGCAGTGGCGCAAGGCCACGCATGGAGTCGGTCAGACGAACGCCGCAGCCGCGCCAAAACGCCGGCCGCTGATGGAGATATTCGCACCCGCCTATCTACGTCGCACGTTGACGAGCGCGAGTCTCGTGGGCGTCGCGATCATTGGCTTGTGGGCCGGGTCGGTGTACGAAGCGAGCGCCGTCGTGACGCTGGCGACACGCGCCGGCATCGACCGCGTCGGCGCGGTGCATCTTGCTTCGATCGGCGCCGCGGTGTTGTCGGTCGGGACGATCCTCGGCTGCCTGGCAGCACCGTGGCTGGCGGAGCGGCTTGGGCGCCGCGTCGCGCTGGGGGTGTACTTCGCCGGCATGGCGCTATCGATCGTGGTTGCTTTCGGCTGGATCTTCTATCTGCCGAACGGGCTTAACCCGTTCATGGTGTCGCTGCTGTTTCTTGGCTTCTTCGGCGGCAATTTCGCGATTTTCTCGCTGTGGCTGCCCGAGCAATACCCGACCCGGATACGCGCCACCGCGTTTGCCTTCAACGCGTCGGTGGGCCGCCTGCTCGGCGCCGGTGTGAACTTCCTGCTGGCTGCCGCGATTCATTGGCAAGGCTCGCTCGGGTTGCCGATTGCGTGGACCGCGGTGGCCTTTGGGATCGGCCTGCTGATCTTGCCGTTTGCTGTCGAGACCCGTCATCAGACGTTGCCGGAATAGCGCCTCGCCGAGCGCATCGATCGCGCTGCCTGCTCCGGTCTTTGGGTGTTGCAGTGCGGGCAGCGCGCAAGCGCGTCACACAGGTTATTCGCAGCCGTCGTCAATTCGCTGGAGAACTGAATGCAAGCGTTACAAGGAATCAAGGTCGTCGAACTGAGCCGTGCGCTGTCGGGGCCGTTCTGCTCGATGGTGCTGGCCGATCTCGGCGCGGATGTCATCAAGGTCGAACCGGGTCCGGGCGGCGATATGAGCCGGACCTGGGGGCCATTCGACCGAGGTGTGAGTACCTACTATCTCTCCTGCAATCGTAACAAGCGCGGCGTGTGCATCGACTTTCGCAACCCCGAGGGACTGGCGGCGATTCATCGGCTGATCGACGATGCCGACGTCGTGATCGAGAACTTCAAGCCTGGCACCATCGACAGCATGGGGCTCGGTTACGACGTGCTCAGCGCGCGCAATCCGCGGCTGGTGATGGGCAGCATCAATGCATTTGGCGCGGATGGTCCGATGAGCGGCTGGCCCGGTTTCGACCAGATCGCGCAAGGGTATTCCGGCCTGATGAGCCTGACCGGTTTCGCCGATGGCGACCCCACGCGTACCGGCACCGCGATCGGCGATCTGAGTTCGGGCATGTGGCTCGCGATGGCGATCCTGTCCGCGTTGTTGGAGCGCGAGCGAACCGGGCGTGGCCAGCATGTGAGCACCTCGTTGCTTGCGAGTCTGGTGGGGCTTTTGAGCGTGCATGGGCAGCGCTACCTGAGCCTTGGCGACATTCCACGCCGCACCGGCAACGCGCATGCGGTGATCGCGCCCTATGGCGTGTTCGAAACCGCCGATGGCCCGCTCAACATCGCGCCGATTACGTCGGACATGTGGCTGCGCTTGTGCCAGTTGCTGGATTTACCCGCGTTGCCGGACGACTCCCGCTTCGCGACCAACGAAGCCCGCGTCGCGCATCGCGACGAATTGAAGGTGGCGCTGGAAACGCGTTTAAAGACGCGTAGCAAAAGGGAGTGGACCGAACTTTTCATCGGCGTGGGATTGCCGGCCGGCCCGATCAATACGTTAGACGAAGTATTCGCCGACCCTCAGGTGCAGCATTGCCGATTGGTGGAAACGGTCGAGCATCCGACACTCGGCGCGCTGCGCCAGGTCGTCACGCCGGTATCGGGTTCGACGATAACGGGTGAGGCTTCGCCTCACATCAGCCGGCATGCGCCGCCGGGTCTTGGCGAACATACTGTCGATGTATTGCGCGAAGCGGGCTTCGACGAGGTCTCGATCAAGGCATTGCTTGCCGCCAAAGCGGTGCATCAACAGGGCGAGTATCTGTCGAAGGAGAAGGCTACGGAGCGCGAGGCTGGCATTACCCAATGAGCAGGATGCAAATCTTGAAACATGCTGTAGAGGTCACACAATGAACACACCGAACGCGTTGCCGTTCACGGTAACAGTTGAGATAGCGGATGAACGGATCGCACGTTTAACGTTCAGCCATCCTACGCGCAGGAATGCGCTCAGCGCGGAGTTATTGCAGGCACTCGACTCGCACCTCTGCGAGCTTGCTGCGCGGCGAATTCCGGTCGTGATACTGGGCAGCGGCATCGGGCAGGACGTTTGGAGCGCGGGCCACGATCTTGGCGAGTTGATGCACGACCGCGATCCGATTGCGTACGGCAAGCCGTTGGAGCAGGTATTGCGCCGCGTGCGTGCGTATCCGGGCGTGGTGATCGCGATGGTATCGGGTTCCGCGTGGGGCGGCGCGGTCGATCTGGCGATGAGTTGCGACCTGGTCGTTGCCGATGGAAGCGCGCGCTTCGCGATGACGCCGGCGAACATTGGCTTGCCTTACACCACGAGCGGCCTGCTGCGATTCTTCAACAATGTGCCGATTCACGTGCTGAAGGAGATGTTCTTCAGCGCGCAGCCACTCGACGCTGCGCGCGCCGAGCGCTTCGGCGTAATCAACCGCCTGGTCGACAGCGACAAACTGGAAGCAACGGCGCTTGAAATGGCGCGGGGAATAGCGAGCAAAGCGCCGCTGGCGATCCAGGCGGTGAAGGAGCAACTGCGGATACTTGAGGACCTGCAACCCATGCCTGTGCAGGCGATGGAACAGATTGCCGAGCTTCGCCGGCAGGCCTGCGAGAGCGCGGATTTCAGCGAGGGACTGGCCGCGTTTTCGGAGCGGCGGCCTCCGGTGTTTGGCGGCAAGTGAACCATGAGCCTGCCGGGGTGATGAATGCGTGCCGCACGCACCAGCAGGGTTCAAGGTGAGCGTTTTCGGGAGCGAAGAAAGACCCTGACGGTGAGCTTTTTCGGGGGCAAAAGGGCAGGCGCCCCGCACGGGGCTACGCTGATAGACCACAAACAAAACGAGAATAGGTGCCCTCAGATCGCTAGGAAAGCAGCACCGTAAATGCTATGGATTAACCACATGGGTAGACGAAGCCACCCAACATCCGTATAATCCCAGCATCCTAACCGTGAAATCCCGGCTACATAGCTAAAGTTAGAAGGGGTTGAGTGCACATTGGCAGTAAATCGCATTCAGCCTTGCAGATCAAAAACCAGCACCCCAGGGGCTCTGCCCCGCCAAGCGGACAAGCTACCTGGCGTAGCTATCCGCGTCATCGATGGATCTGGCACCAGTCTTCGCTGACTGGCAAGCCACCGAAGGCGAAAGCAAAACCACCGCCCTCGCGCCGAGGAAAAAACAGACTCCCCGGCACCACTCGGTTCAATTCGCGGCACTAGCCGCGTCCCGAACTTCCCATTCGCAGCGTCGTCACGACGCCTGTGCGGCGTGGCTATTTCCGCGCGTCGCTCGAACAAGGAGGCGCATCTTCATGATTCAACGTCCTGCCAGACTGATCGGCAGTCTTGTCGCCATCGGCATTGTCGTCGCGCTGCTGTGCCGCGCGATCGACCCCGGCGCATTGCACCAGTACGCACCCGATCTCGTCTACTACACGAAACGGCATCTGCTGCTGGTCGGTTACTCGATGGCCCTCGCACTGCTGGTCGGCATCCCCTGTGGCGTGCTGCTCAGCCGGCCGTCGTTCGCGCGTCATGCCGAGCGTTTCATGCAGATCTTCAACATCGGCAACACGATCCCATCGTTGGCAGTGCTGGCGATCGCGCTCGGCATCTTCGGCATTGGCGATATACCTGCGTTGGTTGCGCTGTTTCTCGCGTCGTTGCTGCCGATCACCCGTAATGCTTACGAAGGCATGAAAAGCGTGTCGCCCGCCTTGCGTGAAGCAGCCCGAGGTCTCGGCATGACCGGCTGGCAATCGCTGCTGCGCGTGGAGTTACCCAACGCGATGCCGATCATCATCGGCGGCGTGCGCACGGCGCTTGCGATCAACGTGGGCAGCGCACCGCTCGCATATCTGATCGGCGCGGACAGCCTCGGCACGCTGATCTTCCCGGGCATCTATCTGAACAATCAGCAGCAGCTTTTGCTCGGCGCCGCGGCCACCGCGATTCTCGCGCTGGTGCTCGACGGCATCGTCTCGGCCGGCAGCCGCTACCTGCTCGCACGACGCGGGGTGACGGCATGATGAATCTGTTCAAACGCAGCCGCTGGATCGCAGCCGGTGCGCTGCTCGTCACCAGCCTCCATGCAAGTGCGGCCACCTTGGTACTCGGCGGCAAGAACTTCACCGAGCAATACGTCCTGACCGAAATCACCTCGCAGTATCTGCGCGCGAAGGGCTACACGGTCGACGCCCGCACCGGTCTCGGCAGCACGCTGTTGCGCAGTGCGCAGGAGAACGGCCAGGTCGACATCACGTGGGAATACACCGGCACGGCCGCGATTGTGTACAACAAGATCACCGAGAAGCTCGATCCGAAGACGATGTACGAGCGCGTGAAAGCACTCGATGCAAAACGCGGCCTCGTCTGGCTCGACTGCTCGCCGTTGAACAACACCTACGCGCTCGGTTTACCGCAGCAGGTAGCGCAGCAAACCGGCATCCGCACGATTTCGCAACTCGCCGCGAAGATCGCCGCCGAGCCGAAGAAGAAGCATGTGTTCGCGATGGATGCGGAGTTCGCCAATCGTCCGGACGGTTTGAAGCCGCTCGAAGCCGCCTACGGTATGCAGTTCAGCCGCGCGGAAACGCGTCAGATGGATCCGGGCCTCGTCTACACGGCGCTGCATAACAACCAGGTGCCGATCGGTCTGATCTACACGACGGACGGCCGCGTGAAGGGTTTCAACATCGTGCCGCTCGAAGACGACCGCCACTATTTCCCCGCGTATAACGCCACGCCGGTGGTGCGCAAACCGATCCTCGACCAGAACCCGCAACTCGCCGCGCAGTTGAACGCGCTGTCCGACGCGCTGAACAACGACGCCATGCTGGAGATGAACAAGCAGGTCGACATCGACTGCAAGCCGGTGCGTGAAGTCGCAGCGGAGTTCCTGCGCACGCACAAGCTGCCCTGAGCGGAGACCTTGATATGACTGTATTCGACTACTTATCGGCCAACTGGCCGGAACTTCTGCAACTGACCGTCCAGCACATCTGGCTGGTGGGTATCGCGGTGGGATGCGCGATTATCGTCGGCGTACCCCTGGGTATCCTGATCAATCGGCATGAATGGCTCGCCGCGCCGCTGCTGAGCGTTGCAACCGTGGTGCTGACCTTGCCGTCAATCGCGCTGTTCGGCTTGATGATTCCGGTGTTCTCGCGCTTCGGCCAGGGCATCGGCGCGGTACCCGCGATCACTGCCGTGTTCCTTTACTCGCTGCTGCCTATCATGCGCAACACCTACCTTGCGCTACGCAACGTGGACGCCGGCATCAAGGAAGCCGGTATCGGTATCGGCATGACGGATTGGCAACGCTTGCGGCTCGTCGATTTGCCGCTTGCGGTGCCGGTGATTCTCGGCGGCGTGCGCACAGCGGTGGTGATGAACATCGGCGTGATGACGATCGCCGCGGTGATCGGCGCGGGCGGCCTCGGCACGCTGATCATCCGCGCGATCGGCCAGAGCAACATGATGAAACTACTGGTAGGCGCGGTGCTCGTGAGCGTGCTCGCGATCGTCGCCGACTTGCTGCTGCAAGCGCTGCAACGCTTGCTGACACCGAAGGGAGTACAAAAGACATGATCGAACTCGACAAACTGACCAAGACGTTCACGCAGAAAGACGGCCAGCCGGTACGTGCCGTCGACTCGGTGAGCCTCACTGTCGGCGAAGGAGAAATCTGCGTGTTTCTCGGACCGTCGGGCTGCGGCAAGACCACCACGTTGAAGATGATCAACCGTCTGATCGCGCCGACCTCGGGCCGGGTGCTGATTAACGGCGAGGACACCTCGGCGTTGAACGAAGTGGAACTGCGCCGCCACATCGGCTATGTGATCCAGCAGATCGGCTTGTTCCCGAACATGACGATCGAAGAGAACATCACGGTCGTCCCGCGTCTGCTCGGCTGGGACAAGAAGCGCTGCCGCGAGCGCGCAACCGAGTTGATGTCGATGGTCGCACTCGATCCGAAGCAGTATCTGAAGCGCTATCCGCGCGAACTGTCGGGCGGGCAGCAGCAGCGGATCGGCGTGATTCGCGCGCTGGCTGCCGATCCGCCGGTGCTGTTGATGGACGAGCCGTTCGGCGCGGTCGACCCGATCAATCGCGAGTCGATCCAGAACGAGTTCTTCCAGATGCAGCGTCAGTTGAACAAGACGGTGATCATGGTGAGCCACGATATCGACGAAGCGATCAAGCTCGGTGATCGCGTCGCCGTGTTCCGCCGCGGGCAACTGGTGCAATACGATCATCCGGACACGCTGCTCGCGCACCCGCGCGATGAGTTTGTCGGCGCGTTTGTCGGCCAGGACAGCACGTTGAAGCGCCTGTTGCTGGTCAAGGCCGGTGACGCCGCGACGCAGCCGGAAACCGCCCGTGCCGATATGCCGCTTACGCGCGCGTTCCAGATGATGGACGACAGCGATAGCCGCTACCTGACCATCGTCGACGACAACCGGCAGGCGCTCGGTTACGTGACGCGTCGTGCCGCGCGCGCGGGGCACGGCGTGTGCGGCGAGCATCTGAGTGAGTTCAAGGCAACGGCGAGCGCCGACGAGCATCTGCGCATCGTGCTGTCGAAGATGTACCAGTTCAACTCGTCGTGGATGCCGGTGCTGGATAGCGACGGTCGTTACATCGGCGAAGTCACGCAGGATTCGATCGCCGACTATCTGAGTTCGGGCCGCTCGCGCCGGCAGACCGGTCAGGCGGCGATCGTGTCGCCTGCCTTGGCCGCGGCGGAAGCGGCCGCGGCTCACGCGGCGGCGTCAGAGCACAGTTGAGATTCGGAACCACGATGGGTTGAGCCGCCCCAAACCGGCGGTGCGAAGGTCGCGCAGGCGCGTTGAGGCGAGCATTGCCGGTGCTGCTTATGCCGCCAATGCGCCCTAACGCGATGCCGCATCGACGTCGTAACACCCCTGCTGCGCATCGAGTACGGGCCAGAACGGCGGTTCGGCTAGCGGTGGCGATGCCTTGACCGTCCCCGGCGCATTTTCAAAAATCTCGGCGAGCCAGTCGACAAACGCCCGCACGCGCGGCGAAATCTGCCGGCTTTTCACATACGTCACAGAGATGGGAATTGCTGTGGGCTTGCACTTCGGCAAGACCTCGAGCAACTGTCCGGATGCCAGATACGGCGCGACGGTGGCGCGCCCGGGTTGAATCAGCCCCAGGCCTTCAAGACCGCACGCGAGATAGGTGTGTTCATCGTTCACGTGAAGGAAGCTGTCCACTTTCACCTTGCTTGCCCGCCTTGCCACGCTGAACTCGAAATCCACACGCCGCCCGGTTTGCGTCGACAGCCAGTTCACCGCGACGTGACCCGAGAGATCGTCGAGATGCCTCGGCTGGCCGAAGCGCGCCAGATAGGCCGGGCTCGCGCACGTGACGCGTTCGAGCAACCCGAGGCGGCGCGCGAGCAGCCGTGAGTCGGGCAACTCGCCCAGCTCGATGCTGCAATCCACGCTTTCGCTGACGGGGTCGAGGGCGCGCTGAATCACGCTGAGCGCCAGCTCGACATGCGGATGCAGCGTACGGAACGAGGCCAGCGCGGGCACCACGATCGACGCGGCGATCATCCCCGGCATTGCCACGCGCAAGCGGCCGCGCAAATTCTCCGGACGGTTGAACAGGCCCGATTCGACTTCTTCAATCGCGGCGAGAATCTGCGCGCAGCGTTCGTAGTACGCGGCGCCTTCCGCGGTCACCGTGACCTTGCGCGTCGTGCGTACCAGCAATTGCACGCCGAGCAGGGACTCGAGCGCCTGCACGGTGGTTGTCGCGGTGGCGCGCGGAATTTCGAGGGATTCGGCGGCGCGCGTGAAACTGCTGGCGTCGACGATGCGCACGAAGATCCGCATGGCCTGGACTCGATCTATCACGATGCTTCTCCGGTAAGGCGCGCTTGCGGGCGTTGGCGGACCAGCCCGGCAGCGAGCAGAGGCGCGAACGCGAACGTCGCGAACAGCCAGAGCGCGGTGTGTTGCGCACCAGGCAGCGGGGCGAGGGTCGTCAGACCGGCGCCATTTGCGACGAGGCCCGCGAGCGCCGAGCCGAACGCCATCGCGAACAGTTGAATGGTGGTGATCGAGAGTGACGCGAGGTTCTCTTCGCCTGGCTGCGCGGCGGTAAATACCCGGGTGAGCAGATGCGGCCAGCCGATCCCGACACCCAGCCCGACGCTCATGAGCGCCGCGCACAAGGCGAGCGTGCCAGCCGAGCCGTCGAACACCCCGGCGATCGGCATCAGCCACGCGAGGGCGGCGAGTCCGAGTGCCGCGACCAGCGGACCGGCGCGGCTCAGGCGCTGCGCGGCGGTGGCGGAGCGGCCCGCGCTGAACATCGAACCGATCGACCAGCCGGCCGCCATCAACGCTGTCAGATAACCGGCGGCCAGCGGCGAACGTCCGTGGATCGTCTGCAGGAAATACGGCACGAAGATTTCACTGGTCACGCCGATACCGAGCAGACTCATGCAGGCGTAGATGCTGCCGATTCGCGTGCGGATCGAGAACGAGCCGCTCGGCAGCAGACGCAGAGCGGCGCCGCTGCGTTCGAGTCTGGCGAGCAGCCACACGAGCCCTAGGCCGGCGATGACGCCGAGCGCGTTCCAACGCATGTCTTCGGTCAGGGCGGCGAGGGAAATCACCAGAACCGAAGCGCCGAGCAGGCTGACCTTCAGCAACGGAATCGGCTGCGCCGCCGCGTCGCCATGCGTGCGTTTGTCGTCGACCTCGCGATGCACGATCACGGCGAGCAGCAGCACAACCGGCAGCAATACCCAGAATGCCAGGCGCCAATCGCCGAGCTGCGCGAAGATGCCGCCGACCGCCGGACCGCACAAGGTCGCCACGCCCCACATGCCTGAGACCAACCCCATTGCTCGCGGCCACAGGCGCTCTTCGAACACCACGCGAATCAGCGCATAACTGAGGGCGAGCAGAATGCCGCCGCCGAGACCTTGCAGCGTGCGGCCGGCGAGCATCCAGGGCATTGACGGTGCAATCGCGCACACCACAGTGCCCAACGCGAATACCGCCAGCGCGCAAAAGTACGCGGAGCGTGCGCCGAGCACCGCGAGCAGGCGCACCGACAACACCGAGCCGAGAATCGACGCGACCACGAACAGCGTGGTGTTCCACGCGTACAGTTCGAGCCCGCCGATGTCATGCACGACCGAAGGCAGGATCGTGGTCGCCACATACACATTGGTGGCATGCAGCGCGACGCCGCCGGCGAGACCCAGTGCCTTCCAGCCGTTACTGCCGCTGAGCAGATCGCCCCAGGCCGGCACATCCGATTGAAGATTTTTCATATCATGGACAGCCGTGTGTGGCTGGCTTATTATGCAAGTATTGACTTGGATAATAATGTGCCCCGATGAGATATGCAAATGAAAGCTTGGAAAATTCGACGGTCGGCGCGCAGGCCGTGTCAACGTCTGCGCCGGTGGATCGCATCCTGAATCTGTTGAAGACGCAGGGGCCTTTGTCGACGGCATCGATTGCGAGCGAACTCGGCATTACCGTCGAGGCTGCGCGACAGCAGATCCAGAAGCTGCTGGCGCAAGGCCTGATCGAAGGGCGCCAGGCGTCGCAGGCGGGGCCGGGGCGGCCGAGTCAAAGCTGGGGTTTGACGGAAGCGGGCAACGCGCGCTTTCCGGACACGCATTCGCAATTGACGGTGCAATTGCTCGGTTCGATTCGCCAGTTATTCGGCGAAGACGGGCTCGACAAATTGATCGATCAGCGCGCAATGGAAACGCGCGCGAACTATCTCGCCGCGCTCAAGCCGATCAAGAGTCTCAAGGCGCGGCTCACCCGGCTCGCGGAGTTGCGCAGCGCCGACGGCTATATGGCCGAATTGCAAAAAGACGGGCGCGACTGGCTGCTGCTCGAGAACCACTGTCCGATCTGCGCGGCGGCGCGCACCTGCCAGGGTTTTTGCCGCTCGGAGTTGCAACTGTTCGCGGAGATCGTCGGTGAGGATGGTGCGATCGAGCGCGAGGAGCATGTGCTTTTGGGCGCGCGTCGCTGTGCTTATCGCGTGAGGGTCAAGAGCAGATAAAGTTCGTGCCGCGAAGAATCGCTGATGTGAATCGTACTGGGTCCGATCACGAATGGACGGCGGGGCACGATCGGTATATAACAACGTGAAAGGATGGTTTTGTTTACCGATGCATTAAACGGAGAGATGTTTCATCATGACGCAAGACGTAACGCCTCAGCCTCCCCCGGGCGACCGGCCCGATCTGGAACACCTCGATGCGGCGCTCAGTCACGTGGATCAGCAGGTGTCGTCAGGCAGCATTGCTTCGGGTGCCGCGAAGGGCATTCTGTATAGCCTGATCGAAACGCTCGGCGCGTTCGTCGGCGATCCCGACCTGCCGGAGCACGCACGTTCGGGTTATCAGGGGCTGCTGGAAGCCGCCCGCGAATTGCGCGCCAAGCTGGAACGCTGAAGGCGGTGTGATTCGGATCGCAGGCGCCGCGTCATGTCGGCGGCGCTCCACTCTGTGATAAAAAGGCGCATTGTTTATAACATTGCGCCTTTTTTATGCTTTCCTCGTCTGAAATCGCGTTGCTGGCGCTCGGCATTATCGTCGTACTGGTTACGCCGGGCCCAACCAATACGCTGCTCGCTGCGGGCGGGTTGCGCCAGGGCATACAGCGCTCGTTGCCGCTGATCGCTGCCGAACTGGCCGGCTATCTCCTGTCGATTTCAGTGTGGGGACATTTTCTCGCGCAAGCCGCGCGCGCGTTGCCGTGGTTGCCGTCGCTGCTACGTGTGGCGGCCGGCGTGTACATAGCGTATCTCGCGGTCGATATGTGGCGCGCGGCGGTGGCGTTGCCTGACTCGACTCAGCGGGCGAGCGGGATGCGCACGCTGTTCGTGGCGACGCTACTCAACCCGAAAGGCCTGTTGTTCGCGGGCACGATCTTTCCGGCCATCGCGTTCGCGCAGGTTCCCGCGTATGCCGTGGCGATGCTGATGTTCGCCTGCCTGCTGGTGCCGATCGCATTTGTATGGATCGCGTTCGGTGCGGCGCTCGGCAGCGGCAAACTCACTTGGCTGAATCCGGTAAAGATGCAGCGTGGCGCGTCGATCGTGCTCGGCGTGTTTTCGTTGTCACTCGCGTGGGCGGCGCTGCATTAAGACCGCGGATGGTCGAGCGCGAGTGTCGCGCGATTACGCTTCCATCCTGCGGTCCGCGCTTAACGCTTCAAGCCATTCCGGCGGCGCCGAGGCGATTTCCAGTTGCGGTGTGCCGTGCCAGTCCGCACAGCGTTGCAGAGCCCGGCGCAGATCGCCCGCAAGCCTCGCGCTGAATCGCACGCCGGGTTCGATGTGCAGCGATTTCAGTTCGAACACGCCGTGGGTCCGATGCGCTTTCGCATCCACGCGGCCGACCAGGCGCCCCCGGCTCAAAAGCGGCAACACGAAGTAGCCGTATTTGCGCTTTGCCGCCGGTGTGTAGCATTCGATCGCATAGTCGAAGTCGAAGAGCGCGGCGGCGCGCTTGCGGTCCCATACCACCGGATCGAACGGTGACAGCACCGTGGTGACGGTTGACGCGAGCCTGCCGCTCGCCGCGTCGTCGATCATCGGCGCGAATTCATGATGGACGAAGGTGTCCTGCTTCCAGCCCTCCACTTGCACCGGAATCAACTCTCCCTGGTCGGCAAGCGCTCGCAGTTCGTCGCGATAGGGGCGACGCGGCAGCCGGTAATAATCCGCGACCCAATCGGCACGCACGACGCCGAGCGCGCGGCAGGTACGGCGTAACGTTTGTGCAGTGACGGCTTCTCGCGGCGGCAGATCGCGCGCGTCGTCCCAATCCGGTAATACGCGTTCGGTCAGATCGTAGACGCGATGAAAATTGCGCCGCTCGGCCACCATTAGTTGCCCAATCGCGAACAGCACTTCCAGATGGCGTTTCTCCGGCTTCCAGTCCCACCAGCCGTTCCCCTTGCCTGCCTCGCGGACGAAGTCCGCTGACCGCACCGGGCCCGTCGCACGAATATGCGCCAGCAGTTTATCGATGTTCTTGCGATGCTTCTTGTGCCACTCGGCGGCGTACTTCCAACCCATGTCGCTCGGGTCGAGCATGCGGTGACGCAGCAGGCCGTAGTCTTCGGTCGGCACGAAACAGGCTTCATGCGACCAGTATTCGAACAGGTTGCCTTCGGCGAGATGTTCGTCGAGCCACTGCTGCGGATACGCGCCGAGCCGGCTGAACAGCACGAGATACGGACTGCGCGCGACCACGTGAATCGTGTCGATCTGCAATTGCGCCATGCGCCGGATGGCGTCGAGCACGTCAGCCTTGACGGCTTTGCGGCGCGGCGGTGTCAGCAAACCTTGCGCGGCCAGATGCAGGGTGCGCGCGGCGGATAGAGGAAGAGTCTTCACGCGAGCGTCGGTCACAGACTTGAGCTACGGACTTGAGAAACGAGTTTCGGTCACCCGTGACGGCGATGGGAGCGGACGCGAGGTCCGGCCAGGATCAGCAGCCGCTACTGTAGCGCGATTACGTAAGACGGATCGGCGTGCGGCACGACCGGCGCATGGCGCGATGCAAGGCAACGCGGCCGACCGGACATGGCCGGTATCACCGATGGTGCCGATCCCAGCCGCGGTGGCGGCCATGGTCATGGTGCCCACGATACCCGCGGTAGTAATCGCCCCGATACCCATAGCCGTACGCCGGTCGCACCGGCGCATAAACTACCGGCGGCGGCGCATACACAGGTGGGGGTGCATAAACCACGGGCGGCTGGGCGTACACGGGGCCGGGCGTGTTGACGAACACGCCGACGTCCACCCGCGCCAGGGCAGAGGTCGATGCGCAGGCGGCGGCAAGGCCGAAGGCGGCGAAAACGATCGCGCGTTGGATCATGCTTGTCTCCTGTTCCGAAAGAGTCAGCCATTCACTGTCGAATAGCTGACGACGATCTTACGGAACAGAAAGCAAAGCAGGTGCAACTAGTTGAAGGCGTGTGTAACAGCAGATTACCCGGCGGCCCGCCGGGTCTACGCGTATTCCAGCGAGGCGGACTCAAGCCCCCAATGCGACCGCTTCTCCCGCGGACACGGCCAGCAGTTGATGGATCTGCGCAACCACCGCCGCGCCTTCGCCGACCGCCGCCGCGACGCGTTTCGTCGAACCGGCGCGCGCGTCGCCGATCGCATAGACGCCATCGACGGTGGTCGCGAGATCGCACACGGATGCACCGTCCACGCTAGTGCCGGTCAGCACGAAGCCCTTGTCGTCCAGCGCCACGCCGCAGGTGCGCAGCCAGTCGGTATTCGGATCCGCGCCGGTGAAAAGGAACAGATGCCGCGTATCGAAGCTCTCGGTGCCGTCCGGCAGCGGCTGCTTCAAGACGACCGACGCGAGGCCGATTTCGTCCGCTTCAAGCCGGCCAATTTCCGAGTTCGGATGCACGAACACATTTGGCAGAGAGCGAATCCGGTCGATCAGATAGCGCGACATGGTGGCTTCAAAGCCGCTGCGGCGGATCAGCACGTGAACCTTGGCCGCGTGAGTCGCCAGATAGACGATCGCCTGGCCCGCCGAGTTGCCGCCACCCACCAGTACGATCTCCTGGCGCTTGCACAGCTTGGCCTCGACCGGCGACGCCCAATAATAGACGCCGCGCCCATCGAAGCGGTCGAGCCCTTCCAGCGCCGGCCGCCGATAGACCGCGCCGCTCGCGATCACAATCGTGCGGGAGGTGATCTGGCCGCCGCACTTGAGCTCCAGCCGGTAAGGCGACTCTCCGCAATGCAGCGCTTTCACGTGGACCGGGATCGCAACGTGCGCGCCGAATTTCTGCGCCTGCACGAAGGCGCGGCCGGCCAGCGCCTGGCCGGAAATGCCGGTCGGAAAGCCGAGATAATTTTCGATCCGAGAGCTGGCGCCGGCCTGGCCGCCCGGGGCGCGGCTGTCGAGCACGATGACCGACAGACCTTCGGAGGCCGCGTACACGGCCGTAGCAAGGCCCGCCGGCCCCGCGCCGACAATCGCGACGTCGTACACATGCGAATCGTCTAGATCGGGCAGCAAGCCGAGGCAGGTCGCGAGTTCCGGCATGCTGGGGTGACGCAGCACCGAGCCGTCCGGGCAGATCACCAGCGGCATGTCTTCCTGTTGCGCGGCGAATTGCTCGATCAGACGCAGCGCGTCTTCGTCGCGTTCGTCGATGACCGAGTGAGGATGACCGTTGCGCGACAGGAAGCCTTGCAACATCACAAGCCTCGAGTCCCGGCTATTGCCGATCAGGATCGGACCGCCCGCACCTTTTTCGATCAGCGACACGCGCCGCAGGATCAGCGCGCGCATGATGCGCTCGCCGAGTTCGGCCTCGGCGACAATCAGCGCGCGCAGCTTGACCGGCGGAATCAGCAGCGCGTCGACCGCATCCACAGCCATGCCGTTCACAAGTGCGGGCCGCCCGGACAGTTGACCGACTTCAGCGAGAAAGTGCCCCGCGCCGTGTTCCGCAATCACGACCTCGCGCCCAATGCCGTCGCGCTGATAGATTTTGACGTGTCCTTTCAACACCACGAACATGCCGGGACCGGTATGGCCGGTTTCGAACAGCAACTCACCGGCTTCCCAGTGGCCCACTTCGCCGAACCGGCGCAGACGGTCGATTTCCGTGCACGTGAGTTCGGGGAACATCTGATGCATGCGCGTCGAGAGCGACGAAAACGGCGCGTCGGCGACGACGGCTTGTTGCCCTTCTGCTTCTTGAGTCGACAGCATTGAACCGCTCCTTCTGTGTTCATCCTGATTGATCGACACGACGGGCGAAGCGGCGCGGGCGCGCGAGGGCGCCGATGTGAATGCGCTGCCGCGCTACACGGCCTTCGGCGCGATGTCGTCGTCGACCGCCACCTCGGGCGGTGGCATGCCGGGCAGCGCGTCCACCGCTCTGCCCGAATCGCGCCAGGCTTCCATGCCGCCGCGCAACGGCAGCACGTCGGCGAAGCCGGCTTCGTTCATCTGTTTGGCCATCCATGCCGCGGATATTTCGTTTGGGCACGAACAGTAAATCACCACCTTCTGATCGTGCGGGTACGTCGCGACGATCTCGTCGAGCTGCCGTTCGTCGGCAAATTGCGAACCGGGAATGACGAACGGGTCGAGCGCGCGCTTTTCCTGCGATCGGATGTCGAACAGGATCGGCGTCTTGCCTGCCGCGACCAGCTTCGCCAGTTCGTCGACTTCCATTCGCTGGGTCGCCAGCTTGGCGATCAGTTGGCGCCGGCGGATCCAGCGGTAGGCCGCATACAGCAGCAGCAATGCGACGGCAACCAGCGCGGCGGTGCGGCCGAGCCGCCCGGCCATGCTGAACAGCATGTCGATCTGCTTGGCGAACAACGCGCCGATGATCAAACCGGTGCCCGACCACAAGGCCGCGCCGATACCGTCATAAGTGAGAAACGTGCGATAGCGCGCGCCCATCGCGCCGGCCATCGGAATCGATACGATCGACAGGCCCGGCACGAACTTCGCCACGGTCAGCACGCGCACGCCCCAACGGCCGAAGAAGCGTTCGGTCTTTTTTACACAGGTGTCGCGCGACAGGGAAAGACGGCAGATCGCTTTTAGCGTGTTGCCGCCGTACAAACGGCCGGCGAGATACCAGGCGCTGTCGCCGATCAGTGTGGCGAATATCGACAACACGAGAACCGGCATCAACTGCGTACCTACTGAGCCGGGGTGCATGGCCGCCATCGCCCCGAACAGCACAAGCGACGGCATCGCCGGCACCGGCAGCCCGAGAGAGGCTGCCAGCACGTTCGCGAAGACGAGCGCCGGTCCATATTGCTCGACGAGATCATGTAGCATCGGCTTACATCCGCAGCCCTTTCGAGCACGGCGCTGGTAGGAAAAGCAAGGGAGAATGTAAAGATTATGGACGCATTTTCAAGACGTGCAAACGCTCGGCAAACGGACCGCTATCTGGCGCTTGAAAACCGGGCCGTAACAGGCTTGGCGAATTAAAAATGCGGATTAAATGCGCAAATCGAACAAGCTGAAATGATTAAAGCATACGCCACAAGCGAGCGGCGAATAACGCGCTACGGACGCCCGTAGGGCGCCCCGCAGTACACAACCCAGGCTTGACGGTGCAGAGGCCGCGTGAGGCATTTATTGCAAGTGACAAGCGCAATGCCGAACGCGACAGCTTTACGGGCGATGATTGTGCTGTTCGCCCGGCAACTCCGCGCCGTGCGCGCGAATGGCCGCAATCAGTTCGGCAGGCGTGATTTCGTAGCGCACTTCGCGGTGAATGCCTGGCTTGCGCTCATCGACCTCGATCAGAAGAATGCCTTTGCCGTCTTCTGTCGATTCGAGGCGCAGCGAGCGGAGTTCGCGCGCCGTTGCGTCGTCGTATTCGGTGAGCAGGGCCATTGACCCGGAGGACCCGGTAGTGCGCATCGAGTTTGTCCTTGTTCCGTTGTTGATCGAACCATTGTAAAGGCAGGCTGGCGCGCCGTCTGTCGCGCCGCGCTCACATCTGGGAATCTACCCTTCCGTCTATCTATCTGCCGGGCGCCGCGCTGGCCAATAGCTGGCGAGGCCTGCTGGGCAACGCGGACCGTGACGGCCGCCCGATCGCGGGCCGCCCGATCGTGAACAGCCAGTTTAACGCGACTCCCCGCCGCGACGGTTTCATTTTTCATGCCCTGCTGCGGTGCAACCCTTCTCCGTGGCTGTCATGGTGCTGACGCGCGCTTCGGCTAGGACCGGCGCCGCGCCGGAAACAACGTGCAAAAAAAAGCCCGTCCATGGAGGGACGGGCTGCTAAACGCCGTTGTTACTCGGGTCAGCGTGTCCTTACAACCAACTGAGCGCTGACGCCTTCATCGTGCTGCGCCAATTCCCTGCTGTCGAGGTGGGAGTAACGCCGATCCGTCAGATTAAAGCCGCTTCTTCCTGCCGGGCTTCGGGCGTCATTGCGTGCGTCGTGTCGTGCCTGAATCCGGGCGCCGGCTTAAGTGTCACATGCAGCGCCGCATGGTGCGCGGGCGCCGGTTGCACGGCACGCGGCGCGGGCGTTGCATCGGCGACCGTGAACAGGCGCACTGCTTCGTCCAGCACGTCGGCCTGCTCCGCCAGACGCTGCGCCGTGGCGGCCGCCTGTTCGACCAGCGCGGCGTTCTGCTGCGTGGCGCCGTCCAGATGCGAGACCGCCTGGTTGACCTGGCGAATCCCCTCGGCCTGCTCGCTGCTCGCATTCGCCACGTCGACAATGATCGACGACACCCGGCTCACAGCCTCGTCGATCACGCGCATCTGCGAGGTGGTGCGGGCAACCAGTTCCGTGCCGAGCGCCACTTCGGTCGCGCTCGCCTCGACGACCGTCTTGATTTCCTTCGACGACGCCGCGCACCGTTGCGCCAGCATCCGCACTTCGCCCGCGACGACCGCGAACGAGCGGCCCGCCTCGCCCGCGCGGGCCGCTTCGACGGCGGCATTGAGCGCGAGAATGTTGGTCTGGAACGCGATGCCGTCGATCACGCCGGTGATGTCCGCAATGCGTTTCGATGCCGCCGTGATACCGGCCATGGTCTGCTCGACCTGACCCGCGATCTTGCCGCCGACGGCCGCCGCCGCTTGCGCGTCTTTCGCCAGATCGAGCGCGCGCACGCTGGCGTCGGCGTTGGCTTGCACGGTAGTGGTCAATTGTTCCATGGTGGCCGCCGTCTCTTCGAGCGACGCCGCCTGCAATTCGGTGCGGCGCGCGAGGTCGACATTGCCGCTGGAGATTTCACGCGCGTTGTCGAGCATGCCGGTGATCTGCGCGCGCACGTCGTAGACGATCGCCGCAAGATTGGCCTTCAACTGATTCAACGCCTGCAGCACGTCGCCGAGATCGTCGTGACGCGCGATCATCAGATCGGCGGTCAGGTCGCCGGCGGCGAGGCGGGTTGCGAAACCGGACATGTCGCGAATCGGTCTCGCGAGTTGCCGTGTCAGCATCCGCCATGACAGCAGGCTGAACGCGGTTGTGACGCCGAACGCCATCCAGAACGGCGCGGGCGGCGTGCCTCCCCATGCAGCGAGGCCGGTCAGCAACAAAGCCAGCGGCGTGATCGCATAGCCGACCGCCGCACGCGTCGCGACCGGCAGGCGCATCAGCGATTGCACACGGCCGGGCACACCCGTACGCACGACCACGCCGCGATGCAGCCTGAACGCACGCGACGCACCGGTACGGATGCGCGTGTACAGCGCTTCGGCGGCGCGCACCGCGTCGCGTTCTGGTTTCACACGCACGCTCAGATAGCCGACCACGGTGCCTTTTTCGACCACTGGCGTGACGTTCGCGTGCACCCAGTAGTGGTCGCCGTTCTTGCGGCGATTCTTGACGAGCGCGGTCCACGGGCGGCCGTCGCGGATCGTCGCCCACATGTCGGCGAAGGCTTCGCGTGGCATGTCGGGATGGCGGATCAGATTGTGCGGCTGGCCAATCAGTTCTTCGCGCGTGTAGCCCGAGACGGCGATGAAGGCCGGGTTGCAATACTGGATGCGGCCGGTCAGATCGGTCGCGGAAACAAGCATCTGTGACGAAGGGAATTCGTACTCTTGCCCGGTGACGGGCTGATTGTTGCGCATGGCTTTCCTTGCAGGGGCGGACACGCGACCGCGCGGTCCTTACATCCAAGCAAGGAATAACGGCATTAACCACGCGAGCTTGAGGGTTTTCCCAGTAAACCACTCAGGTTTATCGCCCGCTGTGCCGTTATCGCAAGGTTGTCTTCATGCGCGCTGCGTCGTCGGCGAAACGGGTGCCAGATGCGTTTCACGGCCCCTTCAAAAGCGTTACACTGCGCCGGACAAGGCCTGCAGACGCATTTCGTCGCCCCCGACACCCGCAGTGGTCTGCCTGCGCGAACCCGCTATTCAAGCGACCCGATGCAGAAGATCCTCGACCGGACTCAGGAGTCACTGGCCCACGCGTTTGCTTCGCTCGCGCAAAGCGCGAAGCGTCAACAGCGCCTGTATCTCGCGACGATCGGGTCGTTGATGCTGATCGTGGTGATCTTCACGTTGCTGCTGGCGGTTCTCGCCGCAGCCAAACAACTGGATTACCGGCGCGCCTTTGCCACGCAGAATGCCGCTGATATCACCGCGCTGCTGCATCGCGAGCAGGCTTTCTTGCGGCGCGCGGAATTGACCCTGGCCTACTACAACAAGTTCGACGGTAAGTTGCCGTTACCCGAGGGCATGGTGGAATCGGTCGAGAAAACGGGGGCGGCGCGCAGCCTTGTGGAAATGGGCGGCGCGCACATCGATCTGCTGGTCGGCGATGCGACCCGGGCGGCCTGGGGGCCGCAGTTGAATGTGAAACTTTCGCGTCTGTATCAGACCGGGGAGTCGACGCTGGCGACCGAGCAGGCCTTCGCGTTGCGCCAGCGTGCCATGCTGGTCGGACTGAACGAAGACTACGCGGTCATGCTTCCGGCAGTCGACGCGCCAGGTGCCGCATCCGGCACCGATGCGCTGTTGCCGCAACCGGAAGCCATCGGCACGCTGCGCGACTCGATCGAGCGCCAGTTGCAGGCTCAAACCGGCAAACGCGTGCCAGGCAAAGGCGAGCTTATCTGGCTCGGCCCCTATCGTGAACCGTTGCAGGGCATACCGGTGATCGCCGCCGTGAGCGCCTACTATGACGGCGACACACCGGTCGCGCTCATCACGACGAATATCCCGGTCAGCGGATTGCCGGACTATTTCAGCCGTCCGGCAGCCGAGGGAACGCTGCTGCTCATGAGGCCGGATCGCCGCGTGATTGTGTCCTCGCCGCCGGTCGATCCGGGCACGTTGCAAATGCTTCGGGACATCGTTGTCGACATGCCCTCCGACGGTTATCGCTACACGCGCGAGGGCGCCGTGCTGGCCGAGCCGCTCACGCCGGAATTCGGCTCAATGGTGGGCTTTCTGCCGTGGCGGGCGTTAGCCTGGGCGCTGCGCTGGCAACTGGGGACACTTGCCGGTCTTGCCCTTCTCGTACTGGGATCCATCGCGCTAACCGCGCGTCTGTGGGGGCTGCGTCTGTTACAGAAGACGTACGCCGAAACCACCCGTGCGCTGGAAAGCGAAACCATCAATCACATTCTCGTCAGCGCGACGCCGATTGGTTTATGCATCGTTCGGCAAAGCGATTTTTCGATTCTGACTGCCAATGCGTTGGCCGGCGAGCTGCTGCATATCGAACCGGGCAGCAACCGCTTGCCGCCGCATATCGTCGGCGAGTTCTCGGCGCAGGCGCCGGATAAGCCTTCCGTGATGGCGTTTGCAAAGGTCGCCGCTTTTGTCGCGCCGGCGCGATCCTCGCCGCCCGCTGCGCATTTATCGCAGCCACCAGCGCGACCGCAACCGCAACCGCAATCGCAATCGCAATCGCAATCGCAACCGCAGGCGCAGCCACAGGCACCAGTGTCGGCGGACGAGAGCGAAGCGCCACCCGCGCAGTTTCTGCAATTCACTTACGCGGCCGCACGTTATGCCGGCGAGGACGTCCTGTTCTGCGCGATACTCGACGTGACCGCGCAGCAGGCGCTTGAACAGCAACTGCGGCTCGCGCAGCAGCACTCCGAGAGCATGATGCGGGCGCGGTCGAATTTCTTCGCTTCGATGAGCCACGAAATCCGCACGCCGTTGAACGCGCTGCTCGGCAACCTCGAACTGTTCGCGCGGACCCCGGGTCTCGAAGCGCATACGCAACGGCTCGCCACGCTGGAGGTGGCCGCCGGTGCGCTGCGCGGCATCGTCAACGATATTCTCGACTTTTCGAAGATCGACGCCGGTGAGATGAAACTCGTGAGCGAGTCGTTCAGACCAATCGACGATCTGGAAAATATCGCGCTTTCCTACGCGCCGATGACAGGCGAGCGTGCGATTCGTTTCTATTCGCATCTGTCGCCGACGCTTAACCAGGTCTTGCGCGGCGATCGCACGCGCATTGCGCAGATCGTCAACAACCTGCTGAGCAATGCGTTCAAGTTCACGTCGTGCGGCAAGATCACGTTGAGTGCGGAAGTGAAGGACGACCTCCAGGGCCGCCCGATTTTGATCTGCCGGGTCTGCGATTCGGGCATCGGCATGGACCAGACGCTGGTGGCGCGCATTTTCAATCCGTTCGAGCAGGGCGAAGCGAGCACGTCGAGCCGCTATGGCGGCACCGGCCTTGGCTTGTCGATCTGCGCGCGGCTGTGCGAGCTGATGGGCGGCCATATTTCGGTCGAGAGCGTGCTGGGTGTCGGCAGCGCGTTCAGCGTTTCGATCCCGCTCGCACCGCCTCCGGATGAGTTGCGCGAGCCGGCCGTCGAACCGGTTCACCGGGGCAATGCGCTGGTGGTGTCGCAGGAGCGCGAGTCGGGGAAGATCATCGACAGCGGCCTGCATCGGGTAGGGTGGGCGGTTCACACGGTCGGATCGATGCGCAGCGCACAAGCATGGTTGCGTGTGAACCGGCCGGACGTGATGGTGGTCACCGGCGAATACGATCTCGACGCGATTGCGTCGTTGCGTGCGGCGCATCCGGCAGGCGTGGTGTGGATCACCCGCACCGGACCTCATCGTCCGGTAGCGCGTGGCGACGGCGTGCTCGAAGTGACGGAGTTCAGCCACAAGGCGATTCTGGCTGCGGTGGATATGGCCGTCACGGGGGCTGCCGAGGTAACGGCGGCGCTGCCGCCGGCTCCCGCCGCATTGCCGCTTTCCGAAGCCAATCCGGCCTTGCAGGGCTTGACGGTGCTGGTCGCCGAAGACAATCCGCTGATCCAGACCCTGATCGTCGAGCAACTCGACGCGCTGGGCTGCCTGCCGACGATTGCCGGCGACGGACGCCAGGCGCTGGCAGCATTCGAGCAAGGGAATTTCGAAGTGGTGCTGACCGATATTCACATGCCGGTCATGGATGGATACGGCTTGCTGGCGGCATTGCGCGAAGCGCACGCGGACGTGCCGGTGCTGGCATTTAGCGCGGTGACCGACAGTCAGCAGGAGGCAGGCTGGCGCGAGCGAGGCTTTAGCGGGTATGTCGCGAAACCGGCGTCGCTGGACGAGTTGGCGGCGGCGCTGCACGCGGCGGCATCAGCAAGAGTTGCGCCGGCGGCCGCGGTCCCGGCTGCGGCCGGCCCGGCCACCCCATCCGCCCCGGCGAACACGCTCGGCGCGGACGACAAGTCGCGTTACATGACCATGCTCAAGGAGCATCTTCAAACCGATCTGCCAAGGCTGCTGGCGATCGTCGAAGAAGAGGACCGGGAAGCCTTGGGCGGCTGGGCGCATAGCGCGGCCGGCGGGTTCCTGGTGGTGCAGGAGCAGCGATTCGCACAGCAGTGCCGCGAACTGCAACGGCTATGCGAGAACGGCGAACGTTGGACAACCGAAATGGACGAACGCGCGATCTCGCTGCATGAGGCGATATGCGATCACTTCGGATTGGACGAAGCGTCGATGCACTGACTTCTCAGCCGATCACACCAGCCCGGTCATGTAGTACACCGCGATCACGAAGAAAACCGCCAGCGTCTTGATTACCGTCACGGCGAAGATATCGCGGTACGACTGGCGGTGCGTGAGCCCCGTCACCGCCAGCAGTGTGATCACGGCGCCGTTATGCGGCAGCGTGTCCATGCCGCCGCTCGCCATGGCGACGACCCGGTGCAGCACTTCCATCGGGATATGCGCCGCTTCCGCGCCCTTGATGAACGTGTCGGACATGGCCGCGAGGGCGATGCTCATACCGCCCGATGCCGAACCCGTGATGCCCGCCAGCGAGCTCACCGAAACGGCGGCATTGACGAGCGGATTCGGAATGCTCTTCAGCGCGTCGCTGACCACCAGGAAGCCCGGCAAGGCCGCGATCACGCCGCCGAAACCATACTCCGAAGCGGTATTCAACGAAGCCAGCAATGCGCCCGCCACCGCAGCCTTGGTGCCGATCGCGAAGCGCTCGCGCACGCGGCCGAACGCCGTTACCACGACCATCACGATACCGAGCAACAGCGCGCCTTCAACGGCCCAGATCGCGACGACGCTTTTGATCGTCGTGGTAACCGGTGCATGGATGCCCGGCAGGATGTCCGGCGCGATCGTGTACGACGCGCCGTACCAGTTCGGAATCCAGCGGGTCAGCAGGAAGTTCGCCACGCCGACCAGCACCAGCGGCGCGACCGCGAGCAGCGGATGCGGCAGTTGCTTCGATTCGACACGTTCCGGTTCGTTGACGAGATCCGTGCCGTAGCCTTCGCCGGTCGCCATGGCTGCACGGCGGCGCCATTCCAGGTAGGTGAGGCCGACCACGATGATGAACAGCGAGCCGATCACGCCAAGCGTAGGCGCGGCCCAGGACGTCGTCTTGAAGAAGGTGGTCGGGATGATGTTCTGGATCTGCGGCGTGCCCGGCAGCGAATCCATCGTGAACGAGAACGCACCGAGCGCAATCGCGCCGGGCATCAGGCGTTTCGGAATATTGCTCTGGCGGTACAGCTCGGCCGCGAACGGATAGACGGCGAACACCACCACGAACAGCGAGACGCCGCCATAGGTGAGCAAGGCGCACACCGCGACGATCACCGCGTTGGCGCGCGAGCGGCCAATGTAGCGGATGGCCGCGGCCACGATCGACTCCGAGAAACCGGATAGTTCAATCACCTTGCCGAACACCGCGCCCAGCAGAAACACCGGGAAGTAAAGCTTCACGAAACCGACCATCTTCTCCATGAAGATGCCGGAGAACACCGGGGCGACGGCGCCCGGATCGGTGAGCAGCACCGCGCCGAGAGCGGCGATCGGCGCGAATAGAATGACGCTGTAGCCGCGATACGCGGCAAACATCAGAAACGCCAGTGCGGCGAGGACGATAACAAAGGACATTGAGTCTCCGAAGCTTGGTTGTTCTACGTGTACGCCGTCCCGATGAGAGCGACGGCCCGGCGCCCGCAAATGCAGATTCCATGCCACCTGCACTGAAGCGGCCTGTCCATTGATTTCACAGGCGAAGTTTGAAACGTGATGCGGCCGATTGTACCCAAACGTCTCTAAATCGGGACGCAAATCAGCCGAACATAAGTCCATTCGAGGTTAAACCCTTATTGGGTGAGCTTGCTGGCGATCTCGTCGATGAGATAAGCTGTCTACGATATGAGACAAGCATAATTAAAACGATAGCCGGAGACAGCGACACCATGATGAACGACTGGGCGGGCCTTCCTGCCACCTACGGCGACGTACTCCGCCGGGCGATGGAATCGCTCTTCCGGACGTTCGAAAATTTCAGCGAAGGCACATTCATCGTCGACGCCGAGGCGCGCGTCGTCTGGATCAACAAGCGCTACGCGGCGCGCTTCGGCTTTTCGGACCCGCAGCAGGCGATCGGCCGGGATTGCGAGGAAGTGATTCCGAACAGCCTGATGCGCGAGGTTGTGAATACCGGCAAACCGATTCTGCTCGACATCCTCGAAACGGATCGCGAGCCGCTGGTGGTCACGCGGCTGCCGCTGAAAGACGACGCCGGCGAAACGGTCGGCGCGGTGGGTTTCGCGTTGTTCGACGAACTGAAGGCGCTCACGCCACTGTTTTCTCACTATTCCCGCGTGCAGGAAGAGTTGATCGCGACGCGCCAGTCGCTCGCGCAGGCAAGGCGGGCGAAGTACACGTTCGGCAGTTTTGTCGGCACGAGCGCGGCGAGTCTCGAGGTCAAGCGCCAGGCGCGCCGCGCCGCGCAACTCGAGTCGCCCGTACTGTTGCTCGGCGAAACCGGCACCGGTAAGGAATTGCTGGCGCATGCCATTCACGGCGGGTCGGCGCGGGCGAATCAGCCGCTCGTGACGGTCAACGTGGCGGCGATTCCGGACACCTTGCTCGAAGTCGAATTCTTCGGCGCCGCGCCCGGCGCCTATACCGGCGCGGACCGAAAAGGGCGGGTCGGCAAATTCGAGCTCGCGAACGGCGGCACGCTGTTTCTCGACGAAATCGGCGACATGCCGCTGCCTTTGCAGGGCAAGCTGTTGCGCGTGCTGCAGGACAAGGAGTTCGAGCCGCTCGGCTCGAACCGGATCGTGCGCGCGGATGTGCGGATCATCGCCGCGACTTCTGCCGATTTGTCGGCGCTGGTCGCAGCGGGGCGTTTCCGCGCAGACCTGTTCTATCGGCTGAACGTGCTGACAATCCAGGCGCCGGCGCTTCGGGAGCGTTTGTCCGATATCGAAGCGCTTGCCTACGCCATGCTGGAGGACCTGTCGACGCAGGCGCGCGGCGCCAGTCACTTTGAATTGCAGGACGATGCATTGCAGCTGCTGTGTTCGTACGGCTGGCCCGGCAATGTGCGCGAGCTGCGCAATACGTTGGAAAGGGCGGTGATGCTGTCGGACAGCGAGCGAATCGATGCACGTGCGCTGGCGCCGTTTATCGGTCCGTCACATGGCGGCCATCGTCCTCAGGTATCTATGGTCCCCGAGACGCAGGCTTCGGACCCGGCTTCGGTGGTGCCCGGCGCGACTTCGTGGAGCGAGGCCATGGCTGGATTCGAAAAGCGGTATCTGAGCGACGCCCTGCGCGCCAACGGTGGCCGCGTGATCGAGACGGCGATGCAGATCGGCATGGGCCGCGCGACGCTCTATAAGAAGATTGCGGCATACGGTATCGAGGTGTGACAAAGTCCAGCGTCATCGAATGACGCAGCGCAATGGCCGCGTGGCACAATCGCTTGATCGAAAAACAAGACGTGATCGGGGTTTCAAATGAAACACAGCCTTTCCCTTTGCGCGCGCCGGGCCTGTGCGGCGCTGGCGCTTCCCGCAATCGCTATTCTGGGTGGTTGCAGCAGCAGCGCGCCGCTGTTTCTATCCGACGGCCGACCGACTACGCTGGTCCAATGTCCAGTCGGCTCCGACTCCTGCTCGCAGCAGGCAAACGCGGCTTGTGGCGGTGCTTTCGACGTCGTGCGCCAATCCAGCGATAACGGCACGCTCAGTCTGATATACGCCTGTCGCGCAAAATAACGTTATGCCAGCCAACAGCCGGCGTAACGGGAATGACAATTTCCTTTCCTTATTCCCGCCGCGCAGGCGTGACGGCGGGCGTCTCCCCTCTTAGTGCAAACCCCTTTTAGCGGCCAAATCCGGCCATGCGGCGAGTTGACGTTGCCCAATACGCATATGGTCGTTATCAATACCTGGCTTCAATGCGCATTTCTGAAAACGGTTATCATGCGCGTTGCGTATTTATTGAACTGCTCCCAAGTCATTGCTTATATTGTCCGTGCCGATCATAAAGCACTCCGGGTTCTCCATTAAGCCGGGTCGGTGCGGCACCTAACGGAACGTGAAGATTCCGGGCAGTATCCTCGTCTGGCGGGCTCAGCGTTAAAACATATATGAAGATTTTGCCGAGTTACGGCAGGCCGGATTAACGGCGCAAGAAAGTTTTTCCGTTTGAGTGGCTGGATGATGTAATTGCGGCATGCTTTATGCTTTTTAAATGAGTCCAATGCGTAATTCCGGGGAAAACAATGAATCATCATCAACTCGAAAAAGATATCGAACATCTTGAGCATGTAATTTCACATATCTCTGCGGAAGACCGCATCCCACTGTCCTATTGGCGCAACCGCATCGCTTTGGTGTCCGGGGCGGCCTTGGTGCCGGCGCAGGCCAGTCGCGTCAAACGGCTCGATGCAGCCCTGTCGGCATTGGAGGGGCGGAAAAAGGCGTGACCTCCCTCAGGAGGGAGGGTGACGTGTACCGCCTGATCGGGTAACGTTTCCTGAAAAATAAGGGAACGTAACACTTGGGATCAGGAGGAGCATGCAACCTGCAGGACTTTCAACCGTCAGGCTGACGGTGCTCACGAACGCCATGCAAGGCTATGTGGAGCGCGACGAGGTGGCAGGCGTCGTTTCGCTGGTCTGGCGGCGCGGTGAGATCGGCTATTTCGAGCCGCTCGGCCTGCGTGACGAAGCGGCGCAATTGTCCATGGAGCGCGATACGCTGTTTCGTATCGCCTCGATGACCAAGCCGGTTACGAGCGCGGCGATCCTGATGCTGGTCGAAGAGGATCGCCTCGCACTCGATACACCGATTTCCGTGTGGCTGCCGGAGCTGGCGGCGCCGCGCGTGCTGCGCGACCCTACCGGCCCGCTCGACGAAACCGACCCCGCCAGAACGCCGCTTACCGTGCTCGATCTGCTCACGCATCGTGCCGGCTATGCCTATCACTTCACCGCCACCGGTCCGTTGGCCGAGGCTTACGCGGCGGCCTTCAACGGTATTGAAGCGCGCGGCGACGCGAACGCGTGGTTAAAACGCATAGCCAGTTTGCCGTTGATGTTTCAACCCGGCTCGCGCTGGCATTACGGCATCGCGACCGACATTCTCGGCGTGCTGATCGAGCGAGTCAGCGGCATGCGGCTCGGCGACTTTTTCCGGACGCGGATCTTCGAACCGCTGGGCATGCGCGACACGGCGTTCTGGGTGCCCGACGCGCAGCTCGCGCGTTTGGCGACGGCTTATGGCGTCGCGCCGGGCACGCAGCGGCGCGTGATCGAAGATCATCCGTCGGCAAGCCGCTGGGCAAATCCTGACCGGTTCCAGAGCGGTGGCGGTGGCCTTGTCTCGACCGCGCAGGACTATCTGCAATTCGCGCAGCTATTGCTCGGGCGGGGGCGCGTCGGCTCGACACGTTTGCTGTCGCATCGCTCGGTCGATCTGATGCGCTCGAATTTTCTGACCCGCGACCAGCGTCGTGTGCCGGCGTTCGGCCAGGTGATGTGGGCGGGTCAGGGTTTTGGCCTCGGTCTGTCCATCGTCGACGATCCGGCGCAGCAGTTGCCGCTCGGCTACCGCTCGGCAGGTTCGTTCGGCTGGCCGGGCGCGTATGGCACCAGTTGGTTTGCCGATCCGGTGGAAAACCTGATCGGTATCATGCTGATTCAGCGGCGGGCCGTCGAACCCTTCCCGATGTCGCTCGATTTCGAACGCCGCGTGTACGATGCAATTGACGATTGAGTGCATTGGCCACGGCAGTTGAACCGGCCATCCTGAACCGCGGCTAACCGTGCCACCCGGCGCGAACGCACCTTATGCGGGCCGCCTGACGAGGGTCGCCTTGCGGGTCTCTCTATCCGGCACTTTTTTCGTCTGATAGTGTCCTCCAATCCCCCACGGGACTTCCTTCGGGGCGGGGGACTTCTTCTGGGGCGTCCGCGCAGAGCGGCTCGTCAAATCGATCGGAGTACCCGCCATGGCCACCTACAAGCAGTTGACCGCGCAACTCGAAAAGCTCCATAAGGAAGTCGCCGCGGCGCGCGAAAAAGAAATCGCGCAGGCGATCGCCGACATCAAGCAGAAGATTGCCGACTACGACCTGACAGCGGAAGAGCTGGGTTTTACGAAGAAGCATGCGGTAACACGCAAAACCGCTTCGGTAGCCAAGTACCGCAATCCGAAAACAGGCGAGACGTGGACCGGCCGAGGCCGTTCTCCTGGCTGGCTCGTGGGCAAGAATCGCGAGCGCTTTCTGATCGAAGGTTGAAGATATGTCGAGCGTCGCGCACGCGCGCGCAACGCGCCTGATTTTTCTGAAGTGAGCTTGCGCAAAGTTTTTCTTGCACCGCTGAGAGGGTCCCGAAAATGCTCACCTTTCGCTGGCGCTTGCAACGCGCAGCGCGGATTTCACGCGCTGCCTCGTGTCAGGACGGATTGTTTCGGTGAGCCTGGTTTTGTCGGACGACGCACCTTGCGGTGCGCTTATCCCTGCGGGCCGGCGTAACGGGCCGCCGTCCTCGAAACCCGCGCCAGCCTTTGCTGGCGGGCTTTCCCAGGCTATGCGAAGCATCGCGTGGCGGGTCGCCCGGTTGCGCTACTACCTTTTCCCCTGACGTTGGCCGGCCGCCGAATCTCACGCCATGACTGCGTGAGCGGCTCGCGGTGTCTTCACTTTTCATTCCGATTCGAGGTTCGCAATCGCGAGTCCCGAAAACCCTCACCTTTGCGCGTGTCCGGATGCGCGGCGCAGTGCGTCGCGTCGTCGCCATGCAGGGTGCTCGGGCAAACCCGGAGATGAGTTCGCCTCATACCCCGGATCAAAACTCATCGATACATGGTCGCGAAGACCCGACAGCACAATGGGTCATCTACTCACCCCCGACGGATAGACCATGAGCGTATCGACAGACAAGCAACTCTTTATCGGCGAAGGATTCGAAGGCCCAGGCGTCAACCTCGCGCACATCAACGTGCTCGTCGGCCCGCGCAACGGGCCTGCGGGTCAGGCTTTCGCCACCGCGTTGGCGACGCCTTCCGCGGGTCACGCGCCGTTTGTCGTGATCGCGAGACCAGGCGTGCCGACCAAGCCGCTCACGCTGTACGTGAACAAGGCGCAGATCGGCAGCGACTTCCACGGCAATGCGACGTGGGGCGCCTCGCAAGCCGGTATTGCGAAGGCGGTGGCTGAATCCCTCGAGAACGGCACGCTGCCGCCCGAAGCGGAAAACGACTGGGTGGTGGTGTCGGCGAACTGGGTCAATCCGGCCACGGACAATCTCGACGCCGTCTTCGACAACAACTACCGTGCGTGCAAAAACGCGATCCTCGCGGCGATGAAGGGCCTGCCGCATCGTGATGAAGTGTTCGCCGCCGCGCGCGACGTATCGAATCCGTTCTACACCCCCAAACAACGTTAATCACGCGCAACGCGGTTCGCGCGCCGCGAGTGCCGCGCAATCGACGGCGCAACTGGATGCGATCAGCAAGGAGACAAGCACGATGGAATACATTCGCCTCGGCCAATCGGGCCTCAAAGTTTCGCGCCTGTGTCTCGGCACGATGAATATGGGCACGCCGCAATGGAAGCCGTGGATTTTCGACGAGGCGCAAAGCGAGCCGATCGTGCGCCACGCGCTCGAAGCCGGTGTCAACTTTATCGACCTCGCTGATTTCTATTCGACCGGTGTCGGTGAAGAAGTGGTGGGCCGGATTCTGAAGCGCATCGCACGCCGCGAGGAAATTGTCGTGACGACCAAGGTTGGCTACGACATGGGCACGTATCAGAACGCTGGCGGTCATTCGCGCAAACACATCATGGATGGTATCGACGCTTCGCTTACGCGGCTCGGCATGGATTACGTCGATATCTACATGCTGCATTTCTTCGACGTGAATACGCCGGTCGAAGAAACCATGGGCGCGTTGAACGATATCGTCCGCGCCGGCAAGGCCCGCTATATCGGCGTGTCGACGATGTACACGTGGCAGTTCGCCAAAATCATGCAGGTGTGCGAGCGCAACGGCTGGCACAAGCCGATCAATATGCAGTTGCAACTGAACCTCGCCTATCGCGAGGAAGAGCGCGAAATGATTCCGTACTGCCAGGATCAGGGCGTCGGCGTGTCGGTGTTCAGTCCGTTGGCGCGGGGTCTGCTGACCTGCGAGCCGAATTCGACGCGTAACCAGACCGACTTCTTCACCGCGCAGATGTATGGCGATGTGGCTTCGCGTGAGATTGCTACTTCGGTGGCGCGGGTGGCCGCGCGGCGTGGCGTGTCCGCTGCGCAGATCGCGCAAGCCTGGGTGCTGAATCACGGTGGCGTGGCGAGCATGCTGGTGGGCGCGGATACGCCGGCCCAATTCGATAGCGCATTGGCCGCGTTAAGCACGAAGCTGTCCGACGACGAACTGTTCGAACTCGAGCGCAATTACACACCGTGCGATCTGATCAACGACTACACCGCCGGCAAACGCATCGCGCGTGAGCCACGGCTCGCGCAAGGCAGCTTCGTCGAAACTTTGGAGAAAGCGGCATGAATGAGTTTTTGCGGACTGGCCACTATATCGGTGGCGAATGGTACGAAAGTGCGACGCGGTATCCCGTCCTGAATCCGGCGACCGGTGACGTCATCGCGCAAGTGGCCAAGGGCGGCGCCGCGGAAACCACCCAGGCCATTGCAGCGGCCGAGCGTGCGCTTCCTGCATGGCGGAAACTCACGGCGAAAGAGCGCGGTGCCCGCGTCAGGCGATGGGGTGAGTTGATGCTCGAACACCGCGAGGCACTGGCCGAACTGCTGACGCTCGAGCAAGGCAAGCCGCTCGCGGAGGCGCGCGGCGAAGTTGGCTACGCCGCGAGTTTCTTCGAATGGTTCGCGGAGGAGGCAAAGCGCAGTTACGGCGACGTGATTCCGAGTCCGAATCCCAACGCGAAAATCATCGTGACGCGCGAACCCGTGGGCGTGGTCGCGGCGATTACGCCGTGGAATTTCCCGCTCGCCATGATTACGCGCAAGGCCGGACCGGCACTCGCGGCGGGCTGCACTATGGTGCTCAAACCGTCCGAGGAAACGCCGTTGTCGGCGTTCGCGCTGGCGGTGCTCGCTGAGAAGGCCGGGATTCCGGCCGGGGTGTTCAACATCGTGTCCGGCGATGCGATCGAAATCGGCGGCGTGCTGACGGCGTCCGAGGTGGTGCGCAAATTGTCGTTCACCGGTTCGACACGCGTCGGCAAACTGCTGGCGAAGCAATCGGCCGATACGCTGAAGAAGCTGTCGCTGGAGTTGGGTGGCAACGCGCCGTTCATCGTATTCGACGATGCTGACCTCGACGCGGCCGTGCAAGGCGCGATGGCATCGAAATTCCGGAATACAGGGCAAACCTGTGTCTGCGTGAATCGCTTTTACGTGCAAGACGGCATTTACGACGCATTCACGCAGGCGTTGACCGCGGCGGTGCGCAAGATGCGCGTCGGCAATGCGTTACAGGGCGATGTCGAGCAAGGTCCGCTGATCAACCAGTCGGCGCTGCGCAAGGTGGAGGCGCACGTCGCCGACGCGCTGCAGAAAGGCGCGACGGTGCTGACCGGCGGTAAGCCGCACCCGCTCGGCGGCACCTTCTACGAACCGACGGTATTGGCGAACGCATCCGGTTCGATGCTGATCGCGTCGGAAGAAACTTTCGGACCCGTCGCAGCGTGTTTCCGCTTTCTCACGGAGGAGGACGCGATCAAGGCAGCCAACGACACCCCGTTCGGTCTCTCCGCCTATTTCTATACGCGCGACCTCGCGCGTATATGGCGGGTCGGCGAGGCATTGGAAAGCGGCATGGTCGGCATCAACGAAGGCATTTTGTCGACCGAAGTTGCGCCGTTCGGCGGCGTCAAGCAATCGGGCCTCGGGCGGGAAGGGTCGAAGTACGGTCTCGACGAATACACCGAACTGAAGTACATGATGATGGGCGGCCTGCGCGGCTAGCCCTGACTCAGGTGCTCATGTGTCCGCCGCGCGTGGCGCAGCCTGTGCGACGGACATGCGCGGCCATTGCGGGTGAATGATGCCATGTCACCCGCGTAATTGCCGTCAACACAACGAAGGAGACACTGTGAGTAATCAGGATTCCCAGGTGGCCGCCATCGGTCTCGTTGCCACTCCGCCGCGCGCCGCGATACCCTCGGCGCACGCAGCTATTCCTCTCGACGACGTTCCGTTGAACGCGTTCCATATCAAGATCGCGGGTTTGACCTTTGGCGCGCATTTCACCGAGGGCTTTGCGCTGGGGACGATCGGCTATGCGCTCGCATCGCTGAACCGGCAGATGCCGCTCGACGCTTTCTGGATGGGCATGATCGGCAGTTCCGCGCTGATGGGCATTTTTCTCGGCAGTCTTGTGTTCGGCTGGCTGTCGGATCGTCTCGGACGACAGAAAATCTTTCTGCTGAGCTTCCTGATCATCACCTTGGCGGCTTTCGCGCAGTTCTACGTACGCTCGCCTCTGGAGTTGTGTTTGCTGCGTGTGCTGATCGGTTTCGGGATGGGAGGCGACTTTGCCGTCGGGCACGCGATTCTCGCTGAATTTTCGCCACGCAAGCATCGCGGCACCTTGCTGGGGTCATTCAGCGTGGTGTGGACGATTGGCTACGTGGCGGCCAACGTACTCGGCATGCATTACGCGGATGCCTCTCCGGACGCATGGCGCTGGCTGCTCGCATCGGCTGGCTTCCCGGCCTTGCTGGTGCTGATTCTCCGCATGGGCACCCCCGAGTCGCCGCGCTGGCTGCACGGCAAGGGACGCGTCGAGGAAGCCAAGGCGATCGTGTTGAAGCATTTCGGTGCGAATGTAACGCTCGACGGCGCGCACGACGACCACGCGCAAATGCCAGGCGGCTTTATGCGTCTGTTCAAAAAGGACCTGATTCGCCGGACGATTTTCAATTGCGCGTTCTTTGTCTGCCTTGTGATCCCGTATTTCGCGATCTACACGTTTCTGCCCACCATCCTCAAGGCGATTCATTTGAACAATGACTCGGGCGCGGATTTCCTGCTGAATGGCTTTCTCGTGTTGGGCGCACTGATCGGTATCTGGCTGACGATCAAGTTGCCGCGGCGTGTGTTTCTGATCGGCTCGTTCGCGGTGACGTGTTTGTCACTGATTGCGTTGAGTGTGCTGCCGGAATCGGCGACGCTTGGCGTGATCGTGGCGTTTGCGTTGTTCACGCTCACGATGTCTGCATTCTCTAATCTGGTGGGCGTGTTTCCGCCAGAGTGCTTTCCGACCGAAGTGCGCGCATGTGGGGTCGGACTGGCCATTGCATGTAGCCGGCTCGGATCCGCGGTCGGCACGTTCCTGTTGCCACTCGGGATCGTACAGCTTGGTTTTCACGCCACCATGATGGCGCTGGCATTTGTTTTGTTCGTCGGGATGATGGTGTCGATTGCATGGGCGCCGGAGACCAAGCATTTGACTTTGAATGAGGCAGCGCGCGGATAGCGCGGCACTGCATTACCCCGGTTCCAGGAGAGCCCGAAGCGTCTGAATGACGCTTCGGGCTTTTTTCATTCGTGCCCAGCGAATTGCACTGCTTCGCGCCGTCTCATAAATAGGAACGTGTCAGATAAACCCGAAAAGTTCGGAAGAACAATCTTAAAAATTAAGAATGCTCTGAGATACACCTGTAAGGCAAAACCCTAACATTCAATTACGCCCTGAACATGATTTCAATGGCGCGCAACTGAAGGACAGCCATAACTGGCGGTGCCAAAAGACATTGAAACGGCGAAGGCGAGCGACGAATGAGTGATGAGCACAGATTCGTCGTCGAATTTGACCACGACCTTTTAACCAAGTGGAGCAGTAACAATGAAAAAGTCTTTCCTCCCTACGCTCGTCGTCGCAGGCAGCCTGTTGGGTCTCGCATCGATCGGCGCTCACGCAGCTGACGGCACGATCACGATTACCGGCACGGTGTCGGATAGCACATGCTCGGTCAACGGCGCAGCGGCCGGTACGGCTGCCGACAAGGCCATCGTACTGCCGGCGGTTTCGGCCAACTCGCTGGCTGCTGCAGGTGCTGTGGGCGGCACGTCGAGCCCGACCGACCTGGCCTTCAGCCTGAGCGGCTGTACGGGTACCGCGACCAAGGCGGTTGCACGTTTTGAAAACGGTCCGAACGTCGATCAAACCTCCGGCTATCTGAACAACCAGGCGGCAGGCGGTGCAACCAACGTGCAAGTGCGTTTGCTGAACGCGAACATGCTGCCGATCAATATCACCACGGGCGCGAACAACGACCTCACCAACAACGGTGCGACGATCGCCAGCGGTAGCGCGGCGCTGAAGTACTTCGCTCAGTACTACTCGAAGGGCGGCGCCACCGCAGGTGCCGTGAACACGTCGGTGCAGTACACGATGCAGTACCAGTAATACGGCGAACGGAGGCGTTCGCATATGCGAACGCCTCTTTTTTGCGGCTCTATTTCGAGATTGATCAAAAAAGGTGAATGACATGAAAGTGCTCGGTCGAATGGCGATAGGACTCGGTTTTGCCTGTGCGTTGCTGGCAGGCAGCGCAGATGCAAGCGTGACGATCGGCGGAACGCGTGTGGTGTATCCGCTCGACCAGCGCGAAGTGACAGTCAAGCTGGATAACGACAGCCGCGAGCCGTCGCTGGTCCAGGTGTGGATGGACGAAGGCAATGCCGATGCAAAGCCGGGCGATATTCACGTGCCTTTTGTCATCACGCCGCCGATTTTCCGGATGGACCAGCGGAAGTCGCAAACACTTCGCGTGATGTACAGCGGAGAAGCATTGCCGACGGATCGCGAATCGGTGTTCTGGCTCAACGTGCTGGACATTCCGCCGAAGGCGGCCAACAGCGGCGAACAGAACGTGCTGCAACTGGCATTCCGCACCCGTATCAAGGTTTTCGTGCGCCCGTCGAAGCTGCCGGGCAAGCCGGAAGAGGCGCCCGCACAGTTGAGCTGGAAGGTCGTGCCGTCCGCGGATGGCAAGGGACAGGCGGTCAGCGTGTCGAATCCGACGGCGTATCACGTGTCGTTTAGCGAGATCGACGTCGTCAGCAGCGGCCACACGTTCAAGAACGAAACGGGCGGCATGGTTGCTCCGCATGCCACCGAGGTATTTCCAATCGCGAAGATGAATGCGGTTGGAGCAGGCTCGACGGTCCACTTCACCGCGATTAGCGACTACGGCGGCGCGATGCCGGGCGAGGCGCAACTCGGTCAGTAAGACGAAGGCCTGACGCGAGGCGGCGCCCAGCCGCCACCTTCTCCAAACAGTTTTCACAGACAGCGCGAGTTGCTCCGGCAACTGGCAAGGGGCGACTCACGCCTGCTGTTTGCCAAATTGAAGTCAATCGAATCATGAAACTCTCACCTCACTATCAGTCACATGTTCGCGCCGGCTCCCAGCATGGCCCGTTTGGGCTGAACCCGGTCACGGCCGTCGTTTTGATGGCTTTCGGGGTGGTGGGAGCGTTTCAATCGGTAACTGCAAAGGCAGCCGAACCGGACCAACCCACCACGGGTGTCATGTTCGACACGACGTTCCTGAGAACCGATGCGTCCCAACCCGTCGACGTCGCGCGCTTCGCGCATGGCAACAATGTATCGCCGGGCGTTTACATGGTCGACGTGTGGCTCAACGGCACGCGCGTGGCGCGCGAGGAAGTGCGCTTTGTAGCGCAGCCCAATGGCGATGGCGCGCGCGCGTGTCTCAGCCGCAAGCTGCTGCGCAACCTCGGCGTGGACTTCGCGAAGGTCGCGGCGGATACCGGTGCAAAGACTGGCGACGCCGCCGACGTTCATGAAGGCAAGAGCGGCGGCGAATCGAAGCGCGAAACCGACTCGACCGCTATCGGCGGTTCAGACGCTGCTAGCGAAAATGAATGCGTCGATCTGACTGCTGTGGTGCCCGAATCGTCGCTCGACTTCGATTTCTCCGAGCAGAAGCTGACGCTCTCGGTGCCGCAAAAGTACATGAGCAATGCGGCGCGGGGCTATGTGCCGCCGGAAATGTGGCAGCAAGGCGTCAATGCCGGTTTTGTTAGCTACAACGCGAATACTTATCGTACGGATGGATCGGGCGCACATTCGACACAGAGCTATCTGGGCCTGAACGCGGGCGTGAATATCGGCTCCTGGCATCTACGCCATCAGTCGTCGTTGTCCGCAGGAACGGGGCAGGGCACGCAATTTGACAACATCGCGACCTACCTGCAGCACGACGTGACGAAGCTGCGTTCGCAGGTCACGCTGGGTGACAGTAATACGACCGGCGACGTGTTCGACAGTGTGGCGTTCCGCGGCGCGCAGATTGCCACAGACGACCGTATGTTGCCCGAATCGCTGCGCGGCTACGCGCCGGTGGTGAGAGGCGTGGCGGAATCGAACGCGCGTGTGACCGTGCGTCAGAATGGACAAGTGATCTACGAAACCAGCGTTTCGCCTGGTCCGTTCGAGATCAAGGATCTGTACGCGACCGGTTACGGCGGTAACCTCGACGTGACCGTGACCGAGGCGGACGGCCGTACCAAGAGTTTCAGCGTGCCGTACGCGTCGGTTGCACAGTCGCTGCGCGCGGGCACCACGCGTTTCTCGGTGACGGCCGGCCAACTGCGCAATCAGTTTCTCGAGACGAAGCCGAACTTTGCGCAGTTCACGTTGCAACGTGGCCTCACGAACCTCGTTACCGTCTATGGCGGCGGTATCGCGGCGAACGGCTATATGGCGGGTAACGCGGGCGCGGCACTCAACACGAAGTTCGGCGCATTTTCGGCCGACATAACCGGCGCGCAGACTCAGGTGCCGCAGCAAGGTTCGCAGCAGGGTACGAGTCTGCGGATCGGTTACAGCAAGTTTATTGACCCGACCAATACCAACATTGCGGTCGCCGCGTACCGTTTTTCGACTTCCGGATACCTGAACCTCGCTGATGCTGCGTCGGTGCGCGACCTGGCCTCGCACGGCGGCGATATCAACACGGTGTTTCGCGAACGCAATCGCCTGCAGCTCACGGTCAACCAGAATTTCAAGGACAAGGGTACGGTGTTCCTGTCCGCGTCGTCGCGTCAATACTGGAACCGCAACGGCAACGACACGTTCTATCAAGCCGGCTACACGAACAGTTTCAAGTACGGCACGTACAGCATCACGGCGGGACGTACACGCTCATCGAACGGCGCGCTGTCGAACGAGTATTTCGTCAGCACGACGATTCCGCTGGGCCACAGCCAGCACGCGCCATTGCTGTCGACCAACCTGTCGAACAGCTCGGGTGGCAGCACCAACATGCAAGCGAACCTGAGCGGTTCGCTGGGCGACAACAACGAGTACTCGTACAACGCGTACGGCACGTATGGTCATAGTAGTGGCAGCAACACCGGTAACGCTGGCGTGAGTGCCGTCTACCGTGCGCCGTATGCACAGATCACGGGTTCTGCGAGCACCGGTTCGGGTTCGAGCCAGGTTTCGGTTGGCGTGAGCGGCACCGTGGTCGCGCATCCGGGCGGCGTGACGTTGTCGCAGACGGTGGGCGATACGTTCGGCATCGTGTCCGCACCGGGCGCGGCCGGCGCGGCTGTTTCGAGCGCGGCGGGCGTGAAGCTCGACAGCCGCGGCTATGCGGTCGTGCCGTACCTGACGCCGTATGCGGTAAATACCGTCGACATCGACCCGAAGGGCACCTCGACGGACGTCGAATTCGAATCGACCTCAGAGCAAGCCGTGCCGCGACTGGGTTCGGTGGTGATGCTGAAGTACAAGACCGTGAACGGCCGCGCGGCGCTGGTTCGTGCGCCGATGCTGGGCGGCAATGCGTTGCCGTTTGGCGCCGACGTCACCGACGACGCCGGTCACACGGTGGGTGTGGTCGCACAGGACAGCCGGATTTTCGCGCGCGGCTTGCAGGATCAAGGAGCGTTGTTTGTGAAGTGGGGCGCAGCGGCGTCGGAGCAGTGCCGGATTGATTATGTGTTGCCGAAGCAGAGTGGTAAGGCGGGGGCGGCATATATGTCGGTGGAAGGGCACTGTGTGGGTGGGACGGATGGAACCAAACATCTCGAAGCGGGAACGCAGCAAGTTGGCGTCGCCTACTAATAACTGGAAGATTCATCGAAAACCATGCATTTCAAACCTTGTCCGGATGTCGTACACCTGCTGCGTGCCGGGTTTTCACAGGCACGCACCTATTGGTCTAGATTGCTTCGATCGAAACGGACGCTCGGCCTGTTGACGGCATTACTGGTGATGCAATGCGCTGCTACTTGCGCACACGCAGTGACATGCGGCGCCTATAGCAGCAGTGGGAACGTGGTTAATGCGGGGCGTCTTTCGATCGCAGCGTCAGCCTCGCCAGGCACCACGGCGGCAACCATCAGTCCCTCGCCGCTGGCTTACGCTACCAACCAATGTACCGGTAGCGTTGGGGAAGGCTTTACAAGCTACGTTAACACCGCTGCACCACTTGCGCGAGGATACAACGACGTGTATGAGACGAACATATCGGGGCTGGGGGTTCGATACCGAATAAGTGCGCGATGTACTAGCGTCGCGGTTTGGTCGACGCTGGTAAACAACGCAGCGCAGCAGGCGTGCGCGCTATCCGGCGGTAATAACATCGGTGGATGGGACGTCCGGGCGATTCTGGTGGTGACCGGGCCGATTGCAGCCGGCGTGTCCACGCTAACGACGGTGCCAGCGCTAACGATTGGTTGGAGTCCGGTCGGTGGCGCGGAACAAGGCATGGTCAATTTTCTGAGTGGGGGCGCGACGGGCACCATTGTTGCGCCTTCCTGTACGGTGAATGCTTCGTCGGTCGCGGTTTCCATGCCCACTGCGATGGTCAGCGGATTTGCGGCGGGTGTCGGTGCTACGGCCGGTGGACAGGCTTTTTCGCTGAGCTTTAGTTGCGCACCGGGTGCCAAGGTCTATATGACGCTGACCGACAGTGTCAATGTTGCCAATCGGACCAACACCTTGACCCTCAGCAGCGACTCCTCCGCGCGTGGTGTAGGTATCCAGGTTCTGGACGCAACGGGCGCGCCAGTTACCTTTGGTGCGGACTCCGATGCGGCCGCCAACCCGGGACAATGGCTGATTGGCACTTCGCCTAGCGGTACGCTACAGGTGCCGCTGACTGCGCGTTACATTCGCACTGGCGCGGTTGTACCCGGTTCGGTAAAGGGCCTGGCCACGTTCACGATGTCGTATCAGTAGCCGTGGCCACAAAATTGTCGCGAGTCTCGCGCATACCCGTGAACGCTTTTTGTCAGGCATTTGATTCGGCCCTAAAAGACCGTTTCCATACCTCTGGCGCCATGACGTGTATCATTCGCACCTTGCGCTGTTCTGCGCTGGCGACTCCCGTTTTGTCGAACGCTCGTTCATGACCTGTTTCTGACCCGGTCGAGTTACCTTGTGACGCGGGTCCCTGACCCAGTTCCCGCAGTTCGACGCCACCGCGCCAAGCGTGGCAGACCGGTAGCCCCAGGCTACCGGGAAGCGCCCGAACCCCTATCCGTGACCGCCAGACCCGATGTCAGTCTCCGAACTCAAACGCCGCCGCACGTTCGCGGTCATTTCCCACCCGGACGCGGGCAAAACCACGCTTACTGAAAAGCTGCTGCTGTTCTCGGGCGCGATTCAGATCGCCGGTACCGTGAAAGGCCGCAAGAGCAATCGCTACGCAACCTCGGACTGGATGGAGATCGAAAAGCAGCGCGGCATTTCCGTCGCCAGTTCGGTCATGCAGTTCGAGTACGGCGACGCAGTCATCAACCTGCTCGACACGCCGGGCCACGAAGACTTCTCCGAAGATACCTACCGCGTGCTGACGGCGGTCGACGCCGCGGTGATGGTGATCGACGGCGCCAACGGTGTCGAAGCGCAAACGCTGAAGCTGCTCGAAGTCTGCCGCAGCCGCAAGACGCCAATCGTTACCTTCATCAATAAGCTCGATCGCGAAGTGCGCGAGCCGCTCGAACTGCTCGACGAGATCGAACAGCATCTGGGCGTCGCCGCCGTGCCGTTCACGTGGCCGATCGGTATGGGCAAAGACTTCCAGGGCGTCTACGACATCCAGCGCGACCAGGTGCGCCTGTTCCGCGCCGGGCAGGATAAGGCAGGTGGCGAAGTCGAAACGCTGCATGCGCTCAGCGACGAAGAAGGCGAACGGCGCTTCGGTCATGCCTGGGTGAAGGCAAAAGAAGAGATCGACCTGATCACCGGGGCTTCGCCGGATTTCGATCGCGAGCAGTTTCTATCGGGTCAGCAATCGCCGGTGCTGTTCGGCTCGGCAATCAATAACTTCGGCGTGAAGGAAATTCTCGACGCGCTGGTCGATCTGGCGCCGCCGCCATCGATGCGTATGACGGTGCAGCGTCCGGTGATGCCGGACGAGCCGAAGTTCACCGGCGTCGTCTTCAAGGTGCAGGCGAACATGGACCTGGCACATCGTGACCGCGTCGCGTTCATCCGCGTGTGTTCGGGGCATTTCGAACGCGGCATGGCGGTGAAGGTCACGCGCACGAACAAGACCTTCCGCGCCAACAACGTGGTGACGTTCCTGTCGCAGCGCCGTGAGACGGTGAGTGAGGCATATCCGGGCGACATCATCGGTATCCCGAATCACGGCACGCTGAGTCTCGGCGATACGCTGACTGAAGGTGAGCAACTGCAATTCGTTGGCTTGCCGTTTTTCGCGCCGGAAATTTTCCAGACTGTTGAAGTGGTCGATCCGATGCGAGCCAAGCAACTCGGCGAGGCGCTGAAGCAACTCGGTGAGGAAGGTGCTATTCAGGTGTTCCGGCCGGAAGTAGGCGGCTTGATGATTCTCGGTGCGGTTGGGCAGCTTCAGTTCGAAGTGGTGTCGCACCGGTTGTCGACGGAATACAAAGTCGACGTGCGGATGGCGCCTGCGCGTTACCGGATGTCGCGTTGGGTGACTTGCGACGATGCGGCGGAATTGCGCCGTTTCACCGATTCGTATGCCGCGCGGATTGCTTTGGATGCATCGGATGCGCCGACGTATCTGGCGTCGCATGTGTCGGAGATCGAGGTCGCACAGAAAGCGTGGCCGAAGATCGTGTTCAATGAATTGCGCGAACATTCGGGCGCGCCGTTCAAGAAGGCGATGTAGGCAGGATATGTCCGCGCTTTCACGCGGACGCTGATAGATCATGCAAGGCCCCGTCGAGTGACGGGGCCTATTTCGTTTACGCCTGTTTCACTGATACGACATGGTGAATGTCGCCGTACCTTTAACAATGCCTGGAACCAATGTTCCCGGCGTCCGGATGTACTGGACAGTCAGTGGTACGTTCATAGCGCCGCCCGCAGCGGTACCGGCTGACCATTGATTGACGTTGGCCGCACTGGACGAGTCGGGCCCGTATGCAACAGGTGTCGATCCATTCAGGATTTGCATGCCGACGCCACTTGCCGATGAGCCCGGCGCGAGCCCGAGCGTGGTCGAGCGGTTGGACACGTCTGATGCATCAGTTAAGGTCACCATGACATTGGTTCCTTGTGAGCAACTGAGACCAATTTTTATCGGCGTTGCCCCTGAGGTTGCACCTGTGGTGCTCAAGTCCTTGGCGAGGACTTTCGGTAAGGTTACGTCAACCGAGGGAGTGGTCACGCTACACGAACGCACGGTGACGGTTCCGTTTACCGCAATACTTGAAAGCGACAATTGGTTTATGCCGTCCGTCATTGTGAACCAGGAGGCAGCGCTATAAGACAGGGCATTACCACTGCTGACGTTGATCGGACCGGTTGCCACCAGGTCGATGCGCATTTGGAGATAGCCCGTTCCGTATGCACCAGCGCTCGGAAGCGTATAACTCCATGACACCGGCGCCAGGGTAGCCGTAGTCGGTGTGTTGTAGTAGGTCGTACTGGACCATACGTAGACGCGCACGCCGATGCCGGGAATATTCGTTGGATATATGCCGGCATTTCCGCTCCCCGACATGGCGATGGACGAGGTGTGCGTGCGGCTGATATCGCAGTTAGCAGCTTGGTGCGCAATGAGCGTGTCATACGGGGCCGTCTTCGTGGCAAGGACGGTGCCAACAGCCACATTTGCAGGCACGGCGATGCTGCCCATGGCAATGTTGGCTGACGCGTAGCTGCTGCCTTGGAAAGAACAGGCCGCGCTGGCTGAGAGGCTTGTACCGATGCCCAGCAGACATGTGGCCATTGCCACGATGTACCGTGCCCGTCGCCGAGGGTTCAAGCTTGTTTTCGCGGGAAAGATACTGAAAAGCGTATTCATAATGGAATCACTTTGGATTGAGTCTCGCTGAAAGGCAATGCGCTGGATGTCTTGTGTGTGAAGTGCCTTAGTTGCTTCTTTCGGCACATAACCGCTCTGCTCTTCAAGCAAATTGAGAACGGTGACTGGGATTAAAAATTCCCTGGCCCGATCAGGTAATTCCGATATTGAACCGGCGACATCTCAATAAACATCGGAATATTCTCAATTTGTAGGAATATTCCGATCTGTTCGTCCCGAAACCCAAGACGCCTCACCCCATCTTCAAAATCTCTTCCCGCATCCACCCCGCAAACGCCTGCACGTACTCCAACCCGGCATGCTCTTGCGCCACGTCGAGCCAATACCCAAACGGCCCCGTCACCTCGATATCGGAAAACTGCGCGAGACTTCCATCGGCCAGTTCTTCGACGATCATGTTGCGATCGACGATCGCCAGCCCCGCGCCTTTGCGGGCGGCGCGGATCGCCTGCTCCAGCGTTGAAAACTCGATGCCGTTATCCGCGTAACGCGCGGGCATGCCGGCCTTCGCGAGCCAGTTGGGCCACAACTCGAGTCGCGTATCGTTATGCAGGACATGAAGCGCCGGCATGTGTTCGAGCAGGATGTCGAGCGGTTGACCGAGCAAGCTTGGTGCACCGACCAGCACGTGACGCTCGATCATCAACAGTTCGGAATGCGCATCGGGGAGCGCATCGCGTCCGAAGCGGATGTTGCAATGGCAGTCCGAGGTGGGCGCGGTGCGTACAGAAAGTTCGACGTCCGGCATTTCGTCCGCCAGCGATCCAAGCCGCGGCGAGAACCACTGCGTCGCAAATGTGGGCGGGACCGCCAGCACGAGGCGGCGTTTGCCTTTCGCTGCGGTGATCTGACGGAAACCGCGCTCGATCGTATCGAAGGCGTCGGAAAGGCAGGGCAGCAGTTGCAGGCCCGTCGGCGTCAGACGAATACCTTTGTGATCGCGCTCAAACAGTTTTTCGCCCAGCGATTCCTCAAGCAGCTTGATCTGCCGGCTCACCGCGCCTTGTGTCACGCAAAGGGCAACGGCCGCGCGATTGAAACTCATGTGACGCGCCGTTTCTTCAAAGAAGCGCAACGCGATCAGCGATGGCAAGCGCCGCATAACTCACCTTCTATTTCTTGTGGTCATCCGCGCAAACGCCGTGGATTCAGAAGCGGATTGCAAACCGAGGCGTGGGCGGAATCAGGTTGTGCTGCATCGCCGGCAGCGCGTTGTCTCCGACGCGCTGCCTGGTTCACCGCGTCACGGTGAACCGGCGATTTTCAAGGCAAACCGCTTTCATAGCGGCCTCAGAATTGTCGCATCGAAGGTCGCCGCTTTGCCTAATCGCGATAAAAAACTCCAATGTAGGTTGATGCTGGTCGGATAGAGGGGGCCGCGTCGTCAAGAAGCCTCCGCGCAAAGGTCCGACTTCGCCTATCCTGACGAAGACGCGCGCCGTCCCGTCGGCGCCCAATGCCAATCAGCGGAGCACCCGTGACTGTTCGCAATCTCGACGCCTTGTTCCGACCCAAATCCGTTGCCGTGATCGGCGCCTCCGAGCGGCCGGGCAGCACTGGCGCGATGGTGTGGTCGCGCGTGCTCGAAGGCGGCTTCAACGGCCCGCTCTGGCCGGTCAATCCGAAGTACGAGATGCTCGGCGGTCATCGTGTGATTGGCGACGTCGGCGATCTACCGGAGGCGCCTACCGTCGCAGTGATCTGCACGCCGCCGGATACGTGGCCTGGCATCGTTCATAAGCTCGGCGGGATGGGCACGCGCGCGGCGATCATCGTCGGCGAAGCGCGGGGTGACGGCGATCGCCTGCAGCTCCGGCATGCGCTCTCGGCGGCGCGGCCGCATCTGCTGCGCATCGTTGGGCCCGGCAGCCTCGGCGTGGTGTCGCCGGCGCTGCACGCGCATCTCGGCGCGCCGTCGTGCACGGTGAAGGCGGGTGGGGTCGCGTGGGTCTCGCAGTCGAATGCGCTGACCAATGCCGTACTCGGCTGGGCGCATGCGCGCGGCCTTGGGTTCTCGCATGCAGTGGCACTGGGTGGCGAAGCCGACGTGGACGCAGGCGATGTCCTCGACTACCTGGCGAGCGATCCCGGCACGCGCGCCATCCTGCTCGAACTGGATACGGTGCGCGCGGCGCGCAAGTTCATGTCGGCTGCACGGGCGGCAGCGCGCAACAAGCCGGTGCTTGCGTTGCGCTCGGGCCGTGCCGATCCCGCCGACGGGCTCTACACCGCCGCCTTTCGCCGCGCGGGCATGGTGCGGGTGGACTCGCTCGACGATCTGCTCGATGAAATCGAAACGTTGGGCGTCGGCCGCGTCGCGGCGGGCGCCACGGCCACGCTGATCACCAGCGATAGCGGCCTTGCCACGCTCGCCTGCGACGCCTTTGCCGCAGCCGGCGATACGCTCGCATCGTGGCCCGCTGAGGCCGACGCGGCGTTAACCGAGGCGTTGCCATACGCGGTGGCGGGCAACCCGCTGCAACTCGGCGACGACGCCCGTCCGGAGCACTTCGGCACGGCGCTCAGACTGCTCGCCGAGCATCGCAGCAGCGGCACGGCATTCGTGGTGCACGCGTCGACGCATGGCGCACCGGTCGGCGAGGTTGCGCAGGCGTTGATCGAGAATCAGCGTTTCGCGTATCGCGGGCTGCTGGCGTGCTTTTTCGGCGGCGTAGATGCGGCGACTCGCGACGCGCTGCACGCACAGGGAATCCCGGTCCACACGACACCGCAACGGCTCGCTCGCGCGTTTGCGCGTCTGGTCGACTACCGGATGGGCCGCGAGTTGCTGATGCAAACGCCGGAGGGTTTGCCGGCACAAATTCCCGAGGCGATCGACGCCGCTCAGGCGCAAGCACGCGCCGCACTCGCCGCAGGTGAGCACCAACTAACCGGCGAAGCGGCGGCGCGGTTTCTTGGGCGTTTTGGACTGCGGGTCGAGGCGCAGGCCGCCAAACCGGTCGTCGACATCGCCGTCGAGCTTCATGACGACGACAATTTCGGCCCGGTCTTCCGCTTCACCGCGCCATCGGTGGATGGTGTGTCGGAGCCGATGAGCGTCTACGGTCTGCCACCGTTCAATCCGATGCTGGCGCGCGATATGGTCACGCACTCCCGCTACGCGCGCCTGATCGATCCCGAGCCGGCACTGAGCGCCTTGACGGCGCTTTCGCAAGCGGTCTGCGACGTCAAGGAGATAGTGGGCCTCACGCTGACGCTGCGGGTCTTCAAGGACTACGTGGTGGTCGTCGAGCCGACCCTGAGTCTCGCGCCGAAGCGCAGCCGGCTCGCGATCGTGCCCTATCCGCGCCGCTTCGAAGAGACGCTCGATTGGCAAGGCATGCGGGTAACGGTGCGGCCGATCCGCCCGGAAGACGAAGCGGCGCATCGCGATTTCGTGGAAGCGATGACGCCCGAAGATTTACGCCTGCGGTTTTTCGGGGCGGTCGGCAGTTTCGACCATTCGCAACTCGCCCGCATGACGCAGATCGATTACGACCGCGAAATGGCGCTGATTGCCACAGTGACGAACGAAGACGGTTCGACGCGCACGCTTGGCGTCGTGCGTGCCGTAGCCGATCCCGACAACGAGACAGCGGAATTCGCCGTTGCGGTGCGCTCCGACCAAAAGGGGCGGCACCTCGGGCAATTGCTGATGGATCGGATCATCAAATACGCGCGGGCGCGCGGCACGCATTGGCTGGTCGGCGAGGCTTTGCGGGAGAATACGCCGATGATCGCGCTGGCCAGAGCGTGTGGCTTCACCATCACGCCCACAGAAGATCCGGGCGTGGTCGGCTTCAGGATGGCACTGGATGAACCCGCGCAGGGCTGAACGGCGGCTCGGTGCCGCGTTCAGCGCCTCGCGGGTAACGAACTTCAAGCCGGCAGCTTGGCCGCGGCTTCGTCCACCTGCGTGCGGGTCACCGACAACTCTTCGAGCAACGCGTCGGCGTAAACCGCGCCGGTCTCGCGTTCCAGACGCGCGATCGTCGCCGCGCAACGGTTCGTGTCCTTCAGCGTCGCGATGAACGACTTCACCGACTCGCCCGCCTTGAAGGCGTCGAACAGCGGAATGCGAATGTCGTCCGGCAGCGGACGCGCGGTCCATTGATAAGGCTTGCCGTTATAGGTGAACGACGGCGGCAGCACGCGCTCTTTCTTTGCAGCCGGAATCAGGCCGAAAGTACGCGCGGCTTCGCCGATCTGTTCGGCCGAAAACAGCTCGTCCGGGCTGATGTCGAATTGCTGGATGAAAGTCTCGATGCTTTGCATCGCCGCGGCACGATCGTCGCGGCGCTTTTGCGCGTGAGCGACGATGTCGCGCAGTTCGTCGGCTTCTTCAGGCGTGATCGTGAAGCTCGACTGCTTCTGCTGAAGTTCGGAAAAACGCTGGAATTCGGAATCGGTCAGAAGTTTCGCCATTGCTTGATCGAGGGCGCGCATGAGGGGACCCATGCGGCGTCATTTTTGAGAGGGTCGCCATTCTAAACCATGTGCGCAAGCGGACGATTTTGCGGCGGCTCGCTAGAGTGCTTCTTCCCGAAACATCGATAACGCCTGCACGGTCTCGCGCAGCAAGGCCGTGGCCGCTTCCAGTGTGGGTGCGACGTATTCGTCGATGCGCCGCAAGTACGGGCAGGTCAGCGCCGCGATGGCCTGGCCGGACGGCCCCTGGACCGGAAAGGTGACGTCGGTCACACCGAACGTCTGCTGGCTATCCTTCTGCGAAAAACCCGCCGCGCGAATCCGCTCGCAGGCCAGTTCCAGCGCATCGCGATCGATCGTGACTTCGCCCTTCACCTTGGTGTGCTCGGCCAGCATCTGCGCGCGCTGCTCAATGCTTTGAAACGCAAGCATCACGCGGCCCGAGCCTGTGTCGATCAGGCCGACCCGCGAACCGAGCCGCACCGACATGCCCCACGTGCCCGGTCCGTCCACCTGCGCGATCACCAGCAGATTGCCGCGGTCGTAGACCGCCAGATGACAGGATTGCTCGGCGGCATCGGCAAAGCGCTGCATCAGCGGCAGCGCTTCGGAAATCAGCCGGTTCATCGGCGGATGACGATGCGCGAGCGCATACAGCTTCAGGCTCAACGAATAACGGTCGCCGCCTGCCGAGCGCACCACGTATTGCCGCGCGACCAACCGCTCGAGCATCCGGTACATCTCGCTCGCGTTGCGTCCCAGCAGCTTGGTGATTTCGGCGCGCGTCAGTCCCTCTTTCTGCTCGGCAAGCAGTTCGAGAATGTCGAGACCCTTGTCCAGCGCGGGGGCGCGGTAGCGCTCGGCATCGTCTTTGTCTTCTGCGTCCATGGTGGGCGAGGTTCCGTGAGGTGCTCTCATTATCTGGCGCGTGAGTGTAAGTGCGTGGCGAATCTGAAGCGAGATGGCGACGGTCCAGGGAAAACACGGACGCTTGGTGCAGTGCACATCGCTTGACTTCGAAAAGTCCGTATATGAATAATACGTTCATTGGTGAATTTTCATCAATACCGATAAGACGATAAGAAAGCGCAGGACGCAGTGCCCGTCATCCGCGTGACCGGGTCACTCAGTTCAACAACGCATTTACCTTGCATGGGCCGGAGTAAGCGTCAAGGCAACTCCGGACCGACACAGGAGACAACCATGTCGTTCGCAAAGGGGTCGTTCACGGCTCGCCGCTGGTTTCGCAGTTCGCTATTTGCCGCCGCCGCGGCAGTGTGTGTCGGCGGCGTTGCCGTCAGCAGCGCCGCGCAAGCTGCCGAAGCCGGCAAGGTCGGTCTCGGTCTGCCGCTTCTCACGTCGCCGTTCTGGCAGTCGTACAACAACTATCTGCCCAAGTACGCGAAAGACATGGGCATCGATATCCTCGCGCCGGTCAATTCGAACGGCGATCCCGCCCAGCAGATCACCGACATGAACAACCTGCTGAACCTCGGTGCGAAGGGCATCGTGGTCGGTCCGCTGGACTCGGCGGCGATCAGCCGCGCGCTCGATGCAGCGGCGGCGAAGAACGTCCCGGTGGTCGCCGTCGACGTCGCGCCGACGCAAGGCAAGGTCGCGATGGTGGTGCGGGCCGACAATCACGCTTACGGTGAAAAGGCGTGCAAGTACATCGGCGAGCATGTGAAGTCGGGCAAGGTGGTGCAGATCATGGGCGACCTGGCCTCGGTGAACGGGCGTGACCGGTCCGAAGCGTTCCGCTCGTGCTTGAAGGGCTTTCCGGGCTTGACGCTGCTGGAGATTCCGGCAGCCTGGAAGGGCGATGTGGCGGCGACCGCACTCGACAGCCTGCTTACCGCGAATCCCGACGTGAAGGCGATCTACATGCAGGCGGGTGGTGTTTATCTGTCGCCGACGCTGCAAACCCTGCGCCGCAAGCAGATGCTGTTTCCGGCCGGTAATGCGAAGCACGTCGTGATCGTCAGTAACGACGGCATTCCTCAGGAGTTCGACGCAATCCGCCGCGGCGATATCGACGCAACCATTTCGCAACCTGCCGATTCCTACGCGAAATACGGTCTCTTCTATATCAAGGCGGCGTTGGCTGGTCAGACCTTCAAGCCGGGCCCGACGGATCACGGCAGCAACATCATCCAGTTGGCGCCGGGCGTTCTCGAAGATCAGCTGCCTGCGCCGCTCGTCACGAAGTCGAATGTCGACGACAAAGCCTTGTGGGGCAATACCGTTAAATGAGCGAGCCGACGCCCTCCGTGCCGGTGGTCGAAGCGTTTGACGTCACTAAACGCTTCGGCTCCACGGCTGCGCTGAAAGACGTGAGCATCCGCGTGATGCCAGGCGAGTCGCATGCGCTCGTCGGGCGTAACGGGGCCGGCAAATCGACGCTGGTGTCGATCCTTACCGGCCTGCGCAAGCCCGACACCGGCGAGGTGCGTTTTAGCGGCGCGGCCGCGCCGTCCATCGCGGATCGCGATGCGTGGCGCGAGCGGGTCGCCTGCGTTTATCAGCATTCGACGATCATCCGCGATTTGAGCGTTGCGGAGAATCTGTTCATCAACCGCCAGCCGGTGCGCGGCGGTGTGATCGATTGGCACGCGATGCGCCGCGACGCGCGCGAGTTGCTCGATCACTGGAAGATCGATGTGCGCGAAGACGCGCGTGCCGGCGATCTGAGCGTGGAAGCGCGGCAACTGGTGGAGATCGCGCGGGCGTTGTCGTATGGGGCGCGCTTCATCATCCTCGATGAGCCTACCGCGCAACTCGACGGCGACGAGATCAAGCGACTGTTTCGCCGCATCAGCGAATTGCAGCGCGAAGGCGTGACGTTCCTGTTCATCTCGCACCATTTGCAAGAGGTCTACGAAATCTGCCAGGCGGTGACGGTGCTGCGCGATGCGCGGCATATCGTCAGCGCGCCGGTTTCCGCGTTGCCGCGCGAGCAGTTGATCGAAGCGATGACCGGTGAGCGTGGCGGCCTCGCTGTCGCCGACGCGGCAGCGCGTGCTGCACTGCCTGCGGACACGGCCGTTGCGTTGGAAGTGAAGGATCTGGCCGGTGCCGACTACGAAGGCGTGTCGTTCACGGTGAAACGTGGCGAAGTAGTTGGGCTGACCGGCGCAACGAGCAGCGGCCGCACGAGCGTGGCCGAAGCGATTGCGGGTCTGCGCGCGGCGAAACACGGCTCGATCAGCGTCGATGGCGCCACGTTGCCGCCCGGCGACGTGCCCGCGGCACTGGCGCACGGCATCGGTTGCGTGCCGAAGGATCGTCATCACGAAGGCCTGGTGCTGACGCAATCGGTGGCCGAAAACGCATCGATGACGATCACCCGTCTGCTTGGCAAATTCGGCATCGCGCCCCCGGCGAAGAAAAATGCTTTCGGTCAGAAGATGATCGATGCGCTCGGGATCGTCGCGCAAGGCCCCGAGCATGTGGTGTCCGGACTCTCGGGCGGTAATCAGCAGAAGGTGGTGATGGCGCGCGCTCTGGCCACCGATCCCAATGTACTCATACTCATCGACCCTACAGCAGGCGTCGATGTGAAATCGAAAGAAGCGTTGCTGTCAGTCGTGGATCGCGTGCGCGAAGACGGTAAAGCCGTGCTGGTCGTGTCGGGCGAACTCGACGATCTGCGCACCTGTGACCGCGTGCTGGTCATGTTCCGCGGCCGTGTCGCGGCCGAATTTCCCGCGGGTTGGCAGGATCACGACCTGATCGCATCCGTTGAAGGAGTCAGTCTCCATGAAGAATAGTGTGCCCAGCCCTGCCTTCGGCACCGCGCAAGGTCCGGCGCAGCAGCCCGTCGCCCAGGCGACGCGCGGCAAACGCGCTCGCAGTGAACTCGCGCGGCTGCGCGAACTGGCGTTGCTGCCCGCGCTGGCGTTGCTGCTCGTAATCGGTGCGTTCGTCAGCCCAAGTTTCTTGACGAAGGCGAATCTGATCAGCGTGTTGGGTGCGTCCGCGGCCTTGGCCTTGGTCGTGCTCGCCGAATCGCTGATCGTGTTGACCGGCAAGTTCGATCTGTCGCTCGAATCAACGGTGGGCATTGCGCCCGCCGTCGGCGCAATGCTGGTGATGCCGGTGGCGTCCGCGGGCTTCGGAACGGAGTGGCCAGCTGCCGCCGGCCTGTTGGCCATCCTGGTGGTCGGCGCAGTGATCGGCTTCGTCAACGGCTTCCTGGTGGTGCGTTTGCGGCTGAATGCATTCATCGTCACGCTGGCGATGCTGATTGTGTTGCGCGGCATGCTGGTCGGCGCGACCAAGGGCGGCACATTGTTCGATATGCCGCCGTCGTTCTTCTCACTTGCCACCACGATTGTGCTTGGCCTGCCGTTGTCCGTATGGCTTGCGGCGGCGGCATTCGCGATAGCCGCATTCGTGCTGCGCTATCACCGGGTGGGCCGCGCGCTCTACGCGATTGGCGGCAATCCGGAAGCGGCGCGCGCGGCGGGGATTCGCGTCGAGCGCATTACGTGGGGCGTATTCGTGCTTGGCAGCATGCTGGCTTCGGTGGGCGGTTTGATCGTCACGGGCTATGTCGGCGCGATCAATGCGAATCAGGGCAACGGCATGATTTTCACGGTGTTCGCTGCGGCGGTGATCGGTGGCATTTCGCTCGACGGCGGCAAGGGCACGATGTTCGGCGCGCTCACCGGCGTGCTGCTGCTCGGCGTCGTGCAGAACCTGCTCACGCTTGCCCAGGTGCCGTCGTTCTGGATTCAGGCGATCTATGGCGCGATCATCCTCGGCTCGCTGATGGTCGCGCGGCTCGCCAGCGGCGAAGGCCAGAATTAATGCGTGCGCATCACGGAGAACTCACTTGACCAGCCGCCCGTTGGAAACACCGCAAGTGTCCCAGACCTCGCAAACTTCGCAAACCGACCCACGCCTGATCCTGCTCAGTCCGGCGGATAACTGCCTGATCGCGGCGGCGCGTCTCGATGCGGGCACGCAGGTCGAGATCGAAGGCGAGCGCGTGACGCTGACCAAAACGATCGACCTGGGCCACAAAGTCGCGCGCCGCGAGCTCGCCAAAGACGACAAGGTATTGCGTTACGGCGCGGTGATCGGACACGTGACCGAGGCGGTGGCGCGCGGTGCGCATCTGCATACGCACAACCTCGAAAGCGACTATCTGCCCACTTACACGCATGACGCGGGTCACGAGTTCGTTCATCACTGATTTGAGCACTATGAAGTGGCCTCGCGCCGCGCTGGAAAGATCATGACTGACACTTCCGTAGCATCCGCCGCCTTGCAACGGCCCGCGCTGCAAGGCTATCTGCGCAGCGATGGCCGTAAAGGCATCCGCAATGTCGTCGCAGTGGCGTATCTGGTCGAGTGCGCGCATCACGTCGCGCGCGAGATCGTCACGCAGTTTCGCGAACCGCTCGATGCTTTCGACGATCCCTCCGCCGGGCGCGAGCCGCCGGTGCATCTGATCGGCTTTCCCGGCTGCTATCCGAACGGGTACGCCGAAAAGATGCTCGAGCGCCTCACCACGCATCCGAACGTCGGCGCGGTGCTGTTCGTATCGCTCGGGTGCGAGAGCATGAACAAGCACTACCTCGTCGACGTCGTGCGCGCAAGCGGCCGTCCTGTCGAAGTCCTGACGATTCAGGAAAAAGGCGGCACGCGCAGCACGATTCAATACGGCGTCGACTGGATTCGCGGCGCCCGCAAGCAACTTGCCGCGCAGCAGAAGGTACCGATGGCGCTGAACGAACTGGTCGTCGGCACGATCTGCGGCGGCTCGGACGGCACCAGCGGCATCACCGCGAACCCGGCCGTAGGCCGCGCGTTCGATCATCTGATCGACGCCGGCGCGACTTGCATTTTCGAGGAAACCGGCGAGCTGGTGGGCTGCGAGTTTCATATGAAAACGCGCGCTGCAAGGCCGGACCTGGGAGACGAAATTGTCGCGTGCGTAGCGAAGGCGGCGCGCTATTACTCGATCCTCGGACATGGCAGCTTTGCGGTCGGCAACGCGGACGGCGGCCTCACCACGCAAGAAGAGAAATCGCTGGGCGCGTATGCAAAAAGCGGCGCGTCGCCGATCGTCGGCATCATCAAACCCGGCGACATTCCACCGACCGGCGGCCTCTATCTTCTCGACGTCGTGCCCGACGGCGAGCCGCGCTTCGGCTTTCCGAACATCAGCGACAACGCGGAAATCGGTGAGCTGATCGCGTGCGGAGCGCATGTGATTCTGTTCACGACCGGACGTGGGTCGGTGGTTGGCTCGGCGATTTCGCCGGTCATCAAGGTCTGCGCGAATCCCGCGACATACCGCAATCTCGCCGGCGATATGGACGTTGATGCAGGCCGCATTCTCGAAGGCCGCGGCACGCTCGATGAAGTCGGCCTCGAAGTGTTCGAGCAAACGGTGGCGGTGTCGCTCGGCGCGGCGTCGAAATCGGAAATGCTCGGACACCAGGAATTCATCCTGACGTACAAGACTTTCGAACCGGTCGGGCCGGCTTGCCTGCCGTCGAGCGCTGCGCCGCTGCATCAGGCCGTTGCGATCGCGCGGCATTGAGCGGATTCGACTATTGGCATCGCCTATCGACCGCCACGCCGCGATCGATTCGGCGGCCATCAAGGCGGTGGGCAAAGACCGTCCGCACGTGTTAAAACATCACAAACAGGAGACGCGGTCCATGACGGCAACGATCGGTTCGAAGATCGAACAGCGGCGCGGCATTGGCCGCCGTGCTTTACGAGTGAGCGGATTGGGGCTCGGCACGGCGCCCTTGGGCGGCCTCTATCGCGATCTGTCCGATGAAGAAGCACACGCAACCATTGCCGCCGCGTGGGACGCCGGCGTGCGGTTTTTCGACACCGCCCCGCACTACGGCCACACGAAAGCCGAGCACCGTTTAGGTGACGCGCTGCGTGGCTATCCGCGCAGCGAATACGTGCTCTCCACCAAAGTCGGGCGCCGCTTCGTGCCGCGCACCACACCCTACGACGGCAGCGAGGGCTGGCAAGACCCGCTGCCGTTCCAGGCCATCTACGACTACACGCACGACGGCATTCTGCGTTCGTTCGAAGACAGCCAGCAGCGCCTCGGCATTGTCGATATCGACATTCTGCTGGTGCACGATATCGGCGTCGTCACGCATGGCGACAAGAATTCCCATTACTGGCGGCAACTGACCGAAGGCGGCGGCTTTCGCGCGCTCGACGATTTGCGCGCCTCGGGTGCGGTCAAAGCGGTTGGGCTCGGCGTCAACGAAGGCGCGGCCATCCTCGATGCGATGGCTGAATTCGACATCGATTGCGCGTTGCTCGCGGGCCGTTATACGCTGCTCGAACAGGCCACGCTCGACGACCTTTTGCCGGAATGTGAGAAGCGCGGCGTCAGCATCCTGTTAGGCGGCGCGTTTAATTCGGGCATTCTGGCGCGTGGTGTCAGCGGCGACCTGAAATTCAATTACGGCGATGCGCCGAGCGAAATCATCGAGCGCGTCGCGCGGCTCGAAACCGTGTGCCGTGTGCATGGCGTGCCGCTCGCTGCCGCGGCCTTGCAGTTTCCGTATGCGCATCCGGCGGTCGCGACTGTATTGACCGGTGCGCGCAGTGCCGACGAATTACGTGAGAACGTCGCGTCGTTCGAGTTGCCGATCCCCGCGGAGTTGTGGTCCGCGTTGCGCGACAAGGGCTTGCTCGACAGCCGCGCGCCCGCACCAGAGGATTGATTTGACAATGCCTATCGACGCGCACCAGCACTATTGGGACCCCGCTCGCGGCGACTACGAGTGGCTCACGCCGGAACTGAAGATCCTGTACCGGCCGTTCGGTCCTGCCGATCTCAAGCCGCTGCGCGAAACTGCGGGCATCGAACGGACGGTGGTAGTGCAGGCGGCGCCGACGATCGACGAAACACGTTACCTGCTGGACATCGCACGCAACGAAGCTTCGATTGCGGGCGTGGTCGGCTGGGTGCCCTTGCTGTTGCCCAACGCGCCGGCTGTGATCGAAGCGCTGTCGCAGGAGCCGAAGTTCAAGGGTGTGCGGCCGATGCTGCAGGATTTACCTGACGACTCGTGGATCGCGAACCCGGACCTGGCGCCCGCCATCGACGCGCTGATCGCGCATGACCTCGCGTTCGACGCGTTGATTTACGCGCGCCACGTCGAGTATTTCGAAACTTTCGCGGCGCGTTTTCCCGCGCTGCGCATCGTCGTGGATCACGGTGCCAAGCCGCCGATCCGCTACGGGCGCGCCGGCTGGCCGAGTTGGGCCGAGGCGATTACCCGGCTCGCTCGATTGCCGCACGTGCATTGCAAGCTCTCGGGTCTTGTCACGGAAGCGTCGCCGGGCTGGAGCGAAGAAACGCTGCATCCGTATGTCGATCATCTCCTGCAGTCATTCGGACCCGAGCGTTTGATGTGGGGCAGCGACTGGCCGGTGCTCGATCTGAACGGCGACTATCTGACCTGGCACTCGGTGGCGAACACCTTGCTCGCGTCCTTGAGCGACGCGGAGCGTGAAGCGGTTTTTGGCGGCAACGCCGCTGCGTTTTATCGACTTTGATGTGACACGCGTCGTGACGAAAGCAAGTCACGAAGACAACATAAAGCCCATTGAACTGGAGTCGTAGATGACACAAAGACTGGCCGGCAAGACGGCCCTGATCAGCGCGGCAGGACAAGGCATTGGTCTGGCCACCGCGGAACTGTTCGCGCGCGAAGGCGCGCGCGTGATCGCCACCGATATCCGCATCGACGGACTCGCCGGCAAACCGGTCGAAGCGCGCAAGCTCGACGTGCTCGACGGCGCGGCAATCAAGGCGTTGGCAGCCGAACTCGGCGCGATCGACGTGCTGTTCAACTGTGCGGGCTTCGTGCACGCCGGTTCGATCCTCGAATGCAGCGAGGAAGATTGGGACTTTGCCTTCGACCTGAACGCGAAGGCGATGTACCGCATGATCCGCGCGTTTTTGCCCGCCATGCTGGAGAAGGGCGGCGGCTCGATCATCAATATGTCGTCGGCGGCATCGAGCGTGAAGGGCGTGCCGAACCGCTTCGCTTACAGCGCGTCGAAAGCCGCGGTGATCGGGTTGACCAAGTCGGTCGCTGCGGACTTCATTACGCGTGGTGTACGCTGTAACGCGATCTGCCCGGGCACGGTTGCTTCGCCGTCGCTCGAACAGCGGATCGTCGAGCAGGCCAAGGCGCAAAACGCGACACTCGAAGCCGTGCAGGCGGCTTTTGTCGCGCGTCAGCCGATGGGCCGAATCGGCAAGCCGGAAGAGATCGCCGCGCTGGCGCTGTATCTCGCGTCGGACGAATCGTCGTTTACCACCGGTCATGCGCATGTGATCGACGGCGGCTGGTCGAATTGACTCGGCGCACACGGGCGGCGATGGGCGCCCGCTGACCCACGAACCGAAACACGAACTGAATATCACTGAAAGGAAGTGCCAGGATGAAACTGCTTCGCTATGGGCCGAAAGGCCAGGAAAAGCCGGGCCTGCTCGACGCCCAAGGCAAGATTCGCGATCTGTCGAAGGTGGTGGGCGACATCGACGGCGCCGCGCTGACCGACGAGGGCCTCGCCAAACTGCGCGCGCTCGATCCGGCTTCGCTGCCGGTTGTGGAAGGCAACCCGCGCATGGGCCCGTGCGTCGGCAAGATCGGTAAGTTCATCTGTATCGGGCTGAACTATGCGGACCACGCGGCCGAATCGAACCTGCCGGTGCCGTCGGAACCGGTGATTTTCAACAAGTGGACGAGCGCGATCTGCGGCCCGAACGACGACGTCGAAATTCCGCGCGGCTCGAAGAAGACCGACTGGGAAGTCGAACTCGGCGTGGTGATCGGCAAGCCGGCGAAATATGTCGACGAAGCCAACGCGCTTGATTATGTCGCCGGTTACTGCGTGATCAATGACGTGTCGGAACGCGAATGGCAGATTGAACGCGGCGGCACATGGGACAAGGGCAAGGGCTTCGACACGTTCGGCCCGATCGGTCCGTGGGTCGTGACGCGCGATGAAGTGGCCGATCCGCAGAATCTGAGCTTGTGGCTCGAAGTAGACGGCCACCGCTATCAGAACGGCAGCACGAAGACGATGGTGTTCGGCGTGGCGAAGCTGGTGTCGTATGTGTCGCAGTGCATGAGCCTGCAACCGGGCGACGTGATTTCGACCGGCACGCCGCCGGGCGTCGGCATGGGCGTGAAACCGAATCCGGTGTTCCTGAAACCGGGCCAGACGATCCGTCTCGGTATCGAAGGTCTTGGCGAGCAGACGCAAAAGACTTACGCGGCCGAGTGATTTGGCTGTCTGTTGAAAAGCGTTGTTGATGCAGAAAATGAAAGACCGTTCCCGCGCGAGGCGGGAACGGTCTTTTGCTTCTTTGGCGCGTCTCTTTGACCCGCTTCTTTCGCTCGTTTAGCTCGCCTGCTCGTGCTCGCCGTTCTCGCTGATGCGATTGATCGTGCCCTGCGCGACAGCGACGAGCTTCTCGCGGCCACCATCCATCACATACACGTTGCACTGGCAGGTGGCCTGCAGCCGGCCCGCGTAGACCACCCTTGCCCGCGCGATCAGCGTGCCGTTCACCACCGGCCGCAGATAGTTGATCTTGTACTCGCCGGTCACGACCTTCGGACCTAGCGACAGCGCCCCGGCGAACGTCAGCGCATTGTCCGCGAGATAACTGATGACGCCGCCATGCACGAAGCCATGCTGTTGCCGCAACTCGTCGCGGATCGGCAGGCAGAGCGTCAGTTCGTTGCTGTCCGTGTGCATCAGCTCCGCGCCTAGCAGCATGCTGAACGGCTGGGCATGCAGTGCGCCGCGTGCCCGGTCGAGGATGTCGGTCATCGTGATTCCTTCGGGCGTGGCCCGTAGTGGCATCTGCACCGGCGTGCGTTGTGCAGTCCCTACCCACTCTAGGAAGCGCCGATGCACCGCGTCAAGGTGAATCCGAAATATCCGCGCGGCATTGTTGCGCAAAATGACGGGAATTGCGGAGTTGGCCGAGGAAAAGGGGATGTAAGACGATCTTTCGCGAAATTGATCTTCAGCAAAGTTCAGGCTTGCCGTTAACCCTGACGTAGTTCCCGCCATTCTTTGCTTTAGGTGTTCACGATGTTCAGCAAGATCAAGGTCGCATCCGGCCTGTTGTGTGTTCTGGCCGCGTTCTGCGTTTTTCAGCTCGTCACGGTGGGGCTGGGGTTCTGGTCGCTCACGCGCACGCACGACGACGTGGGCGATCTGTCGAGCATTGCGTTGAAGCAGGTGGATGCGGTCAATGAAACCACCCAGCACCTGATGGATGCGCGCATCAACCTGTCGCGCGCCGGTACGCGCATGGTGCGCGGGGGCGCCGAGCCGACCGATATCGTCCAGCATGCCCGTGAACAGCTGAGCGCCGCCGAGCAGTCCTTCAACGCGTTCATGAGCGCGCAGAAGACCAGCGACGAAAACACGGCACGTGCCACCGCACTGGCCGAGAAATACAAGAAGCTGCACGACGCGCTGACGGAGTTGGCGCAATTCCTCGATTCGAACAATATTCAGGCGTTTCTGGACCAGCCGACGCAGGGCTTCCAGGACGCCTATCTCGGCGAGTCGCGTAATTTCGTGCAATTCGGCACGACGGCGAGCCGGGCGTCGATCGATTCGATCGACAGCCGCATGGCGATGTTCCGTGCCGTCAGCATCGCGATTCTGGTGCTCCTGGTGGCAGGCACGGTCGGCGTGTACGCCGCGCTCCGCAAGGGCGTGGTAGCGCCGCTGGAAGAAGCCGGCCGTCACTTCGACCGGATCGCGCAAGGGCGTCTCGACCAGCCGATTGCTTCGCGCGGCACCAATGAGATCGGCCGCCTGTTCTCAGGCCTCGCGAAAATGCAGGCCAGCGTCGCGCGCACTGTGCAAACCGTGCGCGAATCCGCCGACTCGATCCACCTCGGCGCCGATGAAATCGCCACCGGCAACGCCGATCTGTCGGCTCGCACGGAAAATCAGGCGGCCTCGCTCGAAGAAACCGCGTCGAGCATGGAGGAATTGACCGCCACGGTGCGTCAGAACGCCGATCACGCCCGTGAAGCCAATGCGCTTGCCGAAACCGCGCTCGAGGCCACCTCGCGCGGCAGCGAAGTGGTCAACGAGGTGGTCGAGAAGATGCGCGGCATCGCGCAAAGCTCGGACAAGATCGCCGAGATCATTTCGGTGATCGACGGCATTGCGTTTCAGACCAATATCCTCGCGCTAAATGCGGCCGTTGAAGCGGCCCGTGCGGGCGAGCAGGGCCGGGGCTTTGCCGTGGTGGCGGGCGAGGTGCGTGGGCTGGCTCAGCGCAGCGCGCAGTCGGCGAAGGAAATCAAGACCCTGATCAGCGAATCGGTTGCGGAGATTCAAGGCGGTTCGGCGCTGGTCGAGCATGCCGGCGAAGCGATGAGCAACGTTTCAGCATCGATTTCGCGCGTCACGCAGATGATGGCGGAAATCAGCGCGTCGTCGCTCGAGCAGAGCACGGGTATCGAGCAGGTCAACCAGGCGGTGGTGCAGATGGACGAGATGACGCAGCAGAACGCGGCGCTTGTCGAAGAAGCAGCCGCGGCGGCAGCTTCACTGCATCAACAGACACAGCAATTGAAAGAAGCGGTCTCTGTGTTCGAAATTTCGGAAACTGTGTTGCGGACGCAACAAATCGACGACTTGCACGGGCAAACGGTGGCGTTTGGGCTGTCGGGAATGCGGGCAATCTGAATCGTACAGACGCTGTACAGGCTGGGCAGCGGTGCCCCAAAAGAGGGCATCTGCCATAGAAAATGGCCCGCGAAAGCGGGCCATTTTGCATTAGACGCGAACGCCTAAGGGTGCTTCAAGTACCGGAAGGTACTTAGGCCGGCTGGATGTTCGCAGCCTGCTTGCCCTTCGGGCCTTGCTTGACTTCGAACGTCACTTTCTGGTTTTCCTGCAGGGACTTGAAGCCGCTGCCTTGAACTTCCGAAAAGTGCGCGAAGAGATCTTCACCGCCGTCGTCCGGCGTGATGAAGCCAAAGCCCTTTGCATCGTTAAACCACTTCACAGTACCTGTTGCCATTTTTGATCCAATAAATGTTGTGTGTTGCATTCGCGACCGCTATTTCTCAACGTGAGATCGAGCGCGAAGTGAGAGTTGTATCACGTCTTTATGATGGACGCCAATCAACCAGTATTCGGGTATTCCCCCGATCAGGCCTTTTTGAGGCCTGGAAAGCATTTGCAGGAATGCCTCGGCCGGTAGGGTAAACTGCTTGTATTACTTTTCCAGGAAAAACATTGACACATTATTTGCAAGAAGAACTTACCTCGTTCTGGAGTCGTTTGACACCTTATCTCGCGATATTGGAGTCGAAATTACCTCAGGAAGGCGCCCTGGATCCGGTCGGCCGCATCACGATCGACACCGAAAATCACCAGGCTTTCGCCCTTCACACCACCGATAAAAAGCCGCACGGCGACACATCGGATACCCCCACCGGACAAAGCGCGACCTACACGCGATTTAAAACTGCCGACGCCGATTGGGGCCCGTGGCAACGCGAAGCCTATTGATTGACCGGCCAGTCGGCTTTTAACGCCGACGGCAGGCAGAGGACGGCCGGTGTTTAGGCCGGCAATGCGCCATAAGCGGTCGCAAGGTGATAGGGCGTGGTCGACGGCATGTCGGCCCGGGCCACTTCACCGGCGGCCGTTTTGCATTCGAACCAGCCTTGCGGACGCAGGAAGCGTTGCCGGAAGAGTTCGATTTGCCGCGGCAGCGCGGCGAGCACGGCGGCGTCGCCATGGCTTGCGAGGGCGCGCAAATACTCCGTCTGGGCCCAGATCCGCTGGGTGGCGTCCTTGATCCCCCCGGTTTCGTCGAGCGAGGCGCACACACCGCCCGTTTGCGGGTCCACGCCATACTGCTGCGCGAAGCTGAACGCGCGCGTCAGCGATTCGTCGAGACCGGAGCCTTCGAACAACGCGCCCGCCTGCTTGACCAGCCAGAACCATTCGAACTGGTGCCCCGGCTCCAGACGGTTGTCTTCGGAGCCAATCGGCAACTCGGCAATGCAGCCGGTCGGCGCATGGACGAAGTGACGGGCGACCGCGCTGGCCAGACGGCGCAACGGGGCGTCGAAGGCGCTGTCGCGCGTGGCGTGGCGGGCGGACAGCCAGGCTTCGGTCAGATGCATCAGCGGATTCTGGATCGGCGTGCCGGTCACGCCGGCGAAATCCGCCGTGAGCGCGGCGTTCAACAGGTCGTCATCCGCCGCGAAATGCGATTGGATCAGTGCCGACGTGCGATGCACGACGTCCAGTGCGTCCCGGTTGCCTGAATGGCCGGCATATTCCGCGCAGGCGAATACGATGAACGCATGGGTGTACAGGTCTTTGGTGCTGTCGAGCGGTGCACCCTGCGCATCCACGCTATAGAACCATCCGCCATGGCGCGTGTCCTGAAAGGTGTGGACCAGCGAGTCGAATAGCACCTCGGCATGAACCGCATCGCCCGCTTGCGAGAACACGAACAACTGCCGCGCACACGCCATCGCCCGGTAGCGTTGCGCGGGCAACGGTTCGGGACGCTCGGCGCTGACTGCTTCGTACGGCAGCTTCAGTGCGGTATTGAAACCAGGCCCGCGCCATAGTGGCAGCACTACACGAGTGAAGTGATCACGCAGTGTGGCGGCGAGGGCGATTGTCGAAGCGGGATGGGTCATGCTTTGCATAGTTCGGTTGGTCAATTGCGGTCATTCGAGGCGCCTGCGGACCCGGCTTGTCGCTTTCTGAGCACGTGCGTGCGGGCAAGCATAAAGCAAAAACCGCCGCTGCTGACACTCCGCCACAGGCGCGCAATACGCGTCAAATAGTCTTGAATAAGGAGAAAACAATGGGGAACCTTGAACTCATTTCCCGTCTGGTATTGGCCGCCGCACTCGGCAGTGTGATCGGCTTCGAGCGCGAGCGGCTCTCATGGGCAGCGGGATTGCGCACGCATATGCTGGTCTGCGTGGGTTCGACACTCATCATGATCGTCTCGGCCTACGGCTTTACCGAGGTGCTGTCGGCTGATCACATTGTGCTCGATCCGTCGCGAATGGCCGCTCAGGTGGTCTCGGGCATTGGCTTTCTCGGTGCGGGGTCGATCTTGCTGCGCGGCGAGATCGTGCGCGGGCTGACGACGGCGGCAAGCCTCTGGTCGGTCGCGGCAATCGGGCTGGCGGTCGGCGGGGGATTGTATACGGCGTCGATTGCCGCGACCATCATCATTCTGATCATCCTTGCCGGGATCAAGCCGCTCGAGCGCCGCTTCATCACGATGAAGCAGCGGCGTCAGTTGACGATGCTCGTTGAGCGCGGCGCTTTGACCTTCCATTCGCTGCACGACGAACTCGGCGCCGCGAGCCCGCGCGTCAAGCAATTCGTGATGCAGCAAAGCGACGATGCACCGGAATGCGACGAAGTGACAATCACGCTGCACCGCGTGTCGAATACGGAATATGAAGCGATCTGCGCACGCTTGCGTCAGCTGCGCGGCGTCAGGCAGTTCCGGCAGGACGAGACGTCTTCTTAAAAACGGAAAAACGTCGGCGAATGGCTTCGGCTGGGGCGGGCGGCCATGCGACAATGCGGTCTCGAAAAATTCCAATGGTATTGACGAGCGGTGCCCGGCGCCCGCTTTCCGGCGACGACCGCTTTTTTCTCTATGGCAGATTCCGCAGCATCCACGCAGTCCCGGCCTCAGCGCACCGCTTCGAAGAAGCGGCGTCAGGCCACCGTCTCGACCGAAACTGAAAACAAACTCGCGCGCGCCGCGCGCTCGGCCCAACGTCTCGCGCAACTGAGCGATGCCTCGCGCGACGACAGCACGCTCGATCTGTTCCCCGACGATCCCACCCGCGCCACGCTGGAAGCGATGAACATCGACGTCCGGCAAGGCACGCTGCACGGCTTCGAATTACCCGATGTGGTGCTGGCCGCTGTTGGAGCGATCGATGCCGACGGCTTGTCGCTGGAGGCAAAGGCCGCGCGTCGCGCGCCGCGCACCACGAAATCCGAAGAACCGGCGCCGGTGTATGCGCAATTGAGCGGCCTCGAGCCGGAGGCGGTCGAGGCGCCGACATTGCCGGTTGGCGGAGTGGCTTTCGACGACGCCAAGGCGGCCACCGAGGCTTCAGCCGAAGAGAAGCCGGCAACATCGGCACGCGACGCGGCCGCGCCGCTCACATCGGCGATGGCAGCGGCTACTGTGGCGCGCAGTGTGACCGCGCTGCGCCAGGCGGCTGAATCGGGCGCCACGACGGGGGATGCAACGACTGCATCGACCTCAGGCACAGCGAAACCGGCCATGCCGCCGCAGCGCTTCGCCGCGACTTTTACCAAGGCGACGACGGCCTCGCGGGAAGCCGCCGGCGCCGAAGCCGCGAACGCCGGGCCTGCGAAAGCTGGAGCGGAGCGCGCGCCGTCTTCGACGGAAGCCGAGGCCGGGGCAGCGCGGGCGTTCTCTTCGCCTGAAACTGGCGCCGGCGTGGTGGCTGCTGGATCGAAGCTGGGTACAACGCCCACGTCCACGCCGGGTGATGCTTCCGCATCGGCGCCTGCGCATGCGGCAGCCGCAAGCGCTGCTTTTGCTGCACCCTCTTTCCGGGAAGCCCAGCGCGCCGAAGCTGCTGCTGCGGCGCTGCGTGCCGCGCCTGAACTCGACCGCGCGCGGGCGACGGCATTCGCGGATACCGTCGACGCCTTATATGGCGTGATTGCCGATCAGCGCCTCGCCGCCACCGACCATTCACGCCGCATGAAATGGATGCTGTCGATCGTGGTGGGCGCGTTGCTGATGACGGTCGCGATCGGCATCACGCAGACCGTGCTTCTGATGCGCCTGACGCGTGAAACCACGGCCCAGCAGCACCGCCTCGAACAGATGATGCAGAACCAGCAGGCCGCCATGGCCAGCATGCTCGATACTCACCTGGCGATGGCCACCGCAGCGGCGGCCACTGCCGCATCTGGCGCAGCCGCACCCGCGGCGCTCCAGCCAGCCGCAGCCGCGCCGACTCATGGCAAACGCAGCGCGCGAGCACAGCACGCGCACAAGCCGAAAGCAGCCAACTCCCACTGACTTTTCGCGACCGCCGCGCCGGCAAAGCTGGCTGCGGCGGACGCCGTCAATGCCGCTCTGTTCGGCCCCCGTAAAGCATGACAAGCTCGGAACCCGCACGCAGCGGGCGCCAGCGGGGGATTGCGTTTCAGTAGGCGGACGGTTTGATCTGAAATGTGAAAAAGGGGACGTTGTCATGATGCGACGCACCATGCACAAAAACCCTGTGGCAACACATCGCACCCAAGAAATTGCTGCATTGCACTAGCTTTTGCCTAGGGAAAACCCTATAATGTTTATTAAGGGAAAACCCTAGCAAATGCAGTAACCAACCGGGAGTCGCCATGAGCTACATTTTTGCACTGTTCCAAAAGGTCAGCGACCTCTTTGCGTCGCCCCATCTGCCGCTGGATTCGGACTACTCGTATGCAGCGCGTAGCCGCGAAGCAGAGCGCATGCGCAAAGCGCAAGCCACGTTGTTCGGCATCAAGCTGAGCGACTAAGAAGAAAGCTGTACGGCCTGAGCGCGGACCACCGCGTCCGGGCGCGCACCTCGAGTGCGCCCGCTTTATTGAAGCCACCGCCCGCGAAATGCGTGCCGTGGCTTTTGTTTTTGAATGTCCCCATCCCACTCCGCACTTTTCCGAATATTTCCTGGCCGAAATGAGTGTAACGGTGGCTGACACGACGCCGCGCTGCCATTTGATTGATCTATCGCGCATCCGCTTCAGACGAGCGCCGAGCGCCCAAAAGGCCCGTCTTCATCCGTCCCTTTCTACGAAACGTGTGCTTACAAGTGCTCACGTTTTCATGCGGTTTGCACCGTTAAAGTTGATTTCAAGCGTACGGCGTCCGGTCCGAACCCAAAATCGCGGTTCGATGCAGGCCGAACACGGACGCCGGCTTGATATAAAACTTTGCATGGGAGGTCACGATGAAAACCTTTAACAAGACGTCGCGTTCGATTGTTGCAACCTTGCTGGCAGGCGGCGCGTTGCTCGCGGCCGGCAGCGCTTTTGCTCAGGAACGAGTGGTTGTCGAGAATGGTCCGGGACCGGCGGTGTACGGTCAGCCGCACATGATGCCGGTGGGCGTGTCGATCAACATCGGCTGGCATGGCGATCGTTACTACGACGGCCACCGCTACTGGGCTCACGACGACTGGATGCGTCATCATCCGCACGACTACGATCCGCATCATCACGACGACCGTCGCCCGCCGCCCCCGCGTTACTAATGCGCGCATGACGGCGCCGCGTGACGCGGCGTGAAGCCCACAAAGCCGGTCCTTCCTCGCGGAAGACCGGCTTTGTCGCGTTCGGGCTTGAAATACGGCGCGCTGCGCTATGCTTGAAAGCTTTCATCGATGGCAGCAGGAGAGCGGCGTGGATAAGGCAGTCATAGGCGTAGTGGGCACGGGATTGATGGGCGTCGGTATTGCGACGCAAAGCGCGCTGCATGGGCATCGGACGATTGTTCACGACGTCGACCCGGCGCGCCTCGCTAGCGTGGCGCCCAAGGCGGAGGCGGTGCTTGACGAACTGATCGACTGCGGACGCATCGACCATGGTGCCAAACACGCGGCGCTCGCGCGCATCGAGACGCATGCGCAACTCGACGTTATGGCGTCGGCGCAATTCGTGATCGAGGCGATTCCCGAAGTGTTGGAGTTGAAGCATCGCCTGTATGCATCGTTAACCGGGCTGATGGCAGACGACGCGATTCTTGCAAGCAACACCAGCGGCTTTCCGCCCGATCAACTGGTTGCTCCGTTGCGCGCGAAAGAGCGTTTTCTGATCGCGCATTTCTGGAATCCACCGCACATGATCCCGCTCGTCGAAGTCGTGCCGGGCACCGCGACCGCGCCGGAAGTCACCGAACGTACCGCTGCTTTGATGAGCGCGATCGGTATGGAGCCGGTGGTGCTGGCGAAGGCGATTCCGGGTTTTGTCGGCAACCGGTTGCAGTTCGCCGTGCTGCGCGAGGCGTTGAACATCGTGCGCTCGGGGGCAGCGACGCCTGACGTGGTCGATCGGGTCATGAAGGCATCGCTTGGGCGCCGGTGGGGGATCGTCGGGCCGTTCGAAGGCGCGGACATGGGCGGTCTCGATACCTTCCTCGATATCTCCACGCATTTGATGCCGGAACTCGCTAAGGACGAAGACGTCCTCGATCTGCTACGTGCACAGGTGAACGCGGGGCGGGTGGGCGTACGCAGCGGTGCTGGTTTCTGTGAATGGGACGACGCGCATCTGGCGCGCGTCAAGGCAGGCCGCAAGCAGGTGATTAGTCGCGGTTAATGACGTTTCACGCACGCAGCGTGAATCGGATTATGCAGCCGGAATAATCAGGCATTTGAAATGAATAATATCGAATTAAAATAATTTCAAATGCCTTTCTTATATAATGAAAATGTAATATTGGGGTAATAAAAAACTCCCGAATAACTCTAAAGAACTCTCGATCGTCGCTGTTATTGATCATACGAAAGACGCGGTTCCCTGAAACCGCGCGAGAAAGACCAACCGATCAAGAGAGTCCGCAACGAAAAGTTGCGTGAAAACAAGAATGTTCCGGAGTGCACGGGGTAGGAATGCGGCCCGCGGGAAGCCGCGTCCGCATCATCAAACAATCAGGCTGATCGTTGTATTGCTGGCCGCCGCGCCTTTAGGCGCGAGTGCGGCGGGCATTGCTATTGGCGGCGGAACTGCGACAACAGTTTCAACCGCAGCGAATGGCCACCAGACGGTCAATATCGCGCCGACAGTAGCCGGGGTTTCAAATAACACCTATAGCAGTTTCAACGTAGACGCAGCCGGCGCGTCACTAAATAACGTCGGTATTAATGCCCGAACGATTGTCAATCAGGTAACAAGTACCAATCCCAGCGTTATTAGCGGTCGAATTGACGTGCTCGGCTCGCGTGCGAACGTGATATTGGCCAATCCGAACGGCATTACGGTTAATGGCGGTTCATTCGTCAATACGGGCCGTGTCGCATTGACCACCGGGCACGTCAGTTTCAAGGACACCGTTCCGGTAGCGGGAATTCCGGAACGCGACATCGTGCTCGACACCAGCACGGGGACGATCGTCGTCGGGCCGCAAGGATTGGCGAGCGCGTTGATCGGCCTCGATCTGATCGCGAAGAATGTGCAGATCAACGGGCCGCTCACCAACGGCTTCACGTCGCAGACCGCCTACGTGCGCGCGGTGGCCGGCAACAGTAATGTCACGCTGAACACGGCGGTTTCGCCGAACGACAACAGCAACGACTGGCTCACGCTGAGCCCATCCACCAGCGCGGCCACGGCTAATTCATTCGCTATCGACATCACCGCCGCCGGCAGCCTGACGAGCGGCCGTGTGCAACTGATCGTCACCGATAAAGGCCCGGGCGTGCGCAGCGCTGGGCCGATGAACGCATCGCTCGGCGATTTCACGTTGTCGTCGAACGGGGCGGTGCAGTTCTCCAATACGACGCTGACGGCGCAGAACAATCTCGATCTTCAAGTGCAGGACAGCGTGACGTTATCGGATACGAAGCTGAAGGCGAACAGTGGTTCGGCGACGTTGAGCGCGAGCGGCGCAGTCAGCCTGACGGGAAGCAGCCTGCTTGCCAATGCCGGTATCGACATGAGCGGTGGGGGCATCGCGCTGGCGCAGGACGCCACGGCGCAATCCGTTATCGCTTCGACCACCAGCGGCGTGGTGCTGACCAGCACCGGCGATATCGCCAACGTAGGTTCGCTGATACAAGGCCAGCAGAAGAACACGCTCGATTCGGCGTCGCTCGGCGCGGTCACGCTAAATGCCACCGGCAACATACTGAATCAGTCGACACCGACAGGCCTGCTTGGCGTCGTGTACGGTGCGGCGGGCGATGTGTCCGTGACGGCCGGTGGCTCCCTGACGAATCAGAACGCACGCATCCTGTCGAATCAGAATCTGACGATCACGGCGGGCGGCGATGTCGACAACGTCGTCGATCATTCGAGCGGTGTGAATGGCGGCGCGCCGGTCAGCTATTCAGACCGTAGCTGGCGCCTGATTTTCGTCGAACATCGTGACGACGGTTTCAATGTGGACTACGGCGCGCTCGCCGATCCGGACAAACTCTCCTACCTGAGCGCCAACGTCGGCAACGTGACGATTGCCGCGCAGAACGTTCATAACATCGGCGGCACGATTCTCGCGCAAATCGACCCGAAAAGCCCGACCGTCGGCGGTTCGATTTCGATCACCGCGCGCGACCAGTTATTGACGCAGGCCATCTTTACCGGCCAGGCGTCGTTTCATCGAACGTGTTTCTTCTTCTGCAGTTCGAGTTCGTCGAGCAACGTGCAGGGTTACGGCGGCGTGATCCAGGCGAACAATGACATCACGCTGAAGGCCGGCACGCAGATCACCAACACGGGCGGCCTCGTGTCGGCGGAAGGCACGCTCAAACTCGACGCGCCAAGGACCCTCGCACAAGCCGTACTCGGCTACACCGCGATCAACCGTACGCACGATCTCAAAGCGTGGTTCGGCAACGCGTGGTCGGCGATTTTCGCGGCCGACACGGGCGGCTTGTTCATTGGCGGCAGCGGGCAGGTCGAGCTGACTGGCGAGGCGGATATTGAAGGCGGCGCGTTCAACGCGCCTGGCGGCATCAAAGCCGCGGGCGGCGTGAACACGATTAGCGCGCCGTATCGCGCGCCGGTCACGATCGGCAATCACAACCACCTCGGCCTCGTGTCGTGGTTCGGCCTATGAGGTCGGCCATGGAGCACGCCATCAACCGGACCACGCAGCGCCGCGTGCCCCGGCTCGCACGCTGCACGCTGGCGATACTCGCCGGCGCCGCAGCGGTGCGCGGGTTCGCGCAAACGCCGCCGGGCTTGCCGAATGCGGGGGCGCCAGGCGGCGTGCCCTTCGGTGCACCCGTGCGCGCCGAACAGGACCCGGCGCAACGTCTCCTGCAAGAGCAACGCGATCGCCAGCGGCGCGACGAAATCCAGCAGCCGCCTCCACAGATCGAAGTGCCGCAGCCGACAGTGGTCAATCTCCCCGAAGGTGCGGACGTCGAGACCCTGCCGGACGTCGCGCCGCTCTTCAGAATTGACCACATTGAGTTCACCGGCGACAAGGTCCTTGGCGCGAGTGCGCTTAATGAGATCGCCGCCCCGTTCATCGGCAGGCAGCTCGGCCGCAACCGTATCAACCTGCTGCTGCGCCGCGTGACCGAAGCGTTCATCGCACGCGGCTACATCACGACGCGTGCATATCTCGGCGCGCAGAATCTCGCCTCGGGTACGCTGAAAATCAGCATCGTCGACGGCAAGGTATCGGCCTTCACGCTGAACGGCAAACCGCTGCGTCCGCGCGATCCTGAAGAGCCGTGGTACACGACTCACGGCGGCGGCCTGCTGACCGACGCGGGCACCGCGTGGGCCTTCGGCGACAGCACGGGCGACGTGCTGCGCTTGCCTGACCTCGAACAGGGCGTGGACCAGATCAACCGGCTTCGTCGCAATCAGGCTGAAATCCAGATCATGCCGGGCGAGACACCGGGCGACTCGGTGGTGGCAATCACCAACCACTACGGCGACCGTGTTTTCTACGACCTCGGCATCGACAACTACGGCAGCTCGCAAACCGGCACGCTGCGCTATCGCGCTGGTGTCGAAGCGGACAACCTGATCGGTTTGCAGGAGTCGTTGTCGTTCAACTACGTCGGCACGCAGGACAGCAACGCGGTGGTGTTTTCCGCAGCGGCGCCGTATGGCTATCAGACCTTCAGCTACACGACTTCGCTGTCCGAATACCAGCAGACCATCAGCGATGTCGCGCTACTGCAAGGACGCACTTTCAGTCAGATCCTCGGCTGGAACGATGTGCTGACGCGCTCTCGCACCGGTCGCACAAGCGTTGACATCACGCTGACCAAAATGCGCACGGAACGCAACCTGAACGGCATCGACCTGGCGCCGCAGGACCTCACGGTGTTGCGCGTTGGCCTGAATGGTTTGCGCCGTTTCGTTGCGCAAGATCAGGCCGCGGCCGCGACGTGGGACGTCGGCGTGTCGCAAGGCTTACCGTGGCTCTCCGCCAGTCATGACGCCTCCGATATCGACGAAGTCGATGCGCACAGCCAGTTCACGAAAGTCGACGCCACTGCCACGCTGCAGATCGCACTCGGCACGCTGGCCGGCACGCAATGGACCTATCGCGGCACGTTGCGCGGCCAGTACAGCCATGTCGCGATGTTCGGCAACGAGCAGATCTTCCTCGGCGGCATGGATTCCGTGCGTGGCTTCACTGAAGGCGGGATTGCCGGCGACAGCGGCTTCTATCTGCGCAACGAGGCCGCGTGGCAGAACGTGCCGGTCTGGCACGACGCGCATCTCGAACCCTACGTCTTTCTCGACGGCGGCAAATCGCATCTGGTCGCGCAAGGCGGCTGGCCGACGCTCATGGGCACCGGCATCGGCGCACGCGCGCAATGGCGATACAAAACACAAACCGTCACTAGCGAGGTGCTGCTTGGTCAGGCCTTGCTGCAACCCGCCGCACTGGGGAAAAAAGCCACCGTGCTGCTTGCCACACTCAACTGGTCACTCTGAAGAGGTTCACATGAAACATCGTCCGATCGCCGCCACGATTCGCAACGCCACGTTGATCGCCACGCTCGGTCTTGCCGCCGGTTTTCTGCCCGCAGCGCACGCGGCCAACAAGCCGACCGCAAAACCTTCAGCCGACAAGGCAGCGGATGCCGTCGGCGGTCCGCTGCCCGCCAACGGCGTGGCGCGTGTCAACAACGTTGTGATTACGCAGGACCAGCTCGACCAGGCCGTGCGTGCGCTGAACGTGCCGGATACACCTGCATTGCGCGCATCGGTGAAGAACCAGTTGATCGCGCGTGAACTGTTCCGCCAGGCTGCCGAGAAGCAGCATTACGAATCGCGTCCGCAAGTCGTGGCCGCCGTCGAACAGGCCAGGACGGCCGCGATGACCGCCGCGTATCTGCGCGATCAGGTGAAGCCCACCCCAGTCACCGATGCCGACGTGAAGGCGAAATACGACGCGATCGTCGCGACCCTCGGTGAGAACGAATACAAGCCGAGCGCAATCGCCGTGAAAGATGCCGACACCGCTCAAACGGTGCTCACGCAACTGAAGAAGGGCACCGACTTCGCGCAACTCGCGAAACAGTACAGCCAGGGCCCGGGCGCGGCTCAAGGCGGCGCGATGAACTGGATTTCGTTCAGGACGCCGATCCAGCCGGGCAACACACAGAACTGGCCGCAGCCGCTCGCCGAAGCGCTCGTCAAGTTGCCGCAAGGCGGCGTGTCGAGCACGCCGGTGCAAATCGGCGACGCGTACTGGATTCTGCGTGTCGACGAAAAGCGTCCGACGCAGATTCCGCAATACGACCAGATCAAGGACGCGCTGCGCAAGCAGCTTGAACAGGTCGCGCTGGAGAAGGCCACCGCACAGGTCGTGGTCGATCTGATGAAGAACGCGCGGATTCAGCAGCAGTAAAGAGCCTCGTTTTCGCAGAGGCGCAGCGGACGGGATGAAACCGCTGCAACGCCGTTTCCGGTCGGTCGTCCGGAACGGCGCGGAAGAAGTGCCGGAAGTACAAGAAGAACCAAAAAAAAGACGAGAGCACCATGAACGCGTCCACACGCAACGCTTTACGACAACTCGAACAAAACCGTCAGGCACATGACGAGCGACACGATCGCGGCATGCAGTCCGCGCGGCAGCGCTGGTCGGTGTCCATGCCTGCTCGTCCGTACCGCATGTGGCAGCGCGCGGTGTCGGCGCTGGTCGCGTTGACGCTGTTCGCCGGACCGCTCTCGATCACGTTCGAGCAAAGCCGCGACGCCGCGGGGGTTCTGGCTGCCGGCAGCCATCGTCTGGACGACGAGGCATGGCAACGCATCATTGACCTGAGCGCCGTGCGTATCCGCTTTGCGATGCAAATGGCGCAGGCCGCGCCGATTGTCGATCCGACAGCGCCGATCACGTTTCAACCGAAGATCACGCAGACCACCGGCGCAGGCGGCGGCGTGCCAGTCGTGAACATCACCGCGCCGAACGCAGCAGGGATTTCTCTCAACAAGTATCAGAGTTTCAACATCGATCCGGTCGGGCTGATCCTGAATAACAGCCTCATGGCCGGTACGTCGCTCACCGGCGGCGATCTGCAGGCGAATCCGAATCTCGTGGGCCGTACGGCGAGCGTGATCGTCAATCAGGTGACGTCAACGGGCGCCGCGTATGCAAGCTTGCTCAACGGGCCGCTCGAAGTGTTCGGTGCGCCCGCCACCGTCATCATCGCGAACCCCAACGGCATCACGACCAACGGTACGGGATTCACGAATACGATCGGCGTCACTTTGTCGACCGGTACGCCCCAATTTCTGAGTGATCTCAAGGGCACGGTTACCGACTTCGACAACGCGCAAGCGGTCGGTTATAGCGTGACCGGTGGCCATATCCAGATCGAAGGCAACGCGGGCGTGAATGGCCCCGGCGCCGGCATTGAAGGCACGGTCGGCACGATCGACCTGATCGGCGAAACCATCGGCATCAACGCGCCGTTGTACGCCGGCTCGCGGATCAACGCGATTGCCGGGCGACAGTTCGTGCTGCCGTCGGCGGTGAGCAATAGCGGCACCACGTATGCGATGTCCGCGAACGGTGCGGATAACTCCGCCAGCGCGATCAATAGCGCCAACGGCCACGCCAATAACGGTCTCGCCATCGACGCCACCGCGTTCGGCGCGATGACCGCCGGCCAGATCCAGGTGATCGGCACGGCAGCCGGCATGGGCGTGCGCACCGATGCGCAAATGGCGGCGAATACCGGCGATCTGCTGCTGTCGTCGAATGGCGATCTGACGGTGAACGGCTCGGCCGCGCAACAACAAGCCACGCTGCAGGCGAGCGGCAATCTGTCGATGACCGGCGCCCACGTCGGCATCAGCGGCTACACGATCAATGCGAACGGCGACGTCACATCGACTGGCACGATTCAGACCGGCGGCAAGCTCGCCGTCACGGCGGGCGGCAACGTCAACGTGGCGAATGCGCAATCGAACGGCGACACGGCGGTCACGGGTGGCGCGAATGTCACACTTGGCGACGTGCAAACCGGCGGCGCGCTCGCCGTGACGGCGCAAGGCAACGACGGCACAGGCGACATCAACCTGAACGGCACCGCCGTGATGAGCGGCGCAACGAGCTTGCAGGCCGCGCGCGACATCAACGTGAACGGGCAGACCAACGGCAGTACGTTGCAGGCGACCGCGCAGCGCAACGTCAACGTGAACGGCGCGCTGCAGACGTCGAGCGATCTCGGCCTGAACGCGACGCAAGGCAACGTGACGAACAACGGAACTGTCAGGAGCGGCAGTAGCCTCGCGCTGACGTCCGGTCAGAACACGAACGTGGTCGGGCAGGCCACCGCGCAGAAAGCCGTCACGGTGACGACAGGCCAGGACTTATCGGTGAGCGGATCGCTTGCAAGCGGCACGACGCTCGCAGCCGATGTCGCGCGAGATATCTCGGTAGCGGGTTCGCTGCTCGTTGGCACCGATGCGCAAGTGAGCGCGGGGCGCAACCTCGACGTTCCGGGTGTAGTCATCGTGCAGCAGGATGGCGTGTTCAATGCTCAGAATAATCTCACCGGCAGTGGATCGGTGGCGTTCGGCCAGAACGGCACGTTGACGACGGGACAGGACGTCGCCTTCACCGGCAAGCTGCTCGCCAATGGTCTGCAAGTGACGGCGGGCAATAACGCGAGCCTTGCCGATGTGCAGGCGGGTGGTGCATTCAACGTTGCGGCGAACGGCATCACCAGCAATCCCGCCGGTGGCGGTGACGTAACGTTCAACGGCAACGCGGCTTCGGTTGGAGCGGCGAACGTGCAGGCGGCACGCGATGTGATCGTCAACGGTACGCTGGCGGGTGGCTCGCAGGTCACGCTGACGGCGCAGCGCAACGTTGCGGTGGCCGCGGCGGGCACCGTGCAGGCGGTCGGCGATCTGTCGGTCGCAGCGGTGAATGGCAGTGTGAATTCGAGCGGCACGTTGAACGGCGCGGCGAACCTCGTGGTCAATGGCGCGCAGGATGTCGCGTTGACGGGCGCGACGAGCGTAACCGGCGATACCACGCTGACGGCTGGACATGACCTGACCATCGGCGGCACGCTGGCTGGACAGGGGGCGGCGACGCTCAGCGCGGGACATGACGTGATCGCGGGCGGCAGCAGTGGCTTCGTCAAGGATGCGAACGTCAATGCCGCCAACGATTTGTCGGTAGCCGGTGCGTTGCAAGGCGCCGGCGTCTCGTTGACTGCAGGTCATTCGGTCGCGTTGAACAACGTGCAGGCGAACGCGGCGCTCCAGGTTGCGGCGAATGGGGGCACGCTGGCGGTCAACGGCCTGGTTGCATCGTTGTCGACGGCGTCGCTGACTTCGAGCGGTGACACGTCGATCAATGGCGCGTTGCAGAGTGCGAACGCGCTGAGCGTGACGAGCGGCGGCAACACGTCGATCGCCGGCAGCGTCGCGTCGAACGGCAACGTCACGCTGACGAACGCGGCGGGCTCGCTGACGAGTACCGGCAGCATTCAGTCCGGCGACAACCTGCTGATCAATGCGGCGCAATCGGTCGACCTCGGTACGCAGGGTACTTCCGCGCTCGGCGACCTGACTGTCAACGCCGGCCAGAATCTGACGATGAACGGTTCGGTGGTTGCGCAAGGCAATGGCACGCTGACGGCCGGCGGCTCGATTGCGGGCGCGGCGACCAGCGCGTTCGGCCTCGCGGCGAACGTCAGTTCCGGTGGCGACACGAATCTGACCGGTTCGCTGCGCGGCGGGACGGTGCAGACGAATGCGGGCGGCTCAGCGACGTTGCATGATGTGCAGGCGGCGTCGAGCCTCGCGCTTGCGGCGACTCAGGATCTGAACATCACCGGTGCGGTCACCGGCGGTGCGGGGGTGACGGTGAACGCCGGTCAGAACATCGGCATTAGCGGTTCGATTCAATCGGCAAATGACACCACGCTGACCGCGCAGAGCGGCAATGTCGGTTCGACGGGCACGATCGCGAGCAATGGCGCGTTCAACGCGCAGGCTGGCACCGACATCAACCTCGGCGGTACGACCACGGCTGCCCTCGATACGACGCTCAACGCAGCGCGCGACGTTAATGTGACTGGCATGCTTGCCGGACAGGGGCAAGGCATCGTCACGGCGGGTCGTGACATCGGCGGCGCGGGCACGGTGACGTTCACGCAGGCGGCCACGCTGAATGCGGGCCGGGATGTGGCGCAAGGCGGGTTGATTCAGGGCCACGCGGTTCAGGTGACCGCGGCGGGGAACATCGGCGTTAACAACGTCGAATCGGCCAGCACCGTCACATTGAACGCGAACGGCACGAACACGGCTAATGGCCCGGGCAATCTCACGGTCAATGGTTCCGTTGCCGCGGCAGGCGCAGTGACGGCGACAGCGCAGAACGATGTGACTGTGGCGACGCCGGGCAAGATCGCCACTGGCACGACCGTCGGTATCGATGCACAACACGATATCAACGTCGCAGGCGCGGTCGAGTCGGTCGGCGATGCGGTGCTCAATGCTCAGCAAGGCAGTTTGAATGCGACGGGCGGCATCAACAGTGGCGGCAAACTGAACATCACGACGGGTCTCGATCTGTCGCTCGGCGCGAGCACGAGTGCGGTTGGCGACGCAACGTTGAATGCGGGCCGCGATGCGCTGTTGAACGGTTTGCTGATCGGGCAGGCGAACGGCTTTGTGACGGCGGGCCGCGATATCGGCGGTGCCGGCACGCAGGCGTTTACGCAGGCAGCGAACTACACGGCGCAACGCGACATCGCGCTGACCGGTGGCGTGCAGGCGAACGTTATCAATGCGCTGGGTGGCAACAGCGCCACGCTGCACGACGTCAATTCGGCGACGACCTTGACGCTCACTGCAAACGGCAATGCAGGCGGTGGCGATGCGGCAATCACGGGCACGGCGACTGCGCCCGGTTTGGTCACGTTAAGCGGCGCGCGCGACGTGCTGGTCAGCGGTTCGTTGACGACCGGCGATTCGTTGACGCTTGCTGCACAACGCAACGTGACGGTGAGCGGTACGGTACAAACCACTGCGGGCGATCTCACTGCTACGGCGGCAACCGGCAGCATTGCGCTAACCGGCACCACGACCACGTCTGGCGCGCTGAATCTCACGTCCGCGCTCGATACGCAGCTCGGTGGCACGATCAACGCGGCGAGAGACGTGACCGTGCAGGCGGGCCGCGACATCATGCTGACCGGTGCGCTCGCGGGTCAACTTGGCGGCACGTTGACGGCATCGCACGATATCAACGGCGCGGGCACGGCGGCGTTTGCTCAGGCGGCGACGCTGAATGCTTCGCACGACATCGCATTGACCGGTGCGCTGCAAGGCGCGAGCGTCACGGTGACGGGTGGCAACAGCGCGGGCCTGGGCAGCGTGCAGGCGGTGACCGGCAATCTTGCCGTGACCGCGAATGGTAACGCTGGCGGCGGTGACGTGACGCTCGGCGGCACGGCTACGGCGCTCGGCACGCTGGTGCTGCAGGCGGCACGCGATGTCGGCGTGGGCGGTGCGATTAACGCAGGCGGCGCGACGACGATCGATGCCGCGCGCAATATCACGCTTGCCGACGTTAACTCGGCAGGCGATCTGACGCTGACGGCGACCAGCGGTAACGCGAGTGCGGCGAATGTCACGACGCAAGGCAATCTGAATGCGAACGTGGGGCAGGCGCTCACGTTCTCCGGCGCGACGACGGTGGGCGGCAATGCGCAACTCACGTCGGGCGGCGACATGACGCTGACGGGCGGCATCGGCGCGCAGAACGTGGGTACGTTGACGGCGGGCGGTTCGATTAACGCGGGTTCTGTAGCTTTTGGCCAGCAGGCGACGTTGAACGCGGGCGGCAGCATCGGCGTGACCGGGGGTGTCTTAACGAACGGCGCATTGAATGCGACGGCGGGCAATGACCTCTCGATGGGTTCCGCGCAAGCCGGCGGCGCGATTGCGTTGCAGGCGCAAGGACACAACGGTGCAGGCGACGTGAATGTGGGCGGCACGCTCGCGTCCGGCTCGGCGATCAGCGTGACGGCTGCGCGCGATGCGACGGTCGTCGGTAACGCTTCGGCGACTGACAAGCTCACCGTGACGGCGGGTCGCAACCTGACGACAAGCGGTACTGTCGGCGCGAATTCCGATGTCACGCTGACTGCGACGGGCGGCAATCTCAATGTCGGCGGCGCGGTGACTAGTCAGGGAAATTTGAAGGCCACTTCGGGCGGCACGCTGGCGCTTAATGGCGAACTCGTGAACGGCGACACGACGCTGACCGCCGGCGGCACCGCGACGTTGACCGGCTCGTTCCTCGGACTCGGCCTTGCGACGATCAACGCGGGCGGTTCGGTGAACGGTGGCGGCGCGCTGACGTTCGGTAAGGACATCACAATCGGCGCGGGTGCAGGCATCACGCTGGGCGGGATTCAGGGTGCGGGGCTGTTTACCGCGACGTCGGTCGGCGATATGTCGCTCGGCGCGACGACGGCGGTGGGTAATGTCACGGCCACGTCTACGGGTGGCAGTGTGAGTTTTGGTGGTGACCTGCAGTCCGGTGGCAACGTGGCGATTCAGGCTGCGCGAGATGCGAAGGTGACGGGCGCGGTGTCGTCGATGGGCACGGTAAATGTCACGGGGACGCAGGGCAACGTGAACGTGGCGGGCGTGTCGTCGAACGGCGATACGACGATGAGCGCCGGACAGAAGCTCGCGTTGAGCGGCAGCAGCACGGTGGCGGGGCAGTTTAAGTTGAGCGGCGGCAACGTCACGTTGAGTGGCTCGCAAGATGGGTCGAAGAACGTTTCGGTGACCGCGCAGGGGACGCTCGATGCGAGTCAGGCGTCGATGGTGTCCACGGGGAATATGCAGTTCAGCGGTACGAATGTGACGCTGGGGACGGCGATTGTCGGCGGGGCGTTGACGGCGGCGGCCTCGAATCAGCTCTCGCTGGTTGGGTCGGCGGTGGATGTGGTTGGGGCCGCGACGCTGACTTCTGGGAATGGGTTCTATAACGCGAGCCAGGTGCTTTCAGGTGGGGCGCTGTATGTGTCCGCGCCGAATGTGACCAATGCGGCGAATGCATCGCTGGCGTCGACGAATACCACGACGGTCAACGCCACGAACTTCACCAACGCGGGTCTGGTGAACGGTTCGACAACCAATGTGACGGTGGCGGGCGGGCTGAACAACAGCGGCGGATCGTTGATGGCGGTGAACAGCCTGAACATCAACACCGGATCGCTGAACAATCAGAACGGGCTTATTTTTGCGGGCAATCCCAATGCGCCCGGTGGACCGACGACCGGCGACGTCTCATTGACGATCAATGGCGGCAACGGCTCCTTTTATAACCCGGGCGGTCAGTTGCTCGCGCAACGCAATATGGGCATCACTGCCACGAATATGGCGTTCGACCCGTCGCAGGGGACGATTAGCCAGGGTGGTCAGCTTTCGATTACCGCGGGGTCGATCAGCAACACTGGCACGTGGAATTACGGTGGCCAGAGTGTGACGCTGACTGGGCTGAACGGCATCAATAACTACGGCACGATGACGGGGACTGCGCCGCTGACGCTTGCGACCAATGGCACGTTCACGAACTTCGGGCAGGTCACCGGCAATGACGTGACGTTCAACGGCACCTTGAACAACGTGGCCGGCGCTGTAATGCATGCGGATGACACGCTGACGCTCAACGGCAACGCGACAAATCGTGGCACCGTGGAAGCGGGCAACCTGCTTTCGATCAACGGCGGTAACTACGACAACCAGGGTGCGACGACCCAGTCCAACGGCAACATGCAGTTCTCGCTGGGCGGCACGCTGCAGAATACGACGGGCACGATCTCGGCCGCGGGCAACATCACCATCAATGCGGGCACGGTCGTCAACAATGGTGTTCAGGGCGGTTTGACATCGTCTACGCAAGTGGTTTCGGCGGCCGATGACCCGTCACTGTATGGCTCGATAGTGGTCGGCACGCAGACGGTTTATGGGTTCACGGGCGGAAACGGCGGGTCGTATTACGACGCAACTTATACCTACAACGCGACCTTGTCCGACCTAGGCCCCGACCTGGCGAATGGCGTGCTCGACGTGGCGCACAACGCCGCCTTGACCGGCATGTATGGCGCACAACTCACAGAGCCGACGCAGGTCGGCAGCAATTTGCAGCAAGCCGGCGTTTCATATCAGACGATCGCTCTGCCGGGTATCGATCGGACTGTCACGGCGCCAGGCGCCGGCACGCCGGGCACCATCATGGCGGGGGGCAACATCACCCTGACCGCAGGCTCGCTGTCGAACGCCGACGGCATCATTTCTGCGGGCGGGAACGTCAACTTCAACCTGCAATCGCTGAATAACGGTTCGCTTGGAAACGTGACGGCGACGGTTGTGGACACGGTCGACCAAGCCCAGCTCACCGCCTTCATGGCTCAACTGAAAGCGCTTGGGACAGTCGGCCTTTATAACGCGCCGATCCCTTATGAACTCGGTGGATACGTGGGCGGTGAAACCACGGCTACGTTCAATTCAAACGCGCCGGTCCCTGCGAGCATCACAACCACGACCACTACGTTTGGTCAGCAGGGGCTGATCGTCGCTGGCCAGGACGTGAACCTGTCGGGCGGCAATCTCGTTAATAGCGGCAACATCTATGCGGGCCGCAACTTCAATGCGAGTGGAGCCCAGTCGTTCAGCAACCAGGGCGAGCGCATTACGTCGACGAGCAGTTCGCCAGGCTGCGCGACGGGCGTGTCGGCCAGCGAGTGCGCCGCTGGAATGGGTTATCGGGGAGATAATCCGACGACAACGAGTTTCAGCTACGCGCAGCAGAGCGCGACGATTTACGCCGGCAACGACCTCGTGATTGCCGCCGGCCAGGTCAGCAATACGTATGGCAACCTGCTCGCGGGTCACGACATCGTGATCGGCGGTGTCGGTACGACCGCGAGTTCGACAACTCCCGCGCAAGGACTGACCAACAGGTCAGGCAACATCGTGGCGGGCAATAACATCACGCTCAACGTGTCGGGCGCTATAACGAACACGCTGCCACCGCCGGTGCCTGTGCATCAGGATTACGGTTCGAAGGAACAGTATTCAGGTTGTATGACGGCGGGTGGCTACAGGGAGAGCTACTGCGAGGGTTATGTCGACCAGCAGTCAGGCAGTTCCTCGGTGATCAGCGCGGGCAATAACCTGCAGATCAATGCGGGCAGCCTAACCAACATCGGCAGTCTGATTACTGCCGGAACTGCGGCGACTATCGCGGTGGCGGGGCCGGTGGTGAATGAGGCACAGACGCTCAATGCTTACTGGCACTCGCACTGGGTGCAGCAAACCGGCATGTTCAGTTCGGACAAGCGTCACGACGTCTGGGCTTGCGGATCGCCGGCCGAATGCACGGCGCTCTACGGCAGTGCTTATACGAGCACGGGCGGTACGATCGATCCGCCACAACCGGTCGGCAACATCGCGGCCACGATTCAGGCGCCGAATCTGACGATTACGTCCGGCGGACAGATTCAGAATGTCGGCAATGTGATTGGCACGTCGGTGACGCTGACCGGCCAGAAGCTGATCAATGGCATCACGACGGCCAACACCTATACGCCGCGTGTTAATGGGCCGTCACAGGTTATTTCGCTCAGCCCGGTGAATATGCCAGGCATCAGCATCACGCTGCAGCATCAGGTGGGCGGCGCAATCCCGACTGCGGTGGCGGGAACGGCTTCGTATGTCGATAGTTCGCTCGGCACGTCGACGCTTGGCAACCTGGGTCCGCAGAATTTGCTCAATGCGCTTCCGTCCAATCTTCAGCCGAGTTCCACGCTGTTCTATTACAACCCGCAGGAAGAAGACCTGATGCTGCAGCAGGCAGCATTGCAGCAAACCGGCAAGGCCAGCTTTATAGACGGGCTGACGTACGACAGCAAGACCGGCACATCCGTGACGGAACAGGAGAAGCAGTACCTGTACCAGAACGCACTCGACTATGCGACGACGAACAATCTGCAACTTGGCGATGCGCTGACGCAGACGCAGATCAACGCGCTCGACAAGCCGATGCTCTGGTACGTCGAGCAGACTGTGCCGGACCCGACGTGTACGGCGACGGGGCCAGCGCTGAATACGTGTCCGACCATCACGGCACTGATGCCGCAGGTCTATCTGCCGAGCAATACGAGTGCGATGTCGGCTGGCGGCAATATCTCAGGCCAGAACGTCACGCTCAATTTCGACAAGGGTAGCGGCGGCAGCATTCTGAATACCGGAAGCATTACTGCTTCGGACACGCTGACGGTCAATACCGACACATTGACCAACCAGGCGAACCAGGTCGACGTCGGGCAGATCTGGGCCAAGGTCAAGGGCGGTTACGTCGATACCACGGGTACGACGGTTCAGCCGGGCGGCTTCATGAGCGCGGCGAACATGGATCTCAACGTGCAGACGTTGGATCAGATCGGCGGTGCACTGCAGAAGCTCAACGCGGACGGCACGGTCGATCAGGCTGGTACGCAGCAGGTGCTGGCTGCGCTTCAGCAACAGCTCGGTACGAACTTCACGCAGACAGCGGTTAGCGACAACCTGCACACGGACTTTGTGAAGGACGGTGGCGGGCTACCGACGTTCATGGTGGCGGCTATTGCGATTGCGGCGTCGATTGTGACGGCGGGGGCAGCAGCGGCCGCAATGGGCGTCGAATTGGCGGCCATGTCACTTCCGATGGCGATGACGGTGGGCGCGCTTAGCGCAATGGCAGGAAGTGCCGCTGGGCAACTTGCATCTGGCCAGGGGTTCAATTTCGGGCAAATGCTTGAAGCCGGGGCGACGGGAGCGTTGACTGCTGGTGCATTCTCTGCGCTCGGTGCTGGAACGCAGGGCCTTCAACAGATCGGTAGCAATATTGCGAACGGCACTGCATCTGCGACCGAAGTCGGGCAGGCGTTGGGGACAATTGCTGAGCGAGGGTTGGTGACAGCTGGTATCGACACTGCTGTGTATGGAGGCAGCTTCGGTCGGGCCTTTGAGAACAGCGTAATTGCGGATGCAGGCGTCGTGGGTGCAAGCGCGATCGGTACCGAATTCAATGGTCAAAATGGCAATCCAGACCCCTCCAGTCCGTTGTATGTCGCGAGCCATGCAGCTTTGGGATGCGCCCTGTCGTCGGCAAGCGGGACTGGATGTGTCGGCGGTGCAATTGGCGGGGCGGCTAGTGCGATCGTTGCCCCGGATGTGATCAAGGCGATTGATCCGACCGGTGTTGATCTGACAACGGGACAGACGGCGCTGGTGACGGCAATCTCGACGCTGGTTGGTGGGGGCATAGCGTCGGCGGCGGGGCAGAATGTTCAAGGAGCCGTGAGCGCAGCACAGAACGAGGCACTGAACAACTCGACTCAGGACCCGCAAGCAGCGGCAAAAAGTGGAGGGCTGGCCAAAGCCCTCATTGCCGCAGCATATACGCTCATGCCGTGGTTGCCGGGTAATCCAGCGGGGCAGGCAGTTACCTCGGTGGTCCTTTCGAATGCGAAAGACCTGGTCGGACAAATTCCGTCGCCCAATGGGCCTAATCCGCCCTCAACGGGTGCAGCACCCGTGACGGTCTGTGATCCGCCGTTCTGCTATGTGTCCGTGTCCCCGGGATGGGCCGGCGGCCCGTCCAGTCCGCTTCTTTCGAAAGGCGGCGATAATGGTGAGGGTGAACTGGAGGGCAGTACTGGAAGCTCTGCCACCGGTCAGGCACCTGCCACAAACAGCACGGCTGCGGGTCCGTTCTCGACGTACGATACGTCTATTACGAACGCAGGAAGCGAGTATCTGAACGTAAAGACCAACGTTACCGCAGACCAGTTTGAGTCAAATTTGATCTCGAACGGGTATAGCGTTACTAACCAAGGTACCAACAAGAATGGTTCCTTCACCGTCCTGAATAACGGTACCTCGACGTATACCATTTATACGCGCACGACAACGGGGCAAGCCGGAGGGCAATACTTCGGGCCGGGCGGTGTGTCGGCAAAGTTCTCTCTTAATCCGAAGTAGCCGGGAGATATTGATATGAAGAAGATAAGTGCTGGTGCCCGATTGGCAGCATTTGAAAACGTAACGGAATCGGTAAGCTTTGATACTTTGCTACCTTCCTTGGTGTTCACCGGAGCATGGGGAAAGTTCCTCTTTTGTGAGTCTGATCGCATCTTTGGTGCACACTTTGTCGGTGCTGTGACGGAGTTGATGCGCTTGGAAGGCGGCACGGTAGCGTGCCTTGTTAACCTCGATCTAACTTCTGTTTTGGAGTTCGAGCGTGTCGCAGCAATTTACGTAGATCGAGCCATGACCACCGAACAATACATCGACGCTCTACAGTCAGGTGGTCCGGAGAGTGGTTGGCTTTACAGGGTAGATAGGTATGCCTGTGCCTCCGACGCGGGCTCATGGTGCATTTACTGCGAGAAGAGTAACGATGTCGCGGTAATCGCGTTACGTGATAGTTCAGATGTCGACCGGTTCCGTGGCGCGCTTGCGCAGCTATGGGCTAAACCCATAGAGGAATTGGTTGACGGAGGCACCTCTCCGCTCTTTCCGTTTGATAAGTTGGTGCCGGATTGGCGAAAGGGGCTAATCGACGCCTATGGAAATGGCCCATAGCGCGATGGTTTGCGACGGGTAGTGCACGGCGTAGTGTCGCTCGCTCGCGCTTGTGATTTGTTGCCACAAACACGTCTGGCGACGCCGCGCGGCTCTAGAGGGCAGTACTGGAAGCTCTGCCACCGGTCAAGCACCTGCCACAAACAGTACACCGGACGCACCCGTTTACAATACTCAAGGTGCGGCGAGAGCGACGGCGAACAGCGGCAACTGGTCAAGCGGCTCGTTGAGCGAAACCGTACAGAACATTGTGGGATCAAATCCACAAGTGACGTACACGGAATCTGGGAAAACGATCTATACGAATCCGACCACAGGCATGTCTGTGGTGTACGACAACGCTGGAAATTACTATCGCGTGCAGAATGCTGCCGGTCAGTATCTTGATCAGAGCGGCAATGTGAGCCCGAACAACGTTCCACTGATTGGTCCGAATAAGACGACGCAAACAGGCGTTCCGTCGGGTGTGCGGAATGGCTTAACGCACTTCAACAATACCGATCCGGTCAAGTAAGGGGTTATGCCATGCGGATGCAGGAATCTCTGGTGTCGATGGACGAAGGGGCGGCGCAGCTACGCTTGTCAGGCCCACTATCGGAGTGGTTGTTCTCGTCGAAATTCTGGTCTGACTTCAACGCCAAACACGGCACTATGTTCGATCAGTTTGAAGAGGACGAGGCTGACGTGACGGTAGTGAATGCAGTTGTTGAGGCTTTAGACGGGAGAATTCGTGCTTTGCGGGAACTGGATGCATGTAATGTTGAATTCGTATATCGTTGGGCATCCGAACACAAGCCCCTGACAACGAGTGTACCGAGAGAGTTGTTGCTGTCAGAGCTCGCACGGTTTCGCGACTTCCTTGTTGACGCGGTAGCGAAGAATCGCTGTGTGACCTTCTCACTTTGAGCATTCTGCGCACGGACAGCGAAGGATAGGCACTCGGGTTATTGCCCGGACAGCAGCAGTGAGACGAACCCGGCCAAGCGCCGGGTTCGTGCTTTATGGCGTCGGCGAGCATCGCGGCGCTGTCGTCCGGTTTGTGCAATTCATGGTGGTCGTGTGTGCGGTAACGGAGGGCTAGAAAAGCCTCTTTGCGACTTCCCTGCGGAAGTCCTCGTTGCAGTGCATTTGCTTCGAAGTCTGCATCGCACTCTGTATCCACTCGGTGGCTGAATCCCGCATTGTGTCCTGCTGCGTGACGGGCGGCGGTGCCGTGGAAATACCCGAATTGCCGGGCGGTGCCGAGCCGTCGCCGGCCAGGGTAATTGCGGATTGTTCGTTACGGTTCAACATCAAAACCTCCCCTGTTTAAGCTTCACACATGACGCATGCTGCCGTGCGAGATCAAAACCATCGGTAAGCCAATGATTGTGCGCCGGAAAATGCGTCAGACAAAGGTTTTTTGCGATGTGGGCCATGCGACCTCGAATTAGCCGAAACCCCCTGCGGGTAAAGGAGTCTGGCGTGTCTGCCATTGTCTGACACGGGTGCGAAAAAGGCCCGGTGAGGTGCGGGGCTCGCGATGAATGCTATCGTGTTCGCCATGGCAACCGGGGCAGTGGAAATGGGCGAGAAGCGGAGGCACGCCGGGTACGTTTACAAATCGCACCGCGATTCGAAACGTAGCCCTATGGTGCGCTTGCAGAGCCGAACGAACTGTGTCATCACGAAAGACTCTTACAGAGCTGGGTTGATTCGGATCTCGCACTTGTCCCCGTCCAAGCGCTCGGGCGAGAGCGGAACGCCAAAAATAGCCGTCGGTGTCTGTCGTTCAGGTTTCTACAAAAAAAAAAGAGGCTCTGTGAGTTCCAGAGCCTCACGCGCTGACAAGGCGTCGGCGTCGTTTTCACATCGCCATGTGGCGTTGGTCAGCGATCCTCCCGCCAGCCGTTGTCCGTCTTGACCATCGAGAGTTTGCCGGTAAAGTTCTCCTCGATGCTGTCCGCGTACTGCTCGACGGCTTCGTTACCGTTAAACAAGTTATCGAGCAGTGACGAGTTGACGTTGGGGCAGGTTTGCCGCATGGCACGCTCCATCGCAGCCTTTGCAGTCCGCGGTGCGCCTGTACGAGAAGATCGCCCTCCTGCGCCAGCAGATGCGTGAACTCAAGCAGATCCGCGAGCAATTGAAGAGGCAACCGGACAAACAGCTATCCCTTACAGATCCCGATTCCCGTTCCATGAACAGCGGCGGCAAAAGAGCCGGAACAGTAGGCTACAACGTACAGGCCGCCGTGGACATGAAGCACCACCTGATCGTCGAACACGAGGTGACCAATGTCGGAGGCGATCATGGACAGCAGTACGGCGTGTCACTGCCCGAGCGACATCCCGCCCGGAGTAAGGCGCAAGGCCGACTGCGCTCGATCTTACTGAGAGGCGCATATTCCCTGCGCATCCATTTAAATGGAGGTCGCCACGGGCTCCCGCTACCGCCTCTGAGGGTCCGCTTCCGGGAAGTGTGACTTACCGGGACGGACCGGCTACGGAAGTTCGGCCACGACGTGCGGGCGACGATCGCCTGCGTTGGCCAGAGGACCGGGTTCGGCCAGGAAGCGCCAGTCGCTAGAAGCATCGGGCAGACATTCCGGTGGCCATCGCGTTCCGAAAGCGGCCATTTGACCGGTCCGCTCAAATTTCACACTCAACCCGTGTACGAGTCGGCTGTCCACGTCGCGTTGATTACACGTCGCCCCGCATCTGGGCCGCATTCGTACCACTCATGTCCGGCACATACAGGCCGGCGCGGGCCAACTGCGAGGCTTTGCGCGGGGTGCATCCTCTTACGGGATGGGTGTAATCTTGCGGATTTCGTTATTGTCATAATCCGAAAACAGCCGGGCATTCAGGTAGCTAACTGTGTGACGAAGCGTCCCGCTCGCCTCTGCGCAAAACAGCTGCAGTCTTCTTGGCTAACCAGTATCGCCATTCTTTCGTCCTTGCCCATATCACTCAGCGATCGTATTCGTGTACAAGTTGAGTAGATCTGGTTGCTATGCAGGATGTCACCAGTCCCGACCGACGATTCTTTCGAAGATATCGTCGGCTTCTCGACGCAATCTTGCCGCGTTGCTTCCCATGGCAGTGGCGAACTGAAGTTGTACTTCAAGATACTGTCTTGCATCAACGTCTATCGGTGCTCTTTCCTTCTGCTAGGCAACCGTTATGGGTTATTCGACGCCTGCCCTAGTTCAAATGGCTGTGAGTATGCTGCGGCGCGTGCGGTGCTGCCCGGGTTTTGTGCGGATTCTTGCTAGGCCGCCGACGCGGCAGATTTGGATGCTGTCTAACGCCGACCAGCATCGACGAACCAGGCTCCTTAAGCTACCACTTCGTTGGCGTCAGCAGACCGTCGTGAAATCTCGACAGCGGGAATACAGTCAACATCCGTACGTCAGTGGAATGTCATGCTCGATTCAAGTCCGTCGCGATTTGTGCCGTTATTGCCAGTGTCGAATGAGCGAGACTCCATCCAATAGTGGGAAATGTAACGTTGAAAAAAACCATATGCGCGGTCGCGCTGCTCGCGTTTGCAGGATGCGCGTCCCGACCACCGATAGCATTCGAGCCACCGGCGCCAGCAGATTGCTGCGGCTCCTGGCGACAGGTCCATTTCGAACAAATGAACTCGACCCAGGTGAGCGGCATTTCAATCAGTACCGGACGCAGTCCTACATTCGATTTTCCCGAAGGGCGCTCAACATTTGTCGCTTACAAGTTGCCTGATGTCAAGGTTAAGTCGATGACGGTTGAAACGTACGTGAGTTCGGGTTGGCTACCGATGGCCACGGTGTTTCGTCCGAGGGCCTTGTTCCTCGACGCGGGGTTTCAAGAGGCAGGAACCAGTAAGCTTGAACCAATGAAACGGGCAGCAAAGTACCTGCAAGGGGAGTATTACCAAGCAACAGCAGATGTTCCAGCGAACGCAACCTACGTTGTCATTTTCGGCGCATCTTCCGCAAATACTGACCGACTCGTGGCGTATTCCGAGAATGGCTCAATGTACGGACTTCCCAACGCCTACGAAGGCAAGATATCCATCCTGTTGAAATGAACCTACAAAAAACGTCTGCCGTTTTCCGGCTCGTCTTGTCGAACATTATCGTGGCATCGCTGCTGACGGCCTGTGTACCACATTTGCTGACGACTGATATCAACCTCCAGCCGGGCGACACTACCGCGCGACTCAGAATCCGCTTCGCGGGAGACGGAGCGTTAAGCGTCGTCCAGTTTGCTCCTTCAAAATGTTATGCGTACTCAGACCGGGCAGTCAGGTCGCTTACAACTATCAACAAAGGCGAGCACACTTTGATTGACCTCAGTCTCATTTCCACGTCGAAATTGGGCATGCCGAATGACCTGGACGGTGTTCCAAAGAACTCGTACGAGGAGATTCTGGTGAAGGCTGGAAAGCCTCTCGATTTTGGGGTTAGCTGGTTTGGCGGCGACCAATTCGTGACCTACCGTGGAAACGGAATCGGAGAGTTCGTGCCTGAGACAGGCAAAGACTATGAACTAAAGGTCGTGGTTGCCCCCGGGATGCCAATGCACCTTCTGGTCGAGGAACTGCAAGTATCCGACGGCAACATCGTGCGGGTGCCGGTGACGATGAACAAGGTACACCTGTGTGGCACCTGAGCAGCGGGATATCCGCACGGTAGTGGTGACGTCGAGCGAACAGGCGGCAGGCAGTTTGCGCCGAAGCGCCGAAAGCTGTCAGTGTCAGCCATGCCGACAGTGCTATCGCGACGCGTGAGTGTTGCATTGGTCTTTTGCTCTACTGGTGATTATTGATCTGACTGCCTGGCGCTTTTCACGGCCCCCGTTTTGTCGCGGCCTCTGCGTCAGACGACGGACATTTAGGTGCGTAATGCGTTCGCACTGGTTCGTCCAGTCCACTGTGGTCGTTCCACGTCCCATGTGGCGATCGTCCTGGCTAATTCGGCCAGGACGAGACATTCGACACCACCACCTGAATTGGTGACGATTCACGCACCTCAAGCGATCGAGATTATAAAAGCGGGGCAAATTTGCCGACGATGCTTGATCTTGCCAACGTTGATGACATCGATTACGGCTCATGCGAAGGACAGACGAGCCGGTCTTACGCGTTCCGGACCGGTGATGCGTGCCTCGGTGAACTTAATCTTGGATTAGCTGTCAGCAACGGTCTTCAAATCTACAATCGCTGCATGGCCATTTTCGCGATGAACTTGCAACCCTTTTCCGGAACACAAATTTTGGTTAAAAATCGATGGATCGGAGTGGCATTCGCGCTTTGCAGCGCTAATGCCTGGGCGCAATTTGACGGCGCGAACAAAAATGATATTTTGACCGTCTCGGGGCCTTTGCAGATCGTCAAGCTTGCGCGCCCTGCGCCGGACGGCGCGAACTTCAGAGCGACTTTGAACGGTTCGCCGTTCGACCAGCTTTACGGTCTCCGCTTCATTTACTATACCGATTCGCCTGCGGAAGGCAAACCCGCCTCGCGCGTCGTCATTGAAGACTTTATTAATGGTTTTTCAGACGCACCGTCGGTCATCCTGTACGACTTCCAAAAGAAGCCAGCTACCGCGTTGCCCATCAGTGACAGGCTCGATGTCGACGACGTTCGCTGGACCAATAATTCCGTTGAGCTGAGTGCAAACGGCCAGTGGTTTGCATTCTCAGGTCACAAGTTGACCCGCATTCACCCCGTAGGCCAATGACAACGACGCCCGAAGATTTTCGATTCTCGTTTTTTCCGCGTGGTTGGCTATTAGATACGGTCTCCAGCCGATACTCAGGGCGCTAACGAGTGAAACTAAAGACGACCATACATGAAAATAGCGATCAAGCACATGATGCGCGCCGTCGGGGGCTGCCTTTTGGTTCTTACAGCGGCGTGGCTTTTCATATCGACCGATATACCTCGCGCGCCAAGCGTGCCGCCCGGGAGCCGTGAGTGGATCGCCTACGTTAGTGACCGTTATTTCGACATTTCGGATGGGGAAGGACACGGCCCCGATCCGGGGAGCGAGGAATGGCTGCACAGCGTGGAGAGGCAAGCGAAACTTCAAGACCACAACGATCTTCCATTTATCGAAGGCTGCAAGTTGGTCCAACAGCAGCTCGTGCGGCATGTTTTCATCCTCAACCGGCCACTGGGCTGGATTTTCATGCTGTGAAAGAGACTGATGGGGATGGGTTAAGCCCCGCGAGGAAAAGACTGGAGCCTTTCAGTCTCGCGCTTGTCGGCAGGACACTCTCCGCTCGTACGCGACTCGCCGCGCGGGAGAGTGCTGCTTTGCCAGTCATTCTGCGTGGGCCGTAGGCACGCGTGCAATCGGCGCCTCGACGTTTCTTCCAATTCACTTTTCTGCCGGGGCTTAGGCGAGCCGTAACTTCGCCGGTTCGAACGGAGCAGCTATGACTGTCCGCTAACGAGAATCCCAGAGGTCCGCTCCGGGTCCGCGTGCTGTTGATCGCGACCGTGCGAGATTCGGGCGGTCTATGGCGTCTTGCATGAGGTAGAGATCGTTAACGGTTACCGCCCTCCTAGCCGGTGATGCATTGGGCATTCAGACAAACGCGGGCCGCGCTAATCCTGGCAATCAGTCGATCGTGACGGCGGCGTCAATGCTCGTGACCGGCCTGATTGCCGGTGCGACGGGCGAAAATGTCCAAGGTGCGGCCGCTGCGGCGCAGAACGAGGCTCTAAACAACTATCTGTCGAAGAAGCAGGAGGCCGACAAAGCGGCCGCGGACCAGAATTGCGGGTCGAATTGTGACCAGGTCGATGCGGCGTTCAAGAGCCTGTCGGATGCAAATAACGCTGCTCTCGCATCGTGTCTCGCTAAAGGAAGCTGTCGAAGGACTGGGTGACGTCGGTACTGGGTAATCTTGACCCTGCATCGCCAGCGTATCAGGCGGTTCTCAAGGCGCAAGCCAACGGGACGTTGACAACTGCTGTTGCTGGAGTGAATCGGACAACTGGGCAGGTTATCGCGGTCCCTGTCAAAATTAGCCAATAGTAGGAAACGAGTGAATCATGGGAAAAACTGACAACACGAAGGATCTGCAGGCAGGCATTGCGCACGTGCAGGCTCACCAGCAGGTACTGTCTGACAACCTGGAATTGTTTTTGAAGCACGTTCAGAACGGGACAGGCGACGTATATTCGTGTTTGCTTAGCTTGCGTAGTCATGCTGCCGCATGTTCGCTGGTGGCGTGGTTCGTTAATCGGGATCTAGGTCTGTTCAAGCAGTGGTCCTATGTGGAAGGAAAGCTTTCGCGGATACTTTTTCAGCAGCAGCCGCGCAATTGGTATCCCGCTTATTTGTTGTTGGGCTCGTTGCTGTCCGATCATGAGCCATTGATTAATTGGTTCGCGCACTATGAACTTCCTTTCGATGAGAGTCGAGCCGACGATATTTCAACCGCTGATTTTCACGGATATCAGGCGCTCTTGGCGATAAGGGGCGATTGGGATTCACTGGAGGAGCGGTGTTTGCGAATTCTCAACAATCCAGTCACCGCGCAGAAAAAGTATGAGATCGATCATCGCTTTTATCTTGCCCTCGCGCGTGGCGATCTGGGCGGCATGGAGTCCGCGCTGGAGGAACTGACTTCGCCAAAGATAGCACGCGTTCGCAACGTGGAGCAGGCGTTTGGTTTCACTAAAAAGCTAATAGGAACGCACGCGGTAATCTACGCAAAAATCGCGTGGCGACACGGATACAGGGTGCAGCTTTCGTCTCCGTTTGTACCCGTCGAATGGTTGCCGGTGGCTCCGTTGGCGTCTTACGAGGATCCCTATGATTTTATGAAGAACTTCGACATTAATATGCCGGTGGGCTAGTCTCGACCGGCCGCAACAGTGATAGTCAGCTACGATGGCGGGACCGCATCGTCTGCGTTAAACCAATTTCTGAGTGACCTTGCAGGTGCACAAGGTCGTTAGAGGGTCCATGTTGGATTTCCCAACCGACGTGCCTAATCTGTTTGAAAAAGTACAGGCACAGGATTGGGAACGCTTGCTTGTCGATCGAGGTAGCGGCATCGGTAGACCAACCTGGCAAACGACAAGCGACGCCGTCGGCCTGGTACTCCAGATGTGAGGGCCTTCCGGTGACCTGACACATGTCTTCCTGCGGAAGGCGCACGATCGTTCTCGATTGAGGTCCGCATGTCCGCCTGCATGTTCCCAACCAGACCGAGCGGGAGCTTGAAGATATGCGTGGTCGGCGTGCTGCCAGTCGGGTAGATCCACTGTTCGTCGTGGCGAAGCAGCGCCGTTTTTTCCTGAGCCCCGGCAATCGATAACCTTAAATCCGCGCCGCTGTCGCATTGGCCGAGCGGCGCCGCTGAGGTGGCATTGCGCAGAAGCAACGCGATCTGCGGCTCGGATAACGGCGTTCCGGAGATGTTGTAAAGGTCGGTGGGTTGCTCGTCAGGCGGCAGTAGTTGGATCGCGCCGACGCAGTCACGGCCAAGCGCTACCAGCAGGTCGAATGCGTTCGTGCTGCCCGTGCGATGCCGTTGAGCCAATCGCCGGCGTATCGTATCGCTATCGGTATAGCAGATTGTCGAAGAATGCGTTGACTACATCGCCACGGTACGTTTGGTTCCCGGGCGTGAACGGCATCGATAGGGAAAGGGGACGCCCCTGTTCGTCTCCGAGCCACTTGTCGAAATAACTCAGGCGGTCGCCGTCCCGTGCTTTTTCCCAGTAGCCGACGGGCAAGCCGTTCATCCAGATGTTGAGCCGTTGTGTCTGAGAGCGGCGTGCCATGGTTACCAGTTTTCCCGTTTCTTTCCGGTCTTGGTTGCCCCGAGGGGATGCTGCGAACTCGACGCTTTCCGGGTTCGGCCCGAGTGGTTGGCCACCGACTGAGATTTCGTTTTCCTGGCGGCGGGGACGTGTTGTTGAAGCTCCGGCGTCTCGCCCTGCGCTGGTTCGCCGTCAGGCGCCGACGACGTCTGACTCATACGCAACTCCACGTTCAGCAAACGCATGACCTTAAAAAGCCGTGCGACGCTTGCCGATGCCGGATTGGCTTCCAGTTGCGCGTAGCTTTGCTGCGTGATGCCTAGCAGTCCGGCCACGGCGGCCTGTGTGAGTCCAGCAGACTTGCGGAAGCCCAGCAGAATGGGGCGGAGCTGACTTAGCGTCTTGATAGCGTAATCCATCGGATTTTCTTCAGGCTCGTACAGTCTCTGAACTGTGTCATGGAAATACAGACAATAGACTGTAATTTACCTATACAGGTTTTAGTTTGTATTTTCAATTTACAGATCACAGCCTGTTAAGACATAGCATAAAATCAATCGATGAACAGGAGTTCACGGAAGCGCGCCAAGCTTAGTCCCCTTGAGCCTCGCTCCCAGCAGCCCCAACGAGTCTGCGGTATAAATGCCTCCCGCCTCACCCGCAAACCCCCAACACAAAACATGTCCCACTACTTCTACAACCCCGCCACCGGCCACGGCCTTCCGCACGACCCGTTCAAGGCCATCGTCGCTCCGCGCCTGATCGGCTGGATTTCCTCCCGCGCCACCGACGGCACGTTGAACCTCGCGCCCTACAGTTTCTTCGGCGCGTTCGCCAGCTCCCCGCCGATCATCGGCTTCTGCAGCGAAGGCCGGAAAGACAGCATCGCCAACATCGAGGCCACCGGAGAATTCGTCTGGAATCTGTCCAGCAAGCCGCTCGCCGAGCAGATGAACCGCTCCTCCGCGCCGGTCCCGTCCCACGTCGACGAATTCGAACTCGCGGGTCTTACACCCGCGCCGGGTCGCAACGTAGCCGTGCCGCACGTCGCCGAATCGCCGGCCGCGCTCGAATGCAAGTTGCTGCAAGTGGTCCGTCTGCATACCCTCGACGGCAAGCCGATGGACAACTACCTGTCGCTAGGCCAGGTAGTCGGCGTCCACATCAACGAGGCCTACCTGAAAGATGGCCTGTTCGACACCCACGCCGCGCAGCCGATCATGCGCGCCGGCTACCGCGCCGACTACGCCGATATAGGCGAAATGTTTCAGATGTTCCGCCCAACCGCATAAGCACCCAAATCGGCACCCAAAGCGTTTGAATCACCTCGCGCCGCGCCATGCGGCGCGGCGCCCATCTGATCGCCTCCGCGAAACACAAAGCCAACGCCCCGCAAACTGGCCCGCTTGATGCTTGCAACCGACGCTCCAACGCGTCGTTTTCAACTGCCGGCTCACTCAAGAGGAGCGCGATCATGTCCACCGAATTCGCTACGCAGTTCAGCCATGTCCGTCCGCAAGACACGTCCTACGTGGATCAGGGCTTGCGCGATTTTTTTCTGTACCGGGATTTAGGCATCGCGCAGGCAACCGGCGGCAAGGTGCTCGCGCAACTCGTCAAGGCGAATCACGCACCAGAGCAAGGCACCGGTTGGCACCGCCATGAAGCCGATTTCCACATTGTGATCATGTTGAAGGGCTGGGCGCGCTTCATGTACGGCGACAAGGAGACGCTCGTCGCCGCCGGCGATTGCGTGCATCAGGCGCCGGGCATCGTCCACTATCTGTTCGATTACTCGGAGGATATGGAGTACATCGAAATCGTGTCGCCGGCCGATTTCAAGTCGATTGAAGTCGAAGGCCCGTGCGAAGTGCCGGCGGTGAAGCCGTGGAAGAGCGCCGTGACTTGACTCACGATTGCGTCGCGGGTGGCCGCCGGCGCGGTGCCCGTGACGCCTGCCGAGTCTTGGCGGCAGAGCCGGAGCCAACCCCGTTCGACGTGGCGGTCACCGCCGGCGCCGAATCCACCTCGACATCAACCACTGCAGCAGCGGCCGGGGCTGACGCGATCGCTTCCGAAGCGGCAGCCGCCGACACCGGTTGAATCGTCCGCGCCCGCGAACTCACCACCACGGCACGCGGTTCATTGTCGTAAATTACTGCCCGGACACGCGGATAAATCTGCCGTTCCCACCGATGTCCATTGAACACGCCATAGTGCCCCACGCCGGTCTGCACATGATGCGTCTTCAGATACGGCCGCAACTTGTCGCACATGTCCTGCGCAGCGAGCGTCTGCCCAACCGCGCAGATATCGTCTTTTTCGCCTTCGACGGTCAGCAGCGCAGTACGGCGAATCTTTGAAGGCTCCACGAGCCGGCCTTTCACCTCGAGTTCATGCAACGGCAGCGCATGTCGCTGAAAAACAGTGTCGACCGTTTCCAGATAGAAATCGGCCGTCAGGTCCATCGTGGCGAAGTATTCTTCGTAGAAAGTGTGGATCGTGTCGGCCTTCGCGGGATCGCCTTTGGCGCGCTCGTAGTACATGGTCTCGAATGAGTCGAGATGGCGGCCGAGGTTCATCGACATAAACGCGGTCAATTGCACGAAACCGGGGTACACGCGACGATGTGCGCCCGCAAAACCAAACGGCACCGCGCTGATCAGGTTCTGCTCGAACCACTCAATCGGTTTGCTTTTAGCCAGTTCGTTGACGCGCGTCGGATTGATGCGAGTGTCGAGCGGACCCGCCATCAGCGTCATGCTGGCGGGCTGCGCGGGGTTGTCGTCGTCGGCCATGAGGGCGACTGCGGCCAACGCGGCGACCGTCGGCTGACACACCGCCAGCAGATGCGCGCCCGGCCCGATCGTCTCGGTGAAGTCGATTACATGCTGCACGAATTCGTCGAAGCCGAAGCGGCCCTGGCTTAGCGGTACGTCGCGCGGGTTGTGCCAATCGGTGATATAGACGTCGTGCTCGGCCAGCATCGTGCGCACGGTGCCGCGCAGCAGCGTCGCGAAGTGGCCGGACATGGGCGCGATCACCAGCACGCGCGGCTGCGGATGAGAAAGAGAGGCATCCTTCCGGAAATGCAACAGCGAACAGAACGGCGTGTGCGCCGCCACTTCCTCGACGATTCGCACGGATTTGCCTTCCGTCATCACGCTGTCGATATCGAACGGCGGCCTCACAGGCGTAAGTCCGGCGAGCGTCAGCAACTCGCAGGCCGCGCGTATCGAGCGTCCATGCGACGTGTCGCCAAATGCAGGCCACGCATCGAGCGAATGATTCATCAGTGCCGCGCCGTGCCGCATTGGCAGCATCATGTCAGCGAAAGCCTGATATGTGGAATATGCGAACAGGTTCATAACCTTCGCACGAGTGCAGAAAGGGAAGGAACCCGAACAGAGGCAAGTCATGTGCCAATTACGCGGCCGCGTGACGCAGCCGTCGCTGCACGTTGGCATAGCATTTGCGCGGGTTGTTGCAACGGGCCGAATTTGCCGCGCTTTGGTGCGTCCGCGCACGACAACGTGCATGCGCATTGTCAGACGTCGGCGGAACGCCTCATCTGGAGGAGAAACGTATGGCGAATACCACGCTCACCATCAGCAGCAAGAACTATTCGTCATGGTCGCTGCGGGGCTGGCTGCTGACAAAGTTCAGCGGCTTGCCTTTCGAAGAGATCGTGATGCCGATCGACGATCCCGCCGCGCGCGCCGAATTGCTGCTGTTGTCGCCGTCGATCCTGGTGCCGTGTCTCTTTCACGACGGCATCAAGATCTGGGACACCCTGGCGATCGCCGAGTATCTGAACGAGTTGAAACCGGAAGCGGCGCTCCTGCCGAAAGACATCCGCGCGCGGGCGCATTGCCGCTCGATTTGCGGTGAGATGCATTCGGGTTTTGCTTCGTTACGTTCGGCCTTGCCTATGAACCTGAAAGCGCATTTTCCGGGCTTCAAGGTCTGGGCTCGGGCGCAATCGGATATCGACCGCATCGTGACGATCTGGAGCGAGTGTCTGCAACAGTACGGCGGCCCGTTTCTGTTTGGCGAGCGTAGCGCGGCGGATGCGATGTACGCGCCGGTGGTGACGCGCTTCGTGACCTACGACGTCAAGCTGGACCCTGGGATCGTCGATTATGGGCAACGCATTATGGCGCTGCCTGAAATGCAGCAGTGGATCGCGGATGCGCAGCAGGAAGTGGAAGAGATCGACGAACTGGATGTGGAGTTCTGATAACGTCGCGCAACGCTGAAAACCGCCGCCGCAGGCCAATATTGGCGCGGCCCGATGCCCCGCGCCAATGCAAAGGCAAACCTCAATCCCGCCCTGCTTCCAGCTTGAACACGCTAACTACCTGCGCAAGCCGCGCGGCCTGATCGCGCAACTCGGCTGCGGCGAGTTCCGCCTCGCCGACAATCGTCGCATTCTGCTGGGTCGCTTCACCGATCTGCGTGACAGCGAGATTGACCTGCTCGATGCCGCCCGATTGCTCGCGTGACGCCACGCTGATTTCCGCCATGATCGCGCGCACCTGGCCGACCTGTTGAACGATGCCTTGCATGGTCGAACTGGCTTCTTCGGCGATGCGGAAACCGCTTTGCACGGTCGCCGTGGAGGCGGCGATCAGCCCCTCGATCTCCTTGACCGAAGCCGCGCTGCGCTGGGCGAGCGCGCGCACTTCCGAGGCCACCACCGCGAAGCCCTTACCGTGCTCGCCGGCACGCGCGGCTTCAACGGCGGCGTTCAACGCGAGAATATTGGTCTGGAACGCAATGCCTTCAATCACGCTGGTGATCTCGGCGATTTTCTGCGACGAGCGGCTGATCTCGCCCATCGTCGAGACCACGCGTTCGACGGCGCGGCCGCCCTCGAGCGCGGCGTCCGCGGCATGCGTGACGAGCATGTTGGCTTGCGCGGCGTGATCGGCGTTCTGCTGCACGGTCGAGGTGATCTGTTCCATGCTGGCGGCCGTTTCTTCGAGGCTGCTTGCCTGGGTCGCAATCCGCGCGGCGATGTTGCCACTGCCGGTGGCGATCTTTTCGGTGCCCTCCGACATGTCCGTCGACGCATTGCGCACTTGCGAAACAATGCGCGCGAGGCCTTCGCCGATGCCGTCGATCGACTGCATCAGGCGGCCGATTTCGTCGGCGCGTGCCTTCGTACCGTTGGCGCCCTTGGCCACGCGCACGCTCAGATCGCCCGAGGCGAAGCGCTCAGACGCCTTCGCGGCTTCATCGAGCGGACGGCTCACGAGGCGGCGCACGGCAATCAGGAACACGATCGCGAACACGCCGACCAGCACGAAACCGATCAGCAGGAACCGGTTGCGCGTGGCGCTCACCTCCGCCATCACCTCGTCGCGCGGCGCAACGCCGCCTACCAGCCATTGCCACTGCGGCACCGTGATGAACGACACGAATTTGTCGCGCGCGTTGTGCTCGCCGAGCGTGGCGTCGGCGGAGCTGAATTCGAGCTGGCCTTCCTTCATGTCGAGCATTTGCTGATACGGCGCGTTCGCGTTGTCCGCGTTCTGGCCGGCGGCGGCCGGATGCACGATCAGCTTGCCGCGATCCGCGCCCGTCGAGGCGTTGACCACGAAGTAATAGCCGCTGTCGCCGATTTTCAGTTGGCGGATACCGTCTTCGACCGACTGGATTTCCTTGTCCACGTTCACGCCGACGAACAGCGCACCGATCACGCGGCCGCTCGCGTCCGTGACTGGCCGATATTGGGTAATCCAGCGTTTGCCAAAGAGCGTCGCAAGTCCCGTATACGATTTGTTCGCGAGGATCGGCGCGTACGCGGGCCCCTTGCGGTCGAGCAGCGTGCCGATCGCGCGCGAGCCGTCCTGTTTCTTCAGCGAAGTCGTCACGCGGACGAAATCGTCGCCGCTGCGCGCGAACACAGTGGCCACCGCGCCGCTGCGTTCGAGAAACTGGTCGGGAATCGAGAAGTCCATGTTCAGGACTTTGTCGCCGGCCTTGATGGTCGGCGTGGCGACGCCATTGACGTCGATTTTCTGGCTTTCGTCGAGCGTGTAGCCGGTGGGCAGGAAACTCGCGAATAGTGAAGTCGAGCGATCGACTTCGGCAGACAGCGCTTCGTCGAACAGCGTGATCATGGCCGCAATCGAGCGGTCTTTATCGGCAATGCGCTGCAGGACCTGATCGCTGACCTGCTGGCCGGCGCTGCGCGTGAGCGCCCACGTAAAGGCGGCGAAAATCAGTGCCACCAGCGCGCACGACAGTACCGCGAGCCGGGCGCCGACGCTGGCGCGGCGCAAAGAGAGAAATTCCATGGGTATTCGGCGTAAAGGAAGACATGTGGTGTGCAAGCCATGTGAATACATGGTTTACACCTATGTCAGGATTACGGCCGAATCGCGCACATCTTTAGAGATTTCGAAGGCTTTTCGTAATGTATCGACGTATATTGCCGTTACCGTGCCGACGCGCCGCGCCAGGTGCGCAGCAGCAGCGCGTTGGTGACCACGCTGACGCTCGAAAACGCCATCGCTGCACCGGCTAACATCGGATTGAGCAGGCCGAAGGCGGCCAGCGGAATACCGATCAGGTTGTAGACGAACGCCCAGAACAGGTTCTGCTGGATCTTCCGCCAGGTACGCCGCGAAATGTCGAAGGCGTCGGCTACCAGCGCCGGATCGCCGCGCATCAGCGTGATGCCGGCCGCCTGCATGGCGACGTCGGTGCCGGTCGCCATGGCGATACCGATGTCGGCGGCGGCGAGCGCGGGGGCGTCGTTGATGCCGTCGCCCACCATCGCGACAATGCCGGCGCTGCGGATCTTCAGGTCGCGGATCACGCGGGCTTTGTCGTCGGGCAGGACTTCGGCATGGAAATCGGCGATGCCGAGCGCCTGGGCGACGCTTGCCGCACTGCCTTGGTTATCGCCGGTGACGAGCACGCTTTTGATACCCATCTGGGCGAGCCGTTCGACCGCCGCGCGCGCGCTCGGTTTGACGGTGTCGCCGAAGGCGATCAGCGCGAGCGCGGCGGGTGCCTGCGGCGCTCGCCGCATCAGCCAGGAGACGGTGTTGCCGGCGGCTTCGAGTTGTTTTGCGCGCTCGGCGAATGGCGCTGGTAACACGATGCCGAGTTCGTTGAGCCAGCGCGTGCTGCCGAGCGCGAGCGTACGGCCGTCGACGTCGGCTTCCACGCCGCGCCCCGGCACCGCGCGTGCGGCGCTGGCCGTGAATGCCGCAACCGGCGTAATTGACGCAAATGACGCAACCGGCGACTCCGTTGCGGCCTGCACCACGGCCCGCGCCAACGGATGATCGCTATGCCGCTGCACGGCTGCGGCGAGCGCGAGCGCCTCGTCGCGCCCGATGCCGTCGAGCGCTTCGAACGCTGTCACCGACGGCTGACCGAGCGTCAGCGTACCGGTTTTATCGAACGCGACGATATTCACCCGATGCGCGGTTTCCAGCGCCTCGGCGTCCTTGATCAGCACGCCGCGCCGCGCGGCGACGCCGGTGCCGGCCATGATGGCCGCGGGCGTTGCCAATCCGAGCGCACACGGGCAGGCGATCACCAGCACGGCGACCGCGTTCAGTATCGCGGTTTCACCGCCCGCACCGGCAATCAGCCAGCCCACCAGTGTGAGCGCCGCAATCGCCAGAATCGCCGGCACGAAGATTTCGCTGACACGATCGACCAGACGCTGTATCGGCGCCTTCTCGGCCTGCGCGCTTTCCACGAGGCGAATGATTCGGGCAAGCGTCGTTTCCGCGCCGATCGCGGTGGTCGTCACCGCAATCGCGCCTTCGCCGTTGATCGAACCGGCGGTCACCGGATTGCTTGCCTGCTTCGGCACCGGCAAGCTTTCGCCGGTAATCAGCGACTCGTCGATATGGGTGCGGCCTTCGAGCACCGCGCCGTCGACCGGCACACGTTCGCCCGGACGCACGATCACCACCGTGCCGACCCGAACTTGCGCGAGCGGCACTTCGCGTTCGTCCGCGCCGACGCGAATGCGTGCCCGGTCGGGGCGCAACGCGTTAAGCGCGCGGATCGCGTCCGTGGTCTGGCGCTTGGCGCGCGCCTCGAGCCATTTGCCGAAGCGCACCAGCGTAATCACCACCGCCGACGCTTCGAAATACAGATGCGTCATGTCGCCGCCATGAGTCGCCAGTTCGTAGACGCTGATCCCGTAAGCCGCCGACGTGCCGAGTGCCACCAGCAAGTCCATGTTCCCGGCGCCGGCCCGCACCGCCCGGTAAGCCGCGCGATAGAAGCGCGCGCCGAATACGAATTGCACGATCGAGGCGAGACTGAACTGCAGCCAGGGGGACAGCATCGTGTGCAAGCCGAACCATTCGCCGACCATCGGCAGCAGAAGCGGCAGCGTCAGCACGGCGGAGACGACAACGGCCGCCAGTTCGCGGCGGGTCTGGTTGCATTTGCTTTGCGCGACTGAGGCGAGCGCGGCCGTGTCGGTGACGGAAGCCGCTGCGTCCGGCGGCGCCATTAGCGTCGCCTCGTAGCCCGCTTTTCTGACTGCGGCGATGAGCGCGTCGGTGTCGGCGCCCGCGCCCGTCTGGTCTGGATTGACGCTCGCCGTTTCGGTCGCCAGATTCACCGACACGTTCGCGACGCCCGGCACCTTGGCGAGCGCCTTCTCCACGCGCATCGCGCATGAGGCGCAGGTCATCCCGCCGATTGCCAGTTCCGTGGCCCGCGAGCCTGGCGCCGGCGTGGTGTCCCGTGGTGCCGACACTGTGGCTTCGTAGCCCGCTTTGCGCACGGCGCCGGCGAGCGTTTCGGGGTCCACTGCTGCGTCGCTGTCGACGCTGGCCTTTTCAGTGGCGAGATTCACCGACGCGCGCGTGACGCCCGGCACTTTGGCGAGCGCCTTCTCCACGCGCATCGCGCACGAGGCGCAGGTCATCCCGCCGATGTCGAGTTCGGTGGTTCTGGCGGGCGTAGCGTCCGCGGGACGCTGGGGTGTGGCAAGTTCTGTCATGGCAGGAAAGGCTCGTCGCAGCATTGGGCCGCATCATGAACCCAGTATTGACCTTCCCATAATGGGAAGGTCAAGGATGTTTTTGTCGCACGACGGTAGACCAGGCCGGTGAGCAAAAAGCTCACAATGGCGGCGGAGCGTCCAGCATCGCCTGCCCAACGGCTTTCTGTTCGTCGCTCGTGCGCGCCAGCAGCGTTTCGGCCGCGCCGCGCCGGTCGGCGGCTTCCTTGTTCTGACCGAGTTTCCATTTGCCGACCAGTCGCGTGACCTCGATCTCGAGACCCACAATCGCCCGCAGCATCTGGGCAATATAGTCGGCCGGCGCGTCGCCCATCTTCCAGGGTACCGGTTCGCCCGCTTCCATCTTGCGGGTGAGCCGCGCGACCAGGCCGCGCAAGAACGCTTCGTCGTCGCGCACCACAATCCGGCCGTGCGCGTGCACCACCATATAGTTGTAAGTCGGCACCTGGCGATGCGTCTCGTGCTTGCTCGGATACCAGGTCGGCGAGATGTAGGCGGCGGGGCCCTGGAAAATGACGAGGGCTTCCGGGTTGGCGGCGACTTCCTGCCAGACCGGATTGGCCCGGGCGACGTGAGCGCGGAGGATGCCGTGGGTTTGGGTGACGCCGTCAACCCCTCCGGGAACTGGTTTTGCGTCGAACTCGAATGGCAAGTGGTTCGCATCGAGCCCATTCGGTCCGTGAGTAACCAGCGCGCCGAACGGCTGCCCGGCGATCAGGCTGTGGAGAACCTCCGGGCGGTTCTCTTCGAAATGGGCGGGCATATACATAAAACGCTCCGGGGAACAAAGGACAGCGAGTGGCCGGGATGGGCGGCCAACCGGCAGGCAGGAACCGGCGTGGGAGTGACAAAACCGTTACACGCACCGCAAATGGTGTCCGCGCGCGCATTACAACGTGCTATTGCTGCCTTTGCGCTTGCCTGGCGAACAAGGATACGATACAACCCGATGTTGTCGGCAACACAAGCTGCGGACTCGCTGCGCCTGGCTTTGGGAGGCCACGCAAACAGGTTTCGCCGCGTACCGACGCCTCCCTTAGGACCGCACGTTCTGCCACCTGAACGAATGATAAAAAATCGCCAAGAACTGTTTTCGCTTCACTGGACCTGCGCATCGCTCGCAGGCCTCGCATTTCTGGCTGGTTGTGCGTCGACTCCGTCCACGACGCAGAAAACCACCGGCTGGATCAAGGACGAAGTTGCCGATTCGTATGTGTTCGGCTATCCGCTGGTGCTGATGGGCGTCGCGCGCGACGCGGCGGTTGGCACCGACCCGGGCCAGGCACCGATCAATACCTTGCGCCACGCCCAGGCCTTGCCGCCGATCGGCGCAGCCAATCCATTGCGGCCGAGCCTCGATACGCTCGATTCGACCGGCTGGCTGGACGTCGGCAGCGAACCGGTGATCGTGGCGCTGCCCGACTCGCACGGCCGTTACGTCGATGCCCGCGTGCTCGACATGTGGACCAATGTGGTGTGGTCGACCAACTCACAATTTGCCACTCGCGCAGCGGGCATCAAGGCGCAAACGATTGCTTTCGTCGGCCCGGGCTGGCAGGGCGATCTGCCCAAGGGTGTTACGCGCGTCGACGTGCCGACCCGCAACGCATGGGTGAGCGTGCGTATCCAGTCGAACGGTACCCGCGACCTGACAGCAGTGCGCAAGCTGCAGCGCGCGATTCGCGTTGTGCCGCTGAGCGTCTACGCCGGCGGCACGCGCTCGGCGTCGATCGCGGCGCCGCGCAGCACGGCCGCCGATGCCGCGGTGGCCGCTTCCGGCACACCGGCCGCGCAAGTTGCCGCGCTCGATGCGAACGGTTTTTTCAGCCGGCTCGCGCAAGCGCTGCCGGACAACCCGCCAACGCCGGCTGACCCGCATGCGTTGAAAATCCTTTCCGATTTCGGCGTGACGCCGGGCGAGCCGGTGAAGCTGCCGAACTCGCCCGATGTGATTGCCGCGGGTCTCGCCGACGGTCATGAGCGCGTCGTCACGCCGCCGTCCAATCTGCTGAGCAGCAATGGCTGGAGCTGGTTCGGCGACGGCGTCGGCAATTACGGCACCGACTACGCGATGCGGGCCTACGCTGCGGCGACCCAGCCGGGCATCGGCACGAAGGACGACGAAGTGCGCGCTGTCGTTACCCAGGACAGCGACGGCCATGCGCTCAACGGTGCGAACCGCTACGTGATCCACTTCGCGCCGAATCAGTTGCCGCCGGTGCGTGGTTTCTGGTCGATCACCGCGTACACGAAGGACGGTGCGTTAGGGGAAAGCGCGCCGGCGCGTCTGGCGGTTGGCGATCGCAACGGTGCGCGCCGCAATCGAGACGGTTCGCTCGACGTGACGGTGTCCTCGGTGCGTGGCAAGAGCGGCAACTGGCTGCCGGCGCCGCGCGCCGATCTGCAACTGGTGCTGCGCTTGTACGCGCCTAAGCCGCAAGCGACTGACGGCAGCTGGCAACCTCCGGCCGTGGTGCGTCAGTGAAATGGCGGCAATGCAGTTCGCAAGTGAAAGGCCTCAATGAAATACCCTGGCGATATGCGTTGCTAATGTGACAGCCATGCATGAATGACGCATAAATCGCCCATGTCCGCCGCTTTGTGCCGGCGGACATGGGCAACGGCAGCATGCAACAATATGTAAGCTGCGCCTGACATTGCTACCCCGCGTAAGATTCACCACTTATACTGCCGCTTGCGGGATTTTCGTTTCGCGGCGGGCTTGCCGCCGCATTACCCAAGACCGAGCATGGCAAGCCTCAACAAAGCATCAATCGCTTCTTCCATGCAGACCGTGCGCAACGTCGCGCAGTCACGCCGCACCCGGCGTGTCGTCACAGGTCTGCTGATCTTCCTCTTATTGTTCGGTCTGCTGGGCTTTTTCGCGGCACCGCCGTTGATTCGCCACATTGCCGAGCAGCAACTCAGCAAGCAACTCGACCGGCCTGCCACGATCGGCCGCATCGCGCTCAATCCGTACACGCTCAAACTCGAAGCCGATCGCGTGCATATCGGCGAGCGAGGCGGCGTGGGCGACTTCGTCGATATTTCGCGGCTTATCGTAAAGCCGTCGTGGAGTTCACTGTTTCGCGCAGCACCGATCATCGACGAAGTGCAGCTCGATTCACCGCGTTTTCATATCGTTCGCTATGATGCGCAGCGCTTCAATTTCACCGACCTGATCGAGAAATTCTCGAAGCAGCCGGCCAAGCCCGATAGCAAGCCGACGCTCTTTTCGGTGTCGAACATTCGCCTCGAAAATGGCCAGATCACGTTCGACGACAAGCTGCTCGGCGTCACGCACGTGATCGATCAATGGAAGCTGGGCATTCCGTTCATTGCCACGCTGCCTTCGAAAACCGATATCTTCGTCGAGCCGTTGCTGCGTGCGCGGATCGACGGCAGCCCGCTCGCTATCGACGGCAAGACCAAGCCGTTTGCCGCTTCGCGCGAATCGGAAGTGTCACTGCGCTTCGACGGGCTCGATGTGCCGCGGCTCATTTCCTATGCGCCGACCAAATTGCCGGTGGTTGTGCAGAGCGGCAAACTGTCCACCGATCTCAAGCTTAATTTCGTAGTCTCCAACGACGCGCCTTCGTTGCGGGTGGCGGGCACGGTCGATTTGAACGACGTGGACATACGCGATCAGAGCAAGGCGCCGTTCTTTGCCGCGCGCACGGTGCATGTGGCCGCCGCGACGCTCGAGCCGCTGAAGAGCCTGTATCACTTCGACGATATTCGTATCGACGCGCCGAGCGCCAGTCTTGCGCGTGATAAAAACGGCATGCTGAGTGTCGAGAAAATGTTCACGCCTGAGCCTGCCGCTCATGCATCCGTTCCGGCGTCGGCTGCGGCCGCATCCACAACGGCAAAAAATGCGGCGAGCGCGCCCGCTGCGGCGTCCGGTGCAAGCGCCCCCGTCGCCGCATCCGGCGCAAGCGCGCCGGAAAAAACCGCGCAGCCGCTGGACCTGTCGATCAAGCGTTTTGCGATCAACGACGGCACCGTCAACGTTCACGACGAAGCCGCCTCGCGGCCTGTCGAGCTTGGCCTGCAAAAACTGGCCGTCACGCTGACCGATTTTTCGACGCTCGCGACTGCTCCCGCGCACTACACGCTCAATACCAACTTCAAGGACGCTACCGGCTCGCTCGGAGTGGCCGGTGCGTTCGGCCTCGTCGCGAAGACCGCCAGCGCGAAGCTCGATCTGAAGTCGCTGCCATTGCCGCCGCTGCAGCCATACCTCGACACGGCGACCGCGGCGCAAGTCGTCGACGGTGCGTTGTCTGCCAATGCGAATGTCGACGCGAACTGGTCGAAGTCGCCGGTTGCTGTGATGGTCAGCGATACGCAACTAAATCTGCAATCGCTCAAACTGGCGGCGCGCGGCAGCAAGGCGCCAGCCGTCTCGCTCGCGCAAGGCCAGGTGACGATCAAGCAGGTGGACGTGGCGGGACGCACGGCCGACATCACCGGTGTCGATACGACCGGCCTGGTGGTCAATGCTCAGCGTCTGAAAGACGGCAGCATCGACCTCGCCGCGCTCGCGGGTCCGCATCAAGCCGAACAGCAGCGCACCGCGATCCACGCAGCGAAGAAAGCAGAGGCGGAAGGACCCGCCTGGCACTACAAGATCGGCGAACTCAACCTGAAAGACGCGACCGCGAATTTCACCGACAACACCACGCCGAATCCGGTGAAGCTGAGCGTGACGCCGCTGCAATTGAAGGTGCGGCAGATCAGCGACGATCTGAGCAAACCGTTGCCGATCGATCTGCAAGCCACGCTCAATAAAAAAGGCACGCTCGGCGTAAATGGCGATGTCACGGCGACGCCGCTCAAGGTGGCCGTCAAGGTGAACGCAAACCGCCTGGATGCGGCGGCTTTCGAACCGTACTTCGGCGGCAAGCTCAATGCGCTGATCGCAAGCGCGTTGCTCAACGCGAACGGCGATCTCGCGCTGAGTCAGGCAAAGGCGCTGAAGGCGACCTATCGCGGCGACGTCGCGCTGGTCGACGTACGGATGCTCGACAAGGCGACGTCCGACCCGTTTGCCGGTTGGGGCTCGCTCGCGCTGACCGATCTGAAGGCAGACTACGACGAACGCGGCACGGTGGTCGACGCCGGCCGCGTCACGTTCACGAAGTTCTATGGGCGTGTGCTGCTCGACGCACAAGGCAAGCTGAATCTCAACGACGTGGTCGCGCATGAAAGCGGCGCCGCGCAATCGCTGACTCGCGACAAGAGCGGCTCGGAACCCGTGCCGTTGACGCCGCAAGCGGCCTCGTCGCCCGAGGTGGCGTCCGCGCCGGTACCGGCGTCGTCCGTCAAGTCCGCCACTGCAGCCGCTCCGGCCACGGTCACGGCCGCAACGCCGCCGCAAAGTCCCGTCAAACTGCATTTTGGCCAACTAGTGCTGCAACAGGGCCGCGTGACGTACACCGACAACTTCATCAAACCGAACTTCACGGCGAACCTGGTCGGTATTCAAGGCACGGTGGGTGCATTCGGCACACAATCGACCACCCCCGCTCCCGTGGACATTGCCGCGAAACTGGCAGCCAATGGCCCGTTGTCGATTCGTGGCACGGTCAATCCGCTGATTGCGAAGCCCGCGCTCGATCTGACCGCGAGCGCGCACGATATCGAACTCACCAACCTCACGCCGTATTCGGCGAAATACGCCGGGTATCCGATCACCAAGGGCAAGCTGAACGTCGATCTGCACTACAAGCTCGATAACGATCAGTTGAACGCGAACAATCACATTTTCATCGACCAGCTCACGTTCGGCGATCATGTCGAGAACAATACGGCGACCAAGCTGCCGGTGCGTCTCGCGATCTCGCTGCTGAAAAATTCGCGTGGAGAAATCGATGTGAACCTTCCGGTGTCGGGATCGCTGTCGAATCCTGAGTTCAGCATCGGCGGCTTGATCTGGCATGCGGTGCTCAATCTGCTGCAGAAGGCCGTGACCGCGCCGTTCTCGTTGATTGCCAACGCGTTTGGCGGCAGCGGCGAGGAAATGGGCTATGTCGAATTCGACCCGGGCTCGGCGAAACTATCGGACGCCGCCGATAAAAAGCTCGACGCCATCGTAAAAGCACTGGCCGACAAGAGTTCGATCCGTATCGATCTGATTGGCCGGGTCGATCCGGCGGTCGACGAACCGGGCCTGCGGGCGCAATACGTCGAGCGCGCGGTCAAGCAGCAGAAGATCAAAGACGTGGTGGGCAACGGCGAGAGCGTGGATCTGTCGACGGTTACCGTGGATCCGAAGGAATACGACAAGTACCTGACCAAGGCCTACAAGGCAGCCGACTTCAAGAAGCCGCGCAATTTTGTCGGCTTGACCAAGAGCCTGCCGGACGACGAGATGAAGGCCGCGATGGCCGCCAACGCGCCGATCGACGACGCCAGCTTGCGTCAGCTCGCGCAGCAACGGGCGCAAGCCGTGCAGCAGTATTTCGAGGGCAAGATCGACAGCAGCCGCGTGTTTATCGTCGCGCCGAAGCTGAACGCGGACGGCATCAAGGACAAGGGGGCGACGACGCGGGTGGACTTCGGCCTCAAGTGAGGCGCTCAGGCGGCGCGCGTGGGCTTTTTCTGCAACACCGTCTGCTCGATCACGCGCGCGAGGGTGTCGAACGCGGGACCGATCTTTTCGTTCGCCACGCACGCATAGCCCAGCAATAGTCCGCGCCGGGCGGGCGTCTCGCTGCTGTAATAAGCGGCGAGCGGCCGCACGATCACGCCGGCATCGTAAGCCGCGGCCGTTACTGCCCGATCGTTCGCATGATCCGGCAGGCCGAGTACCAGATGCAGGCCGGCCTCGTCACCCATCACCGGCAGTTCGTTGCCGAAACGCGCGGTGATCGCATCGATCAGAATCTGCCGCCGCTCACCGTATAGCGCACGCATACGGCGAACGTGCGATGTGAGATGCCCGTCCATGATGAAATCGGTCATCACAGCCTGTTGCATCAACTGGCCCTCGCGGTAGAGCTCGGCAACGCCCGTGCGGAAGGTATCCACCAGATGCTCCGGCGCGATCATGTAGCCGATCCGCAAACCCGGAAACAGCATCTTCCCCAGGCTTCCCACATAGATCACCTGGCCGGCGTCGTCGAGCCCTTGCAGGGACGCGAGTGGGCGGCTGCCGTAGCGGAACTCGCTGTCGTAGTCGTCTTCGATGATCCAGACGTTGTGCTGGCGTGCGTACTCGAGCAGCGTGCGGCGGCGCGCGAGACTCATCACCATGCCAAGCGGATACTGATGTGACGGCGTGACGAGCGCCAGGCGCGGCGGCTGTTGCAAATCCTGCTCGCGCGGGTTGAGTCCCTCATCGTCCACCGGCACCGGCACCAACGTGATCCCCGACGATTGCAGCACACTGCGCGCGCCCCAGTAGCACGGCTCCTCCACCCAGGCGCGATCACCGACGTCGGTCAACAGCCGCACGGCCAGGTCGATCGACTGATGAATGCCTGTCGTGATGATGATCTGATCGGGCGTGCAATTCACCGAGCGGGCGACGCGCAGGTAATCGGACAACGCGCGCCTTAACGGCCGATAGCCGCCGCCTGGCGCATAGGTCAACAGATCGGGATTGGCCTCTTTCCAGAGTCTTGCCTGCAAACGGCTCCATGTGCGCGCCGGAAATTCGGCGACGTCGGGCACGCCCGGCATGAACGCGCCCCACTGTTTGGCGGAGACGCCGGCCTGATCGATGAGTCTTCGCCCACGCGTGGAGAGGTCACCCAAATCGCGTGCTGGCGGCGTCAAGGCCTCGTCGGCCGGATTGGCTCCGGCTGCATCGACGCTCGCCGCCACCGGCTTCTTGCGCATATTCATGGCTGCCGCGTCCGGCCGCGTGTCGGCGACGTAGGTGCCGCTGCCGGTGGTCGAGATCACGTAGCCTTCGGCTGTCAACTGGTCGTAGACATGCAGCACCGTATTGCGCGCAATGCCGAGGTCTTCGGCAAGCGTGCGCGAGCTCGGCAGCTTGGTGCCGGGCGGCATCTGGCCGGTCAGGATGGCCTGCTGCATCAGCCGCAAGGTCTGCCTGTAGACCGGTTCGGCGGCGGCGCGGTCGAGCCGCGCGGCAAGCCAATCCGACAAGATCACGGTGTCCAAGTGGTTCTATCCAGAATAATGAAATGGCTCCATATTGTAGAACCGTAAGGGACTATAGTGAGCCACGCAATTGATACACACCTCTGTTTGCAGAGGGAGTCAGCCGGACCGTAGAGGAGACTGAAGCGATGAAAACCGATGACGTGATCGTCAGCTTTCGAGGGGTGCGCAAGACGTACGACGGCGAAACGCTGGTCGTCAAGCAACTCGATCTGGATATCTATCAAGGCGAATTTCTGACGCTGCTCGGACCGTCGGGATCAGGGAAAACCACATGTTTGATGATGCTGGCGGGCTTTGAATTTCCCACCGGCGGCGAGATCTGGCTCGATGGCACGCTGCTCAATACCGTGCCGCCGCATAAGCGCAACATCGGCATGGTGTTTCAGAACTACGCGCTGTTTCCGCATTTGACGGTCGAGCAGAACGTTGCGTATCCGCTTACCGTGCGCAAGCTATCCGCGGAAGAGCGGGCCCATCGCACGAATAATGCATTGAAGATGGTGCGCATGGAGAGCTTCGCGAAGCGCTATCCGGCGCAGCTTTCCGGCGGCCAGCAGCAGCGTATCGCGTTGGCGCGGGCGCTCGTGTTCGAGCCGAAGCTCGTGCTGATGGACGAGCCGCTCGGTGCACTCGACAAACAATTGCGCGAACACATGCAGTACGAACTTAAATCACTGCACGAGAAGCTTGGCGTGACTTTTGTGTACGTCACACACGATCAGGGCGAAGCGCTGACCATGTCGGACCGCGTTGCCGTGTTCGACAAGGGCATCGTGCAGCAACTCGACACCGTGGACCGTTTGTACGAATCACCGTGCAACGAGTTCGTTGCGAACTTCATTGGCGACAGCAACAAGCTGCGCGGCACGATCGCGAACGTCGACGGCGAGTACTGCGAGTTTCACCTGATCGACGGCACGCGGCTCACAGGTCGCAATATCGGCGGCGCGCGGGCGGGCACGCCGGCGGTCGCGTGCATCCGGCCCGAGCGTATGAAACTCGCCAACATGGCGAATGGTGCATCGCGGCACGGCGCCAACGCGCTCAACGGCGAAGCACGCGGGTTGATCTATTTCGGCGACCACGTGCGCATGCGCTGTGGCCTCCCGGAGCAGGACGAGTGCTTCGTCAAGGTGCCGCTCGGTACCGACGCACTCGACACCTTCTCGCCTGGCGCGCCGGTCGCGCTGGAGTTCGCGCCCGAGCATCTGCGGGTGTTCGCAGGGGCGTGAGGCACGTTCGAGACGTTATAGCCGTTTAATGTGGGAAAGAAGTGAATCACGTGAGCAGTACATAACAAAGTCGCACTCTAAATAGCTTGAAGCACACCATCAAAGGAGAGCAACACACCATGAGCAAGATCGGGAAATCGCGCTGCGCCATCGCTGTCGGTGCTGTGGCGCTTGCGTTGGGCGCTGCGCAAGTCAATGCAGCCGAACTGACGGTCGTCAATTTTGGCGGCGCGAATGGCGACGCGCAAAAGGTCGCCTTCAACCAGCCGTTCGAAACGCAAACTGGCAACAAGGTGACCGCCGTCGAGTACAACGGCGAGCAGGCCAAAGTGAAGGCGATGGTCGAAGCGAAGCACGTGAATTGGGATGTGGTGGAAGTCGAATCGGGCGACATCGGCCGTGGCTGTGACGAAGGGCTGTACGAGAAACTCGACTGGTCGAAGATCGGCAAGAAGTCGGATCTGATTCCGGAAGCGCCGCAAACTTGCGGTGTGGGTTTCTTCGTGTGGTCGACGGCGCTGGCCTATAACGCCGACAAACTCAAAACTGCGCCGACAGGCTGGGCCGATTTCTGGGACGTGAAGAAATTCCCGGGCAAGCGCGCAATGCGCAAGGGCGCGCGTTACAACCTCGAATTCGCACTGATGGCCGACGGCGTAGCGCCGAAGGACGTCTACAAGGTGCTCGCCACCAAGGAAGGCCAGGACCGCGCGTTCAAGAAGCTCGACGAACTGAAGCCGAACATCCAGTGGTGGGAAGCGGGCGCGCAGCCGCCGCAATTCCTGGTTGCGGGCGACGTGGTGATGTCCACCGCTTACAACGGCCGGATCGATGCCGCGCAGCGCGAAGGCAAGAACCTGAAAGTGGTGTGGAACGGCAGCATTTACGACCTCGACTACTGGGCAATTCCTAAGGGCACGCCGAATAAGGCGCTGGCGGAGAAGTACATTGCCTATTCGATTTCGTCGAAGCCGCAACAGGACTATGCGCACAATATTGCGTACGGTCCGGTGAATGTGGCGGCCATCAAGGCGCTCGATCCGAAGACGCTCTCCAATCTGCCGAACTCGCCGGCCAACGGCAAGAACGCCGTGCTGCAGAACCTCGCGTTCTGGACTGACCACGGCGATGAACTGGAGCAACGTTTTGCGTCGTGGGCCTCGAAGTAATTAGCCGGGTGCAGGAAGGCGCGGTTTTTCTACGGTGAAGCCGCGCCGTATTGATGCGATGAAGCGCAAACGCAGGTCTTCGCGATGTGCGCGAACGGGCAGATCGACTTGCGATGCGTGGGATTGGAATAGACGCCAAAGCGTCAAGTCCGGTCGACTTAGGAGACGGGTGTGACTACGATGACGATCGCCGCCGATTCAACGCCTGAGTCGAGTGTTCGGCTCAAGCGGGAACTGAAAGCAGCGGAAGCGAAGAAGCGCGCGATGGCGCTGTTATTGATTGCGCCGCTCGCTATTTTTTTGCTGCTGATTTTCGTCGTGCCAATTGGCGCGCTGCTTACGCGCGCCGCACAGAATCCGGAAGTGGTGAGCGCCTTACCGCATACGCTGAATGCGTTGAGTGGCTGGGATCGCAAGACGCTACCTCCCGACGCCGCGTATGCGGCATTGGCCGCGGACCTGACCACGGTTGCCGATGGCGACGGCATGGGTGCGCTGGCACGCCGGCTGAACGTCGAAATTCCGGGCTACCGTTCTTTGGTCGCGAAATCGGCACGCGCGATGCCGTTTGCCGACGATAACAGCAAACCGTTGAACCTCACGCCTGCCCAGATCCACGCGAAGTTCGTCGAACTCGACGAGCGGTGGAATGACGTTACTTACTGGCAGGCGATCGCAAAGAACTCGAACGCCTATTCGCCGTTTTACCTGCTGGCTTCGTTGGACCACAAACAGGACGCATTCGGCCATATCATTCCGACCGACCCTGACCAGCAGATCTATCTCGCCGTATTTGGCCGTACGTTTGTGATCGGCGCAGCCGTGACTTTTTTCGCGCTGCTGCTCGGCTATCCGCTCGCTTACTGGATCTCTACGCTTTCCGAGCGTCGCGCGAATCTGGTGATGATTCTCGTGCTGATTCCGTTCTGGACGTCGATTCTCGTGCGCGTTGCCGCGTGGATCGTGATTCTGCAAAGCGAAGGTTTGGTGAACAAGGCGCTGATGGCCACCGGGCTACTGCATGACCCGTTGTCGTTACTGTTCAACCGCACGGGCGTCTACATCTCGATGACGCACATTCTGCTGCCTTTTATGATTCTGCCGCTGTACAGCGTGATGAAGTCGATCCCGCCGACGTATCAGCGTGCCGCGATCTCCCTCGGCAGCCATCCGTTTGCCGCATTCTGGCGCGTGTACGTGCCGCAGACCTATCCGGGCATCGGCGCCGGCGCACTGCTCGTGTTCATTCTCGCGATCGGCTACTACATCACGCCGGCGCTGCTCGGCGGGCCGGGCGACCAGATGGTCAGCTACTACGTCGCTTACTTCACCAACGTGACGATCAACTGGGGCATGGCGTGCGCGCTCGGCGGCTTGCTGCTTGCCGCGACGCTCGTGTTGTATGTCATTTATGGGCGCTTTACGCGTTCGTCACTGAGCCTTGGCTGATTGCCTGAACGGAGCTGATTCGCGATGAAACTTGCCAAGCCCTTGTTCGCACCGCACACCTCGTTGGTGGAACGTGTGTGGTATTTCGCGCTGCGTGCGCTTGCCGTGCTGACCCTGCTGTATCTGATCTTGCCGGTGCTGGCGATCGTGCCCTTGTCGTTTTCGTCGAGCACGTTCCTGGTGTATCCGATTCCGGGCTGGTCGCTGCGCTGGTATCAGAACCTGATTGCGTCCGATGAATGGCGTATGGCGGCGAAGAACAGCTTTATCGTTGCGCCGTCCGCGACGGTCCTGGCAACCGTACTCGGCACGCTGGCCGCTATCGGACTGACGAAAGCCAATTTTCGCGGCAAGGCGCTTCTCATGGCGATTCTGATCTCGCCGATGATCGTGCCGGTGGTGGTGGTCGGCGTGGGCATGTATCTGTTCTTCGCACCGCTGGGACTGGCCAATACGTATATCGGCTTGATTCTCGCGCATGCTTCTCTGGGTGTGCCGTTTGTCGTGACCACGGTAGCGGCGACGTTGCAGGGGTTTAACTACAATCTGGTGCGCGCGAGTTTGTCGTTGGGCGCGAATCCGGTGACGACGTTCTTCCGCATCACATTGCCGGTGATTGCGCCGGGCGTGATTTCGGGTGCGCTGTTTGCGTTTGCGACTTCGTTCGATGAGGTGGTTGTCACGCTATTCCTGGCTGGCGCGGATCAAACGACCCTGCCGCGGCAGATGTTCACGGGTATTCGTGAAAACATCAGTCCGACGATCGCGGCATTGGCGACGATCTTGATCGTGTTTTCCACCTGTTTGCTGCTGGCGTTGGAGTGGCTGCGTGGGAGAAATGCGGCGCGGGCTGTCAGGGCTTGAGCACAGAGCCAGCTGAGAATTTATCGACAAACACGGTAGAAAAATCTGACCACTATCGGGCCGATTGAACGTCGTCGTTGAGAATTTTCACTCCATTCGCATAGGCAGCAGCACATACCATGTGCGCCTTCATTGCACGCTGCAAGGTAAGAGCAGCGTGTTGAGAGCGCAACCCGTATGTGGAATTTCTATGCCTGTAGTCAATGCCGCTGTTGAACAATGGCTGATGGATCAAGTCAGCCGTGGTTCCAAAATGGAATCGATCGTCGCAACCATGACCCAAGCGGGGTTCGGCCAGGATGATGCGCTTGCATTGGCGCGAGGCGCTGCCGCGGCACACGCTGCAAAAAACCTTCGCGCTAATGGCGTGAACGGCGTCGAGGCGACTCACGGCGCATACCAATACGATCCGGCCCCCGTGGCAACCGGCAACGTGATCCACGCCTACGATCGCGACGTCCAGGTCCTGATGCGTTGTGAGCGGCCGCAGGTCGTGGTGTTCGGCGATCTGCTTTCCGCCGACGAGTGCGCGGAATTGATCGAACGAGCGCGGCCGCGGCTCAAGCGCTCCACTACCGTGAATCCGCAGAATGGCAAGGAAGACATCATTCTTGACCGTACGAGTGAAGGCATGCATTTCGGCCTTTGCGAGGATGCTTTTATCGAGCGCGTGGACCGGCGCATCGCCGGCTTGATGAATTGGCCGGTGGAAAACGGTGAAGGGCTGCAGATTCTCCATTACAACACTGCAGCAGAATATCGCCCGCATTTTGACTATTTCCCACCGCAGCAGACTGGCAGTGCGTCTCATACCGCGCGGAGCGGCCAACGAGTCGCCACGCTTGTTGTCTACCTCAAAGACGTACCCGCCGGCGGTGAGACGTACTTCCCCACAGCGGGCATCTCCGTCGCCGGCAAGCAAGGTGGGGCGGCCTATTTCCGCTACATGAACGCTCAACGGCAACTCGATCCCCTCAGCCTGCACGGCGGCGCGCCGGTGCTCGCCGGCGAGAAATGGATCATGACCAAGTGGATGCGCGAGCACGCGTACGTTTAGGCGCCGGTCGGCGGTGGATGAGTGCGCCGGTTCCCAAGCCGGCGTTCGGAACGCCTTAGCGATATAAAGCGGCTCCCTTTTCGCGGCTGTCAACGACAGCTTGTGCATATTTCATCGACGTCGTTTTGCATGCCGATTGCACACCGCATTTGCAGCTGAGCGTGCCGAACCGGTCGTCAGCCTTCGCTCTGTCGAACGCGTCCCTTCTCGGCGCGAATCCCATCTCCCATAGTCCAAAACCGCATTCACAGCCGCCTTAAAGGTAAAAGCCGTTGTATCAAGCACGCGCTCAGAAAATCGTCAACGCGGTGCGATTTCTCATTGACCGGCGACCTGTCCGACAGAACTCCAGGACTTTTCTCATTCCATACGCATCTTCGTGTCTCTAAGCTCGACTTTTCTCAAGTAAACGTGGGCGACACGTAAGGGCACTATGAAATTTCACACAACAATGCTTGCTTGTGCGCTGGTTCTGTCCGGCTGCGCGAGCCAAGCGGAACGTGACCGACTGGGCATCGCAGATCCCACGGTCATGAAGACGGGTATCGGTGCGACGCAAGATCTTGCGGCAGGCGCTGCAACCCCGCAATGGGTCGGCACTTACGCGCCGATCAAGAATCGAGGTGCTGTGTTGGAAGGTCTACAGAGCCGGCTCGACAAACTAGCCACCGACAAGAAAGGCTATTTCCAGGCAAAGGCCCAATGCTGGGTCGATGCCGGACAGCAGGCGTTGCGTGAGCACGATCAGTGGGGATTCGTCGAAGAGGCAATTGGCCAGGCCGCCACAATTACCATCGGTCTCGAACGGGGTACAGCGCTTTCCGCAGCTAACCCGGAGCTGCGTACCGTATCGACGGTGCGGCCGGATTTGTGGAACATTGTCAACGTGATCAAGGCCGACCCGGCTATCGCCAATTGTCCTGAGGCACAACAACCGCTCGCTTGCGCCGAAGTCGAACTGATTCGCGCCGGCCACTATGCATGGACGCGCAACTTCCAGGCCGCTGAGAAGGTCCTGCCGGGCGTTCAGAGCACGCTGCAGAAATCGGCCCAAACAGCGCTTCAATGCGCACAACGGAAACCTGCCGCGCCGGCAGTGCCGCAAAAAATCACGCTGCGAGCGGATTCCATGTTCCGTTTTGATCGCGGCGACGAAGCGGGCATGCTGCCCGGCGGGAAGACGCAACTCGACGCACTGGTGACCGGCTTGCAGCGGACTAGCAATATCGAGAAGCTGAATATCAGCGGCTACACGGATCGGCTTGGCAGCGATGCCTATAACCAGAAGCTTTCGCTTCAACGTGCTCAGACCGTTCAGGATTATCTGCGCAAGCACGGCGTGTCGTTACCGATGTTGGCACAAGGACGCGGTAAGGCAAATCCGGTTGTGCAATGCGAGCAAAAGAATCGCGACGAACTGGTGCGATGCATGGCGCCGAACCGTCGTGTCGAGATTGAGTTGGTGCGCGGTGCGGCACTAAACACGGCTGTCGTGGAGTAAATTCGAATGACTACAATTCTTATCGTCGACGATCATCCGGCCTTCCGGCTGGTGATCAAAACACATCTTACGCAGTTGCTCGGCGTCACCGATGTGATCGAGGCCGAAAACGGCCAGACCGCGGTCGAAATGGCCAGACTTCATACGCCTGATCTGGCCATTCTCGATCTGGACATTCCCCGCATCAACGGGCTGGACGTTATCTCCCGTCTGAAATTGACCTCCCCGCAGATTCGCATACTAGTTCTGTCCGGCCACGATCAGGCGACTTTCGCACCGCGTGCGTTGCGCTTGGGGGCGCAAGGTTACGTCTGCAAGTCGCAGGAAATGCGCGCCATCATGCGCGGTGTAGAGGCCGTACTGGCGGGTTACACGGTATTCCCGGTGATGTCAGAAAGCGCTGATAAGGGAGTAGCCAATGATGAAGACAGGCTCGCGCGCCTATCCGACAAGGAGCTCGCTATTCTTCAAATGCTCGCCAAGGGGATGTCCAACAAAGCCATCGGTGACGCACTGTTCATCAGCGACAAAACCGTCAGCACATATAAAAGCCGTTTGCAGGAAAAGCTGGGTGTCTCGTCGCTTGCCGGTTTGATCGAATTCGCGTCGCTAAACAAGTTGATCGACTGAGTTGTCATGAGTATGGACACCATGAACCAGTCCGATTCCCGAGGGAGCGAGCACGGTCGTACGCGGCAGATTTCGTGCGCCCGCCGCCTGAAATCGATTCGCTACGCTACCGTGGCAGGTGGTCTGCTGGCGTTCACGCTGTTGTGGGCCGTATCGATGCGCGTCAATGCAATGCCTGTTAGTGTCGCGCCCATCGAAACAGGCATATCCCGATTGCCGAGCGTGTTCACGTCGATATCGCACATCTGGTTGATACTGGTGCTCGCGATGATGATCGAGAGCGTCGCGCTGGTGGATCTGTTTCGTTCGCGCACGGTGCAATCGCGCACAAAAAGGCAATGGCCATTGCTCGCTGCCGGGAGCAAGTCGGAGAATCTATTCAGTACGGCGGGCCTGCCGGAACATTCTGTGAGCAACTGTGATTCCACATGTGTGGATTCCCGAACGTTGATCCTCGACGAGAGCGTGAGTGATCCTCGCGCCGTCATCCACCATGCGGTTGCGCAATTCTCTCAAACAGTCGCATCGAACGGGTGTCATCCAAGCATCAGCATCGACGATTCCGTTGCCCCGCGTATCTTGGCTGATGGCGCGCGCCTGGGCCAGATCGTCTTCCACCTGTTGAGTTGGGTCGCGCGCTGGACAGAGCACGCACAGATTGTGGTTGCCGCGCGCGCAGACCCGCTGAACAGCGGCGCACAACGAATTTTCATTAGCGTTGGAGGTATTGACGCAAACGTGTGTCGGATTGCCGACGCACAGGTTGATTCATTGCTCGCAGCGGCGACAGTTCGGTCCGAGACGGACAAGGAAACAGATCCTGACCTCGCCCGATGCGGACTGTTGGCGCAGCGCATGCGCGGCGAATTGAGATTCACATACAAGGCGGACCGCGAGGTCTACGTCACGTTCGGCGCGCCGTTCACGATCGAACATCGGCATATCGCAGCGGAGCCGTCGTTACCGGGCGCTCAACCGCTACAGCCCGCCGTGGTTGGGCGCGCGGAAGATCAAACGGATCTCTCCGTCGAGCCATTCGATGCTCACTATCTCCACGCTCTTTCAGAAGAAGGCATCGATCTGCCGACGTTTCTAAGGGGTTGGCGTGCCTCGATGAAAGACGATGTACAACGCGTGCGCACCATGCTCAAGCAGACCGATGCGGATGGCCTGCATGCCGCACTACACAGATTGAGCGGCGCCGTGGGTCTGGTCGGGGCGCACAGCCTGATGGCCGCGTTGCGAAACGCGTATGTTGTCGGCGCGCTAGCTGAACCGTCCGCGATCGAACAGCTGGCGCTACGCGCCGAAGCATTGATGAATCAATTCGACGAAGCGGCCGATTCGCATTGGAGCACCTTGCGATGAATCGACCGTTAGCTTTGATCGAAGGCGATCTCGCCGTTCCGCTCCCCCTTCCGTTCGACAAGCTGCCGCCGCCGTTTGGCGGCGGTCGTTTGCGAGTGGTGCCAAAGCCGGAGCAACATTCAGGTCCGTCTTCGCAAGTCGCGAAGTCGACACAAGCTGTGCCGCCGAAAATGGGCAGACGCTTTCCGCCCGGCGCCAAGATATTGGTGTACAAGGCGCCGCCGCCGCGCGCGGACTCCGGACGTTTCGACGAAGCGCTGGCTGAAGCTAAGCGCTATCAGGAAATGGATGCGTTCTGCCCGAGGTCATCGCGTTCGGACCACGTATACAGCGCGTTGATCTTCGCGGGATGCAGCATTGCGCTTGCGTGGCTGGTCACGACTTGTTCGATGCAGGAGGCGCAGAAAGCACAGACCGCGAGTGTGTTGCCAGCAACTCAACCGGCAGTCAGCACCCTGGCCACGGCGCCGTTGCAACAACCTGTCGCCCCGATCGTCGCAGATGTTCATACTGCCTCGCAGGACGCCGTTGTCGCGACAGCGGCGAACACAGATACGGTGCGAGTGGCGCCTGTCGGCAACGCCGTATTGCCTCAGGTCGTGCAGTCCGCGAAAGCGGCGAAAAAGGCAAAGACGGCGCGCTTTACCCAAGCCCAGTTAGCCGAGCGGCAAGCGTTGGCACGCGTTGTCCATTCGTCGACTCGGCCTTCCGTGTCGAAGCAACCAGAATGGACTGCGCCGGCGTTACGAGATGCTGACGAGACCGAACGGGCACAGTGGCTCAAATGGGCCAACCAGCAACCGCGCGTTCAAATCACCACGCGTGAGTCGTCGGTGCCAGCCGACACCAACTGGAACGCCCACATGACCCAACGCCGCGTCACCGACAACCCAGACGCCTTTCAGCACGACGATCGTAGTAAGCAGTAAAAGCCCATAAAAAAAGCCCGACCAGAGGTCGGGCTTCTAAAGTCGGCTGCGCCCTCCACAGGACGCAGCCCCTGCAAAACAATTCGCAGTTACTACTCGCGTCAGCTAGTACCTTAAGCAGCCAGCAACGAACGCAGCACGAACGGCAGAATCCCGCCGTGCTTGTAGTAATCGACTTCGATCGGCGTGTCGATACGCAGCAGCACCGGCACACGCTTTTCCTTGCCGTCCTTGCCACGAATCACCAGCGTCACTTCCTGTTGCGGCTTGAAGTCAGCGCCCAGGCCTTCGATGTCGTACGTTTCTTCGCCGGTGATGCCGAGCGATTGCACGCTATCCGAGCCCTTGAACTGCAGCGGCAGAACGCCCATGCCGACCAGGTTCGAGCGGTGGATGCGCTCGAAGCTGCGTGCGACCACAGCCTTCACGCCCAGCAGTTGCGTGCCCTTCGCTGCCCAGTCGCGCGACGAGCCCGTGCCGTACTCTTCGCCCGCGAACACGATGGTCGGCGTGCCGGCGTCGATGTACTTCATCGCTGCGTCATAGATCGACAGTTGTTCGCCGCTCGGCTGGTGAATCGTCAGGCCGCCTTCAACGCGCGAACCGTCTGCCTTCGCCGGGATCATCAGGTTCTTGATCCGGACGTTGGCGAACGTACCGCGCATCATCACGTCGTGGTTGCCGCGGCGCGAGCCGTAGCTGTTGAAGTCGGCCTTCTGCACGCCGTTTTCCTTCAGCCACTTGCCTGCCGGCGAGTCTTCCTTGATCGAGCCAGCCGGGCTGATGTGGTCGGTCGTGACCGAGTCACCGAAGATGCCCAGTGCGCGTGCGTTCTTGACCGCAGCGATGCTGTCGGCCGGCGTCATCGAAAAGTCCTTGCCGAAGAACGGCGGCTCAGCGATGTAGGTCGACTTCGGCCAGTCGTAGACTTGACCTTCTTCGCCTTCGATCTTGCTCCACAGGTCGCCCTTCTTGGTCAGCGACGAGTAGTTCTTGCGGAACGCATCGGCGTCCAGCGCGAACTTGAGCAGCGCATCGACTTCTTCGCTGGTCGGCCAGATGTCGCCCAGGTAGATGTCGCGGCCGCCCTTGCCCTTGCCGACCGGTTCGGTCATCAGGTCGCGCGTGATGTTGCCGGCGATCGCGTAAGCCACCACCAGCGGCGGCGAGGCCAGGAAGTTCGCGCGGATGTTCGGGTGAATACGCGCTTCGAAGTTACGGTTGCCCGACAGCACGGCAGCCGCGACGATGTCGTTCTTCGTGATCGCTTCGTTCAGTTCCGGCGTCAGATCGCCCGCGTTACCGATACAGGTCGTGCAACCGTAAGCGGCCAGCGTGAAACCGAGCTTGTCGAGGTACTTCATCAAGTCGGTCTTCGTCAGGTATTCCGTGACGATGCGCGATCCCGGCGCCAGTGACGTCTTGATGTGCGGAGCGACCGTCAGGCCGGCTTCCACAGCCTTCTTTGCCAGCAAACCAGCAGCCAGCAGCACGCTCGGGTTCGACGTGTTCGTGCACGACGTGATCGCAGCGATCAGGATGTCGCCGTTCTTCACGTCGACGCCGTTGCTCGTCGTGTATTGCGCGTCGAGGTCTTCCGACTTCTTCGCAAAGCCGTTTTCCGCCACGGGCTTCGAGAACAGGTCGCTGAAGGTCGACTTCACGTGACCGATTTCGATGCGGTCTTGCGGGCGCTTCGGACCTGCCAGCGACGGCGTGACCGTGCCGAGATCCAGCGTGACGACCTTGGTGTAGTCGATCTGGCCAGCCTTCGGAATACCGAACAGGCCTTGCGCCTTGAAGTAGTTTTCGAAGGCGGAGATTTCCGCGTCGGTGCGGCCCGTGCCCTTGAAGTAGTCGATGGTTTTTTCGTCGACCGGGAAGAAGCCCATGGTTGCGCCGTATTCCGGCGCCATGTTGCCGATCGTCGCACGGTCCGGCAGCGACAGCGACTTCGTGCCTTCGCCGAAGAACTCGACGAACTTGCCGACAACCTTTTCCTTACGCAGCAGTTCGGTGACGGTCAGGACCAGGTCGGTTGCCGTCAGGCCTTCGCGCAGCTTGCCCTTCAGCTCGACGCCGACCACGTCCGGCGTCAGGAAGTACACCGGCTGGCCGAGCATGCCGGCTTCAGCTTCGATACCGCCCACGCCCCAGCCCACCACGCCGATACCGTTGATCATGGTCGTGTGGCTATCCGTGCCGACCAGCGAATCCGGGTAGTACACGGTGTCCGCGCCTTCGGCCTTCTTGTGCACGCCGCGTGCTAGGTATTCGAGGTTCACCTGGTGAACGATACCGACGCCCGGCGGCACGACCTTGAACGTGTCGAACGCCTGCATGCCCCACTTCATGAACTGGTAGCGCTCGTTGTTGCGCTGGAATTCCAGTTTCATGTTCAGGTCGAGCGCGTTCTTTTCGCGGAAGTGATCGATCTGCACCGAGTGATCGACGACCAGATCGACCGGGACCAGCGGTTCGATCGACTTCGGATCCTTGCCCATGTGCTTCGCGACGCCGCGCATTGCTGCGATGTCGGCGAGCAGCGGCACACCGGTAAAGTCTTGCAGCACGACGCGCGACACGACGAACGGGATTTCGTCGACGCGTGCTGCCGTCGGCTTCCAGTTCGCGAGTTGCTCGATGTGTTCTTCGGCGATCTTCTTGCCGTCGTAGTTACGCAGCACCGATTCCAGCACGATACGGATCGAAACCGGCAGGCGGTCGATCTTGATGTTCAGTGCCTTGCCGAGTTGCGGCAGGGAGTAGAACTTGCCTTTGCCGGAACCGCTGTCGAATTCCTTGAGCGTTTTGTGGAGGTTGTGGGCCATGGTGTTTTCCTTGGTTTGATCGCGGAACTACAGTACTTAACTTGACTAGATGACGTACAGATCGACGTATTCATTGACCGGCATGGCTTCGAGCCGTGCCTGATCCAGCGACACATCGAGAATCGCCAGTTGTTGCTTGACCGGAAAGCGGCGCGCGAGGTTGGTCTTGAACTTCTCGACCAGCAACGGAATCCCGTCTTCGCGACGACGCTTATGACCGATCGGGTATTCGACTACAACTTCGTCGAACGTCGACCCGTCGTTGAATTCGATCGTCAGTGCATTGGCGATCGAACGCTTCTCCGGATCGTGGTAATCCTTCGTGAACTGCGCGTCTTCGACACATTCCATCTTCGCGCGCAGCACATCGATGCGCGTGTCCTGCGCGATCGAATCTTCATAATCCGCGGCCGTCAGGCGGCCATGGATCAACGGCACGGCGATCATGTACTGAATGCAATGATCGCGGTCGGCCGGATTGTTCAGGGGGCCTTTTTTGTCGATGATGCGGATTGCGGCTTCGTGCGTGCGGATCGTGATCTTCTTGATGTCCTCCACTCGCTTGCCCGCGCTCTGCAATTGCGCGTGCAACGTCATCGCCGCCTCCACCGCCGTCTGCGCGTGGAATTCAGCCGGGAACGAAATCTTGAACAGCACGTTTTCCATCACATACGAGCCGTAAGGGCGCTGGAATTTGAACGCGTTACCCTTGAACAGCACATCGTAGAAGCCCCACGTTTTCGCGGTCAGCACCGACGGGTAGCCCATCTCGCCGGTCTTCGCGATCAATGCGAGCCGTACGGCGCGCGAGGTTGCATCGCCCGCGGCCCACGACTTGCGCGAGCCGGTATTGGGCGCATGGCGGTAGGTGCGCAGCGCGTGCCCATCGACAAACGCCTGCGATACCGCGTTGATCAACTCGTCGCGCGTCAAACCGATCATCTGTCCGACCACCGCGGTCGAAGCCAGTTTCACCAGCAATACATGATCGAGCCCGACTTTGTTGAACGAATTTTCGAGCGCGATACAGCCTTGAATTTCGTGCGCCTTGATCATGCCGATCAACACGTCTTTCATCGTCAGCGGCTGTTTGCCCGCTGCGATGGCACTGCGCGAGAGCCAGTCGGCCGTCGCCAGAATTCCGCCGAGATTATCCGACGGATGGCCCCACTCGGCGGCGAGCCATGTGTCGTTGAAATCGAGCCAGCGGATCATCGCGCCGATGTTGAAGGCGGCCTGAACCGGATCCAGCTGGAACGACGTGCCCGGCACCTTCGCGCCGTTGGGGACGATCGTGCCCGGCACGATCGGTCCCATCAGCTTGGTGCAGGCCGGGTAGGTGAGCGCCTCGAGTCCGCAACCGAGCGTATCGATCAGGCAGTTACGCGCGGTGTGCAGCGCGAGCGTGCTGTCGATCGGGAAATCCAGCACGTAATCGACAATATCGACCAGGACGGAGTCCGGGGCGGGTCGTACGTTGGAAATCGGAGCGGACATCGGGGTGCTTTCCTGATGTAACGGATTAGTTGGTTTTGTTGATCGCGTTGGATTGCGTCGGAGCCGGCGCGCCCTGGATCATCTCTGCCGTCTTGCACTCGTCGGCCAGACGCGAACTGTCCTTGTCCGAGAACAGCATTGCCTTCGTCGGGATCACGACCAGATCCATACCCGATGCGGCGTCGTGGAAACGGTCTGCGCCCGTGGTGGTCGATTCGCGCGGCAGATTGTAGTTTTTGTTCGCCCAGTGAACCGTGACGATCTGGTCACGCTTCATGTCGCCCTTCAGGTCGAAGGCCAGACCTTCGTTGCACGACCACTTGACCGAGCCGTCCGGCACCGGATCGACCTTCGCTTCCTTGGCCGGATTGGCTTTGCGCTTGATCAGGCGCTTCGGTTGCGGGCGCTTAGCCACAGCCTTGGCAGCCGGCTTCGTGGTGGTGGTCGCCGTTTGCGCGACAGCGTCGGTGGCGACGGTCAGCATCGTGGTGGACAGGGCGCCAATCACTGCGGCGATCATCAGTTTTTTCATGGAGAAAACCTTTCTATCTAGTTTCAGTTAAACATTGCGCGGTTGGCCATCTGGAGAACCGCGAGGTTGAACTGCACGCGCTTTGAAAGCGCACAGCGCCCGCTATTTTCTCCTATTTAGCGGCACGTACTTCAAATTCTCAGGACCGGTGTAATTCGCGCTCGGCCGGATGATCTTGTTGTCGATCCGTTGCTCGATGATGTGCGCGCTCCAGCCCGCTGTGCGGGCGATCACGAACAGCGGCGTGAACATCGCCGTGGGCACGCCCATCATGTGATACGACACCGCGCTGAACCAGTCCAGATTCGGGAACATCTTCTTCGCTTCCCACATCACCGCCTCGAGCCGCTCGGCGATGTTGAACAGCTTCAGGTTGCCTGCTTCCTTCGACAGCTTCTTCGCGACTTCCTTGATCACCTTGTTGCGCGGATCGGAAATCGTGTACACCGGGTGGCCGAAACCGATCACCACTTCCTTGTTTTCCACGCGCTTGCGGATGTCGGCTTCAGCCTCGTCCGGCGTCTGATAGCGCGACTGGATCTCGAACGCGACTTCGTTCGCGCCGCCGTGCTTCGGGCCGCGCAGCGCGCCGATCGCGCCGGTGATCGCCGAGTAGATGTCCGAGCCCGTGCCCGCGACCACGCGGCCGGTGAAGGTCGACGCGTTGAATTCATGCTCGGCATACAGGTTCAGCGACACGTGCATCGCGTCGACCCATTCCTTCGATGGTTCCACGCCATGCAGCAGGTGCAGGAAGTGGCCGCCGATCGAGTCGTCGTCGGTTTCCACTTCGATGCGCTTGCCGTTGTGCGAGTAGTGGTACCAGTACAGCAGCATCGAACCGAGCGAGGCCATCAGCTTGTCGGCGATGTCGCGCGCGCCTGGCAGGTTGTGGTCGTCCTTCTCCGGCAGCACGGTGCCGAGCACCGAGACGCCGGTGCGCATCACGTCCATCGGGTGCGCGGCGGCCGGAATCCATTCGAGCGCGGCCTTGACGTTCGCGGGCAGGCCGCGCAGCGCCTTGAGCTTCGTTTTGTAGGCGGTCAGTTCGGCCTGGGTCGGAAGCTTTTCGTGAACCAGCAGATAGGCGATCTCTTCGAATTCGCACGCGCCGGCGATGTCGAGAATGTCGTAGCCACGGTAGTGCAGGTCGTTACCGGTCTTGCCGACCGTGCACAGCGCGGTGTTGCCCGCTGTTACGCCGGACAGGGCGACCGACTTTTTCGGTTTAAAGGCGCCTTTCGATTCGTTCTCGCCCGGTGCGCCGGCGGTTTGCGTCGTCTCGCTCATTTCCCGCAATCTCCTTTATGCCTGCTCATGATGCGGCTTGCCCGTTAGCGCCCACTTTCGTGAAGAGCGGCGCGGCGTCTTGCGGGACGGCGCGGCCAGTGGATTGCGCGCGACGCAGCACCGCCCAGTAATAGCGATAGCTGGCCCGGTCGTGCAGCGTGTCGTGATGGCGCGTCGGTCCCCATTGTGCGGATTGCGCGGCCAGCAGAATCTCGGTAGCGGTGGCGATTTCTTCGTCGCGCGGTGCAAATGCGGCCACGATCGCCTCGATCTGCGCTGGGTGGATGCTCCACATGCGCGTGTAGCCGAACTCGTTGCGGGCGCGGGCGGCGTCGTTCGCGACCACGCTCATGTCGCGCACTTCGGTGCTGACGTTGTGTGACGGCACCTTGCCGTACGCGTGACAGGCCGCCGAAATCTCGAGCTTCGCGCGCCGCACCAGCGGGTGATCGAACTGACCGGGCGAGCGCATGGCGGTATCGGGAATCGCGCCGTCGTGCGCGGAGACGAAGTCCATCAGGCCGAAGCTCAGCGCCTCGACGCCGGGCAACGCGGCCAGATCGAACACACGCGTCAACGCGCCATGTGTTTCGACCAGCAATTGCACCGGCACCGGCTGGGCAATGCCGAGTTCGCGCCGCGTCGCCTCGATGAACGCGACCATTTCCGCTGCATCGGGAACGTTGCGGACCTTCGGGAGGGTGATGTAAGCAGGCGCGCGTTTCGCTGCGCGCAGAATGAGGCGGACGTCGTCGCGCCAGTGCGCGTGATCGAAGTCGTGAATCCGCACGCCGACGCGGCCAAACCGGTCTTGCTCGCTGCCCAGCAGCGACGCGACCAGCTCCGCGTGCTCGGCTTCCCGGCCTACTTGCGCGCCGTCTTCACAATCGAGCGTGATGTCGAACACCGGGCCGAGTTGCTGCTGCAATGCCAGTGATTTCAGCATCAGCTTCTCGCTGCCGGCGTAGTGATCGCAGGCAGGCAGCACAGCGGGCGGCACTTCGCCGTCAAACAGCACTTCGGCGGGTGTGAGGGCGCGCATCTTCGGCGTCAGGATTCTGGGTGGTCGGGTGAGTAAATCGGATTCGGACGCGTTCTGCCCGGCGATCAGCCGGCCATGCCGCAAAGCGCGTTCGAATCAGAGGCGAATACTGGCACGACAAATTGCGAAGCGAACCGCAATTTCGTGGGGCGTACCTGCATTCGCACGTAAAAAACCGGAACCCGCCGCAACGAAGCTACGGAGTTCCGGTTTATCTGCATCAGGCGCTTAGCCGAGCAGGTGTTGAACGCCTTCGCGCTCTTCGAGCAGCTCGTTCAGCGTGCCGTCCATCTTTTCGCGCGAGAACGCATCGATTTCCAGGCCTTCGACGCGCTTGTACTCGCCGTTTTCGCAGGTAACCGGCACACCGTAGATGATGTCTTCCGGAATGCCGTACGAACCGTCCGACGGGATACCCATGGTGACCCACTTGCCGTTCGTGCCGAGCACCCAGTCACGCACGTGGTCGATTGCAGCGTTAGCCGCCGATGCCGCCGACGACAGGCCGCGCGCTTCGATGATCGCCGCGCCGCGCTTGCCGACCGTCGGGATGAATTCGTTGCGATTCCATGCGTCGTCGTTGATCAGCTTGGTCAGGTCTTGACCTTCTGCGGTTGCGAAGCGGAAATCCGGGTACATGGTCGGCGAGTGGTTGCCCCACACAGCCAGCTTTTCGATCGAAGCGACCGGCTTGCCCGACTTGGCGGCCAGTTGCGACAACGCGCGGTTGTGGTCCAGACGCAGCATGGCGGTGAAGTTCTTCTTCGGCAGATCCGGTGCCGACTTCATCGCGATGTAAGCATTCGTGTTGGCCGGGTTGCCGACCACCAGCACCTTCACGTCGCGGCTGGCGACTTCGTTCAGCGCCTTGCCCTGAACCGTGAAGATTTCGGCGTTGGCCGACAGCAGGTCTTTACGCTCCATGCCTTTCGAACGCGGACGTGCGCCGACGAGCAGGGCAACGTCTGCATCCTTGAACGCAACCTTCGGGTCGTCAGTGATCACGACGCCCGACAGCAGCGGGAACGCGCAATCATCCAGTTCCATCACGACGCCTTTGACGGCGCCTTGCGCTTGCGGCAGGTCGAGCAGTTGCAGGATAACCGGCTGATCCTTGCCGAGCAGATCGCCATTGGCGATGCGAAATAGCAGGGAGTAAGCGATTTGACCTGCGGCGCCGGTGACGGCAACGCGCTTTGCGGGCTTAGCCATTGAGAAATCTCCAGGACGATGCGTTAGACGCTAGGGAAAACGCCATTCTATATGCGCGTTCAGCGAAGCGTTGTGAAACACGGCGGAATTCACTGTTCGCGTACGGCCTCGTAATTTTGCGAGGCTGTGCGGCGCGCTGCGGCAAGACCGCCATGCCGGAAATCTGTACTACTAGCGGGGAAGCGAGGCAGCCTGGTGCCGGTAGCCGCTGCACGGTGCGGGCTCCTGCAAACAGCGCGTTTCGGCAAGCGTCTGACCAAGCGAATGGCGGCGAATCGAAACCTGGACTGCGTGGGAACAGCATGGTGCAGAGTGGCTGCCGGTGCGCTACGGCGCTGTATTGCACAGTGCAAAACAGCCGCCAAAAAACCCGCAAACCCTTGCTCGACAAGGAGTGTAGGAGTCGCCAGACACAAAGTCAACATTATCTTATGTCTTATATAAGACATATCTATTGCGGGGAAAACCCTAGACGCGGCCCAGCCCTTTATGATGAAATGCGCGGATGAATTCGAACCCGGCGAACACCACGAATCCGAGCGGCCATGGGGCCGCGGGCGAGGGTGTATCCGCCGCCTCGACCGCTACATCGCCCACCTTCAGCCCCTTGTATCAGCAGATCAAGGGTTTGATTACGCAGAGTCTCGAAAGCGGCGAGTGGAAGCCTGGCGAGATCATTCCTAGTGAAGTCGAATTGGCGGCCAGATACAAGGTCAGTCAGGGAACCGTACGCAAAGCGATTGACGAGCTTGCCGCCGACAACCTGCTGGTGCGCCGTCAGGGCAAGGGTACTTTTGTTGCAACGCACAACGAAGACCGTGCCCAGTTTCGCTTCCTCAGATTACTGGCCGATGACGGCGCGGAACACCCGCACGTCAGCCGCCTGCTTGAGTGCCGGCGCTTGCGCGCATCGGCGGATATTGCCCGGCAACTCGATCTCAAGCCCGCCGATCCGGTGGTGTTGATCAAGCGCTTGCTGCAGTTCGACGGCGAAGTCACCGTGCTCGACGAAATCTGGTTGCCCGGCGCGGTGTTCCGCGGGCTCACGCTCGAGCGGCTGTCGGAGTATAAAGGTCCCCTCTACGCAATGTTCGAGACGGAGTTCGGTACGCGCATGATCCGCGCCACGGAGAAAATCCGCGCGGTTGCGGCCGAGCCTTCGGTGGCCGATCTGCTGCATGTGCCGGCGGGTTTTCCGCTGCTCTCGGTCGAGCGGGTGTCCTACACATACGGAGACCGGCCGGTCGAGGTGCGCCGTGGTTGGTATGTCACAACCGGGTATTACTATCAGAACGATCTGAGCTGAAGCAGGATGAAAAAGGGCGCCGCGCCCCACGCGCGCGCCTGTTTGACGGCGCCTTTATCGCGCACGCTGTAACGGACCTGTGGTGGTTTTCGCTGCAGCGCGATATAAAAAGGCGCTAAAATTGCGGATTAGTGTGACTACATAGTAGGGGTCTAGCATGGCTGAAGCCGTAAAAAAACCGAGGCCGGAATTCCGGAACATCGGTATCGGGCAGATTTTGACGGCATACCGTCTCCCGCTAGCGGGGCGAGTGTCGATCTTGCACCGCGTGAGCGGTGGTCTGCTTTTTGTTTTTCTTCCGTTCCTGCTGTACCTCTTCGATCAGAGCCTGACTTCCGAACTTAGTTTCGAAGTCTTCAAGGGTTTCCTCTCCAACATCGTCGTCAAGCTCATCACGCTGGTTCTCGCGTGGGCTTTCCTGTTTCACTTCTGCGCCGGCGTCCGCCACCTGTTCATGGACACGAGCCACGGTCTCACGACTAAAGAGAAGGGCAAGCAAACCTCCATCGTGGTGCTGGTCGTTTCGTCGCTTCTGACGATTGCATTCGCGCTCAAACTCTTCGGAGCATTCTAAAAAAATGGCAGCTAATAACCGAATCGGTCCGAAGCGTCTTGTCGTCGGCGCACATTACGGTCTGCGCGACTGGCTCGCCCAGCGCATTACCGCCTGCATCATGGCGATCTACACGGTCATCCTGCTCGCCTGGTTCTTCGGCGCGCGCGATTTCTCGTACGACGGCTGGGCATCGATCTTTGCAACGCAATGGATGAAGCTCGCCACGTTTGTCACGCTGCTGTCGCTGTTCTATCACGCGTGGGTTGGTATCCGCGATATCTGGATGGACTATGTGAAGCCCGTTGGCATGCGTCTGTTGCTTCAGGCGCTGACGATCGTCTGGCTGCTCGCATGTGCGGGCTACGCTGCGCAGATTCTCTGGAGAGTGTAAAAGAATGGCTGCAATCAAGAATTCTCTGCCGCGTCGCAAGTTTGACGTGGTTATCGTCGGCGCAGGCGGCTCGGGGATGCGCGCTTCGCTGCAACTCGCGCGCGCCGGTCTGTCGGTCTGCGTGCTGTCCAAGGTGTTCCCGACGCGTTCGCACACGGTCGCGGCTCAAGGCGGCATCGGCGCATCGCTCGGCAACATGAGCGAAGACAATTGGCACTATCACTTCTACGACACGATCAAGGGTTCCGACTGGCTCGGCGACCAGGACGCGATCGAGTTCATGTGCCGTGAAGCACCGAACGCCGTGTACGAGCTCGAACACTTCGGCATGCCGTTCGACCGCAACGCTGACGGCACGATTTACCAGCGCCCGTTCGGCGGCCACACCGCCAACTACGGCGAAAAGCCGGTGCAACGCGCTTGCGCGGCCGCTGACCGTACCGGTCACGCGCTGCTGCATACGCTGTACCAGCAAAACGTGGCGGCCAAGACGCAATTCTTCGTCGAGTGGATGGCGCTGGATCTGATCCGCGACGCCGACGGCGACGTGCTGGGCGTGACCGCGCTGGAAATGGAAACCGGCGACGTCTACATCCTCGAAGGCAAGACCACGCTGTTCGCTACGGGTGGCGCGGGCCGGATCTTCGCGGCTTCGACCAACGCGTTCATCAACACCGGTGACGGTCTGGGCATGGCGGCGCGTTCGGGCATCGCGCTGCAAGACATGGAATTCTGGCAATTCCACCCCACCGGCGTGGCCGGCGCGGGTGTGCTGATTACCGAAGGCGTGCGTGGTGAAGGCGGTATTCTGCGTAACTCGAATGGCGAGCGTTTCATGGAACGCTACGCACCGACGCTGAAGGATCTGGCGCCGCGCGACTTCGTTTCGCGTTCGATGGACCAGGAAATCAAGGAAGGCCGCGGCGTGGGTCCGAACAAGGATCACGTGCTGCTCGACCTGTCGCACATCGGCGCCGAGACGATCATGAAGCGCCTGCCGTCGATCCGCGAAATCGCGATGAAGTTTGCGAACGTCGATTGTATTAAAGAGCCGATTCCGGTTGTGCCGACCATCCACTATCAAATGGGTGGTATCCCGACGAACATCAACGGCCAGGTCGTCGGCACGTCGCGGGATCACAAGGAAGTCGTCAACGGTTTCTACGCAGTGGGCGAATGCTCGTGCGTGTCGGTGCACGGTGCAAACCGTCTCGGCACGAACTCGCTGCTCGACCTGGTGGTGTTCGGCCGCGCGGCCGGCAACCACATCGTCAAGCACGTGAAGGACATCAAGGAGCACAAGCCGCTGCCGGCGGATGCGGGCGATTTCTCGCTGGCGCGTCTGAACAAGCTGGACAAATCGACGTCGGGCGAATACTCGCAAACCGTCGCGGCCGACATCCGTTCCACCATGCAGGCACATGCCGGCGTGTTCCGCACGTCGAAGCTGCTGGCCGAAGGCGTCGAGCGGATCCGCGAAGTGGCTGACCGGGTCGACAACATCTACCTGAAAGACAAGTCGAAGGTGTTCAACACGGCACGTATTGAAGCGCTGGAAGTGGAGAACCTGATCGAAGTGGCACGCGCCACGATGGTTTCCGCCGAAGCGCGCAAGGAAAGCCGCGGTGCGCATGCGCAAAACGACTTCGAACATCGCGACGACGAAAACTGGCTGCGTCATACGCTGTGGTTCAGCGAAGGCGATCGCCTCGACTACAAGCCGGTTCAAATGCAACCGCTGACCGTCGAATCGGTGCCGCCGAAAGCGCGTACCTTCTAAGGCACAAGTCAAAGGAATTCAGAAATGGCTAAGCGTACATTTGAAATTTACCGCTACGACCCGGATAAGGACGCAGCACCGCGCATGCAAACGTACGAGATCGAAATCGACTCGCACGAACGCATGCTGCTCGACGCACTGCTCAAGCTGAAGGCGATGGACGAAACCTTGTCGTTCCGCCGTTCGTGCCGCGAAGGCGTGTGCGGTTCGGACGCAATGAACATCAACGGCAAGAACGGTCTGGCGTGCTTGCAGAACATGAACGATCTGCCGCAAAAGATCGTGCTGCGTCCGCTGCCGGGCCTGCCGGTGGTGCGCGACCTGATTTGCGACTTCACGCAGTTCTTCAACCAGTATCACTCGATCAAGCCGTACCTGATCAACGATACGCCGCCGCCGGAAAAGGAACGTCTGCAGTCGCCGGAAGAACGCGACGAGCTCGACGGCCTGTATGAATGTATTCTGTGTGCCAGCTGCTCGACCTCGTGCCCGAGCTTCTGGTGGAATCCGGACAAGTTCGTCGGCCCGGCAGGCTTGTTGCAAGCCTATCGTTTCATCGCGGACAGCCGCGACCAGGCGACGGGTGAGCGCCTCGACAACCTGGAAGATCCATACCGTCTGTTCCGTTGCCATACGATCATGAATTGCGTCGACGTCTGCCCGAAGGGCCTGAACCCGACCAAGGCGATTGGCAAGATCAAGGAATTGATGGTTCGCCGCGCGGTCTGATATGAATAGTCCCCTCGCTTCCTGGCGTTCGCTGCTCCCCGAGGGAGCGGTCGGTACGCTTGGGACGGGCCGGGGCGTAACGACATGAACACCGAAACATCGCATCAGTCCGACCCTCTCCGCCGCGCGCGCCTTCGCTGGCGTGCGCGGCGGGGCCTGCTGGAAAACGATCTGATTTTTGAACGTTTTTTCAGCCGATATGAGCATGACCTCAGCGATGCCGATGTGGGCGCTCTCACGCGCCTGCTTGAGCTGAGCGATAACGACCTGATGGACTTGCTGCTGGCTCGCAAGGAACCGGAAGGCGAGCTTGCCGACCCGGATGTCATCCGGGTGCTGGAGCTGTTGCGGAATGCTTGAGCGCCGCTAACGCCTTGAGCACCGCTTGTCCGTTGTTCCCAGGCGTGCAAATTATCGAAACCCTGTTTCCATACTTCGATTGAGGATGTGCTATGACCCCGTCAGATGTTAAAGCCACGCTATCGTTCAGCGACAATTCGCCGAGCGTTGAAATGCCGATTTACAAGGGCACTCTCGGCCCGGACGTGATCGACATCCGCAAACTGTACGGCCAGACTGGCAAGTTCACGTACGACCCGGGCTTCATGTCGACGGCGGCGTGCAACTCCGCGATCACCTACATCGACGGCGACAAGGGCGAGCTGCTGTACCGCGGCTACCCGATCGACAACCTCGCGCAAAACGCCGACTTCCTCGAAACCTGCTATCTGCTGCTGAAGGGCGAACTGCCGAACGCGCAACAGAAAGACGAGTTCGTGAACACCGTCACGAAGCACACGATGGTGCACGAGCAGATGCACTTCTTCTTCCGTGGCTTCCGTCGCGACGCACACCCGATGGCGATTCTCGTCGCTGCGGTCGGCGCACTGTCGGCGTTCTATCACGACTCGCTCGACATCAACAACCCGCGTCACCGTGAAGTGTCGGCCATTCGCATGATCGCGAAGCTGCCCACGCTGGTCGCAATGGCGTACAAGTACAGCATCGGCCAGCCGTTTGCGTACCCGAAGAACGACCTGTCGTACAGCGCGAACTTCATGCACATGATGTTCTCGAACCCGTGCGAAGAGTACAAGGTCAACGACGTGCTGGTGCGCGCGCTCGACCGTATCCTGATCCTGCACGCTGACCACGAACAGAATGCGTCGACCTCGACGGTTCGTCTGGCCGGCTCGTCGGGCGCGAATCCGTTCGCGTGTATCGCAGCGGGTATCGCCTGTCTGTGGGGCCCGGCACACGGCGGTGCGAACGAAGCCGCACTGAACATGCTGGAAGAAATCGGCTCGGTCGATAACATTCCTGAGTTCATCAAGCAGGTGAAGGACAAGAACTCGGGCGTGAAGCTGATGGGCTTCGGTCACCGCGTCTACAAGAACTACGATCCGCGTGCGAAGCTGATGCGCGAAACCTGCCACGAAGTGCTGGAAGAGCTGGGCCTGCACGACGACCCGCTGTTCAAGCTGGCCATGGCACTGGAAAAGATCGCGCTGGAAGACGAATACTTCGTGTCGCGCAAGCTGTACCCGAACGTCGACTTTTACTCGGGCATCGTGCAGCGCGCGCTGGGCATCCCGACCTCGATGTTCACGTGTATCTTCGCGATGGCACGTACGGTCGGCTGGATTGCACAGTGGAACGAAATGATCGCCGATCCGGAACAGAAGATTGGCCGTCCGCGTCAACTGTTCATCGGCGACACGCAGCGTGAAGCGAAGCCGATTGCGCAACGCTAAGCGGTAGCCGGTTCCGCGTTTTGCATGGCTCGCGGGGCCGTAAATTACGCGCGAGGCAGCACGGATTAAAAAACGCCCCAACGGCCAACCCGTTGGGGCGTTTTGTTTGGGGCGTGCATAAGCTGTGCGCGGCAAATGGGGTTCGATCTCAAGCATTGAACCGAGCCTATGCGGCTGGGCGTGTTAGCGCGTGAAGCGGCACGCCGCGACGACCCTTCGAACTTGCGTGGTCCTTCATCGCGCACGCCACGCCATCCCATGCCGGGTAACATCCATACAGGTATCGGCACTACCACCCAACTCCATGTTTTTTATCGGTTTTTTCCATGATTCATGGTCCCATGGCGCGGTTCTGCGTGGCATAATCGACTGACACAGTCAGCCCGCAGTCATTACTACCCCGCATACCATGGCACAGACTCTCTACGACAAATTGTGGAACACACATGTGGTCCACACGGAAGAAGACGGTACGACGATTCTTTATATCGACCGTCACCTGCTGCACGAAGTGACCAGCCCTCAGGCGTTCGAAGGCCTGAAACTGGCTGAGCGCCCGGTGTGGCGCATCAGCGCAAACCTGGCGGTGTCGGACCACAACGTGCCCACCACGGATCGCAGCCACGGCATTGCCGATCCGGTTTCCAAGCTGCAAGTCGATACGCTCGACACGAACTGCGACGCCTACGGCATCACGCAGTTCAAGATGAACGATCTGCGCCAGGGCATCGTGCATATCATCGGGCCGGAGCAGGGCGCTACGCTGCCGGGCATGACCATCGTCTGCGGCGACTCGCACACGTCCACGCACGGCGCGTTCGGCGCGTTGGCGCACGGCATCGGCACCTCGGAAGTCGAGCACGTGCTGGCTACGCAAACGCTCTTGCAGAAGAAGAGCAAGAACATGCTGGTGAAGGTCGAGGGCCCGTTGCCGCGCGGTTGTACCGCCAAAGACATCGTGCTCGCGATCATCGGCAAGATCGGCACGGCAGGCGGCACGGGCTACGCGATCGAATTCGGCGGTTCGACGATTCGCGCGCTGTCCATGGAAGGCCGCATGACGGTCTGCAACATGGCGATCGAAGCGGGCGCGCGCGCCGGCATGGTCGCTGTCGACGACACCACGATCGAATACCTGAAGGGCCGTCCGTTCTCGCCGACGGGCGTCGAGTGGGACCATGCGGTTGAGTACTGGAAACAGTTCAAGTCGGACGAAGGTGCGCAATTCGATCGCGTGGTCGAACTGAACGCTGCGGAGATCGTGCCGCAAGTCACGTGGGGCACGTCGCCGGAAATGGTCACCGCCGTGGACGGCCGTGTACCGGACCCGGAACGCGAAAAAGACCCGGTCAAGCGCGACGCCATGGAGCGCGCACTGAAGTACATGGCGCTCGAACCGAATGCGCCGATCGAATCCATCAAGCCGGATAAAATCTTCATTGGGTCGTGCACCAACGCGCGCATTGAAGACATTCGCGCCGCGGCCTACGTCGTAAAGAAGCTCGGCCGTCGCGTTGCGCCGAACATCCGTCTGGCCATGGTCGTGCCGGGTTCGGGTCTGGTGAAGGCGCAAGCGGAACGCGAAGGCCTCGACAAGGTCTTTACGGACGCCGGTTTCGAATGGCGTGAGCCCGGTTGCTCGATGTGTCTCGCGATGAACGCCGACCGGCTGGATCCGGGCGAGCGTTGCGCATCCACGTCGAATCGTAATTTCGAAGGTCGTCAGGGCGCCGGTGGCCGTACCCACCTCGTGAGCCCCGCGATGGCTGCCGCTGCGGCTATCGAAGGGCATTTCGTCGATATTCGCAAGCTTGGATAAACACGCATGATGAAAAACATGAATCGCACCACTCTATTGCGCCGCTTCGCACTCGGTACGCTAGCCGGGCTATTGCTCGGTCTGGCCGGTTGCAACACGGTGCACGGATTCGGCGAGGACATGTCGCACCTCGGCAATTCGATCAGCAATCACGCTGACAAATAAGCGGTTTTTGATTTTTTGCCGGCAATGCGGCGAGCGGCTTTCCGGCCGCCGCACGCATCGCCCGGTCTTGAAACAGGCGCAAGCGTCATGGATAAATTCATCGTACATACCGGCGTCGTGGCGCCGCTCGATCGCGAGAACGTCGACACGGACGCGATCATTCCGAAGCAATTCCTGAAGTCGATCAAGCGCACGGGCTTTGGCCCGAACGCGTTCGACGAATGGCGTTACCTCGACCACGGCGAGCCGGGTCAGGACAATTCGAAGCGTCCGCTGAATCCGGATTTCGTGCTGAATCAGCCGCGCTATCAGGGCGCGTCGGTGCTGTTGGCGCGCAAGAACTTCGGCTGCGGCAGCTCGCGTGAGCATGCGCCGTGGGCGCTGCAGCAATACGGCTTCCGCGCGATCATCGCGCCGAGCTTCGCCGATATTTTCTACAACAACTGCTTCAAGAACGGCCTGCTGCCGATCGTGCTGACCGAGCAGCAAGTCGATCACCTGTTCAATGAAACGTACGCATTCAATGGCTTCCAGTTGACCATCGACCTGGACGCGCAAGTCGTACGCACAACGGATGGCAACACCGCGTATCCGTTCGAAGTCGCGGGCTTCCGCAAGTACTGCCTGCTGAATGGCTTCGACGATATCGGCCTCACGCTGCGTCATGCCGACAAGATTCGCCAGTTCGAAGCCGAGCGGATCGCGAAGCAGCCGTGGCTGAATCACCGCATCGTCGGTTAAAGGCTGACAAGCCTTAGAGCCCTATGGCTCGCGTGATTCACGCTCAACAGTTTCCAGGAAAACCATCAAGGAATTCGCATGAAGATCGCAGTCTTGCCGGGCGACGGCATCGGTCCCGAAATCGTCAAGGAGGCCGTGAAGGTCCTGAACGTGCTCGGCGAAAAGTTCGAGCTCGAAGAAGCGCCGGTTGGCGGCGCGGGCTACGAAGCCAAGGGCCACCCGCTTCCCGATTCGACGCTGGCGCTGGCGAAGGAAGCCGACGCGATCCTGTTCGGCGCCGTCGGCGACTGGAAGTACGACTCGCTCGAACGCGCGCTTCGCCCCGAGCAGGCCATTCTCGGTCTGCGCAAGCATCTGCATCTGTTCGCGAACTTCCGTCCGGCAATCTGCTATCCGCAACTGACGGGCGCCTCGTCGTTGAAGGAAGAAATCGTTTCGGGTCTCGACATCCTGATCGTGCGCGAACTGAATGGCGACATTTACTTCGGCGCGCCGCGCGGCGTGCGTTCGTCGCCGGACGGGCTGTTCGAAGGCGCGAAAGAAGGCTTCGACACGATGCGTTATTCGGAACCCGAAGTACGCCGCATCGCGCACGTCGCGTTTCAGGCGGCGCAAAAGCGTCAGAAACGGCTGACGAGCGTGGACAAGGCCAATGTGCTCGAAACGTCGCAGTTCTGGCGTGACGTGATGATCGACGTTTCGAAGGAATACGCGGACGTCGAGTTGTCGCACATGTACGTCGACAATGCCGCGATGCAATTGGTCAAGGCGCCGAAGGCGTTTGACGTGGTCGTGACCGGCAACATGTTCGGCGACATTCTCTCCGACGAAGCCGCCATGCTGACGGGTTCGATCGGCATGCTGCCGTCGGCCTCGCTCGACAAGAACAACAAGGGCTTGTACGAGCCGTCGCACGGTTCGGCACCGGATATCGCCGGCAAAGGCGTAGCCAATCCGCTGGCCACGATTCTGTCGGCGGCGATGATGCTGCGTTACTCGCTGAACAAGGCGGAGCAGGCGGATCGCATCGAAAATGCGGTGAAGAAAGTGCTGGAGCAAGGTTTCCGCACGGGCGACATTCTCACGCCGGGTTGCAAGCAGGTCGGCACCGTCGCCATGGGCGATGCGGTTGTCGCGGCGCTGTAAGGCGGTAAAAGGCAGGTGGCCGTCAGATCGCCAGACGATCGTCAAAGCGGCCTTTAAAACGCGAATCGGCCTAAAAACAGGCCGATTCGCGCGTAATACGAACGATAGCGGCAGACAATCGCGTCGCCAGATTCCGGTTTTCGTGTATATTGTAGCGATGGCACAGACGGCTCAAATCTCCTCGATTTCGAAACTGCACGGCAAAACGGCCCGTGTGGTTGAGCTCGCCATTACCACCACAAAAACGATTACCCCGAAAACGATCACGAAACGCTGATCGTCCGTCGTGCCCGCTCATCTTCCCCGCGCGGTCACTGCGGGCAAAGATGCGGGGAAGTTTCCATTCGAAGGGTATGAAGTCATGAACGTAGGTCTCGTAGGTTGGCGCGGTATGGTCGGCAGCGTCCTGATGCAACGTATGCAACAGGAAGGCGATTTCGACTTGATCGAACCGGTGTTTTTCAGCACCAGCAACGCGGGCGGCAACGCGCCGTCGTTCGCCAAAAACGAGACCAAGCTCAAAGATGCGACAAGCATCGAAGACCTGAAGAAGTGCGAAGCAATCATCTCCTGCCAGGGCGGCGATTACACCAATGAGGTGTTCCCGAAGCTGCGCGCAGCGGGCTGGAACGGCTACTGGATCGACGCGGCTTCGTCGCTGCGCATGAAGGACGACGCAGTCATCATTCTCGATCCGGTCAACCTCGACGTGATCAAGAACGCGCTGGTCAAGGGCCAGAAGAATTTCATCGGCGGCAACTGCACGGTCAGCCTGATGCTGATGGCGCTGGGCGGCCTGTTCCGCGAAAACCTCGTCGACTGGATGACGGCCATGACGTATCAGGCCGCTTCGGGCGCGGGCGCGCAAAACATGCGCGAACTGCTGCAACAAATGGGCACGCTGTACGGTGCGGCCAAGGAAGATCTGGCTGATCCGTCGTCGGCGATTCTCGACATCGACCGCCGCGTGCTGAGCGCCATGAACAGCGACCGCATGCCGACCGACAACTTCGGCGTGCCGCTCGCCGGCTCGCTGATTCCGTGGATCGACAAGGATCTCGGCAACGGCATGTCGAAAGAAGAATGGAAGGGCGGCGCGGAAACCAACAAGATTCTCGGCAAGCCGGCCATGGGTACGCCGGGTTCGATCCCGGTGGATGGCCTGTGCGTGCGGATCGGCGCGATGCGCTGCCACTCGCAGGCGCTGACCATCAAGCTGAACAAGGATGTGCCGCTGGACGAAGTGAACAGCATCCTCGCGTCGGGCAACGATTGGGTCAAGGTCGTGCCGAACGAACGCGAAGCGTCGATGCGCGATCTGTCCCCGGCGGTAGTCACAGGCACCCTGACGGTACCGGTCGGCCGGGTGCGCAAACTGGCGATGGGCGGCGAATATCTGTCGGCCTTCACGGTCGGCGATCAGCTGCTGTGGGGCGCGGCGGAACCGCTGCGTCGCATGCTTCGCATTGTGCTCGACAAGTAAAGTAAACTACGCGCTCACGACGCGTAGAAAACTCAAGAAGCGTCGCGCTTGCGCGGCGCTTTTTTCATTGTGCTCCGATTATCTTGTCTCTTTCCAACCGCAAAAAAGGGCTGCGCGCTGACGCGCCAGGGGTCCCGATGAACCTTCGCTTCTCCTCCCTTCGGGCTATGTTTATGCATCAAGCTGCCGGCCGACTGACGGCCGCAGCCGCTTTGGCGTTTGCATTGGCCGGTGCCGGCATGAATAGCGCGATGGCCGCGCCCGGCGACGCCGCAAGCGCGCCGGAGGGCGCCTCCGTGTCTTATGCCGCCGGGAGCCAATATACGGTGCGGCCCGGGCAGTCGCTGAACGACGTGGCGATCGCCGTCACGCAATCGCGCGACAAGGGGACGCTCGCGCGTGCTTCGCGCGCGCTGTTCGATGCGAATCCGAATGCCTTCATGAGTCATGACCCTAGCCGGATGCGCGTCGGTGCGCTGCTGACGATTCCGGCACTGGATGCGTCGGGTGCGCTGGCCGCTTCCGCGCCGGTGGCGGGGTCTGCGTCTGCCGCACCATCGGCTGCGCCGGTGACGTCGGCTTCCGCGCCGAACGCAGCGGCGGCCGGCGCGGTGGTCGGCGCCGCGAGCGGCGTGGCACAGGTCAATGCCGCTGCTGCAAGCGCGGCAAGTGCCGCGGCTCGCGCGGCAGCGCCCGCCACGGCGGCGGTTTCAGAAGCGGGCAGCTCGACGGTTGGAGCCAATCCGGTTGCACCGGGCAGTTCGACAGCGGCGGGGATGGCTCCGGCAGCGCCAGCGGCGGGCTCACAAGCTGCGGCCGCGTTGCCGGGCAGCGGCGCCCATGTCTGGTCGGGTGCGATCCAGCCTTCCGCCAGCGAGGCGGCCGAAGGCGCGTCGGCGGCCACAGCAGCCACGCCGGCAACGGCCGCCGCGCAGTCGGCGTCGCAACCGCGCGCGCAGGTGTCCAGCCTGCAGCAATTGCTCGCGCTGAAAAACCGCGTGCTGATGGAATTGCAAAAACATGGTATCGGCGGTTCGCCTGCCGCGCCGGTCAAGCCTTCGACGAACACGGTGCAGCCGGCCACAGGCGCTTCGTCCGCGGCTGCGATTTCCAGCAATGGCGCCGTGCCGACTTCCACGTCGAATGACACCGGCATCTCGCAAACGAATTTGAGCATAGCGGCGGCAATCGGTGCGGCTTTGGTCGTACTGTTGGCGGCTTTCCGCATGCGTCGGCGTAAGCGCGTCGCCGTTGCCGCGACTGAGGGTACGCTGGCAGCCGATGCGGCGGCGGCTGCCGCCCGAGCGGCAGAGTTACAGGAAGCCGGTTCGACGCACGAGCCGACCCCGGCGCCCGAAGCGTCGGACGCAGGCGGCGAAGCGGCGCAAGGATACGCAGTAACGCTGACGCCGGCTGACCGGGAGGCGGCGGAAGCTGACGCAGCGGCGCGGGAAACGGCAGAACGCGTGGCAGCGGAGCGCGCAGCGGAAATTCGCGCGGCGGAAGAGCGTGAGGCAGCGGAGCGGGAAAGGGCGGAGCATGCGGCGGCGGAACAAGCCGCAACCGACCATGCGGATCAGGAACGTGCAACAGCGGAGCGTGAAGCCGCAGAACAAGCTGCAGCGGAACATGAGGCCGTTGCCCGCCAACTGCACACCGACTTGCCTGCGCAAGATCTCAACACGCCTCAACACGTGTTGCAGGAAAGCCACCCGGCGCCTACCCCCATCGAACCAGACGAGCAACGGAATTCGGAGCTCACGTCGGCTGCCCAAGGCGGTCCGACGGCCGAACCGCTTCCCTCCGCTCATCACGAAAACCTCGACGGCGCGACCACGGCTGCGAGCCTCGCTGCCGCGGCGGAACTCGGCGCTGACGCGTTGCCGCGCACGCCGCTTGAGCCGGTCAACGAGACCTTCCCGGAAGAGGTGCCTCCGCACCGTCTGCAATGGGATGACGAGCCGGCATCAAGCGTGCCGCTGGCCGAGCCGAAGAACGACCTGTCCGCTGATTCGCCGCACCCGCTCGACACGCCGGCTCCGGTCATCGATTTCACGCAGCGGCCGGTCGAGCCGCATACGACTTCGCCATTCGGCAATCCGCTTGTGGAGACGCAACCGCAGCCCACTCAGCCAGCCGAAACCGCGACGCCTCATGAAGCGTCGCATGCCGAGCCGGCACCGGTCGCGCAAGTTCCGCCCGCGCTGTCCGTGCCGTCCGAGTTTCCGCGTGACGCCGTCGATGCGTTCAGCAGTCTCGACATGCCGTTGCCGCCGCGCATCGAATTGCCCGACGCAGCGCTGGGCACGCCCGAATCGCTTGCGACCCAGCCGGTCGCATCGCCAGAAAGCACCGCGCGGCAAGCCGTGGCGCCGCACGATCCGGACGACGTCCCGCACGCCGCCGACGAAATCTCCGCGGGCACCGCCGGCCATGCAGCCGTCGCAGGCCTTGGCGCGGTCGGTTTCGGTGCGTTGAAGCTCGATTTCGACCTTGAGTTGCCGCCGAGTCCGGCTCAGCCCTTGCCCGTTTTCACATCGGCCGATCTCACCCGCATCGCCCGTAACAAGCTCGATCTGGCCGCCGAATATATTGACCTCGGCGATCTGTCCGGCGCGCGCGTGCTCATCAACGAAGTGATCGAAGCGAACGATCCGGCCACGCGCACCGAGGCCCGCGCGCTGCTCTCGACGCTTGCGCCGTTGTCGTGAAGCGAATTGCGCTAGGCGTCCAGTACGACGGTTCGGCATTTTGTGGCTGGCAGTCGCAGCCGCACGGCAAAACCGTGCAGGATGAGCTCGAACGGGCGTTGCGCGAGTTCGCACAAACGCCCGTGCAAACCGTTGTAGCCGGTCGCACGGATACCGGCGTGCACGGCCTGGGCCAGGTGGTGCATTTCGACACGGAACTCGATCGCACGGATTTTTCGTGGATTCGCGGCACCAATGCGTTTCTGCCAAAGACGATCGCCGTGCAATGGGCCAAGCCAATGCCGGATGAGTTCCACGCGCGCTTTTCGGCGTTCGAACGCACGTATTACTACGTCCTGTACGTCCATCCGTTCCGTTCGCCGATGCAGGCCACGCGGGCTGGCTGGGTGCACACTCCGCTCGACGTCGACGCCATGCGGGCTGCCACCGCTCATCTGATTGGCGAGCACGATTTTTCGGCGTTTCGCTCGTCGCAATGTCAGGCGAAGACGCCGGTCAAGCATCTGTATCAGATCGACATCCTGCAACAGGGCGACTTCGTTCATTTCCGCTTCCGGGCAAACGCGTTCCTGCATCATATGGTGCGCAACCTGATGGGTTGTCTCGTCGACATCGGCCGGGGACGCCATCCGGCCGAATGGATGGCAGAGGTGCTCGCCAGCCGCGATCGCGATTGTGCTGCGCCGACTTTCATGCCTGACGGCCTGTATCTGGCGCAGGTGGGCTATCCTGAGCAATTCGCCGTGCCCGCGCCGCACACCGGCAGCGTGCCCTGGAGTACTGTATGGATCGAGCAAGCGAAACCATGAAATCAACCGAAAACCTGGCGGCCGAAGCTCACGCGGGCGCATCGCAACACGCCGTGCCGCATCGCACGCGTATCAAGCTGTGCGGCCTGTCGAAGCCGGAAGACGTGGCGTACGCGATCGACCTCGGCGCCGACGCGATCGGCCTCGTGTTTTATCCGCCGAGCGCGCGCTCGGTGAGCGTCGCGCAGGCCGTCGAACTGGTGCACGATGTGCCGCCGTTCGTGTCGGTAGTCGGCTTATTCGTGAACCCGACGCAGGACTGGATTCGCGAAGTCGTCAGTAACGTCGGGCTCACGCTGCTGCAGTTCCACGGCGACGAAACCGTCGCGCAATGTGAATCGCTCGCCAGTCTTGCGGGTTTGCCTTGGTTGCGTGCTTTGCGGGTTGCGGCGGATACTCAACCGGCAGATTTGGTAAAATCAGCGCTTAACTATTCAGCAGCCAATGGCCTTCTGTTCGACACCCATGTCGAAGGCTATGGCGGCGGCGGGAAGGTTTTCGATTGGTCACTTATTCCAGCAGAGCTCGCGCGTCGGGCCGTTTTGAGTGGTGGGTTGAACGCGCAAAACGTCAGTGATGCGATCCATCGCGTGCGCCCGTACGCGGTCGATGTCTCGAGCGGCATCGAAGTACCGGGCGCCCGGGGCGTGAAAGATCACGCCCGGATGGCGGCGTTCGTACGCGCAGTGCGCGCGGCGGACGCTGAATGATTCAGGCGGCGCGGTTTCTCCCATGACAACCGCGCGCCACACTGAGAAGAGTGATCACCATGTATAACTTGCCTGACGAAAGAGGCCATTTCGGCCCATATGGCGGCGTGTTCGTTGCCGAAACACTGGTTCATGCACTCAACGAACTGCGTGCCGCATATGAGAAATATCAGAAAGACCCGGAATTCGTCGCTGAATACGAACGCGAACTGAAGCATTTCGTAGGTCGTCCGTCGCCGATTTATCACGCGCAACGCTGGAGCGAAATGCTCGGCGGCGCGCAGATTTTCCTCAAGCGGGAAGATCTGAATCACACCGGCGCGCACAAGATCAACAACGTGATCGGCCAGGCGCTGCTCGCAAAGCGCATGGGCAAACCGCGCGTGATCGCGGAAACCGGCGCGGGCCAACACGGTGTGGCGACTGCGACCATCGCGGCGCGCTTCGGCATGGAATGCGTGGTCTACATGGGCGAGGAAGACGTGCGCCGCCAGGCCGCCAACGTGTACCGGATGAAGCTGCTCGGCGCGAGCGTCGTGCCCGTGCAGTCGGGCTCGCGCACGCTGAAGGACGCGCTCAATGAAGCGATGCGCGACTGGGTGACCAACGTCGAAAACACCTTCTACATCATCGGCACAGTGGCGGGACCGCACCCGTATCCGATGATGGTGCGCGACTTCCAGCGTGTGATCGGCGACGAGTGCAAGGTGCAGATGCCCGAACTGGTGGGCCGTCAACCGGATGCTGTAATTGCGTGCGTTGGCGGTGGTTCGAATGCAATGGGTATCTTTTACCCGTACATTGACGACACTTCTGTTCAGTTGATTGGCGTTGAGCCTGCCGGTGACGGGATCGAAACTGGCCGTCACGCGGCCTCGCTGATCGGCGGCAGTCCGGGTGTGCTGCATGGCAACCGCACTTATCTTCTGCAAGACGAGAACGGGCAGATCATCGAGACGCATTCGATCTCGGCCGGTCTGGATTATCCGGGCGTCGGTCCCGAGCATGCATGGCTAAAAGACAGCAAGCGCGCGCAATATGTCAGTATCACCGACGAAGAGGCGCTTAAAGGATTCCACGATTGCTGTCGCATCGAAGGCATTATTCCGGCATTGGAATCCAGCCACGCGCTGGCCTATGCCGCGAAGCTCGCGCCGACACTGCCGAAGGACAAGGTCCTTCTGGTCAATCTGTCGGGCCGCGGCGACAAGGACATGCACACGGTCGCTGAGCGATCGGGCATTCAGTTCTGAGCGCCGCGACGATGCGCGACGAGTTCGACGAGCCGCAACCGGCACTTGAAACCACGACCCCGGTCGCCGAGGTCGTGGTGGCCGAGGTGCCTGCACCCTTATTGCCGCAGGTGCCCGCCGGTATCCGGCTGTTGAACCGCGATTTTTTGTCCGATGTGTCGAACATTCCCGACGGGTCGATCGACCTGATCCTGTGCGATCCGCCTTATGGGCTCGGCAAGGATTATGGCAACGACTCCGACATGCGTTCCGGCGAGGATTTTCTCGCCTGGACGCGTGGCTGGCTCGAGCTGGCTATTCCGAAGCTCAAGCCGTCGGGTTCGCTCTATATTTTCTGCACATGGCAGTACGCGCCGGAAATCTTCAGTTTCCTGAAGACAAAACTCACGATGATCAACGAAATCATCTGGGACCGTCGCGTGCCGAGCATGGGCGGAACGGTGCGCCGCTTCACCTCGGTGCACGATAACATCGGCTTTTTCGCGGTGTCGAAAGATTATTTTTTCGATCTCGATCCCGTCCGCATCCCGTACGATGCCGTCACGAAGAAGGCGCGTTCGCGTAAGTTGTTCGAAGGCAGTAAGTGGCTGGAGCTTGGCTATAATCCCAAGGATGTCTGGTCGGTGTCGCGGCTGCATCGGCAACATGCCGAACGCGTCGATCACCCGACCCAGAAACCTCTGGAAATTGTCGAGCGGATGGTGCTGGCAAGTTGTCCGAAGGGCGGGCGCGTGCTCGACCCGTTCATGGGCAGCGGCACCACCGCAGTTGCTTGCGCCCGGCAGCAGCGCGAATTCGTCGGCTATGAGATCAATGAAAGTTACTGCGCAATAGCGCGCGAACGCGTTAGCGCGGCCGCGTCGGCGCCCATTGCTGCCCGCAAAACCCGCAAGAATGCGGCCAAGGCTGAGCGGCAAACCGAGGCGCAATAAGCGCGCAGTAGCTTAAAAATCCGAGAATGTTCCATGTCCCGTATCAAGAACACGTTTGCTGCGTTGTCCGCCCAAGGTCGGAAGGGCCTGATTCCGTTCATGACGGCCGGTGATCCGGATCCGGCTCGCACGGTCGAATTCATGCACGCGCTCGCTGCCGGCGGCGCCGATGTGATCGAACTCGGCGTGCCGTTTTCCGACCCGATGGCCGATGGCCCGGTGATCCAGCAGTCGTCCGAACGCGCGCTGGCGCATGGCGTATCGCTGCGTCACGTGCTGGCCGACGTGAAGCGCTTCCGCGAAACCGACGACAAGACGCCGGTAGTGCTGATGGGCTACGCGAATCCGATCGAGCGCATGGGCACAGAGGCCTTCGCCAAGGCGGCGAAAGAAGCCGGGGTGGACGGCGTGCTGGTTGTCGACTATCCGCCAGAAGAGTGCGCTAACTTCGCCGAACAGATGCGATCTGCTGGCATCGATCCGATTTTTTTGCTTGCGCCCACGTCCACGGACGAACGTATCGCCCAAGTCGGTAAAATTGCGAGCGGTTACGTCTATTATGTGTCGTTGAAGGGCGTGACCGGCGCGGCAAATCTGGACGTTTCCAGCATCGCGAGTAAAATCCCGGCCATCAAGTCGCACGTCCCCCTGCCGGTGGGCGTCGGTTTCGGCATCCGCGACGCGCAAACAGCGCGTCTGGTGGCCGAAGTGTCCGATGCCGTCGTGATCGGCAGCCGTATCGTGCAGTTGCTCGAACAAGCGGCGCCTGAAGCTGCCGCCGAGACGCTCACGCGCTTCGTCGCCGAAGTGCGCGAGGCGATCGACAGCGTCGCGACTGCCCGATAACAGTTATTTTTGTCGTCTGTAGTGTGAACGGCGGGTTTGTCCCGCCGTTTGCGCAACCGCTGACCCCAGAAGGATTCAATATGAGCTGGATCGATAAGCTGCTCCCGCCGAAAATCAAACAAACCGACCCGAAGAACCGCAAGGGAATTCCGGAAGGCCTGTGGATCAAGTGCCCGTCGTGCGAAGCCGTGCTGTACCGCAACGACGTCGAGGCCAATCTGCACGTTTGCCCGAAGTGCGACCACCACATGCGCATCGGCGCGCGTGAGCGGCTCGACAGCCTGCTCGATCCGGAAGGCCGCTACGAGATCGGCCAGGAAATCGTGCCGGTCGACGCGCTCAAGTTCAAAGACAGCCGCAAGTACCCGGACCGCCTGAAAGAGGCGATGGACGACACCGACGAAACCGACGCCATGGTCGTGATGGGCGGTGCCATCCACACGCTGCCAGTGGTGGTCGCATGCTTCGAGTTCTCGTTTATGGGCGGCTCGATGGGCTCGGTTGTTGGGGAGCGCTTCGTGCGCGGCGCCCAGAACGCACTTGAACAGAAAGTGCCGTTTATCTGCTTCACCGCTTCGGGCGGCGCGCGGATGCAGGAAAGCCTGCTTTCGCTGATGCAAATGGCGAAGACCACGGCAATGCTGACCAAGCTCGCCGAAGCCAAGCTGCCGTTCATTTCCGTGCTGACCGATCCGACCATGGGCGGCGTGTCGGCGAGTTTCGCGTTCCTGGGCGACGTGGTGATTGCCGAGCCGAAGGCGCTGATCGGCTTCGCCGGCCCGCGCGTGATCGAGCAAACCGTGCGCGAAAAGCTGCCGGAAGGCTTCCAGCGTGCCGAGTTCCTGCTGACGAAGGGCGCGGTCGACATGATCGTCGACCGTCGCAAGCTGCGTGAAGAAATCGCGCAATTGATGGCGCTGTTGAGCCATCAGCCGGCTGACGCGGTCGCGTAACCTTCATATCAATGCCGCGCCGCGCGCTTTCAGACGCGGCGGCCGTCGGAAAAGCAGTAAAAAAATAGCGCGCCGCGAGAGTCATCAAGCGGCGCGTTGTCATTTCCGGGATAATCACGGTCTCGCAACGCAGCACAGATTCACTCGATGACCACATTCCCCACCCTCGACGCGTGGCTCACGCACCTTGAATCCGCGCATCCTGTCGGCATCGACATGGGATTGGGCCGTATCACGCAGGTACGCGACGCGATGAAGTTGTCGTTTGAGTGCCCGATCATCACGGTCGGTGGCACCAACGGCAAGGGCTCGACCTGCGCGATTCTCGAATCGATTTTGCTGCGCGCGGGCTTCACGGTTGGCTGCCACACGTCGCCGCATTTGCTGTCGTTCAACGAGCGGGCGCGCGTGAATGGTGAAATGGCGAGCGACGCAGACCTGCTGCCGCATTTCGAAGCCGTCGAAGCCGCACGCTTGAGCCTCGCCGAACCGGTCACGCTGACCTACTTCGAATTCACGACGCTGGCGATCATGAGCCTGTTCGCCTCGCGCGGCCTGGATGCGGTCATTTTCGAAGTCGGCCTGGGCGGTCGCCTCGACGCGGTCAATATCCTCGACGCGGATTGCGCGATCGTGACCAGCATCGATATCGACCACACCGAATATCTCGGCGACACGCGCGAGAAGATCGCTTTTGAAAAAGCCGGTATTTTCCGTCCGGGCAAGCCGGCGATCTGCGCCGATCCGGTGCCGCCGCAGACCCTCATCGATCATGCCGAGAAGATTGGCGCCGAACTGTGGCTATTTGGCCGCGATTTCCGCTACGAAGGGCAGGCGGGCAGCGAACGCCAGCAATGGAGTTATGTAGGGCCGACCATGCGCCGTTCGGCGCTCGCCTACCCGGCGTTGCGCGGCGCGAATCAGTTGATCAACACGTCGGCTGCGCTGGCCGCTCTTGAAGCGCTGCGCGACCGTTTGCCCGTGTCGGCGCAGGACATCCGGCTCGGCCTCGCCAACGTCGAATTGCCGGGACGCTTCCAGGTCCTGCCCGGCAAGCCCGCCGTGGTGCTCGACGTGGGCCACAATCCTCACGCTGCGGCGGTTTTGGCGCAGAACCTCGGCAATATGGGCTTTTTTCCGTACACCTACGCCGTGTTCGGCGCGATGCGCGATAAGGACATTGCCGGCGTACTGACCCATCTGAAAGGCGAAATCGACCACTGGTGCGTGACCGATTTGCCGACCCCGCGTGCGGCTTCGGCGGAAGAACTCGAAGCGGCTTTGCGCGAGCAGGGCGTGAGCGACGCCAACGACAGCAGCGTGACGCGCTACGCAACACCGGCGGAGGCATTCCAAGACGCGCTAAAACGAGCGTCAGAGAATGATAGAATCGTGGTTTTCGGCAGTTTCTATACGGTAGCAGGCGTTATGGCCTACCGTAAATCGCAGCAACACTGAACGGGCGCCAGGCTCGAACCAAGCGATTCATGGGAATTTTCTCGTTCGGCAAGAAAGACGACGCGCCCACCCGGCGCGGCGCAAATACCAGTTCCACTCGGGCCGCTCGTGGCGAGCGCGTGGAGCGGCGAACCCGCCGCACGGAGCGCGCCGTGGATGCCGATGCGATGCTGCTCGACCCCACGTTGCCGGAAAAGCAGCGTGCTCGGCGCAGGCTCGTCGGCGCGATCGCACTGGTCGTCGCGGCGGTGGTAATTCTGCCGATGGTGCTGGATTCGCACCCTAAGCCCGTCACGGACGACATCTCCATCGACATTCCAAGCCGTCCTGCACCGAAGGTCGCCAAGACCGACGAAGATACGCAGGCCGGCGTAGCCCCGGATAACCCGGCGCCTGATACGGCACTTGCCGCTTCCAGCCTGGCGCCGACAACGGCAGCCACGCAAGGCCAGTCCGGCGCGGCGAAGCAGCAGAGCGCCGCTACCAGCGCCGCGCCTGCCGCCAAGCCGGCTGCGAAAGCGCAGGCACCGGCCGTTGCCGCCAACACGGCGCCCGCCAAGCCGGCCAAATCGACCAACACACCCGCGCCCGCCGCGCAAAGCGTGGCGAACGCGCCAGCAACGAGCGCGGACAGCACGAATACCGCCGCCGCGAGCGCCGATGCGAATTCCGGCACGCCGGCTTCGCCGCCGGGCAGCCGTTTTGCCGTCCAGCTCGGCGCGTTTGCGAACGACGCTAACGCGCGTAATTGGGCCGCCAAGTTGAAAGCGGCTGGTGTGCCCGCATATACCGAACATCGGAAACAGGCCGACGGCTCGACGCTCACGTTATTGCGCGCTGGTCCGTTCGCCGATCGTGCAGCGGCTTCCGCCGCAATTGCGAAGGTTCGTGAGGCCGGCCTGACGTCGGGCGCGAACAGCGGCGCTGCACAGTAAGCGAGCGATGTTCACTGCCTTCGACTACGCTGTAATGGCGGTGATCGGTTTGTCAGCCTTGCGCGGCACCTGGCGCGGGTTTTTGTCCGAGATATTCGGGCTGATCGGCTGGATCGCGGCGTTTTTTATTGCGTGCCGCTTCGTCGGGTATGTCGTGCCTTTTATCCCTGCCACGTGGCCGGGGGGCGCGCTGACCCAGTGGCTTCTGGCGTTCGCGTTGGTGGTGATCGGCGTGGTGCTGGTGGCAAGCGTGCTGAACGCATTGCTAAGCCGCATTGTGCAGGCAACCGGCTTGAGCGGCGTGGACCGCTCGCTCGGTTTGATGTTCGGCCTCGTGCGCGGGGTCATTCTGGTGCTGATTCTGGTCGCCCTTGCAGGCTTGACCGAACTGCCCCAACAGGAATTCTGGCGCAACGCCTTGCTTCGGCCCTATGCGGTCGAGGGCGTGCACATAATGAAACCGCTGCTTCCCGAGACGCTCGCTGCCTACGTCCACGTGTGACGATCAGGCGGGTGGCCACGGGAAGCTTGCAGGACTCCGGCGCAATCCGGTTGCCTGTACGCACCGTCGCGTACTCACGCGGAGCATTGCAGGCACCGGCCGCCGTTACGAATTTCGTACCTTTGAAGGACATGCCATGTGCGGCATCGTAGGCGTAGTTTCCCACTCTCCGGTCAATCAGCTGATCTATGACAGCCTGCTGCTTCTGCAGCACCGCGGTCAGGACGCCGCCGGCATCGCAACCGCGAACGGCAGCAATTTCCACATGCACAAGGCCAATGGCATGGTGCGCGACGTGTTCCGCACGCGCAACATGCGCAGCCTGCCCGGCACCACCGGGATCGGCCAGGTCCGTTACCCGACCGCCGGTTCTGCATCGAGCGAAGAAGAGGCCCAGCCGTTCTACGTGAACGCGCCGTTCGGCATCATCCTCGCGCACAACGGCAATCTGACCAACTGGCAGCAGCTGAAAGATGAGATGTTCCGCATCGATCGCCGCCATATCAACACCAACTCCGATACGGAAGTGATGCTCAACGTGCTCGCGCACGAATTGCAGCTTTCCAGTTCGAGCCTGCAACTCGATCCGGCCGCGCTGTTCAAGGCTGTGTCGGGCGTGCATCGCCGGGTGCGGGGTTCGTACGCGATCGTGTCGCTGATTGCCGGCTACGGCCTGCTCGGTTTCCGCGACCCGTTCGGGATTCGCCCGCTGTGCCTCGGCAAGCAGGAAACGCCGGAAGGCGTCGAGTGGATACTGGCGTCGGAATCGGTTGCGATCGAAGGTATCGGTTTCGAATTCGTGCGTGACATTGCGCCGGGTGAGGCCATTTTCATCGACCTCGAAGGCAACCTGCACTCGCAGCAATGCGCGACCAACCCGAGCCTGAACCCGTGTATTTTCGAACTCGTGTATCTCGCGCGTCCGGACTCGGTGCTCGACGGCGTTCCGGTCTACAACGTGCGTTTGCGCATGGGCGACTACCTCGCCGAGAAGATCAAGCGTGAATTGCCCGACGTCGCGATCGACGTCGTGATGCCGATTCCCGATTCGTCCCGTCCGGCCGCGATGCAGGTCGCCAAGAAGCTGGGCGTCGAGTACCGCGAAGGCTTCTTCAAGAACCGCTACGTGGGCCGCACCTTTATCATGCCGGGCCAGGCGATGCGCAAGAAGTCGGTGCGTCAGAAGCTCAACGCCATGGGCATCGAGTTCAAGGGCAAGAACGTGCTGATCGTCGACGATTCGATCGTGCGCGGCACCACCTCGCACGAAATCGTGCAGATGGCACGCGACGCAGGCGCGAACAAGGTGATCTTCGCTTCGGCGGCGCCGCCGGTGAAGTACCCGAACGTCTACGGTATCGACATGCCCACGCGCGGCGAACTCGTCGCCCATGGCCGCACGGACGACGAAGTCGCGCGCATGATCGGCGCGGACCATCTCGTTTATCAGGACGTCGACGCCCTGAAGCAGGCAGTGCGCGATATCAACCCGGCGCTGAAGGAATTCGAGGCCTCGTGCTTCGACGGCAATTACGTGACCGGCGATGTCACGACCGAGTATCTCGACCGCATCGAAACCGCGCGTCTCGCGCCGTCCTCGCAATCGGACCGCGACGCCGCCAGCGAAGCGGCCGAGGGCGGCCCGTCGCGTTCGCAACTGCATCTGCAATTGTCGGTCGGTTGAGTGATAACGCTTACGGCGTGGCGCGCTGCACGCCACGCCGCGAGCGTGTTAGCATGACGGCTTGCGTCGATTTGATCTCAGCTTGCGGACGCGGGGCAACCCAAAACAGCTAAAGCGAATGGTGGAAAAGCCGCAGTCATCCGCCTCCGCTCCAGCTTTCCCCGCACATGAAGCCCGCTTATGCCGACGCAAAAGCGGGCTTTTTTGTTGCTGCCCTTTGGCGTTGTTGAACTCGTTTAACGCGAGCCGCAGACGCTGAACCCAGCCATGGAACATTGGAAACCAGAACTAACATGGACGACTCCCTGAACTTCGACACGCTGGCGATCCGCTCGGGCACAGCGCGCAGCGACTTCAACGAACATTCGGAAGCGATTTTCCTGACGTCGAGCTTCGTCTTCGCGAGTGCCGCGGACGCTGCCGAAAAATTCAAGAATTCCGAAGACAACTACACCTACTCGCGATTCACGAACCCGACGGTCTCGATGTTCCAGGACCGTCTGGCCGCGCTCGAGGGTGGTGAAGCGTGTATGGCCACGGCTTCGGGGATGGCGGCGATCATGTCGGTGGTGATGTCCACGCTGCAGGCCGGCGACCATCTGCTCAGCTCGCAGGCGCTGTTCGGCTCGACGCTCGGCATGTTCTCGCAAATCTTCAGCAAGTTCGGCATTACCACGACCTTTGTCGATCCGACCGATCTGGATGCATGGAAAAACGCCGTGCGCCCGGAAACGAAGATGTTCTTCCTCGAAACGCCGTCGAACCCGCTGACCGAAGTCGCGGACATCGAGGCGATCAGCAAGATCGCGAAGGCGGCCAATGCGGTTTTCGTGGTCGACAACTGTTTCTGCAGCCCGGCCTTGCAGCAGCCGCTGAAATTAGGCGCCGACGTCGTCATGCATTCGGCCACCAAGTTCCTCGACGGCCAGGGGCGTGTGCTCGGCGGCGCGCTGGTGGGCTCGAAGAAGTTCATCATGGAAAAGGTGTTTCCGTTCGTGCGCAGCGCCGGGCCGACGCTGTCCGCGTTCAATGCATGGGTGCTGCTCAAGGGCATGGAAACGCTGTCGCTGCGAGTCGACAAGCAGTCGGCGAATGCGCTCGAAATCGCGCGCTGGCTGGAAACGCATCCCGCCGTGAACCGGGTGTTCTATCCGGGGCTCGAATCGCATCCACAGCACGCGTTGGCCATGCGTCAGCAAAAGTCGGGCGGCGCGATTCTGTCGTTCGAATTGAAGGGCGATACGCCTGAGCAGATGCGAGCGAATGCCTGGCGCGTGATCGACAGCACGAAGATCTGCTCGATTACCGGCAATCTCGGCGACACGCGTACCACCATCACGCATCCTGCGACCACCACGCACGGTCGCGTAACGCCGGAAGCGCGTGCCGCGGCGGGGATCAGCGAAGGTCTGATCCGTCTTGCCGTAGGTCTGGAAAACGCCGGCGATATCCGCGGCGATCTGGAACGCGGTCTGGCGGGTTAATCGCTCAGCGCGCGGGGCAGCGGTAGCAAGCAGCGGTAGCAAGAAGTGCGAGCCGCCTTTTTCAGGTGGCTCGCGGATCGCCCAAACGCAATCGTCAATGACGCAGCGCGCGCCATTGACCGGGCGCCAGCCCGAAGCGCCGCGTGAATGCGTGGGTGTAGGCGCTCTGATCGCCAAAGCCGATTTCCAGCGCGATATCGCTCAGCGACAAACGTGGATCGGACAGCAAACCCAGTGACGTATCGAGCCGCAGACGCTGCAAATAGCGATGCGGCGTTTCGCCGAAGGCTTCGATAAAAAGCTGATGGAAGCGCCGCATGCCGAAGCCGCAATGCGCGGCAAGGTCGGCGATACGCAGGGGTTCCGAAAGATGGGTGCGCAGCCAGCGGTCGATGCGCGCGAAGTCGAGGCCGGCGCCGTATGCCTGCGCTGCGGCCATGGTGCCGGTATCGGCCACCAGCGCAGCGCCCAACCGTGCGGCTGCATCCCATTGAAAACGCCGGGCGTCCAGATCGCTGGTCTGAGCGCCGCCTGTGGCGTGCCCCGCAATCCGATGCACGAGCCGCGTGAGCGAGGCATCCACTGTGACCGCCCGCGCGCGGTCGAACAGACGCTCCGGCACGGCCAGCGAGGCGGCCGGCAGATCCAGCACCAATTGCCGGTTCTCGCCGATGCCCGCGTAGTCGTGCCGCGCGCCTGCCGGAATGAGCCAGGCGGAACCGGCGTCGATCTGTTGCGCGACGCCGTCTACCGCCATCACCATCGCGCCGTCGAGCCCGAGCACGACCTGGTGAAAATCGTGCACGTCCGACGCTTCGACCGTGCCGTAACGGCGCAGCGAAACGCTAGGTGCGGTGATGGCGGCGTGACCCATTGGCTTAATGGCGCAATTACAAAACAGTGAAAACTTAGACGTCGAGCAGTTCGACTTCGAACACGAGCGTGGCATTCGGCGGAATCACGCCGCCCGCGCCACGTACGCCGTAGCCGAGTTGCGGCGGAATCGTCAGCTTGCGCGTGCCGCCGACCTTCATGCCTTGCACGCCTTCATCCCAGCCCTTGATGACCATGCCGCCGCCCAGCAAGAACGCGAACGGGTCGTTGCGGTCCTTGCTCGAGTCGAACTTCTGACCGTCGGTCAGCCAGCCCGTGTAGTGCACGCTGACGGTCTTGCCGGCAACCGCTTCGGCGCCGGTGCCTTCAACGATGTCTTCGTATTTCAGGCCGGATTCGGTAGTCACAGTCGACATATGTCGCTCCTTAGGTCAAAAACGTAAAACCGACATTGTAGGCGTGTTGAGGTCGTGTCGCCGAGGATTGGCAGGTGGCATGCGGTTTGCGTCCACGTTAGCCGTCCGGCCAGGCTGGTTGCCCAGGACGGCATGCCTATAATGGGGTTTCGTTCAATATTCCATGTATTGCCTGAGAGGGCTCGATCGTGACAACGTCTTCCACCGGGACCACCGGCGCCAAGCCGGTTTCTTCCGGCCTCGTCGTCTCCGAACGCACCGCGCGTCTGCGCGCGGAGACTGCGCTGTTCATGCGCGATCACGTGCTGTCGCTTGTGTCACACGACCTGCGCGGTCCGCTGAACGCCATCCATAGCTGGGCGTACGTGCTCGAGCGCAAGCTCGATGCAAACGATCCCAATTCGCAGCGCGCCGTCACCGGAATTCGTAATGGCGTGGACCAGCAGGTGAAGTTGCTGGAGACGATTGTCGATGCCACGCGCGCTGAGACCCGATCGCTCGCACTTGAGTTGGCGCCGTTTCCGCTGCATCCGCTACTCGATGAAACCGTGGAGGAAGTTCGCTCGGGGTTGGCTCGTGCGCGTGGCGTCGAGCTCACGGTCGAGTCGCAACTCGCTACCGAGCAGCTCAACGGCGACCGCGAGCGTCTCGCCGCCGCGCTGTGGGTAATGCTCACGTTTGCCGTCGAAGCGAGCTCAAAGGGTGCCGCAGTCACCCTGGCCGCGCGCGCGGACGCCTCCCGGTGGTACGCCACGGTCACTTTCAATCAGAGCGCCGCCGCCCTGGACGATGCTTCGGTGCCCCATGTGCTGGAAGCTTTTGCCCTCAAACAGGCGCGTGAACCGCGCGAGGCCAAGCGGATCGCGTGGGTGTTCGCGCTGTGCAAGCGCGTCGCGGAAGCGCACGGCGGCAGTTTCGAGCAAAGCGACGCATCTGAGGGCGAAACTGTTACGCTCGCGCTGCACGTGCCACTGAGTGCATCGATTTCCACGTGAGCGGCGGTTGTCGGCGCACTTCCTGGGCACGATTAACTTTCATCTTGCTTTCGCGTCTTATACTGACAACTTTTGTTGCCGGAGCCCCTCGCTTTGATCCAGGTTGTCGCCCTTATTGGTGCATTGTTTCTCGTCGCCCTCAACGGTTTCTTTGTCGCCGCCGAATTTGGTCTGGTGAAGCTGCGCCAGACGCGCGTGCAGAGCCTCGCGGCCAAACACGGAATGCGTGGGCGTTTGCTGGCGAAGGTGCATGGACGGCTCGACGCCTATCTGTCGGCCTGTCAGCTTGGCATTACGCTGGCATCCCTCGGGCTCGGCTGGATCGGCGAGCCGGCGTTCGCGGAACTGCTCACGCCGGTCTTTAGCCTGCTTGGAGTGGAATCGGAAAAGCTGATCCACGGCATCTCGCTGTTCTTCGCGTTCTCGTGCATATCGTTCCTGCATATCGTGGTGGGCGAACTGGCGCCGAAATCGCTGGCCATTCGTGAAGCGGAAAAGGTTTCGCTGTGGGCCGCCACGCCGCTGTACGGTTTCTACTGGGCGATGTATCCGGCGATCTGGGTGCTCAACTCCAGTGCCAACGCGGTGCTGAAACTTGCGGGCCTCAACGGCGAGCACGGCCACGATTCGCATTACTCGACCGACGAACTCAAACTGATCCTGCGTGGCCGCCGCGCCAACGTCGCGACTGAACTCGGTTCACCGGATGGCGCCTACAGCCAGGACGAGTGGAACACGATCGCGCATTCGCTGGATTTTTCGCGCATGACGGTGTCGGATCTGATGCGTCCGTCTTATGAAATGGTCGGCCTGCGGCGCGATTTGCCGCTGCGCGAAAACATGCAGGTGGTGGCGCGGCATCGTTTCAGTCGCTATCCGTTGTTCGAAGACGCTTCCGGCGAGCGCGTGGCCGGCATGATCCATTTGAAGGACTTGCTGCTGGCGCGGCACGCGGGCAGCACGCTCGACGACCTGTCCAGATACGCGCGCCCCGTGCAGTACGTCAAACCGGATATGCCGGCGCTCGAACTGTTTCGCCGCTTCCGCAAAGGTGCGCCGCATTTCGCGCTGGTGGGCCATAAGAACGCGAAGCCGATCGGCTTCCTCACGCTGGACAATCTGCTCGGCGCGCTGGTTGGGCAGATTCACGACGAATTCCGCCAGGGCGACGCCGACTGGACGCGTATGGACGACGGCACCTTGATGGGCAAGGGCAGCTTGCCGGTGGTCTCACTGGAACGTGCGCTTGGGATCGACATCGACGAAGGCCGGGCTGAATCGGTTGGCGGCCTTGTGATTCAGGCGCTCAACGATCTGCCTACCGAAGGGCAGCGCATCGAATTCGATCGCTTCGACGTGGTAATCAAGAAGATGAAGGGACCGCGCATCGTGCTGGTGCGCGTTTATCCGAAAACTTTCGACGATGAAGGCGGCTAAGCCGCCTCAAGCCGCCCTACACCGCCTTGAACCACTTTAACCGGCTTCGTCACCGTACTCGTCGTAAGTCGACCGCGGCATGGCTCAAGTAAAGTCGCCGTCCGTACCACGGAGCGACACGGGATATTTGCTGCTGCTATACGTCGGTTTGCCGGCCGGCACGACAACAGCTTACTTGCGGTTTGCCGTATTCCGGTTCCTGTCAGCCGTCAGCGCGCCGGCCATGCTTTCAACGAGCTTCAATGCGTCCGCTTTCATGGCGACCGGGTCGTCCGCGCCATCGAGCAATTGTGCCGCCTCGCACACCATGCTGCCGATCATGCGCGCGGCGAGATACGCCTTTGCTTTTTCCTTGCCGGAGACCTGATTCGTCAGTGCGCCGATCAGCAGACCATACACGTGCGCTTCTTCGATCTCGCGGCATCGTGCCGGACCGAGCACGGCGGGCGCGGTTTCAATGACGAGTTGCCGGTAGGCGGGCTCGGTGCAGATCTCCAGGAATTCGCGAATGCCCGCGCTTATCCGCTTTGCCTCAGGAACTGCTTCGGCGGCGGCTTTGACTCTGGATGCAGCGTCCGCCTGAAGAGCCTGCACCAGCGCGTCGAACAACTCGGCCTTGTCTGCAAAGTGATGATAGAAGGCGCCACGAGTCACGCGTGCGCTGCGCGCGATGGCTTCGATTCCGACTTGCTGATACCCCTGTGACGTGAATAGCTCGCCCGCGGCGGTGATGAGCGCTTGCCGGGTCGCGTCCGCATATTCCTCGCGACGGGATTTTGGGGTTGGGGCTGCGCTTGGCATGAGCTTCGTTTTTATCCCTTGATTTTTCACATTCTGATTGTAGTATACATACATGGTGTATGTGAAAATCGAGTTGTATGTCAAATCAGCCTTCTGGCCGCGGCCTGAACACCCGCGGCAACAACACCGTAGGTAAGCAACCCATTCAGGAGCAAACCCACATGACGTCAGCAGAAAAATACCTTCCCCCGAGCGCGGAGCAGTTGGCCAACGCCAGGACCGCTGTGCAACGTTTCGCTTCGGAGTGGCAGCACCCCGTCGCGGATAACCTGGAAGCCCTCATGCACGAAGACACACAAAACCTGATCCCACCCATGACGGAGCCGGCCGACCGGAAAGGCGTCATCGAACATTTCCGTCAGGTCCTGGCGCAACTGCCGGACTTGAAAGTCGACGTCCTTCAATGGGCGCCCACCGGCGACGCCGTCATGATCGAATGGCGGGCATCGGCCACCGTGGCCGGGCAGGCACTCAACTGGCAGGGTGTCGACCGCTTCAACTTGCGCGGCGACCGGATGTACAAAGGGCAGGTGTACTGGGACACGAGGCGTGTGGCGGAACAGATGGCCGAAGCCGTCAAACGTGCACAGCAAGGCGGCTCGTCGGCGTGACGCATAGCGCTGAGCGCGCCGGTCAGGGAGCCGTTGCGTGAGCCGACAAAAAAGGCGGTTAAAGCACGTGTGCTTTCACCGCCCCTGCAAGCCAGGCCTTCAGCAAACGCGCATCAACTGCGTGGCACACCGTCTTCCACCAACACCGCGATAGGCATTGCGCCTAACGCATCGCGCAGATACAGCAAGCCGTTTTCGTCGACCTTGGGTGCCGCCGGACTCAACCAGTCGAATAGCGCTCGTGCGGCCAGATCCGTCGGCATCTCGATGGCTGTATCGCCCCATTTAGCCGGATCGACCATCGGCAGATCATCGGGTTCGCTGGTGTCGCCGAGCAAGCCGGCAGCAAGCCGGCTCGCCACCACCACGGCCCACGCATTCCCATGCCGCCGTGCGAACGCGATCACATTCGCCGCATGCGGACCGCGTACCTCCAGCGGCAGATACGTGCTTTGACTCAGCAACTCCGGCAAATGGGCGCGCAAGGCCAGCACCCGTTGCACCACGGCGAGCTTGACCCGTCCATCGCGCCAGTCCGCGAGGAAATCCGAAGGGGGTGTCTGCGCCAGCAACGCTTCACGTTTGGCAAAATCGACGGGCCGGCGATTGTCTGGATCGACCAGACTGAAGTCCCATAACTCCGTGCCCTGATAAAGATCGGGAATCCCAGGCGACGCCAGCCGCAACACCGTTTGTTGCAGACTATTGAGCGCACCCGCGCGGCTGATCCGCGTGACGAACGTGGACAATTCGCGCAGGAATCCATCGCGCCGCTGCGGCGCCAGGATGTCGAACAGGAAAGCGCGGCAGCCGGCTTCGTAGGCTTCGTCGGGGGCGAGCCAGTTGGTCTGCAGCTTCGCTTCCCGCAGCGCCTTCAACTGCCATTGCGCGACCCGTTCGGCGAGTTCCTTGATGCCGGCTTCGTCGTCCGCTTGCAAGCCGGGCGGCCAGCAACCCACCAGGGTTTGATACAGCATCGCTTCAGCGGCCGGGCCGGGTGCCCAGTCGTAGCTGATGTCGTGGCTGACGCTGCTGATCGGTGTACCGTCCAAAGCACGGCGATGTGGTGCGTTTAGCGTCGACCATGCGCGCCACTTCGCGCTCCATTCGTCGGCGATTTCGCTCAACACCGCAAGGCGCGCGCGCACGTCTTCGCCACGCTTGTGGTCGTGCGTTGCCGTGGCGAGCATCGCGTGCGGAAAGCGCTGCGAGCGCTCGAGATTCGCCGCATGAAACTGCTCGACCGACAACGCGAACTCGCCCGGGTCCGAGCCCACTTCATTACGCGACAGCAAACGGCCATAGCGATAGCACGCGGTATCTTCAATCGCCTTTGCGGCGACTGGTGCGGTCAGTTGCGCGAACAGCGTTTGCGCGGTGCGCCGTGCCGAACCTGCATGACTCGGCGGCGCGCCAGCTGGACCCTGCTGCTGCGCTTGCGCATTGCCGCGGGCATTCGGATTCGATACTTCTTCGGCGCTCTCGCCAAGCCACGCGTTCACACGGTCGAGCACTTCATGATCCGCGCGCGAAAGCGTCTGTTTCGCGCCTGCCAGTGCCTGATCGAAATACACGTTGTCGGCGGCGCTGCGCACGCCGTTCTGCGAATAGATCCGATATACCGGAAAATGCACGACCAGTTCGGTCAGCACGCGCCGCAACGCGGTGAAGGTGAAATCACGTGTCGCGAGCGAGTCGCGGGCAATCCGATGCAACGCGCGCGTCGCGCGGTCCAGTTCGGCGGAGAGGTTCTCCGCGAGAATCTTGCGCCGGGCCGGCAACGCTTCGTCGGCGAAGCGCGGGCTGCGGGCGGTGAGTTCGGTCCACGTTTGCGCAAGCGGTTCGGCACCGGCCGGATCGTGCAAGAGGGCGCCCACGTCGTTCATGAAATCGTAGCCGGTCGTGCCGTCCACGGGCCAGTCGTCGCGCAGCGGTTCGCCGCGGCCGAGAATTTTTTCGACGACCACATATGGCGTGGTGTCGCGCAATTCGGTGAGGCGTTGGCGCAGACGCTGACAGTACTCACGCGGTTCAGCCAGACCGTCCACGTGATCGATCCGCAAACCGTCCACCACGCCTTCCTGATATAGACGGAAAACCAGCGCGTGCACCGCCTCGAACACCTCGGGCCGCTCCACGCGCACGCCGGCCAACGTCGAGATGTCGAAGAAACGCCGCCAGTTCACTTCGTCTGAAGCAGTGCGCCACCAGGCAAGACGGAAATGCTGCCGTTCGATCAATCGATGCAAGCGGTCACGCGTCACCGGATCCGCGGGCGAATACGCTTGCAGCACCAGCTCGATCGCCGAGGCGCCGTTTTGCGCGACGAACTCGCGCAGCATGTCGCGTCCTTCGGCGGCGCGCGGCTGATCGGTCGGCTGCGTCGTCAGACCCTGGAAACGTTCGGCCAGCGCGTTGAGATCGGCGCGGTCGGCGCTTTGCAGAATCGCTGCGTAGTCGGTCGGACACACGGGAAATACGTGCGGGCCGTAGCCGATATAGAAGCGTCCACTATCGGCCGCGAAATGCAGCGCAATCCGGCCCTCGGCGAGTTCATCGCCGTACGGTGCACCGAGTGTCGGCAACAGCACCTTGCCACGCAGGGCTGGATCGGGCGAATGCCAGTCGACGTCGAAATGGCGCGCGTAGGCGCTATGCCTGCCCCATTCGAGGATATCGAGCCACCACGCATTGCTCGAACCGCCTACGCCCATATGGTTCGGCACCACGTCGACGATCAGCCCCATGTTGTGCGCGCGCAGTTTTTCGACGAGGCGTTTCAAGCCCGCTTCGCCGCCGTATTCCGGGTTGACCTGGGTGTAGTCGACGGTATCGTAGCCGTGCATCGAGCCCGGCTCGGCGGTGGTGATCGGCGACGCGTACAGGTGGCTGATGCCGAGCGCGGCGAAGTAGTCGACGTGCTTCGCGGCATCGTCGAAGGTAAAGCCTCGATGGAACTGGAGGCGAAGCGTGGAGCGCGGGACGGTCATGGCGTATCAGGCTCCGAAGAAACGTTGGTGGAGGCGGGAACGGTTGCGCCGCGGCGCGCGCGGTCGACGGCCAGCAGGCGATCGTTGAAGGCGTCGTCCTCGAACAATGCGTCGATCGGCAGACTCACGCGGCGGCGCCAGTTCGGATGCTCGTCGATCGAGCCGGGCAGATTGGGCTGCTCGACGAGGCCCAGCAGATCTTCGAGCGGGAATGTGACGAGCGGCCCAGGCGTGGCGGCGACGAAGGCAAGCGCTTCATCCACGGGCGCCTCGTCGGGCGGCGGCGCCGCCACGCCCGGCGCGGCGACGCCGGCCTGCTGGAACGCTTGCCAGAGCAGCGCGCGATCGGCGGCGCGTTCTTCCAGCGCCACTTGCTCCGCATCGCGGCCATCGGCGCGCGCCATGGTCTGGCCGATCCGGTTGCGCCACGTGATGTCGCTGCCGCGCCACCAGCCCGCCACGGTCGGCAGGTCGTGGGTCGTGGTGGTGCCGACGGCATTGCGATCCCACGCGTACGGCGGTTTGAAGCCCTTGCCGCTTTCCGCGCCTTCGAACCACAGCACGCGAATGCCGGCGAGACCATGCTCTTCGAGCCGTTCGCGAAAGCCGGGCGGCACGGTGCCCAGATCTTCGCCGATCACGATTGCGCGATGCCGCCACGATTCGAGCGCGATCAACCGCAGCAGGTCTTCGAGCGGATAGCGCAGATAGGCGCCGTTGCGCGCGCTCTCGCCTTCGGGCACGAGCCACAGGCGCCGCAAACCGAGAATGTGATCGATGCGGATGCCGCCCGCATGCGCGAACGCCGCGCGCAGCATGTCGATGAAGGCGGAGAAGCCCTGCGTGCGCATCGCGCGCGGCGAGAAGGTGGTGAGACCCCAAGCCTGTCCGGCCTGGTTGAACAGATCGGGCGGTGCGCCCACCGAGACACCTTGCAGCATGTCGTCGCGATACGACCATGCGTGGCTGCCGGCACTATCGCAGCCAACGGCGAGATCGGCGATCAGGCCGATGGCCATCCCGGCATCGGTCGCGGCCTGCTGGGCGTGCGACAGACCCTTGGCGGCGAGCCATTGCAGAAACAGATGAAAATCGACTTCATGCCGATGCGCTTCGGCAAAGGCTTCGACTTCCGCGCTGCGCGGATCGCGCAACGGTTCGGGCCAGTCGCGCCAGTGGCCCTTACCGTCCTCCTGCGCCAACTGCACGGCCTGCAACGCCTCGAAGCGCGCATGATCTTCGAGCGCGCGACCGGCACGTTCACAGAAACCGTGAAATTCGAGCGCGCGCGGTGTGCCGGCTGCGCGTTCCTGAGTGCAGAAGTTCTCGTACAGCGCGCGCAAAACCTTCAGTTTCAGCACCACTGCGCTCGGCCAATCGATCAGCGGCAAGTCTTCGAGCGCCGACCATGCGCTGGTGGCCTGCGCGGCCTCCAGCGCGGCGCGCGCAGCATCCTCGCCGAACACGGCGGCAGGGTCGATATGCGTGACGTTCAGCCACAAACGCGACGACGGCGAATACGGGCTGAAGCGACCCGGTTCGGCGCTGAACATCGCGTGCGTGGGGCTGACGGCGAGCGCATGCGCGCCGCGCTTCGCGCTCTCGGTCGCCATTTGTGCGAGGGCCGTATAGTCGCCGAGGCCGCCGTCGCCAGTGCGGCGCAGACCGTACAACTGCGCGGCAATGCCCCACAGCGGCGGCGTTTGTGCCGGTCGTGCCGGTTGTGCCGTTTGCGCGGCGCCGCCGCCATGCAGCGTGTGCCATGCATCCGCGACGGTATAGCAGCGCGACGGCGCCACGGCCAATGTCATGCGTTGATCGTTGATCACCAGCGTGTGGTAGCCGGGCTCTTCGATCGGCGTGAGCAATGCTTCCGCGCCCTTCGGCACCGTGAAGCGGCCGTCGATGATCGAACCGCTTTCGAGTTCGATCCGGTAGTGACTGGCGGATTTGATCGCCGCAGCCGGCAGCGCGATGCCGCGGTCGACCTCCGCGGTCATCAACGGCGGCAATTTGCGCCCGGACAGTTCGGCGTCGAGCGTGGCCGCGCTGTGCCGGATCTGCGTGGCGTTGGCGCAGGGCAAGCCCATCCGTTCGAGCAGCACGGCGAGCGTGCTCTCCGGTACATGCTGCGTCGTGTGGTGCGCATCCTGCCACTCGACCTCGAAGCCGGCGCGCGTGGCAAGGGTAGTGATCGTATCGGTCGGGCGTCGGGTGCTCACGCGTGGCGCTCCTGTTGGCTCGCGATGCGCGCATCGTGACCGATGGCGTAATCGCTGACGTCGCCGCTTACCCACGCGACAAACGCGTATGACGGCAACACCTTGGCGTCGACCTGCTCGCGCACGCGCGGCGGCGTTTCGAAAATTACCTTGCCGGCTGGCGGATCGGGAAACGCTACGTCTTCTTTCGAGAGATTCAACGCGATCGACAAGGTCTCGCCGTCGCCGAGTTTCCAGCGGGCAATCAGCGCATCGGCATCGTCGCCGTTTGCGGCGGTGAGCACGGTTGCGCCGAGCGCTTTCGAATGCTTCAGGCGCGGCGTGATCAGTTTTGCCCGCACGGCAAGCGCGGATTTGTAGAAGTGCATCCAGTCGAGCCGGTCTTTCGCGTTGTCGTCCGCGGACGCGCTTTGAACAGGCTCAGGCGGCGACGAGGCCTCGAAGGTTTTCGGGTCGTTCGGATCGGGAATCTGCGCGCGACGCTGTTCGTCGCTGAACGCAGAAAAGCGGGCGAATTCGCGGCGCCGTCCTTCACGTACGGCGTCGGCGAGTTCGCCCGTGTAGTCGGTGAAAAACAGAAACGGCTGGGTCGAGCCGTATTCCTCGTCCATGAACAGCATAGGAATTTGCGGCGACAACAGCAGCAAACCGGTGGCCGCCCGCAAGGCATCGTCCGACGTCAGTGTGCGCAGGCGTTCGCCGAATGCGCGATTGCCGATCTGGTCGTGATTCTGCAGGAACATCACGAATGAAGTGGTCGGCAGATGCCCGCTCGACTCACCACGTGGCGCGCCTTCGTGAATGGGTGACGGTTCACCCTGATACGCGAAGCCTTCCGACAACACGCGTGCAAGGCGGCGGATGGGCTGATCTTCGTAGGCGTGGTAGTAGCCTTCGGTTTCGCCCGTCAGCAGGACGTGCAGCGTGTTGTGTGCGTCGTCGTTCCATTGCGCGTCGAAATGCGTTTCCAGCAGGCTTGCACTATTGCGCTCGTTTTCCAGTACCAGATGCACATGCCGCCCGTGCTGCACTTTCGCGCGGATATGGTCGGATAAATCGCGCAGCCATGCAGGATTGTCGATGGCATGCACCGCATCGAAGCGCAGGCCGTCGAAGCGGTACTCGTTGATCCAGTAGACGGCGTTGTCGGTGAAGAAGTCGCTCACTTCGCAGCGGTCGAAATCGATCGCGGGGCCCCACGGCGTGTGCGTGCCCTCGCGGAAGAACGAGCGGGCGTATTCGTGCAGATAATTGCCGTCCGGGCCGAAGTGGTTGTACACCACGTCGAGAAATACCATCAGGCCGAGGCCGTGCGCGGCGTCGATCAGCGCTTTCAATTCTTCGGGGCGGCCGTACGCTGAATCGGGCGCATAGGGCAACACGCCGTCGTAGCCCCAGTTGTGCTGGCCGGGAAAGTCGTTCAACGGCATCAATTCGATTGCCGTGACGCCGAGCGCGACCAGCGCGGGCAAACGTTTCATCACGCCGGCATAACCGCCCATCGCGCCGACGTGCAATTCGTACAGCACCGTTTCTTCCCACGGACGGCCATGCCAGTTCGTATGCTCCCAACGGTACGCGCGCGGATCGATCACTTCGCTCGGTCCGTGCACGTCTTGCGGCTGGAAGCGCGACGCGGGATCGGGCACCGCCTGTCCGCCATCGAGGCGGAAGCGATACAACGTGCCCGCGCCGCTCTCGACGGTCGTTTCGAACCAGCCGTTGCCGGCCGCGGTCATGTCGTGCGTGCCTTGGGCCGGTCCGTTTTCGATTTCCACCTGCACTTTCCTGCACGAAGGCGCCCAGAAGCGAAACCGGGTGCGCGGCTTCGCGCCTGTTGCGCCCAGCAACTGCGCGCTGAACGGCAGGCAATGCGCGTGATGGTGCGCGTGCGGATCAATCGGACTTTCGGACATGATTCATCACCATTCGGTTTTGCTTCCCGCCTACGTGGACGGCGACGTATCGCTACCCGGCATATGCGCACCCGGATCGGGCGGCAGGGCGGTCAATAAACGCGGCCCGTGCTGCGCGCCGGCCTTCCAGCCCGTCTGCCAATCCGCTTCGCCGACCGGTTGCGCCGCCAGCATCACGAGGCTATGCGCGGCCACTTCGATGTCGGGCGTGGTCAGCGGATGCGGCGCGCTTTCGGGCTCAGCCGTGTCTAGCAGCACGTGCCATTCCAGGTGCGGCGCGGGCGGCACGAAACGCAAGGTGTCCGCCGAAGCGTTGAGCATCATCAACAATACTTCCGTTTCGTCATTCAAGCCTGGTCCCGCGCGACGCAGCGTGAACGCGCGGCCTTCGGGGTCTTGCCAGGCTTCGATAGTGAGCGGGTCGCCGTGTTCATCGAACCAGCCGACGTCGTACAGACCGGGCAGTACTTCGCGGTCGCCGAACAGAAAGCGCGTTTCGCGCAGCAGCGGGTGCTGTTTGCGCAATGCAATCAGACGCGCGACGAACTCGGTCATCTGCCGCCCGTCGGGCGACTCCATGCGATCCCAGTCGAGCCATGATAGTTCGTTATCCTGGCAATACGCATTGTTGTTGCCGTGCTGCGTGCGCAGCGATTCGTCGCCGGCCAGCACCATTGGTGTGCCGAGCGCCATCAGCAGAGTGGCGATCAGCGAGCGGGCCACGCGCTTGCGCGTTTCGAGTATCGCCGGATCGTCGCTCGGACCTTCCACGCCCCAATTGCTGCTGCAGTTTTCATTGTGGCCGTCGTTGTTGTCTTCGCGATTCGCTTCGTTATGCTTGTGCTCGTAGGCCGTGACATCGGCGAGCGTAAAACCGTCGTGCGACGTGACGAAGTTGATCGAAGCCCATGGTTTCCTGAAGCGCCGGTTGAACAGATCGGCGGAGCCGGTCAGCCGCGCGGCGAGATCGGGGCGCAGGCCCGCGTCGCCGCGCCAGAAGCGGCGCACCGTGTCGCGGAAACGGTCGTTCCATTCGGCGAACCCCGGCGGATGATTGCCGAGTTGATAACCGCCCGGGCCAATGTCCCACGGCTCGGAAATCAGCTTGCGTTCCGACAGGATCGGGTCCTGGCGCAGCGCGTCGAAGAAACCCGAACCTGGATCGAAGCCGTGTTGCTCGCGGCCGAGCGTCACGCCGAGATCGAAACGGAAGCCGTCGATATTGAACTTCGTCGACCAGTAGCGCAGCGAATCCATCACCATCTGCAGGACACGCGGGTGCACTACGTTGACGGTATTGCCACAGCCGGTGTCGTTGATATGGTGGCGTTCGTCGCCGGGAACCAGGCGGTAGTAGCTCGCATTGTCGAGGCCGCGCCACGAGATGGTCGGCCCCGCCTCGTTGCCTTCGCAGGTGTGGTTGTAGACCACGTCGAGGATCACTTCAATGCCGGCCGCGTGCAACTGGCGCACGGCGATGCGCATTTCGTCGAGCCGGTGCGTACTCAGATAAGACGGCTCCGGCGCAAAAAAGGCCGCGGTGTTGTAGCCCCAGTAATTGCGCAGGCCGCGCGCCACCAGAAAGCGGTCGTTCAGAAACGCGTGCACCGGCAGCAATTCGACTGCGGTGACACCCAGCTTGAGCAAATGCTCGATGAATTCCGGCGCCGCCAGCGCTGCGAACGTGCCGCGTTCGTGCTGGCGCAAATCGGGACGCAACATCGACACGCCGCGCACATGCGCTTCGTAGATGACGGTTTCGCCCCACGGTACATTCGGGCGCTTGTCGTGCGACCAGTCGAAAGCCTCGTCGATCACGACGCACTTCGGCATGGCCGGCGCCGAATCGCGCCGATCGATCGAGAGGTCGGCACGATTCGAATGCACGCGATAGCCGAACAGCGCGTCGGACCAGCGGAACTGCCCGACCAGTTTGCGTGCATACGGATCGAGCAGGAGCTTGTGCGGATTGAAGCGATGCCCATGCTGCGGCTGATACGGCCCGTGCGCGCGAAAACCGTACGCGGTGCCGGGGTGCGCGTTGGGCAGATAGCCGTGCCAGACTTCGTCGGTGCATTCGGGCAGCGTGAAGCGCCTGATCTCTTTGCGACCGGTGGGATCGAACAGGCAAAGCTCGATTTTTTGCGCATTCGCCGAGAACACCGCGAAGTTGACGCCGAGGCCATCCCAGCTGGCGCCGAGCGGATAGGGCGAACCGGGCAGAAGCCGGTCGGGCATTGCATGCGACATGATTCCCCTTCCTTGTTCTGTTTTATGAACGCTTTCGTGGGATTTCATGCAACGAGCGCGCCGCCCGTCGGCCGCGCGCTCGCCTTACTCCTCATCCGTCAATCCGCGCGCAACACGATCGTCGCCAAAGGCGGCAGCGTCAGCGCGGCGGAATTCGGCCAACCGTGGCTCGAGGCGTTGTCGGTATGAATCACGCCACCGTTGCCCATGTTCGAGCCGCCATACACGCTGGCATCCGTGTTCAGTACTTCTGTCCAGCGGCCGCCGCGCGGCATGCCGATCCGGTAGCCGAGGCGCGGCACCGGCGTCATGTTGCACACCACGACAAGTTCGCGCCCCTCGCCATCGCTGCGGCGGTAGGCATACACGCTGTTGCCGCTGTCGTCGCCTACCAGCCACTGGAAGCCGCCTGGCTCGCTGTCGAGCCGATGTAGCGCGGGGTCTTCGTGGTACAGATGGTTCAGATCGCGCACGAGCATCTGTACGCCGTGATGGTTCGGATCGTCGAGCAGATGCCAGTGTGGCGACGCGTCGTGGTTGAATTCGGCCATCTGGCCGAATTCGCCGCCCATGAACAGCAGCTTCTTGCCCGGATGCGTCCACATGAAGCCGAAGTACGCCCGCAGGTTGGCGAATTTTTGCCATCGGTCGCCGGGCATCTTGCCGAGCAGCGAGCCTTTGCCGTGCACCACTTCGTCATGCGAAAGCGGCAGCACGAAACGCTCGGAATACGCGTACACCATGCCGAACGTCATCATGTGATGATGGTATTGGCGGTACACCGGGTCTTCGTGCATGTAGTGCAGCGTGTCATGCATCCAGCCCATGTTCCACTTGAACTGGAAGCCGAGGCCGCCGTCTTCGACGCGCGCCGTCACCCCTGGCCATGCGGTCGATTCTTCCGCAATCGTGATCGCGCCCGGAACGCCTGGCACATAGCCGACTTCATGATTCAGCCGCTTCAGAAACGCGATCGATTCGAGATTTTCGCGGCCGCCGTAGATGTTCGGCACCCACTCTCCGGCGTTGCGCGAATAGTCGCGATACAACATCGAGGCGACCGCATCCACGCGCAGGCCGTCGACGTGATAGCGCTTCAACCAGGCGAGTCCCGACGCCACCAGGAACGCGCTCACCTCGTTGCGGCCGAGGTTGTAGATCATCGTGTTCCAGTCCTGGTGATAGCCTTCGCGCGGATCGGCGTGCTCGTAGAGCGGCGTGCCGTCGAAGTCGATCAGGCCATGCGCGTCGTTCGGGAAGTGCGCCGGCACCCAGTCGAGAATCACGCCGAGACCGGCCGCGTGTGCCTTGTCGACGAACAGCGCGAACTGCTCGGGCTTGCCGAAACGGGCGGATGGCGCGAACTGGCCAAGCGGCTGATAACCCCACGAGCCGCCGAACGGATGCTCGGCGATCGGCATGAACTCGACATGCGTGAAGCCCATGCTTTTCACGTAGGGAATCAGCCGTTCAGCGAGTTCCTCCCAGGTCAAACCGCGCTGCCCCTCTTCGGCGACGCGCAGCCACGATTCGGCATGCACTTCGTAGATCGAGATCGGCGCGCGCGGCGTCTGTTTATCGGCGCGCGATTGGATCCACTCGTGGTCCGTCCACGCGAACTGCTCGATTTCGTCGACATGCGCGACCACCGACGCGGTGCCCGGCGGTTTTTCCGTTTGCATGGCACACGGATCGGCCTTCAACGGCAGCGGATGGCCGTCACGGGCAAGCAACTCGTACTTGTAACGCGTGCCCGGGCCGACGCGCGGCACGAACAATTCCCACACGCCGGCCTGGTGACGCAGTCGCATCGGATGACGGCGCCCATCCCATGAATTGAAGTCGCCGACTACCGACACGCGCCGCGCATTCGGCGCCCATACGGCAAAGCGCACGCCCGGCACGCCGTCCACTTCCATCGGACGTGAGCCGAGGCACTCGAGCACCGCATAGGGATCGCCGCCAGCGAGACGCCCGAGCGGTTCGTCGCCGAGAATGGGGCCGAACGAATACGTATCCTCGATTTCCTGTACGGTGCCGTGCCAGTCGATACGCAGACGATAGGGCGCCGCCGAACTCACGCGACCGGCGAACAGCCCCGGTTTGAGCTGTTCGAGTTCGCCGAGCGTCGAACCATCGGCACGCGCGATAACCTTGACGTGCGAAGCGTTCGGCAACAGCGCACGCACCACCGGACCCGCGTCCGTCTGATGCATGCCGAGCTGCGAGAAAGGATCGGGGTGACGCGCTTCGACGAGCGCGTCGATATCCAGTGGTTGGAGGCCTGCGGCCGGATCGTGCTCACTCATAATCGCCCTCGGCCGGGGTAGGCGGTGCGGCGGCGCCTGGCGCCTGGGTTGACGGATCGTGCTTACCGGTGTCGCCGAGCAGGCGGCTGGTGAGCGCGGCAAGGCCGCGTACCGGCAGACTGAGCCACGTCGGCCGATTGGCCGCTTCGTAACGGATTTCGTACGCGGCTTTCTCGATCAGGAACAGATCGAGCAGAGCCTGTTCGGCTTCCGGCGCGACCAGTTGCGTCGGCGAAGCGGCGGCAGCGGCCCGGTATTCTTTCAGGAATGTTTCGGTGGCGTGCGCACGGAAACGCTCAAAAAGGGCGCGCTTGCGATCGGCGGTCTGCACCGGCGCGCTTTCCGTCGTGGACTGCGCCGCGGCGCTCGCATAGGACAGCGAACGCATCAAGCCAGCGACGTCGCGCAGCGGACTCGATTTTTGGCGCCGCTCCTCCAGGGTACGCGCGGGCTCGCCTTCGAAGTCGATCAGATACGCGTCGCCCTGCGCGACCAGCACCTGCCCGAGATGGAAGTCGCCGTGAATGCGCGTGCGCAACGCGCCTGCGTTGCCCGATATCAGTTTGCTGACCGCGTCGACCAGCGCCGCGCGACGGTCGATCAGGCTTTGCGCCAACGCTTTGGTGTCCGGATCGCTCATCTGCTCGATACGCGGCGCAAGCAGATCGAGCGCGCTCGCGAGCATGGATTGCGTGCCGTCGACCCACGCCTTCACCTGTTCGGCGCTGGCGGGTTCGGGGGCGAACGCCGGGTCGTCGGACGGCGAAGCGAGCGCCACGTGCAATTCGCCCAGGCGCTTGCCGATGATGCCGGCGAGCGCACTGTAGCCGTCCACGAGAATCGCTTCGTTGTCGCGGTCCGGCGATTGTGCTTCCGTATCGACCGCAATGGCCAGTTCATCCACCGAGCGGCGCAGGTAGTCGAGCGACCAGTTCCACGCGTCGCCTTGGTTGTCGATATAGCCTTGCAAGATCGCGAGTGTATGCGGCACGCCTTCGGGATCGACGCGCACCACTTCACCATACAGCGGCGCGGTGTTCGCGTAGCCGAGCTGGGTCAAATAGCGGCTGATTTCGGCTTCCGGATGGATGCCGCTCACCAGACGCCGCACCAGTTTCAGCACCGCGGCATCGGCGATGATCAACGAGCTGTTGCTCTGTTCGGCCGCCAGCCAGCGAATCTCGGGCTGTTCGCCGAGATCGGCGAGTTCGGAGAAACGCTCGGTCGGGATGAACCTGATCTCACTCTTCTGCACGGTCGGAATCACCGCGCGCTCGCGCAGCTTGCGCAATACCCCGTGGGCGAAGATGGGCAGCGCGAACGCGTCGGTCAGATGGCCGACATTGCGGCCACGGCGAACGCGCGCCAGCGCCAGTTGAAGGAATAGCGGCGTGGTGGTTTCACCGCCCCATGTGATCGCGATCGGCACGACGTAACGTTCGGTATGGTCGCCCACGTCGGCTTCGATTTCGGTGAACGCGAAGCCGCCTTGAGGAATCGTGGTCAACGCGGCGAGCCGCACCGCGTGCATCTTTTGATCCTTGGAGGCAAACCAGCGGCGCCGGCTCAGCCACGACGGCAGCACTTCGGATTCGAGCAAGCGGACGTTTTCCGGAGTCGGACCGACCTGGCCTTCGCGGATCACGATCGTGACGAACTCGGGCAGCGGCTCGGAATGCGCCTGCGCCCAGGTCGGGCGTTGGCCGCCCGAACACAGCAAGAACCACAGGAAACCGTACGGCGGAAAGGTCAGCAGATAGGTGAGCTGGCCGATCGCGGGGAATACGGAATCCGCGGTCATTTCAACCGGCACCGCGCCATTGAATTCGGATAGATCCAGCTCGACCGCTTGCGGTGCGCGTGACAGATTCGCCACGCACAGGATCGGCGGCTCGCCGGGTAATTCGCGGAGATACGCGAGGATTTTGCGGTTCTCTGGCTTCAGGAAACGGATCGTGCCGCGTCCGAAAGTCTGTTTCGCGCGCCGCGTGGCGAGCATGCGCCGGGTCCAGTTCAACAGCGAATGCGGGTCGCGACTTTGCGCTTCGACATTGACGGCGTCGAAGCCGTACAACGCGCCCATTACCGGCGGCAGCACCAGTTGCTCGGGATCGGCGCGCGAGAATCCACCGTTGCGATCCGACGACCATTGCATCGGCGTGCGCACGCCGTCGCGGTCGCCGAGGTGGATGTTGTCGCCCATGCCGAGTTCGTCGCCGTAATAGATCACGGGCGTGCCGGGCATCGACAGCAGCAGCGAGTTGATCAGTTCGATGCGGCGGCGATCGCGCTCCATCAGCGGAGCGAGACGGCGGCGAATGCCGAGATTCAGACGCGCGCGCCGATCGCTTGCATAGGTGTTCCACAGATAGTCGCGCTCGGAATCCGTGACCATTTCGAGCGTCAGTTCATCGTGATTGCGCAGGAAAATCGCCCATTGATTGCTGGGGGCGAGGTCCGGCGTCTGGCGCATGATGTCGGTAATCGGGAAGCGGTCTTCGCTCGCAATCGACATATAGATGCGCGGCATCAGCGGGAAATGGAACGCCATGTGGCATTCGTCTTCGTCGCCGAAATATTCCTTCACGTCTTCCGGCCACTGGTTCGCTTCGGCGAGCAGCATGCGGTTCGGGTACTCGGCGTCGATGGTCGCGCGAATCTTCTTCAGCACCTCGTGCGTTTCCGGCAGATTCTCGTTGTTGGTGCCTTCGCGTTCGACCAGATACGGCACGGCGTCTAGCCGCAGCCCGTCGATCCCCATATCGAGCCAGAAGCGCATGATCTGCAGCACTTCCTTCAGCACGGCCGGATTGTCGAAGTTCAGATCGGGCTGGTGCGAATAGAAGCGGTGCCAATAGTAAGCACCCGCAACCGGGTCATGGGTCCAGTTCGAGGGCTCCGAATCGATAAAGATGATCCGCGTTTCCTGGTACTTCTGATCGGTATCGGACCACACGTAGTAGTTGCGATGATTCGACCCCGGTTTCGCGCGGCGCGCGCGCTGAAACCATGGGTGCTGATCCGACGTGTGGTTGATCACCAGCTCCGTAATCACGCGGATGCCGCGTGCGTGCGCTTCCTGAATGAAGCGCTTCACGTCGGACAGCTGGCCGTAGTCCGGATGCACATTGCGATAGTCGGCGATATCGTAGCCGTCGTCGCGGCGCGGCGATGGATAGAACGGCAGCAGCCAGATCGCATTGACACCGAGCTCGGCGATGTAATCGAGCTTCGCGATCAGGCCGGGAAAGTCGCCTACGCCGTCGTTGTTCGCGTCGAAGAACGACTTGATGTGCACCTGATAAATGATCGCGTCTTTGTACCAGAGCGGATCGTCGCTCAAGGCCGCGGGTTTGCCGCGCCGATGCGAGCGTGCTTTCGCGGCGCTGCCGGTGCTCACGTTGGTCGAGGCTTGCGGCGGAGTTTGGGCTGGATCGTCACGCTTCATGTGCGCCTTCCGTAGAGGTGGGGTTGCCAGCGTCGTCTGCGTGATAGTCGCTGTCGGCAGCAGCGGGGCGCTCGGCGGGCAGGCCGCCAAGCGGCGCGATGCGCCAGATCGAAAACGGTTGATCCGAACCGAGGCGGACATGCTGCCAGCGGCCGTGCCATTCGAAGCGGGCGCCCGTCATCTGATCGGTCACTTCCAGTGCGCCATGATCGTGCAGATTCCAACGCTGGAAAGTGTCCCACGACAATTCGATATCCGCCCCCTGTTCGTTGAACGGGTCGAGATTGATTGCCACCAGGATGACGTTATCGCGTGCTTCGGTCGCTTTCTCGAAGAACAGAATGTTGTCGTTGTGCGCGGTGAGGAACGTGAGGCCGAGATGCGTGTGCAGCGCCGGGTTCGCGCGTCGAATCCGGTTCAACGCACTGATTTCGCCGACGATATTGCCCGGCCGGTTCCAGTCCCATGCACGCAACTGATACTTTTCGGAGTCGAGATATTCCTCGCTGTTCGGCAGCGCGGCGGCCTCGCACAATTCGAAACCGCTATACACACCCCATAAACCCGCGAGTGTGGACGCGAGCGCCGCGCGAATCAGAAAGCCCGAACGCCCCGACGATTGCAGATGCCGCGGGTTGATGTCCGGCGTGTTGACGAAGAAATTCGGCCGGTAGAAATCGCGCGCGCCGGTTTGCGTGAGTTCGGTCATGTACTCGATGAAATCGCGCTTCGATTCGCGCCACGTAAAGTACGTGTACGACTGCGAGAAACCGATCTTGCCGAGGCGGTTCATCATGCGCGGCCGCGTGAAGGCTTCGGCGAGGAAGATCGTGTCGGGATAGCGCGAGCGCACGTCGTTGATTACCCATTCCCAGAACGGCAGTGGCTTGGTGTGCGGATTGTCCACCCGGAAAATATGCACGCCGGCTTCGATCCAGAACAGGAAAACGTCGCGCAGCGCGAGCCACAAATCAGGTTTGGCGTCGTGCGCATAGAAGTCCGGATTGACGATGTCCTGATACTTCTTCGGCGGATTTTCCGCGTAACGCAGCGTGCCGTCGGGGCGCCACGCAAACCAGGTGGGATGCTCCTTGAGCCATGGGTGATCCGGCGAGCACTGGATCGCGAAATCGAGTGCGATTTCGAGGCCGTGCGCGTGCGCGGCGGCCAGCATCTGCTTGAAGTCGTCGAGCGTGCCGAGTTCGGGGTGCACGGCGGTGTGGCCGCCTTCGGCCGCACCGATTGCATACGGGCTGCCGACATCGCCCGGCTGTGCATTCAGCGTGTTGTTGCGGCCTTTGCGGTTCGTCATGCCGATCGGGTGGATCGGCGGGAAGTACAGCACGTCGAAACCCATGTCGCGGATGCGTGGCAATTTCGTGACGACGTCGGCAAAGGTGCCATGACGCGATTCGTCGTCGCTCATCGAACGCGGGAAGATTTCGTACCAGCTGGCGAAACTCGCGGCGGTCCGCTCGGCGTCGATCTTGTAGACGATCGGATCGCGGCTCAGGAACGGCCGGTGGCGCGCGGCGCTCATGGCCTGCGCGGTGGCCGGCTCGAGCAGCAAGGCGAGCTTCGTTGCGGCGTCGGCCTTGGTGAAGCGTTTGACGATTTGCTCAAGCGGTTCGGTCACGGCGCCCTCTACCGTTTCCACTTCGGCGAGCACGAGTGCGAACAGATGCGCGGCTTCTTCGAGTTCGAGTTCGACAGTTTGGCCCGCTTTCAGCTTCTTCTGGATATGTTCGACCAGCGAAGCAAAGTCGTCGCGCCATGCAATGACCGTGAATTCATGGCGGCCGAGCCGTTCCAGCGGAATGCGCGCGCTCCAGATATCGAGGCCAGCCGGTTGTGCCGGGCGCATCGGGACTTCGTGCCAGGCGGTTTCGTCGGCGGCGCGCCAGATGACGGCAGCGGCGATCTTGTCGTGTCCTTCGGCGAAGATCGCGGCGGTGATTTCGGCACGCTCGCCCACCGTGCGCTTGGCGGGAAAGCGGCCGTTGTCGACCGCGGGCGTCACGCTCTCGATCGCCACGCGCGGCGCGTTGATCGCTTCGAGCACCGTCTTGTGGCCGCTGCGCTTGCCGGTCGCCTTGTCGATCGGCGGCGCGAGGCGGATCGGCTGCTCGGCGACGCCGCGGAACAAGCGCACGGCGCCGGCTGCGAGCGTGAAGGGTGTCAACGTGGCGGGCGTGGCATGTCCGGGCGCGTCGAGCGGCACGAAGCGCGTGAAGTTGCCCGGTACGCCCGCCAGAAAGCGCGCGGGATCGACGCGCACAGGCGCACCGAGTTCGGGATTGATGGCGATCAGGATTGCTTCGCCGGCGTCGCGCAGATCGGCCGTGTCGGCGCGCAGCAACACGGCTGCCGGCGCGCCGGGCCCGCTTAGCGGACGCAATTCGCCGTTGCTGTGCAACGTTTTCGTCTTGCTTACCAGCTGGTTCGCATGGCTGATCCGCTCGGAGAGATCGAATCGCTTCGACTGGCTGGCAAGCGCGAACTGCGCCGCGTCGCCGCGTGTTTGAGACATCGGCTCGGCGATGCCGTACTCGAAGCCCATCGGCATCATCCAGCCGGTGCCGGTGGCGGCCGAAGCGAATAGCGCGCGCCGGTAAGCCCGCTCGACGATGGCGGCGTCGTGCGCCTCGCCGAGGTCGGCGGCAAGGCGGGTGCCATAAGGCGCTTCGGGAAAGGCGATCGGGGCGGCGATGCGGGCGAGGGCGGCATGTTCTTCCACCATCCAGCTGGCGCGGAAGTCCCACCAGCGCACGGACGAAAACACGCTGTCGAAGCCCGCGTCTGCGAGGCCGAGCAGATCGCCACGGGCGAGACCGGGCGTCGCGGCGAGGAAGCGCACTTCAGGGTGCTTTGCGCGAACCGCGTCGCCGAGTTGCCGCCAAACGGCGGCCGGCACGCGGTGTGGTGAATCGAAGCGGAAGCCGCTCACGCCCGCGTCGGCGAGCGCCAGCAGTTGCTGGGTCCACCAACCGACTAGCGCCGCACGGCTGGCGCCGTCGTTGAAGTTGGCATACGCGACGTTGTCCTCGCGGTGCACGTGGCGCGGATCGAGCCTCGCCTCTTCAGACTCGAATGGGTGGAACCAGTCTGCATGTTCTGCGTACAGCGCGCCATCGGCGGCCATCCGGTCGATCACCAGATCGACCAGCAAGGCCAGGCCATTCTGGCGAGCGGCCTGTGCCAGCGTGCGGATCGCTGCCGTGGCAGATTGCTGGGTCTCGAACACAGGATGCAGCCGGCTGTGGTTGCCGACCACCTGCCCATGCCCGCCTCGCCCGGGCTCGAAGACGCTGCCAATCAGCGCGTGATCGAAGCCCAGCCCGGCTGCGTGAGCAAACTGTGCGGGCCATGCATCGAGCGGCCCGACGAGAAGTGAATGAAAAAAGTAAATCCGCGGCGCGTACCCGTTTGGGGATTCCATCGGTCGTTTCCAGATTCGTCCTGCTGCGGTGTGGATGCAATTGACATGCGATCACAGCGCTCATTGGGCTTCCAGAGCCGGATACCGCGCGATGCGCAAAGCGAGGGCGCGTACTGGTCAATGTAGTGCAAAGATCGTCACGCCGCTGGCCAGTAACAGGTGCTTTGACGCCAGGCTTCAAGAGCGCGCGAGCGGCCAGAACTATTCGCAAGACGCAGCAAACGTTGTGCCAGTGCGTTTTTAGACCGGATGGATCGAAGCGAAAAGGTGGGGGATGCGCGCCCGGCAGGAAGGGGCGCGGAGTGGCCCCGGGGCGAAGTTGCCCGCGGGCGCGGGCGGCCCGCGTGTAAAACGGGCGGGCGTCGTCCGGGTTTTACACGGCTACGAACCGAGCAGGCCCGCTGCGATGTTCACGCACAAGCCGAGCACGGCGACGTTGAAGTAGAACGACAGGATTGACTGCGCGAGTGCCGCGCGGCGGATCGATCGCGAGCGCAGCACGACATCCGAGGTTTGCGAGGCCACCGCGATGGTGAACGAGAAATACAGAAAGTCCCAATAGTTCGGCTGGAGCTGGTGGTCGGGAAACAGCAGCGCGGTTTCCGTCGTATCCAGGTCGTAGTACAGCCGCGCGTAGTGCATCGTGAAAATGGTCGGAATCAGGAACCATGCACCGAACAACGTGAGCCCGGTCAGAAGATAGTGCCAAAGCGTCGAGGCGCCGGCCGTGCCCTTCACCGAGGCAAGTTCGAGCACGATCGCAACAATACTGGCGATCGTGGCTGCGCAGATCACGACCAGCACCACGCCGGCGTTTTCATCGTCGCGCCGTGCGAACTCGCGGACCCGGCCTTCGTCGGCCATAGCCATGTGCATCCAGATCAGCACGAGATAGCTCCATACCGCGGCATCCCAGCCGGCCAAGGTGCGCGCCATCGGGCTTGCGTGTTTGGGGAGCAGCAGCAGTGCGACCACGAGGCCGACGGCGAGGCCCACCAGCATACGTGGTCGATTGCGAAGAACCTGTGGATAGTATTTTATGGACATGTGATCAAGGGAAGGCCGACTGTGTCGCGAATTCTACTCGCGCTTCGAGCGCCATTTGTCGAATCGGTGAATCACAGGCTATAGTCTTTTGCAGTGGTCCAGCTTACGGGGTCTGATTGAAAGGCGATTGGCAGGCGGCACGCCTGTCGCCTTGCATACCGTGCGCCCAGGCCGGTCACGAGCCTTTCATCAACACAACGTAATGCGCTTCGCATCGGCATCATGCAGTCTCACGAGACCGCTTAAGCGGCGCCAGGCCAGATTTTTTGGGGTAGAGAAATCGAGGTAACGCGCGGGCGCTTTTCGCGCCATGCCACATTACGGCGGCGTTGCCCGTTGAGAATGACTCACGATCGACTCACCATCTGGAGTCCCCATGACAGATGCTTCCGAGAACAAAGATGCGCACCACGAAGTGACGCATTTGGCCCGGTTCCCGTCGTCTACTTCATCGTCCTCGCAGTCGCCTCCGCTTCAAGTTTCGCGTTCGTTTTCAGCCTCGCGCCGGGCGTGGGTGCTGGGCGCGTGTGCCGCTGCCGCGGCGCTCGCGTTTGCCGGCGCGGGCCGTTCGTTCTCGTGGGTCGCCCCGGCGTTTGCCGACGCGCCCGCCAGCGGCGGGCTCGACGCTTTCCTCGCGCTCTCGCAGCGTCTCACCGGCCGCACGGGTTTCGACGCCGTGCTCGGCAAGCGGGTCTATGACGCGCTTGCGAAATCCGACAGCCAGTTCGCGCAGAACGTCGCCGCGCTCAACACGTGGCTGCAAGGCCACGGCGGGGTGCCGTCCGACACCGTCACGCAGGCACTGGCGGCCGATCAGCCCGCGCTCGCCAAGTCCGTCAGCGCGATCATGCGTGCGTGGTATCTCGGTCTCGTGGGTGACATGCCGCATGTCGACGTGGTCGCTTATGAAAAAGCGCTGATGTTCGAACCGGTCAAGGACGTGCTGACAATTCCGTCCTATTGCCGCGACGTGCCGTTCTATTGGACGCAGAAACCGGTGAGCACCTGAACGACGTTCCTCTCGCGCGTGCCGTATCGATTGTCGTAGCGCCGGATCGCCTGACTGAGCCGTTCGACGAAACGCCGGCACGTGGGATCAGCAAGCAACGATAAGCCAGGATAAGAGGGCAACAATGGCAAACTCAAATTCCGCCGACATCGTCGTAGTCGGATCGGGCGTGGCAGGTGGGCTGGTTGCACATCAGATGGCGCTGGCCGGTGCGTCGGTGATTCTGCTCGAGGCCGGGCCGCGAATTCCGCGCTGGCAGATCGTCGAGAACTTCCGCAACTCGCCGGCCAAGTCCGACTTCGCGACGCCCTATCCCTCCACGCCTTACGCGCCGCATCCCGAGTACTCGCCGGCCAACAATTACCTGATCCAGAAGGGCGACTATCCGTACAACTCACAGTATGTGCGGCTGGTGGGCGGTACGACGTGGCACTGGGCGGCCGCCGCCTGGAGGCTGTTGCCGGCGGACTTCAGGTTGCACACGCTGTATGGCGTGGGACGTGACTGGCCTTATCCGTATGAGACCCTGGAGCCGTGGTACCAGGCGGCCGAGGTGCAACTGGGTGTTTCCGGCCCGGACAGCACGGTCGACCTCGGTTCACCGCGCTCGCAACCTTATCCGATGAGCCAACTGCCGCTTTCGTACATGGATCAGCGCTTTAGCGACGTGCTCAACGCGCAGGGCTTCAAGGTGGTGCCCGAGCCGGTCGCGCGCAACAGCCGTCCCTACGATGCGCGGCCCACCTGCTGCGGCAACAACAACTGCATGCCGATCTGCCCGATCGCGGCGATGTACAACGGCGTGGTGCATGCCGAGAAGGCCGAGCAGGCCGGTGCGAAGCTGATTGCCGAGGCGGTTGTGTACCGCGTCGAAGCGGACAACAAAGGGCTCATTACGGCAGTCCACTACAAGGACCCGAACGGCAACAGCACGCGCGTGACCGGCAAGCTGTTCGTGCTCGCTGCGAATGGCATCGAAACGCCGAAGCTGATGCTGATGTCGACCTCCGACAAATTTCCGCACGGTATCGGCAATAGCTCCGACCAGGTGGGCCGTAACCTGATGGACCATCCGGGCACCGGCGTCACCTTCCTCGCCAACGAACCGTTGTGGCCTGGGCGCGGGCCGATGGAAATGACCTCGATCGTCAACTTCCGCGACGGCGCGTTCCGCTCCGATTACGCGGCGAAGAAGCTGCATCTGTCGAATGGCGTGCCGACCATGGGTGTGACCGCCGACCTGCTGAAAAAGGGTGTGACGGGCGCCGAGCTCGACCGCCAGATTCGCGATCGCGCGGCCCGCACGCTGAACATCAACAGCTTTCACGAGCATCTCCCTGAGCCGCAGAACCGCGTGGTGCCTTCGGCGGATCACAAGGATGCGCTGGGCATTGCGCAACCCGAGATCTACTACTCGATCAACGACTACGTGAAGAAGAGCGCGGCGAACACGCATGAGCTTTACGCGCAGATCGCCGCGCTGTTCGGCGGCGCCGAGGTCTCGTTCGACGATACGTTCGCGCCGAACAATCACATCATGGGTACCACCATCATGGGCAGCGATCCCGGGGATTCGGTCGTCGACGTGGATTGCCGCACGCACGATCACTCGAATCTGTTCATTGCCAGCAGCGGCGTGATGCCCACTGCAGCCTCCGTGAATTGCACGCTGACGATTGCGGCCTTGTCGCTGAAACTGGCGGACAAGCTCAAGCGTGAAATCTGAGCCTGAACGGAGAGCCAACATGATGAAGAACACCTCTCGCGTGCAGCCGGCCGCTCTGCCTGTTCAGAGCATGCGTCGTCGCCGTTTTCGGGTGGCGACGCTGGCGGCCATTTTTGCGCTATTCGCGCTGTACGTTGCGTGGCACGAAGCACGTGGACCGGGCGAGCGGCATAACGATGAACTGCCGATCACGCAGGCTCACGCGGACGATGCCTCGCAGCCGTCCAATGCGGCGGGTACGCCGGCGGCGGTGGCCGGCGGCGATCTCGTGAAGCGCGGTGAGTACCTGGCACGCGTCGGCGATTGCGTCGCGTGTCACACAGCGGACAAATCACGCCCGTTCGCGGGCGGCCTGCCGATCAACACGCCGGTCGGCACGATCGTGACGCCCAACATCACGCCGGATCCGGACACCGGTATCGGCCAATGGAGCGACGCCGATTTTCTGCGCGCGATGCACGAAGGTATCGGCAAGGGCGGCGAGCGGTTGTATCCGGCGTTTCCGTACGTGGAGTACACCAAGGTCACCGATCAGGACGTGATGGCGATTCGCGCGTATCTGAAGACACTGACGCCGATCCATTACGCGCCGCCGGGCAATACCCTGAAATTCCCCTTTAATCAGCGCTGGCTGATGGTGTTCTGGAATCTGTTCAATTTCAACGAGGGCCGCTTTGTTCCCGATCCGAAGCAAAGCGCCGAGTGGAATCGCGGCGCGTATCTGGTCGAGGGACTCGCGCATTGCGAGGAGTGCCATACGCCGCGCAATTTCATGCAGGGCTTGAAGACGAGTTCGCGTTTCTCCGGCGCGGTCCAGGCTGGCTGGCACGCGTACAACATCACACCGGATAAGAACAGCGGCGTGGGCAACTGGAGCGATGACGAACTGGCCGCGTATCTGTCGACCGGGGCGGCACCGGGCCGCGCCAATGCGGCCGGCCCGATGGCCGAAGTCGTGACCGACAGCACGCAATACCTGACGCAAGAGGACGTCGGCTCAATCGTCAAGTATCTGCGTTCGCTGCCGCCGATCAGCGGCGGAGAATCCCGTCCGCGCGACCAGTGGGGCAATCCCGCCGCCGACGACGTCACCACGTTGCGCGGCACCACGGTCAATGCGGTGAACGGCGCGCAGCTGTTCATCGCCAATTGCGCGACGTGCCATAACTGGACGGGTCAGGGCATCGGCGCAAGCGCGCCGGGGGCGTACCCCTCGTTGATTCACAACTCGGCGGTCGGCGCGAGCGACGCCAACAATCTGGCGATGGTGATTCTGCACGGCGTGACTCGTACGACGAAACAGGCCGATGTGCTGATGCCCGCCTTCGGCACCGAGCTCACCGACGATCAGGTGGCGGCGATCACCAACTACGTGACCAAACAGTTCGGCAATCCGCAGTCCACGGTGACGGTGGATCAGGTGGCCAGGTTGCGCACTCAGCAATAACGACTGCGTCAATGGCGCGTTTCCCGGTAAGTTATGCCGGCGGCGCGCCATTTTTGCGTAGTTTCTACGTGATCCCGGTGCTTTGGCACGCCAGGAAAAGATAGGGAGCGCGCATACGCATTTGTGCATGCCGATCTATCATGAACGCATGGCTTCCGTACCCGTCAATCCCGTCCAGCATCATTTGACCAATTCAAGCGGCCGCGACTTTGTCGTAGGCGATTTGCATGGCTGCGTCGATGCATTGCGCTATCTCCTGCGCGACATCGCGTTCGACCCGGCGCGCGACCGGCTGTTTTCGGTCGGCGACCTGGTGGACCGCGGCGAACATTCCGAGCAGGCGCTGGCCCTGCTCGACAAGCCGTGGTTTTACGCGGTGCTCGGCAATCACGAAGACACCTTGTGCGCGGTTGTCGATGGACGCATGCGGCGGCAGTGGTGGTATGGAATCGGCGGGACGTGGGCCGCGAATGTCCCCGACGAACGCTTGCAGCAGTATGCCGAACGTCTGCGGACGCTGCCGCTCGTGCGAGTGGTGGGCAGCGGTAAAGAGCGCTTCAATATTCTGCATGCCGAATTCTTCGGCACGGACGCTGAACTCGACGCCGGGAATTATTCCGACGAAACGCGCCAGCAATTGCTTTGGGGGCGCGATCTGGCCGTGGGCAATGGCGATCCGCAGCGCCAGCGTGGCCTTTCGCTGACCTATTGCGGCCATACGCCTGTACGCGACATCCAGCAGATCGGCTCGCAGGTGTTTATCGACACGGGCGCTTTCGGGCCCGGCGGCAAGCTGACGATTGTGGAGCCGCTGGCGTTACGGCGCTGGTCGATCTCGGTCGAGGTGGCACGGGAGAGCGGCGCGGCGGCGTTGGCCTTGCCCTGATGGCGGCTCAACCCACCTGGTTGAGTTCGAACACGATATCGACGGTGGTGCCGTTCCAGTTGTATTCCAGATACGCCGCGTGATGGCAGTCGCGCAGCAGCGTGGTTCTGAACGCGGCGAGGCATTCGCCTTCGTCATCCCGCACCGACGGATACACAATGCCCGGCGCGCCGGCCTCGCGTACGGCGCGGCCTAGCGATTGCCCGGCGACGTAATCGTCCGGCGACAGCACCGCCGGATCGAGCGACGCGTCGCCGCGGATATCGACCACATTGCCTTGCGCCACCACGGTATAGAGGCGCATCTGTTGGCGCATGGGCGGCTCCGCGGTTGCCTCCAGAAACTTCCCTGTGTGATAGCGCGTCTCGGCGATTGCCGTGGCCCGTGAGCGGGCACAGTAGAACACGCCATACGTGCCGTCCGAGAAGCGGCTGCCGAGTGGATTCAGGTGCGTCAGCGCGGCCATGATCGGACCGTATCCCGGGCCGAAACGGCGCTCTTCTCGCGGCACGAGATCGAGTTCGCCGACTTCGGTGCGCAAGCGGTCGTTGGTCATTGCTTCGAGCGCATAGAGCGCGTCGAAGTCTTCGGGCGAGGCGACCCGATCGAACAGATTGACGGCCGGAAAGCGCGTGGGAATCACGCGATACGCGGGCGACCAGTCGAGCGGCGCGCTGCGCCAGCGGTCCTGCCAAAGCGGTTTTGTCACGCCCAGCCGCCTCGCATTGCGTCGAGATACTGGCGCACGGCCACGAGATCGCTGATGTTGCCGGCCAGCATGCGGTCGAGCGCGCGGCGGCCGCCGAATGGCGGCGCGCTATTGGGGCGCTTGACCCAGGTGTCGGCGGCGCCGGGTTGCGGCAGCAGGATTTGTAGCGACTTATAGATGCCTAGCAGCAGCGACAGGCGTTCCAGCGTGTCGCGCCCCAAGCGTGCCGTTTGCGGGGCGGATTTCCATTTGAAATAGGTGGAGCGGCCCGGCGAGCCTAGCAATACGATCTGCTCTTCGGCGCTCAAATCCCAGTCTCGCGCGATATTGAAGAACGCGCGCAAGCCTGCCGCCGACATTTCGGTAAGCGTGGGTTCCGAAGCAGGCCGACGAATCGGCAGTTCGGGTTGCGTGGCGCGGGCAGCGTGAGCCATGACTGAGTGAGTCCTTATCTGTACTTGTAATTGATATTAGTCTAAAAATGGATTTTTGCAAGAGAATATAATCCCGGCTCGTTATGAGGCCGAAGATCAGGAGAAGCAGGAGATGTGGGTTCGTGCAGTAGCAACAGCAGTTGCAGTGTGGTGTGTGTCGGGTGCGGCAATGGCCGCTGGTTATGCGGAAGTGTGGAACCCGCCCGAGGCGACCGGGCACGCGTCGAAGCACGCAAAGAAAGCGGCAGGTGCCACCAAGGTCAAGCCGGTCGCCGGCGCAAAGACGGGTTTGACGCACGCGGCGAGCGCTCAGCACGGCGCGCAACGGGCTGCGTCGGCGTCGAAGAGCGGCGTGCATGGCGACGTAAAGAAGGTCGCCAGCAAGAATGTTGGCCACGGCGGCGCGCTCAAGGGCGCGGGCAAGCCTAAGTCGAAAACAGCCGTGATCGCGCAGGGTAAAAAGCCGCACGCAAAAATCGCTCAGGCGAAACCGGGGAAACCGGGCCAAGGCAGGGTCATGCGCGCCAACCTGATTCAAGGCCATGCAGCACCTACTCACGCGGTCAAGGTGACGGCGAAAACCGGTGCTTCGACCTCAATGAGCGCGCCGGCCAAGGCCGTAAACGGAGCGCCGGGCCCCGCTGCCGCGAACGTCACCGCAAGTCCCGCAGGCTCAAACACTAATCCCGCGACCGCCAGCAGCGGTTCGTTGCCACCGATCCTTCACTAACCAATCGCCGGTTCAGGCGGCGCGTTTGCGTTTGGTCTTTGTCCCCGGCGACCCCAGCGCGGCGCGGCCGAGTTCGACGATGCGCGCCGAGAGTGTTTCGAGCCGTGGCGACTGGACCTTCCAGGCATGCCAGTACAACTCGACGTCGGTGGGTTGCTTCGGCGCAAGGTCGACCAGTTCGCCGCGCTCCACCGCGTCGCCGAATTCCAGTTCGGGCACCATGCCGTACGCCAGGCCACGCTGGATTGCCATGTAGCGCGGCACCGGTGCCGGCACGTAATGGCACGGATAAGCCTCCGGCGGCAGACCGAAGCGTGTCTCGAGAAAGCGCGCCTGCAACGCGTCCTTGCGTGAGGACAGGATGACCGGCGCGCGCCGCGCGCTTTCACGCGTCAGGCCATTCGGAAACCAGCGCTCGACGAACGCAGGCGACGCCACCAGCCGGTAGCGCATCGCGCCGAGCCGTTCCGCGAAACAACCGCGCATGGGTGCCGGTTCGGTCGTAATGCAGCCGATCGCGAGACCTGAGGCGAGCAGCGCGTAGGTGTGGTCCTGATCGTCGACGGTCAGATCCAGCAGGACGTTTTCCCGCAGAAGGATCTCGGCGAGCGCGGGGAAAAACCACGTGGAGAGCGTATCCGCGTTGACGGCCGCGGCGACGTTCAGCAGCGCTTCATTGGCGCCTGCCAGATCGCTGGCAAAGTCGTCTTCGAGCAGGGCGGCACGCCGCAAGTACTGCAATAGACGCTGGCCCATCTGCGTTGCGCGGCACGGGCGGGTGCGCACGATCAGCGGACTGCCGAGGCGTGTTTCGAGCGCCCGCACACGCTGCGATACCGCCGACGACGTGATGTTCAGGCGCGCGGCGGCTTGCTCGAAGCTGCCGGTTTCGATGACCGCGCGCACGGCGGTGGTTTGTCGGGGGTCGAGGTCCACTAAGTGCCTTTGGGGTGATAAGCGGTGATAACCCTCAAGCAGCCTTTCGCGGACGGCCGCCTTTCTTCCCGTTCTCGCGCGCAGCCGCCGATTTCGCATCGGATTTCACGCTGCCGCCAGTACGGCCAATATCGCGCATCCATGCTTTTGAGCCGAACACACCGTCGATCAGACCATGCACCGACACGACCACATCAAGCGCCGGAAAAACGAGCGCCGAGCCGAGACCGAAAATCTCGATCGAGCGCAAATCGACAGCCGACGCATTGTGCAGCCCCTCAATATAGGCGACGGGCACTAACAGCGAAATGTCGTTGGTCAGGGTGATTTCGAGCCGTTTCGTGCGCGGCTTATAAGATGCGCTGCGCGCGGCGGGACGCCTGGCGGTTTCAGCGCCGCGCTCCCGCGCAAGCCGCCATTCTTCGCTGCGATTCATGAGTGGATTCCTTTCCATGCGGAGCACAGGAACGGCACCATTTCGGTAATGCGTTTTGCCAGCCGGCGCGCTTCGCGTTCTGAATACCCTCGGGCCTCGCGGATGGAAACCGGGCCGTTGGGACAATTCAAGATAAAGATAATCTCACCATCCGGACCTAGAACATGAACATGAGGCGGGGCGTGATCGTGAGGGTAGATAACCACGATCAGCCCGTCGATCCGGGCAATGATGGGCATGGCAACGATTATATACCGTAGCCGCTTGGGTTTTTATGAAAGCGCGTCCGAATGCCTCAACCGCTGGCCAGGCCGTTCGTCACCAACCGCAACGTCTCCATCGACCGCTTGTCCCGCACCCGCGAATGCAGCGTCACGCGCGATTCCGGCAACTGCGGCAGCCCTAGCCGCAGACCCACATCGACCAGGCCTCGCGGCGCGACTCTACGCGCCAGCGGCGACACGGCGAGGCCGGCCGAGAGCGCGGCGCCGACCGCCGCCACGCCGCCGCCGACGAACACTTCCTGCCACGCCAGCCCCGCCTTGTTCAGCGCGTGCAGCGCGACTTCGCGCACGTTGCATGGCGGACTCAGCAGCGCTAACGCCAACGGCTCGCCAGTACGCGGCAGCCATTCCGGCGTGGCGAGCCAGCCAAGCGGCTCGCTGAACAGCACCTGCGCGTCGTCACGCGGAGGCTCGTCGGCGCCATAGCGAACGATCACCGCGTCGAGGCGGCGCTCGTCGAATTGCGCGACTAGCGCCGCCGACGTGCCCAGATGCAACTCGACCACCAAGCCCGGATCGTGCGCGTTGAGCCGCGCCAGCAACTGCGGCAAATTCGGTCCCGCGACATGCTCGCTCAGCCCCAACGTGAGCCGCCGGCGCTCCACCGACAAGGAACCGAGCGCCCGCTCATGCGCGCTCAGCAGATCGCGAGCCGCGCCAAGGAACGCGTTGCCATCCGCGGAGAGACGCACCACGCGCGGCGTGCGCGCGAGCAACTGCTTGCCGAGGTGGGCCTCCAGCCGCTTGAGCTTCAGGCTGACGGCCGATTGCGTGGTGTCGAGCGCATCAGCGGCTCGCGTGAAGCTATGCAGATCGGCAACCAGCACGAAGGCACGCACGGCATCGAGATCGAGGACTTTCATTTCATTTGAATATAGATGAAATAGCCAATGATGTCTGTTTATTATGAGTGAGCGCGCCTAAGCTGTGTTTACCCCATCACAGCAAGCAAGGAGTTTCACCATGCCGCTCACACGAATCGCATTGCGCGCCGGCAAGCCGGCGCAATACCGGAAGGCGCTGACGGACAGCATTCAGCGTTCGCTCGTGGACACCTTCAATGTGCCGAAAGACGACATCTTCATGCTGATCACCGAGCACGACGCCGGCAATTTTGTCTACGACAAGCAGTATCTGAACGTCGAACGCAGCGACGATCTTGTGATCATTCAGATTACGTTGAACAACACGCGCACGCTCGAACAAAAGAAGGCGCTGTACCAACGCATGGCGGATGAACTGGCGGAGTCGCCGGGGCTGCGGCGAGAGGATGTGTTCATCAATCTCGTCGAAGTGCTGAAGGAAAACTGGTCGTTCGGAAATGGGATTGCGCAGTACGCGCTCTGAGTGAGCGGCGGGCGCGGCAGGCGGCGTGACGAACCTGATGCGCTGCCGCCGGAGAGTACCGCGTCGCTATAATGGTTCGCTGTCCTTTCCTCGCACAACGAACCCGCCGCCATGACATCCCACCGCATCGATCCGCCTCACGAATCCCTTGAACTCGGTGGCTCCATCTGGTTTCAGGCGGGCGCGCAAACGCTCGGCGGCGCGGCGCGAATCGCGCTGCTTGCGGCGATCGGCGAGACCGGTTCAATCACCAGCGCGGCGAAAGCCATCGGCATGAGCTACAAAGGCGCGTGGGATGCCATCGACACGATGAACAACCTCGCTGGCGAGCCACTCGTCGTGCGCTCCACCGGCGGTAAGGGTGGTGGCGGTACGACGCTCACGCCGCGCGCGGTGAAACTGATCGACACGTTTCGCGCGGTCGAGCGCGAGCATCGGCGGTTTCTTGAACGAGCGGGCGCGGCCATTGAGGGGTTTGCGACCGAGTGGGATCTGATCGGCCGCATCGGCGTCAGAACGAGCGCGCGTAATCAGCTGTATGGAACGGTGTCGGCGATCACGCGCGGCTCGGTCAACGACGAAGTGTCGCTGGCGCTGCCAGGCGGCCACATGATTGTGGCCGTGCTCACGCATGAAAGTACCGAGACGCTGGGGCTTGTTACGGGCGCGGCGGCTTTCGCGTTGATCAAGGCATCGTGGGTCGTGCTGCTGGTGGAGAACGACAACGGCGCGCCGCTGCAACTGTCCGCGCGCAATCAGTTGCGCGGCACTGTGCAGAGCGTGAAGCGCGGGGCGATCAACGCGGAGGTGTCGTTGGTGCTGGACGGCGGCACGGTGATTACCGCGGTCGTCACGAACGAAAGCGTCGACACGCTCAAGCTTGTGGAAGGCGGCATCGCGGTTGCGGCATTCAAGGCGTCGAGTGTGATTCTGGGCGTGAAAGACTGAGTGAGCCAGGGGCGCAGGGCGTGGAAAGGGCGCGCCCTGTGCTCAAGACTCACTGCGCACGTAGCCCGCGAATGTCTGATTCTCGCGCACGCAGCCATCGCTGACCTGTACGACCTGATCGCCGAAGGCGGCGACGTCGTCGGGATCGTGCGTGATCAACACCATCGGGATATCGAGCCGCGTTTGCAGGTCCGACAACTCGCTGCGCATGCGCTGACGCAGCGCGCTATCGAGCGCGGAAAACGGCTCGTCGAGCAGCAGCAACTGAGGCTGCGCGACCAGTGCCCGCGCTAGTGCTACGCGCTGCTTCTGTCCTCCCGAAAGCTGCGCCGGATGATTGCCGGCCACGCTTTTCAATTCGAGCGCATCGAGCCAGTAGTCGACTCGCGGATGCGAGAATCGCGCGCGCGGATTGAGCCAACCCTGCTGCAAGCCGAAGCCGATGTTTTGCCGCACATTCAGATGCGGAAATAGCGCGTAGTCCTGAAACAGATAGGCGATCTTGCGTGCTTGCGGTTTCTGATCGACGCCGCGCGCGCTGTCGAATAGCGCGTTGCCATGCAGTGTGATCGACCCTTCGTCGGGACGCAGCAAGCCGGCGATAGCCTGTAGCGTCAGGCTCTTTCCGGCGCCGGACGGCCCGAACAGCACGACCCGCTGCGTCGTCGTCCTGAATGCGACATCGAGCGTGAAACGGCGCTCGGCGCTCTGGAAGGTCTTGCGGATGTCGACAGCAAGCGGCATATCAGCGGGACGTCAAAAGCGTGTGCTGCGGCACCAGACGGCCCGCGAGCAACAGGATCACGACACACGTCACCGAAGTCACGAGCACGAGGAAATTGGCGGTGCTGTCGTCGCCGGCCTGCACGGCTGAATAGACCGCCACCGAAAGTGTCTGCGTGCGCCCCGGCAAGTTGCCCGCGATCATCAGCGTCGCGCCGAATTCGCCGAGCGCCCGCGCAAACGCCAGCAATCCGCCGGCGAGAATGCCGCGCGCGGCGAGTGGCAGCGTCACGCGAAAAAAGATCGCCGTCTCGCTGACGCCGAGTGTGCGCGCGGCCCGTTCGAGCTGCGGATCGACCGCCTCGAAGGCGGCGCGGGCCGATTTCAGCACGAGCGGAAACGCCACCACCGTCGACGCGATGACCGCACCCTGCCAGGTGAACACCAACTGAATATCGAAACGGTCGAGCCAGGCGCCGATCACGCCGCGCCGGCCGAGCACGACGAGCAGGTAGTAACCGAGCACGGTGGGCGGCATCACGAGCGGCAGCATGAGCAACGAGTCGATCACGTCGCGCGCACCTGAGCGCCAGCGCGACAAACCGAAACCGGCCGCGACGCCGAACACCAGATTGAGCGCGGTGGCCCAGCCCGCCACTTTCAGGGACAGCAGGAGCGGAATCCAGGCCTGTTGCATGAGCGCGGTACCTTAGTTAGTGCGCGGGCTTGAAGCCGTACTTCGCGAGCACGGCCTGGCCGGCTGGCGAGAGCACGAAGTTCATGAAGGCCTGCGCGTCGGCAGCATGACGGCTGCCTTCGACCTGCGCGATCGGATAGGTGATCGGCGTTTGCGTCGGCACGTTCAGCGCGACCTTGACCTTGTCCGGCATGACCGCGGCGTCGGTACTGAACACGAAGCCGGCGTCGACTTCGCCACGCGACACATAATCCAGGCTCTGGCGTACGTTCGATGCCAGCACGGCCTTCGCGCTGACCGCGTCCCACACGCCCGCGGCCTGCAGCGCGCCTTGCGTGTAGCGGCCAACCGGCACCGAAGCCGGATCGCCATAAGCCACCCGCTTCACATTTGCCGACGTCAGCTCGTTCAGGGAGGCAGGCGCGAAATGGCTATCAGTCGGCACGATCAGGACCAGCGAATTGGCGGCGAAATCCTTGCGCGTGGCCGGAACGATCACTTTTTCCGCCGCGGCTTTGTCCATCGCTTTCTGGTCGGCGGAGGCGAACACGTCGGCCGGTGCGCCCTTGACGATTTGCTGCATCAGGACGTCGGACGCGCCGAAGTTCAGCAGGACCTTGGTGCCGGGATGCTGCTGTTCGAACACCTCGCTCACTGCTTTGAACGCGTTGGTCAGGCTCGCGGCGGCCGAGACCACCAGCTCGTCGGCGTGTGCGTTGGCGCTGACGGCAACGGAGACGGCGCCGGCGATGAACAGCGCATGTTTCACAAGGCGGCGGGACAATGTCATGAAGGTCTGGATGTCCGGCGCAGGCCGGAGCGATGGGTTAAAACGCTATCGTAATATACGTAAGGTTATAGCGGTACCCATGACGATTATTCAATTGCGCGCATGAAGTGGCAGCGCGGGTCGGTGAGCGTGGGCTTCAATTGCCGGTCGGCACCCGGCCGGATGTGCTTCAGACGTCGGACGAGTGCGGCAGCGTAAGCGTGTTGAGGGTTTGCGACAGCGGCGCCGTGCCCGGGCGTACGTCGCGCAAGGACCGCCATTTGGCGCGGATGAACGGCCGGTCGTGACCCGACACCTTCAGCGCGATGTGCGTGACCCAGCGCTGCGTCGGCACGTGCACGCCGTGCATCAGTACCGCGAGGACCATCAGAGACGCGGTGACGGGCCACGCCGACAACCGGCCCGGCTCGAGATTCCACGCCATGCGCACAAAGACCAGCGCCGCCAGTGCGCCGACCAGGCAGCCGGTGACTGCTTCAGACGGCGAATGGGCGCTCAGCACGACGCGCGACAAGCCGACCGCGACGCCCGCGGCCAGGCCGAACACGACGCCAAGCAGGCGAATGGCCGGCCGAGCCGGCAGCAGCATCAGGAATAGCGCGACCGGATAGACGGCGGTAGACAGCATGGCATGACCGCTGACGCCGGTGAAATCCAGTTCGCGTATGCCGACACCCCAGCCGAGAAAGGCCAGCTTGGTCACCGTCACAACGCCGATGGCCGCGCCAAGCAGCAGCAACCAGCCAACAGCCATGCGCCACGTGTAGCCGATTGCCAGCCAAAGCGCGATGGCGAACGCGAGCGGCAGCGTCATGCCGGCGCTGCCGAGGCTGGTGATCGAGTACCACAGGTGGACAGGTAAATCGGGCATGGCAAAAGAGCGACCAAGGCCGCGTAGAATCGGTTGGTAATGGATTTAACGCGCGAACGGCGTAAATCGCCGACGCCGCGAAGGCGTGTTCCGAAATTAATTACCAGCCAGTATAGACGGGTGCTTCGGAGCAGGCTTGCCGCGCGTCAGGCTTTTTGTCACGGGACGTTGGCTGGCGAACAAGGCTTGCAGAGGTTTGACGATGTTGCGGCTGCAAGGTTCGCCGCGCGGAAAAATCGGTGTTCGACAGTGGTTCTGACCGCCAGCATCGCATGAGGATTGGTGTTATTGTGCATTGCACAACAAAGCGTCGTTCTATCGAACGGCACCTGTCCCTTTTTGCGAGGTTACCCGCCGATGGCAAAAAGTCTATCGAAAATCTGGCTGCGCGGTCTCAAGCGGCTGCTCGCTATTCAAACCGAGCACGCCCACGCAACGACCAAGCGCGCTACCGCACGGCCGACCCGCGCCGCCACCAGCAAGCCATCAGCTAAGGTTCGTCCTGCCAAGCCGGTGGCCGCGCTGCGTGCATCCGCGAAACGCGAAGCGCCGCGCGCCGCGCCGCGGGAGTCGCGGGTTCGCCCGCGTGCTTCGGCATGGGCGAGCGGCGCGTGGACGCGCTCGTTTCATTCGGCGCCCGCCGCGCCCGGGCGGCTCGTCAACCATCTTCAGTACGGTTTGTATATCCCGTCCGGCCATGCGCACGACTCCATGCCGCTGGTCGTGATGCTGCACGGCTGCACCCAGTCGATCGACGAATTCGCGGAAGGCACGCGGATGAATGTACTGGCGGACCGCTACGGCTTTGCGGTGGTTTATCCGGAACAGTCGAAGCACGTGCATGCGCATCGCTGCTGGCATTGGTACGACGCCGGCGATAGCGCGGGCGGCGCCGAGGCGCGTGCCGTCGTCTCGCTGGTGGATGCGCTGGTTGCCCAGCATGGCTTCGACAGCGAGCGCGTGTATGTTGCCGGCATCTCTGCGGGCGCCGGCCTGGCAGCGCTTCTGGCTGTCAACTATCCGGAGCATTTCGCTGCGGTCGCACTGCATTCCGGCCCCGCTTTCGGGGAGGCACGCTCGGGTATTACGGCGATGGACGTGATGCGGCGCGGCGGCCGCCGTGAGCCGGCCGAACTCGTCGACGAACTCGTCAACGTCGCTGAGTATCCCGGCATGCCGGCCATCATTCTCCACGGCGACACCGACCATGTAGTCGCACCAGTCAATGCGGAGCAGTTGGCGGTGCAATTTCTTCGCCTGAACCGGATCGTCGACGAGAAAGGCGCGCGCAAAGCCGGCGAAGTCAAGGAGGAGCGCAAAGGGGGCGTGGTGATGCGCGACTATCTGCGCGGCGGTCGGCGTGTGGTACGGCTGTGCCGTGTGCAAGGGCTCGCGCACGCCTGGAGTGGTGGCGACGACGCCGTACCGTTCCATTCCGCCAAAGGTCCGGACGCGAGCGCCATGGTGTGGGAATTCTTCAGGCATCAGCGGCGCACAGGGACTGGCCGTATCGCTGAAAGCACCGCCACGGAAGCTTCGGCGAACGCACGGTGAGGTTTGAGCAACACCTCGAAATGAGTATTGGCGCCATACTAGGGTTTTCCCTATAATACGGGTTATCCCTTAGGCGTTAACGCCTAAATTCATTGTCGAGGTTGACCATGTATCTGCTTAGCCGCCTGTTTCTGTTTCTGACCAAATCGCCCGATCAACTCGCGAAAGAACGCGCTGACGCCTTCCTCGCAGAAGCAACCGATCTGTACGATCTGGAATTCCGTATGCGCAAGCTGGATCGTGAGGCGACCACCCGTCATCCGTCGTGGATGAGCCAGCACTAAGCTGCGCGGGTTTGAGCATCGGCGTGTAGTGAAGAACGCCGGTGTTTGGGGTCAGGCGCCCCAACTGTCGAGCCGTTATAAGCACGGCGACAGCAAAAACGCCTCGCTCAGTCTCCTCCAGACATTTTCCAGCTGACCACGTTAGTGGGCACTTACTTGCCGAAACGGGCAAGCGTGCGTTGTCGTGCCTCGGCATGATCGACGATCGGCGCAGGGTAATCTTTGCCCAATATCACGCCGAACTCCGCTAGCCGTTCCGCACCTGCCAGCCATGGCGCGTGAATCCATTTGGCTGGGAGTTTCGCAAGCTGCGGTAAGTAGCGCTTGATGAAGCGGCCATCCGCATCGAATTTTTCGGACTGCGTGATCGGGTTGAAAATCCGGAAATACGGTTGCGCATCGCATCCCGTCGATGCCGCCCATTGCCAGCCCCCGTTATTCGCCGCGAAATCGAAGTCGTTCAATTGTTCGGCGAAATAGCGCTCGCCGAGCCGCCAGTCGATGCCCAGATCCTTTACCAGAAAGCTCGCCGTCACCATTCGCAGGCGGTTGTGCATGTACCCCGTGCGGTTGAGCTGCAGCATGGCGGCGTCGACTAACGGATAGCCGGTACGGCCGTCGCACCATGCGGCATATGCTTCGTCCGCTGCCGGGCCTTGCTCCCAGCGCAGCCGCTCGTATTCTTCCTTGAACGACGCGCCGGCTGCCAGCTTTGGATGATGCGCGAGGATCATGAAGTAAAAATCCCGCCAGATCAGCTCCGAAAGCCATGTGGCTGAGCCTTGCCCGTCGGGCTGCAGTGAGCTTTCGTGCGCGAACCGTGCGAGCGTGCGGATCGAGACCGTACCGAAACGCAGGTGCATCGACAGATAGCTTGGTCCTTTGACGGCGGGAAAGTCGCGCCGGTCCTGATAGCTGTCGATGCGGGTCATGAAGTCGTCGAGCAGACGTTGCGCGCCGCTCATGCCGGTGGGCAAGCTGAGTTCCGCGAGATTGCTCGGTGCAAAGCCGAGTTGATCGAGCGTCGGTAACGCGCGGTCCAGCCCCGGCGGTAGCGTGGCCAGATGGTTCGCGTAGCTTTCCACCGGATACGGCTTCAAATCGAAGGCCGTCAGTTGCTTGAGCCATGCGTTCTTGTACGGTGTGAACACCGTGAATGGTCTGTTCTGGCCCGTTAGCACCTCCTCACGCTCAAAAATCACCTGATCCTTGAACGTCAGCCATTGCCGTCCAGCTTCGGCGAGCCGCCCCCGCACCGTTTCATCACGCTCGATCGCGACTGGTTCGTAATCGTGATTCGCGAATACCGCGTCGACCTCGAGTTCTTCGGCAAGCCTGGGTACGAGATCAGCCGGATCGCCGTACAGCACGACGAGGCCGCCGCCCTTGGCGCGCAGCGCGTCGTCCAGTTCGCCCAATGCAGCAAGGATGAACTCGATGCGGCGGTCCTGCGCTTGCGTGCCCGGATGTCGGGTTTGCCAAGCGTCGATCAGCGGTTGCAGGATCGTCGTGTCGAATACGAACACGCACCACACGCGCTCGCAATGCTTGAGCGCGTAGTAGAGCGCGGCGTTGTCCGTGTTGCGCAGGTCACGGCGAAACCAGACCAGACCGGTATCGAAGGTATTGCTCAGGCGTCGGACGCGTGTCATCGGAATTGTGGACAGGGTGAATGGCTGGGGATCGAGCATCGGTCTGCGCAATGACAAATTGCCAGGCGGCGATATGACGGATCCGGACAATTATCCATAGGATCGGCGATGGTAAGTGATTGCCACTCCCATAACGCACTTTGCGTGCCGCATCCATGAACGGCGCAGCGCCCGGCCCCGTTTTACCGGGTGCGGGCGCTGTCCAACGTCGCGCGGTTTTGCCGCGCACGGTCAATTATTCCTCAACGAGCCGTTCAGGCCACGGCTTACACGACCTGCAGGCGCACCGCGACGTTGTTGCGCGTAGCGTTCGAGTACGGGCAGACCTGATGCGCTGCGTCGACCAGTTCCTTGGCCGCGTCAGGAGCAAGGCCCGGCAACGAGACGCGCAGATCGATGTCGAGCGCGAAACCGCCTTTGTCGTTCGGGCCGATTCCCACTTCTGCCGTAACTTGCGTGTCAGCCGGCAAAGCCTGCTTGCGCTGGCCGGCAACGAATTTCATCGCGCTCAGGAAACATGCCGAATAGCCGGCTGCAAAGAGTTGTTCCGGGTTGGTGCCCGCGGCCCCCGTGCCGCCCAGTTCACGCGGGGCCGCCAGTTTCACGTCCAACGCGTTGTCCGACGACACTGCACGGCCATCGCGGCCACCGGTGCTCGTTGCGCTTGCCTTGTACAGAATGTTCATGGTGCTGCTCCTCAATCTGGGTTGTCAGGGTGTGCTTGCTTGCCGCTGTGTGCTTGCTAGCCGTTCTGGCGGAGTGCTATCGAAGCGGCATGTGATAAAGATAGTACACAAATCATTTGTGTGCAAATGAATTTTTGCATCGTAGCGATAGCATGCTTTTCCGGCAGGCTGGCTAGTGGTCCATGTAATCGTTGAGCGTAGCGCGCAAACGTGTCAGATCGTCGCGCAGGCGGAGCAGGAATTCCGGTGATTGCTGGGTCGCGCAGAATATTTCCGCCGGCACTTCGCGTGCCTGACGCTTCAGTGCGGTGCCCGCTTTGGTGAGCCGGATATAGACGAGCCGCTCATCCTCGACGCCGCGTACCCGTTCCAGGTAGCCCTGCGCTTCGAGCCGCTTGAGCAGCGGTGTGACCGTTGCCGAGTCGAGATTCAATCGCGCGGCGAGGTCCTTGACCGTAACGTCGTCGGCTTCCCAGAGCGCCAGCATTGCCAGATATTGCGGATAGGTGAGGCTGAGCTTGTCGAGCAGCGGCTTGTACGCCTTCGTCATCGCAAGCGAGGTTGAATAGAGGGCGAAGCAGAGTTGCTCGTCTAGCGTGAAGGGCAAGGCAGGGCGCTGGGTCATGTTGCATCTCGCAGGAAAAGAGCGTGCAAATCGATTGCGCGCAAACTATTGTGCCGCAAATTGACGCAACTTGACGAGTAGGGCGGGGATTCACGGGAGCGGCGCGCCGCGCCCTTTAGGACCGGAGGGCGAGAGTGGGCGTCAGAAAACGCCCGCCCCTCGAAAGACAATCAAGCCGCGGGAGTGGTCGGCAGGTCTGGTGCTTCAGGCGTTTGCACACCGAAGCAGCCGCGATAGGTCGCGTAGAACGAGCAGTACAGCATGGTTGTGACGATCATCGTGGCGGGCATCAGGATCGCGAACGCGAAGTCGCCTGCGCCTAGTGCCTGCATCAACGCGGTCAGGCCGAACGAGACCGTGGTTGCTACGGCGAACCATAGTGCGCCGAACACAATGAACGCACCACGATTGCGCCAGCAACTGACGACGCTGAAGAACATCGCCTTGACGGGGGGTACGTCGTGCCACGCGGTAAGAATCGGTGAGAACCAGAAAATCATTGCTACGGGTACGTAGAACGCGAACGCAGTGAGCACCGCCAGCGGGATATTGCTGTTGGCGACCACGTCCTGATCCACCGTCGCCATGCCGAGCATGACCTTCAGCAGCATGCCGCCGTCGGCAAGCGCCGAGCCGGCCAGCACCAGCGCCATTGCGACGAAGTACAGCACGCCCAGCAGCAGCAGGCGCTTGGCGACCCCCGGGCCATACGAGTGAAAACCGTCCACCAGAATGGTCGGGAACACCGGCTTGCCCGCGATGGTGTTGCGGCACGCCGCCATGAAGCCGACCGCCACGCCCGGAATGAAGACCAGTGGCAACACGCCGCCGATCACCGGAATCTGCGCGGCCAGCGTCATGACCAGCAGATAGGTGAAGAACAGCGTCAGAAACGCGAGCGGGTTCTTGCGGAACAGCCAGATACCCTGCCGGAACCAGACGTAGCCGGTTTTCGCGGGGACTTCGATCAGTTGCATGAGCTATGAATGCCTGGAAGAGCAGCGCCGGTCAGGCGTTCGCGCAGGATGCGCTCGAAATGGCCGGGGTCGTGCGGTTTGAGCATCTCGGCCGCGCGCGGCAAATGAAAATCATACAGGCGCGAGACCCAGAAGCGGTAGGCGCCCGCGCGCAGCATATTGCCCCAATGGCGGTTTTCTTCGACGGTGAACGGGCGCACGGTTTGGTACGCGCGCAGCAGGGCCTCGGTGCGCGCCTCATCGAGCTTGCCGGTGGCGAGGTCGACGCACCAGTCGTTGACGGTGACCGCGACGTCGAACAGCCACTTGTCGCAGCCGGCGAAATAGAAGTCGAAGAAGCCGCCTAGGCGCACCTCGTGGCCGCTTTCCGGCGCTGCATGCGCGAACAGCGCGTTATCGCGGAACAGGTCGGCGTGGCAGGGGCCTTCGGGCAAGCGGGCGTAATCCGCTGACGCGAAGAACGCCTCCTGATGCGTCAGTTCGGACGACAGCAAGTCGCGCTGCGCGCCCTCGAGGAACGGCAGGATGGTCGGCACGGTTTCCTGCCACCACGGCAGGCTGCGCAGATTCGGTTGATAGCGTGCGTAATCGCGTCCCGCCAGGTGCATGCGTGCAAGCATTTGCCCGACTTCGACGCAGTGTTCGACTTGCGGCGCCATCTCCGGCGCGCCTTCGAGTTTGGTCACGATGGCTGCGGGCTTGCCATGCAATGTGCCGAACAGCGCGCCATCTTCGCGCGGCATGGGGTCCGGCACCGGCACGCGGTGCGCGGCGAGGTGTCGCATCAGATCGAGATAGAACGGCAGTTGTCCGGCCGTCAGCTTCTCGAAAATGGTGAGGACGTATTCGCCGCGCGTCGTCGTCAGAAAGAAATTGCTGTTCTCAATACCGGACGGGATGCCGCGAAACTCGACGACTTTGCCGAGATCGTAGTGACGCATCCATTCTGCTAGTTGGGGTTCGGTGACAGCGGTGAAGACAGCCATGCGGGAAACGTCGAGTCAGGTTAGTCGGGCTGGCGCGATGCGGCCAGTGCGAAGTGTGAGGTGCTGAAAATCGGCAAGCAGGCTGAAAGCCCGGGGCGACGCCCGCGGGCCGCACAGATCCAGGGGGCGGCTTACGCCGGGCCGCCCACCCGGGCAACTATCAATAAGTCAGGTTCACCGACGGCAAACGCGTGCTGGCGCGGCCGTTGTCGCGCACGGTAGGCGACGAGTCGAGCGGCGCGCTCATCTGGTAGCGCGTGCCGAGATTCGAGTGCACGTTGATTTCGACGGGTTTGCCCTTGTCGCGATACTCGGTGATTTCGGTGCCGTTAGCGCTGCGTTCGTAGAAGCTCGGCGTGCGCGGCACGTTGATTTCGACCTTCGAGCTGACCTCGGCGGCCGGACGATTGATCTTCGCCAGGTCAGGCAGACCGGCCCGTTCATTGGCGGACTGGGGCGTACCGGGAGGCGGCGTGTCATCGACAGGCTGGGCAGCCATCGCGGCGTTGCCAAAGGCGAGGGCCAGTGCAACGGCGACGGGAAGGAACGGCTTCATGGTGATTCTCCGATATGGTGCCCCGATTCTAGCAAATCCAGCCTTGCTCCCGGGCGCGATCACCTTATTTTGCGCCGCTTTCGCGCGGCGTGCGCGCAATCTTGCGATCACCGCCGTGGCATTTATGGTAGGCGCCGCGAGGTCATTTGGCGATCACGGGTTCCGTGGTAATGTCGTCTCATCAATCGAGGTGAATGAAGATGAACAACGATACCAATCAACGCGCGGTGCAGACTCCCGCCAACAGCTTCCCAACCGAATCCTTTGACGACGCGACCGAGGCCGTCACGCGCCTGTCGGCGATCTACGAAGCGAACACCTCGTTCCTGCGCGACGCCTTCGCGCGCTATCGCCGCAACGAACTGTTCGAACGCCGCGTGCGGGCCTGCTATCCGTTCGTCAGGGTACGCACCGAAGTCAACACGCATATAGACTCGCGCCGGTCATATGGGTTCGTCGCGGGTCCGGGCGTGTTCGAGACGACCGTTACCCGGCCCGATCTGTTCGGCAATTACTATCGCGAGCAATTGCGCCTGCTGGCGAAGAATCACCACGTGAAGATCGAAGTCGGCGTGTCCGAACAGCCGATTCCGATTCACTTTGCGTTTTCCGAAGGCATCCATCTCGAGGGCGATCTGGATCGGGAACGCCTGTTCCTGATGCGCGACGTGTTCGATACACCGGACCTCGCGCTGCTCGACGACCGTATTGTCAACGGCACGTATGAACCGCTGCCGGGCGAGCCGCATCCGCTCGCGCTGTTCACGGCGGCGCGGGTGGATTTCTCGCTGCATCGGCTGAAGCATTACACGGCGACCTCGCCCACGCATTTCCAGAATTACGTGCTGTACACGAACTACCAGTTCTATATCGACGAATTCGTCAAACTCGGCCGCACGATGATGGCGCATACCGACGAAGAGGAATTGCGTGCTTATCGCAGTGAATACACGTCATTCGTCGAACCGGGCGACGTGATCACGTACAACGAGAATCTCGGCGAGCAGGCGCAGGAAGGCACGGCGCCGCCGCGGCTGCCGCAGATGCCCGCGTATCACCTGAAACGGGCCGATGGCAGCGGCATCACGATGGTCAATATCGGCGTCGGGCCGTCGAACGCGAAGACCATCACGGACCACATCGCCGTGCTGCGTCCGCATGCGTGGATCATGCTCGGACATTGCGCGGGTCTGCGCAATACGCAGCGCTTGGGCGACTACGTGCTGGCGCACGGCTATGTGCGCGAAGATCACGTGCTCGACGACGATTTGCCGCTGTGGGTGCCGATTCCCGCGCTGGCTGAAGTGCAGGTGGCGTTGGAGCGTGCGGTCGCGCAGGTTACGCAACTGGATGGTGTCGAATTGAAGCGTGTGATGCGCACGGGCACGGTGGCGAGCGTGGATAACCGCAACTGGGAGTTGCGCGATCATCGTGAACCGGTGCAGCGGCTGTCGCAAAGCCGCGCGGTCGCGCTCGATATGGAAAGTGCGACGATTGCCGCCAATGGGTTCCGCTTCCGCGTGCCTTACGGCACCTTGCTATGCGTGTCGGACAAACCTTTGCATGGCGAATTGAAACTGCCGGGCATGGCGGATCAGTTCTATCGCGCGCAAGTCGATCAGCATTTGCAGATTGGTGTGAAGGCGATGGAGTTGTTGCGGATGAATGGGCTGCATCGTTTGCATAGCCGGAAGTTGCGCAGCTTTGCGGAAGTGGCGTTTCAGTAAGCGCCGGTAAGGGACGAGGAAGCCGGGACGAGCGTCTGCTTGCTCGCCCTGGCCTCGAGACTTAGAACTGCCCAAACCCCGTCAGCCCGATCAGACTCCCCGCCGCCAGCAGCCACAGCGGATGAATCCGCGTCTTCAGCGCCAGCACAGCGGTAAACGCGCAGATTGCCCACGCAATCGCCGTCGGGTTCGACGCCTCGGCGATCAGCGCCGCGCTCGCCGTGACGATGCCGGCCGTCACCGGCACCAAGCCCGCTTGCGCATAACGTCGCCACGGACGGTCCTTGAACCGATCCCACGCGTGCAGCGCGAGGATCGTGACGAGCGAAGACGGTCCGAACTTCGCCACCGAAGTCACCAGCATGCCCGCCCAACCCGCCACGTGCCAGCCGATCAGCGTGACGATCATCAGGTTCGGCCCCGGCGCGGCTTGCGCGAGCGCGAACAGCGCGCTGAACTCGCTGGCCGGCATCCAGTGATGCACATCCACCACCTGACGCTGCATCTCCGGAAGAATCGTATTGCCGCCGCCGAATGCCAGCAACGAAAGCTGGCTGAAAATTATGGCAAGCGAAATCAGCGTGTCGTTCATCGCGCGGCCCTCGATGCGATGTAGATGCTAAGCGGCGTGAGCACCAGCATCGTAGGCAGAAGCGGCAGACGCATGATGGCAATCGCGATGAACCCGAGCGCCGCGATGAGCGCGGCCATGGGTTTATTCCGCAGTGGCAGCAGGATCTTCACGGCCATCGAGATCAGCAGGCCGGACGCGGCCGCCGCGAGACCGGCAAACAGGTGGCGAACGTGCGGGTCGTCTTGCGTTTGTTCGTACAGCACACCAAGGCCGATCACCACTAGCGACGGCCCCGCGATCAAGCCGAGCAAACCCGCCAGTGCCCCCGGCACACCGCGAAAGCGCATCCCGATCGCCACTGAAAGATTGATGACATTGCCGCCCGGCAAGAATTGGCATAAACCGAGCAAATCGGTGAATTCCGCGCCGGTTAGCCAGCGCCGTTGCTCGACCAGGGCGCGCCGCGCCAGCGGCAGCGCACCGCCAAACGAGATCAGCCCGAGGCCGAGAAAGCCGCCAAAGATCTCCCGCAATGTGGGCGTGGGCGCGAGATCCATCTCGGCCGAGGTGAGTTCATGATCCATGTCGCTACGCTTCCAGTTCAAGCTCAGGAGATTAGCGCCGAACCGGTTCCGGGCAAAACGATTTCTGAGCGCGCCTTTGTGATCTAGAATCACAAGCATGGCCCGCAATCTCCCTCCTTTTCCGGCGCTCCGCGCGTTCGAAGCCGCGGCGCGGCATGAAAGCTTCACCGCCGCGGCGAACGAATTGCATGTGACGCACGGTGCAATCAGCCGGCAGGTTGCCGCTTTCGAAACCTGGCTCGGCGTGCAGGTGTTCCATCGCCGCGGCAAACGCGTGCGTCTGACCGACGACGGTCGCCGCTATCTGGCCACCGTCCAGGCCGCGTTCGACAGCATCGCACTTGCTACCGACCAACTGCGCGATACGGGCGTCGTTCACGTCTTGCGGGTGAATGCGTTGCCGACGTTCGCAATGAAATGGTTGCTGCCACGGCTCCATCAGTTCCAACGCAAGGTGCCGAATGTGGAACTGCGCTTGTCGACCTCAAACGCCCCGGTCGAAACCCTGGATAGCTTCGACGTCGCGGTGCGGCGCGGTCCGGCGCATTGGGCGAACTGCGTAAGCGGTCATTTCCTGGGTGAGAGCGAGATTCCGGTGTGCAGCCCCGCGCTTCTGCAGCGCTCGCCGATCAGCGTAGCGGACGATCTTGCGAGGCACGTGCTGCTGCACTCGGACACGCGGCCCGATGCATGGGGCATCTGGTTATCGGCAGCAGGCGTCACGGCGAAATGCCGGAAGAAGCAGTCGTTCGATCACTTCTATCTGGCTTTGCAGGCCGCGGTGGATGGCCTCGGCGTGGCGCTCGGTCCATTGCCTTTGCTGGCGGATGAACTGGCATCGGGACGGCTTGTCGTGCCGCTGGCCGGCCCGCGTATCGATGCACGCGGCTATTGGTGGGTGGCGAGGCGGGAAGTCGCGCAGGCGCCGCTCGTGGCGCAGTTCTGCGAATGGCTGCAAGCGCAGGGGGATCAGACCGATGTGGCGGAAGCGAGCGACCTGGAGGCCGCCCGCTAGGACCTGCGCGTGCTGTCCGATGCACGTTGAGCGGCCCGCGACTGGTCCGCGCGCGCATTTGCTGCACCTACTTCGCGCACGGAGCGCGAAGATCCGGCATCACAGATAGAACATCCGGTCTTCATCCGACTTGGCCGGATGCGGCTCGGCTTCTTCGCGGTCTTCGTAGAACTTCAGCACCGCTTCGAGCACCTGATCCGGGTCGTCGATTACCTGCATCAAGTCCATGTCCGTCGGATTGATCAGGCCCATCGGCGTAAGCGAGTTCTTGAACCACGCGAGAAGGCCTTCCCAGAACTCGCCGCCCACCAGAATAATCGGCACGTGGCGCGACTTCTTGGTTTGAATCAGCGTGAGCACTTCGGCGAGTTCGTCCAGCGTGCCGAAGCCGCCCGGCATGACGATCACCGCGTCCGAGTTCTTCACGAACGTGACCTTGCGCGTGAAGAAGTGGCGGAAACGCAGCGAAATGTCCTGCCACTGGTTGCCCGATTGCTCGTGCGGCAGTTCGATGTTCAGGCCGACCGACGGCGCCTTGCCGGCATGCGCGCCCTTGTTGGCCGCTTCCATGATGCCGGGGCCGCCGCCCGAGATGACCGCAAAGCCGGCGTCCGACAGTTTGCGCGCAATTTGCGTGGCGAGTTTGTAATAGGGCGAGTTCGGTTTCAGGCGCGCTGAACCGTAGATGCTGACAGCCGGACGAATCTCCGAGAGGTACTCGGTCGCCTCGATAAACTCTGCCATAATCGTGAACATCTGCCACGATGCGCGGGCCTTCTTAGCCGTAGCGCGCTCTTGATCTGCGAGTGATCGCAGACTCGGAATCACTTTTCTCTTAGTCATAATGCCTGAAGAACGAAGCCTTGAAGGTAAGACCCTGCTATTGGTCGACGGTTCGAGTTATCTGTACCGGGCCTACCATGCGATGCCTGATCTGCGCGGACCCGAAGGTGGTCCGACGGGGGCGCTCTATGGAATGATCAACATGCTGCGGCGCATGCGCAAGGAAGTCACCGCAGAGTATAGCGCGTGCGTGTTCGACGCCAAGGGCAAAACGTTCCGCGACGACTGGTATGCCGACTATAAGGCGAACCGCCCGTCGATGCCGGAAGACCTCGCTCGCCAGATCGAGCCGATTCACGTCGCCGTGCGCGCGCTCGGCTGGCCGCTGCTGATGATCGAGGGCGTCGAAGCGGATGACGTGATCGGCACGCTCAGCACCGCAGCCGAAAAGCGCGGTATGAATGTGATCGTGTCGACTGGGGACAAGGATCTGGCGCAGCTCGTGTCGGATCATGTCACCCTCATCAATACGATGACGAACGAGAAGCTCGACCGCGAAGGCGTGATCGCCAAATTCGGCGTGCCGCCGGAACGCATCATCGACTACCTGTCGTTGATCGGCGATACCGTCGACAACGTGCCGGGCGTCGAGAAATGCGGCCCGAAAACGGCCATCAAATGGCTCACGCAGTACGAGACACTCGACGGCATCGTCGCACATGCGGACGAAATCAAAGGTGCGGTAGGAGACAATCTGCGACGTGCGCTCGATTTTCTGCCAATGGCGAAAAAACTCGTCACCGTCGAACGCCAATGCGATCTGACCGGCCACATCGTGTCGATCGAAGAGAGCCTGCAAAGCCGGCCGGAATCGCGTGAGGAACTGCGCGACGTGTTCACCCGCAACGGTTTCAAGACCTGGCTGCGCGAAGTGGAAATCGCCGATGCTGTGGAAGGTCCCGAGACCGACGTGCCGCCGGCGCTTACCGTGGATCACGAACGTCACTACGACACCGTGCAGAGCTGGGAGCAGTTCGACGCGTGGCTCGAGAAAATCAACGCCGCCGAATTGGCGGCGTTCGATACCGAAACCACCTCGCTCGATCCGATGACCGCGCAAATCGTCGGCTTGTCGCTGTCGGTCGAACCTGGCCGCGCGGCTTACGTGCCGCTCGCGCACCGTGGCCCGGACGCGCCCGTGCAATTGCCGCGCGACGAAGTGCTGGCGAAGCTCAAGCCGTGGCTGGAAAGCGCCGAACACAAGAAAGTCGGCCAGCACATGAAGTACGACGAGCAGGTGCTGGCTAACTACGGCATCGAAATGCGCGGCATCGAACACGACACGCTGCTGGAGTCGTACGTGCTCGAATCGCACCGCACACACGACATGGACAGCCTCGCGCTGCGCCATCTAGGTATCAAGACGATCAAGTACGAAGAGGTCGCGGGCAAGGGCGCGTCGCAAATCGGCTTCGACGAAGTCGCGCTGGACAAGGCCGCCGAATACGCGGCGGAAGACGCCGACATTACCTTGCGTCTGCATCAGGCCTTGTATCCGCAGGTGGCCGCGGAGAAAACGCTCGACTACGTGTATCGCGATATCGAAGTCCCCACCTCGCGTGTCCTGCGCAAGATGGAGCGCACCGGTGTGCTGATCGACGCGGAAAAACTGCGCGCGCAAAGCAGCGAAATCGCCACGCGTCTGATTCAACTGGAAAGCGAAGCGTACGAGCTGGCCGGCGGCGAATTCAACCTGGGCTCACCCAAGCAGATCGGCCAGATCTTCTTTGAGAAGCTCGAATTGCCGGTGGTCAAAAAGACCCCGAGCGGCGCGCCGTCCACCGACGAAGAAGTGCTGCAAAAGCTCGCTGAAGACTATCCGCTGCCGAAGATTCTGCTCGAACACCGCGGCCTGTCGAAGCTGAAATCGACCTATACGGACAAGCTGCCGCGCATGGTCAACGCCACCACCGGCCGCGTGCATACGAACTATGCGCAGGCAGTAGCGGTCACCGGCCGGCTGGCGTCGAACGATCCGAACCTGCAGAACATCCCCGTGCGCACCGCCGAAGGCCGCCGCATTCGCGAGGCGTTCATTGCACCGCCGGGCCACAAGCTCGTCTCCGCCGACTATTCGCAGATCGAATTGCGCATCATGGCGCACATTTCCGGCGACGAATCGTTGCTGCGGGCGTTCTCGCAGGGCGAAGACATTCACCGCGCCACCGCGGCGGAAATTTTCAGCGTGACGCCGCTCGAAGTGTCGAACGATCAGCGGCGTGTCGCGAAGGTCATCAACTTCGGCCTGATCTACGGCATGAGCGCGTTCGGTCTTGCCGCGAACCTCGGCATTACGCGCGACGCGGCCAAGCTGTATATCGACCGCTACTTCGCGCGTTATCCGGGCGTCGCGCGGTATACGGACGAAACCCGTCTGAGCGCGAAGTCCAAGGGCTACGTGGAGACGGCTTTCGGCCGCCGCCTGTGGCTTCCGGAGATCAACGGCGGCAATGGTCCGCGCCGTCAGGCAGCGGAGCGAGCCGCCATTAACGCGCCGATGCAGGGCACCGCCGCCGATCTGATCAAGCTCTCGATGATCGCGGTGCAGAACTGGATCGAGACGTCCAAGGTCGGCACGCGCATGATCATGCAGGTGCACGACGAACTGATCCTCGAAGTGCCGGACGCGGAATTGTCCGATGTACGTAAGCGTTTGCCGGAACTGATGTGCGGTGTCGCCGCGCTGAAAGTGCCGCTGGTCGCTGAAGTGGGCGCCGGTCTGAACTGGGAGGAAGCGCATTGACGTGCATGTGACGGGACGCCTGAAAGGCGATAACGTCGTGCACATGTCACATATGCGTATTGATAGCTTGTGACACCCCGTGCCGCTCGCGGACAATCGGTCAACACAGGCGGTGCATCCTCGAGGCGTGGTTGAGGCTCGAGGCGCACCGTCGCGACGCATAACCCATCGGCAAATACGGAGAGTTCAATGCATCGTTTTATCGTCGTTGGCGGAGGCGCGGGGGGGCTGGAACTGGCGACGCGCTTAGGCGACCGCTACGCGCCCCACAAGAACAAAGGCGGCGTGCGCGCACAAGTGACGCTCGTCGACCGTAATCCAACCCATATCTGGAAGCCGCTGCTGCATGAAGTGGCAGCCGGCAGCATGGACCCGTTCACCCAGGAGCTCGAATATGCGGCGCAAGCGCGCTGGCACGGCTTCGAGTTTCAGCAGGGTGATCTGACCGGTCTGGACCGCGCGAACAAGCGTCTGACGCTCGGCACCGTGCTCGACGACGACGGCGCCGAATTACTGCCCGCGCGCGAACTCGAATACGACACGCTGATCATCGCGATCGGCAGTACCACGGCATTCTTCGGCGTGAAGGGCGCGCCCGAGTTTTCGCTCGCGCTCGACACGGTCGCCCAGGCGGAGCGCTTCCGCAAGCGCCTGATCGCGGCCTGCATGCGCGCGGAGCATCAGGCGCATGAACCCGTTGAATCGACCCCGGGCACGGCGGTTTCGTCAGAGCCGCGCATCCAGGTGGCGATCGTCGGCGGCGGCGCGACGGGCGTCGAACTCTCGGCTGAATTGCGCAATACGGCCCAGGTGTTGTCCGCTTACGGGCTGCATAAGCTCGATCCGCGGCACGACGTCGGCATTGTGCTGATCGAGGCGGGGCCGCGCATTTTGCCGGCTTTGCAGGAGCGTGTATCGACCGCTACCGCCGAGTTGCTCACCAAGCTCGGCGTGAAGCTGATGATCGGCGAGACCGTGGCGGAAGTTGCGCCCGGCATGATCCGCACGGCGAGCGGCAAGACGGTGCGCGCCGATCTGACGGTGTGGGCGGCGGGCATCAAGGCGCCGGCCATTCTGAGCGAACTCGACGGCCTGCCGGTCAATCGGCTGGGGCAATTGATCGTGCGCCGTACGCTGCAAACCGAAATCGACGACAACATCTTTGCGCTCGGCGATTGCGCGGCTTGCCCATGGCCGGGCAACGAGCGCAACGTGCCGCCGCGTGCGCAAGCGGCTCACCAGCAGGCAAGCTTCCTGATGAAAGCGCTGGCGGCCCGGCTCGAGAACAAACCGCTGCCGGAGTTCACCTACCGCGACTTCGGCTCGCTGGTGTCGCTCGGGCACTTCAGCGCGGTCGGCAATCTGATGGGTGGCGTGATCGGCGGCAATATGCTGATCGAAGGGCTGTTCGCGCGCTTCATGTACATGTCGCTGTACCGGCTGCATATCGCGGCGCTGCACGGCTACGCGCGGATGGTGCTCGATACCTTCGCGCACTGGCTGCGGCGCACCACGCTGCCGCGGGTCAAGCTGCACTGAAGGCTAGACGCTGAACGCGCTGGGAAAGGATGCATCTGCAACAGGATGCGGGTGAAGCGTATCCTGTTGCATCCAATCTTTCCGCGAGGAGCGCCGCATGCTGAAACCCGAAATCGACAGCCTGATCCCGCACGTTCCTTTCAATCGGCGTACCTTCATCAAGGCCGCGCTCGGCACCGGTTTCGCCGCTGCTGTGCTGCCGGTGTCGGCGCAAACCATTCATACCGATAGCGACGGCCTCGAGGCCGGCGAGGTCGCGGTGCAGTCGGGCGACACGCTGGTGCCGGCTTATCGCGCGCAGCCCAAGGGCAAGACGCATTTGCCGGTAATCATTGTCGTGCACGAGATTTTCGGCGTGCACGAGCATATCGCCGACGTGTGCCGGCGTTTCGCCAAACAGGGTTATCTGGCGATCGCGCCGAATCTGTACGAGCGGCAGGGCGATCCGGGCGTGTACACGAGCATGCAGCAGCTCAACGATCAACTGGTCAGCAAGGTGCCGGACGATCAGGTCATGGGCGATCTCGATGCAACCGTCGCGTGGGCGGGTGAACACGGCGGCGATCTGAACCGGCTGGGTGTGAACGGTTTCTGCTGGGGCGGCCGGATTGCGTGGTTATATGCCGAGCACAATCCGCGGCTAAAGGCGGGTGTGGCCTGGTATGGGCGCGTAACGGGCCAGAAAACCGCGATGACGCCGGCCAACCCACTCGACGAAGTGGCGCAGTTGCACGCGCCGGTTCTGGGTTTATACGGACGCCAGGACCAGAGCATCCCGCAAGACACACTTCAACAGATGAAGCAGGCCATCGCGCAGGGTCCGCAGGCCGGGCGCGGCTCGCAATTCGTCGTGTATGACGATGCGGGTCACGCATTCTTTGCTGACTACCGGCCGAGCTATAAGAAAGCTGACGCTGAAGATGGCTGGCGACGTGCGCTGGCGTGGTTCAAGCAGCATGGCGTCGCCTGAAGGGGCGCGTCGTCCGATACCTTCGTTTGACGTGCCGTAGTGGCGTGACGATGCGCTCGGCTGGAGGAATGTGAAAGGCCGTGGCCGCTTTCCAGCGGCAACGGACTTTTGCGAATCGTCCTGCTTGACGGACCGCTTAAGGATTCGGACCCGTTGCAACGGGCCGCTTCGGGTCAGAACTCCATTCGCTCCATGATCCCGCGTACAGCGCCGCGCCGTGCATGCCGGCGACTTCCATGGCGAGCGCGTTCACACATGCCGTCACGCCCGAGCCGCATTGCAGCACGACGTGTTCTGGCGACGTGTCGCCCAGCAACGCATGGAATTCCTCCCGTAGCGTGTGGGCCGGCTTGTAGCGGCCGTCGGCGGTGAGGTTGTCCTTGAAGAACCGGTTGAGCGCGCCAGGAATATGGCCGCCGACGCGATCCAGCGTCTCGTTCTCGCCGCGATAGCGATCGTTCGCGCGCGCATCGACCACCACGCGTTCTTTCGTGCTGAGATTGCGCTCGACCGTTTGCGCGTCGACGGTGACGGAAAGGGGTGCGCCGGCCTTGAAGTCGCCGGTGTTCTGCGCCGGGACATCCTGCGTCAGGGCATGGCCCGCGGCCTGCCAGGCCTGCAAACCACCGTCGAGCAACGCGACCGCGTCGTGGCCGAGCCAGCGCAGCAGCCACCACGCGCGCGCGGCGTACATGCCGCCCTGCGCGTCATAGGCGACCACCTGCTGACCCTGCTTGAGCCCCCGGGACTCCAGGGTCTCCACCAGCCGCGCGCGATCCGGCAACGGATGGCGGCCATTGGTGCCGTTCTTCGGCCCCGACAGATCGCGATCGAGGTTCAGATAATGCGCGCCGGGCAAATGCCCGGCCAGATAGGCTTTCTCGCCCGCCTCGGTGTCGGCCAGATCGAAACGGCAATCGACGACGAACACGCTGCCTGGCGCGGCGGCCAGCCGTTCCGCGAGATTGGCCGCGGAAATGAGGGTGGTGTAGTGAGTGTGCGGCATGACGTCTCCGGTCCCATGCAAGATGGTTGTAAAGCAGGCGATGCTGGCGCTCGCCCGGCGGCTTGGCGCCGTTGGCGAATGGCCGAACGATACTGATAGTCTAAACAAAAAAAGACGGGCTGAAGCCCGTCTTTCCATGCTTTGATGCCACTCGCGCAAGGATCGGTTCGAACGCCGATGCATGCGGAGCACGCGCAGAGCGCGCGCGGATCAGATTGTGCCGAGTTCGCGCCGCAAGAACTCGTGGAAGTGCTGCATGCCGTCTTCCATCGGGCTCTGATACGGGCCGACCTGCGATTCGCCGCGTTCCATCAGCGCGCGGCGGCCTGCGTCCATGCGCTCGGCGATCTCGTCGTCTTCGCGAGCCGTTTCCATATACGCGGCGCGCTCGGCTTCGACGAACTCGCGTTCGAACAGCGCGATTTCCTCAGGGTAATAGAACTCCACCACGTTGGTGGTTTTCTGCGGACCGCGCGGAATCAGCCACGACACGACCAGCACGTGCGGATACCACTCGATCATGAGGCCCGGGTAGTACACCATCCAGATCGCGCCGAATTCAGGCGGATTGCCGCCACGGAAGCGCAGCACCTCGTCGTGCCATTTACGGTACGTTGGGCTGCCCGGCTGCTCCAGATCCTTGTGGACGCCGACCGTCTGCACGCTGTACCACTCGCCGAATTCCCAGGTCAGGTCGTCGCAATTGACGAAGCTGCCGAGGCCCGGATGGAACGGCGCGACGTGGTAATCCTCCAGGTAGACCTCGATGAAGGTCTTCCAGTTGTAATTGCACTCGTGCACTTCGACGTGATCGAACATGAAGCCCGAAAAGTCGAAGTGCTGCTTGGTGCCGAGGCGCGCCAGATCCCGCGCGACATCGCGCCCCTGCGCTTCGAACAGCAGGCCTTGCCAGTTCTGCAGCGGCGTGGCGCCGAGATTCAGACAGGGGTTATCCGCAAAATGCGGCGCGCCGAGGAGCTGTCCATTCAGGTCGTACGTCCAGCGGTGCAGGGGGCAGACGATGTTCTCCGCCTGGCCGCGGCCATTGAGCATGATGGCTTGCCGGTGGCGGCACACGTTCGACAGCAGTTCGACTTGCGACTGCTGGTTACGGACGAGTACGCGCCCTTCGCTCTCGCTGGGCAAAGCAAAATAATTCCCCACTTCGGGCACCATGAGATCGTGGCCGATGTAGCGAGGACCTTTCTTGAAAAGGGTTTCGATTTCGCGCGTTAGAAGCGCTTCGTCAAAGTAAGCCGTGACTGGCAGCTGGCTGTGGACAGACCGCAACTGCAATGCATTGCTCAGATTGGACATTCCCACTCCCGTGAAGACGTGAAAGCAGTGAACAACCCAACCATCGATGGATTCGATTTAGGGAGCCCGCGATTATACCCGATTCCCCTTGTCTGGGGCGCTTAAGTGCCTGATTTGGGTCAAAAATGTCGGGGAAGTTCACGGTTTTCGCCGCAGACCAATCGATTTTTTTCTGCGAGACTGAGGGTCGGATACGGGGGGTAATGGCGAGGCGCGGGTCGGCGATGGGATCGGAAATGTCGCTTTTGCCGTAGAATGTCCGACTTGTTTTAATTTTGCGACTATTCATGGCGAAGACCGCGTCGAAAGATACTGCTGCCGCATCGGCTGAAGGCGTCGACACCACGCCGCTGCCCGAGAATTACGAAGCGGCCCAGGCTGAGCTGGAGGCGCTGGTTGCGCGCATGGAAAGCGGCAACCTCAGCCTCGAGGAGTCGCTCGCCGCCTACCGGCGCGGTGCGGCTCTCGTCGCATTTTGCCAGCAGCAGCTCGAGAAGGTCGAGCAGCAGGTGCGCGTGCTCGATGGCGAGACGCTCAAGCCGCTGCCCATGAATACCGCAGGCACAGCCGCTACTGAAAGCGGGGACGACCTATGACATTCGAACAATGGACTCGCGCGGTACTCGAACGCGTCGAATCGGCACTGGAACACTATCTGCCCACGCAGGCGACTGAGCCGGCCAAACTGCACGAAGCCATGCGCTATGCGGTGCTGGGCGGCGGCAAGCGGGTGCGTCCGCTGCTGTGCCACGCGGCGGGCGAGTTGACCGGCGCGCGCGCCGAGTGCCTGGATGCGGCAGCGGCGGCACTGGAAATGATCCACGTGTACTCGCTCGTGCACGACGACATGCCGTGCATGGACGACGACGCGCTGCGTCGCGGCAAACCGACGGTACACGTCAAATATGACGAAGCCACGGCGCTCCTGGTCGGCGACGCGTTGCAGGCACAGGCCTTTGTCGCGCTGACGTCGGACATGCTGGCGCCGGCGCAGCAGGCGTCGCTCGTGCGTGAACTGGCATTGGCGAGCGGCTCGATCGGCATGTGCGGCGGTCAGGCGATCGACCTGGCGAGCGTCGGCCATACGCTGACGCGTGCCCAACTGGAAACCATGCACCGGATGAAAACCGGTGCCTTGCTGCGCGCCGCGGTGCGCATGGGCGCGCTGGCGGGCGAAACGCCGAATGCGGACGCCATGCGCTCGCTCGACGCGTATGCGGCCGCTGTCGGCCTCGCGTTTCAGGTTGTCGACGATATTCTCGACGTCACGACCGATTCCGCGACGCTTGGCAAGACCGCAGGTAAAGACGCGAAGGACGGCAAGCCGACCTACGTGTCGATTATTGGGCTAGATGCGTCGCGTGCGCTTGCCGCGCAACTGCGCAGCGACGCTCACGCTGCGATTGCGCCGTTTGGCGCGCGCGCGCAGCGTCTGGCCGAATTGGCCGACCTGGTGGTGAACCGGGTTAGCTGAACGCGAAAGCCCGCCGCCGCGCACCTTCGCTACGAGGTGCATGTATGAAGTGCGGGCGCGTAAGTTTTCCTACAATGGAACGACGATGTACGACTTGCTGAAAACCATCGACGACCCGGCAGCTTTGCGCCGCCTTGATCGCCGCCAATTGCAACCGCTTGCCGACGAGTTGCGTGCTTTTGTGCTCGACAGCGTATCGCAGACGGGCGGCCATCTTTCGTCCAATCTCGGCACGGTCGAGTTGACCATTGCTCTGCACTATGTGTTCGACACGCCGCGTGACCGGATCGTGTGGGACGTCGGCCATCAGACCTACCCGCACAAGATCCTCACGGGCCGCCGCGACCAGATGCACACGCTGCGCCAGCTCGGCGGCATCTCGGGCTTCCCGAAGCGCGACGAGTCGGAATACGACACCTTCGGCACCGCCCACTCCAGCACCTCGATTTCGGCCGCGCTCGGCATGGCCGTTGCCAGCAAGCTGCAGGGCGAGAACCGCATGGGCATCGCCGTGATCGGCGACGGCGCGATGACGGCCGGCATGGCTTTCGAGGCGATGAACAACGCCGGCGTCGAAGACGACGTGCCGCTGCTGGTCATCCTGAACGACAACGATATGTCGATTTCGCCGCCGGTCGGCGCGCTGAATCGCCATCTGGCGCGCCTGATGTCGGGCCGCTTCTACGCCGCCGCGCGTGCGGGTGTCGAACGCGTGCTGCGTGTCGCGCCGCCCATGCTCGATCTCGCGCGCAAGCTCGAAGAGCACGCGAAGGGCATGATCGTGCCGGCAACGCTCTTCGAAGAGTTCGGTTTCAACTACATCGGCCCGATCGACGGTCACGATCTTGATTCGCTGATCCCGACGTTGCAGAACATCAAGGAGTTGCGCGGTCCGCAATTCCTGCACGTCGTAACGAAAAAGGGTCAGGGCTACAAGCTGGCCGAAGCCGATCCGGTGCTGTACCACGGTCCGGGCAAGTTCAATCCGGCTGAAGGCATCAAGCCGGCCACCACGCCTTCGAAGAAGACCTATACGCAGGTGTTCGGCGAATGGCTGTGCGACGCGGCCGAGCTGGACGCGCGCGTGGTCGGCATCACGCCGGCCATGCGTGAGGGCTCGGGCATGGTCGAGTTCGAGAAGCGCTTCCCGGATCGCTACTTCGACGTCGGTATTGCCGAGCAGCACGCGGTGACGTTCGCCGGCGGTCTGGCCGCGGACGGCATGAAGCCGGTGGTCGCGATCTACTCGACCTTCCTGCAACGTGCTTACGATCAGTTGATCCACGACGTCGCGTTGCAAAACCTGCCGGTGGTGTTCGCCATCGACCGCGCGGGTCTGGTCGGCGCGGACGGCGCGACGCACGCGGGCGCTTACGATCTGGCGTTCATGCGCTGCATCCCGAATATGACGGTGATGGCCGCATCGGACGAAAACGAATGTCGTCAGATGCTGTACACGGCATTGCAGCAGCCGAACCCGACGGCAGTGCGCTATCCGCGCGGCGCCGGCACGGGCGTGGCCACCGTCAAGCAGATGACGGCGCTGCCGCTCGGCAAGGGCGAGATTCGTCGCGAAACGTCGCAACCGGCCGGCAAGCGGATCGCGATTCTGGCGTTTGGCACGATGGTTGCACCTTCGCTCGCGGCGGCTGAGCAACTGGACGCCACGGTGGCGAACATGCGCTTCGTGAAGCCGCTGGACGCCGAGCTGGTTCGCCAACTGGCTGAAACGCACGACGCCATCGTCACGGTCGAGGAAGGCTGCGTGATGGGCGGCGCGGGCTCTGCCTGCGTCGAAGCCCTGCTTGAGAGTGGGGTTATGCGACCCGTACTACAATTGGGCCTTCCGGATCGCTTCATCGATCATGGAGATCCAGCCAAACTGCTCGCCGCGTGCGGTCTCGACGCTACGGGCATCGCAAAGTCGATTCGCGAACGCTTTCTTTCCAGCGGCGCGGTCGCCGGTCAGTCCTCGGTGAAGCGGGTTGCTTAACTGCGGCGCTTAGTGAAGTGGCTTAGTTAGGTCACCGAGTTGCGTTACTTAACTGTGTCGTCGATTGTCTGAGTCATTCAGCCGCCCGGCCGTGTGCAATGCTGCGGCTATGGCGGCCATGGCAATCTCCACATGAGTCGATGGACCTTCGGGTCCATCATTCAACGCCGGCAGGGGCCGGCGTTCGCCATTGTGCGGCCTGACTTGCAGGGTCGCTGAAGGCACCCAAATCTGTCGCTTCGCGACAACCCCTGATGGGGCAATCCGCTAATCTTCCTTGGGGACTTTCCTCGGAGCGGAAACTTGGGACGGCCCGGCGTTTTCTTGAAAGGACAAGAATATGAACCAGATGAACCCCGCCTTTGTGATGCCCGACGTGCAAAGCACGCCCGATACGCGTCAGATTCCGATTCAACGAGTCGGCGTCAAGGCAGTGCGTCATCCGTTGACGGTGCGCACGCAAGGCGGCGAAGTACAGCCCTCGGTCGGCACGTGGAATCTCGACGTGCATCTGCCGGCCGATCAGAAGGGCACGCACATGTCGCGTTTTGTCGCGCTGCTTGAAGAGAACAAGGCTCCGCTCGAGGCGGCCACGTTCCGCACCATGCTTGCCGCGATGCTCGAAAGGCTCGAGGCCGAGGCGGGGCGTATCGAAGTATCGTTCCCGTACTTCGTGAATAAGACCGCGCCGGTGTCGGGCGTGCAAAGTCTGCTCGACTATGAAGTGACGTTGACGGGCGAGACCCGCAACGGCGCAACGCGTCTGTTCCTGAAGGTATTGGTGCCGGTCACGAGTCTGTGCCCGTGCTCGAAGAAGATCTCGCAGTACGGCGCGCACAACCAGCGCTCGCACGTCACGATCAATGCCGAGGTGGCGGGCGACGTGGCCGTGGAAGAACTGGTTCGCATCGCTGAAGAAGAAGCTTCGTGCGAACTGTGGGGCTTGCTCAAGCGTCCGGACGAAAAGTTCGTTACCGAGCGTGCGTACGAAAATCCGAAGTTCGTCGAAGACCTCGTGCGTGATGTCGCACAACGTCTGAATGCGGACGAGCGCATCGTCGCGTATGTGCTCGAAGCTGAGAACTTCGAATCGATTCACAATCACAGCGCGTATGCCGTGATCGAGCGGGATAAGCGGGTAGCGTAATTTGCGCAGGTGCGACCCAATGCTCAAATAAAAAGCCGCTCAGCAGAGCGGCTTTTTTACGCCATCAGGTCGCGGTATTCAGCGTGCGAGCGAGGTCAAATCCCAGCGCGGCTTCACGGTGAACGCGTAGTCTTTAGCCGATTGATCGGGCCAGCGCTGCAATCGCAATGCGCCGGCCAGCGCGATCATCGCGCCGTTGTCCGTGCACAGCGACAGGTCGGGATAGTGCACGAAGAAGTTACGCTTCTTCGCCGCCGCGGAAAGCGCTTCGCGCAGTTGGCGGTTCGCGCCGACACCGCCTGCCACCACCAGCCGATTGAGCTTGGTCCGTTTGAGCGCGGCCAGCGATTTCGCCGCCAGCACTTCCACGGCCGCGTCGACGAAACCGCGCGCCAGATCGGCCTTCGCCTGCTCGCAGATATTCGCGCCGCCAAGCTTCTTGGCGTGCGTGAGGACGGCGGTTTTCAGCCCGCTGAAGCTGAAATCGAGGTCGCCGGAATGTAGCATCGGACGCGGCAGCACGACTGCGCCGGGTGTGCCGAATTCAGCCATTCGCGATACTTCCGGGCCGCCCGGATAGCCAAGACCCAGCAGCTTGGCGGTTTTGTCGAAGGCTTCGCCGGCGGCGTCGTCCAGCGTTTCGCCGAGTGTTTCGTAGACGCCTATGTCCGTCACGCGCATCAATTGCGTATGGCCGCCCGACACCAGCAGCGCGACGAACGGAAACGGCGGCGGCTCGTCCACCAACAGCGGCGACAGCAAATGCCCTTCGAGATGGTGGATGCCGATGGTCGGCTTGTCCCAGGCCATGGCCAGCGAATTGGCGACGCTCGCGCCCACCAGCAGCGCCCCCGCGAGGCCGGGCCCCTGCGTATAGGCGATTGCGTCGATGTCGCTGCGTACCGCGCCGGCGCGTTCCATCACCTCTTCGAGCAGCGGCAGCGCGCGCCGGATATGGTCGCGCGACGCCAGCTCCGGGACCACGCCGCCATACTCCCGATGCATCGCAATTTGCGAATGCAGCGCGTGCGCGAGCAGCCCGCGCTCTGTGTCGTAGAGCGCGAGACCGGTTTCGTCGCAGGAGCTTTCGATGCCGAGAACGAGCATGTTGGGTGGGTTTGAGCGGGCGCGCGAGTGAACCAACCCGGCGTCCAAATATGAAAAGGCAAGCCTGAAAGTATAGCAGCGCGGGCGAGGGGCCGCAGACGCGCGGGTACAATGCGGCCCCATGGAATCCTTCGATATCGCAGTGATCGGCGCGGGCGCGGCCGGCATGATGTGCGCGGCCGTGGCCGGGCAACTCGGCCGTCGCGTGGTGCTGATCGACCACTCGCAGCGCCTCGCGGAGAAAATCCGCATTTCCGGCGGTGGCCGGTGCAACTTCACGAATCTGTACGCCGGACCGGCCAATTACCTGTCGGCCAACCCCCATTTCTGCCGCTCGGCGCTGGCGCGCTACACGCCGCGCGACTTCATGGCGCTCCTCAAACGCCATCACGTGACGTGGCACGAGAAACATAAGGGGCAGTTGTTCTGCGATCAGTCGAGCGACGCGGTCATCAACGTCCTGAAGAGCGAGTGCGACGCGGGCCGCATTGCGTGGCGCACGCCGCTCGCGGTCGAGCAGGTGCGGCATGACGCCGAAGGGCGCTTCACACTGGATACCCACTCGGGCCCGATCACGGCCCGCGCACTCGTGGTGGCGACCGGCGGCCTGTCGATTCCCAAAATCGGCGCCACGGATTTTGCCTACCGCCTCGCCAAGCAATTCGGCCACAAGCTGATCGACACCCGCCCCGCGCTGGTCCCGCTGACCTTCGCGCCAGCCGACTGGGAGCCGTTCGCGGCGCTTTCCGGCGTGTCGCTCGAGGTGCAACTGGCGACCGGCAATAAGAAGACCGGCGCCGAATTCAACGAAGACCTGCTGCTCACCCACCGAGGACTGTCGGGTCCGGGCGTTCTGCAGATTTCGAGCTACTGGCAGCCCGGCGAGCCGATTCACATCAATCTGCTGCCCGAGCAGGACGCGACGACCGCGTTGCTGGAAGCCAAAACCGGCACGAAGCGCCAGATCGCCAATCTGCTCTCGGAATGGGTGCCGCAACGGCTTGCCCACGTCTGGCTCGAAACCCACCAGATTCCTGCCGAAGCGCGTGTGGCGGACCTGCCGGACAAGACCCTGCGCCGCGTCGGTGAGGCCTTGTCGCGCTGGACGCTCACCCCGAACGGCACCGAAGGCTATCGCAAGGCCGAAGTCACGCGCGGCGGGATCGACACGCGCGACCTGTCGTCGGCAACGATGATGAGCGCCCGCACGCCGGGTTTGTACTTCATCGGCGAGGCGGTCGACGTGACCGGCTGGCTCGGCGGCTACAACTTCCAATGGGCGTGGGCCTCCGGCGTGGCGGCCGGCCAGGCGGCCGCGGAGTACGTTCTGGGGGCTTGACGGCGCATTAGCTTTGTGAGAAAGCTCTGCTATACTCCTGAACCTTTACAAAGTTCCGTTATTGAAAAATGACGACCATCCGCGTAAAAGACAACGAGCCCTTTGAAGTTGCCATGCGCCGCTTCAAGCGCACGATGGAAAAAAACGGGTTGCTAACGGAACTACGCGCCCGCGAGTTTTACGAAAAGCCTACGGCTGAGCGCAAGCGCAAGAAGGCGGCTGCGGTTAAGCGTCATTTCAAGCGTCTGCGGGGCCAGATGCTGCCAAAGAAGTTCTACTGATTCTGGCGTTGCCGCGGTTCCTGTCGAACGGGGCGGCGACATCCAACGGTGGCGGCACAGCAGGTGCCGTCGCGGAAAACACGGCCCTTCGGGCCAGCCGGCAGGGTCGCATCCACTACGCAAAATCGCGCCAACCCGCTTGAGGAAGCTGTCCCAAGCGGGCGTTTGTGTTGGATACGGCGTGTCGATGCGGGGCAGGTTGGGGCTAGCCGGCCGGTTTTTAAATTTTCAACGCATTCAGGTGAGTGATGAGTCTCAAGGACCAGATCAACGACGATATGAAAGCTGCCATGCGGGCGCGCGAGACCGAGCGTCTCGGCACGATCCGCTTGCTGCTCGCGGCGGTCAAGCAGCGCGAAGTCGACGAACGCGTCACCCTTGACGACGCGGCGATCACCGCCGTCATCGACAAGATGATCAAGCAGCGCAAAGACTCGATCAGCCAGTTCGAAGCCGCCGGCCGCACGGATCTCGCCGACAAGGAAAAGGCCGAACTGGCCATCCTGTCCGCCTATATGCCGGCGCAGATGTCCGAAGCGGAGATCGTTGCCGAAGTTCAGGCCGCGGTCGCGCAAACCGGCGCTGCCGGCCCGCAGGACATGGGCAAGGTGATGGGCGTGCTCAAGCCGAAGCTGGCCGGCCGCGCCGACATGACCGCTGTCTCGGCGCAAGTCAAAGCCGCGCTCGCGAAGTAATTCCTGTATTTCCGGTCTGCACGCGCCGTTGTTCGACGGCACGCGCAGCCTTGAGCTTTTTAGGTAGCGTCATTCACTGTGATTCCACCTTCATTCCTGCAGGACCTGCTTAACCGCGTCGATATTGTCGACGTGGTCGGCCGGTACGTGCAGTTGAAAAAGGGCGGCGCGAACTTCATGGGGCTATGTCCGTTTCACAACGAGAAAAGCCCCTCGTTTACGGTTAGTCCGACTAAGCAGTTCTATCACTGCTTCGGTTGCGGCGCGCATGGTACGGCGATCGGTTTCCTGATGGAGCACGTCGGTTCCACCTTCCCGGAGGCGGTCAACGAACTCGCGCAATCGGTCGGCTTGACCGTGCCGAACGAACCGTCGCCGGGCTATGGCGGTGGGGGCGGTGGCGGTTCCGGCGGGTATGCGCCCGGCGCATCCAAGGCCGTCACCACGGCGCTGTCCGATGTCATGCAGACCGCCTGCGACTTCTACCGCAAGCAGTTGCGCAGCGCGCCGAACGCGATCCAGTATCTGAAGAAACGTGGCCTGACCGGCGAGATCGCCGCCCGCTTCGGCCTCGGCTATGCACCGGACGGCTGGCAGAACCTCGAACCCGCGTTCCCCAACTATCGGGACGATTCACTGGTCGAATCGGGTCTTGTAATCGTCAGCGAAAAGTCGGATGCACAAGGCCAGAACCGCCGGTATGACCGCTTTCGCGAGCGGATCATGTTCCCGATACGCAACGTGAAAGGGCAGGTAATCGGCTTTGGCGGGCGCGTGCTGGACGGCGGCGAGCCGAAGTATTTGAATTCGCCCGAAACGCCTCTATTTAACAAAGGCAGCGAGTTGTATGGGCTGTTCGAGGCACGTCTCGCGATTCGTGAACAGGGTTACGTGCTGGTGGTCGAAGGCTATATGGACGTGGTCGCGCTGGCCCAATTGGGGTTCCAGAACGCGGTAGCCACGCTCGGCACGGCCTGCACGCCGATTCATGTGCAGAAACTGATGCGCCAGACCGATACGGTCATTTTCAGTTTCGACGGCGATTCGGCCGGGCGCCGCGCCGCGCGCCGGGCGCTGGATGCCTGCCTGCCGCACGCGGCGGACAACCGGACCATCCGGTTCCTGTTTTTGCCGTCCGAGCACGATCCGGACAGCTATGTGCGCGAATTCGGCACCGCAGCGTTCGCCGAGCAGGTCGAGCGCGCCATGCCGCTGTCGCAGTTCATGCTGAACGAAGTGCTGACCGGCAAGGAGCTGGACCAGCCGGAAGGCCGCGCCCGCGCGCTGTTCGACGCGAAACCGTTGCTCCAGCAACTGCCGGCGAATGCGCTGCGCGCGCAGATTATGCATATGTTCGCCGACCGGCTGGACGTGCCGTTCGAGGAAGTGGCCGCCTTATGCGAGGTCGACGCCCGGATCGCGGCGGCCGCCCGATCGGCGCCGGCCCGCAAAGACCGGCGCAGTGTGACCGGGATCGAAGAAAAGACGCTGCGCAATCTGGTGATGTATCCGCGCACGGTCGCGGTACTCGACGAGGAGGCCGAGCAGGCGCTCCTGAGCGTCACGCGGCATGGCGAACTGTTCGAAGAGGTGACGACGCATGCCCGCGCACTGGGCGATTCGGCGGAGTTTCAGTTGCTGTCCGACCTATTGCGAAACGGCGCAAATGCCCCAACTTTCGAGGAAATCTTTCGCAAAATTCTAGACTATGATGAAAACGTCCGGGATTTGCTGCTGAAGGACCCGGAGGATGCGACCGTCATCGAGGAACGGCGCGAGCAGGAACGGATCGTCGGAGAGGAACTGAAAGCGGCGATTCTGAAGATGCGGTACGACGCTTACTGCGATCGACTCGAGCAGCTTTCGCGGCAATCCCGGCACACGCCGGAGGAGTTTGCGGAGCTGACGGGGTTGAATCAGAAACGGGCTGAGATGAAGCGCCAGCTGGGGCTGTAAGCGAGGTGGCAGAAGGCCGGGTGGTATAATAAAAGGTTTCTAGCGGTTTGTTTTTTCAATGGTTTTCCTGGCAAAGGCGAAAAGGCGATTGCGATGGCAAAGACACCAGGCGGAAAAAAAGCAACAGGCACGGGCTCGAACGAGTCGACCAGAAAGGTCACTGAGGCCAAGTTAGCTTCTTCCCCTAAAAAAACGTCTGCCGCAAGCGTCACACCTGCTGCCGGGAAGAAATCCTCGACCAGTTCCGCTGCGCGCGCGGAACCGGTCAGGGCGGCGAAAGCTGTACCACTACCGGCCGCAAAACGGCCGGGTGTCAGAAGCGCAAGGGAAGCGCCTGCCGCGCAGGACGATGCGGTAGAGCGCGAAATTCCAGTATCCACGGTTCAACCGGCTGTTGTCCAACAGCCGCGAGTCGAGACTACAGCCGGTACGACGAACTCCATGACGAAAAAGCTGAACGAAACACCCGTCGATGACGACGCAACCCAAAGCGAAGAAACTCCTGCGGCCGTTCCCGGCAAGGTGGAGAAGGTCAAGGCTCGCGATCGTCGCGCAAAGGAAAAAGCACTGCTGAAAGACGCGTTCGCGTCATCGCAGCCGGGCACCGTCGAGGAACTCGAAGAGCGCCGCTCCAAACTGCGCGCGCTGATCAAGCTCGGCAAGGAGCGCGGCTTCCTCACGTACGCGGAAATCAACGACCACCTGCCGGACAACTTCACCGAGACCGAGGCGATCGAAGGCATCATCAGCACGTTCAACGACATGGGCGTGGCCGTGTATGAGCAGGCGCCGGATGCTGAAACGCTGCTGTTGAACGACAACGCGCCCGCCGCTTCGTCAGACGACGAAGTGGAAGAGGAAGCGGAAGTCGCGCTCTCCACGGTCGACTCCGAATTCGGCCGTACAACGGACCCGGTCCGCATGTACATGCGCGAAATGGGTACGGTCGAGCTGCTCACGCGCGAAGGCGAAATCGAAATCGCCAAGCGGATCGAAGACGGTCTCAAGCACATGGTGATGGCGATCTCCGCGTGCCCGACCACCATCGCCGACATTCTGGCGATGGCTGAGCGCGTCGCGAACGAGGAAATCCGCATCGACGAACTGGTCGACGGCCTGATCGACGCCAACGCGGAAGATGCGGACGGCTTCTCGGTGCAGGAAGCGGAAGCGATCGAGAACGAAGACGAGGAAGAAGAGGAAGAGGAGTCGGACGACGAGGAAGAAGACGACGGCGCGGCGCAAGCCACCGCCAACGCGGCGCAAATGGAAGCGCTCAAGCGTGCGTCCCTCGAGAAGTTCGCTCTCATCAGTGAATGGTTCGACAAGATGCGTCGCGCGTTCGAGAAGGAAGGCTACAAGTCCAAGTCGTATCTGAAGGCTCAGGAAACGATCCAGAACGAACTGATGACGATCCGCTTTACCGCGCGCACCGTCGAGCGTCTGTGCGACACCTTGCGCGCGCAGGTAGATGAAGTGCGTCAGGTCGAGCGTCAGATTCTGCATACGGTGGTCGACAAGTGCGGCATGCCGCGTGCGGAATTCATCGCGCGTTTCCCGGGCAGCGAAACGGATCTTGAATGGGCCGACAAGATCGTCGGCGAAGGTCACGCGTATAGCGCGATCCTTACGCGTAACATTCCGGCTATTCGCGAACAGCAGCAACGTCTGCTCGATTTGCAGGCGCGTGTCGTGCTGCCGCTGAAGGACCTGAAGGAAACCAACCGTCAGATGGCGGCGGGTGAGCTTAAGGCGCGTCAGGCGAAGCGCGAAATGACCGAGGCGAACTTGCGTCTCGTGATCTCGATCGCGAAGAAGTACACGAACCGTGGCTTGCAGTTCCTCGACCTGATTCAGGAGGGCAACATTGGCCTGATGAAGGCGGTGGACAAGTTCGAATATCGTCGCGGCTACAAGTTCTCCACGTATGCAACGTGGTGGATCCGTCAGGCCATTACGCGTTCGATCGCTGACCAGGCGCGCACGATCCGGATTCCGGTTCACATGATCGAAACGATCAACAAGATGAACCGCATCTCGCGTCAGATCTTGCAGGAAACCGGTCTGGAGCCGGATCCGGCAACGCTGGCTGAAAAGATGGAAATGCCGGAAGACAAGATCCGCAAGATCATGAAGATCGCGAAGGAACCGATCTCCATGGAAACGCCGATCGGTGACGACGACGATTCGCATCTGGGCGACTTCATCGAAGATACGAACACGGTCGCACCGGCCGACGCCGCGTTGCATGCCAGCATGCGCGATGTCGTGAAGGACGTGCTCGACTCGCTGACGCCGCGTGAAGCCAAGGTGTTGCGCATGCGTTTCGGTATTGAGATGAGCACCGATCACACACTCGAAGAAGTCGGTAAGCAGTTCGACGTGACGCGTGAACGGATCCGTCAGATCGAGGCGAAGGCCCTGCGCAAATTGCGTCACCCGAGCCGCTCGGACAAGCTGAAGTCGTTCCTCGAAGGGAATTGATCGAAGTTGGCGGGAGGTAGGAAATTCAGGGGCTTCCGGGTTGTTTCGCGAGAGCGAAGCGGTCACGGAAGCCCCTTTTTCGTGTAGTATGTCGGCCAATCGGAATGGGCCCGGCCTTCATGACCGGGTCTTTTTCTTTGGTTGCGTCTGGTAGTCGTCGGATACAGTAAAATCGTCGGTTCTCAGGGCCTCTAGCTCATGCTTGGTTAGAGCAGCGGACTTAGCAAAGGCTCACCTAAACCGGGCAGCACGGCATGGTGAGTCATGAATGGGTTGCCTTGGGGTAAGTTAGCTCTGCCCCCTGGTAGAACTGCTCAAATTCGGGGAACCCTCTGTTGCCTTGGCAGCGTGGAAATCCCGAGCGAAGCTCTCTTGTAGAGAACGTGTAGAGACTGAACGGGCAGGTCGTAAAGACAAGAGACAGTCCAGACCACAAACCCGAAAGGGGCGGTGAAAACCGTAGCTGGTAAGCATAATCCGTTGGTGCCGTGTTCGACTCACGGGAGGCCCACCAAATACCTGAAAGCCACTCTTCATGAGTGGCTTTTTCTTTTGGCGCGCTCTGCCTGCTTCGGCTTTCGCTGCTGCTGACACGAAAGAAATTAATTAGGATTCCATCTTGCCGCTCATCCCCAGTCGGTCGCAGGACGGATTGCCGAGGTGCTGTGAGCGCGTTTGCGTTTTACGTAAGTGTCGGGTTTGCCCGGACTCGTTACGACTCACCCGGGTTGTGAAGGAGAGTTCCGGGGATTAGGGAAACTCCGTGTAAAAAATAGTCCCGGCGACGCCGTTAATTGAATACGGAAGGCTGTTCGATATATGCCGTCCGCTTTCAGCACGGGCCTCTGTCACGCGGCGGTCGGCGCCGCAACTCACCTCCGGGCAACGCCCGTGCTGAAGGCTTTACCTCGGCGCGCTTGCCGCCTCTTTGTCGCCCGCTTTGCAGCCCACTTCGTCAAGCCCGGGACGATCGCCTTTTTTGCAGCTCGCCTTAGGCCCGGCTTAATCACGGCTATTCGACGGCCGTTCCCAAGCGTATTCTGGGTTGCTAAATCGGCGACCGTATTAAATCAATTAAGTTCCCGCTTTTCTAAAATAAATTTATATCGAGCGGAATTGAACCTGTTGCAAATGCCTGATTTTCAGGCAATCAGCCATCTTTCGCTTTTGCAACGGTCCGACCCGATTACGTCGGGCATATTAAACGCTGTTGCATACACACAACTTTAATATTGATATGTTGCGAACAAATTCTGTCCAGAGCAGGCGCGGCGCGGCTCGTATTTTGCGATAAACGTATGAAAAATAAAGACTTAGTGGTCGCGTCGATCGGATTGTTGCTGATTCCGAAAAATCCTGTTGCGTAAATTGCGGACGTCCCTACTAGGGTCTCCCCCTACACTCACGCTTCGTTTAAAGGGTGCCCGGCTGATCCGAAACGGTTCGGCCAACAGGGCGGCAGCGACTGATGTATGCGCTGCTGAGGCTGGTCCCGCTCCCCGCGTAAATTTATCGAACTGGAGTCCCACGCATGAAAAAGAGTCTCATCGTTGTTGCGGTTGCCGCATCGTTCGCATCCGTCGCTCACGCACAAAGCAGCGTGACCCTGTATGGTCTGCTGGACGCAGGTCTGACGTACACCAGCAACGTCGCGCCCGCCAATGGCGTCGGCCACGGCAACGCAAAGTGGGCAGCAGGCAGCGGCGGCATCAACCAAAGCATGTTCGGTCTGCGTGGTTCGGAAGATCTGGGCGGCGGTCTGAAGGCAATCTTCACGTTGGAAAGCGGCTTCAACATCAACAACGGCAAGTTCGCTAACAACAACGGCATGTTCAACCGTCAAGCGTTTGTCGGTCTGTCGAGCGCGCAATTCGGTACGGTCACGCTGGGTCGTCAATACGACGCAGCACAAGACTACCTGGCACCGCTGACCGCAACGGGCAGCTGGGGCGGTACGTACTTCGCTCACCCGTTCAACAACGACAACCTGAGCACGAACGGCGGCTACGCAGTTAACAACTCGATCAAGTACTCGAGCGCTAACTACGCAGGCTTCACGTTCGGCGGCACGTACGGCTTCTCGAACCAGGCTGGCGCATTCGCAAACAACCGCGAATACAGCGTTGGCGCTGCATACCAGTGGCAAGGCCTGCGTTTGGGCGCTGCTTACGCACAGCAGAACAACCCGGGTGCAACGAACGCAGCAGGCACGGCAAGCAACGGCGGTGCTTCGGACGGTTCGATCCTGGGCCTGACCGGCAACTTCCGTCAGCGCGAATTCGGCGCAGCTGCTTCGTACTCGTTCGGCCCGGCAACGGTCGGTGCTGCATGGACGCAGTCGCGTATCGACAACGTCGCTGGCGCGCAACAATCGCTGCGCGCTAACAACTACGAAGTGAACGGCAAGTACAACCTGACCCCGGCTCTGGGCCTGGGCGTTGCTTACACGTTCACGGACGGCAAGGGCTACGGCGTTACTGCAGACGGCGGTTCGGCATCGGTGCGCTACCACCAGATCGGCCTGCAAGCTGACTACTCGCTGTCGCGTCGTACGGACGTCTACGCTCAAGCCGTGTACCAACACGCAATGGGCGACGGCGGTGTCGCTTCGATCTATAGCGGCGACAACACGCAACTGCCTTCGTCGTCGAAGAACCAGACGGCTGCTACGGTCGGTCTGCGTCACCGCTTCTAAGCTTCAGCAGAAGCTGGTTGTTGTAAAAAAGGTGCCGTTCGCGGCACCTTTTTTTATGGGCGCGCCATTTGCATGCATGGTCGGCGCCCGGCGCGATTGCCGGATGCCGTTGTGTGTCCTGCTGGATCTTGTCGCACCGTGCGGTACCCGGGAAACCGTGCGGACCTGGCGCGTATTCAACCAGCGCGACCAGCGTATTGCGATTTCTGACAATTGCGCACACGAGCCTGACAATAATTGACTTTCTTGAGGGAGTGCTTGGGGTAGTCTGAAAAATAATCAATTAATAGACACCATTTTCGCGGCGGCGCTGGCATTTGCGCTGCGGGTGTGCGTTCTTACTGCATGGATACTCCCCCTTCAAACCCGCCGGCCCGCTCACCGGCCGTTCAGGATCTCACCGACGAGCAATGGCATCGCATCGTGCCGCTCCTGCCTGAAATGAAAGACCTCGGGCCTCGGCGTGGCCGTCCCAGCATCGACATCCGTTGCGTGGTGAATAGCGTGCTGTGGGTGTTGCGCACGGGCAAGCCGTGGCACGCGATGCCCGACCGGTATGCGCCGTATCAGACCGCGCATCGCTACTATCTGCGCTGGAAGAATTCAGGTGTGCTGTCGAACATCGCGTTTGCGCTATTCGACGATGATGCGATGCTGGCGCGCCCGGTCACGCGCCGGAGCGACCCGCGCGCTGCGTAGCAGTGTCTACGCGGGTACCGTCTGCAAAATAGAAAAAGCCGTTATCCGCCTGGTGGGTAACGGCTTTTTTATCGGCAGCATTGACGAGCTATGCCGTGCGACTACATCGCAAGCCGCTCAATCACGCCTGCTGTTCGACCTTGAATACAGCAACCGCATTTCGCAGACGTTCGGTCTGCTCATCGAGCGAACCCGCCGCGGCCGCCGCTTGCTCGACTAGCGCGGCATTGCGCTGCGTGACGTCGTCCATCTGACGGATCGCGAGATTGACTTCACCGATACCCGAGCTTTGCGCTTTCGAGGCCGCCGAAATCTCATTCATGATCGCGGTGACGCGGCGCACGGCGTCGACGACTTCACCGATCGTGCTGCCGGCCTTGCCTGCCAGCGTCGAGCCTTCGCCGACCTGTGCGACGGACTGATGGATCAGCACCTTGATCTCCTTGGCCGCGGTGGCGCTGCGCTGGGCGAGATTGCGCACTTCGCCCGCGACGACCGCGAAGCCACGGCCTTCTTCGCCGGCGCGCGCCGCTTCCACCGCGGCGTTTAGCGCCAGGATGTTGGTCTGGAACGCGATGCCTTCGATCACGCTGATGATCTCGCCGATCTTGCGCGAGCTATCGGTGATGCCGGCCATTTTCTCGACCACGTCGTTGACGACCTGGCCGCCGCGCGCGGCGATATCCGATGCATCCGTCGCGAGTTCCGACGCGGTTGCTGCATTGTCGGCGTTCTGCGTGACGGTCTTGGTGAGCTCGTCCATGCTTGCGGCGGTTTGCTGTAACGAAGCCGCCTGTTCTTCGGTGCGGCTCGACAGATCCAGATTGCCCGCGGCGATTTCCTTCGAGGCGACCGTGATCGTCTCGGCGGAGGTCTTGATCCGCGCGATGGTGGCAGCCAGTTGATTGCGCATCTCGCGCAGCGAGAACAGCAGGCTCGACGCATCGTCATGGCGCAGGTCGATGTGCGTGGCGAGATCGCCGCGTGCGATCTGCATGGCAAGCGCTGCCGCCATGGAAGGTTCTCCGCCGATCGAACGCGACACGTTGCGCACCACGCGCGACGCCACGAACGACACCACCACGCCGAGCAACACCAGCATGCCGGCCGACCGCGCGAGCGTGGCGTAGAACTGCGCCTGGATGTCGTCCATATAGGCGCCGGCGATAAAATCCCAGTTCCACGGGGTGAAACGCTTCACATAGCCGATCTTTTCGCTCGGCGCCGTTTCACCGGGTTTCGGCCACCAGTAGCGCAGATAGCCTGCGCCGCCCGGCGAGCCGCCTGCCTGCGCGATGTCGTGGTACAGCGCGTTGCCTTTGGCGTCGCGAAAGCCGCTCATATCCTTGCCATTCAGCTTTGGGCTCATGGGATGAGCGACCATGACCGAATCGCTGCGCACGATCGTCACGTAACCCGAGGTGCCATAACGCTGTGCATTGATGCGGGCGATGGCCTGCTGTTTGGCTTCTTCGACCGGGAGCTTGCCCGCGTCGGCGAGCTTCGCGTAGTCAGCGACGATCGATACCGCCATGTCCGTGACGTCGGCCAGGTCCGCACGCCGTGCATCCATCTGGGCGTTGCGCGCATCGAGCGCGTTCACGACGGTAACGATCAGGAGCGCCGCCCAGCAAAGCAGTATCGGCACCCATAATTTCTGTTTCAGTGTCAGACGGTTCATTATCGGCTTTGACCACACGTTGAACTCGGAATAGGGAGAGTCTGCAATCTGCGTTGCATAGTCGGCATAACGGCCATTGCTACGGATTCTTTATTGCGGGATCCGAAATTGCGCCATGGAACGCGAGCGTCCGCTCCGATGCGGCCGATGAAAAGCGAGGAAATGCCGGAGAAACACCGGGGAAAATCGGGGAAAGTGAAGTCAAACCCGCGGAAAATGCGAGGAAATCAAGGGCCGGCGCTGGCGCGTGTCCGGACCTAGATCTGTTCCTGACCAAACGCCGCCAGGCGCTCAAGATCAAGCACGTCGATCTGGTTGTACGAGAGGCGCACAATCTGCAGCTTTTCGAGGTTTTGCAGTGCCTGGTTGATCCGTTGCCGCGATACGCCGGCCAGCAGGCCGACTTCTTCCTGTGAAATGGCGAGCGTGCGCCCGGTGTCGGGATAGAGATCGGGATTGAACAGTTGTGCGAGCGACTGGGCGACACGTGCATCGACGTCGAGTAAACGGCTATTCTGGATCGTTGCGATGAATTCGCCCATGCGGTTATTCAACTGCCGTATCACGAAGCCGGTAAATGGCAGGCTCGATTCCAGCAGTGCATGGAACGTCTCCGACGGCACGAACATCACGAGCGAAGCCTGGATGGTGGCCACGTCGTACTTGCGCAATTCGCGCTTGATCACGCTGCCTTCGCCGAACCAGCCGCCGGGCGGCACGCCGGAGAGCGTGCAACTGCGTCCCGAGGCGTTGTAGATGGCGAGTTTGATGAGGCCGGAATAGACCCCGATCCAGTAGTCCGACGGCTCCTGACGGCGCGCGATCCAGGCGCCTCCCTCGAGGCGCTCCGCGTAGGCGCTGGCAAGAACCATGGCCTGATGCTCGGCGGCGAGCGCCCGGAACCAGGCGCAGGTGCCGAATAATTGCGGCAGGTCGGCGCGCGGGACCCGTTCAGGCCGATGCGAGGGCACGTCTGCGAGAGCGGGGAACGGGGCGTCATCCATGGGCGGCTAGCGGGGCGTAAGCGGGTGAAACCGGTTGGGTAGAGCCAGGGCGCGCCACTCTGTCATTTGAATGACAGACAGTTCACCATGACAGTTGTTAGGCTAGTTCGCTAGTCCATCAAGCAGAAAAATTGACGGCGCGGCCAGCGCCTCAGGAGACAAAGCGATGATGCAGATGTTTGAAGACGGCCTCCAGCGGCGCGAGGCCAATTATGTCCCGCTCACGCCCATCGATTTCATCGTGCGCGCAGCGGAAGTCTACGGTGAGCGCCCGGCAGTCGTCCATGGGGAGATTCGCCGAAACTGGCGCGAAACTTACCAGCGTACGCGGCGCCTCGCCAGCGCGTTGCGGCAGGCCGGTATCGAACGCGGCGACACGGTTGCCGCTTTGCTGCCGAATATTCCTCCGATGATAGAAGCGCATTTCGGCGTGCCGATGGCCGGGGCCGTGCTCAATACGCTGAATACGCGGCTCGACGTGTCGTCGCTATTGTTCATGCTGCGCCATGGCGAGGCGAAGGCGCTGATCGTCGATACGGAGTACAGCGAATTCGCGCACCGCGCGGCGCTGGAGTTTCCGGAGTTGCGTGTGATCAGCGTGGCCGATGCGATGCCCGCCGACGCGGACAAGTTCATCCGCGCAACCGACTATGAAGCGTTCCTGCAAAGCGGCGACCCGGAGTTCGCATGGACCCTGCCCGCTGACGAATGGGACGCGATCGCGCTTAACTACACTTCGGGCACGACCGGCGACCCGAAGGGCGTGGTCTACCACCATCGCGGTGCTTATCTGAACGCGCTCAGCAATATCCTCGAATGGGATATGCCCAAGCATGCGGTTTATCTATGGACCTTACCGCTCTTTCACTGCAACGGCTGGTGTTTTCCGTGGACCGTCGCCGCGCGTGCCGGCGTCAACGTCTGTCTACGCAAATTCGACGCAAAAACGGTGTTCGAACTGATTCGCCGCGAAGGCATCACGCATTATTGCGGCGCGCCGATCGTGCAAAGCGCGCTTGCGAATGCGCCCGCCGAATGGCGTGAAGGCATCGCGCATCGCGTATCGACGATGGTGGCCGGCGCGGCCCCCGCGCCGGCGGTGATCGCCAAGATGAAGGAAATCGGTTTCGATCTGACGCACGTGTACGGACTTACCGAGACCTACGGGCCGGCCGCGGTCTGTGCGAAACAGGATGAATGGGAAACGCTCGACGACAACGCGCGTGCCGAAATGAACGCGCGTCAAGGCGTGCGCTACCACTTGCAGGCAGCCGTCACGGTGCTCGACCCGGATACGCTCGCGCCCGTGCCCGACGACGGCGAAACGCTCGGCGAGATCATGTTCCGCGGCAACATCTGCATGAAGGGATATCTGAAGAACGAGCGCGCCACGCAAGCGGCCTTCCGCGGCGGCTGGTTTCACACCGGGGATCTCGGCGTGCGGATGCCTGACGGCTATATCCGCATCCGCGATCGCAGCAAGGACATCATCATTTCCGGCGGCGAGAACATCTCGAGCATCGAGGTCGAAGACACGCTGTACCGTCATCCCGCGGTCTCGGTTGCCGCCGTGGTGGCGATGGCCGATCCGAAGTGGGGCGAGGTGCCGTGCGCCTTCGTCGAGCTCAAGGAGGGTGCTCAGGTGAGCGCGGAGGAGATCATTGCGCACTGCCGGCTGTTTCTTGCGGGATACAAGTTGCCAAAAGCGGTGCGCTTCGGTGAATTGCCGAAGACGTCGACGGGAAAAATTCAGAAGTTCGAACTGCGCGCGCGGATCAAGGCGGAACAAACCGAATAGATCGCGCACGCTAGTGTGGTCTAGCGCGCCGAATGGCGCGCTAAGTGTTGTTGAACGATGCAAGCGCGGGGTCCCGCGCGCATCGGGTTCGACAAGCGCTTAACCGCGCGTGTCGACCCAGCGGCGTGCCCAGCGTGCCGAGTGCTGCAGTGCCTGTTCTTCGTTCGGGAAGTAATCGAGCGAGTAGAACTGGTAGCGCCCTTCGGTACGTGCGCTGTCAGCGCGTTCGAGCAACAGGTTGGATGAAAAGCTACCGTCGGGCAAACGATGCGCCGAGGGTTTGACGGCATAGCCGTTGTAATGATGAATATGTTTGTTTTGCATTTTATATTTTAATAATGTTCGAGTGCGCGCCTGCCGTGCGAGCCGTTGTACGGGGCACGCGGACGAGCCGATTCGAGCCATTGCGAGCCGAATCTAAACGCAGTCGGAAAGCTAAAAAGGGCGTTGAAGCCAGAGGGGAGAATGAGGTGCAACGAGGCGTTTGGCGCTTAGGCTAGCTGCTCGACACACATGCAGCTAAAAGCGATCGCGCCAACTGTGGGAGACAAATCTCCGCGAGGATGTCGCTGCAGCCCGATGTCCGTTGCCGGACACCGAGCCCTTCAAACTTACAGCGGCTTGATGTTAGCCGCTTGCAGACCCTTCGGGCCTTGCTTCGTTTCGAAGCTCACCTTCTGATTCTCAGCCAGCGTCTTGAAGCCGTCGCCGCTGATTTCGGAGAAGTGCGCGAACAGGTCGTCGCCGCCCTTGTCCGGGGTGATGAAGCCAAAGCCTTTGCTGTCGTTGAACCACTTAACGGTACCGGTATCCATGAGGAATCCTTGAGTAAAAATAGAAAAATTTGCTCTGTTGAGGAGCGCGTGAAGCATCAAGGAGGGAGAGGACAACGAATACCGCTGAGGAGCGAGACATTGATGAACAGCAATCGAACTTCTTGAACTTCGGACGCCACAGTAACCGCCGGGCATGCCCGGCGTCAACACTTATCTTGTAACTGTTTTGTTATGAACGTGGCTTGCCTGTGTACGGCTTGGGACGATGCGGCCCCGTTACCGGCTTGCCAGGTCGTACGGACACGGCAAGCCATTCGAGCAGCCTTTCCGTTTCAGATACCCACTTTGTGCGCTGTCAGAATCAGGCGTAATCCCAGTGCGGCGACCGCGCTCGCGGCGACGCGATCGATCCAGGCCTTCCACCGCAAATACATTTCGCGCGGCCGCTTGCTCGAGAAGCACAGCGCGACCACGGTGTACCAGCCGGCCTCAATGGCGAAGATCGCGGGGGGCAACGCGAAGTAGCACCACAGCGGTGGATGTTGCGGAAGCAGGGCCGCGAAGATACTGCCGTAATAGACCGCCGTTTTCGGATTGCTGAGTTGTGTGCTCAAACCAATCCAGAATGATTTGCGCGCATTGGTGTTGGCGCCTTGCGCGGTATCGAATGCGAGCGGTTTGGCGGCGCCGCGCCAGATCTTCGACGCAAGGTAGATCAGATAAAGGCCGCCGGCCACTTTCAAGCCGACATATAGCCACTCTACGGTCGCGAGCAAGGTGTACAGACCGAGCAACGCGATCGCGCTGAAGAACACGCCGCCGATGCCCATGCCCGCTGCTGTCGCGAGGCCGTCGCTGCGCGAGAGACCGATTGAATTGCGGGCAACGATGACAAAGCTCGGTCCAGGGCTCATGGCGCCGAGCAGCAGCGCGGCGAGAATCGTGGCGATGGCGGTCGAGGCGGGCATTTTTATGACTCTCCTGAGATGCGGCAATGTGAGGCCGTCGGATCAATGGAACATAGCATGAGAGAGTGGGATTTTGTTCTTTGGCCGGTGTGAATAGAACTCGTAGGAATTCGCACAAGCCTGTGCCGGGCGTAATCGGAAATCACACGGAAATCACAAAAAAACCGCGTGTTGCAGGCAAGCAATCAGATACTGCAAGCAGCGGAAATTGGATGCTAGAATCACTTTCCATACGCTAAAGCAGCCTTGGAATACCAAGGCCGACCGGGCGCGATTCGAGCCGCTTGCCGACGAATTCCCCTAAATCCAGGATTTATTGGGCATGATTCCAGATGCGAATTGTCACGCATCGGGAGAGGCGTCGTGAGTTCGCTTTGCACCCAACCCATCTGATTTACGCACAGGCTTCGCGTTGTTTAGCGAAGTCTTTTGTTTTTCGAACGCGCGCACTATCAGCCGCGAAACCGGTACGTTATGAAAGAGCGAGAAGAACAACGGCTGTTCGACCTCGACGGGAATGCGCGTGAGCGCCTGATCGTGTGGATCCGCCGCCGCATGGACGAATACGGCATAACAATGGAAGCGCTTGCCGAAGCGATTGAGGCCGACAAAGCGGCAGTCCGCGCGGTGATGTATCGCGACGCCTTCGGTAATACTTGGGATGGTCATGGCGATAAACCGGACTGGCTCGCGCGCGCGATCTACGCCGGACAGAACATCGACCATTTCCGCTGCTGAGCGCAAAAAAAAGCCCGCGCGGGGCGGGCTTAACTACTCGGAGTTTCGCGATCCAGTCGCTAGACGGATCATCCTCAGTGTATGTGAAAGCTATATGAAAGTATAGAAAATTCACATCACAGGTCGAAAAACACCGTTTCCTTGTCACCCTGCATATGGATGTCGAACCGGTACACGTTGGCGGCATTCGGTTCGCGCCACGCGATCAATGTGCCGCGTCGGCCCGCCGGAACTGCTGTCAGCACGGCATCCCGTTCGTTAGCCTCGGCTTCGTCTTCGAAATAGATACGAGTGAAGGTGTGCAGCAGCATGCCGCGCATTGTCACGACCACGTTCAGATGCGGCGCTTCGTCCGGGCTTGCGCGGCCCGGTTTCACCGTTTCGACGACAAAGCGTTTCTGCGGATCGGTACCCGTGCCGACGCGGGCAAAACCACGGAAGCCCGTTTTCAGCGTTTCCTCGCGTGATTCCGGGTAGTGGCCTTGCGCGTCCACCTGTGAGATTTCCAGCATTGCATCGCCGATCACCTGGCCGTCGCCGTCGAACACCTGGCCGACTATCGTGATGTGCTCGCCGGCCGCTTCGCGGTCGGCCAGAACCGGCGTGAACAGGCTCTTGAAATCGAAATCGTATTGCTGCGGGCACAGACCGTAGGCGAAGTACGGTCCAACCGTTTGCGAAGGCGTTTGCTTGAGAGTCGTCATGGCTTAGCGCTCCATCGGAGTTTCGTTGCCGCCGCGCAGCACGATGTCGAAGTCGTAACCGAGCGCATAGGCCTCTTGCGTCGTATCGAGCGAGAAGTTTGCAATCAGGCGCTCGCGGGCGTGCTCAGGCGTGCCCTGGAAAATCGGGTCGAAAGCCAGCAGCGGGTCGCCGGGGAAGTACATCTGCGTGACGAGGCGTGAGCCGAAATAGTCGCCGAACAGCGAGAAGTGAATATGGTTCGGACGCCACGCGTTCGGGTGATTGCCCCAGGGGTAAGCGCCCGGTTTGATCGTCAGAAAGCGGTAGCGGCCTTCGTTGTCGGTAATGCAGCGGCCGGCGCCGAGGAAGTTCGGATCGAGCGGCGCGTCGTGCTGATCGTTCTTGTGCACATAACGGCCGGCCGCATTGGCCTGCCAGATTTCAACCAGCGTATTGCGTACCGGCCGGCCGCCTTCGTCGAGCACGCGGCCCGTCACGATGATGCGCTCGCCAAGCGGTTCGCCATTACGCACCGCGTTGCGCGTGAGGTCGTGATCGAGCGCGCCGAGGTCTTCGGTGCCGTAGACCGGCACGCGCTGGTCGCGCAGCTTTTCTTTGAGCGGAATCAGCGGACGCGTCGGGCCGCGTTTGACCGACGAACCGTAGCCGGGATAAACGTAGGCGGGGTGGGACGCGAAGTCGCGCTTGGTGAGAAAGGACTCGTCCATCAGTGTCTCCTTCGGGGAATTGTGGGATACAGCGCATGGAGCGACTTTATCCAACCCGTGCGGTTATGCAAAATGACGTTTTCGCCCTTTTCGTATAACCTCTCGTTATGCAACGCAGCCTCGCGGATAGCCGCGTCAAATTCCGTCATCTCCAGTGCTTTCTGGCCGTCGCGCAGTTCGGCGGCGTGCAGCGGGCCGCTGCGAGCCTGTCCATTACGCAGCCCGCGGTCTCCAAGACGGTGGCCGAACTCGAAGCGATTCTCGGCGTGAAGCTCTTCGAGCGCGGCCGCCACGGCGCGGTGCCGACGCGCGAGGGGCAGCTTTTCATGCCGCATGCGAGCGCCTGTGTCAGTGCGTTGCGGCAGGGCGTCGATTTATTGGCACGAGCGGAAGGCGCGGCCGCCGCCACGGTGGAAATCGGCATTTTGCCGACCGTGGCGGCCGCGCTGATACCACCGGCGTTGAAGCGATTCGCCGCGCTTTGGCCCCGTGTGATCGTGCGTCTCGCCACCGGCGCCAACCCCGAGTTACTCGAACGCCTGAAGGCCGGCACGATCGAATTCGCCATCGGGCGCCTGGCGGACCCGGAAAGAATGGTCGGGCTCAGTTTCGAGCAGCTTTTCAGCGAGCCGTTGATTGCCGTGGTGCGCGCCGGGCATCCGTTGGCGCTCGTGGCAGGGTTGCCGGCCACGTCGCTGGAGGATTTTCCAGTGGTGCTGCCGCCGTTCGGCACCTTGATCCGGCAATCTGCTGAGAGCCTTTTGAGCGCGTGGGGCGTGCCGCCGTTGTCGGGGTTTGTCGAAGTGCTGTCGGTGTCCACCGGGCGCGCTTTGACGCTTGAGAACGACGCGGTGTGGTTCGTGCCGCTGAGCGCGGTCGAATATGAACTAGGGCACGGGATGCTGGTGCGTTTGCCTCTGCCGTTCGCGGGCACCGGCGAGCCGGTGGGGTTGATCCGGCGCTCGGATACGCAGCCTTCGCCGGTGGGCCGGGCGCTCATCGATGCCGTGCGCGACGTCGCGCAGCAGCGTATGGCGGCCGCCGCCGTCGGCGAACCTGGAGCCAAACGCGCGTCGAGGTCCAAGTCCAAGTCCGGGTCCGGGCGTGGCCGCGGCGAGACGCCAAAGATCTGACGCACACCGCGCAGGGGCCGCGAGAAACGCGGAGGATGCACGTCAGCGTCACGCTGCGGCCCAAATCGCCGCGTGTGAACCATCTGGTACAAAATGACGGTTGCGAACGCCCTGCTACCCGGTGTACAAACACGGTGCAAAAGCCGCCGTACGCTGAATCGATGCGGCACACCGCGCAAGCGGTGTCACACTGCGTGTAGACGGCAGCTTGCACCAGAGCACAGAAACATCACAAATACCCGGAACGCTGTACGAAAAACCGTACAAGGAGATTGCCATGCCCAGCGACTTGCCCACCCCAGACGCCGCGCTACGCGCCGTGTCGGCGCCTGAGCACAATCCGCTCGGCACCGCCGGCCTCGAATTCGTGGAGTTCGCTTCGCGCGAGCCGAAAGCACTCGGCGAGACCTTCACGAAACTCGGCTTCAAGGCGATTGCGCGCCATATCAGCAAGGACGTCACGCTGTATCGCCAGGGCGAGATGCATTTCCTGATCAACGCCGAGCCGGATTCATTTGCCGAGCGTTACGCCGAGGAGTACGGCGCAGGCATCTGCGCAATCGGCATTCGCGTGGCCAATGCGCAGCGCGCCTTCGACCGCGCGATCGAACTCGGCGCATGGGCGTTCGAAGGTGAACGGATCGGCACGGGCGAGCTGTTGATCCCGGCGATCCAGGGCATCGGCGATTCGCACATCTATTTCGTCGACCGTTGGCGCGGCCGTGGCGGCCAGCGCGGTGGCCTGGGCGATATCTCGATCTTCGATATCGACTTCCGTCCGATCGAGATCGATACCGCAGAAGCCGATCTGAATCACGCGGGCACCGGCCTCGTCGCGGTCGATCATCTGACGCAAACGGTCGGCGAGGGCCGGATGCAGGAGTGGCTCGATTTTTATCGCGACCTGCTCAATTTCCGCGAGATTCACGAGCTGCACGCGAACTGGCATGTGGCGGCGGAGTCGCGCGTCATGGTCTCACCGTGCGGCGCGATCCGCGTGCCCTTGTATGAAGAAGGCACCCGCCGCACGAATCTGATGCACGAATATCTGCCGGATCATCCGGGCGAAGGCGTGCAGCACATCGCGCTCGCCACCGACGATATCTTTGCGTGCGTCGAGCAACTCCTCGCGAACGGCGTCGAATTCGTCGAGCCGCCGCCGCGCTATTACGAGCAACTCGATGCGCGTCTGCCAGGCCATGGGCTCGATGTCGAGCGGCTCAGGCGCACGCATGTTCTGGTGGATGGCGAGATCGACGCCGACGGCGTGCCGTTGCTGTTCTTTCAGACTTTTGTACGGCGCGGTGCCGGAGAGATTTTCTTTGAGATCGTGCAGCGGCAAGGGCACCACGGTTTTGGCGAGGGCAATTTGAGCGCTTTGGCGCAGGCGCGCGAGCAAGCCGGGGCGTAGCATTCGCCCCCGCCGCATAGCGCGAAATCAATCGGTATCGGGATTGCCGGCCAGTTCAGGATTCCCCGCGCTGTATGCGGCCGCTTCGCGCAGCAGCCACTCGCGAAAGTTCGTGAGCGGCTTACCGTGGCTCAACTCGGTCGGATAGACGAGGTAATACGCCGAGTCGGCGACCGCGGGCGCGTCGAGTGGAATCACGAGTCCCAACTGCCCGAGTTGCGTATCGACGAAAAAGCGTGGCACGAGCGCGATGCCGAGACCGGCCGCGGCGGCACTGATCAGCATGGTGTGGAGTTCGTAGCGCACCCCTTGCATCGTCCGGTTATCGTCGACACCGAGACCGGCGAACCACGACGCCCAGCCGTCCGGCCGGGTGGTGGAATGCAGCAGCGGGTAGTCCAGCAGATCGGCCGCCGTGTCAACCGGCCGCGTCAGCAAACCCGCCGCACAGACCGGCACAACTTCTTCACTGAACAGAAATTCCGCCGACGTGCCGGGCCATGTCGGTTTGCCGTAGTGAATCGCCGCTTCGAAATGCGTCTCGGCGAACGGGAAGGTGCCGGTGCGCACGCCCATATTGACCCGCACATCCGGATGCTGCGCGTTGAACGCCGCCAGTCGCGGAATCAGCCATTGCGAGGCGAAAGTGGGCAACACCGCCAGTTCCAGATACCCGCCGCCGCTGCCATGCGCAATGATCGACAGCGTGTCCCGGTCCAGTTGTTCCAGCGAGCGCCGCACCTGCGCGCTATAGACCTTGCCCGCCTTGGTCAGGACCACGCGCTGTTTGACGCGCACGAACAGCCGCACGCCGAGATTGCTCTCCAGTGTATTGATCTGCCGGGACACCGCGCTTTCGGTCAGGAAGAGTTCTCGTGCCGCATGCGTGAAGCTCTCGTGCCGCGCGGCGGCTTCGAAAGCGAGCAGCGCGCCCATGTTGGGGATCTTGAACTTTCGCATGTTGATTCCAAAAACGCATCAAGTGGCGATTTTATCTCGCTTTACGGCGGCGCTGCGGATTTGAATAATCTCGCCTTCAACGATGCCGCGCTTGCGTCCTGAAGCCGTGCCGACCGAGCGTTTTCAGGCACGCGAAAGCGTTTCACCGCACCTTGCCCGGAACCGATATGCGAAACATCAAGAATGCGAATGTCGAACAACTGCTGCTGAAACTGCTCGGCGCCGAGAAAACCGCGAGGCTGTTCGCCACGTTGAATCATCCGCGGATTCTCAATGAATGGGAGGACGGCACTGTCACACGCGCCGAGATGGCGCAAGCGATGAACATGGCGCTGTTTGAGGACCTGCTGGGGCGCTCGGCGAATGGCCGCCAGTACACCGAGGAAACGATTGCCGCCGGCGGCAGCGTCTACTTCGACCACGGCGCATTGCGCACCGTACGCTGGGCCGGAAGTGGCGCGTTGCCGCCTGGCGAGGCGGCTTTCGCACGCATCCTGCGGCCGCTTGGTTTCAGCATCAATGGCCGCTACCCGCTCGACCGTCTCGGTATGACGGGCCGTGCCTGGGCGCATGACGACGCGCCCGATGAAATCGCGCAGTTCTTCGTCAGCGAATTGCATCCCGAGCGATTTTCGACGGCATTCCAGCAGGCCGTGACGAACGTGATCGGCACTTCGCGCGATCCGTTGACGCCGCAAGCGGCCGGCCAGTTGTGGGAGCTCGAACGCGAAGGCGTGCTGCCGCTGGAGGCGGCCCATGCGCTGCTGCCGGTGATCGTCGGCGCGTTCGCCCGTCAGCATGAGATGCCACGCGAAGCCGATTACGCAGTATTGTTGAACGAGTCGGCGGAAATGGCGTGGATCGCGACCGAAGGCAACGCTTTCAATCACGCTACCGATCGCGTCGCGGACGTGTTCAAGCTGTCCGACGAGGAGAAGGCGAAGGGGCGGCCGATGAAGCCGGAAGTCGAGCGTTCGCGCTCGGGCCGCGTGTTTCAGACCGCGTACCGCGCGGATGTCGTGCGGCGCGAATTCCGTGCTGCCGACGGCAGCATCGTGACGCGCGAGGTGCCGGGCTCGTTCTACGAGTTCATCACGCGCAAACGGACTTTCGACCAGGACGCGCGCCGCTGGGAAACGGACCTGCGTTTCGACGCGGGCAACGCGCAGGGCATCTTCAAGATGACCGCGAGCCAGGCTGCGTGATGCGCAGTTTGGATCGTGGCGCGGGCGTTGGACACGAGACGTGAGGGACGCGGTGGGAACGTCATTGGATGAAGAGCAGGGCGCGGGCGTGAATGTTTCGTTGCGTGCCGCGGCTGACAGCGCGTTGAAAGCGCCGCGCGTTGCAACGCCGTTTCAGGGCACTGCCACTGTGATGCAGGCGCTCGAAGCCGACCTGCGTCGCAATGTGCGCGGCGAAGTGCGCTTCGATCAGGGCTCGAAAGCGCTGTATGCGTCGGATGCGTCGAACTATCGGCAGGTTCCGCTCGCCGTGGTCGTGCCGTCGGATGTCGACGATCTGCTGGAAACGCTGGCTGCCTGCCGTCGCCATGACGTGCCTTTCCTGCCGCGCGGCGGCGGCACGTCGCAGAACGGCCAATGCGTGAACGTCGCGGTGGTGGCCGACGCAAGCAAGTATGTGAACCGCGTCGTGTCGGTCGATCCGGTCGCGGGGATCGCACTCGTCGAACCGGGCGTGGTGTGCGATACCTTGCGCGACGCCGCGGAACAGCATGGCCTGACGTTCGCACCCGATCCCGCAACGCACAGCCGCTGCACGCTAGGCGGCATGATCGCCAACAACTCGTGCGGCGCGCATTCGGTGATGGCCGGCAAGACGGTCGAGAACGTCGAGGCGCTGGAAATCGCGACTTTCGATGGTGCGCGCTTCTGGGTCGGCCCGACGCCGGACGACGAACTCGACCGCATCATTGAGGCGGGCGGTCGCCAGGGTGAAATTTACGCTGCGCTCAAGCAACTGCGCGACACCTACGCCGATCAGATCCGCGCAAAATTCCCGCAGATCAAGCGGCGCGTGTCGGGCTTCAATCTCGATCAACTGCTGCCGGAAAACGGCTTTAACGTCGCGCGTGCGCTAGTCGGCACCGAGGGCACGTGCGCCGTGACCTTGCAGGCGAAAGTGCGGCTCGTGAAGAGTCCGGCGCAACGCGTGATTGTCGTGGTCGGCTTCACCGATATCTATACCGCCGCGGATGCCGTGCCGCATTTCATGCGCTGCGGGCCAATCGCGATCGAGGGGCTCGACCGCGCGATCATCCGCGGCCTGCAGGCGCGGGGTTTGAAGAAGGACGAGATTGCGTTGCTGCCGGAAGGCGATGCATGGGTCGTACTCGAATTTGGCGCCGATACGCAAGACGATGCGGTACGTCAGGCGCAAACCGCCGCGGCGTACTTTTCGTCGGGCGAAGCGGGACCGAATGTGTCGGCGATGCTCGTCGAGGATCGCGCATTGCAGGCAAAGGTGTGGTCGATTCGCGAGACCGGGGCGTCGGCGGTGGCCTTGTCGGTGGATGCCGGCACGCCCGATCCGGTGGTCGGCTGGGAAGATGCGGCGGTCGATCCGTTGCGTCTCGGCGACTATCTGCGCGCGTTTCAGTCACTGGTGGATCGTTACGGCTACGAGACGAGTCTGTACGGCCATTTCGGCGACGGCTGCGTGCACGCACGCATTACCTTCGATCTGCGCAGCGTGGAAGGTGTCGCGACGTGGCGCAAGTTTCTGCGAGAAGCGGCGCAACTGGTGGTCGAGTTCGGTGGCTCGCTGTCGGGCGAACACGGCGACGGTCAGGCCAAGGCCGAGTTTCTGCCGATCATGTACGGCCCTGAACTGATGCAGGCCATGGAGCAGTTCAAGGCGATCTGGGATCCGGCCAATCGATTGAATCCGGGCAAGGTCGTGCATGCATATCGCGTCGACGAAAATCTGCGCATGGGTCCCGCGTACAAACCGGTGACTTTGCAAACAAAGCTTACGTTCGCCAGTCAGCAAGGCGACGGCTTTCAGCGCGAGATCGAACGATGCATCGGCATGGGCAAGTGCCGTTCGCTCGAAGGCGGCACGATGTGCCCGAGCTATCGAGCAACGCGCGAAGAGCAATTCTCGACACGTGGCCGCGCGCATCTGTTCTGGGAAATGCTGCAAGGCGATGTGATCGCCGACGGCTGGCAAAGCCGCGAAGTGAAGGCGGCGCTCGATACCTGCCTCGCGTGCAAGGGCTGCAAATCCGATTGCCCGACGCACACGGATATGGCTTCGTACAAAGCAGAGTTTCTTTCGCATTACTACGAGACGAATCGTCGGCCGCGCGAGGCGTGGTTCATGGGGCGGATCGGTGAATGGGCGCCGTGGGCGGCACGGTTTCCGAGGCTGACGAACTTCATGACTTCGGCGCCGGGCCTGGCTGCGCTCGGGAAATGGGCTGCCGGGGTCGCGCAAGCGCGGAAATTGCCGAAGTTTGCCGTGCGGAGTTACCGGCAGATTGCGCGGCGATCGCTCCAGACCGTGGGCGACGTTCGTGCTGATCGTGGGGTCAAGAAAGTCATTCTGTGGGTCGATACCTTCAATGACCACTTCACGCCCGAGATCGCGCAGGCCGCTGCCGATGTGCTGACGCAAATGGGCTGGCACGTCGTGCTGCCGAAGAAGCGTTTGTGTTGTGGGCGTCCGCTCTATGACTTCGGTTTGCTCGACCGTGCGCGTGAGTTGCTGACCACGATTCTCGACGACCTCGGCGACGATATTGCCGCGGGCGTGCCGTTGGTCGGCCTTGAGCCCGGTTGTTTATCGGTGTTCAAAGACGAGTTGCTAAAGCAGCTTCCCGGTCATGCATTAGCGAAACAACTGTCGGCGCAAACTTTCCTGTTCTCCGATTTCGTCGCGCGTCAGCCGTTCGAATGGCCGACGCTTGCCGCGGATGTCATCGTGCACGGGCATTGCCATCAGAAGGCGCTGTTCGGTATGCAAGGCGATGCCGCGCTGCTGGGCAAGCTCGGCGTGAAATGGAAGTTGCTCGACACCGGATGCTGCGGAATGGCGGGCTCGTTCGGCTTTAACGACAAGCATCACGCGCTATCGGAGAAGATCGGCGAAGACCGGCTGTTTCCTGCCGTGCGTGCCGCGGCAGCTGCGAATGCGGAAACGATCGTGCTGACCAACGGCTTCAGTTGCCGAGAGCAGATCGAGCAGGGGACGGGCCAACATGCGATGCATATCGCGCAACTGGCGCAGCGGGCGTTGGCGGGGCGTTGCTAAAGTGCGGCCGCGCGTGCCAAATGCCTTCGTTATTTTTTCGCCGGTTCTGCCGTAGCCGTGGCCGAAGTCTGCGGAATATCGGCACTGGTTGCCATCCACAACACTTCGGCGTCTTCTTCGCTGGTGGAGACTGCGGCGTGGCCAGTGCGGCTGTCGAAGTAAAGGCTGTCTCCGGCGTTCAGATGCGTCGGCGCGTACAGCTCGGAATAGAGGCACACGCTACCGCTGATCACGTACAGAAATTCTTCGCCTTCGTGACGGCCCCAGTCATCGAACGCGTCCAGCGTGTGTGCCGAAATGCGGATACGGAACGGCAACATTGCTTTGTGCGCCAGATCCGTGGCGAGTAATTCCATCTGATAGCCGCGGTACGCGTGGCGCTGACCTTCATTCTTGCGGGTCAATGCACGGCGGCCGCTGGCGCTGACCTTCGGTGTCGAGCCAAACAGTTCGCCAATCTCGATCTTCAGACCGAGCACGATTTTCTGCAGGACGTCGAAAGTCGGGGACATCAGGCCGTTTTCGACTTTGGACAGCGTGGAGCGGGAGACGCCGCACAGGCGGCTCGCGGTTTCCAGCGTCAAGTCCTGGGCCTGGCGGGCGGCGCGTACGCGGCGGCCGAGGTCGGTCGTGGAGGGGTCGGCGGGTTTGGTGAGGTGGGTGTCCATGGGGTGTGGCTCAAATGCGCGCCCTAGTGAGGCGTCAGATGTTTCCGATCATAACATTTGAGTCGATGGCGCAAGCCGAACGTGCTTCGGCAATGAGTGTTCACGAATCTTTCTCATCGGAAACGAGAGACAGGGCAGCCGTGTGGAGCATGATTGCCGCTCTGGACTCGTTGTGCCGTCGGGCGAGATCGCGCTGCCACGTATTGACCCGGCGTTTCGCCCAGCGATCGAAGCGATCCACCGGAATCGTTACAATCGTTCGGATGAATCGCTCCTCTCAACCGAATCGCACGCCGGACACGCTGACCTCTTATTTTTGGAGTGGCGACACTATCCGCAGCCGGCGTGTGAGCGACATCGTGCGAACCGGCACCGTCGACGTGCCCGTGTTGCCCCCACGTCTGCTCGCGGATTGGGACAGGGAGATAGCGTCGCGCGTGGTCCTCGAACCTGGCGACGTCGAGGTCATGCCTCTGGCGCGCGCGCGGATGCGCTGGCCGGACTACACGCGCTGCGTGCAGTCCATGTCCAACTGGACGGGCGCGCTTGGACTGCCCGGGGTACTGGCCGCCAGCGATGTCGCCCTGATGGCCTGCCGCGGCGCGCGATACCACCATGACGGCGAGCAATATGGCGGCGCTGTCTTCTGCAATCTTTTCCTGAGCGAGGATAAGGGGCTGGACGTGCATTTCCCCTCTCTGGACTTGCGCATTCCGCTGACTCGCGGCACGGCGGTGATATTCGATACATGCCAGCCTCATGGCGTTATTCAGCGCCACAGTGGTGGCTTCAACGCGGCTGACTTCAGGCCTGATCAGGATTACGTCCAGATGTTTCTGACGTGGGAATTGCCCATAGAAGATGCCCATGTCGGGCAAGTGCTCGATGTTGCCTTCGACGTCGACCCTTCGACCGCGTCGCGACTGGATGCCGAGCAAGTCCGGTTGAACGGCGAACCGGTCATGGTGTGCCCGGAATCCGGCCGTTGGCGGCGCACGGATTAATCGCCACGACCACCACGGTGCGGCGTCGCTCGAAACAGGGGCGCCGTTCGATGCAGGACGCTGACCGGCGCCATCGGCCGCCTGTATGATGGCGGGCTGGCGCCGACCCGAAAGCCCGCGCAGACGAATCGATTCGCGCAGATTGCCTGTCGTGCTGTCGTCCGCATGCTGCCATGCGGCGCCAACGCATCCATTCACGAAGATCCAGAGGAAGACCGCCATGACGGCCGCAACGCAATTCGATCAGGTTTCAGTTATCAAACGAGCCAACGTCTACTTCGACGGCAAGTGTGTCTCGCACACGGTTCTCTTTGCCGACGGCACGCGCAAGACGTTGGGTGTCATCCTGCCCGGCGCGCTCAACTTCGGCACCGACGCACCGGAACTGATGGAAGTGCAGGCCGGCCAGTGCCGCATCCGCCTCGAAGGCAGCGACGAGTGGAAGACGTATGGTGCGGGCGAGTCATTCTCGGTGCCCGGCGAGAGCCGCTTCGATATCGACGTGATCGAAACGCTCGACTACGTTTGCAGCTATCTGTAAAGCCTGTCGGCGGAACCGGCGCGCGCGGTGCTGCCATCGCAAAAATGCGGGCGCTGCCGGTCCGATGCAAGAGGTCCGGAGACCACACGGGGCCTGAAGGCGCGCAGCGGCGCCAGTGGTCTCTCAACTGTGAGACATTGCTTTGCCGACATGCTCGGCGAACGCCTTGACCTTCGCCGAATGCCGACGCTCCATTGGGCTTACCAGATGGATCGGAATGGGGATCGTTTCCCAGTCCGGTAGCATCCGCTGCACTTCGCCGCTGGCCAGTTCTTCGTCGAACAGCCAGTCCGGTGCATAGCCGATCCCCATTCCCGCAAGCACCGAGGCCCGCATAACTTCGCTGCTGTTGGTTTGCAGATTGCCGTCGACCCGAACGATACGCGTTGTTCCCACCGGGTCTGCCGCGCCGGGCCCCGCCGTAAAACGCCACGCGTTGCGCATCGCCACTTCCGTGTAGACGATGCAGTTGTGCTCGACCAGGTCGTCGGGGACGCGCGGCGCCCGCGTTCCTTTGGGCCGTGAGCGCACGTAGTTGCGATGTGCCATCAGCATCCGTTGAGCCGTTCCAACGCGACGCGCGACCAGGCTGCTGTCCGGCAGATCGCCGATGCGCACCGCGACGTCGATTCCCTGTTCCACAAGGTCGACAAATCCGTCGCTCAGGCGCAGATCGATCTTCACGCCCGGATGTTCTGCCAGAAACGATTGAACCAGAGGCATCAGCTTGAGGCGCCCATAGCCGACCGAAGCCCCGATTCGCAGCCAGCCTTTTAGTTGCTGTTCGCCGCGCCGCAGTGCGCCTTCGGCCTCCGCGATTTCCGCAACCAGGCGCCGCGCCTGTTCGAAATAGCGTTCACCTTCTTCCGTTAGCGCGAGCGAACGGGTGGTTCGCGTCAACAGCCGCGCGCCCAATTCGCGCTCGAGCGCGGCGACCTGTTTGCTCACAGCGCTTTGTGTCGTATCGGCCTCGTGAGCGACCGCGGAAAAGCTGCCCGCTTCCACCACCCGCACGAAGGTCTTCATTGCCTGCAGCTTATCCATTTTGCTCAATATATGCCTGCGTGGAATTAGTCATATGAGCATACACCAGCTATATCGCCGAGTTGGAATCAGTCAAAGTTCAGCCATCGCAACCGCGACTCGATCCAACCCCACTGAAGGAGAGTATCGCCATGAACTCACCGGTCGTCTTAATCACTGGCGCGCTGACTGGCATCGGCCGCGCTACCGCTCTTGCCTTTGCTCGCGAGGGCAACCGCGTGGTCGTTAGCGGCCGTCGCGAAGAGGCAGGCCACGCGCTTGCCGCCGAACTGCGCGCGCTCGGGGCCGAAGCCGAATTCCTGCGCGCCGACGTGCGCTTCGAAGCTGAAGTGCGCAGTGTTGTCGAGCAGACCGTCGAGCGTTTCGGGCGCATCGACGTGGCGGTCAACAACGCCGGCACGGAAGGTGAACTGGCGCCGATCGTCGAGCAGACGGCAACCAATTACGAAGAAACGTTCTCGGTCAACGTGCTCGGCACGCTGCTGTCGCTCAAGCACGAGATGCGCGTGATGCTGGCGCAGGGTTCGGGTTCGATCATCAATCTTTCGTCGATTGCGGGACAGGTCGGCATGCCGGGCGCGTCGGTCTACGTGGCCAGCAAGCACGCGGTTGAGGGTCTCACGAAGAGTGCGGCGCTCGAAGGCGCCGCTGCGGGCGTGCGTGTCAACGCCGTGGCGCCGGGTCCGGTCGCCACCGAAATGCTCGATCGCTTTGTAGGCGGCAGCGAGGAAAACAAGACCGGTTTTCTCGCGACGATCCCGGCACGCCGCGCCGCGACTCCGGACGAGATTGCCCAGACCATCGTCTTCCTTGCGAGCGACAAGGCGCGCTATCTCACCGGACAGAACATCGCGGTCGACGGCGCCTATACGGCGCAATGACGCACCGGCTTTATCTACCTGCAGTGTCCAGTTTTTTTACCAATCTCTGATCAAGGAGCATCACCATGACCACCATCAACGTCCCGACGCGCGACGAAGTTTCGCCCGCTAACCAGGCCATCTTCGACAAGCTCAAGAGCAGTCTCGGCATGGTGCCCAACCTGTACGCGACGCTGGCGCATTCCGAGCATGCGCTTGGTAGCTATCTCGCGTTCCAGAACGCGAAGAGCAGCATTACCGGCAAAGCGCGCGAAATCGTGAACCTCGTCGTGAGCCAGGTGAACGATTGCGAATACTGTCTGGCGGCACATACCGTGATCGGCAAGATGAACGGCCTGACCGACGAACAGATGCTCGAGATCCGCAGCGGCACGGCAAGTTTCGACGCGAAGTTCGACGCGCTCGCACGATTGGTGAAGAACATCGCGGTGAACCGCGGACACGCCGATCAGGCGCTCGTCGAAGCGTTCTTCGCCGCGGACTGGACCAAGGCCAATCTGGTCGACACGATCGTCGTGATCGGCGACAAGACCGTCACCAATTATCTGCATGGAACGACGCGCGTACCGGTGGACTTCCCCGCTGCGCCGCAACTTCGCGTCTGACCCCGGGAGCCGGGCCGCGGCTACAGCCAATGCCAGATGCCCGCGGCCCAACCGGTGAGCGGCCGATGCGCCCAGGTGGCGACGAGCCAGACGAAGAGGCCGCCCAGCAGCGCGTGCGAGCCGAATCCACCCAACTGCGCACGGCCGGCGGCGATCGCCGCGAATGGCAGGTAGCTCGTCTTCGATTCCCATACCGGCCAGAGATCGGGCTGGAGCCGTTCCTTCTTCCGGTCCTGCAAAGCAGCGCCAACCAGTGCGAGGAAGACGACAGCCGCCGCGAGGATGAGGCTCTTGGCCAATGGGAACACCGCGGCGTGGCACAGCCCCCAAAGCGCGAACGACCACATCATCGGATGGCGCGTTATCGCGAACACGCCGCGCGGCGTTTCCGGGAACGGACCGGGCTGGCCGCCGGTGGGGATGGCCGGGTTGCGGATCAGCGAGCCCATCAGCAGGATCGACGCGATCAGCATCACTACGGTTGCCACCGCCCAGAGCACCTCTCCTGCCAGCCATAACGGCGCGGTGAGGGGCGCGTGCACGTAGGCCACGATCAGCCAGCCGAACGTGGCGAATGCCACCAGCGAATAGACGCCGAGGAACCCCTTTTCGCCGATTGCGCGGACGAGAAGCCCGCGCAGAGGATGAGACAGAAGAAAGTGGCTTCCCACGAAGGCGATTGCCGCCGCTGCAACTGCGCTGGTGCTTCCCATTGGCCTGGCTCCTCAAGTCAAATCGTCGACTGACCGCATTGCCCTCATCCGCGAAGAGGCGTGGCCGGCCGGAGTCGCCGCTGCCGGCATGACGTGCACTTCAGCATTGAAGAGGCCTTCCTCTGGACAGGTCGTCATGACAATTCAAACCGCCATCGCGGGGCGGGTTATGGCCCCGGTTCCGTGTCCAGTACCGAAGATTACTCCTGACGCGGGCGAACCGGTCGATTACGCGGTAACCCGCGCAGGAGCGGGCACTCCAGCGTGCCTTTGGCGCGCAGATCCACGACATCCGGATTCATGGACCCGATTTGCAGCAGGGTGAGCAATCGCACTCTGCGGTACATTTATCACTATGTCCGATGTGGACGCGGCGACTGCACCGCGGTGGCAAAGCGTCTTCGGGGCAGTCGGCAGTGCTTGCCGTGCGGTGAAGCCTGCCTGCATGGTAAATCGGCCCTCCTGTCAGTCTCGTGAGCAAGGAGCAAAAGCTTGGACGATCGCGTTCATAAGGCAGCCAGACCGGCGACGAGAACCGAGCGCACCACGCTTGCGGTAAGAGCGGTATTGGAAGGACGCCGCGGCGGTGCGCTGATGCTTCTGCCGTTCGCCGGGCCGGCCGTGGTGGTCTCGGTTGCCTATATGGATCCGGGCAACTTTGCGACGAATATTCAAGCCGGCGCCAGATACGGTTATGCGTTGCTCTGGGTCGTGCTGTTGGCCAACCTTGTGGCAATGCAGTTTCAGGCGCTCTCGGCGAAGCTCGGCATCGTCACCGGGCGAAACCTTGCGGAGCTGTGCCGCGAACGGTTTCCGAAACCTGTCGTGCTGGGCATGTGGGGCGTCAGCGAAATTGCCGCGATGGCAACCGATCTGGCTGAATTTCTCGGCGGTGCAATCGGACTGTCGCTGCTGTTTCACATGCCTTTGCTTGGCGGCATGGTGGTCACGGCGATAGTGACCTACGGGCTGCTGTTGTTTGAGAGCGCCGGCTTTCGTCCGCTTGAACTGGCGATCGGAGCACTCGTCGGCATCATCGGCTTGTCCTACCTCGCCGAGCTGTTCATTACGCCGGTTGCGTGGCCGAGTGTCCTCGCCCATACCTTTTCCCCCGGGTTGCCCGACGCGAGCGCGCTGACGATCGCAGTGGGAATCTTCGGCGCGACCGTGATGCCGCACGCGCTTTTCCTGCATTCCGGACTTACGCAAGGGCGAGCACCCGCGAGAACGGAGAGCGAGCGGGCAAAACTGCTGAAATTTTCGAATATCGAAGTCGTCATCGCGCTGACCATTGCGGGTCTCATCAATATGGCGATGGTTATCATGGCCGCCGGTGCATTTCACAGTGGGCACCCGGACGTGGCGGAAATCGAAACGGCCTATCACACACTGGCGCCGCTATTAGGGATTGGCGCGGCAGGAATTTTCCTGCTGTCGCTGATTGCTTCGGGTATTTCGAGTTCCGTCGTTGGTACCATGGCGGGCCAGATGATCATGCAAGGGTTCGTGGGCTTTCGCATTCCGTTATGGCTGCGCCGCGCCGTTACCATGGTGCCGAGTTTCGTCGTGGTGTCGCTCGGGGTCAATGCGACTCAGGCGCTCGTTCTCAGCCAGGTTGTATTGAGCCTCGCGTTGCCGCTGCCGATGGCTGTGCTGGTATGGTTCACCTGTAGCAAGGAGGTGATGGGCCCATATAGAAATCGCGCGTTCGTTGCCGTGATCGCTACGCTGGCGGCATTCATCGTCTTATCGTTCAATGTCGTGCTGATCCTGCAAACGTTCGGCGTTGAGATTCCTGGCTTGCCGGGCTGACGCCATTCATAGCCACTCCTACACGTTATTGCCGTATGCCTCGACAGCCGAATCCTTCACCGCTCAAACCGCGCAGGGCGCCCAGTCAGCCCCGCTCCGAGCGCATGGTTGCCACCTTGCTCGAAGCGGCCGCACAGGTGCTTGAAACAAAGGGACTCGAAGGTTTCAATACGAACGCGGTCGCGGAGCGTGCCGGTGTCAGCGTCGGTTCGCTGTATCAGTACTTCCCCGGCAAGGACGCGTTGACGATCGCACTGATGCAGCGAGAAAAAGAACGCTTCTATCAGGATGCGCTGAGCGCGCTCGATCACGCGAACGGACCCGCCGCGCTCAATCATCTGATTGGCTGCTCGGTGCGGCAGCAGTTCGCGAGACCCACGCTCGCACGATTACTCGACGTCGAAGAGAGCCGACCGCAATTGCGCGAGGCGCTAACCGGCACCGGCACGATGCACGCATTGCTAGCGCAGATTCTTACGAGTGACGGTTTGCCGCCGCAGGACGACACGGTGCTCGCCGCGCACGATCTGATGGCGATCGTCCGTGGTCTCGTGGACGAGGCCGGTGAGCGGGGGGAGACGGATATGACCGGACTGACTCGCCGCGTGACGGCAGCCGTGCTGGGCTATCTGACGATGATGTCGAACGCCGGTGCCGGATGGAATAGCGATTCGCCCGCCACGGAAACGCCGCAATCCGCGAGCAAACGCGAGCACGCTGTACGCGAGGCGCCGACGCCTAGGCTGAAACGCCCGTAGCACGGGCTTGAGCGGCGATCGGCGCGAGCGCGGCGATGCGAGTATTGAACGCGAGCTTTTACTCGTAACATTCTCCGTATGGAACGCAACGAGCGATCCAGATCAACGGAGATTGACATGACGAGTATCACCACCACCATGAAGCTCAATCACGCGAGCTTCCCCTCTTCCGATGTGAGCGCCACCGCCAGCTTCTTCGAGGCTCATCTGGGCTGTACTGTTGCGATGCGAGGCGCGAGCTGGTTGCTGAAACGTCCGGGATTCGACATCGTGATCGAGGACGCCGCCGACCATCCGGTCGAATGGCCGCATAACTTTCACATTGGCTTCGAACTGCCGACCGTCGACGATGTTCGCGCGCTTCATGGGCAGATGGCTGCCGCGAACGTCGTGATGAAAACCGACGTGTTCGCGCATGAGCGCGGTTCGCGATTCTTCTGCGAAGTGCCAGGCGGCGTGCTTGTCGAAATCAATACCCGTTCAGATACCGACGAGAAGTATCGTGGCACCTTCGACCGGTAACCTGGTCGCTTTAGGGTGAATGTATTCGCTGCCAGGCGATAAGGAGCAGGACGGTGGCCCGTAACAACGGGCCACCGCGCTCATACGCGTTTGAGATGCGCGCAATGAAAACTTGCTGCCGGTACCGAAAGCAATCGGTTTCTATCCGCTTGCTTAGTGTCCGTTCAGCAGGACATTTGCAATGACGCCGGTCGCGACGGCGGCGAGTACATAGTCCCCGTTCACGCCGACCCACTGATAGCCGCGCGGCGGCGCTTGCAGGCCGTGCTCGTGCCAGTTGTCGACGACGTAATTACGGTCGCGGTACTCCGCCGGAAGCCGCTCACCCTTGTGCCAATCGTTGTGAGGAACCGGACCGCCCGGGCCTCCCACAGACGCTTCGTGAGGCGCGGGTCCGTGACCGTGGCCATGCTGGCCGCCATGACCCGGATTCTGCCGCTCGTGCTGCGGCGGGCCGCCGTGATTGTCGTCGTGTTGTTGCGCGAAGACAGCGGTGGACGCGCCGAGCAACGAAACGATCAAAAGGGGTGCGGCGATTATCAACTTCATGGTTTTTCCCTGAGTGAATGACGCAATAGCAGTCTGGTGCTCGAAGCTATGCTTGCCACGAAGCGCCTGCTACGTGTTGATTGCCTCGCTACGCGACGTGGTTCGCTTATTAACGCTTACATCGTCTGCGTTGGCAAATAATGTCATAAGAACGTCAGTTCGCCAAAGTCGCGCGTGCTTGCTTCGACGAGTCGGGTCACGTGACCTGGCGATATCACAGGACAGCGCTTTGACCGTTATATTGGGCCTAAGGCCAGCAGGCTGCTTTTCTTACGGTTCGACTTGTCCCGCTGCAATGTCTTCGAGCGACCTTCCGCGCGTGGGCACGCCCATGAGCACCACGGCTATCGCACCCGTCAGCAGCACCAGCGTCGTCGCACCGAACACGCCGGCAAATCCCAGTAGCGGATAGACATAACCGACGAGGATAGGCGCGGCGATTGCGCCCAGCCGGCCAATCGACGATGCGAGCCCGGTGCCCGTGGCGCGCACGTCGGTAGGAAACACCTCGGGCGTGTAAGCGTAAACACCCGCATAGGTGCCGTTCATGAAGAACGAAAGCAGGATGCCCGACACCATGATGCCCGCGTCGGTGCGCGTCAATGCGAGCCCGAGTGCCGATACGCCGCCCAATATCATGTATGACGCGATCGTTGCCTGGCGGCCGATCTTCTCGTTGAGCCACGCACCCGAAAAGTACCCCGGGATCTGTGCAATGTAAATCACGAGCGAGTACGAAAAGCTGCGCGTGATCGTCATTCCGTTCTGAACCAGCAAGCCGGGAATCCACGTGAAAAAGGCGTAATAGCTGAACGTGATGGATAACCACATCAGCCACGTCATTGCCGTGATGCGCGCGAGTTTTTTTGTCCACAGCGCCTTCACGTTCGCGACGATCGAGGCGCGTCCCGCCGCGAGCGGAACGCTTGCGTCACGCATGGCGGGCAGCGGTTCCAACCGTATGCCTGCCTGGGTCACCTCCGCTTCCATCCGCGACACGATCGCGTCGGCTTCCGCGTGCCGGTCGCGCGCCTCGAGCCAGCGCGGCGACTCGGGCAACGCGCGGCGCCACCAGAGGAGCATCACAATGGGCAGCGCGGTGATGACCATGACCGCGCGCCATGCATTCGGTGCGAGCGGAATCACCAGGTAGCCAAGCAGCGCGGCTGCCACAAAGCCGAAGGAGAAGAACCCGGCAAGACTGCCAGTGAAACTGCCGCGATACCGCCGTGCCACGAACTCCGAGAGAAACGGCGCGACGATCGCGCTTTCCGCGCCCGTTCCCAAACCGGCGACGATGCGCGTCGCAAGAAAAAATCCCCAATCATTTGCGAGCGCGCTGGCAAGAGACGCCACACAGTAAATCACCAGCGCGTACATCATCACTTTGCGCCGGCCGATGATGTCGCCGAGCATGCCCGCGAACATCGCGCCGACGAAATAGCCGATGAACGTGCCGCTTCCCAGCACCCCCGTCTGCACACTCGTCAGCCCCCATTGCGTGCGCAGCACCGGCAGCAGGAAGGCAAGCACGGCGGCGTCCATCGCATCGAAGGTATAGCCGAGCCCGCCCATCAACAGCAGACGGCGGTGAAAACCTGAAAACGGCAGGCGTTCGATGCGGGCGGCGATCGTCGACATGAGCAGGCTCCGATAAGAACTGTGACGTGACAGACGCGGGCTTACGCGGTCAATGCCCTTCGAGTTCGTTGACGAAGAGCCGGCTGTCCTTCATCACGAGCGGAATATGCTCGCCTTGACCCAACAGGCAATCGACAGACTTCAGAGGATTGCCATCGACCACCAGCACATCGGCGTGAGCACCCGGCACGATTCTGCCGAGCTTGTCCTGCATGCCGAGCACTTCCGCGCTGACGATCGTCGCACTTGCGATCACCTCGGCCGGTGACAGGACTTCGGCCAGAATCCGGAACTCGTCGCTTTGCAGACGCTGGGCTTCGCCGAGCAGGTCCGTGCCGAAACCCATTTTGACGCCGGCCCGTTTCATGATCTCGATTGAGTGCAGACCGGCGCCATGCACGTCCGCGATCTTGGCGATGCTTTCCGGTGGCAACCCATATTTCTCGCCTTCGCTTGCAAGCGCGTCGTAAGTAACGAGGGTTGGCACGACATAGGCACCGTGTTCGGCGACGACGCGTGCCGTTTCATCGTCGATCAGGTTGCCGTGTTCGATCGTGCGCACGCCGCAGCGCACCGCACGTGCGATCGCCGCCGGCGTGTAGGCATGCGCGAGTACGTAGGTGCCGCGCCCCTGAGCCTCGGCCACGATCGCGCGGATCTCGTCCTCGGAGTACCCGAATGCGCCGACCGGGTCGGTTGGCGATGCCACGCCGCCCGAAGCCATGATCTTGATTTGATCGGCGCCCATCTGCAGTTCTTCACGCACGGCCCGGCGCACTTCATCGACGCCGTCCGCCACGCGGCCCAGTGCGCCTACGCGCACGCAGCATCCGCAGGGTGAGTCGGGCGGCATGTAGTCGGAGCGGGCGCGCGGATCGGCATGACCGCCGGTCTGGCTCAGGGCCCGGCCGGATACGAACAGGCGTGGCCCCTCGACGAGCCCCGACTCGACGGCCTGCTTGAACGGATATCCGGCGCCGCCGGCGTCGCGCACGGTGGTGAAGCCGCGGCGCAGCATCGCGCGCATGATCGGGACGGCGCGCAGTGTAACCAGCACGTTGGGTAGCGTCGCGACACGCGGCAGGTTGAACTCGATCGCGACGACGTGCACATGCAAATCGATCAGACCCGGCATGATCGTTTTGCCTTTGACGTCAATGACGTGCGCGTTGCTGCTCTTTATCGGCTTGTCGGATACCTCGCGGATGAAGCCATCTTCGATGAGGATCTCGAAGCCTTCCAGCAGGTCAGGATGATCAGGATCGAGCAGCGCGCCGTTACGGAAAAGGAAGGTGGTCAACTATGCTCTCCTTCAGGTTTCGATCGCAGCGCCCGGTATTCGGGCCGATGCCCCGAGTATGCAGGTATGACGCCTGGAAGCGCTGCCAGGATATTCATCAGGATCGGTCAGGTACAGATCATGTCTGTGCGCTGACCAACACGTGGTGCGAAGCGGTCATCTTTCATCGGACGGCCAGTCATGCTGCACCGCGACAGCTTTACTAAGGTACCGTAAATATGCAGTAAAAAGCGTTTCCCACATGTTGATCTATTGGACACCTCAGCATTATGATGGGTGCTTGGCGCGCGACATGCCACCGAACACACGGTGACATCCCGCAGCAGCCATCCCCGAATTGATCCTGCTCGCGAGGCGAGGCCAACGGATCAGGTTCCCAGCGAAGCAGCAGGCTCAGCCAGGAGACGGAGATGCTCAGTCCACATGAATTCGCGACCCTCATGCTACTCAAGGATGCGCCGGATCTGCTGAGTCTGGACAGCGCCGATCTGGAAGCGCTTCTGGATCGCCAACTCGTTACCGTGGAGGATCTGGCTTCCGGGCAGCGACGTCCCCTCATCACTCACGACGGACAGATGTTTCTGAAGGCTTTCGCCCGTCTCCCGAACGACGAATGACACGTAGCGCTTGATCAGTCTGACAGTCAGGGAGTCTTTCGTGGCCGAATCGTGGACTGGAATCGTGGTGGGTCTGTGTGGGCTAAGCGCCGCTGTGCTGTTGGTGGCCGTTCACTACTGGCGCGAAATGACGCGACGGCGGAAACTCGAACGAATGGACCATCGCGATTGCTGGGAAGTGATGCGCGACAGACGCTGAACATACGTTTCCTGATTCGTCGATAGTCACGACATGAAGTGATTCGAGGAGATTTCGCGAGCACTCCTGATCTGCAAAAACGCAGGTCGCATGAAAGCCGATCATGATCTGGTTAGCCGATGCGGTGCTGGTCGTGCATGCGCTGCTTGCGTTGTTTATCGTGTGCGGCCTCGTCGCGATCTGGCTGGGAGCGGCGCTCGGCTGGAAGTGGATACGTCAACGGCTTTTCCGGTTCGCGCATCTAACTTTGATTGTGATCGTGTCGACGCTGTCGCTGCTTGGAATCGCGTGCCCGTTGACGACGCTGGAGGACTGGCTGCGTACGGGTTCGCTGGACACAAACGGATTCACACCCGGCTTTATCCAACGTTGGGTGAGCGGTCTGCTCTACTACGATTTTCCCGTCTGGGTATTCGCGCTCCTGTACGTCGCTTTCGGTCTGGTCGTGTTACTGACCTGGCGGCTGGTCCCCCCTCGCAACACATTCCACTCGAAGACAACGCGCCGGTGAACGACGCATCGAATCTCCCGTCATTGCATTGCTCATCGAATCGCTTTCTGCCAAGGCGGAGCGGCAAAGACTTCGGCGATCCACTCCACGAACGCGCGACTCTTTGCCGGCTCATGTTGAACTGAAGCTAGGTGCGGACTTGACAATCAACTATCAGGCGACGCCCGGCTGGGACGAGATCGTGCTCGCGGCAACGGACGGGAACGGTGCGGATCTGGTTGTCGAGACGATCGGTGCAAGCACCTTTGCGCGCTCGCTCAACGCGGTGGCCATTGCGGGGACGATCTTTGTAGTGGGCTTTGTCGGTGGCATGGAGCTTTCGATTCCCATCCTTCCGATCAACCTCAAGACGTTGACGATGGTCGGCAACAACACAGGATCGACGGCGAACCTGGCAGATGCGGTGCGCGCGATCGCCACGGCCGGCATCGAGCCGGTGGTCGACCGCACGTTCGGGTTTGAAGCCGCCGCCGAAGGCTATCGGTTTCTGGAAAGTGCGGCGCATTTCGGCAAAGTGGTGATCGACATGGACGCCTGAAGATCGATCACCAGCTCGTCGGATTTCGCTCGCGACACGCCGTCAAGACGCCGTCGGGCAAGACACCGAGCACGCACTCATGCATTCACTGAATCGGTCACATGCCGCGCGCATCGTTCAGTTCGATGCGCTGCTGCCGGGATCATGCGCTGGGAGCCTGTTCGCCGCCCGCGGAACCCGGCTGGCGACGAGTGCGCTCGCGGCTCAAGTAGGGCCGTGCAAACAGGTAGAGCCCCGTGAACAGCAGGAGCGCCAGCGGCAGCAGCGGCGTGTAGGTGATCCAGGGCGGCGGCAGGCCTTTTCTTAGGGCCATGGCGACGAAGTTGGCGATCACCGTCAGCGTGAAGATGATGGATATCCACCGGTGAAATTGGCGAATCCAGTCGTTGGCGTTCATGTTGCGCTCTTCGGGGCCTGGATCATCTTCCAGCCGTTGCCGGCAGGGTCGCGGAAACCGGCATCGACGCTGCCAAAGCGATCTATCGGCTCCTGGGTGAATTCCACGCCGCGGGCTTGCAACTGGGCATAGCTGGCGCGGCAGTCGGCCACGGAAAGGACGAGAGGCGGCATGGCACCCTTGGCGACCATCGCGCGCAGGGTTTGCGCGGTGGCCTCGTCGTGGATGGGCGGGCCGGGCGTGAACAGGCCGAGCTGGAACGACGGCTGCTCGGGATGCTGGACCGTAAGCCAGCGGTAAGGGCCGTTGCGCACGTCCGTATGGACGCGGAATCCGAGTTTGTCGACGTAGAACGCGAGCGCTTCGTCCTGGTTATCGACGTACAAGCCCACCACATTGATACCTTGGGTCATGGTTCCTCCTTGGTTGATGGAGGGAATGTATCTTTGGCCACGCGCCGGCGCTTCTCCAAAACTGCGATGGTGAGGTCGGGGCGCTGCGCGGCTTTCAGGACGCAAGCGGGCACGCGATCGAGTCGAGGCAGGTTGGCTTGCGCCTCAAGCCGCATGGCGCTGGGGCTTTGGCCGGTGATGTCGTGGAAGGTGCGCCCGAACGTGCCCAGGCTCTCCCAGCCGGTGGCGAAGGCAATTTCCGTGATGCTGAGTCCGGTGTCGCGCAGCAGGGTGGTGGCTTGCTCGATGCGCCGGCTCAGCAGGTAGCGGTGGGGCGGGACACCGAAGGCCCGCTTGAAGGAGCGCGCGAAATGGGCTTCGGAGACGCCACTGACTTCGGCCAGCCGTTTGACGGGCCAGGCCTCGTGCGAGGCGGCATCCATGCGGTCTTTGGCGCGCAGCAGGCGGCGCAGCAGGGCCGGGTCCTGCAATGCGTCGGCGCTGTCTGGCGCGGAGGGCGGGGCAGGCGGCTGGGCGTTATGGTTTTCGCGAGCAGGCATGGGTTCCGAGGGGCTGTGGCCGTATGCGCGTAGTTTAGGCGCGGCACGGGTGCCCGCATAGCGGCGCGCGAGTCGTCGGGTTGACCCGCTGGCGGTGGTACACAGCCTGCGCTGAGGTTTACGTTTCCGCCGGACTCAGCATAGCGTCGGCAGAACAAAGGGGCGAATGTTATCGTTCGTTACGTCATTACATTTTGGTAGTGATCCTTACTTTTTAATGTTGAGCAGTCCCGGATCGAACGGTGTCTTCGCACTGGAATCACGAGGCTAAGACAGTTCCCTCTTGAGGTTGAGTGAGTAATACCTGACCTGACCATAGGCAGCCGCGGAACAAGTTGGTCGATCGCTTTGTTATAAAAAGCGCAACTGCGTGTAAATTCGGATCTAGTGGTTTTCGACTCGCCACCGCGTTTTCGATTCGGTCGTCATTGGAGTCGGTCCGACAGTAGTCGTACAGGAGCCGGTATGAGCACAAAGCATAATAAAAAGGGACATCTTGAAGCCGCGGCTTCACATCACGAGCAGGCCTCGCGATATCACCGCGCGGCGTCGCGGTATTTCGAGGCCGGTCAAGACCACGCCCACGCTGCGCACCAGGCAATGATGGCCCATGGCCACACGTTGCACGCAATCGATCAGGCACACGAGGCGGGGACGCACAGCGCCAATACGCCGCCGATCGCGGCTGCGTCGAGCGGCTCCGGCTCGGACAGCGCGAACGCGGCAAAACATCACGCAACGGCAGCGGAGCTTCACGACCAGGCCGCGCAACATATGCGCCACGCCGTCAAGCTCTTCGATCAGGACCGCAGCGCCGTCGCTCACGACGCGCAGCTAGCGCTTTCTTTTGCACTGCGTGCTTTGTCCCATGGCAACGAGGCCGCCAAACTGTTTGTCAGGCTCGTTGCCGCCGATGCTTCGTGAATGATGCTGTATGAATTCGACCCGGTGGCATCGCGTCCAGCCGGGTGTTATGCAACGACTCGTTTGTCGTGCGGATCTACGGTCGTGGGCCGGCCGTAGATCCGCGCAACGCACACGCGGCAAACCCGCTTGTGCCTTCAAGACTATGCTTTCGGGTGCAGCAGGTCCGCCGCAATGGACTTGGCATGCGCGACGGCTGCGTGTGCGTCAGGGAATACACCGAGCTGTTCCCAGCGCTCTTCGACGGCATAAGTTCCTTTCATGCCGAGCGCCCTTTGTACGCGCAATTGCGCCGCGTACTTGCCGTCCTCCAATGGTTGGGCCGTTGCAACCACTTTGTGCGGGAGATCGGATCGCTCCGGCTGAATCAACTCGACAGCGCCGCCCGGCGCGCCGACGTTTTTCAGCTCGTTCCTCGCTTTGCAGTCCGGGCAGTAGAAGCACCACCCCTCGTTCTCCTGAACGGACCTGACTTGTCCGCGGGCCAGCACGGCGCGACATTCAACGTTTTCACAGATGAACGGCATAGCAGTCTCCGGAGTTGTTTGACGGAAATCCTAGCACGCCCGCCGACGGTCAACCATCGGCATTGTTGCCGTGCCTGCTCCGCGTTGCTAAAAGCCGGAAACCATCCTTATCCTGTTCGTCGAAAAACCGTCAGGCACGGGTCGGCGCGATCGCGGTACGCGGGCGCAGCGTTGCCATGATCAGGTAGATGCCGCCGCCAATCGCCACGCCGAAGAACCACCCGTAGGTATTCCACCAGACCGGCAGCAGGCTGGTGAAATTAGGCAGAAAGGTCGAAAACACGCTGCCGACCGCTGCCGCGACCAGCGCATTGACGTTCCAGCCGCCTTCATAGCGGTACTCGCCATACTCCTGATAAAGCGCCGCAACGTTGATGTTGCCCTTGGCCACCAGGTAGTAGTCCACCAGAATGATTCCCAGCAGCGGGCCCATCGTCGCGCCGATGGCGTTGACAAAGTGCGCGGCGTTGCCTTCCCAGGGCGCGAACGGATAGAGCACCAGCGCGATGAGCGCGGCGATGTAGCCCCCCTTCTTGAAGCCGATCTGCCTGGGGAACGTGTTGGAGATGTCGAACGCGGCCGAAACGAAATTGGCCACCACGTTAATACCCAGCGTCGCGACCGCGAAGGTCAGCGCCGCGATGAGCGCCAGCACCCAACTGTCGAACTTGGCGGAGATCTGTTCGGGGTGGAGCAGCACTTCGCCGTACACCCTGAAGGCGGCGATCGTGGTGATACCCGCAACCAGCGAGAACGCGATCAGGTTGACCGGCAGGCCCCACAGATTGCCTTTCTTGACCGCGTCGCGATTTTTCGCGTAGCGCGAGAAATCGCAGAAGTTGAGGTAGAGCGCTGCGAAGTAGGTGATCCAGGTGGCGCCCACGGCCATCAGTGCCCAGAACGAACCGGGCTCGCCGCTGACACCGGCATCGCTGGTCTTCTCGAGCAGCGCGTTCATCGGAATGCCATGGGAGAACGAGAAACCGCCGGCCTTGACGCACAGGCCGATCGCGAGAATCAGCATTGCGACCCACACTGCGGGACCGGCCCAGTCCTGGAATTTGCGCACCGTCTCCATGCCTTTCTGGATGATGAGCAACTGCAGCGCCCAGATGATCACGTAGCAGATCACCTCCAGCGGCGAGTGGCCCAGCCACTGGGTGCTCTTGTGGAATGCCATCAGGCTGTCGCTGCGGATCAGCAGCGCGACCATCGCCCCCGACGCGGCGGCGGTCTGCGCGCCGTACCAGAAGCAGGCCACCACCGCGCGCACGAGTGCCGCGAGGTTGGCGCCCCACACGCCAAAGGAGGCGCGCGCCAGTACCGGATAGGGCACGCCGGTCTTCTCGCCGGCATAACCGATCAGGTTCATCAGCGCGAAGATCACCAGCGAGCTGAGTCCGATTGCCAGCAGGAAGTTGGTAAAGCTGCCGCATAGCAGGAACAGGCTGGCCGCGAGGTAGTAGCCCCAGAGACTGTGCACGTCCGAGGTCCAGACGTTGAAGATGCTGAAGGCGCCCCAGTTGCGTTGCTTCGCGGGCGCGAGATCTTCGTTGTAGAGGCCGGGGGAGGGATCGCCGATTTCCATCTGTTATCTCCTTTGAGTTTGTGGAACCGAGGAAACACCGCTGGGCATTCCTGGTGGAGATGTCCCCGCTTCTGAAATCACTGCGGAGTTAATACTGCCCGAGCAAAAAAAACCCGCCAAGGCCTATGCAGTCGAATTATTTGCGGCGCAATGATTCTGTTTCGCAGACCGTTTCGGCCTTGTCAGCCAATCTTGCAGCGCAGCATCCAGTCCGCAATCGGGTAACGTCAATCGGGTACGTCAATCGGGTGCGTCAATACTCATCACGTACCCGGGGTTTTGCCCTGATCCACCGAGCGGCTCTTCACATGATCGATGAAGGCACGCAGCTTCGGCATCATTTGCCGGCGGCTGGGATAGTAGAGAAACACGCCCGGTATCAGCGGCGCGAACGACTCCAGCACCTGCACCAGGCTTCCCGCTTTCAATCCTTCAGCGACCATCGGCGCGGGTAGTTGCGCGAGGCCCATGCCTTCGACAGCCGCGCCGAGCATGGTGGGAAAATCGTGGGCGATGAAGGGACCGGATACGGCGATCTCGATCGCGCGGCCGTTGTTGTCGAATGACCAGAGCGCTAGCGCGCCGCTGGATCGCCGCCATCTCAAGCATGCGTGTTGGCGAAGATCGTCCGTGTGGTTGGGTCGGCTGTGCTGCGCGAAGTAAGCCGGGCTGCCGACCACGCTAAGACGCAGCGGCGGTGTCAAAGGTACGGCGACCATGTCCGCGTCGACCAACTGACCGAACCTGATACCGGCGTCGAACCCTTCCGCTGCAAGATCGACCAGTTCCTTGCTCGTGGCGATCTCTACTTCAACCTCGGGATAGGCCTGGCAGAAAGATGCGATCAGGGGTTCGAGCAGGATCGGCACGACCGCACGCGGCACAGACAGACGCAACAACCCGGTGGGCCGTTGACCGAGTCCGCGCGCAACCGCGCTGGCGGCGACAAGTTCGTCGAAGGCAGGCTTTGCGTGCGAAAGATACCGTTCGCCCGCTTCAGTCAGGCCGACACTGCGCGTGGTGCGAATGAAGAGCGCTGCGCCGATACGCGCTTCAAGTACACGCACTGCCTGGCTGACGGCCGACGGTGTCACGCCGAGTTCCGCGGCTGCCCGGCGAAAACTGCGATGCTGGGCAACGCTCAGAAACACCTCTACGCCGTCGAGCGCGCCCTGCCTGACTGTGAAGTTCTGCTTCATAGCCCGTCAACATTGTGATGAATAGTCGCTCGCGAAAGGCCATGGTACACCTACGCCTGCAGATGACGCGCCGGCTGATCCCCATCTCCCGGCCTCAATGCACCGAACCACATCTGACAGGAGGCAACATGCCAACGGAGCTTCTCTTTCAATTGCATCTCGTTCTGGGGTACGTCGCCTGGCTGCTTTGTTTTCGCGTATATGTCTGGCCGAAGCTCAAGTCGATGGACCCGTTCGATGCGCAACGCGCGATCGCCACTTTGCACAGCTTCCGCTTCTTCGGGCTGGTGTTCATTCTGCCGGGCGTCGTCAGTCCCGACCTGCCCGCCAGCTTTGCCGTGTTCGCCGCATACGGCGATTTCGCCACGGGCGTTCTGGCCATGCTGGCGCTACTCACGACACGAGTGCGCTCGCTTTTCTGGTTGTTCGTCGTAGCGTTCAATCTCATGGGCGTGACCGACCTCATTGTCGACTACTACAACGCTATCCAGGCAGACCTTCCGGCACATGCGGGTGAGTTCGGCGCTACGTACGCGATTCCAATCATCTATGTGCCACTGCTGATGATTACGCATCTTTCCGCGTTCTATCTGCTGCTGCGCCCGCAGCCCAAGGTGGTCCACGGCTATTGATCCGCGAGAGCCGGCGTATTGCACATCGTCGAGCGCAGGTGTCACGGTGTTTTACCCGACCGTTTTTTTCAATGAACGCTGAAAAATAAGCTGGTAAAACACTGCTTCAGGATTCCTATAGCCGATGTGTACCGCAATGGCCGATACAAGCTGTGAGCCGTGCGGTTGACATTACGTCAAGCGTCAATCGAAAGGAAGGCATGAAAATGACACGCGTCCGGGTTCAGAGCTTTACCATCTCGCTTGACGGATATGGAGCGGGTCCGAATCAGGACATTAACAATCCGCTCGGCGTGGGCGGGACAGATTTGCACCAGTGGCTAGTCCCGACCCGCACGTTTCAACAGACCCTGTTTGGTGCCGACGGCGGCACAACGGGGACCGACGACGACTTCGCGGCGCGGGGCTTCAAGAATGTTGGCGCCTGGATTCTCGGAAGAAACATGTTCGGACCGATTCGCGGTTCCTGGCCCGACATGAACTGGAAAGGCTGGTGGGGCGACAACCCGCCCTATCACGTTCCAACTTTCATCCTGACTCATCACGCACGCGCGCCGATCCAGATGGAAGGCGGAACTACATTTCACTTCGTCACGGGCGGTATTCACGAGGCACTTGAGCGGGCGCGCGAAGCAGCCAACGGAATGGATGTGCGCATTGGCGGCGGCGCTAGCACTATCCAGCAATATCTTCGTGCGGGCCTGATCGATGAATTGCACTTCGCTATCTCACCGGTCCTGCTGGGCGCAGGAGAGCGACTGTTCGAGGGGGTTGACGCGCGCGCTCTGGGATACGAATGCGTTGAGTTCGTTGCGACAGAGAAAGCCACGCATGTCGTACTCCGGCGCCAAGGGCACAACGACGCCTGACAACTGCGTGCAGCGGACGGCGCTGCCGCGCCGCCGCATCCGTCAGGGCAACCTAGCGCTTAAATTCCACCGAAACGAAAATCTTCTTACACGGCTCAACAACTTCCCAAGTCCCTTTGAACCCCGCGGGAATCAGGAATCGGTCCCCGGCGCGCACGGTCTTCGCCGTGCCGTCCGCATCCCGAATCACGGACACGCCCTCAAGAATCTCGCAGTATTCACTCTCGGTGAAGTTCACCGTCCATTGAGCACAAGCACCTTCCCAAACACCCGCCGCAAGCTGCCCGCACGGACTGGCAAAATGCGTGTGAACCGCTTGCGCGGGATTGCCGGCGAGTACAGCTTCCGCCTTCGGTATGTACTCAACGCTTTCCTTGGCGGGCTGTGAAAAATCTACGATATTCAGAATGCTCATCATGTCTTTAATGCAAACAGAGTAAAAAAATCGAAGCGTCAAAAAGGACGTGACGCACACACCCACTGCATGCGCCACGCTCAAAAGGCGTCACCGGAGCTCGCCCAGGATCGCTACAGCACAAGAACAGCAACCAAGCTTCAACTTCCCGACTTCAACTGCGCCCACAGCCGGTTTTCAAGCCGCATGATCGGCGCAGGCTGCGGCCGCATCAACGTCATCTTGTTCAGCACGGCCTCAGGCGGATACACGTTCGCGTCCTGCTCGATCGCCGGCGTCACAAACTGTCTTGCCGCCCGATTCGCAGTCGGATAGAAAACTTCGTTGGTAATCGCGGCACTCACTTTCGGGTCTTCGATGTAGTTCATCCACTTCATTGCCGCTTCCGGATGCGGAGCATCTTTCGGAATAACCATCACGTCCATCCACAGCAGACCTGCGTCCTTGATGTTCGAGAACCGTACCTCATACGAACGCTTTGCTTCCGACGAGCGCCGCCGCGCAATGCCCACATCGCCGGAATAGCCGAACGCGACACAGATATCGTTGTTCGCCAGATCGTTGATATAGCCGGACGAATTGAACTGCGTGATATACGGCCGCACTTTCTTCAGCACTTCGTAGGCGGCCTGGTAGTCACCGGGATTGGTGCTGTTCGGGTCCTTATGCATGTACTGAAGCACGGCGGGGAAAACGTCCGCTGCCGCGTCGAGGAAAGACACCCCACAGCTTTTGAGCTTCGAAAGATTCGCTGGGTCGAACAACAGTGACCAGTTATCGACCGGCGCGTCGGCGCCGAGTGCTTTTTTCACGGCCTGAACGTTATAGCCGATGCCGTCTGTGCCCCACGCCCACGGCACCCCATATTGATTGCCGGGGTCGGCATCCGCGATCAGCTTCATCAAACCGGGGTCGAGGTTCGCGAGATTCGGCATCTTCGATTTGTCGATCTTCTGATACACGCCTGCTTCGATCTGGCGTGCCATATAACTCGATGTAGGCACAACGATGTCATACCCGGAACTGCCTGCCAGCAGCTTCGCCTGTAACGTGTCGTCGCTATCGTAACTGTCGTATTTCACGGTGATGCCCGATTCTTTTTCGAAGCCGGAGATCGTGTCTTTGGCAATGTAGTCCGACCAGTTGTAGACATTGATCGTCGTGTCCGCTGCGCGTGCAGCGTTCATGGGGGATAAAGCGGCCATCGAGCACAGCATCGTGCCGGTGAGCGAGACAAGCTTGGCATGACGGATCTTCATTCGACTATCTCCTTGATTGCGATCTTCAGTTTTCGCTGCAGCGCAGGCGCGGATGCGCGAGCGTGACAACCCGCACGTACGTCTACGCCGCACGAATGCGGGCGAGAACGGGACGTGGCGCCGCCTGCCGCGGCGCAAGCGCACAGCAGAGCTAAGTGGGACGTAGACGGACGAGCGCTATGAACCGGCCAACGCTAGCAAGGCAACTTGCAAAGCGCGGACGGACAAACGCATTGCAGGCGTTCAACCGCTAAATAGACGGCTTGATCGCATGCAACACTTGCTCGCGAAAAGAGAAGGGGACTAAGGCAGAAGCGACGCGATTTCGTCAGTTCGCACCCCGATGGCTGCGGGGGCGGCAATGACGTTGTGCCGACGCACGGAGCGCCGCGACAACACGGTATCGATGGACAGGGGGCGGGATGGCGAAGCGCAGTTGCTCCCCTGATGAGCGATCGAGCAGCCGGACAGGAAGGTTCTTTCCCGACCAGGCTGGTATCTCACCAATGGACCACGGACTTTCACGATGGAACCCGAAGCGACGTTGAATAGAAGTCCTCGCTGATGCAGATCGACCCGTTCTGCGAGAACCACCAGACTGCCGCTCTAGGATATATGAGCCATTATTTTCGTCAAAGGATTTTCTGACACTGCGCCGTCACAGTGATGCGCAGTGGAATGCGTTCATGCGAGCGCATGCTTGAACAGGCATGGCTCGCGTCGCACGATATGGCGGCAGATAACGTTGGCGTTTTATTGACCGTCCATTGGCGCGGGCTGAGCCGCCGGCGCAGCAGGTGCGGTCGTGCCGGTTTGCGACGATCCGTTTGCCGAAGAACCATAGCCGGTCGTGTCATGTTGTGCGGCTACACGTGCTTCGGCTGCCTGAATGTCCCCGGGGTAGGTTGAATCACCCGAGGCGGCCGGATTGTAGCCGGCCTGTTCAATCTGGATCAATTGCGCTTTGACTTCCGCACGGGTCAGCGGCTGTTCCGTCTGTGCGAACGAAGCCACCGGGGCGGCGATAACAACGACCAGTGCGATTGCCTTGATCAGCGATTTCATGATGCTTCCCTCCGAGAATTGTTTTATCCGGCGCCGCAACGCGGGTTGGGCGGCCTGTGAACGATTCTAGGAAGCGGGGGTTCCAGGGCAAACCCCTAAACGGGTAATTCAGTCTTGCTGCAAATGATAAGTCGGGGTTATGTAATGCTCTTCCTAAGATATGGGGAATTACTTCAGAGTCCAGAACGTACGCCCACTCGATATGCGGTGGTCTGGCGATAGGTGTTGCCGGGCCGCACGATAACCTGCTCCTGTTCAGTCATATTGACTTCGTTCGGAAAGCCGCCGGCTTCGAGACACAGCCCGGCGTGCGGCTGGTAGGCGATGCCGCCGCGTCCTATGTCGCCGTTTAGCGAATTGCCGGTATAGAACTGTAAACCGTGCTGATCGGTTGAAACGGTCAGTTCGCGTCCGCTGCCGGGGTCGTATGCGCAGGCTACCTGGCGCACTTGCGGCTCGCGCCCGGCCGTGGCGGCGTCAGATGTGCGGTGCAGGACGTAGCAGTGATCGAAGCCTCCGGCCCTGGCAAGCTGCGCATGCGGCCAATCGAGCCGTGCGCCGATCGGCGCGCTCTGCCGGAAGTCGAACGCATTGCCCGCGACTTCTGCCAGTTCGCAAGGGATCATCGATGTATCCACTTCGAAGAACCGCTCGGCGTCGATCGACAGCACGTGGCCGCGTATATCGGCCCCGCGCCGGCCCGTCAGGTTGAAGTATGGATGACTCGTCAGATTGAGTGGCGTCGCCGCGTCCGTCATGGCTTCGTAGGCGATCGTCAAGGTGCCGTCGTCGTCGAGTGTGTAACGCACCTGCACCGTCACGTTGCCCGGAAAGCCGGCGTCGCCTTCGGGCGATTCAAGCCGCATGAGCAGCGCGCCATTATCTTCGCTCACGTCCCATAGTGCGCGATGAAAACCCTGTGTGCCGCCATGCAGCAGATTCGCGCCTTCATTGCGATCGAGCGTGTACTCGATACCGTCGAGCGTGAAGCGCGCATCGGCAATGCGATTTGCCCAGCGGCCGATCAATCCGCCCATGTAGGTCGTGGCCGCAAGGTACTCAGCGGGCGTGTCGTGGCCTAGCAGAATGTCTCCGAGCCGGCCGGCGCGGTCCGGTGCATGCCATGAGACCAGGGTCGCGCCCAGGTCGCTGATCGCGACTTTCATGCCGTGCGCATTGCGCAGCGTGAAGAGCCGCACGGGATCGCCGCCGGGCAGGGCGCCCCATGGCTCGGAAGAAAGAGGTGCAATGCTGATCATGTGGTCGGTGGAGATAAAGGATGAAAGGTATGTTCAGCCAGGCGCTGCGGTCGAATTCGCACGTTCCTGATATTCGCGCGGCGTACAGCCGAGTTCGCGGCGAAACACCGCGTACATGTATTGCAGCGACGTGAACCCGCAACGGATCGCCACCTCCGCGCTCGAGGCATCGCGCGCGGCAAGCAGCGCTTTGGCGACATCGAGCTTGTGGCGCAGGATTTCCTGATGCACGGTGCACTGCCGCTCGCGCCGGAAGTACTCTTCGAGCGACGATCGCGACACGCCCACGTAATCGGCAACCTGTTCGGTGCGAATGCCCTGGCACGCGTACTGGCGGATGAAGTGTCGCGCGCGCATCACATAGGGACTCGCGAGTGGCTGGTGCCTGGTCGACTCGAGCACGTTGATGCCGACCGGCGGTACGAGAATGCGCCGCCCAGGGAAACGCGCGCCGTGCAGCATCTGATGCAGCAAGTGAGCGGCGGTGCGGCCCATTTCCTCGGTGCCCTGAATCACGGAGGAAAGCGGAATGCGGGTCAAGGTACGCGTGAGCGGATCGTTGTCGATGCCGATGATCGCCACCTGTTCCGGCACGGGAATGCCCGCGATCAAACAGGCCTGCAGCAGATGCCGCGCGCGGGCGTCGGTGACGGCGACGATGCCGACCGGTTTCGGCAACTGATTCAGCCACGCAGTGAGCTGCTCGGTGGCCTGATTCCATGACGGCGCGCTGGTGGACAGGCCGCGATAAATTTCGGTGCCTATCTGCGCGGCGCTATGGCCGTCCGCGCTGCGCAGGTGAGCGAACGCCAACTCACGTTGCTGCGCCCAGCGATTTTCCTGCGCTTGCGGAAGGCTGTACAACGCGAAGTGCTCGAGACCCGCGCCGATCAGATGCGTGTAGGCGAGCGAAACGAGCTTGGCGTTATCGGTTGCGATATAGGGTAAGTCCGGAGGGTAGTGGGCCGGGTCTTCAAACGATGAACCGACCGCGACCACCGGCAACGGACAGTCACGCAGTGCTTCGCCCACTGCGGGATCGTCGAAATCCGCAATGATGCCGTCGCCGTCGAATTGCTCGATACCCGTCAGACGGCAGCGGAAATCTTCTTCGAGAAAGAGATCCCAGGCTACGCGCGTCGACAGCAGGTAATTGCCGATGCCGGTGATGATCTCGCGGTCGTAGACCTTGTTCGCGTTGAACAGCAGCGCGATCCGATGGGTCGTCTGTGGTGTTTGCGGACGGGTCATGGCAATGGGCGGCGGGGCGGATCGGCAGGACTCGCGGCGCCTTCGTCTCCTGTTGGGTGCGCGCCAAAGGCGGCACTGTTTTTAAGCGTCTGGTTATTCTAGGCCGCGAAGCGCGCGCGGGTGTGAAACAAACGCGTGGGCACTAAGAAACATTAAGCGTGCTGTGCAATTTCGCAATTGCCGATGCATCTGGCAAGCGGCAGCATGGCGTCACCTTGTCAACCGGCGCGGCGATGCCATACGGGTTGCAGTGCAGCATAAAACAGGAGACGCTGATGTCGTATTTCGAACATATTCCCGCGATTCGCTACGAAGGTCCGCAATCGGATAACCCGCTTGCGTATCGCCATTACGACAAGAGTAAGCGCGTACTCGGCAAGACGCTCGAGGAACATCTGCGTATCGCCGTGTGCTACTGGCATACGTTCGTGTGGCCGGGCGTCGATATCTTCGGGCAAGGAACGTTTCGGCGTCCATGGCAGCAAGCCGGCGACGCGATGGAGCGGGCGCAGCAAAAAGCGGATTCCGCATTTGAGTTTTTCTCGAAGCTCGGCACGCCGTACTACACGTTTCACGATACCGACGTCGCGCCGGAAGGCGATAGCCTGAAAACCTATAGCGAGAACTTCACGCGTATCGCCGACTATCTCGCCCGCAAGCAGCAGGATACCGGCATCAAATTGCTGTGGGGCACGGCGAATCTGTTCTCGCATCCGCGTTATGCGGGCGGGGCCGCGACCAATCCCGATCCGGAGATTTTCGCGTTTGCCGCCACGCAGGTTCGTCACGCGCTCGACGCGACGCAACGACTGGGTGGTGAAAACTATGTGCTGTGGGGTGGCCGCGAGGGCTACGACACGCTGCTCAATACCGACCTTGTTCGCGAGCGCGATCAGCTTGCCCGTTTCCTGCATATGGTGGTCGAGCATAAACACAAGATCGGCTTCAAAGGCGCTTTGCTGATCGAGCCGAAGCCGCAGGAGCCGACCAAGCATCAGTACGACTACGACGTGGCCACCGTACATGGTTTCCTGCTGCAACACGGGTTGGAGAAAGAGATTCGCGTGAACATCGAGGCCAATCATGCGACCCTTGCCGGCCACTCGTTCCATCACGAGATCGCCACGGCTTATGCGCTCGGGATTTTCGGCAGCGTCGACGCGAATCGCGGCGATCCGCAGAACGGCTGGGATACGGACCAGTTTCCGAATAGCGTCGAAGAACTGACGCTGGCCTTCTATGAAATTCTGAAGCACGGCGGCTTCACGAGTGGCGGTATGAATTTCGACGCAAAAGTACGACGGCAGAGCGTCGACCCGGAAGATCTGTTCTTCGGTCACATTGGCGCAATCGATAATCTGGCGCTCGCCGTCGAGCGGGCGGCGACGCTGATCGAGAACGACCGGCTCGAACAGTTCAAGCGCCACCGCTATGCGGGCTGGAATTCGGAATTCGGCCGCAAAATTCTCAAGGGCGAGTATTCGCTCTCCACGCTGGCCACGGACGCATTGACGCGCGGGCTGAATCCGCAGCACACGAGCGGCCGGCAGGAGCAGTTGGAAAACGTCGTGAATCAGGCGATTTATAAGGGCCGTTGAATGGCAGTCACGAAGTAACGCTTTCAGAAATCACGTAGTACGACATAAAGATCGCGCGGCCACGCTGACCGCGCGAGTAGAGAAGCTTTGGTTTGTCGCTTGTCCGGTTCTGCGGCTCGCAGCGCAGACCGTCCAATCCGGTATTCAGGCTATCAGAACAAGGAGTGAGACATGAAATTCGCAACGCGCCGTACCCTACTGAGTTCGCTTGTGTGTGGAGCCGTGCTCGCCAGCCTGTCGCTTGCCGCGCCGCTCGCGCACGCAAGCAAGGACCACCCCGAAATTGGTTTCTGTATCGACGATCTGCGTGTCGAGCGCTGGTCGCGCGATCGGGACTACTTCGTTGCAGCTGCGGAAAAGCTGGGCGCCAAGGTGTCGGTGCAGTCCGCCGATGCGAGCGAAGAGCGGCAGATCTCGCAGATCGAGAACCTGATCTCGCGCGGCGTGGACGTGATCGTGATCGTACCGTTCAATTCGAAGACGCTCGGCAATGTTGTCGCAGAGGCCAGGAAAGCCGGCATCAAGGTCGTTTCGTATGACCGCCTGATTCTCGACGCGGATGTGGACGCCTATATCTCGTTCGACAACGAGAAGGTTGGCGAGCTGCAAGCGCAAGGTGTTTATAACGCGCAACCGAAGGGCAATTACTTCCTGCTGGGCGGCGCGCCGACCGACAACAACGCGAAGATGCTGCGTGAGGGTCAGCTCAAAGTGTTGAAACCCGCGATAGACAAGGGCGATATCAAGGTCGTCGGTCAGCAGTGGGTGCCGGAGTGGAGCGCGTCGACAGCGCTGCGTATTGTTGAAGATGCGCTCACGGCGAACAACAACAAGATCGACGCGATCGTCGCCTCGAACGACGGTACCGCGGGCGGCGCGATCCAGGCGCTCGCGGCGCAGCACATGGCGGGCAAGGTGCCGGTGTCGGGGCAGGATGCCGATCTTGCGGCCGTTAAGCGCGTGATTGCCGGCACTCAGACCATGACCGTGTACAAGCCGCTGAAACTGATCGCGAGTGAAGCGGCGAAACTCTCAGTCGCGCTGGCGAAGGGCGAGAAGCCCGCCTTCAATGCCCAGTACGACAACGGTAAGAAGAAGGTCGACACGGTGCTTTTGCAACCTACATTGCTCACCAAGAGCAACGTCGATGTGGTCGTCAAGGACGGCTTCTACACCCAGGCCCAGCTCGCGAGCCAATGAGCGTAACGTGCGCGTAGTTCAAGCCGACGTGACTGGCATGCGCCAGGCACGTCGGCACGGGCGCGCCCTGCAGCGAGGCATAGCGAATGAGTGAACCATTACTGACGATGCGCGGCATCGTCAAAGCGTTTTCCGGTGTGAAGGCGCTCGATGGCATCGACCTGACGGTGGCGCCAGGCGAGTGCGTGGGCTTGTGCGGAGAGAACGGCGCAGGAAAATCGACGCTGATGAAAGTGCTCTCCGGCGTCTATCCCCACGGCACGTGGGACGGCGAAATAATCTGGGAAGGCGAGCCGCTGAAAGCCGCGAGCATAAGGGACACGGAACGTGCGGGCATCATCATCATCCACCAGGAATTGATGTTGGTGCCGGAGCTTTCGGTCGCGGAGAATATCTTTCTCGGCAACGAGATCACGCTGCCGGGCGGCAGAATGAATTACGCCGCCATGTATCAGCGTGCCGATGAGCTGCTGCGCGAACTCGGCATCAGTGGAATCAATTCCGCACAACCGGTGATGAACTACGGCGGTGGTCATCAGCAGCTGATCGAAATCGCGAAGGCATTGAACAAGCGCGCGAAGCTGTTGATTCTCGATGAACCGTCTTCGTCGCTGACGGCTACGGAAATACACATCCTGCTGGATATCGTGCGTGATCTGAAACGGCGCGGCGTAGCCTGTGTGTATATCTCGCACAAGCTCGATGAAGTCGCGGCCGTGTGCGACACGATCAGCGTGATTCGCGACGGCCGCCATGTCGCAACCGAACCAATGCACGCATTGACTACCGACCGCATCATCTCGCTGATGGTGGGCCGTGAGATCAAGAACCTGTTCCCGCGTGAGCCGCATCCGATCGGCGAAGTGATCTTCGAAGCCCGCCACGTGACCTGTTTCGATGTCACCAATCCGCGCCGCAAGCGTGTGAACGATGTGTCCTTTGCGCTACGACGCGGTGAGATTCTCGGCGTTGCCGGTCTGGTGGGCGCAGGGCGCACGGAGTTGATGGAGGCGATCTTCGGTGCGTATCCGGGGGTGAGCGAAGCGAGCGTGGTGATGGACGGCAAGCCATTGAAAATTCGCGCGCCGGTCGATGCGATTCGCGCCGGCATCGGCATGGTGCCGGAAGATCGCAAGCGTCATGGCATCGTGCCGGGACTGAGCGTCGGCCACAACATCACGCTTGCGGTGTTGCAACGCTTCGCGAAGGGCGGTCGGATCGATTCCGCCGCCGAACTCGATACGATTCATACGGAGATGAAGCGGCTTTCAGTGCGCGCGGCGCATCCGATGCTTTCGATTGCGAGTCTATCGGGCGGCAATCAGCAGAAGGCCGTGCTGACGCGCATGCTGCTCACGGATCCGAAAGTGCTGATCCTCGACGAACCGACCCGCGGCGTCGACGTCGGCGCGAAATACGAAATCTACAAACTGATCTTTCAGCTGGCACAGCGAGGCATGGCGATCGTGATGGTGTCGTCCGAACTGCCCGAAGTGCTCGGTATCAGCGATCGCGTGCTGGTGATCGGCGAAGGCGAATTGCGCGGCGACTTCGTCAACGACGGCCTCACGCAAGAGGACATTCTCAGCGCCGCGATTCGTCCTGTGCAGCGATCCACGAACCCAACCGCAGCGAGTGCCGCATGACTCCCGACGTTACTTCCCAACCCGCAGAAGGCGCCGCGCCACGTGGCGCGTTCGGTGGCACGCAACGCGTTCAGCAACTGTTCGCACGTTACAAGATTCTCGCCTTGCTGATTGCCGTGGCCGTGATCTGGATTTTCTTTTCCTTTCTGACGCACGGCGCGTTCGTGACGCCGCGCAATCTGTCGAATCTGCTGCGGCAGATGTCGATTACCGGCATGCTCGCGTGCGGCATGGTGTTCGTGATCATCGCGGGCGAGATCGATCTGTCGGTCGGCTCCTTGCTGGGTCTGCTTGGCGGCGTCGCGGCCATTCTCGATGTGAACCGGCACTGGCCGATCGGCGTGACCGTGCCGCTGGTGATGCTGCTAGGTGTGCTCGTTGGCATGTTCAACGGCTGGTGGTCGACCTACCGGCGTGTGCCTTCGTTCATTGTCGGTCTGGGCGGCATGCTCGCGTATCGCGGCATTCTGCTCGGTGTCACGGGTGGTTCGACGATCGCACCCGTCTCAGACGACTTCGTATTTATCGGCCAGGGATATCTGCCGCGTCTTGCGGGCGATACGCTGGCGGTTGTGCTGTTCGTGGTGCTGGCCTTTCTGACGGTGCGGCAACGAAGCAACCGTGAACGGTATAAGTTGCGCGTGGTACCGATCTGGCAAGACGTCGTGAAGGTGGTCGGCGCGGGCGTGATTCTGGCCGCGTTTGTCGCCACGCTCGATCGTTACGGCGGAATTCCGGTGCCGGTGCTGCTGTTGCTCGCGTTGTTGGGAATTTTCACGTGGATCGCGACGCAGACCGTTTTCGGGCGGCGCATCTATGCAGTGGGTTCCAATCTGGAAGCAACCCGGCTCTCCGGTGTGAATACGAACCGTGTGAAGCTGGCGATCTTCGCGCTGATGGGGCTGATGTGTGCGTTCGCCGGCATCGTCAATACGGCGCGGCTCGCGGCGGGCTCGCCGTCGGCAGGATCGATGGGCGAACTCGATGCGATCGCCGCATGCTTTATCGGCGGAACGTCGATGCGCGGCGGTTCTGGAACGGTCTATGGCGCGCTGATCGGCGCGCTGGTGATGGCCAGCCTGGATAACGGCATGTCGATGCTCGACGTCGACGCTTACTGGCAGATGATCGTGAAAGGCAGCATTCTTGTGCTGGCTGTGTGGATCGATGTCGTGTCGGGGTCGAATCGGCGGTGAGGTATCCGTAGGATAGTTGCGAAAATAGCAAAGGCGTTTCGGAGTTCGAAGCCGTGGTCGATGGTCGATTCGCGGTGACAAAGCGGAAGCACATCGGCCGTCGTAGGCGTTGGCTGAGATCTCCAATAAAAAAATAGAAACGTCTGATTGCTCATACCGGTTGCACTGTTTAGGCTTCTTGCAACCGGCGATTGATAAAACGCAATGCGCCGGCTGGTGGCGTCGGAAGGTTATGCATAACGTAAACGTCGACGGCAATCGACGAACGAACCTAACCTGCCCGAACTAGAACTTTGTCAACTTCTCGATCACGGGTCTCCCCAGACCTCGAAGCCTATATGGCACGCGCCGACGCGTACTTCGCCGGGAAGCGTCTGCCGGAAGCAATCGATGCCTATAAGCAAGTGCTGGCGCTGGAGCCGCAGCACGTGAATGCGCTTCATCGTGCGGGACTTGCATCTTTCCTCGACAATCAGATGGTGCAAGCTGGCGAATTTCTGAGCCGGGCCTTGCTGGTGGCTCCGGATCGCGCAGATATTTGGGAGCAGCGTGGATTGCTTGCGGCTTTGGCGGAAGACTGGATAGCGGCCGAAGCGTTTTATCATCGCGCGCTTAGTCTGACGGGCAGCACCGCCACTCTTCACCGGAATCTCGGTGATTGTCTACGATCGTCGTTGCGGCTCGCCGAGGCAAAGGCTCACTACATCAAGGCGCTTGAACTTGAACCCGGATTGCACCACGCCGCTCGCGCGCTGGCAGAGATCTGCACGGAGCTCGGGCAGTTCGCTGACGCCGCGAACTATTGGACTCGCGCATGGGCGCTCGATTCAACCAGCTTGCCCGATGGGCTCGCCTTGATTCTGGCGCTGGCGAAGATTGGCCGTCGTAGCGATATTGAGCCGGTGGTCGAAGCAATGCGCTGCGCGTTCGCATCGAATGCCGACGCCCTTAAAGAACTGTCGTACACGTTGAACTGCGCCCGCTGTTTCGGCGAGGCGATCAGCATAGCCAAACAGGGACTCGCCGCCGATCCGAAGAATGAGCAGTTGCATCTCAATGCGATGTACGGCTTTGACGCCCTCGTGGACCTTCCCGGATTGCGGTCGCAGTGTATCGAGGCGGTAAGGAATCTTCCGGACAATGCCTTGATGCAATACGTCCTGGCGACTTTGGAACTCAAGTTCGGTGAGTTCGAGCAGGGCTGGAAACGATGGAAATGGCACAAAAGAACGCCGTATTTCCGCGACTCGGTGCGCCCGGATTTCCCCGAATGGAATGGGGAGGCCGTTGCCGGCTGCAAGTTTCTCCTCGTCAAGGAACTGGGACTTGGAGATCAAATCCAGTTTCTTCGTATGGCGCATTGGCTGCATCGGCAAGGAGCCACCGTGGATGTGTGGGTTGACGCTCCGTTGAACGAGGTCGCTCGTAGCGCAAGCGGCGTTCATGCGGTATGGACCGAGCTGCCGCCAGGGCCTTACGACTACTTCTGCCACATGATGAGGATGCCGGAGTATATGAAGCTGGCTTTGCCGATGCTTCCTCTGGCCATGCCCTATATCGCCGCTACGCCAGAAAAAATTCATCGGTGGCAGGCGTATCTTTACGACGGCGCGCGGGACAAGTTGTGCGCGAAGAACCGGCGCATCGGACTGGTATGGGCGGGCGATCCCAACCATCCGTTCGATCATCGGCGATCAGTCAAACTGGACATGCTAAGGCCCTTGCTCGGGCAGCCCGGCGTAACCTGGTATTCGGTGCAAAAAGGTTATCTTGAACGCGAGAGCGAGGATCTGGCGAACGAGTTCGACTTACACACGCTGGGCCCCGACATCAACGATTTTGCCGATACGCTGGCTATTCTTCAGACGCTCGACCTGCTCATTACGGTTGATACGTCAGTCGCTCATCTTGCCGGCGCGGCGGGACTTCCTGTCTGGGTACTGCTGCCTGCCCATTCGGATTGGCGGTGGATGCTCGATAGAGCGGACAGTCCATGGTATCCGTCGATGCGGTTATTCCGGCAACGCAAACTCGGCGAGTGGGGTCCGGTCGTTGAGGAGGTACGGCAGGCGTTGGGCGCCTGGTGCGATACGTCCGCAATCCAGGCGTGAGCCAAGCCGGCTCAATTCGCCAACATCTCCACAACCGCAACCACCACCGTGAAAACGCCAATGCAGCCGCCCAACGTGGCTGCGCCTTGCATGAAGTTCGACATACGTGCCCCCGTAACGAGTAGTTGAAGGCTTGTATTTAACCTCAATTGAAAGGTAAAAGAAAGCTTGTCAAAAATAGCGATTTACCCGGATAGGTCAGGGTAGTGTCGGCGCGGCGGCCTTGGCCGGTACCACGGCACCCGACGTTGCAGCGTCCGACCCGGCTCCCGGCACCGTATGCGCATCCATTTCCCATCCGCCGCCGAGTGCGAGGAACAGGTTGACCTGATCGACCGCCACCTGACCTTCGGCTGCCGCCACCTGAGACCTCGTTGAAGTCAGTGTGCGCGTCGCATCCAGATCCGAAATGAACGACTCGCGTCCGGCGAGATACAGTCGATGCGTTTCATCCGCCGACTGGGCCGCCGACTTCAGCGCGGCACGCAACGCGTCGGCGCGGGTGGCGTCGGACGCATAGGTCGCGAGGCTGGTTTCGGTTTCGCGCAACGCGGTCAGCACGACGCCATCGAATTTCGCCAGCGCGACGTTGCTCGACGCTTCCGCTTCGCGCACGCGGCCGCGCGCGCCGTTCGTCGGGAAGGTCCAGCTGATCAGCGGACCGAACGCCCAGCGCGCCGTCGGCGAGGTGCCGAGGTCCTCCAGGACCCCCGTCAAACCTGCCGATGCGCCGATGCTCACGCTTGGATACAACGCGCCCGTCGCGACGCCGATCCGCGCCGTCGAAGCGGCCAGTTGACGCTCGGCCTCGCGCACGTCCGGACGGCGTTTGAGCAGCGCGGCGCCGTCGCCGATCGGAATCGGCTGACGGATCTGCGGCAGCGTGTTGCAGGCGAGCACGGCCGGCGGCAGATCGGACGGTGCGCGCGCGAGCAGTGCGGCGAGCCGGTATTGGGCAATCTGGCGGCGCGCCGTGTAGCGGGGAATATCCGCTGCGAGCGTATCGACCTGGGTCTGGTTACGCGTCACATCGGGCTGATTGCCGCGGCCCGCGTCGCGCAATCGGCGCGACACGTCCGCGCGCTGCTTCTGCAGTGCCAGCGACTGCTGCGCGATCTTGAGTTCCTCGGCGGCCGAGCATTGGTCGACGTAAGAGCGCACCACATCCGCGACCACGCTGATCCGTGCGAGATCGCCGGCTGCCTGCACGGCTTCCGTGTCTGCCGACGCCGCTTCGACGCCGCGCCGCAGCTTGCCGAACAGGTCGATTTCGTACGAAATGCTGATGCCGATGTCGCCTTCATTCACGACCGGCAGCTTCTCGGTCAGCAGATACTGCTCGGCCGACTCCTGCGCGCGTTGGATGGCTGCCGAGGTCTTGCCGGAAAAGCCGCCTTGCGCTTGTGCTACGCCCAGCGCTTCACGCGACCGTGCGAGGTTCGCCGCGGCGACACGCAAGTCGGTATTCGATTTCAGCGCTTCGTCGACGAGGCTGTTCAGCACCGGATCGTCATAGAGCTTCCACCAGATAGCGGGGACGGTCTGCCGCGTGGTCAGCCTGGCATCGGCGCCCTCGATCGGCGCATTGGCAAGCGGGGCGTTGACCAGTGCCTGCTTCGGCAACGCGTAATTGGGACCGACGTTCATGCAGCCGCTGAGCGCGACGGCTAATGGCAGGAGCGGCAGCAGCGGCAGCAGCGGTAATAAGGGCAGCGTGCGCGACGGCTTCATTGCGATGCGCCCGACGTGACGGCTGCGGACGCCGGTTGAGTAGCAGATGCAGCAGATGCAGCAGGCGTAGCGGACGCAGCAGGCGTAGCCGAAGCATCCACCGCACCCGAAGCGCCCGTAGCCGGGCGCCGCTTGCCGCTCAGCGACAGATCGAGCACCGACACCGTTGCCGTGCGTCCGGCGATCAGGCGGAAATCGGCGGGGACTTCGTCCAGCGCAACCCGCACGGGAATCCGTTGCGCGAGCCGCACCCAACTGAACGCCGGGTTCACGTTCGGCAGCAGGTTCGAGCCTTGCGTGCGGTCGCGATCCTCAATCCCCGCGACGATGCTTTGCACGTGACCGCGCAGCACGTTCGGCTCGCCCATTACCTGAATATCGACCGGCTGGCCGATGTCGATACCGCGCAGCTTGGTCTCTTCAAAGTAACCGTCGACGCGGAACGAATGCATATCCACGACCGACAGCACCGGCCGGCCCACGGAGACGAATTCGCCGGCGCGCGGCGCGCGGTCGTTCAGATAACCGTCGACCGGACTCACGATCGTGGTGCGTTGCAAATTCAGTTTGGCGGTGTCGATCGCGACGTTCGCATCGGCGAGTGCGGCCTCCGCCGTCTCGACCCGCGAGCGGCTTTCTTCAGCGACTTCCGCAGCAACGAGATTGCCGAGCTTGCGGTTACGGGCGTCTTCGCGGCGCGCCTGATCGAGGGTGGCGCGGCGCTGTTCCGCGGTGGCCTGCGCCTGGCGCAGCGCGAGCGCATAGCGGGCCTGGTCGATGATGAACAGCACCTGACCTTGCTTGACCAACTGGTTGTCGGCTACCTCGACCGATGAGATCAGCCCCGAGATATCCGGCGCGACCTGGATCACGTCGGCGCGCACGTGCCCGTCGCGGGTCCACGGTGCGAACATGTAATAGGCGACCAGTTTCCACAGCACGAAGGCCGCGACCACGACGACGATCAGGGTCAGCAGAATCTGACCGACGGAGAACCAGGTTTTTTTCACGTTATTAGTCTGTGCGAAACGACGACGACAAGGCCCAGCACCAGCACATAGATGCCGAGATCGAAGATGGAACGGTGCCAGACGAAGCGGTAAAAGCCGACGCGCGCGAGCACCGTGCGGATCGCCAGGTTGATCAGATAGGCGACGAACATCAGCACCAGCACGGCCGGCACGAACACGCCGAAGATATCGATTTCACCGATCATCGCGGGAGCTGGCCAAGGGTTGAATGGGGGCGGGACGGGCGCATCAGGCAGCGGCCTCCGGTTCGGGCGGCGTGGGTGTGATTAGCGTGGCCGGAAACAGCGAAAGACGCAAGCCGACCAGTGCGTGCAAGGCCTCGCGCAAATGGCGCGCCGAGGTTTGCGAGGTCGGGCTCGGCGCGCTGGCATTGGCGAGACCTTGTGCCGTGACGCGCGTCACCGCGGCGTCGATCAATGAGCGCAGACTCTCCGGTACCGGTTGGCGTACCCGTTGGTCCACGCACATTTCGAAGTACTGGCGCACGTCGTCGAGGACGAGATCGATCGCGCCTGGCGCTTCTCCGCCGAGCTTGCGGGTCAGGCGGCGCAGATCGAGCGCGTTGAAGGCAATCCGCAGATCGCGAAAGCTCTCGATCGACGGATGGCGATGGTCGTCCGTGGCCGCAAGGCGCGGGATCAACTGCATCAGGCGGTCGAGCATGCGCGCGGCGAGGTTGCGCGGGTCTTCGATGGGTCGGGTTGACGCCGTCAGCGCGACGTCGGCCCAGCTCGAGCGCAACAGCCGCGAGGCCGCGAGTTCGGCGCCGAACGGCCGAGTCACGCGGGTCCACAGGTAGGCATACAGCAAGCCTGCGAGGCCCGCGAGATTGCTGTTCAGGAAGATCAGGAAGTTGGCCGAGTAAGCGTCCTGAATGCTGATGAAGGTGGCGGTGTTGACGGCCACCAGCACCGTCACCATGTTGAACGCCGGACGCGGAATCAAGGTGCCCACCAGAATGAACGGCGCGGCGAACATAATGACCAGCATCGGGAAGTCGTGCACGTGCGGCAGCACGGCGAACAGATAGATGCCGGCGGCCACCACGCTGATCGCCGTGGCCACGAAGAACCTGAACACCATCGGCGCGGGTTCGTCGAGCGCGGCGAAGAAGCAGCAGGCGACCGCCGCCAGCGTCACGGCACTGGCGCCGTCCGCCCAGCCCGAACTGATCCACAGACTGCACGCAATGACCACTGCGGCGCCGGCTGACGCTGTCGAAAACAGCATGATGCCGCGATCGAAGAAGCGCTCGGTGCCCCCCAGCCGCCAATGCCGGAAACGTGGCCGCCATGAGCCTTCCTCGCGCGTGATGATGATGCGCAGCGAGCGGCAGTCCTGCCAGACGTCGATCACCTGTTTCATACGCCACAGCGCGTTCGAAAGCAGCGCACCGTCCCAGGCCGCGAGCGCGGCAGGCGGCGGTTGCATGGCGGCAATGCGCTCGCGCAAGGCGTTGGCGGTTGCGTCGGGGTGATAGCCCCCGCTGGCGGCGGGCAGCGGTGTGTTGAACCATTTGATGACGTCGTTGAGCAGCGCTTCGAGACCCTCTGGCCAGGTTTGCCGCCCGCTGTTGTAGAGCGCGACCAGCGGATCGGCCAGCGCCGACATCATCGGCAGCAGCAACTGCATGCGCCCGCGCAACTCATGGGCGCGGGCGAGGATATCCGGCCGCGTGTGGTCGTAAGCAAGCTGGCTCAGGAGCAGTTCGAGACCGTTGATCGTGGCGGCGATCCGTTGGCGGGCTCCTGAAATCGCCGCGCCGGCGATGCGCCCGGACAGCGTTTCGGTCGCATAGAACGCGGCGTCGCGAAACCACGCATCGGTCCGCTCGATAATAGTCGGGGCGAGCCGGCTGGGAAACAGCGAACTGCCGACAATGCTCGCGCACACAATGCCAAGCGTGATCTCTTCAGTGCGGCTGATCGCCAGATCGAACACGCCGCCGGGATCCGTCACCGAAGGCAGCGCGATGATCGGCATGGTGTAGGCCGCCAGCATGAACACGTAACTGCGCGCGGTGCGGTCGGCCACCGCCAGATACAGCAGCGTGCCGGTCCACAACGCGACGATCACGCTGAACAGATACGGCGATTCGACGAACGGCGGTACTAGCAGCACGGCGGCCGACGCGCCGAGCGCGGTGCCGAGCGCACGATAGAGCGCTTTGGAGCGGGTCGCGCCGACAAACGGATTCGATACGATGTAGACGGTGGCCATCGCCCAGTACGGCCGTGGCAACTCGAGCGCGAGACCGATGTAGAGCGCGATCATCGCTGCGGCAAACGTTTTGACGGAGAACAGCCAGTCGCGGACGGAAGGGTAGACCATGAGCCGTTACTCGGAGTCTCTGGCGTTGTGCGGCGTGGTTGTGTCGGCCGTGAAAGCGGCCAGTACCCGCAAGGTCGCTTCGAGATCGCTGCGGGAAATACCTTTCAAAGCTTGCGCCCGCAACGTATTAAGCTCTTCTTCCATTTTTGCGGTGACAGCGCGGCCCTCGTCGGTGAGCACCACGGTCTTGGCGCGGCGGTCTTCGGGATCTTCGTCGCGGCGCATCAGGCCGGCCGCGCACAGTTGATCGAGCAGCCGCACGAGCGACGGCCCTTCAATACCGATGTGATCGGCCAGCGTGACCTGCCGCACCGCTTCGCCGAGACGACTGGCGGTCAGGAGCGGCGTGGCGCAAGCTTCGGAAACGTTGAAGGCCGCGAGCACGCCGTGACTCGTGCGCCGCCATTTTCTGGCAGCGACGACCAGGGTGCTGCTGACGGTGCGGCGCAGGGCATCGAGATTCGACATGGCCGGTATTGTATGGCCAAAATATTCGTTAGCAAACTATTGAATTGGGGATTTTTGCGAAGGATGGATTCGACAGCAGTTTGCAGGCGCGCTGTGACAACTTCTCGACAGGCGCGTGCGGCCTCGTTCAGGCCGCGAGGCCGAGCCGCACGGTACGCGCCAGATCGTCGAGCCGGAATGGTTTTCGCAAAATCGTGCAGCGCTTGACCGCGAGGCCCGAAATATCCACGTCCGCGTAACCGGTTGCGAGAATCACGGGCAGATCCTCGCGCATCTTGCGCGCCTCGGCGATCACGTCGATGCCGTTCATGCCGGGCATCGCGAAATCGACCATCAGCAGGTCGGGATTGTCGTCCTTCAAACGGTTCAGGCCGGCCCGCCCATCCGCCGCTTCGGTCACGGTATAGCCGAGTCCCCTCAGACAATCGACCAGCATTGCGCGCACCTCGCTGTCGTCTTCGACCACCAGCACACGTTGTACGCCGACCGCGTTCTCTTCGACAGCGGATGCCGCTTCGATTGGCGGGGTTACGCGCTTGCGCAACGGCAACCAGATCTCCACCGTGGTGCCGATGCCTTCCTCGCTGAACAGGCGCGCGGAGCCGCCGGCTTGACGCGCGATTCCGTAGACCTGGCTCAAGCCGAGCCCCGTGCCCTTGCCGATAGGCTTGGTGGTGAAGAACGGATCGAACACCCGCGAGACAATGTCAGGCGGCATGCCCGAGCCGGTGTCGGTGACTTCGATCACGACATAGCGGCCGGGTTCGAGGGTTTCATCGGGAGCCGAGCGTTCCTTCACGTGGATGCTCAACTGGCCGCCGCCGGGCATCGCGTCGCGCGCATTGATCGCCAGATTGAGAATGGCTAGCTCGAGCTGATTGGCATCGGCCTCCGTCCACATCTCTTCGTAATCGGATTCGTTGACGTAATGGATGCCCGAACCGAGCGACACAGTGACGATGTCGCGCATGCCGTGCAGCAGCGCGACCACGTCCACCGCCTTCAGATCGAGATTGCTGTTGCGCGAGAACGTCAGCAACTGGCCCGTCAGTTTCGCGCCCCGCTCGGTCGCGCGTTTGACGGTGGCGGCCATTGCGCGAATGCGCTCGTCGCTGCCGGCCCGCGCGATCAGTTCCGAGTTGACCATGATGACGTTCAGCAGATTGTTGAAGTCATGCGCGATGCCGCCCGTGAGTTGTCCGAGCGCTTCCATCTTCTGTGACTGAACCAGCACCGCCTGTACTTTGGCGCGCTCGTGAATCTCCGTCATCAGCCGGTTGTTGGCCGAAGCGAGTTCTTGCGTGCGCGCGGCAATGCGGCTCTCGAGCGAATCGTTGAGTTGCACCAGGGCTTCTTGCGCCGCGATCAGTTCGGCCAGATGACGGCGCGACTCGTACTGCCGCGCGCGCGCCCGCAGCGATGACCCGACCGCGCGCCGCAGCGTTTCCGAGTTCAGCGGCCGCTCGAGCACCACCACGTTGCCGAGCCGCTCCAGCACTTCTAGACTGCGTGCCGACCGGCGCCCGACGTGATTGGCGGCGAGCAGAATAAACGGCAGGTCGGACCACGCCGGTTGCTGTTCGAGCCAATCGAACAGGCGCGACACATGACCGTCCGAGAGCGCCTCTTCGGCGATCAGGGCGCTGCCCGCGCCGGCCTCGAGCATTTCAGTGAGCGCATCGGCATCGCGGCAGGCGACGCATTCACGTTCGTCCTTGTGCAGGACCTCGGCAATCACATCGGCGTCGCGGCCAAACGGTGCAAGGATAAGAACGCGTTGCTCCATAGCGCTACAGCCCGGACGTATCGATCACGTGGTCCGCCGTACCGAGCAGGGCGGTGCTGCCGCGATAGGAGGGCAGACCGGACAGCACGCCCTCGAAGTCGCGCAGCGCTTCACCCACTTCCACGCCGCCTCTGCGCAGCCGGAACTGGCGGATCGAGCGCTCGTGCGCGTTTGCCCGGCTCTTCACTGCGGTCACCGCCGTCAACACTTCGCCCTGGTGTTCGAAATAGCGGAACAGCACGACCACGTCGCTGAGATAGCTGATGTCGATGTCGTTCTGCACCTCGCCGATAATGCCGTGCTGGCCCAGCACCAGCATCGTGATGATGCCCTGCTGGTTCAGATAGCCGAGCAGTTCGTGCATCTGCAGCAGCAGATAGCGCTCGCCGGGCATCGCCTGGAGATAGGCATTCAGACTGTCGATGGCGACGTAGGTGCAGCCCTTTTCCTCGACCGATTTGCGCACGTCGCAGGCAAATTCGCCAGGCGAGATTTCTGCCGGATCGATCTGGCGCAATGTCAGCAGGCCGCTTTCCACAAAGGGATCGAGGTACATGCCGAGCGTCGAGCAACGGATCGTCAGGGTGGTGAGGGTCTCGTCAAACACGTAGTAGACGCAACGCTCGCCACGCTCGAGCGCCGCAATCAGGCAAGACACCACCGTGGTGGTTTTTCCGACGCCGGACGGGCCGATCATCAGCGCATTGGTGCCCGGGATCAAACCGCCGCCGAGCAGTGCGTCGAGGCCTGGCGTTCCGGTGCTGAGCACTTCCGGATTGAATTCCGCATGATGCTCCGCCGCAACGAGACGGGGATAAACCTGAATGCCTCCGGTGTCGAGGGAGAAGTCGTGATAGCCCTCGCGAAACTTGATGCCGCGCATCTTGGCGATGCGCATGCGCCGCCGGTTGCCGCCATAGTCGTGCACGAGGTTGTCGAGGCTGATCACGCCGTGGGCGATGCTGTGCAACTGTAGATCGCCGGGGTCTGACGTGTTGTCGTCGAGTAGAAGCACCGTGCATTCGCGGGTGGCGAAATAGCGCTTGAGTGCCAGAATCTGCCGCCGATAGCGCAGGGGGTTCTGCGACAGCAGACGCAATTCGGAGAGGCTGTCGAGCACGATGCGCACAGGCTTGAGCGCGTCAACCTGTTCGATGACGTTGCGCACGGTCTCGCCGAGTTCGACCTCGGCCGGGTGCAGCACGGTTTGTTCGTAGCGCGGGTCGAGCCCCTCGTCGGACAGCAGTTCGAGGATGTCGAACCTGCTGATGTCCCAACCGTGGCTGTTGGCTACAGAGACCAGTTCGTCGCGGGTTTCGGACAGCGTGATGTATAGACCCGTCTGGCCTTCGCTGACCCCCTGGAGCAAAAATTGCAATGCGAGGGTAGTTTTTCCGGTGCCCGGGGCGCCCTCGACCAGATACATGCGGTGCGGGGTGAGGCCACCGCCTAGAACGTTGTCGATTCCCTCTATTCCGCAGGAAAGGCGGGCCGGTGCGGCGACAGCAGGTTTGTTGAGCATGGCGAGTAGGTTGGCGTCAGTTTGATGGACGGTGAACTCCTTGCCGGCACGGAGAATGCAATTTTTGTGCCCACGATTATCGTTTGCCCGTATTGCTGGACGGCGCATGTGCTGGGGGCTTCTCGCGGCGCTCCCGCAAAGTCAAACGTGTTCACCCGTGAACGCGCGTCTTCACCAGTTCGATAAAGCGGGTCGCCGCGCTGTTACGCAGTTCCGCCGGGTAGGCAAGATGGAGCGGCGCGCTCAACTTCGCGGGATTCGCCAACGTGCAATACACCGTTCCCACCTGGTCGTAACGTTGCATCGACGCGGGCACCAGCGTGACGCCCAAGCCTGCTGCGACGAGATTGATGCCCGACACCATGCGCGGCACCTCACGGGCAATCCGCGGCACGAACCCGGCTTGCCGGCAGGCCGCCAGAATGTCGGCATACATGCCGGGCGCCCCAGGCCGGCGGACCAGAATGAAGTCTTCGTTCGCCAGCGCCTTCAACGACACTTGTGGCCGTTTCTTGCCCGCGCTCTTTAGCAATGGATGCCCAACGGGCAGCACCACCACCATCGGTTCGTCGAGCAATAACTCAAATGCCACGCCTTCGCGTGCGTCGACCGGCTTGCGGAGAAACGCAGCCTGAATCTGGCCCGCGGCCAGTCGCTCGATAATTTCTGCCGCGTTGAGTTCGGCAAGTTCCACGGCGACTTCCGGACACACCGCGCGAAAAGCCCGGATCGTTTCGGTCGTGAACGGATGGAACGCAGCCGAACTGGTCAGTCCGATCGAAATCGTGCCGAGCTCGCCCCGCGCAATTCGTTGCGCCTTGTCCACCGACTGCTGCAGTTCCAACAGCAAGCGTTGTGCGTCTTCCGCGAAGGCCTGCCCTGCCGGTGTCAAGCTCACGCCGCGCGGCATGCGTACAAACAGTTCGAAGCCGATCTCTTCTTCCAGTGTCCGGATCTGCTGCGAGAGCGGCGGTTGTTGCATGGCCAGCCGCTCGGCGGCACGGGTGAACTGGCCTTCCTCGGCAACCGCCAGGAAGTAGCGCAAGTGGCGAAGCTCCATGGTGGTCCGTCTCCTCGGTCGCGTTCTACGTTCTGTTCATTGCCATATTTTATAAATATGGATGGTGCATAAAACAGGTATTTTACATTTACCACACCCGCTCCTACGATCTCGTCCATCGCATCGACCGATACCCGCATTGCCCACGGCAAGCAGGCTCGAACGCATCGCGACATAAAACAACATCGACAGGAGACGGTAGTGAAAAAACAATGTGCGGTGGCCGCATTGGCCGTGGTGAGTTGCACGGGTGCGCATGCTCAGGCATCGGTCACGCTGTATGGGTTGATCGACACGAACATCGAATTCCTCAACCACGCGGGCGCCGCGGGCGGCTCGCTGGTCCGCGAAAATTCCGGTGGACTGAGTAACTCGCGCTTCGGTTTTCGTGGGACTGAAGACCTGGGCGGCGGCAACAAGGCGTTCTTCATTCTCGAAGCGGGCTTCAACGGCAACGACGGCACCAATGCAAGCGCGGGCGTGCTGTTCAACCGGACCGCGGCGGTCGGGGTGTCGAACGATGCTTTCGGCGCATTGTCGGCGGGTTTGCAGTACACGGCGATGTACGACACGCTCATCAGGTACGACCCGATGGTGTTCGGCCAGCAGTACACGTGGATGCCGACCACCGGTTCCGCGGACAGTTTTTCGTTCAAGGCGCGCGTGAACAACTCGGTCAAGTATGTGGGCCGCTTTGGCGGTCTGACGGCGACGGCGGATTACAGTTTTGGCGGCACGGCCGACTCGTTTCAAAGCAGTGCCGCCTATGGCGGCGCGCTCGATTACGACGCCGGCAGTTTCGCGGCGGCGCTCGCTTACGACTACCGGAACGGCGCGATCAATTCGACCGGCATGTGGACTAAGTCGCGTAACTGGAGCGCTTCGGCCCGCGAGCAGATCGGGGACGCAACCATCATGGGCGGCTATGAGCACTATCTGTATAACCCGACCAAGGGCAAGTCGGTGTCGTCGGCACTGTGGTTCGGCGGCGTCCGCTACATTGTCCTGCCGTATTTTCGCGTGACGGCCGCCGCGTATTACCAGAGCAACAAGGCGGATAACGTGTCGAACTCGTTGATGGGCGTGCTTGGCGCGGACTATATTCTGTCGAAGCGAACCGATGTGTACGCAACCGTTGCCTATGCGGCCTCCACGCACTACGCGAATGACCGTTACACCCCTGTCGGTTTGACGAGCGACACCGCGTTCGGTCCGAACCAGACGGGCGTCACGCTCGGTATTCGCCACCGGTTCTGAGGTTTTGGGTCTTTGAGCCTTTCAACGACGGATTTGACGATGCACCGCGTTCAAGACAGTGCACTGTAATCAGGAGCAAGCTGTATGACATTCAATCTTTCACGACGTCTGACCATGAGGTGCATGGCAGCCGGTGCCGCCATGCTGGCCTCGCTCGCGCAACCGGCATTCTCGGCGAACCCCAACGGATCCCATCTAAAACCGGTGACGACGATCTCGGATACCCGGTTCACGATCGACACGCCGCAGGGGCAGGCTGAGTTTCCGCTGTATCTGTCGAAGGATTGGGCTGTCGCGCAACCGCAGGTAACGCGTGCGGTGATCGTGGTTCACGGCAAATTGCGCAACGCGGATGTTTACTTCCGCACCGCACAGAAGGCACGCGACGCCGCACATGCGGATCCCGACAGCACGCTCCTGATCGCACCACAATTCCTCGCCACACTCGACCTGCGCGTGCATGACGAACCGGCCGATCTGCTGCGCTGGAAGGGCGACGCGTGGATGGGCGGCGAAGCGGCCCGAGCACCGCTGCCGATCAGTTCGTACACGGTGCTGGACGCTATTGTCACGCGCCTCGCGGATCGCAAGCTGTTTCCGAATCTGCAGCATGTGGTGATCGCAGGGCATTCGGGTGGCGGGCAAGTTGTGCAGCGCTATGCCGTGGCGGCGCGTAATATCGACGTGCTGACCCGTGAAGGCATCGACGTACGCTACGTCGTGGCGAATCCATCCACGTACGCCTATTTCGATGCGCAACGGCCGAATGCACAAGGTGTCGCCGCGCCGTTCGATGCCGCGCAATGTGCCGACTTCAATCAGTGGAAATACGGCATGGAGAATCGGCCGCCCTATCTCGACGACCGCTCGCCCGCGCAACTCGAAGCGGCTTATGCGTCGCGCCGGGTTGACTACCTGGTCGGCGGTGCGGACAACGATCCGCAGCAAAGCGCGCTCGATAAAAGCTGTGCCGCCGAAGCGCAAGGCCCGCAGCGCTTCGCGCGGGCGCAAGCGTATTACCGGTACATCGAGGCGCGTCATCCGGAAGGCCTGAAACAGAGCTTGCATATCGTGCCGGGCGTGGGTCACGAGGGCGCGCGTATGCTGACGTCGGTGTGCGCGTTGTCAGCGATGTTCGACACCCAAGGATGCGAGCAATGAGCGAGACGAGCCTGAATCAGCATGAGGGTGCGCGGTCCGGCACGGAAGCGTCGAACGGCTTGAGCCCGTCGATGGTGCGGCGCGCGATCTTTGCCTCGATACTCGGCAACGGACTCGAGTGGTTCGATTTTCTGATCTATGGCTACTTCGCCAAGATCATCGCGCAAGTATTCTTCCCAGGCGGCAGTGGCTTCGTGTCGATCATGCTGACGCTCGCTACGTTCGCCGTCGGCTTTATCGTGCGGCCGATCGGCGGCATTCTGCTCGGCATCTATGCGGACCGCGCAGGGCGGCGCAAAGCGCTTTCGCTGCTGATCATCTCGATGGCGGCCAGTACGCTGTTGATGGGCCTCACGCCGGGCTATGCCAGCATCGGCATCGCGGCGCCTCTGCTGGTGGTGTTCGCGCGGCTATTGCAGGGGCTCTCGGTGGGCGGCCAGTTCGCAACGGCCTCGGCGATGCTTGTCGAATACGCGCCGCCGCATAAGAAGATGTTCTACGGCAGCTTCAACATGTCGGCACAGGCGTTTGCCTTGCTGCTCTCGTCCGGTGTCGGTTATCTGCTCACCACGCAACTTACGCATGAGCAACTGGTGGCGTGGGGTTGGCGCCTGCCGTTTCTGTTCGGCGCGCTGGCGGGACCGTTCGGCTTCTATATCCGGCATCGTGTGGCGGAGTCGCCGGAGTTCGAACGCCTGCTCGATCAGCGGGACAAGCCGCCGCGCGTGACCGTGCGTCAATTCTTCCGCGACAACGGTGACGCGGCGATCTGCGCGATGGGTGTGATCATCATCGGCGCGGCGACAAATTATGTATGGCATTCCTATCTGTCGGTCTATGTCGAGCGGCAATTGCATCTGCCGTTGTCTACGGCCCTGCTGGGTGCGTTCGTGTCGGGCGTGTTGAATCTGTTTCTCTTTCCGCTGTCGGGCAAGCTCGCCGATCGCTATGGCGCATACCGGCTGTTCTATCCGATCGTGATTGCATGGATGGTATGCGTGTATCCGCTGTATCACTTCGTTGTGACGAATCCGACGCCGGGGCATCTGTTCATCGCGCAGATGGTGGCGACGGTGTTCCTTGCCGCCATGTCCGGTTCGCACCCAGGCATGCTCGCGACGCTGTTTCCAGTGCGCAGCCGTTCGGCCGGCGTGGCGCTGTCGTACAACATTGCGGTGACGCTGTTCGGCGGTATGGCGCCGCTTACGATCACCGGTTTGACGCATCTGACCGGCAGCAGTTTGACGCCGGCCTTCTATCTGATTTTTGCCGGCTTCGTGTCGCTGGCGTTGGTGTATTTCACGCGCTCGGGACGTGAACCGGGCGGTGCAGCCGCGAAGTTCGCTGCGCCACGGTAGCCGCCACTCGTTAGACTTATTGGATTAACCAGAGCTTATTGCATGACCCAGCCTTCGATCACAGATGACGAACGCGCGCCGAATGAACATCCGGTCGCCGTCGTCGGCCGCCAGTATCTGCATGTTGAGACGCAAACGGGTAGCGGCACCGTGCCGGTATTCGCGAAGGGCGACTGGCTTGTGTCCGCGCGTGACGTCAAGCGCGCGGTGATTCTGATTCATGGACGGCTGCGCAATGCGGACGCGTACTTCGACCTGGCGGAGCGCGCGTGTGCGCTAGCCGGTGGCGATACTGCCGATACGCTGCTGATCGTGCCGCAGTTCCTCGCGAGTGCGGACGTCGACGCGCATGGCTTGCCGCCGTCCGCGCTGCATTGGGAGTGGACTAGCTGGATGGGCGGCGGCAATGCCGAAGGTCCCGCGCCGATCAGTTCGTTCGATGTGCTCGACACCATCCTGCGGACGCTGGCGTCGCGCGAGCAGTTTGCGTCGCTCACCGAGGTGGTGATCGCCGGGCATTCAGGCGGTGGCCAGGTGGTGCAGCGCTATGCCGTCGTGACGCGAGGTGAGGCGCCGCTCGTCGCGCGGGGGATTGCGCTGCGCTATGTGGTCGCAAATCCTTCGTCGTATGTGTACTTCGATGCAATGCGGCCGAGCGCGTCCGGCGAATTCGCAGTGTTCGATGCGACCGCGTGTCCGTCGTTCAATCGCTGGAAGTATGGGCTCGAGGATTTGCCCGCCTATGCTTCTTCGTACAGCGGAGATCCTGATTCCGCTGGCGCGCTCGAATCGCTTTACGCGCGTCGTGATGTCACCGTGCTGCTCGGCGGCGCGGATTGTGATCCGCAGCATCCGGCACTCGACCGTTCATGCGCCGCGCAGGCGCAGGGTGCTCATCGGCTGGCGCGTGGACTGACTTACGCGCGCTATATGGCGTTACGGCATCCCGAGAGCGCGGCGAAGCATCGTACGTTTGTGATCGACGGCATCGGGCATGACGCGAAGGGGATTTTTGCGTCGCCGCCCGGGCTGGCGGCGTTGTTTGGTGTCGCTTCCTGACACCTCTAGGCGCGTTTTTGGGCAGGAGGCGGGCGCTGTTCGAAGCTTCATGGGCACGAACCGTGCTACTGAGATAGGGCCACCTTTCGAAGGACTGCGCCGACATGAACAAGACCCGACTCCTCGCCACTGCAATTGCTGCTGCATCGCTCGGTGCATTGCTGCCGTGCAGTGCGAACGCCGACGATGCGCCTAGCCCATGTGCGTCGCTCAAACGGATCGTCGCGGCGGCGCCGGACGGCTTGGCCTCGCTGACACCGGACGACGGCAAGGGCGTCGCGCAACCCTACGGCGACGACGCGCAATGCTCGTCAGGCCACGGCAGTTACCAATGCACGTGGACGCCGCACCATGACGCCGGTTCGAGCGCGGATGCGCTGCAGTCCGTCGCGGCGGACATCGCATCGTGCCTGCCGGACGCGACACATGACCAGAACTCGCCCGGACGCCAGCACTTTTATCTAGGCACGCGGGCCAGACGCACCGATATCACGTTGACGCCGGCCGGTTCGAACAAGCTGAGGTTGGTGGTCTCGGGCAAGTGACCGGGCACGGGCGTTTCGATTCGATCGCCTGTGCACGGCGGACGTCGCGTCACCGTCGCTGTTAGTGCGATGCCGGCCACCAGGTCCAGCCGCGTCGCGAGCGTCGCAAGTCGATCATCGAAAGCGGCGCGATTTCGATGCGTGGAAATATCGCCGGAGACGCTCCGAGCGCGTGAACGATGGCGGCCCGGATTACCGGCGCATGCGTGACGGCAACGACGTTCTGCGCGTGTTGCATATCGCGCGGCGCCTTGTTTGTTCCATCGCCTGGTGCTCTGTCCTTTGCGTGGGTCACGCTCTTGCTCTCTGTCTTGCTCAATGAATCGTCGAGCGAATCGAGCCACCGTCCTACCCGCTTTACGAGTTCGCTGAATGACTCGCCGCGATGCGCGGCGGCGTCGGGATCGTGCGTCCATGCGGCAAGCTCTAGTGGTGCTTCGACGGCAAGATCGGCAAGGCGGCGGCCGTGCCACACGCCATAGTCCATATCCGCCAGTCCCTCGTGCACTATTGCATCGAGGCCCAGGGCCGATGCCGTATCACGCGCGCAAACAGCAGGGCTGACGAAGGTAGCCGCGTTGTCGGGAATCGACAACCGTGCCCGCGCGGCGCTCGCGTCGGCGAGGCCAGGGGCGTCGAGCGGATCGTCGGCGGGGAAGCGGGCCGCGCGCATTGCCGCAGTCGACGCGTGGCTGATCAATAGCAGCCGTATGTCCATTCGGTTGAGTTCCATAAAGGCCAGCTTAAGCGGGATGCGTGCGTGCAGGCTCAGCGTTGCCGGACGGCAAAGTTTAACGCGTAGAATAGCGGCACTGCGAAGCACGGAAGCCGGTGAGAGCCCGGCGCGGTCGCGCCACTGTAATCGGCATTCACTATGCCGAAAGCCAGACCTGAGCTTCGCTTCATCCCTCTTCAATCGACTATCGGGGCGCGTTACCCCAAGGAGATGTTCACTATGTCCAACGCTGTTTTCGATTCCGCGACGCAGCCGGTCGCCCAACCCACGCCGATTCCGCTGCGTGAACTGCTGCCCTGGATCGTGTTCGGCGGCTTGCTGCTGTTGCTCGCGATTTATTTCGTGGGCGCTGAACAGGGCGCTACGTCGCTGGTCCCTGGCATGTACGTGCATGAGTTCGTGCACGACGGCCGCCATCTGCTCGGCTTTCCTTGCCACTAACGGAGTCGAACATGGTTGGTAAATTGTTGGTACGCGGGATGCTTGCAGGCATCGCCGCAGGGTTGCTCACGTTCGGCTTTGCCAGGCTCGTGGGCGAGCCGCAGGTCGATCAGGCGATCTCCTTTGAGGAAAAAGCCGACGCCGCCAAAGGCGAAGCACCCGAACCCGAACTGGTAAGCCGCGAAACACAAGCCGGCCTCGGATTGTTGACGGGCGTCGTGACGTATGGCGCAGCGTTTGGCGGGCTGTTCTCGCTGGTGTTCGCGTTTGCGTACGGCCGCGTCGGCGTGTTGAGTGCGCGCGCCTTGTCCGCATGGCTTGCGCTTGGTGCGTTTATCGCGCTGGTGATCGTGCCGAACATCAAGTACCCGGCGAATCCACCCTCGGTGGGCGACCCTGAGACGATCGGAATGCGGACAGGCCTGTTCTTCCTGATGATCGCGATTTCGCTCGCCGCACTGGTGTTTTCGCTGAAGGTACGCCGCCGCGCGGCGCTGAAGCTGGGCGCGTGGAATGGGTCGATCGTGGCGGGTGTGGTGTTTGTCGTGATCATTGCTGCCGTGCAACTGTCGATGCCGGTGATCGACGAAGTGCCGGCCGCCTTCCCGGCGGTGCTGCTGTGGAAATTCCGCGTCGCGGCGATCGGCATGCAGGTGATCATGTGGACGACCATCGGGCTGCTGTTCGGCGCGTTGGTTGAGCGAAGCAAACTGCTGGCTCCCGCAAACCGGGGCGTGGCGAAGTCCGCTTACCTTTGAGGTAGAAAGGCGGGACCGCTGGAGCGGTCTCGCCGACGTGCAGCGCAAGAGAAGCCAGATACATCAAGTACTTGGCGCGCTTGCCAGAATGTTATCCACAGGCTTGCGAACAATTTCTGTGGACAAGTTCCCCGGCAGCATAACGATATGCAAATCGCTTGGTTGCCCGGAGCCGGGGCACATCCGACACTCACTCCAATCTCACGCGAACCGAGCCTGGAGTCATGTTGAACACGTCAAACCAGCGCCCATCATGGGCCACTCACTTCACCACACTTCTGCTGCTCGCCGCCTCGGCAATCACGCTGGCGACGACGGCCGTGGCCGCGCCGCCCTCGGGCGATCCAATTCTGATAGGCGTGAGCGGGCCGTTGACCGGCCAGAACGCTCAGTACGGCGCGCAATGGAAGGCCGGCTTCGATCTTGCCCTCGACGAAATCAACAGCCACAACGGCATCAATGGCCGCCCGCTGAACTATGTATTCGAGGACAGCCAGAGCGACCCGCGCCAATCCATCACGATTGCGCAGAAGTTCGTCAACGATCCGCGCATCCTGATCGAACTCGGTGACTTTTCCAGTCCGGCGTCGATGGCCGCTTCACCGATTTACCAGCATGCCGGTCTGGTGCAACTCGGCTTTACCAACTCGCATCCTGACTTCACCAAAGGCGGCGACTACATCTGGAGTCCGTCGGTCAGTCAGGCTGACGCGCAACCGTTGCTCGCCGATCTCGCCGTTAAGACGCTCGGCCTCAAACGTGTCGCCGTGCTCTATCTGAACACCGACTGGGGGCGCACGAGCAAAGACGTGTTCGTCAAAGCCGCCAATGAGCGCGGCGCGCAGATCGTAGCGGCCGAAGGCTATCAGCCAACCGAGAAAGATTTTCGGGCGACCCTGGTGAGGGTGAGCGCTGCGAATCCGGATGGCATCGTGCTGATCTCGTACTACTCCGACGGCGCGCAGATAGCCCGTCAGGCGCGGACGAGCGGCATCAACTTGCCGATCGCCGCGGCCAGTTCCGTGTATTCGCCGAAGTTCCTCGAACTTGGCGGCGAGGCGGTTAACGGGGTAGCGACCAACACCAGCTTTTTCCCCGGCGAATCCGGGCCCGAGGTGCAAAGTTTCGTCAAACGTTTCGAAGCGAAATACCACCGTGAGCCGGACGCGTTCAACGCCTATGCGTATGACGCCGTCATCATCGCCGCCTACGCGCTGCGCGCCGGCGGCCCCGATCGCAAGGCCGTGCGCGATGCGCTGCCGAAGCTGCACGACATTCCGAGCGTCGTGTTCGGCAAGGCCAATTTCGATCCGGCGACGCGACGCGTGATCGGCGTGAAAAATATCAACGTGGTAGTGAAGAACGATAAGTGGGCGTTGCTTGAGAGTAAGGCAACGGTTGCGCAGAAGTAGGTATTCCATCGTCTGTCTAACCAGCCGATCATTCACGAAATTTTTTTGTCATGAGCCTTTCACTCGATCACATTGTGATTCGCGTCCACGACCTGACGCGGACCATTGAAGATTTCACGGCGCTCGGTTTCACCGTGCAACAAGGCGGCACGCATGCCGATGGCGTGACCCACAACGCGTTGATCGGCTTTGCCGACGGCAGTTACATCGAGCTGATCGCGTTCTTGCAGGCGGCGCCGCAGCGTCGCTGGTGGAATGTGGGGCAGCGTCACGGCGATGGCTTTGTCGACTACGCGTTATTGCCGTCGAGCGTGGGCGCCGTGATCGACGCGGCTCACGGACGCGGGTTGCAGTATGAGGGCCCGCAGGCGGGGGGACGTGTGCGTCCGGACGGCGCGCGGCTCGAGTGGCAGACTGGCCGGCCGCAGACCAGTGACTTGCCGTTCCTGTGTGGGGATATCACGCCGCGTGCTCTGCGCGTGGCGGAAGGCGCGGTGCGTGAACATGCAAACGGCGTGCGCGGAGTGGCGAGTTTGACGGTTGCGGTGGAGGATCTGAAGCTGAGCGTGCAGCGGTATGAGGCGTTGCTTGGTTCTGAGGCGGTGGGGGCGCGGCAGGTGGCTTTGCCGGGACTGGGGGCGGTGTCGGCGACGGTGTCGATTGGCGATACCTCGGTGGTGCTATTGAGCCCTGTGCACGCCGATGCCGCGAGCGTTACGGCCGAAGGTGCGGCCTTGCGCCGGCAACTCGCCACGCGTGGGGAAGGAGTGTTCGGGGCTGCACTGCGTGGTGACGGCAATGCGAAGGCGCGGGTGCTCGATCGTGATCACACGCATGGCGCGTGGTTCGAGATCGTGGCGGGCTGACTGACTGGGAATCGTCGATTGGTGCGCAGCGTCCAGGAACTGAAGTGCATCAAGCACTTGGCGCTGTTGTGGGGGTGTTATCCACAGCCTTCTGAACAAAAACTGGGGATAACTTATTCAGCGTCTAACGTTCCAGGTTTTCCTCTGCAATGGGCTAATGACTGACAGGCTCTTGCGCCGCTCCCTACGCATTGCGCAGGGAGTCTGACGGCATCGATTGGATGTGAATAGCGGAGACGTGTTTTTAGGAATTGTCGGATAGCGGGGACGGGATGCTCCTTATAGGGTGCTTGGGCTTCAAACAAGTACAACTAATAAGGATGACGATGAAAAATAAAAGGGTTATGGATAGCCCGTTGGGCGTGGCGGCTCGCCTGATGGGAGCCTTCATGTTGCTTATGGTCGCGTTTGGTGCCAACGCGGCTGATTGCAACGCGGTGTGGGCCGCAACCGGCGCAAAACCGGGCTCGCCCACCTGCCGGTGGGATGCATACGCCGGCGTGCCTGGCGGCATGCAGTACTACAACTGCATCAGTTTGCCGCTTATCGACGCGTGGTGCGCGACTCCCACTGCGGAGGAGCCGGAAGCGAGCTGTCCCGTCGCTGACCCTGTGTACCCGGGCAATGGCGCTGTCACCTTGACTGAAGCGGACTTTGTCAGTGGCGACGATATTCCGATGCTGTTCACGCGGACCTACCGATCCAGGTCACTGGGCAATTCCGCCACAGCTATGGGTCCGGTCTGGTTCCACAGCTGGCAACGCAACCTGGGACTCGCGAACGCCAACAACGGCGGCGCGTCCAAGGTGCTTGCGTATCGCGAGAACGGTGAACCCGTCACGTTCAACTGGTCAGCCGGCACGTGGCGCACAGCGGGTTTCACCGGCCTTGCGCTGGCACAGAATGGCTCCGGATGGACGCTTACTGATCTCAAGACCGACACCGTCGAATCGTACTCGGCTCAAGGCGTATTGCTTTCGGAGAGTACGAAGACAGGGTTTGTCCGAACGCTGACCTATGGCAGCTCAGGATTGCTGACCACGATCACGCAGCACGCTGCAGGCACGGACGCGAACAATGACGTCACGCTTCGCCTTGACTACGACGACAAGAACCGTCTTTCACGCCTGAACGACCCGTTGGGCCGCATGACGCAGTACGGGTACGACGCGAATGGCAATCTCGTCTCGGTCACCTGGCCTGATGGCTATGCGCACCGGTATGTCTACGACGACGCACGCTTCAAGAATTCGCTGACGGGCGAGGTTGACGAAGCGGGTAATCGCATTGCGACGTGGAGCTATGACGCGCAGGGTCGCGCCGTGGCGGTCAGCCACCCCAACGTCGCGCAAAACGCGCAGTTCGCCTATAACACGGGCTCCACCGTCATCACCGGCAGAAAAGGTGCGACCACGCTGAGCATGTCGTCGATTGGTGGGGTGCTGCGACCAACCGGGACCACATCCGCTGCGGGCAATAGCAACTCCGCATGGGATGCGTCGGGCAATCTGCTGAAGGATGTCGACGCGAATGGCGGCTCTACGGAGTACAGCTACGACGACACCGGACGGCCCGTTCGGGCGACGGTGAAAAACGCGTCGGGCACATCGATCTCCACGATCCGCTACGCCGACACAACGAGTCTGCGTCCGTCGATGATTGCCTCGCCGAAGCTGATGCAATCCTTCGTATACGACGCGAACGGCAATACGACCGGGGTTAGCGAGACACCGACCGACGATCCGACGGGCGCCCGCGCCTTCGATGCAGGCAAAGCGGGCGGCGTGACGACGGCATACGGGATGACCTACGACGCAATGAACCGGCTCGCGTTCGTTCAGCAGACGGCGAATGGGAAAGTCACAGGGCAGTGGAGAGTCACGCGCGACGCAACGGGAAATGCGTTTGCAATTATCACCTTGGGAAGTGACCAGGACGTGACGGAGATTCTCTCGCGAGATGCCGCTCATCGTGTTCTGTACGGCTATAACCCGACCGGTGACTTCTATCTGCGCTACGACCAACGCGCTCGCATTGAGCGTTTCAAATTCAATGAGTATGAGAGCCCGGCGAACGGTGGCATCCGGCGCGTGTTCAAGGTCAGGTTCGGCTATTCACCGGACGGCCGTGTCGTGTCGCGAACCGGCACCGTTGCAAAGAACGGCAACGTTCTTGATCTCAATGACGGAACGGATATTCCAATCAGCAGCGATGAAATCAACCAGTGGATCGATAACTACAACTACGGCGACTCCCCGGTAGGGCCACCCGCCAATCTGCAAGGCGCGAGTCGGCTGCTGGGGGACAACTTTCTCGGAACGTCGACCGTGTGCAGTGGCTGCCATTTCTCGGCAGGGCTGATTGACGGTGGTCTACGCGTTCTTGTCTATCGGCTTCTGCAGAACCCGGTCGTTAGATATGGCATCGGCCAGGGTGCAAGGAAGGTCGCGGAAAACTGGGAACGCATCAAGGAGATGTGCAAGCCAGCTGCTGAGACGGAGGTCGATGGGATTCCGCCGGGGCGGATCACATCCGAATACACTGATATCACAACGGGGGGGAGTGTTCGAAACATCCGAACCGACGTTGGCAAAGCGGAGTTTGAGGCAAATCTAGTAGAGAGCGGCTATGTGCAGTCTCTTAGCAAGGATGGCAGAGCGGATATCTTTTCAAAGGACGGAGCGCGTTACACCGTCAGAGAAGATTCAAACGCAGGGTATCCTACCGCCGAGTATGTACCCGCTGGCGCACCACGCGGCACAATTAAGATACGGCTTCCAAAATGAGTGAAATAGATTTTATTCGTGATTCCATGACCTTCTTGCCGCTTTGGGAGCGTGTGAATGCAGGTGTGAAAGAACTGGCCAATATTCCGTCTGCGGATCTGCTTTATTTTGATTCGATTGATATATCGACTCAAAAATTCTTCGATCTCATTCGAGCCATGCTGGCGTTCAAGGGAGCAAGGGACTTTGCCTCGCTAGTTCTCAAGCCGGACCCGTTCAGTTATTTTCATTATCATTTCGGAAAGTATCCTGGGTTTGTACATCGTGCTGAACACAGCGATGACGACTTCTTTGCGTCTTGGCAAAAGGACCCGGGAGACAGTCCAGCGGACTGCCTTTGGGCTAACTCAGAACGATATGCAGTCTTGCCGATCCCAGGAGATTGGTTCGTATATGCCGACAGAAAATGGGAGATGGGAGTGTTATCGGGCCCTCCGGATATTATTTCATTTGCCTCCAGCTTCTATCCATTTTTTCTCGATCCTGGAGAAAATTTCAAGATTGTTAGCTAACTTAAGCTGGTCACTGGTGCCCTGACAGATCCGCCTGACGTGATGACGTTCGCGAGGGAGTCTTTCGCGTTCTACGAGAATCCAGACCAGAGTTCCGGGTCGACCAGAACTCCGCTCAGGTTACTTTAAAGTTCGGCTAGCACGTCCGTGCCGTTTAAGACTTGTCTCTGCACAGTAAACTTCCGAAAACCATGAGCATGATCGACTTCATACACGAACGGCGCGAGTTCATGCCGCTTTGGGAACGTGCCACCGCAGGCGTCCGGATGCTTCGTGACAGATTGCCAACGGAGCTGCTCTATTTCGATACCATCGATCTCCAGACTCAAAAGTTCTTTGAACTTATTCAAACGCTGCTAGTTTTCAAGGGTGCGACTGACTTCGCTACTTTGGTCTTGAAGCCTGATCCGTTCAATTATTTTAATTTTCATTTTGGAAAATATCCGGGCTTCATCCATCAGGCAGGGAATACGGACGACGAATTCTTCGAATTTTTGTTGAAGGACCCAGGTGGTAGCCTCGCCGATTCCCTAGGAGCCAACTCTGAACACTATGTTGTGATGCCGGTGCCGGGTGAGTGGATCGTCTTTGGTGACAGGTCATGGGGCACGGGGGTGCTGTACGGACCGCCGGATATCATGGAATGCGCAAGGAGCTTTTACCCATTCTTCCTCACACCACCGAATGGCTTCCGGATTGAGCCTTAGTGTCAGGTTTATTGGCCATGCAAAGTTGAAACACGTTTTCGAGCGATACGGAAAGAGCGCAACTGACAGCGTCCTTTCCGTCTATCCGCCAAGTGCTCTGTTTCAGCGTGTGGATCGCCGCAGCCGCACCGTGAGCAGCAATCAACGCAGTTGATTCACGATGGGCACAGTGCGAACCACTTCCTTGCCTGATCGCATCGGCACGTCTCCAGATTTTGTTAGCTTCACGATGAGTAACATTGACTTTATCCACGACCGCGAAACTTTCACGTTGTTTTGGCAGCGGGCGCGTGAGTGCGCGGAAAAACTCGCGGTGATTCCAGCCTCGGACTTGCTCCACTTTGATTCGTCAAACATTGGCACGCAGATTTTTCGTGACCTTATCCGAGGTATCGCGAATTTCAAAGGAACGGGTGAATTCGCTGTAATCGTTTTGAATCCTGATCCGTTCAGCTACTTCCATTTCCATTTTGGGAAATATCCCGGATTCATCGTTAAGGCATACCACAGTGACGAGGACTTATTTGAAATACTCGCGCAGGACCCAGCAGACAGTCCAGCCGATGCGATCGGTTTCTATTCGGAGCAGTATGTTGTCTTGCCGGTTTCGAGTGAATGGTTCATATGCGCAGATCGGGCATGGGGTGGAGGTACGGGTTTCCTGACAGGTCCGCCTGATGTGATGACATTTGCCAGGGAGTCTTTCGCGTTCTACGAGAATCCAGACCAGCGCTCCGGACCGGCCTGAACGGGGTTCAGGTCGCTTTACAACTTCGGCTGGCGCCGGGTGCCATGCGAGCTGACAAGAGCACCTTGCAGAAAGGTATTCATATCAACACCTTGGCGCATTTGTGGAGGCGTTATCCACAGCCTTGCGAACAATTTCTGTGGACAAGTGCACAACAGCAACAGTCAATCCTCCAGCACCGCAGACAAACGCAACCCAAACCCATCGTCACATTCAACCCAATCAAGTCGCGTCATGAAAAATCACCCCAAGCGTATGGCGATGACCTGAGCGCAAACGGCTCACGCCGTGCCGCAGATTCACGCGGTAGACGCCACGCGTGCCCTGCACCGGCCGGTGATGAACCGCAAACACCACAGCGTCGCCCTTGCCGAGCGGCACGACTTCCGCACGCGACTGCATCCGCGGACGCTGCTCCGTCATCACGAATTCCCCACCCGTGAAATCCTTACCTGGCTCGGACAGCAGAATCGCGACCTGAAGCGGGAAGACATGCTCGCCGTAGAGATCCTGATGCAGGCAGTTATAGTCATCGGTAGCATATTGAAGGATCAGCGGCGTCGGACGCATCTGGCCGGCCGCGTGGCAGCGCTCGATGAATTCGTCGTGCGCGGCTGGATAGCGCACATCGATACCCATCACCTCATTCCAACGATTCGCAACTGGCGCGAGGCGCGGATAGAGTGCGGCGCGCAGCTCCGCCACCGGATGCGGCAGCGGGTAAGCAAAGTACTTGTATTCACCACGACCGAAGCCATGCCGCGCCATCACAACACGGCTGCGATACAGGTCGTCGCGTGGATAGAGCGCGGCCAGCGCGTCGCATTCCTGCGCACTGAGCAGCTTGGGCAGCATCGCGCAGCCATAACCATTTAATTCTTCTTCGAGATCGAACCAGGCGAACGCGTCGACACGCTGTGTAAGCGGGCCGGTGGCGATGCCCGATCCCAGCGCGTCCGCGTGTTTCAGTTTCGGCTCGAATTCAAAATCGAGTTCTAACGCCGGCGAGCGCGGGTTCTTCGCGACCGTATTCATGGGCATTCTCCGTAAGGCGATCCATCAGCGATAACCAAGTGTAAGCGCACGCCCAAGGCAACGCCCCCCGACTCTTGCTCTCCAATTCCCGTATCGTTATGAGCGTGCCTCACGAACTCGCCGCAAGGTTCGTAGTAAGACCCTATCTAATCCCAACCGCGTATCCGGAGACTTTGCCCATGTCTGCCTCCCCAGAGAAGCTCGACGACTGGCTCGACAAGGAGTCGGTGACTGAAGACGACATCACTGCTTTTCCGCTGACGGCAATGGCCGCGACCCTGGAGCGCGAAGAACGTGGCGATACGGTGCCGCCGCTCTGGCACTGGCTGTACTTCTTGCCGATCTCGCCACTGTCCGAGGCCGGTCCTGACGGTCATACGAAACGCGGAGGTTTTCTGCCGCCGGTGCCGCTGCCACGCCGCATGTGGGCCGGCGGACGCGTGACGTTCCACGCGCCGCTCAAAGTCGGCGAGCATGCGAAACGCACGTCGACCATCGCCAATATCGAAGACAAGACCGGCCGCTCGGGCCGTCTCGTGTTCGTGACGGCGCAGCATACGATCGAAGTCGATGGTGAACTGAGGCTCGAAGAAGAGCACGACATCGTCTACCGCGACGCGCCGCAAGAGGGCGCCCGCCCGCCGCAAGCGGCGTTGGCGCCGGAAGGCGAGACGTGGCGCCGCACCGTCGACGCGGACGCCGTGATGCTGTTCCGCTACTCCGCGCTGACCTTCAACAGCCATCGCATCCACTACGACTATCCGTATGTAACGGAGGTGGAGGGCTATCCCGGGCTGATCGTGCACGGTCCGTTGATCGCGACACTCCTCGTCGATCTGGTGCGCCGTGAACTACCGAGCGCAACGCTGCAAAGCTTCGCGTACAAGGCGGTGCGGCCTCTCTTCGCGGGCCAGTCGTTCGCCGTATGCGGCCGACCTTCTGCCGACGGCAAGACGGTCGACCTGTGGGCCAAAGACCATGAAGGCTATTTGGCCATGCGTGCTACGGCGGCGGTGGATGTGTAGAGGATATTTCCAATAAGAAACGAATCGCTGGGCGCCGGCACACCGCCGGCCGACCAGTAACCACGCCCCATCGGGCCTGCGCCCGCCAGCCTTCATAGGCCAAGATCAGCCATTTCAAGCCCGCTCAGACGCCCGGACAAGCCGTTCCGGGCAAATCCGCTTGCCGCCATAAAATCCCGCGTGTATAGTTTCCGAACTTACTTTTGTTTCGCATCGGAAATTAAAGGGATCCTCATGGACGCTTCCACCATCCTCGCCGACCTCGGCATCGCCCACGCGGCGCAAGCCGGCGACATCGCGGTTCACTCGCCGATTACCGGCGAACTCATCGGCCGTGTGGCCAGCAATACGGTGGCGGAAGTCGACGCGGCCCTCGCCCAGGCGAAAGAGGCCTACACAGCCTGGCGCAACGTCCCGGCGCCGCGCCGCGGTGAATTGGTGCGTTTGCTCGGCAACCGTCTGCGTGAAAAGAAGCAGGCGCTCGGCAGCATCATCACGCTTGAAACCGGCAAGATCCTGCAAGAAGGGCTGGGCGAAGTGCAGGAAATGATCGACATCTGCGACTTCGCGGTCGGTCTGTCGCGCCAGTTGTACGGTCTGACGATCGCCTCCGAACGCCCGGGCCATCGCATGGCCGAGACGTGGCATCCAATGGGCACATGCGTCGTTATCTCGGCGTTCAACTTCCCGGCGGCGGTGTGGTCGTGGAATGCGGCGCTGGCGCTGGTGTGCGGCAACGCGGTGATCTGGAAGCCGTCGGAAAAGACGCCGTTGACCGCACTCGCCGTCAACCAGATTCTCAGCGAAGCACTGAAGGAATTCGGCGATGCGCCGGCCGGCCTGACCGCGCTGATCAACGGTGGCCGCGACGTGGGCGCGAAGCTGGTGGCGGACCCGCGCGCATCGATCGTCAGCGCGACGGGCAGCACGGAAATGGGCCGCACGGTCGGTGTCGAAGTGGCGAAGCGCTTTGGCCGCTCGCTGCTCGAACTCGGTGGCAACAACGCGGGTATCGTCACGCAAACGGCGGATCACGAGCTCGCCATGCGTGGCATCCTGTTCTCGGCAGTGGGTACGGCGGGGCAGCGTTGCACGTCGCTGCGGCGCCTGTTCGTGCATGAGAGCGTGTACGACAAAACCATCGAGCGTCTGAAGCAGTTGTACAGCAAGGTGCCGATCGGCAACCCGCTCGAAAAGGGCACGCTGATGGGGCCGCTGATCGACAAGCAATCGTACGCTCGCATGCAGGAAGCGCTGCAGCAGGCCACGGCCGAAGGCGGCAAGGTGTTTGGCGGCGAGCGCGTCGAGGTGAAGGGCTATGAAGGCGGTTACTACGTGCGTCCGGCCATCGTCGAAATGCCCTCGCAAACGGCGGTGGTGCTCAAGGAAACCTTCGCCCCGATTCTCTACGTGCTGCGCTATTCGGATTTCGCCGATGCGGTCGAAGCGAACAATGCGGCAGTGCACGGATTGTCGTCGTGCGTGTTCACGACTGATCTGCGCGAAGCCGAACGCTTCCTGTCCGACTCGGGCAGCGACTGCGGTATCGCGAACGTGAACATCGGCCCGAGCGGCGCGGAAATCGGCGGCGCGTTCGGTGGCGAAAAGGAAACGGGCGGCGGTCGCGAGTCGGGTTCGGATGCGTGGAAGGCGTATATGCGCCGCGCGACCAACACGGTCAACTATTCGTCTGCGTTGCCGCTCGCACAGGGCATCGATTTCAATATCGGCTGATAACGCGGCTGCGCTACTCGTGGAGTAAGACATGAGTTCCAAAGTCGTGATCGTCGGCGGTGGGGTGATCGGCAGTTCGATTGCGTATTTTCTGCGGCTGGCCGATCCGTCGGTCAGTGTCACGGTGATCGAACGCGATCCGACTTACGCGCGTTCGTCGTCGGCACTATCGGCGGCGTCCATTCGCCAGCAGTTCTCCACGCCGCTTTCCATTCAGATGTCGCTGTTCGGCATCGAGTTTCTGCGCTCGATCGGCGAGCGGCTCGAGATCGACGGCGCGAAGCCGTCGATCGATCTGCATGAAGGCGGCTATCTGTTTCTCGCCACGGCCGCCGGCGAAGCGACGCTGCGAGAGAATCACGCGCTGCAAACGAGTTTAGGCGCCGATATCAGCCTGCTCGCTAAAGACGCGTTGCAAGCGCGCTTTCCCTGGCTCAACACCGAAGACCTCGTTGCCGGCTGTTACGGCGAAAGCGGTGAGGGCTGGTTCGACGGTTATGGCCTCGTCCAGGCGCTGCGCAAGAAAGCGCAGGCGCTCGGCGCACGCTATATCGCCGCCGACGTCGCCGCGCTGCATCGCGACGGCCCGCATGTCACGCAGGTTCAAACCACCGATGGCGAGGCCTACCCCTGCGACTTCGTCGTAAATGCCGCGGGCGCATGGTCGCGCAAAGTCGCGCAGATGGCGGGCATCGACCTTCCGGTGTTTGCGCGGCGCCGCAGTATTTTCAATGTCACATCGCCCGCGCGGCTCGACCATTGTCCTTTGCTGATCGATCCAAGCGGCGTGTATTTCCGGCCCGAGGGCACCTCGTTTATTTGCGGCACGTCACCGTCGGCAGATAACGATCCCGACGATTTGCCGCTCGATGAGGTCGATCACGCACTCTTCGACGACGTGATCTGGCCGACGCTCGCGCATCGCGTGCCGCAATTCGAAGCGCTGCGGGTGCAGAACTGCTGGTCCGGTTACTACGAATACAACGTACTCGATCAGAACGCGATCATCGGCTATCACCCGGATGTCGATAACTGCATTTTTGCCAATGGTTTTAGCGGCCACGGCTTGCAGCAGGGCCCGGCAACCGGCCGCGGCATTAGCGAACTGATTCTGCATGGCCGCTACGCGACACTCGATCTGAGCTCGCTGAGCTTCGCTCGCGTGCTCGAAAACCGCCCGATCGTGGAGAAGAACGTGGTTTGAAGGGCACGGTCGAGAGTGTTCAAGGTGATGCGAAAAACGCAATAGGTAGTGCGTAGATATCGTTTGCCGCCCACCCGGACGATGCCCACAATCGACGCCGATCTTCCTTCAAACAAGATAAACGGCCCGTCACCATGTTCACCTTCAATCCCGCATTCGAAGCGCCAACCGGATCGCCTATCCGCGAGTTGTTCAAGTATCTGGCGCAACCCGGCATGATTTCGTTTGCCGGCGGTTATCCGGCGAGCGAACTGTTCGATCGCGAAGGTCTCGATGCGGCCGCGGCGCGTGCGTCGCAGCAGCCTACGCTGTGCCTGCAATACGGTCCGACGGATGGCCTCGCCATCCTCAAGGAGCAACTCGCCCATTTGATGACGCGGCGCGGTACGCCTTGCACGCCGCAGGAATTGCTGGTCACGACCGGTTCGCAGCAGGGCTTCGATTTGTTGCTGCGCGTGATGGTGGCGCCGGGCGACGTGGTGCTGGTCGAACAGCCGGCGTATCCGGCGACCTTGCAGGCGTTGAAGCTGCAAGCGGCCGACGTGGTAACCGTGCCGGTCAATCAGGACGGGCTCGATGTCGCCGCGCTCGCCGCAGTGCTCGAGGCGGGCACATTGGCGCGGCCGCCGAAGCTGCTCTACACCGTTCCGACCTTTGCGAATCCAACCGGCGCGACGTTGTCGCTCGAGCGTCGCATGGCGTTGTTGAAGCTGGCGGCGCGTCACCATTTCCTGATCGTCGAAGACGATCCCTATGGCGACCTGCGTTTCAGCGGCACGGCTTTGCCGTCGCTGCTGGCGTTGAGCGATCAGGTACCGGGTTCACGCGACTGGGTTGTGCATTTTTCGAGTCTTTCCAAAATCGTCGCACCGGGTTTGCGGGTCGGCTGGATGGTCGCGCATGCGGAAATCTTGCGCCGCTGTCTGGTCGCCAAGCAAACCGTCGATCTATGCAGCTCGCCGTGGACCCAGGCGATTGCCGCCGAATACCTGGCCAGCGGCGCGTTGGAGCGCCATTTGCCGCGGATCGTCGACGCCTACGCCGTGAAGTGCCGCACGCTGTGCGATGCGCTCGACCAGCAACTAGGCGATGCGATCGCGTTTCATCGTCCCGCTGGCGGCATGTTCGTGTGGGCGCGATTGACGGGTGGCCAGAATGCGTCCGACACGTTGCGGGCGTGTATCGAGCGCAACGTCATGTTCGTGCCGGGTGTTGCCTTCTATAAAGACAATATCGATCTGGCGGCACTGCGCCTGTCATTTGCCGCGCCCGGCATCGCCGAAATCGAAACCGGCGTGCAGAGAATGAAGCAGGCGCTCGCACTCGTTTGATGACGGCTAAGGCGACTAACGCGACTAACGCGGTATTGGTTGAAAAGCAGTAAGCACAATGCCTGAAATAACCCGGCGAGCACGCGATGCTCAGCCGGGTTTTTTATGTCGACGCTAAATATTCGCGATTTAGCATAGACCGGTCGATCCGGTAAAGCAGCCTTATGTCACGCGCGACCGGACGCCTCCCGCTGCCCCCCGCTCAAGGCCGCAGGTCGATGTGCTGCGGCCGTTGTACGCCGTTAGCTTCTTTGCATGCCGTTTTAACTCAAACGATTGTTTCGATTGCGATGCGTCTTCTAATGGGTTAATCCCGCCGGCTCCGTATTTCCGTCAAACTCCTGAAACATGGCTGATTGTTAAATGGAGCGTGACACTGGTTTTTAACGATAAATATCGGTTATCATCGTTGGCCTTCGGCGAATGATTTCGATGAATTAATTCATCGGCGTCCACGTTAATACCGTCGCATCGAACCAGAAAAAATCAGATGAAGATGTCGCGTAAAAAGATTGCAATCCTGGTAGCCGGTCTTCTGGTCGTGGCCGGCGTGGTCATTCAGGCGGTGTGGCGTCCATTCGCGCATCGTAAAGTCGCCGAGAACAGCGAAATCGTGCTCGATATTCATCACCCGGATGCGGTGATCGACAGCGAAGCGCTCTCGCGTTTGCCGCGCGACATTCTGCGGGTGCCGCTGTTGCACGACGTGCTGACCCAGGACTTCGTCGACTATTACGAATCGAATGACACGCGGCTGTCCACGGAGGGCGCGCTGCGGCGGCTCGCATTCGAACATCAACTGGACTGGCGTGATGAACTGATCCGCCGCGTATTCGACGAACCGGCGCACGTGCTGCTATGGCGCTCGCCGGACGGCCGCCTCGGTTACTGGGTGATGTCGATACGCCGCAATGGTCTGGCGAAGCTGGTGCAAGGGTTCGGCAATGTTGCCGCGAGCGATTCGCAGTTGAGTCAGGTGGCCAGGCTTTCCGGCGACGTTCCGGTCTACGCGTTGAAGCTGGCGGTGGGCCGCACGATTCTCTTCGCAACGAAAGACGACCGCCTCGTGGTGATATCCGCCCCCGGCGTGCTGCTCGACCCGAAAGGCGGCTTGCTGGGCGAGCGGGCGGATGCTGTGTCAGAGATGCTTTCGTCCGGCCGCGACGATGCGGCGAGCACCTATCGACTCGACGCCTCCGGCGACGCGCCGAAGGGGCACCGACTGGTGGTGTCGGCGAATTATTTGTCGTTTGGCTATCAGGCGTTTTTCTCCGGCATTGACGCGCTGCGTTTCGATTTCTCGACCAACGGCAATGCCGCGGCGAACTGGCAAACTTCCGCGCTGATCGAGCCGGACAAGTTGCCCCAGGAGTGGAATAGCGCCGGCTTGTGGCGCGCGTTGCCGGCTAATCCGGCGGCGTGCACGAGCTTGCCGGCCGACTGGAAAGAGGCGTCGGGCCTGTTGGGCAAAGTGGCCGATGTCGGCGCGGAGGGGGCTGCCGCGATCGGCGATCAACTTACCGGTCCCGCCGCCGTCTGCTGGTACGCGAAGTCGGCGCTGGTCGCACCGGTGTTCGTCGCGCGCGTGAAGACACAGGACGCGGCGAGCAGCGCCGCGCTGAAGGCGTCGCTCGGCAAGACCTTTGGCGACGTGATCGGCGCATACGAGGCGAAGGCTGCCCAATCCGGTGACGCCGGTTCGGGCTATCGCCGTCTGCCGGTCACGCAGCACGACCAGGGCGCGGGCGTCACGGTCTGGCAACGGCCGGTCAGTGCGCGCTCGGGTACGGCTTTGTCCAGCAAGGCGTCGTTCGCATCGCAATTGTCGGCGGAGCGTTATTTCCCGGTGACACTCGCTTTGGCGCACGGTTACCTGATCTTCTCCCCCGATTCACGTCTGGTCGACGACACGCTCGCCGTGCTCGACAAGCGCTATCCGGCGCTCGCGGACACGCTCGCGCCGCAACGTCTGCCGCGCACGATTCTGACGCTGACGCCTTCGTCCGCGGCCGCGTTGATCGAGCGCGAAGCGGGCGCGGCGCTGCCGGCGGATCAGGAGGCGGTGTTCCGCAATGCATCGCGCACGCATCTCGTGCCGAAGCTGCATGCGCTCGCCCACTACCCGCCGGTTTCGTTGACGCTGCCGCAGAACCTGCCGGGTTCGACGGGCTGGGTTCCGGTTGAGTGGTGGTTCGATCGAGCGCAGGCGGGTGCGGGTGGTGCTGCGGACGCCGGTGCGGCTGATGCGCCTGCTGATCAACCCGGCACTGAGGGCGATTGAATGCGCCGCCTTCACGTCGGTGACGTGGCATCCGCGACGGATGTGTGCGTAGTGGCGCAAGCGCCTGCCGCGCATGCAATCGCGCACGTGCACGTGCACGGCTCGCGGGCCGCCGCGCGCCGTGCGTGGCTCGCACGCGTGGCGTCGGCGCTCGTCATGGCGAGCTTCGCGCCCTACGCAACCGCTCTCACCAGCAGCACCGCGTCGCCCGACCCCGACGCGCTTTCGCCGCAGCAATCCGCCGCGTTTCGCGCGTGGTTCACGCGTATCGTCGACCAGCAAATGCGCCGCGGCCCCACGCCGCGCTGGACTCAACGCGATTGCGCGGGGCTGGTGCGGTTTGCCGTCGGCGAAACACTCAAGCCGCATGACAGTAAATGGCTGCGCGCCAACGGCATGACCAGTCTCGCGGACGCCAGCAGCATGCCGCCCGAACTGCAACTGTCCGCATCGCAACGCACAATCGCCAACCGCTGGACGCGGGTCGACGGTTCCACCGGCGCGTACGCGTCGGCGATCGCGCTGATTCAACGCAATAGCCGGTTTGTTTCGAAGGACGTGAATCAGGCGCTGCCCGGCGACCTGCTGTTTTTCGACCAGGGCGACGACCAGCATCTGATGATCTGGTTGGATCGCTACATCGCTTATCACACAGGCACCGTTACGCCGACCGATACCGGTCTGCGCGCCGTGGCCGTCTCCGACCTGATGCAATGGAAAGATTCCCGCTGGCAGCCGCTCGACGGCAATCCGAATTTCGTTGGCGTGTTTCGTTTGGACTTTCTGACACCATGACCCGAATGCAATCCGTCACTGCGTCGCGCGCCTGGCTCGGCAACTTACAACGTCGCGCGGGCGTGGCGCTGGTCGCGCTTTTTGCGGCCATGACACTTGTCATCGCACCGGCGGCCCATGCCGACGACGATGCTTCGAGCACCGCCGCCGATACCAATATCGCCGCGAATCCGACGCTGCAAACAGCGCCGCCAAGCAACTTCGCCTCGCAGAAGGTCGATGGACAACCGTTCTTCCTGCTCTCGGATGCGAGCTTCGGCAGCGATCAGTTGGCACAGGTGCGGCTTGAGGCGCCCGGCCGCGAGTTTAAGGACGCATTGCAGGCGTACGGCGGCGCGGACATCGTCGTATATCGCGTGCCGAAGCCGTTGGACTTTCTGAAGGCGCAGAAGAATCTGCATCGTCTGAACGTCGCGCCGAATTATCAGGGCGAAGGTCTGGCGAATACGCTGGCTTACCTGTGGGACCGCTGGTTCACCGAAGCACGCCGCGCCTGGCAGCGCGTGCTCTCGTTCGCGACACGCAGCAAGGCGACCCAGGCCGAGCCGCAATTCAAGCTCGGTGAGGAGACCGGCAAGCAGACACAATTCCGTCAGAACTCGCAGTTCGCGCCGCTGAAAGGCTATGACATGGTCGCGCGCTTTCGCTATCCGATCTGGGACGCGAAGGTGATCGAGCCGCCGAAGGGCGTCAATCTCGAGGGCAGCAGCAGTAACTTTATTGAAGCAAGTTCGGGCAACGTAATGATTCCGGTCGGCAAGCTGTCGCCTGGGCTTTACATCGTCGAGGCGGTGATCGGCAACTATCGCGCGCATACCTTGCTGTTCGTGTCGGACACGGTCGCGGTCGTGAAAGCGGCGTCGAGCGGCATGCTGGTGTGGACCGCACGGCGAGATAACGGCAAGCCGGTGCCGAACACCGACGTGAGCTGGACCGATGGCGTCGGCGTGTTGCAAAGCGGCGCGACCGGTAACGACGGCGCGCTGGTGCTGCAACACGTGAGCCCCGAGCGCAGCTACGTGCTCGGCACCGATCCGCAAGGCGGCGTATTCGTTTCGGAGAATTTCTATTACGACAGCGAGATCTACAACACCAAGATCTACGCAGTGACCGACCGCCCGATGTACCGGCCGGGCGACGCAGTGCATGTGAAGTTCATCGGCCGCACGTTCCAGAACGCAACGCAATCCACCGCGCCTGCCGAGGCCGATATCAAGCTCGACGTGCTCGACCCGAACGGTTCGCCGGTGGCCAGCAGCAAGACGCATTTTGCTTCCGACACGGGGGCGGACGTGTCCTTCACGCTGCCCGCCGATGCCACCGCGGGCGGCTATACGCTGCGCTTCGACTACAACGGCGATGTCTACGGCAGCGCATTTCGCGTCGCCGAATATGTGAAGCCGCATTTCGACGTCAACCTGTCGATGGATAAAGCCGACTATGCGACGGGCGAGCAACTGAAGGGCAAGATCCAGTTGCGCTATCCGGACGGCAAACCCGTGCGCGACAGCAAGGTGTCGGTCACGCTGCGGGCGCAGAAAGTGACGATCGTCGACGGTGAACTGCGCTATGCCGGATTGTTCCCGGTCAAGCTGGAACAGCAGGAACTCACAACCGATAGCGACGGCAACGCGAGCCTCACGCTGCCCGCCGCCAAAGAACCAAGCCGTTATGCGTTGACGCTGTTCGCACAGGACGGTGCGGCCTATAAAGTGCGTGTCACGCGTGAAGTGCTGATCGCGCGCGGCGCGACGCCTTATCGCTTATCGACGGCCAAGTCGTTCTCGCAGCCGAAGGAAGCGGTCAATTTCGATCTGCAAGCGCTGGGTACGATCGATCCGGCGTCGCATGCGCCGGCCAAATGGGAATGGACGCGCCTCGAATCGCAGACACACGGCGAAGGCGCACTCAAAGGCGCGACGACAGGCGGCAAGCTGTCGTTCCCGGTGCAATTCGATGAGCCGGGCTCATACACGCTGTCCGTCAAGGACGACACGGGCAATCTGCTCGCGGCCACGAGCCATTGGGTGGCGGGTGATGGTCTGAAGGCGATTCCGGGCAGCGTCGAGATCGTGTTCGATCGCGATAAGTACAGGATCGGCGATACCGCCGAAGCACTGATTACCTTCCCGATGCCGGTCAACGATGCACTCCTGACGCTCGAGCGCGACAACGTCGAACACCGTGCGTTGCTGACAGCGGGCGGCGACTGGTTGCAACTGCAACGCGTGGCGCCCTCGCAATGGAAGGCGCGTATCAAGGTCGGCGAAGAATTCGCACCGAACATGACGTTCTCGGTGCTGTACGTGCATGCCGGCGAATACGTGTTCCAGAACGCGGGCATCGTGGTCGCGCAACCGCAGATCGAACTGAACGTGAAGAGCGACAAGCCGGTGTACGGTCCGGGCGATACGGTCACGCTGAATTTCGACAGCACGCTGAACGGCAAACCGGAAGCAGCGAACCTGACGGTGAGCGTGGTCGATGAAATGGTCTACGTATTGCAGCCGGAAATCGCGCCGAATATCGTCGACTTTTTCTATCATCCGCGGCGTAACAACGTGCGGACCTCGTCGAGCCTGTCGTTCATTACGTACGACCTGGCGCGCTCGCCGTTGAAGGGCGCGCCGGGCGGCCCGCAACGCGCGAACTACAACGAGCGCGGCGTGAAGGTGCTCGAACGGCCGCGTCGTGACGATCAGGACACGGCAGCGTGGGAAGGCACGCTGAAGACCGACGCGAACGGTCACGCGACCATGACGTTCAGGATGCCGGACTCGCTGGCCCGCTGGCGCGTTACCGTGCGCGCGGCGGCGCCGGACGGCATGGTCGGCCAACGCACCGCTTACGTGCGTTCGGATAAGGCGCTGTATCTCAAGTGGAGCGGACCGTCGCATTTCCGCGTCAACGATCAGCCGGCCATCGACATGATCGCCTTCAATCAGACCGACGCGGACGTGGACGCCGAGTGGGTGTCAACGGCGGCGGACTCTCGTTGAACCAGAAGGTCACGCTCAAGCGCGGCGCCAACTATCTGCGTCTGCCTACAGGGGCGTTGAAGGCCGGTTTGGTTGACGCGAGCTTGCGTCGTGCGGGTAAGGATGTGGATCGCTTGCAGACCACTATCGTGCTCGACGCGAGCGGCTGGCTCGATCTGCATCAGAACGCGGTGGCGCTCGACGGCTCGAACAAGCCGCTCAATTTGCCGCCGGATGCACAGGACGTCAGCGTGCGTTTCATCGGCAGTGCAGCGAGCCAGTTCGCGCGCGTCGCCGACGATCTGATCAACTATCCGTACGGTTGCGCCGAGCAGACCTCGAGCCGCCTGATTCCTTTGGCGCTTGCTCACGATGCGATTGGCCGTGGCGACAATGCAAGCTCGACGCAGGGGCTCGAAGCGCTCTTGCGCAATCAGCGTCAACGTCTGGCGATGCTGGCGGGTGTCGGCGGCACGTTCGGCTGGTGGGGCGATACGACCGGCGGCAGTGCGTTGATTACCGCCTACGCGTACTACGCGGACTGGCTCGCGAGCCGCAGCCTCGGCATTACGCTGCCTGCCGACAACTGGCAGCACGCAATGGACGTCTATCGCGACGCCGGCGCCAAAGAGCCGCTGTTGCATCGCGCGCTGGCGCTGTGGTTCATGCAGCAGATGGGCCTGCCGGTCGCCACGCCGGTTTCGGGCGTCGCGGCGGATTTGACGAGCGATGCAGCGGCTAACGGTAAAGCGCCGTCGGCCAACGTCACCTATGGTGCGTCGGACAGTATCGTGTTCGCGCAGCCTGATACGCCGCGCGGCAAGCAGATGGCGACGTTGCTGATCGCCAACCTCGCGCGCGGCTCGAATGCTCAACTGCCCGATGGCTTCGAGGCCGCGGCGAGTGCCGCGCGTACGGCTCTCGCGAACGATCCTGCGCCGCTCGTGCAGAGCCTGCTTTACATGACCGGCGGCGACGGCGGCGCGGCGATCGATGCATCGGCCTTGCTCGCGAAGAGCAGCGCCGATTACCCGACGCTCGATCGCGCGTTGACCTTGCTGTGGGTGCGTAAAGCGCTCGGCGGCGACACGGCGCCGGCTTCACTGCCGTCGCTGCAAGGCGCGGGCTGGACACGCGCGGTGACGTCGACCGGCACGCCCCTCTGGAAGTGGAATGGCGCGGCACTGCCCACCACGCTCGATGCGGGCGGCGCGCGCACCGATGTGAACGCACTGGTTTCGTTCCGCAGCCATACGAGCGAGGACAGCCGTCTGAACATCACGGTCGAGCGCCGTTTCTACAAGCTCGAACCGCTCGAAGTGAAGGTCGATCCGAAGAAAGGAGACGCCGCGAGTCAAATGGGCCGCTCGGCATTTACCGCACGTCTGGTGAAGTCAGGCGATGCGATCGACAGCAATGCACTGTACGTCGACGAAGTCACGCTCACGCCGCGTTCGGGCAACGCGTACCACTACGGTCTGCTCGACGTGCCGCTGCCGCCGGGTGGCGATGTCGAGGCGACCAGCTGGGGCGTGTCGATCGACGGCTTGCCGGGCGCAAAGGACGGCGCAAGCGGTCCACAGCCGTTCGCTCGTGCTGCATCGTACGAGATGGGTGAGCTGGCGTATCACCAGCCGGTGCCCTTGCTCGATCGTCCGGTGACGCTGCGGCAGCTGGTTCGCTTCGCCTTGCCGGGCACGTTCGCGTTGCCGCCGGCTCGCTACTTCCGCATGTATCAGCCGGACGCCAAGGCGTTCGAAGGCGGCAAGAGCGATCGCGTGACAAGCCTGCGTATTCAGTAAGCGAGACCACCATGTTCTCCGCTCTTCGGCATTCGCGCGATCGTCTGGCAGTTACGCTGCGGGTTGCGCTCGTGGTGGGAGCGGGGTGCGTTTTTAGTGGTGCGAGTGCGGCTGTGGTCGCGGCTGCGGCGAGTACATTGCCGTCCGTGTCGCCGACCGGGTCCGCTGCGCAGATGCTGCACTTTGCCTGGTTGCGCGACGGTCAATCGCAGCTTTGGCAATTCAACGCCGCTGCCGCCGCGACTGCCGCCGCGGACGGTCTCACGCCGCAGTCCGCACGTCCGTTGCCGGCGACGCTGGAGACGCCGCTCGGCAGCGTGTGGAAGCTGTTCGTCTATGGTTATCTGGTCGATCGCAATATCGCCACGCCGGACTACGTCTGCAACGGCGGCGATCCTGAAGAAGTGTATTGCTGCATGACAGGCGGTCACGTCGACCGTGATCATGCGCTGGTGCAATCGTGCGGACGTTTTTTCGAACCCGCGCGCCTGCAACTCGATCCGGCCGACTGGCGCAAGTACTGGACGGCCGCGCATGCACCCGTCTGGCTGCGCGACCTCCACGCGATGACACCCACCCGTCGCGTGCCGGTGACCGAGCTGCTCGCCGCATTGCAGGCGATGCCGTCACGGCCACGCGAAGCGGCGTCGAGCACGCTGGTGTCGGTGCTGACCAGCGGACGCGGTGAGGGCACCGTGTCGCTCTACGGCAGCGTGCTGCGCGCCAAAACCTGGACCATGCCGGACCCGGCGCGGCCCGGTGCTTCGATCGGTGGTGCGGCAGGCTGGCTCGCCGATGGCACGCCGGTATGGCTAGGGGGCGCCGGCGGCAGCGCACGGGTGCTGGCGGCCGCCGCGCCGCGCATCGCGCCGTTGTTCACGCAAATCACCGTGCCCGACGACAACGCGTGCGTGCTGGTCGACTTCTTCAGCCGTTATCCGATTCGTGAGGTGCTCGGCGATAAAGGGCCGGCAGCGGTGCCCGAGGGTCCGTTGCGCGGCGATTTCCGGGTCGGCTTCGTCAACGGCAACTGGGCGCGGGTGGAAAGCCAGGGCGAACTGCGGCTCGATCGCGACGCTGCCGGTGCGCCGCAGATAGTGGGCCGCTTCGGCATGAACGACTACGTCGCGCGGGTGGTCGAGCGGGAAGGCGACACGAGCCAGCCGGAAGCGGCGAAGGCTTTGGCGGTGGCGGCGCGCTCCTACGTCGTGCAACATGGCAATCACGACCACGGCTGCTTCCGTATCGACGACAGCAGCAGCACGCAGCGCGTCCTGCCGCGCGTGCCGACCGCTGCGGCGCGCCGTGCAGCCGATCTGACCGACGCGCTGGTGCTCACCGGCGTGCCGGTTCAGTATCACCACGACAAGGCCGCCCCCGGTCAGATGAGCTGGCTTGCCGCGAAGGCGTCCGCGCAAACCGGTCTCACTTTCGACGCGATTCTGTCGCGCACCTGGCCGCAAGCAACCTTGACGTCGTTCGAGAGTCCGCTGTCCGGTGATTGCATCCAGGTGGCGGGGGCCCAGCAATGGTTGCAGCGCAACGCGCCGTTGTGGGCACGGCGCATGGACGGCGCAGCCGGTTACGAGACCCCCGATCTGCCCGCGGTATGCGAGGTGCGCGAAGGGCGGCCCTATGCGGACGCGCAGCGCAATCGCGTGTACGTATATCGTCTGCAGACCGAAGAGGACCGTATCGCGCTGACGCATGAATATATTCACCTCGCGTTCCAGCATCATCCGCGCGGCCTCGATGAAGCGTTTGTCGAACGTACCGCTCGCACGCTGATCCGTACGGACAATCCCATTCAATGAATACCCTCTCGCGCTCGCTTTCCGCTCTGTTTCGCGCGCTTCCTGTGATGCGCCACGTTCGAGTTCCCGCGGCTGTTGCCTTGGCCTCGGCTGTGCTGTCGGCGAGTATGGCGACCAATGTGCAAGCCGCCGGCACGGACGGTAATGGCGGTGCGCTCGCCGATCTCACCGGCGCATTCGGCGGTTGGCGCCACAGCGGGTTGACGGACGAAGGCGAGCACTTCGTCGCGGCCTATCCGCGGCCGCCGGTCGACCGTGGTGCGCAACGCTATCGCACGCTGATCGAAGGGCGCCTGAAGCACATCGACAAACACGCGCGCAAGCCGCCCACATTGGTCGTCAACGGCAACCCGACGCCGCTCTATACCGACGAAGATGGCGCGTTCGCGCGCCCGTGGGCATTCGGGGCGGGCTCGAACAGCGTCGAATTGATTTCCGCGGACGGTAAACAGCACCAGCGCATGCAGTTCTACGAAGCCGATCACAGCAAGCCGCAGGCGAAATTGCGCGCGATCGTCACGTGGGACGACCCGAAAGCGCAGGTGGATTTGCACGTGATCACGCCGGGCGGCCTGCATGCGTTCTTCGCCAATCCCACGCTCGAAGACGGCAGCGGCTTCGACGTCGATTCGGTGGACGGTGCGGGGCCAGGCATATTTTCATCGGCGGCGCCCGAGCATGGTACGTGGCTGTTCTTTCTGAACTATTGGGGCAATTTCGATTCGACCGGCTACAACTTCGACGCCGCTGCGCACGAGCGCGACGTGATTACCGCGACGTTGACGCTGGTTTTCAATGAAAACACGCCGAACGAGCGGCGTGAAACAATGGTCGTGCCGCTGCGCAAGATCGGCGACCTGCAGCTCGTGAAAAGCGAGCGACTCTGAGGGCGGGATGGGAGCAGTGACGATGAAGGTCAAGACAACGGGTTGGGCGAAGGCTGGCTGGATGATGCTTGTCGTCGCCTGTTTGCAGGTTGCGACGCTAGCGCGCGCGAGCGATATCGACTTCGGCGCGCCGTTCAACGGCTGGCGCAACACGAGCGGCGACACCCAGCGCTACACGCAGGATGTGCATTATCCTGCGGTGACGGTGACGACGCCGGAAGGCCAGTCGAAGTTCGCGCTGATCGAAGGGCAGATCCGTAACACGCCAAAGAAGAAGGGCACCACGGTGGGCACGCTGGTGGTGAACGGTACGCCGTTGCCGCAGCGCATCGAGGAAGACGGCAAGTTCTCGCGGCCTTACGCATTTCCGTCCGGCAGCAATGGCGTTGAGCTGCGGGCGCCGGATGGTTCACGCAAGCGCGTGCAGTTTTACGACGCATACAGCGGTAAAACCCAACCGAAATTGCGCGTGTTGCTCGCATGGGACACCGATGGCACCGATCTGGACTTGCATGTGGTTTCGCCGGACGGCGTGCACACCTGGTACGGCGACCGCGTCGCGCCGAATGGCGGCTCGCTCGACGTGGACGTGACGACCGGCTATGGGCCGGAGATCTACTCATCGGCGGCGCCGTTGAAGGGCACCTATCTGGTCTACGTGAATTATTACGGCAACGGGAATAGCGGCAGCGATATGACCGTCGCTCAGGTGACGATCATCACGAACGAGAATACGCCCAATGAGAAGAGCGAAACGATTCGGGTGCCGATGCGTAAGCCAGGCGAGCTGACGCTCGTGAAGACGTTTGTGATGCCCTAGGCGAATGCCGGGCGATGTGCACGGCATGCGCTTGCCGTGCATGACGCACGACAAGCGCAACCGCTTGCTTAACGGTCGAGGAACGACTTCAGGCGATCTGCGCGGCTCGGATGCATCAGCTTACGCATGGCCTTGCTTTCGATCTGGCGAATCCGCTCGCGCGTGACGTCGAACTGCTTGCCGACTTCTTCGAGCGTGTGGTCCGACTTCGTGTTGATGCCGTAGCGCATGCGCAGCACCTTCGCTTCGCGCGGCGACAGCGAGTCGAGCGCGTCGTCGATGGCGGCGCGCAAGTCGGCCTGCATCGCTGCATCAGCCGGCGAGGACGCTGCCGAATCTTCGATCATGTCGCCGAGCGTGGCGTCGCCGTCGTCACCCACCGGCGTTTCCATCGATACCGGCTGCTTGGCGATCTTCAGAATGCCGCGCACTTTCTCTTCCGACAGTTCCATGCGCTCCGCCAGCACCGAAGGATGGGCTTCCTGACCGGTCTGTTGCAGGATCTCGCGCGAAATGCGGTTGAGCTTGTTGATCGTTTCGATCATGTGCACCGGCACGCGGATCGTGCGAGCCTGATCGGCGAGTGAACGCGTCACGGCCTGACGAACCCACCAGGTGGCATACGTCGAGAACTTCCAGCCACGGCGGTATTCGAACTTGTCCACGGCCTTCATCAGACCGATGTTGCCTTCCTGGATCAGATCAAGGAACAGCATGCCGCGGTTGACGTACTTCTTTGCGATCGAGATCACGAGACGCAGATTCGCCTCGATCATCTCGCTCTTGGCCTTGCGCATCTTCGACTCGGCCGCAACCATCTGACGGTTGATCTCTTTCAGATGCTTGAGCGGCAGCGAAACGGTTGCCTCGATGTCGATCAGCTTCTGCTGTTCCGACTGGATGGCCGGCAGATGACGCTCCAGCGCCGCACCGAACGACGACGAGCCGCGTGCGGCACGCTCGGTCCAGCCGAGATCGGCTTCGTGACCCTTGAACGATTCGATGAACTGCTCGCGCGGCATGCCGCTCTTCGTCACGACGATTTGCATGATGTTGCGTTCGATCGCGCGAACCTGGGCGACCTGGCTTTGCACGTCGCCGCACAGGCGGTCGATCGTGCGAGCCGTAAAGCGAATCTTCGCGAGGTGCTGCTGGATCTCTTCGCGGGCGCGCAGGTAAGCCTTCGAGCTGACGTCGCCGCGCGTGTGCGAGGCGTTCATCTGATCGGACAGGATGCCGACCTGGGCGAAGATCTCGAGGCAATCGCTCGTGAGTTGCTTCAGACGTGCTTCGTCTGCTGCCGAGGAGTCGGCCGGGCCGGCGTCGTCGTCTTCTTCTTCATCGCTGTCGACATCGTCGGTCGCATCGGCGTCGACGTCCGCTGCGGCGTCCGCAGTGGTGTCTTCCGCAGCGGCGGTGTCTTCATTCAGACCGTCGACCAGTTCGTCGATCCGCAGTTCGCCGTCCGCGACCTGTTGGGCGCTCGCCAGAATGGCGGAGATCGCGAGCGGGCAAGCGGCAATCGCCTGCACCATTTCGTGCAGACCGTCTTCAATGCGCTTCGCAATCGCGATTTCGCCCGCGCGGGTCAGCAGCTCGGTTGCGCCCATTTCGCGCATATACATGCGCACGGGGTCGGTCGTACGGCCGAACTCGGAATCGACGGTCGACAACGCGACTTCGGTTTCCTCGTCAGCCTGGTCGTCCGACACCACGGCGGGGGCGTTCGAATTGAGCAGCAGGGTTTCCGCATCCGGAGCCTGCTCGTAGACCTGCACGCCCATGTCGTTGAAGGCGCTGACGATGCTGTCGATCGCGGCCGTTTGCGCGAAGTTGTCGGGCAGGTGGTCGTTGATCTGCGCGTGGGTCAGGTAGCCTTGCTCCTTGCCCAGCTGGATCAGTGCGCGCATCTGGCGCTGACGCTCTTCAGCTTGTTGCGGCGGCAGTTCGGCCGCTACGGGGATCGCTTTGCCAGCGCCTTTGCCCTTGGCTGTACGGCCAGCGGGCGCTTTGGGGGTGTATCCGGCAGTTTCGTGTTGCGAATCTTCGCGATCAAAAGGGTTCACGTATTCTCCTCTAGAGGCTTCGCTATGAGACGCAAGACGCTACCGTCAGGCGTTTCGAGCATGGCTCAACATCACCTGAGTGACTCAACGCGGTTGTTTGGCTGTGCTCTGGGGAGCAAAAAAGATGAGCCCGCACTAAGCGGGCCGATAGAAATGTGCGAAATTCGCGCGGCTCGCATTATATACGACCTTGCGCCTTCGCGCTCATTGTGCGTACACCTTTTGTGATGCGCTCTCGCCGCGGGCCTGTTCGCGTGCCGTTGGTCGCTGGGCGGATGCTCGTCATAGGCGGCGCGCCGACGGACAGCCTTCCTACTATAGATGAAGTCGCGCGCCCTCACATGGTGTCTACACATTTTGCTACCTCGCTATATATAGGGGCGCCGTGGAAGGATGCAAGTTCTGGCGTCGATTCGTACTTACCCAAAAGAAAATTCGCAGAAGGGGGTTGACGGCGGGGTAGTCGATCTCCATAATCTCGTTTCTCTGCTGCTGATGCAGCGACGCAGAACGAAGCGGTGCCGGTGGTTGCGCAGGTGGGCGACACGGTGCAGGTTCGGTAGTGAATGCGTATTTGATCTTTAAAAATTAACAGCCGATAAGTGTGGGCGCTTGATGCGCGACGCGCGGTGGACTCTTCGGGGTCTGCCGGAAGCGAAAGTATCAAGTCTCACACGAGTATTAAAGGAAGGTTTTCCTGTCGGGGTGGATTCACGCCGGCAGGTTAATCATTCGTCAGTACGTTGAGTGAGCGACCGGTTTCGAAAGAGACCGAAAAACAGTAACAGGTTTGAACTGAAGAGTTTGATCCTGGCTCAGATTGAACGCTGGCGGCATGCCTTACACATGCAAGTCGAACGGCAGCACGGGGGCAACCCTGGTGGCGAGTGGCGAACGGGTGAGTAATACATCGGAACGTGTCCTGTAGTGGGGGATAGCCCGGCGAAAGCCGGATTAATACCGCATACGCTCTACGGAGGAAAGGGGGGGATCTTAGGACCTCCCGCTACAGGGGCGGCCGATGGCAGATTAGCTAGTTGGTGGGGTAAAGGCCTACCAAGGCGACGATCTGTAGCTGGTCTGAGAGGACGACCAGCCACACTGGGACTGAGACACGGCCCAGACTCCTACGGGAGGCAGCAGTGGGGAATTTTGGACAATGGGCGAAAGCCTGATCCAGCAATGCCGCGTGTGTGAAGAAGGCCTTCGGGTTGTAAAGCACTTTTGTCCGGAAAGAAAACGCCGTGGTTAATACCCGTGGCGGATGACGGTACCGGAAGAATAAGCACCGGCTAACTACGTGCCAGCAGCCGCGGTAATACGTAGGGTGCAAGCGTTAATCGGAATTACTGGGCGTAAAGCGTGCGCAGGCGGTCCGCTAAGACAGATGTGAAATCCCCGGGCTTAACCTGGGAACTGCATTTGTGACTGGCGGGCTAGAGTATGGCAGAGGGGGGTAGAATTCCACGTGTAGCAGTGAAATGCGTAGAGATGTGGAGGAATACCGATGGCGAAGGCAGCCCCCTGGGCCAATACTGACGCTCATGCACGAAAGCGTGGGGAGCAAACAGGATTAGATACCCTGGTAGTCCACGCCCTAAACGATGTCAACTAGTTGTCGGGTCTTCATTGACTTGGTAACGTAGCTAACGCGTGAAGTTGACCGCCTGGGGAGTACGGTCGCAAGATTAAAACTCAAAGGAATTGACGGGGACCCGCACAAGCGGTGGATGATGTGGATTAATTCGATGCAACGCGAAAAACCTTACCTACCCTTGACATGTATGGAATCCTGCTGAGAGGTGGGAGTGCCCGAAAGGGAGCCATAACACAGGTGCTGCATGGCTGTCGTCAGCTCGTGTCGTGAGATGTTGGGTTAAGTCCCGCAACGAGCGCAACCCTTGTCCCTAGTTGCTACGCAAGAGCACTCTAGGGAGACTGCCGGTGACAAACCGGAGGAAGGTGGGGATGACGTCAAGTCCTCATGGCCCTTATGGGTAGGGCTTCACACGTCATACAATGGTCGGAACAGAGGGTCGCCAACCCGCGAGGGGGAGCCAATCCCAGAAAACCGATCGTAGTCCGGATCGCACTCTGCAACTCGAGTGCGTGAAGCTGGAATCGCTAGTAATCGCGGATCAGCATGCCGCGGTGAATACGTTCCCGGGTCTTGTACACACCGCCCGTCACACCATGGGAGTGGGTTTTACCAGAAGTGGCTAGTCTAACCGCAAGGAGGACGGTCACCACGGTAGGATTCATGACTGGGGTGAAGTCGTAACAAGGTAGCCGTATCGGAAGGTGCGGCTGGATCACCTCCTTTCTCGAGCTAACGTGTCGAACGTTGAGCGCTCACGCTTATCGGCTGTGAAATTAGGACAGTAAGTCAGACAGACTGAGGGGTCTGTAGCTCAGTCGGTTAGAGCACCGTCTTGATAAGGCGGGGGTCGATGGTTCGAATCCATCCAGACCCACCATTGTCTTGTCTGCGATGGCTGCGCGAGCCGATGAACCCCGAGGTGTGATGGTGATCTGTGCATGACTGGGGGATTAGCTCAGCTGGGAGAGCACCTGCTTTGCAAGCAGGGGGTCGTCGGTTCGATCCCGTCATCCTCCACCAATCCTCAATGCCTAGTGTTCGGGACTCACCGAGCCTTATGCATTGGCGATTGAGCCAGTCAGAATGATACGTGGTTATAGCAACTGCGATATCGGCTGTCGTTCTTTAACAATCAGGAAGAAGTAGTAAAGAGATTCACGAAAGATCACTTAGAGATGGGTGATTGAGTAGGTGAATCAGGGTTGTGATTGTATCAATGTATGAAAAGGTGATCGAAAGATCGCTTTGGAATACGGCGCAACACGAATACTCAACCTGTAACGATGTGAACCACGTCGTATTCCCAGTGAATACGACCGAGACACACCCGTTATAGGGTCAAGCGAACAAGTGCATGTGGTGGATGCCTTGGCGATCACAGGCGATGAAGGACGCGGTAGCCTGCGAAAAGCGGAGGGGAGCTGGCAAACGAGCTTTGATCCTCCGATATCCGAATGGGGAAACCCGGCCCGTATGGGTCATCCGTAACTGAATACATAGGTTACGTGAAGCGAACGCGGTGAACTGAAACATCTAAGTAACCGCAGGAAAAGAAATCAACCGAGATTCCCAGAGTAGTGGCGAGCGAAATGGGACCAGCCTGTACTCTTTATCTTCATTGTTAGTCGAAGGCTCTGGAAAGTGCCGCCATAGCAGGTGATAGCCCTGTAGACGAAAACAGCGGGGAAGAACTAGGTGTACGGAAAGTAGGGCGGGACACGTGAAATCCTGTCTGAAGATGGGGGGACCATCCTCCAAGGCTAAATACTCGTGATCGACCGATAGTGAACCAGTACCGTGAGGGAAAGGCGAAAAGAACCCCGGGAGGGGAGTGAAACAGATCCTGAAACCGCATGCATACAAACAGTCGGAGCCTCTGCGAAGGGGTGACGGCGTACCTTTTGTATAATGGGTCAGCGACTTACATTCAGTGGCAAGCTTAACCGATTAGGGCAGGCGTAGCGAAAGCGAGTCCGAACAGGGCGATTCAGTCGCTGGGTGTAGACCCGAAACCAGGTGATCTATCCATGGCCAGGATGAAGGTGCGGTAACACGTACTGGAGGTCCGAACCCACTAACGTTGAAAAGTTAGGGGATGAGCTGTGGATAGGGGTGAAAGGCTAAACAAACCTGGAAATAGCTGGTTCTCTCCGAAAACTATTTAGGTAGTGCCTCGTGTATCACCTTCGGGGGTAGAGCACTGTCATGGTTGTGGGGTCCATTGCGGATTACTACGCCATAGCAAACTCCGAATACCGAAGAGTGCAATCACGGGAGACAGACATCGGGTGCTAACGTCCGGTGTCAAGAGGGAAACAACCCAGACCGCCAGCTAAGGTCCCCAAATATTGCTAAGTGGGAAACGAAGTGGGAAGGCTAAAACAGTCAGGAGGTTGGCTTAGAAGCAGCCATCCTTTAAAGAAAGCGTAATAGCTCACTGATCGAGTCGTCCTGCGCGGAAGATGTAACGGGGCTAAGCAATATACCGAAGCTGCGGATGCACATTTATGTGCATGGTAGGAGAGCGTTCCGTAAGCCTGCGAAGGTGCATTGAAAAGTGTGCTGGAGGTATCGGAAGTGCGAATGCTGACATGAGTAGCGATAAAGGGGGTGAAAGGCCCCCTCGCCGTAAGCCCAAGGTTTCCTACGCAACGTTCATCGGCGTAGGGTGAGTCGGCCCCTAAGGCGAGGCAGAAATGCGTAGCTGATGGGAAGCAGGTTAATATTCCTGCACCATTGTTAAATGCGATGGGGGGACGGATCGCGGAAGGTTGTCCGGGTGTTGGAAGTCCCGGTCCTTGCATTGGAGAAGGCGCTCAGGCAAATCCGGGCGCGGAATTCAAGGGTGCGAGGCCAGTCGCTTAGGCGACGAAGCAATCGGAAGTGGTTCCAAGAAAAGCCTCTAAGCTTCAGTTTAACAGGACCGTACCGCAAACCGACACAGGTGGGCGAGATGAGTATTCTAAGGCGCTTGAGAGAACTCGGGAGAAGGAACTCGGCAAATTGGTACCGTAACTTCGGGATAAGGTACGCCCCTGTAGCTTGATGCCCCTGCGGGCAGAGGGTGAAGGGGTTGCAATAAACTGGTGGCTGCGACTGTTTAATAAAAACACAGCACTCTGCAAACACGAAAGTGGACGTATAGGGTGTGACGCCTGCCCGGTGCCGGAAGATTAAATGATGGGGTGCAAGCTCTTGATTGAAGTCCCGGTAAACGGCGGCCGTAACTATAACGGTCCTAAGGTAGCGAAATTCCTTGTCGGGTAAGTTCCGACCTGCACGAATGGCGTAACGATGGCCACACTGTCTCCTCCCGAGACTCAGCGAAGTTGAAGTGTTTGTGATGATGCAATCTCCCCGCGGCTAGACGGAAAGACCCCATGAACCTTTACTGTAGCTTTGCATTGGACTTTGAACCGATCTGTGTAGGATAGGTGGGAGGCTATGAAGCGTGGACGCCAGTCTGCGTGGAGCCGTCCTTGAAATACCACCCTGGTTTGTTTGAGGTTCTAACCTTGGTCCGTAATCCGGATCGGGGACAGTGCATGGTAGGCAGTTTGACTGGGGCGGTCTCCTCCCAAAGTGTAACGGAGGAGTACGAAGGTACGCTAGGTACGGTCGGAAATCGTGCTGATAGTGCAATGGCATAAGCGTGCTTAACTGCGAGACCGACAAGTCGAGCAGGTGCGAAAGCAGGTCATAGTGATCCGGTGGTTCTGTATGGAAGGGCCATCGCTCAACGGATAAAAGGTACTCTGGGGATAACAGGCTGATACCGCCCAAGAGTTCATATCGACGGCGGTGTTTGGCACCTCGATGTCGGCTCATCTCATCCTGGGGCTGTAGCCGGTCCCAAGGGTATGGCTGTTCGCCATTTAAAGAGGTACGTGAGCTGGGTTTAAAACGTCGTGAGACAGTTTGGTCCCTATCTGCCGTGGGCGCTGGATATTTGAAGGGGGCTGCTCCTAGTACGAGAGGACCGGAGTGGACGAACCTCTGGTGTACCGGTTGTCACGCCAGTGGCATCGCCGGGTAGCTATGTTCGGAAGAGATAACCGCTGAAAGCATCTAAGCGGGAAACTCGCCTTAAGATGAGATATCCCCGGGGCTTCGAGCCCCTTGAAGGGTCGTTCAAGACCAGGACGTTGATAGGTCAGGTGTGGAAGCGCAGTAATGCGTTAAGCTAACTGATACTAATTGCCCGTAAGGCTTGATCCTATAACAGGTGTGTCTTATGCAGATCACACACGGTTGAGATCAGTGTTGTGCCAGAAACAACACAACCCGCCGAATCTCCCTCTGGTGAGCATCACCAGAAACTACTTCTTCCAGATTGGTTGTATTGCTCCACGAGCACTACGACAACAAGTCATGCCTGATGACCATAGCGAGTCGGTCCCACCCCTTCCCATCCCGAACAGGACCGTGAAACGACTCCACGCCGATGATAGTGCGGATTCCCGTGTGAAAGTAGGTAATCGTCAGGCTCCCTAGCAGCATCAGAAACCCCACCCCACAAAGGTGGGGTTTCTGCGTTTACGCACACCGGAAATACCGGCAGGCACGCCGCTCACTCCTTGCCGATCCGCAGCGCGTTTGTAAGCACCCGGTGAACCCGTCTTGCCAGCTAGGTGGCGCTGGGCGTCCAGCGATGCGGGAGCAGTTCGGCGATGTCGGCCGCCTTGTGGGTCGGCAGTCGCGTGAGGACGTCTTTCAGATAGGCGTAGGGATCGTGCCCGTTGAGCTTGGCCGATTGGATCAGGCTCATGACGGCAGCCGCGCGTTGACCGGCGCGCAGTGAGCCTGCAAACAACCAATTGGAGCGACCCAGGGCAACCGGCCGGATCTGTCGCTCGACGTGGTTGTTGTCGATGGGCACCGTCGGGTCGTCGAGGTAACGCACGAGAGCCGGCCACCGCTTGAGGCTGTAGTCAATGGCCCGCGCGATCGCCGAGCCGTCTGGGACGCGGCGTCGCTGTTCCTCGAGCCAGGCGTGCAGCCGCTCTAGAATCGGGCCAGCCCTTTGTTGCCGCGCTGCCAGGCGCTGGTCTGGCTCAGCATCCCGCACTTGCGCCTCGATCTCGTACAAGCTCACCATGTAGCGCAGTGCCTGGCCCGCCAATTCGCTCTTGTGCTTGTCGTGCAGTTCAAAGAACTTGCGCCGCGAATGGGCCATGCAACCGATCTCAGTGACGCCACCGTCGAAGCTGGCCTTGTAGCCGGCGAAGTCATCACATACCAGCTTGCCTTGCCACTGCCCCAGGAACGCGCGAGCGTGCTCGCCGCTGCGGCTGGGCGCAAACTGGTAAATCACCGCGCGCATCTTCTCGAACTCGCTCGGCGCATAGGCCCACAGGTAGGCGCGGTGCGTCTTGCCATTGCCGGGCGCGAGCATCTGCACTGGCGTTTCGTCGGCGTGCAGAACACCGTGGCTCAGAACCTCTTCTTGCAGGGCGTCCACCAGCGGTTGCAGACGCACGCCACAGATGCCCACCCACGCGCCCAGTGTCGATTGCGGGATGGCCAGACCGGCGCGCGCATAGATGCGCTCCTGCCGATACAGGGGAAGGTGGTCGCCGAACTTGGACACCAGCGTATGTGCCAGCAGTCCGGCCGTCGGGATGCCTTTGTCGATGACGTGGGGTGGCACCGGCGTCTGCACCAGCGTCTCACACTGATCGCACACCCATTTGCCGCGGATGTGACGCTCCACGGTGAACGTGCCCGGCGTGTAGTCCAGCTTCTCGCTGATGTCTTCGCCAATGCGCTTGAGCGCACACCCACAGGTGCAGGTCTCTGCGTCCGGCTCGTGGTGGATGTCGGTGCGCGGCAACTGCGGCGGCAATGCCTGGCGCTTGGGCTTGCTCTTGGCTTCAGATTTGGACGACGGCAGGAGCGCTTCCAGTTCGGTCTCAATCGCCTCGAGGTCTGCGTCAATGGCTTCGTCCAGCAGACTCGCCTGTTCAGATGTCAGTTGCTCGCTGCGCTTGCCGAACTTCCAGCGCTTGTGGATGGCCAGCTCGTGTGTGAGCTGGTCGATCTTGGCTTGCCGGTACCGCAACTCCCGGTCCTTCTCGCCGACCTGGGCCATCAACTGCGCAGCCAGTGTGCGCAGTTCGTCCGGGCTCAGGGCATCGAGGTTGGTGGGTAGGTTCATGCGGCGAGTCTGCCAGAACCCCAAGTCCTCTGGAAGGAAGCCAGTTTACGGCTTTGGGGGTATTACACGACCGTGATCGCGTGGTCGTGGGTGAGCGTCTGCCAAGGCAGCCCCGTCACCAGCGCACGCAATTGCTCGGGATTGAGCGCCGTGGCGATCGCCTGGTCGCCGTTCGTCCAGATGAAGCGCCCCTTGTTGAGGCGCCGCGCGGCCAGCCAGATGCCGAAGCCGTCGTAGACCAGCACCTTCATGCGCGTCGAACTCTTATTGGCAAACAGGTAGGCGTGGTGGGGGCGTGCCGCGCCGAACACCTTGACGACCCGCGCGAGGATCGTTTCGGTACCGGCGCGCATGTCCAGCGGCTCCACGGCCAACCAGATCGCGTCCACCCGAATCAACGCAACCACCCTTGCAGCCACTGGGCGCACTGCGCTGCGGCCGATCCCGGCCAGCGAAGACTGATCGTCGTCGCGCCACGGCGGACTTCGATCTGGATGTCCGGCACGGCAGTGGTCGGCTCGCCGATCCGCAACGGGATGAACTCGCCTTGCGGCACCCTCATCAACTCGCGGTCCTCAGGCGCGCCATTCTTTGCTTCCTGCTCGGCGACCCAGCGCCGCAGCAGATTCGCATTGAGGCGATGGTGCAGGGCTATCGCCGCGATCGAAACACCCGGCTGCATGCACTCCTGCACTGCCTTGGCCTTGAACTCGGCGCTATGCCGACGTCGGCGCCGTATTGGCGCGCTCTCTTCGATAGTGTCCACGTGTCCACCTAGAACTAGATGGACACGATGCTCCTTGCTACGCGGGTCCCCTTCAAGACGGGTTCACCGGGTGCTTACTCTTATCGGTGCCTACATGGTCATTCGCCGAAACGGCGAGACGGTACCGTTCGACGCATCGAAAATCGCAAGCGCGCTTGCCAAGGCGTTTCTGTATGACGCGCATGGGAACCTGTATCGCCCGGGCGTGGTATCGCTGAGTGCCGCACAACGTGAACGCGTTGAGCAGCTGACACAAGCAGTTTGTGATGCACTGGGTCGTCGTGGGGAAAGCAACGCTTTTCACATCGAGGCCTTGCAGGACCAGGTCGAACTGGCCCTGATGCGCGCGGGCGAGCACGAAGTCGCGCGCGGCTACGTTCTCTACCGTGAGATGGCTTCGCAGAAGCGAGCGCCGGCGCCGGTCGCGGGTCGTTACGATCACATCAAGTCGTATCGCATGCGCAATGGCGGTATAGCGCCCTTCAATCCCAGCTTCTGGATCGCCATCGTTGAGTCCGTTGTAGCGGGGCTCGAGAGTGTTTCAGCGGCAGATCTCTTCGATGAAGCCGTCCGAAACCTCTACGACAACGCGAAGGAAGAGGAGATCGAGAACGCGTTGATTCTTGCGGCGCGTACGAAGATCGAGATGGAGCCGGCCTACACCAAGGCGGCTGCTAGGCTCGTCCTGGCTCTCCAGCTCGGGCACGATGTGTTCGGCAAGGCAATCACCTTCGATGAGCTTGCCAGTTCATACGGAGAGGCGTTTGCTCGCGGTATCAAGGAAGGGGTGAGCGCTGAGCTGCTTGCCGACGACATGTCGCGGGGTTTTGACCTGCAACGTCTGGCCAATGCCATTCGGCCGGAGCGAGATCGCCTTTGGGACTATCTCGGCATGCAGACTCTGTACGATCGCTATCTGTTGCACATCGACGGCAAGCGCATCGAACTGCCGCAGGCATTCCTGATGCGGGTGGCGATGGGGCTGGCGCGGAACGAGGTGGAACGTGAAGTGCGTGCCATCGAGTTCTACGAAGTGCTGTCGACGTTTGACTACATGGCCAGCACGCCGACGCTGTTCAATACGGGATCGCTCCGGTCGCAGCTTTCGAGTTGCTATCTGACCACGATCTCGGACGACCTTGAGGGCATCTATGACGGGCTGAAAGAGAATGCCCTGTTGTCGAAGTTCGCTGGGGGTCTGGGCAACGACTGGACTCGTGTGCGCGCGCTCGGTTCCTATATCAAGGGGACCAACGGCAAGTCACAGGGCATCGTGCCGTTCCTGAAGGTTGTGAACGACACGGCAGTGGCCGTCAACCAAGGTGGCAAGCGCAAAGGGGCGGTCTGCGCCTATCTGGAAACGTGGCACCTCGACATCGAGGAGTTCCTGGAGCTTCGCAAGAACACTGGGGATGATCGGCGTCGTACGCACGACATGAACACGGCCAACTGGATTCCGGACCTGTTCATGAAGCGCGTGCACGAGGGAGCAGACTGGACGTTGTTCTCGCCGAACGACGTTCCGGACTTGCATGATCTGTACGGAACGAAGTTCGAGGAGCGCTACAAGCAGTATGAGGCTTTGGCCGATGCTGGCACGTTGAAGCACTTCAAGCGGATGCCCGCCGTTGATCTTTGGCGCAAGATGCTCGGTCTGCTGTTTGAGACCGGTCATCCTTGGATTACGTTCAAGGACCCGTGCAACATTCGCAGTCCGCAGCAGCATATCGGTGTCGTGCACAGCAGTAATTTGTGCACGGAAATCACGCTGAATACCAACGACAGCGAGATCGCCGTGTGCAACCTGGGGTCGGTGAACCTTGTTGCTCACCTGGTCAAACAGGCCGATGGCAGCATGGCCCTCGATCACGTCAAGCTGCGCCGTACTATCAGGATCGCAATGCGCATGCTGGACAACGTAATCGACATGAATTTCTATGCTGTGTCGAAAGCGCGTACTTCAAACATGCGGCATCGTCCCGTCGGCCTTGGCATGATGGGGTATCAAGATGCGCTGTATGTGCTGGGGATCCCGTTCGGCAGCGAGGCGGCAGTTGAGTTTTCCGATCGCTCAATGGAAGCCATCTGCTACTACGCTTACGAGGCGTCTTCTGACCTGGCCGTGGAACGCGGTGTCTACCCGAGCTACAACGGGTCACTTTGGTCGAAGGGGATTCTCCCGCTCGACTCGATTGATCTGCTGGTTCAAGAGCGCGGTGAGGGGTACCTGGATGTCGACCGTTCTTCGTCGATGGACTGGGATGCCCTGAGGGAAAGGATCGGGCGGCAGGGCATGCGCAACTCCAACTGCGTTGCGATCGCGCCGACTGCAACGATCTCGAACATCGTGGGGGTCTCCGCAAGCAACGAGCCCCAGTTCCAGAACCTGTATGTGAAATCCAACCTCTCGGGGGAGTTCACATTGGTCAACGAGTATCTGGTCGCCGATCTGAAGAAGCTCGGCATCTGGGACGAGGTGATGTTGTCGGACCTGAAGTTCTACGACGGGTCTGTTCAGAAGATCGATCGCGTCCCTGCTGATATCAAGGCGCGTTATGCCACAGCGTTCGAGATCGAGCCGAGTTGGTCCGTTGAAGCTGGCGCACGCCGGCAGAAGTGGATCGATCAGGCGCAGTCTCTGAACATCTACATGGCCGGCGCATCTGGAAAGAAGTTGGACGAGGTGTACAAACTTGCGTGGTTGCGTGGTCTCAAAACGACCTATTACCTGCGCACGATTGCCGCTACGTCTGTTGAGAAGTCTACGGTTGCATTGGGAACTCTCAATGCTGTTGCGCCTTCGACGCCATTTTCGACGCAGCAAACAACGCAGAGTTCGGATCTAGAAGTTGAGGGACGGGTATGCATGTACCGCCCCGGCGATCCGGACTTTGATGGATGCCAAGCCTGCCAGTGAAGCAGTCGGACTAGGCTTGCAGTGAATCAATTTGGGGGCGGCCGGTCGGCTGCCCCCGTCTTTTTCAGAGAGAGATTTTTATGGATATGTCTTCAATCGAAACGGCTGCGCTCGCTCATGCGAGCGCAGCCGCGAAACGTGTGAACGTTGCCGAGAAGCGGATCATCAACGGGAAGACCGATGTGAACCAACTGGTACCGTTCAAGTACAAGTGGGCCTGGGAAAAGTACCTGGCCGGCTGCGCGAACCACTGGATGCCCCAAGAAGTGAACATGGCTCGCGATATCGCTCTGTGGAAGGACCCGAACGGTCTGACCGAGGACGAGCGCCGCATCATCAAGCGCAACTTGGGCTTTTTCGTCACGGCCGACTCGCTGGCTGCCAACAACATCGTGCTCGGAACCTATCGGCACATAACGGCACCGGAGTGTCGCCAGTACCTGCTGCGCCAGGCGTTTGAGGAGGCGATCCACACGCACGCCTACCAGTACATCGTGGAATCGCTGGGCCTGAATGAGGCCGAGATCTTCAACGCGTACCACGAGGTGCAGTCGATTCGTGATAAGGACAAGTTCTTGATCCCGTTCATCGACACGTTGACCGATCCTTCGTTCGAGACCGGCACGCCCGAGAACGACCAGAAGCTGCTGAAGTCGCTCATCGTCTTCGCCTGTATCATGGAAGGCCTGTTCTTCTATGTCGGGTTCACGCAAATCCTTGCGATGGGTCGGCAGAACAAGATGACTGGCGCCGCGGAGCAGTACCAGTACATCCTGCGTGACGAGTCGCTGCACTGCAATTTCGGTATCGACCTGATCAACCAGATCAAGCTGGAGAACCCGCACCTGTGGACGGCCGAATTCAAGGCCGAGATCACGGAGCTGTTCAAGAAGGCCGTCGACCTGGAATACCGCTACGCAGAAGACACCATGCCGCGTGGCGTGCTGGGCCTGAACGCGCCGATGTTCAAAGGCTACCTGCGCTTCATCTGCAACCGCCGTTGTCAGCAGATTGGCTTGGAAGCTATGTTCCAGAATGAGGAAAACCCGTTCCCGTGGATGAGCGAGATGATCGACCTGAAGAAGGAGCGCAACTTTTTTGAGTCGCGCGTGATCGACTACCAATCCGGCGGAGCGTTAGTCTGGGACTAGGTTTGTGGGTAAGGAGTCGCTCACAATAATGTGAGCATGACTAAGTTTTGCTTGCAAATGCTCTGGTCGAAAGGCCGGAAGTTTGGCCGATCTGACACTTGGATCGCGCCTGTATAAATGGTTACCTATCATTCCGGTAACCGGTGGGCCGGACCCTCGCGCGCAAGCGCGAGGGTCTTCGTCCTCGCAACAACATCGAAATAGATCGTTCCCGTCAGGAATTGCCCGTACTATAATCAGCGCAACCTAGCTGGGGGTCTACACTAGCCTTAGCCGCGCCCGCGGCAGTCTGTTCTTCCGAGACGTCATAAGCATGCCCCACTGGAATGCTTCTGACGTTTTCTTGTGCCACGGCACGGAAGGGCTGCTTGGTATGCCCGTCTAGCGTTCTTCGAATGCGACTAGCCAAGCCTTAGGGAGCATTTCCCCCACGTCTTCACCATGTCCAGCAATGGGCTGGTAGTGCTTCTCCCTGCGAATTTCTTCAGTTTCGGGGCCCCCCAGAGCGATCCAGAACGCTCTGGGGGGCCTCGATTCTGGGGTTCAAATTCGCATGGAGATAGAAATGAACGTCCAACCCCAGGTTATTGAGCGTCAGCTCATTGCGCAGTCAGGTGCGTTTGGTGCCAGCAATGGCACCGAGCAACGCCCCAGTTGGCTCGCCGATCCTGTGTTTGATCGTGGTGTTCTCGTCTCCGAGTACACCGCAACGACTGACGCTAGCCGAGCGCCGGCGGTCAGTTTGGCGCTATCAAGCAGTAGTTCAACATACGATGTCCTGGCAGAAGTAGCTGTTGCCGGGCGGGTGGGTATGCCGCTTCTTGTCGATCTGGCGAGCGTGCGTCAACCCATCGATGATTCTGATTCCCATGAGCCCAATCGGGCGGCGACGTTGCAGGCAATCGAAAGGCTGTATGCAGCGTCCGCGCGAGGCAGCGCTGTCGACGGGATCCCTCCGATGATCGTGATCAGCGAAGGTGATCTTGCAGATGCTGCTCGTCTCGGGAATGTGGAAAAGTACGTGCGCGTTGGCTCAGGCCAGTGCGCTATGGGCGAATCGCTCGCACATCCGCAACCCGTTCTTGAATTGCTGGGAACGGAAGTCAGCGGGATAATTTATGGTGAGGGCTCAGTTGTTCGGGATGGTTGCGGGGGCGTGTTCGGTACGAGTTCCGAGCTCGTCGACGCAAGCGAGATGGTGGCAGGTTCGGTTATCAACCTCTGCGACTATCTTGCTGATACTCCACGCGAAAACGACTGGTTCGACAGCAAGCGGCTCGAGGAGCAAATCCGGCTGGCGGTTCGCGAGCTTGACTCGATGCACGACGTCAAGGAGACGCTGGGATGTCTGGGGCAACCCGGACTTGGCCGGCGGATCGGAATCGGGATCTCGGGCGTCGCGTTCGCACTTCAGCAGCTTGGAGTTGCAGGGAACGCGGATAAAGCCAGGGCGGCGCTTGCACAGGTAACCAGGATTGTCCGTGACGAGGCATATCGATCCTCCTGCGATCTCGCAGAAGAGTTTGGTGCGTCGCCATGGTTTGACAGCGGTGAGTTTCACTCCGGAACCGTCGCGGATCAGTTGCCGCCTGAATTGGTGGAGCGCATCCGCATGTATGGGCTCAGGAACGCGCAGATTTTCGGTTGGGCGCTTATGGCGGATCAGCCGGCGTTTGCGATGTCTGTCGGGGTAACTTCCGATTGGGCAGTTGATGCAGTGCGAACTGCAGAGGGGGTCGGCCAACAAATTGCTTGGCACCAAGAGATCTCCGAGGGTTTTGGGACCAAGTATCTCGCAGAGGTGCTGATCCCGGACAGCTGGAGCTTGGAGCAGTCGGTGAATCTGACAGCTCTTCGCGAAAAGGCTGACCTTTGGGGAATTGCGGTGCGGTAATGAGGCACGGATTTCCGTGCTGAAGGGCCTTGGCCGGCCCATATGATCGAAGACATCTCCGGAAAGCGAGTTTTTTCCAGAGATGTTTTTTGCGCAGTGCGCAGAGAGGGTAGCTGACACACCTAACCAAGTCAGCCATTCGTTTGTTAACCCAGCCGGGGATTCCATGCCCGGTAGGGGGCATGGTGTCTTCGGGTTTTTGCAGTAAGGAGATCTCCATGTCGAATCAAAACGAAATCCGGACCTTTGAACGGGTCCTTTGTTTCAGTCTCGAAATCCATATCTGGTCGGGCCGGCGAAAGCTGCGTACGACCGATATCGGTGAAATCGATGAGCTGCCGAACAGCGACCTCGCGTCGCTTGGCAGTAAGAAGGTCATCGATAGTGAGCACCTCAAGCCGTTCGATAAGCTCAAGAAGCGCGCGCAGAAGGCTTGTGAGAGCCGCGGCGTTCGCTTCCTCGGCGGCTATGCCATTCCATACAACAAGGCCAAACTCGTCGCCGACGAGTTGGACGCCATCGCAGCTGAATACGAGCAGGCTCGCGCCCACCTCGTTGCCAACTACGACCGGTTCATCCAGGAGTGGCAGAACGCTCCGAACAACAAGGAGTGGGCCCACATCATCAAAGACGAAGCGCCTGGGAAGGCGTACGTTGAGAGTGCGTTGGGCTTCAAGTGGCAGGCCTGCAAGGTTCGTTCGGTCGACGACTCGGAAGAAGCAGCCGAGCAGTTGTCGCGCGGTTTGAAGCAGGCGGAGCAGGGTCTTGCAGGCACTCTCTTTCGGGAGATTGCCCAAGAGGCCGCTGCTTTCGAGGAGCGTACCCTTTGCTTTGGTGACGCTAACAAAGGTCGCCATGCTCGCGAGTATGTCTCCCAGCGCTGCAAGAACGCACTGGAAGCCATCCGCGAGAAGATGGAGGGCCTCGCGTTCCTTGACCCGTGCGTACGTCCCATCATCGAGACCATCGACTACAGCATCAACTTGCTGCCGTCGAAGGGCAAGATCGAGGGGATTCATCTGACGACTCTTTGGGGCCTCACCGGCATCCTGAAGCGTCCGGATCGGATGCGCGCGTTTGGCCAGCAATGTCTTGACTCTGGCGATGTTGCAGCGACTTTCGGCTTTGCTGTCGGCAAGCACGGAAGTGCGTCCGATGACGAGACCGAGCTCACTCCTGTGCAGGTGCCTCAGGCTCCGGCGCAGCAGTCGGTCCCGGTCAGTGGTCCTGCAGTAACCGTGCGCTCCGTGCGTGCGGTGCCGTCGCTGCCGCTTCCGCTGCCGTTGCCCGCTCAGCCGGGTACGGTCATCAGTCTCGGCATCTAATCCCGAAGGGGCATCTTTTCGCCCCTTCGGGGGCGATTCTCATTCCGAGGAATCGCATGAACATCAATACCTTGAAAGGTGCTTTGCCAATTGCCGCAAGGCTTCTGGCACAGAAGTGTGGCCTTGTCGTGCGGTTTGGCGGCCCGGCATGCACGAACGGCAGAGAAATATCCCTGCCGCATTTGCCGATCGAAGTCGAAACGGCTCGCATCCTGGGGCTTGGATTTATCCTCCACGAAGGCGCAGGACACGTGGTCGAAACCGACTTCGAAGGGGTTCAAGCCTTGAACCTGCAACCGTTCGTATTCAGACTCTTCAACGCACTGGAAGATGTACGCATTGAGGGGCGAGTGGAACGTCGTTATCCGGGCGCGCATCGTGTATTCATGGCGATGCGAAAGCTGCTGCACGAGCAAGGCCGTTTGGCAGATATCTCAAACGTGGACTCTCTGTCCGAGGCGCTCGTGATTGGCACGCTGCAAGTGCTGCAGTGGCGTGTGCTGAAGCGCGAGTTCTACAAGGAAAGCGAAGCAACCGCTGTTGAATGGTTGCGTAACGGGTTCGGCACAACCTTTGCCGACTCCTACCTCGCGATCGTTGGCAAGCTGAAGACTTCGTGCTCGTCAGTTGAAGCCGCGCACATCGCGCTTGAGGCTGCTGCGCTTCTCCAGCAGTTTGTGGATGAGCAAGCAGATCCATCTTCACCGCCGGCTGATAACGACGGCGACCAGGAGGACGAATCGGCGACCGCTTCCAGCGGTTCCGGCCAGAAGTCTGACGACGACCCGCAAGGGGATGAGTCGGACGCAACGCCGGCAAAGTCGCATGACACGGACGCGGCAGACGGCGGCAGCAGTGATTCGTCTGCAGCTTCCCCTAGCGGCCAGCAAGATTCGGCCGAAGATGGGCAGCCGCAGCAGGCTGGATCTGATCCGGGTAGTAGTGAGACCGGAACGCCAGGCGCTGGTGAGAACGGAGGCGAAAGTGATCTCAATGGCGAGCAGGACACAGCCGGCGAGGCCAATGACTCATCTGATCCCGACCATGCGGAGGCAGTTGCGGAAGGCGACCCTTCTTCGCCCGATGGCAGTGACCCGGCTGAAAGCGAGCCGGGAAAGGGCGGAGCAGTCAGCCAAGAGGCGACAGCCGATGGTGCAGATGCAACTGGCTCCCTTCCGGAGCCAGCGGCAGGCGACGCAACTGAAGCCGATACCGGTAGGCAGGCGGAGCCGTCATTTTGCTTGGCGGATCCCGTCACAAGCACTGCCGTCCAGGCAGCTCTTGGAGCGGGGTACAACCCGGGCGAGGACCTTGGCGAGGCACTGCAAGCAATGCTGACAAGCATTGCGTCTAGTTCGGAGGAACCACCAGTGGTGTCGGAAGCGATACCGTTCACGTCGGAGATCGAAGACAACGGTGAGATCGTTAAGCGTGTAAAGCGCGAAACGATCGCACTGCGTCGGAAGTTGACGACGGCGTTGGAAGCGCAGACGTTGAGTCAGTGCTGGGAAGGGTACGCAGGTGAACGCCTTTCGAATCTCGGAGCGCTCAGGCTACCTATGGGTGACTTGAACATCTTCGAGCGAGAGACACGCCGGACCAGCGTCGACGTCGCCATTCAGTTGCTGCTCGATCGCTCGGGCAGCATGCAGGAAGATGAGCGAATCGCTATGGCAATCGACGCCTGCACTGCATTGGGTCTAGCGCTCAGTCAGATCGATGGCGTGCAGATTGCGACGGCGGCTTTCCCGGCCGGCGAGATTGACTGCGATCGTAACGTGCTCGTCTTGAATGGGTTCGGAGAATCGGTGAGCAGGCGTGCAGGTCGAATCGCGGCAGTACGGGCAGACGGAGCAAACACTCCGCTTGCCGACGCGATGTTGTTCGGCCAGTACTCGCTGCTTTCGACTAAGGCTACCCGACGGATTCTGCTTCCGATCACCGATGGGGAGCCGGATAGTCGGTCGGCAGTTGCCGAGGTTGTGGCGTCATGCGCTCGTTGGGGTGTCGAGGTGATGGGAGTGGGAATAGGCCTTGATATCTCCAGTCAGATTCCCGACAGCATCAGAATTGACAAGGTCGAGGAGCTGCCTCAGCGAATGTTCGAGATGATGAAGAATCGTCTTGTACTGAAGCAAGCGGCGTAGTGGGCCCGGGCGCGATGGTTGCGCCTGGTTTCTTAAACAGCTGTAAGCATGGGGATTGGAACCATGATTAGAGATGACAATGCGCGCCGAGCGGCGCGCGACGCGATGATCAAGGATGCCAAGTACCGTGCGGCTGGCAAGTGGCGCGGCCTGCTTGAGTCAGCTGGCCTTGACAAGACTTGGTTGAAAAAGGGGGTTCCCTGTCCGTTCTGTGGTGGGCGTGATCGCTACAGCTTCACCGACAAGTGGGGAGATGGGAACTACTTTTGTCGCGGGTGTGGTCCAGGCGATGGCATCAAGTTGCTCCAGTTCGCCTTGGGCGGCGTGGGCTTCATGGAAGCTATCGAATGGGCGATTCAATGGTCTGGCGGAAGCGTGCCTGATCTGAGTGGGGCAGCGCTTGCACCGCGGCCTGTCTTCAAGTCAAGTAACGAACTGACCCCTGCTGAAGTTGAGCGGAGGAAAGGACGATACAAGACGCTGTGGGACGCCGGTTTTCGGGTGACCAAAGGTGACCCGGTGTGGAAACATCTGGAGCGCAGGCTTCCAGGGTTGGAAGAGTCTGAAGTACCTCGTGTACTGCGGTTTCATCCTGCCATGAAGTACTGGGAGAAAGACGACAACGAGGAGTGGGTACTTGTCGGCACCTACCCGGGAATGTTGGCTGCGATTCAGGGCCCGGATGGCGTCTGTTGCAACATCCATCGAACCTTCCTGACTGAGGATGGGGAGAAGGCGCCGGTTGAAAGTGCCCGAAAGAAAGAGCTCTCCATCGGTGTAAAGGGAGGGGCAATTCGGCTGGTTCCTTTGGTCGGTCGGGAGATGAGTGTCGCGGAAGGCATTGAGACGTCGCTCGCAGTGATTCGCTATCGTGGCGAAAGCTGCTGGTCGGCGGTCGACGCCGGCGGAATGGAGGAAATCTTCATTCCTGATGAAGTCGAACTTGTCCGCATTTACCAGGACAACGACCTACCAGATCAACGGGGGCGTCGTCGTGGATTCGATGCGGGAGAGAAGCTTGCTCAGCGTGTGAAAGCGATGGGTAAGCGTGCAATCAAGTACGCACCTGGCAAGGCAGGGATGGACATGGATGATTTCGTCCGTTCGTTGCCCAAAAGGGCGTGATGGCAGATCGCAAACGGTCTGTGTATGATGAGCGCGCCGGGATTTTCCCGGCGCGTTTTTTTTGGCTGTCGCAAGAGGAAAGTGACTTGAAACGCAGGGCGCATTCCGTATCCTCTTGGCAGTAGAGAGAGGAGTTTTTGATGAGTGCAGCGATGGATCAACTCACCGTGCATACCCGTGAGGACGGTGACAAGTTTGTCTGCGTTTGGAAGGTCGGCCGGAAGCAGGGGATGGTTTTTGTCCGCGTCGAGGCTGACGTCCCGGAAAAGGCCGTCGTCGCCGAATTGAGCGCGATTCACTATCTCGTGGAAGATGTGCAACTGCTTGGTGATAATCGCAGCGCTGCAAATCTCGCGCTAACTGTTTCGTCGCCTCTGATCGCAGACATCAAATCCGGGTAAAGTCAGAAATCCCACCTCTTCCCATTCGCGGTACTCCTCACCACAAAATTCCTTGAAGTTCCTACCAGCGTGAGCCGGGACGACTCCTGGGTGGGGGAGGGCGCGCGCACCCGTATCAGGCACCTAGTGGTGACGGATCCTATGCGTGTCTTTCTGGAAGTCAAAGGGCACGGAGCGATAGGCGTCACCAAGCACGGGTTCGATCAGTTTCGAACTCGGTTGAACAACGTCAGTGCCGTTGACGCCTGGAAGGAGATGCAGCGAATTGCGAAGGCGGGGATGGTTCCGATGCGTGAGTACCAACGAGGAAGCCGAAAGCTCTTCCATGCGGAAAGTCACTGGGCGTTCATCGTGGGCGAGGACGGCAATCTGATCACCGCCTACTCAGACCTCAACCCGGGAAAGCATGTCCCGCAGGAAAGCGATACACGGGAGTTCCGATAACGTGGAGGCTCTCGTGATGTTGATGGCTTGTGTAGCCGATTCCAATGTCGGACTGAGCTATATCGATCACCGTGTTGTCTTCAAAGGCGAACTCCCATCGCGGCGCTCCGTCTTCTCCTTCCGGTAGAGCTTTGATCTTGGCGACATACATCAGATTGTTGTAGCGAACGATGTAGTGCCTGCCGTCCTCAAAGACGACGTTCTGCGCCGTATAGACAACAATGTCCCCAGCCTGGACAAGCGAGAAAGCTTCCTCACGCGCCACTTGCCAATAGAAAAACAGGCCCGCCCAGCCGATGGTCGCAAATTCCTTTATGCGCTGGGGCAAGGACATCGAAATCGGGTGCTTTCCTCGCGAATCGTAGAGCAGATAGCTGTGCGTACCCTCGCCACCGATCAGGAAGTCTGGAGTGACGTTAAGACGGCGCGCGAGCTCCATCAATATGTCGTAGTTGGGCACGAACACGCCGGACAGATACTTGTATGCGGTCGGTGATGTGACTCCAATTAGCTCGGCGATGAACCGGCTCCGAGCAAATCCAGTAGTCGGCAGCCCTCTCGCATCCAGGACCAAGTGGAGGCGTTGGCCAAACGTCTGACGGACGGCGTCAATGCCGCTCTGTTCCATGTGGCTTACCCAAAGAAAGTGAGTTTTTAGCGGCGTATTATGCCGCAGGTCGACCACGGGCGACTGGGAAAATCACGTCCGCAGCCATAATAAAAGAGAATGATAAAGCACATTCGTCCGGCCGCGTAAGGTGACCCTCATCTAGGGCAATGTGACGCGGTTGGCTCGAGCCAGTCAACGCGGTGCAGCTGTAACGGCTTGTTTTTGCGGAACTTTAGACCTGTTGCCTCGAAACATCTATCAACCCTTTCGTGGGGTGCCCGCTTGCTTGCGTTCGGTCTTTCGTTTGTGTAGATTCCGCTCAGGGTTAGTTCTTGCCAAGAAGTTGTAATTCCTGAATGGAGATTCATAGACGGGAATCGGCTGGCGGCAAACATTGGGGGGTCTACATGATGTGTCCAATACTTGAGCTCGCAACGCGCGAAAATACAAGGGCTCTGGAGAACCGCTGGAACGCGGTGCGGCTGGATCCGAGCCGTGCGATGATGGTCTACAAGCTCAGCCGTGAAGCGGTGGACTTGCTGCTGCAGACCCCTCTCGAAGTTCTTGTTGAGAAGACGAAGGAGGCAAACCAGGCCATCTTCGTGGACAACCAGTTCGAGGATCTCCTCAAGGTGGCCGCGATTCCCGCCGCGTCACCGTCAGCAATCAAGAACGTCATCGCGTTGCGTGGGTAATCATGAAAAACACCCAGCTTCGCTTCTACATTGAGCACGAACGCAGACTGAAGCGGCTGTGCGATTTTGGCGCCCGACCGAAGACGATGCAGGCGCTTCTCACCCCTCACGGCGGGGTCCATATCGCGACCTTCCGCGAAATCTTCACTCAGTTGACAGGCCGGACGCCCAAGCCGGGCATGTCGCCGTCACCGGATTTCGGCAGCTTCTTCCAAAAGCCGAACCGTCGATTCGAGTGCAGCCTCATACTCCACTCGTACAACAAGCTCTGCTATCTCGGCGCTCACCACGTTGACGCCCTGATAGAGGCCTATGCTTTCTTTAGGGAGAGCACGCCACCGGAAAAGAGCCTGGAATTTTCTTTTGAGCGGGCGCTCATGCTCGCCCGAGCATTTGACAGCGGCGAACTCCGGCTTTCCGAGTGCGAGTGCTGCTCCTCCAACCACGTCCATGAGCGCAATGAACCCGTGATGTGCCCAGTGTGCAACAACGGGAACTTCGGTGGTTCGCGCAAGCGCCACAAATCGCGGGTTGTCGCGACATACCAGCAAGCGGGCTGATCGGTGCTGCCTGCTTTGCTAACTGGCTTCAGTCTTCCACCAAAAATAGACACCGTCTTTCTCGATGGGTACAAGCTTGTATGCAAGTCGGAATGAGTCCCAGCGGGATGGCGCAAAGACGCGCCACAGACGAACACAGATCATGCCGCGAACTTGTGCTCGGACGTTCCGGAAACGCCCCCGTCTTGGTCCGCCGGCCGATCTTCCTGCGCAGCCTGGGTGAAACGGGTTCCGGCCGTTCCATGGCCATCATGGGCCTGGTCGAGCAGATGCTTGCGGGCGGCGGTGCTGTTTTGTGGATCGACAGCGGCAGCCATCCGCGCGTTGTCAGCGCACTGCAGACGTTGGCGGACAGATACTTGGTCAACTACGCCGCTTCGAGCGAATTTTCTCGCGGTGATCAAGCGGCGATCGCAAATCTGATGGCACTTGGCGGTATCGGTCACTGTGTTCCCGCACATGAGGCCCCACTGGGCATGCCCAAGGACCAATTCACGCGCTCGCGTCTCGGCAGCATCCTGCGCACTTTGGGCGATTGCGAATTGAAGGGCTTGGGGGAGGTTCCACCGACGTTGATCGTGTTCAACCAGGTAGTGGGCGCTTTTGAAGGGCGCGCCCTAGGTCTGGGAAGCTTGCCGGCGAGGCTTCGCGCCGGCGGCCACAGCTTCGTCTTCAGCGATACCGCGATCCTGGCCGACGCTCTGGATGTATCGGCGCACGTTCGCCAGTACCTGTTCCATCGAATGCACTATGTGCACGCCCTGCACCTGGTCAAGACGTTGCGGCCCGCATGCAGACAAGCGCGGTCGGAAGTTTCGGCCTTCTTCGCACGGCAGGTAGGGGACGAGGACGAGATCCTCGCGCGGCAGGTTTCCCAGCTCATGGACCAATACGCTGTCTACTGCGCAAACGGCGACTGGACCCTGTTGCGGTCGGCCGCACCTACACTGTGATCGGGGCGCAATGAAACCCTCCGCTAGCGTATTTCCCCTATAGGGGCAATACTGTTCAGATAGTATTTTTAAAGCCATAATCCTCATCCATCGAAGCTTCAATGGATGAGGGTGATGGCCAGAACACGCAAGACGCTGCCGTCGAGAGTTGACGTTGCGCATTTGATCAGCG